>Ga0209972_10000003_pt1 | contig 375042 bp, 274 predicted proteins | sample NOAtaG_7_FD_187302 | JGI IMG/M metagenome (GOLD analysis project Ga0209972, IMG submission 187302) | Freshwater lake microbial communities from Lake Erie, under a cyanobacterial bloom - NOAA_Erie_Diel1S_2200h metaG (SPAdes) (version 2) | ecosystem: Environmental > Aquatic > Freshwater > Lake ... | reverse complement strand
TCCTGACCGCCTGCAACCTCAAGAGAAGCCTGAGCCTGACCAACGCGGCGTAAGCCGCGGGACATCCCCGTTGACCGCTCTCCCCCACCCAACGCGATCACACGCCAGGCATCAGTCTCAGACCGTGGAGTGGGCATAGATCAGAGGTTCCTCTGGTCGTTCTGATCGTGTTGGCATGGGTGCTCGTAAGGACGCTCGGCGGTTCGGGTTCATCAATCGCGACCGTCTCGTTCGCCGGCCCGGGTGGCAGCTACGGCGTGTCCGCCGTCCGGATCGTGACCGACACCGCTCTGGGCAGCACAACCCAAGTCGAGGTCCAGTGGATCGCATCGGTGCAAACTCCAGAGCTCGCGGCAAAGTTCGAGCAGGCTCGGCGGCAGCTCGCGACCCAGATTCTCGGTCCTTCGGCCTCGGCCCTGCTGCCAAAAACCGAGGACTGGGGAGCATCACCGCTTCGTCTCAGTGGGCCATCCAAGCTGATCGAGATCAGGATCATCGCCGAGTGGATTCAGATCTATGTGCTCTATCCGCTCCTACTTGCCTGCATCGTCATCGCGATTCTTCGACGGGCCCAGCGAACTTGGCTCCGCAGCCCGCCGGTGCTTTGGGCCAGCGGCATATGTCCCGCGTGCAACTACGTCATCGGTATTGGCGGGCTGACAACCTGCCCGGAGTGCGGGACGACCTACAGCACGCCGAGCCCGGAGCCCAAGGCCGCGAAGGAAGTGACCGTGTGACCTCTATCGGAGCCGCACGCACGCGATCGTCGCGTCATCGTCCAGAGGTGCGCTGGACGTGAACTCCGCCAGCGCCCGCACCACCGATGACACCGTCGCATCCGCGGAGGTCCGCTCGGCCTCGCCCCGAGGCAACGCGTCGGCCAATCGCTGCGTGCCGAATCGCTCTCCCGAGGGTGACCGCTGCTCGTGCACGCCGTCGGTGTACAAGATCAGGCGATCATCCGGGAACAGCCGAACCTGCTCGGAGCTGTAGCGATACTCGCCGTCAACACCGAGCGGAATGCCCGCGCGGCTGCGAAGGGCCTGCGCGCCGATGCTCGGACGGTCCAGCATGCAGTGCCCGTGGCCGGCATCGACGAACGTCATGGTGCCGTCGCGGTCGATCACGCCGACCCAGAGCGACACGAACCGGCCCGAGCCGGAGCGCTCGGCGATGTACGCGTTGACCGCGGACACCGCGCGCGCGGGATCGCCGCTGCGTCGGAGCTCACTGTGCAGATATGCCTGGGCCATGGCCATCTGCATCGCCGAGCCCGCGCCGTGCCCCGATGCATCGCCGATGCACACGCCCACGCGAGCACCCTCGAGCGCGATGACGTCGAACAGATCCCCCGCGACGAACAGGCCGGGGATCATGCTCACGGCGTAGCGGACGGGGCCGACATCGCCGCAGGTCGCGGGCAGGATCAGTTCCTGCACCGCGCGCGCGGCCTGAAGCTCGCTGGCCAGTTGCGTCTGCCGCTGCTCCAGCTCGCGACGATTTCGCTCGGCGAGCACGAGCCCCAGGGCGATCGCGACGGCGTCGGCAAACGCCGCGGCTCCGTCCTTGTCGACCGCGCCGCCGACCAGCGGGGCCTTCTCGCTGGCGCGGGCATCGAGATAGATGAACCCCGCGGGCGTCGGGCCGATGAAGAACGGCGCGCACAGGGCCGTGTGGATCCCCAGTTGCACGATCGAGTGGCTCGACACCGGCCCCGACTCGACCGTTGCGACCGCCGTGAAGCCCTGCGAGGCCTGCTCGATCAGCGAGCGCGAGAATGTAAAGCCCTCCTGCGCGGACTCTCGGCGCGGCGCCGCGGCACCGATATCCGCAGGGCCTGCCGCGTTCGCGCCGGAGAAGTGGCTCGTCGCGATGATCTCCACGCCCGCGTGCCCGTCGGTGCGCATCAGCACCGCCCCGCGCGCAAAGCCGCAACCCGCGACCGCGGCCTCGATCGCCGCCCGGGCCACGCCCTGCACATCTCCCTCCTGCCGGAACCGCGTCAGCACGCCCGTGAGCAGCTTCATCCTCTGGTCGGAGACCGAGACCGTCGGTGCGTGCGTGGCCCGCTCGATGCGCACGCCCTGCACGCGGCTGTCATCAATCGTCATCGCGCCCGCGTGCGTGCCCGGCGGCGCCTCACCCACGCGGAAGGTCCACGACCCCAGACGGACCAGATCGCCCTCCTGCAGCATCGCCGGGCGCGAGCCGGCGAGTTCCACGCCGTTGAGCAGCGTCCGCGAGCGGGCCGAGAGATTCTGCATCAGCCAGCGATCGCCCCGACGGATGATCGTCGCGTGCTTGCGCGATACATCCTCGCCGGCAAGAATCACGTCGCACTCGCTGCTGCGGCCAATGAGCATCGGACGGTCGCCCGCAACAAGAAAGAACGCCGGCGCGGCTTCGCCGACCGATGCCGGTGCCGCGAGTGTCGCGAGATGGAGTTTTTCAACGCTCACATTCGCATCCGAGGGGCTCGGGGTTCAGGTCTCCGATCGGCGGGCCGCAGCGCGGCCGTCGAAGATCTGCGTCGTCTCGGGCAGTTCATGGGCAACAAGGTCGCGATAGTCCTCGCGCCGGCGCACGAGCCGTGCTCGCGAGCCCTCGATCAGCACCTCTGCCGGCAGCGGATGAGAGTTGTACCGCGAGGCCATCGCCATCCCGTACGCGCCGCTGGTGAAGACCGACAGAAGTTCGCCCCGCCCGACGGCCGGGAGCAGCCGGTCCTTGGCAAGAAAGTCCCCGCTCTCGCAGATCGGGCCGACGACATCCGCCGTCTCCAGCCCCGGCATGTCCGGGCTGCTCTGGCGACGCACGGGTTCGTGCTGCGGCGAAACGCTCGCGGGCCAGATGAAGTGGAACGCGTCGTACAGCGCGGGGCGCACCAGCGTGTTCATGCCCGCGTCAACGATGACGAACTTCTTCTGCGGGCCGCGCTTGACGAACATCACCCGCGTCAGCAGCACGCCGGCGTTGGCCGCGATCGAGCGCCCCGGCTCGAGGATGATCTTCAGCCCGTTGCGCACGCGCTGCTCCAGCAGCGGCACGATCGCGCGGGCGTACTCGGCCGCGGGCATCGCCTCGCCCGTGACGTAGTCGGCGCCGAATCCGCCGCCGATATCCAGCGACTCGATGCGGATGCCGTCGCTGGCCAGTTCGTCGATGAGCGTGAGGCACTCGTTGATCGCCTGCACGTACGGGCGCGTGTCGTGGATCAGCGAGCCCAGGTGCACGTGAAGCCCGGTCAATCTCAGGTGCTTCTCGGCGTGGAACTTGCGCAGCAGCGTGCGCGCGTGGTGCATGTCCACGCCGAACTTGGCATCGCGCGCCGCCGTGTGCAGGTACTCGTGAGTCTTCAGGTCGATGCTCGGGTTGACGCGCAAGGCCGCGTGTGCGCGAACGCCCAGGCTCCGGGCCGCCATCGCGATCGACTCGTACTCCTGCTCGCTCTCGACGTTGAACGTGCGGATCGGTTCGCCCGGCGGGCCGCCCGTGCTCGGCGGCGTGCCGGTGGTCAGCGCCTCGCGAACCTCGTGATCACTCTTGCCGACGCCCGCGAAGACGATCCGCTCACCCGGGCAGCCGGCCAGACGCGCACGATGCAGTTCGCCGCCGGAAACCACATCAATCCCGGCGCCGCGCTGAACCAGCACACGGAGGACTTCGATGTTCGAGCACGCCTTGGCCGCGAAGCAGATCAGCGGATCCAGCGGCGCGAAGGCCTGGGCGAACCGGTCGTAGTGCTCCTCGAGCGTCGTGCGGGAATACACGTACAAGGGCGTGCCGAACTCGGCGGCAACCTCGCTCAGCCGCACCTGCTGGCAGTACAACTCGCCGCCGACGTAGTGAAAGTGGTCCATGCAGAGAGGGTAGCAAGCGCGGCCGCGAGCCCGGGTACGAACCACGACCTCGCCGCAGCCGAACACAGCACGATCATCGGGCCGGATACCCGCCTTGTGTGCGGTCGATGCACCTACTGTCACGTCAATGGTTCGATCCGTCATCCGCTGGTCGCTCTTTGCGCTCTGCCTGCTGGTCATCGGGCCGATGTGCTGGTGGCTCGTCTCCGGGCTGCGCATGGAGGATGTCCGCACCGTCGCCTCTCCGGGGACCCACCAGGGCACCGGCGGCATGGTCGCGGGCCTTACTTGGGGCCTGCTGGCCGTCGCCGTTGCCGGGGCGGCCGCGTGTGTTGTCGCCCGAATCACGAGTGTGCGCTGGGGGCTGTTCTGCGGCGGCGTTGCGTTGGCCTGGGCGGCGCGATCCAGCGACGGGCTCGATGCGCTCATGCGGGCCGGCGGCGAGGGCGTCCTGACGCGCCTGAGCATCGAGGCCGCGGTGCTCGGGTCGGGCCTGCTGGTGATGCTGGCGGTGCTCCTGCCGCGGGGTGATGCCCCGCCGCTGCGCGCGGCCATGAGCGACCGCGTCACGCTGACGGCAATCGGGATGGGCTTCGCCGCGGCACTCATCGCCGGCGTGGTCGCGGCATTCGTTGTGGCGCAGTCCATGATGCGGGGGCAGACGCTCGCCGCGGCGGTGGTCGCGGGCCTGGCGGCGGGCGCGGTGACGGCGGTTGTCTCGCCACGACCGGAGCCGATCGCCCTGCTTCTTGGGCTCGTCGCGGTCGCGGTCGCCTCGCCGATTATCGCCGGCGCGACCTCGCTGCCCGCGGGCCGACTGACGATGCTGGCCAACGGTGCGACGATCTTCGCGGGAGCGAGGGTGCTGCCGCTGGACATGCTCGCCGGCGGCCTGATGGGCATCCCGCTCGGGCTGGCCTGGGGTTCGAGCATGGTCAAGACCGTTCCGCACGGGCACGCGCACCACGCGCCGGCCTGAGTCAGGATTGTTCGCGAAGTTCATCGCCGACGCCCGGCACGAGCCCGGCATCGCGCCGAAGGAGTCCGATATGTCATCGCCCCCCGCCGCCAGCAACCACGCGCCGATCCAGGATGTCCAGGGTCGGTCCGACACCCGCAGAGTCCGCATCGATCGCGTGGGCGTGCGCAACGTCGTGTACCCGATCCGCCTGATCGTGCCCGCCCGGCCCGACCCGCGCCACCCCGGCACCCCCGGCACGGCCAGCGAGCAGACCACCGTCGCCAACATCGCCATGTACGTGAGCCTTCCCGAAACGCAGAAGGGCACGCACATGTCGCGATTCATCGAGGTGCTCAACGAGCACGACAAGGCGATCAGCCCGGACGACATCCCGGACATCACCCGCGCCATCGCCCGCAGGCTTCATGCGCGCGATGCGCACTTTGAGTGCTCGTTTACCTACTTCATCCGCAAGTTCGCCCCCGTCACCCTCCAGCCCGGGCTCATGGACTACAAGGTCGCCTTCGAGTGCACCACCAGCCATGATCCGGCCACCGGCAAGGACCATACCGACCTGATCATGTCCGTCAGCGCGCCGGCGACGAGCCTCTGCCCGTGCAGCAAGGAGATCTCCTCCTACGGCGCGCACAACCAGCGCTGCGAGATCATCGCCCGGGTCCGCTCGCGTCCCGGCGTACGCACGCTTTGGATCGAGGACCTGGTCCAGATCCTCGAACAGGCCGCGAGTTGCGGCGTGTACTCCGTACTCAAGCGTCCCGATGAGAAGCACGTGACCGAGGCGGCGTACGACAACCCGAAGTTTGTCGAGGACATCATCCGTGATCTGGCTCTGGGCCTCGACGCGGAAGACCGCGTGGCCTGGTACTCGATCAGTTCCGAGAACTTCGAGTCGATCCACAACCACAACGCCTACGCCGAGTTGTCGCGACAGAAGTAAGCCCCTCAAGCACCCCCCTCGGCGTGGCGGTTTGAGCCGGGATGTCTCACGGTCATGATGGGACCGCCCGATCAGGCCGATACCTCCATTCGCGGATACCTCGCGATGGAGCGGTTATGGGACTGCAAGACAACACGACGCCGCACTCCGGCGATGCGAACTCCAAGGTTCGGGTGCTCATCGTCGATGACTCGGCCTTCATGCGCACCGCGCTCGCCCGTCTGCTTCGAACCAGCGACCGCATCGAGGTCATCGAAACCGCGCGAAACGGGCAGGAAGGCTTGGACAAGGCCAAGGCCCTCAAGCCCGATGTCGTCACGCTCGACATCGAAATGCCCGTGCTCGACGGCCTGACGGCGCTGCGACGAATCCGCTCGGAGTGCTCCCCGCCGCCCGCGGTGCTCATGTGCTCCAGCCTCACACGCGAGGGCAGCCACGAGGCGCTCAAGGCCCTGGGCCTGGGCGCGGCGGACATCATCGCCAAGGACGGCTCGAACTTCTCCATGCACATGGACGCGATGCGCGACGACCTTGTCGAAAAGGTTCTGGCCATCGCCGCCGGCGCAGCCCGCAAAGCAACCACCAGCCTCGCCGCCGGCACCGTCAGCAGCAAGCCCGTCAAGTTCCGCCCCGGCGAGTTCGACCTGATCTGCATCGGCTCGAGCACCGGCGGACCGCCCGTGCTCGAAACGCTCATCGCGGCTCTGCCCGCCTCGCTTGCCTGCCCCGTGCTCATCGCCCAGCACATGCCCGTGATGTTCACCAAGTCCCTGGCCGAGCGACTCGGCGAGGACACGAAGCTGAAAGTCCGCCACGGCGAGCACGGCATGGCGGTCGAAGACCGGACCATCTACATGGCCCCCGGCGGACTTCACACGCGCATCATGCGCAAGGCAGGCAAGCTCGTTCTGGATATCTCCGATGAGCCGAAGTCCGCCGTGTACCGCCCGAGTGTCAACGAGCTGTTCAGATCGGCGAGCGAGGTCGGCGCATCGCGCGTGCTGGCGATCGTCTGCACCGGCATGGGCGACGACGGGGCCGTGGGCGCAAAGGCCCTGAAAGCCACCGGCAAAGCCTTCATCATCGCGCAAGACATGCCGTCGTGCGTGGTGTACGGGATGCCCAAGGCCGTTGCCCAGGCCGGTCTGGCCGACGCGAGCCTCCCGCCGGACGAGATCGCCCGGGCACTGCGCACACTCGGCAGCGGCTCGGGCACGCTGGCCGCTTGACAGACTCTTCGATACTCCAACTCCTCCGCGGAGGGGTACCGAAAACACAGGTCGATTTCCTCCGCCAGGCATGTGAAGTGGTTCCCGAAACCAACCGATAGACCTGAGAGATTCCACCAAGTTCGCAACCTATTTTGGAGAGCAACGCATGGCCAGCGGCGACATCAAGAACACGATCGCGGACACCAGTGAGGGCGGTCAGCAACTCCAGCTCGTGACGTTCGGTCTTGGCGAAGAAGAGTTCGCGGTCGACATCCTCGCGGTGCAGGAGATCAACCGCATGATGTCCCTGACGCGCGTGCCGCAGAGCCCGCCCGAGGTCGAGGGGGTCATCAACCTCCGCGGCAAGATCATCCCCGTGATCGATCTGCGCAAGCGTTTCGGCCTGACGCCCAGCGAGCAGAGCGAGCAGAGCCGCATCATCGTCGTGGAAGTGCACTCGCGCGTGCTGGGCTTCATCGTTGACCGCGTCAGCGAGGTGCTCCGCATCAGCAGCAAGATCGTCGAGCCCGCGCCGACGATGGTCTGCTCGGTGGATTCGGACTTCATCGCCGGCGTCGGCAAGCTGCCCGATCGCCTTCTGATCCTGCTCGATCTCTCGAAGCTCTTCGACAACCACGCCGCGCTTTCCGCCGCGGCGTAAGCCGCCGCCGCCGCACCGCGTCCGACACGCACACGCCGCCGATCCGACCACGCTCCACAAGCCCGGAAAGTGCTCCCAATGGCCGACCTGATGAAAGACCCCGTCATGTCCGCCCAGCAGTTCGCGAAGCTGGCGGCGATCATCTACGAGCGATCGGGGATCCACTTTCCCGAGAACAAGAAGTACGTTCTCGAGTCGCGCCTCGGCCGCAGGCTGCAGGAGCTCGAGGTCGACGACTATGACCAGTACATCTCCTTCCTGAGTGTCGGCCCGTACCGGGACGACGAGTTCCAGGAGATGTTCAACAAGATCACCATCAACGAGACCAGTTTCTTCCGCAACGAGCCTCAGCTCGATGTGTTCGAGAAGCAGTTCCTCGGTCGATTGCTCGAATCGCGCGGCACATCCAAGCGCCTGCGCCTCTGGTCCGCCGCGTGCTCGACAGGCGAGGAACCGCTCACGCTGGCGATGCAGGTGCACCGCACCCTGGGCCTGCGTCTGATGGACTGGCGTGTCGAGGTGCTCGGGACCGACATCAGCGAGCGAGCCCTGGCCGTCGCCGCCGAGGGCAAGTACGCCGACTACGCCGTGCGCTCCACCTCGCCCCTGATCAAGCAGAAGTACTTCAAGCAGGACGGCCCGTACTGGAACGTCGACCCCGCCATCCGCCAGATGGTGCACTTTGAGACGCTCAATCTCAAGGACCGCCTCGGCGCCAAGCGGCTGGGCAAGTTCGACGTGATCTTCTGCCGCAACGTGATGATCTACTTCGACGACGCGATGCGGGCACAGGTCATCAACATGTTCCACGACCAGCTCGCCGACGACGGCGCGCTGTTCATCGGCCACTCCGAAAGCCTGCGCGGGCTCAACGTGCCCTTCGAGCAGGTCAACATCCCGCAGGGCTTCGTGTACGTCAAGAAGGGCCACGCCAAGGAGGCGGCCCCGAACATGACCGTCGGCGGAACACTGCCCCTGACGCCCGCGGCCGGCACCGTCCCGCCCGGCTCGACGCCCCGCAAAGTCGCCTGATCACACCACCCCCGATTGATCGCGTCGCCGCGACCCGCCGACGCCCCCAGAGAAAGACCCGCCCATGTCCCAGATGGCGTTCGATCCGGAACTGATGCAGGACTTCCTGACCGAGTCAGGCGAGCTGCTCGATCAACTCGACCAGGACCTGGTCACACTGGAGACCGCGCCAGGGGATCTGGAGCTGCTTAATCGCATCTTCCGCGCGCTCCACACGATCAAGGGCAGCGCGAGCTTCCTGCAACTGACCAATCTCGTGCATGTCGCCCACGCCGCGGAGAGCTGCCTCAACGCCGCCCGCAACCGCGTGTTCGTCGTCTGCCGCTCGGACATGGACCTGCTCCTGGCAGCGGTCGACACGATCAAGAAGCAGTTCGACGACATCCGCGAGGGACGCGACCTGACGCGCGCCGATGAGGAGGTCGTCGCCAAACTCGCCGCCCGCGGCGAAGGCGGGGGCGCCGACCATCCGCACGAGTCCGCGCCCGATGCCGCTGTCGCCACCGCGCCCGCCGCCACCGCGCCTGCCGCCACCGCCCCCCAACCGCCCGCTCCCGAATGCGACGCTCCGAGCCCGAGCGAGCCCGAGGTGCAGGTCTCCGGCGGCGCATCGCCCGAGACCCTCGGCGCGGCACAGGAGCGCCCGCTCGTGCTCGACCCCAGCAAGGCCGATCTGCTGGACTTGCTGGTGGTCGATGTCAACGAAACGCTGACGAAGCTCGACGCGCAGGTCGCCCAACTCACCGCCGAAGCGAGCCGGCCGGGCGCCGCCGCGGCCCTGCACGAGCTGGCCGACAATCTGAACAAAACGGCGGAGTTCTTCGAGTTCGCGCCGATGAGCAGGCTCGCGCAGGGGCTCATGAAGCTCGCCAGCGAAGCGCGCTCCCACGCGATCGACCCCGCCGTGCCGCCCGCGCGGCTGGCGATGGCGCTGATCGCCGAGCAGGCCGCGGGGCTGAGCCAGCGCAAGCTCATCGAGCGTCCGATCGACTCCTTTCTCGAGACCTTCACCGGCGCGATGACGCAGTCGGCAACGCCCGCCCAGTCCCCGACGCCCGCAGCATCCCCATCGGCACAGGCCAAGCCTTCCACCGCCGCCGCGGCCCCCTCGCCGGCCAGCACCGCACCGGCGGCCTCGCCGACCGGCAACGCCGCGGGCGACGCCGGCGAAGATAAGTCGCGCGAGAAGCACGACGCAAAGGCCGCGGAACAGACCATCCGTGTCGAGGTCGGCCGGCTCGAAGCGCTGCTCAATCTCGTGGGCGAACTGGTGCTGCAGAAGAACCGCGTCAACGCGATGTCGCGCCACATCCAGGCGATGAACCTCGGCTCGCAGGAGTTCCGCGAGCAAGCGGGCGAAGTCTCCGGCGGGCTGGACCGCGTCACCAGCGACCTTCAGCTCGCGGTCATGAAGACCCGCATGCAGCCGCTGGACAAGATCTTCGGCAAGTACCCGCGACTCATCCGCGATCTGGCGGCCAAGCTCGGCAAGAAGATCAACCTCGTCATCGAGGGCGGCGAGACCGAAGTCGACAAGTCCGTCATCGAGCAGCTCGGCGATCCGCTCATCCACCTGATGCGCAACAGTTGCGATCACGGCCTTGAGTCCCCCGCCGACCGCGCCGCCGCGGGCAAGAGCGAGGTCGGAACCATCCGCCTGAGCGCGAGCAACGCCGGCGGCCACGTGGAGATCCGCATCGCCGACGACGGTCGCGGGCTCAACACCAAGCGCATCTCGCAGAAGGCCATCGAGAAGGGCCTGTACACGCAGGCCCAGATCGATCAGATGAGCGAGCAGGAACTCTGCCGCATTATCTTCCTGCCCGGGTTCTCCACGGCGGAGAAGATCTCCGACGTCTCGGGCCGCGGCGTCGGCATGGACGTCGTCCGCTCGAACATCGAGAAGGTCAAGGGCACCATCGATCTGATCAACGACCCCGGCAAGGGCTGCACCGTGCTGATCAAGATCCCCCTGACCGTCGCGATCATGAGCGCGATGATGGTCGGCGTCGGCCCCGAGACCTATGCGGTCCCGCTGAGCAGCATCGTCGAGATCGTGCGTCCCGAGAAGGACCAGCTCGCGTCGATCAACCAGAGCCCGGTCATGCGCCTGCGCGATACGGTGCTCCCGCTGCTCCAGGCGGCGGAACTCTTCAGCCTCCCCGCGAGCAAGCGCGATGATGCGCCGTTCGCGGTGGTCCTGAGCCTCAGCGAACGCCGCGTCGGTCTCATGGTTTCCAGACTCATCGGACAGCAGGAAGTCGTGATCAAGCCCCTGGATGAGGAACTCTCTCGCACCGGCGCGGGCGGCCCGGTCAGCGGCGCGACCGTGCGCGATGACGGCGGCGTCTCGCTGATCGTCGATGTCCCGCGCCTGTTCGAACTGGCCGAGGCCGAACCCCGCCGCTGACCCCCGCGATTCACCTCCGAGGGTGTACGCAGGAATCCTGCATTCACCCGACGTTCGACAACCGTCACGCTTTGCCAACAACTTGCCTGATTCCGCCAGCCGCCACTTCAGAACTCGCTCAAAAACGCCGACAACACATCCGAGCCTTTCGATCGTCATCGACTCCGGACCTCCCCGCCAACCACCACCCCGAACCGTCGAGGCCCACCGCATGGATCCCGCCTTCATCACCCCGTTCATCGCCTCGATTCAGAACGTCTTTACGACCATGATGCAGTTGCCCGTGACCATCGGCGACCCGCGCATCAAGGCCGAGCCCGCCACCACCTTCGACGTCTCGGGCATCATCGGAATGTCCGGCGATGTTGTCGGCTCCGTCGTTCTGAGCTTCCCCATCTCCACGGCCCAGCGACTCGTCGCGCTCTTTACGGGCACCGAGATGAAGCACGACAACCCCGACTTCGCCGACGCCATCGGCGAGCTGACCAACATGATCTCCGGCAACGCCAAGGGCATGTTCGCCGGCAAGAAGAAGGTCACGATCTCCTGCCCCAGCGTCATTGTGGGCCAGAACCACACCGTTCAGCGCCCGCGGGACATTCCCTGCATCGTCATCCCCTGTTCGACCGACTGCGGCGACCTGGTGATCGAGATCGCGATCCAGGATCGCTCCGCCGCCCCGACCGCCGCAGCCGCCGCGGGCGCCACCGCGCCGCAGTAATGCCCTTTCGTCAGCATCGGTTCGATTCGTACGCCCAGCCGCCCACAGCAACTCGCCCTCTCCGGTCAGGAACCACGCCATGAAGATCATGCTCATCGATGACTCCAAGACGATGCGCAACATCCAGCGCTCAGTCCTCGCCCAACTCGGGCACACGACGATCGAGGAAGCCTGCGACGGTCAGGACGCACTGTCCAAGGTCGGGGCCTTCCAGCCCGAACTCATCCTCGTGGACTGGAACATGCCGAACATGAACGGCCTGGAGTTCGTCAAGGCCTTCCGCCAGTCCAACAAGACCACACCGCTCATCATGGTCACCACCGAGAGCGAGAAGGCCCGTGTCATCGAGGCCATCAAGGCCGGGGTGAACAACTACGTCATCAAACCATTCACGCCCGATCTGCTCAGCCAGCGCATCAACGAAACGCTCTCGCGCCTGGCCAAGGCCGCCTGAGCCCGATCGCACGACACAACCCGCACACGCACAACGCACCCCGGACGCGCACGTCGGGGTGCTTGTCACTTGGCAGCACCAACGTCCGAGAGCCATCCGGTTCTGCCGCGCGAACGCGAGTATCCACTCGCAGGGGTGATCACCCGAGCACCCGCACGACCCGATATAACAGACGGAGGATCGCGCCGTGTCCGCCGAGTTCATCAAACGCCAGATCCGCATCGTGCTCAGCGAGGACAAGCTCGAGGCGCGCGCGCGCTGTTCGATCCGACCGTCGCGCCCGAACAGATCGATGAGCCCACGCTCTGCGCCCTGGCATCCGAAGCGGGCGTGCTGATCAGTCCGGAGGTGCGAGAACTGGTCAAGGTCGCCGTTGCGACCGCCACTCGGTCGCCCGGAGTCTTGCACGATGTGGTCATCGCTCGCGGGCTTGCCCCCGTGCACGGAACCCACGGACGCATCAGCTTCGCGCCCGAGTTCCTCCCCGGCACCCAGCGCGCCGAAGCCGCCGCCGCTCAACCTGACAGCGCGAAGGACGTTGCCGGATCCGCGGAGGCCGTCAATCACTACGCTCGTTCAGCGTTCACACCCGTCCTCAGGGGCGCGATCATCGCCCGCGTCGAGCCCTCTGTCGAAGGCGTCGACGGACGCGACGTCACCGGCAGGACCCTCGCCTGCAAGCGCGCCACCGAGGCGCCTCTCAATCACGACGACAGCGTGAGCGTCGGACCGGACGGCGCGATCGTCGCCCTCCAGAACGGCATCCTCTCCTGGCGACCGCCCCTGCTGCGCGTCATCGACACGCTCGAGGTCGATGGCTTCGTCGACTTCTCCACAGGGCATATCGACTTTCCCGGCAGCGTGCTCATCCACCGCGGCGTGCGCGATCTCTTCAAGGTCCACGCCGATCGCTCGCTGGCCGTTCGCGGGCTGGTCGAGGCCGCCGAACTCTCCGCCGCACTGGACACATCCATCTCCGGCGGCATGGCCGCCAAGCGCACCGGCTCGCTGCAGACAGGCCGCGACCTGCGGGCCAACTACCTCAACAACGTGCGCGTCCGCGTCGGGAGAGACGCGAGCATCGAATCCGAACTCATCAACTGCGACCTGGTGGCCGGCCGATCGATCATCGCCCCGCGCTGCGTCATGGCCGGCGGATCCGCCTGCGCCGGCTCGCTCATCGACCTCAGAACAGCCGGCAGCGAGTCCCGCGTGGCAACCCAGCTCTGCCTGGGCACTCTGCCCGAACTGGCAGCCCTGCGCACCGCGCTGCGATCGCTCCTGCCCGAGGTACAGACCCGACAGTCCGCCGCGGCCGAGCAGCTCGCGCAGCTCAAGAGCGTCAAGGGCAAACTCTCCCCGCGTCAGGCCGAGTCGCTCACGGAGCTCGAGTTCGAGGCCGCGAGCGCGTCATCGCTGTGCGATCGGCTCGACGCTGCGGGCCGGAACCTCGAGGACTTCATCGCCCGACGGACCCGAGTCGAGCTCATCGTTCGCGATCGCATTTTCTCGGGCGTGACGCTGCGCTGCCCCGGCGCGCCATTCGAGGCGACGTGGTTGGTGCAGTTTACGACGGACCTCAAGGGCCCCCTGCGCATCACCACCGATGATCGCGGCCGGCTCATCATCCGCGAGAGCCTCGCCGACGATTCCGAGGCGATCGATCTGGCCAAAGTCGCCAAAGTTGGAACCGAGGCCGCGCCCTGGGCGGGCAATCCGATCTCCGCGACAGCCGCCGGTTCACAGTCCGGCCGCGCCGCCGCCTGATCCCGCGTCGGGGGCCGATGCCCGACGACGGGCGCACGCTCCGCTTAGAATCTCCGGTCGCGGCGCTCGTGCCGCGACTGTGGAGAATCGCGCGTGCAAACTCTGCCCGTACTTCTGGCCATGTCGCTGGCCATCACCGCGATCAGCGTTGTCGCCGCGCGGGATGACGCGCCGGCGACCGCCACTCCCCCGGCCCCCGCCACACCAGCCCCCGCCCCCACGCCCCCCGCCCCCATCGCCCCGGAGCTCACCCCCCCGACCGAGCCCTCACTCATCGGCCGCCGGGTTCTCGTGGTCATGCGCGACGCCCGCGAGTTCCGCGGCACGCTCACCGAGCGCTCCGCCACCCACATAACCCTCGAAATCGCCGGCATCCCGGCCCGCTTCAACGCCGCCGACATCGACCGCATCCGCGCCCAGCAGTCCCCCGCCGAACGCTTCGCCGAAATCCGCGCGACGATCAAGTCCGACGACGCGGGATCGCTCCTCCCGCTCATCCAGTGGGTCATCGATCAGGGTGAACTCGATCTTGGAATCGGCGAGCTCGAGGCGCTGTCCCAGCGCGTGCCCGACAACCAGGCCGTCGCGATCGCGCTCACCCGCGCCCGCCAACTCCGCGAACTCCGCGCCACCCCGGCAAACATCTCTCCCGCGACCACGCCGGGCACCACCGCCGCCGACCCCGATGCCACCGACGCGCCCGAAGCCTTCAGCCAGGCCATCCCGCTGCTCACGCCCGAGCAGCAGGCACTGCTCAAGGTCTTCGAAGCCGACCTTTCGCGTCCGCTGAATCTCGTTATCCCCACGGACGTGATGCTCGACCTCTTCGAGCGCTACGCCGGAAATCCGCTCGTGCCCGCGACCAAAGAAGCTCGCGACGCCTTCCTCCGCCGACCACAGTCGCAGTGGCTCGACCTGATCTTCCGCCTCAAGGCCCGAGAGGTGTACCCCAAGGTCCAGATCAACGGCCTGCCCGAGCCGCTCCGCGACTTCCGCGACCGCGTGCACTCGGCCTTTGTCCTCAATTCCTGCGCCACCAACGTCTGCCACGGCGGCCGCGACGCCGGACGGCTCGCGCTCATGAACCGCCGCCGCAACAGCGAGGCCGCAGTCCTGACCAACTTCCACATCCTCGAGAACTTCCGCCTTGCCGACGGCCGCCCGCTGATCGACTACGACAACCCCGAGGCCTCCCCGCTGCTCCAACTGGCCCTGCCCCGGAACGTCTCGCAGTTTCGCCATCCCGTCGTCATCCGCTCCGCCAGCGGCCAGGATCTCTTCAAGCCGGCCTTCAACGCGACCACCGACCGCGGCTTTCAGGACGCCGTCGCGTGGATCCGCTCGATGTACATGCCGCGACCAAAGTACGACCTGGGCTACGTCCCGCTGCGTCCGCTCGTCCCCGCCCCGACCGACCCGACCAGCCAGCCCGAGCGATGACCCGCCCGGCCCGACGCCGAGCCCGACAATCTGCTAAAGTCTGCTCCCCGTCCGACCGCTGTCCGGACCGGCCCAGCCCTCACAAAGACCGATCGAGGCCCTCATGTTCATGCTCCGCACCACCCGCGTCGAACACCTGACCCGATCCGCCGCCATCGCGGTCCTGGCGCTGAGCGCCCTTGCTGGCGGCTGCACGCCCAACGACCCTGCGGACACCGCGCTGGCCGAGGCCGCTCGCACGCTCGAAACTCTCAGCAGCGACGGCACGCAGCTCTCCTCCGACCCGGCTCGCTTGCGCGAGGGCATCGACAAGATCGTGGCCCGCGCCCGCGAGGTCAACTCCGGCAAGGCCACCCAGGCGCAGAAGGCCGCCGCGGCCGTGCTCTCGGCCCGCGCCAGCGCCATCCTTTCTCTGGTCGAGTCCCGTCAGGCCCAGCAGGGCATCACCCAACTGACTCAACTCGTCGGCTCGGGCCGCGAAGCGCTGAGCCAGTACCTCCAGGCCGCAGGCTCGGCCGACACCAACAGCCGCTTTGACCTCTCCGCCGAGCGCAACAAGCTCGCCACCCAGCAGACCCGCCACGAGGCCGACGCGCAGAAGGCCGAGCAGGACGCATCCCGACTCGACGCGCAGGCCAAGACGCTCGAGGGTCAGGCCGCCACGCTGAGCACCCGCGCAAGCGACCTGCGTCGTCAGGCGGCCGAACTCCGGGCGCAGGTTCAGGGCGTCAGCGCCACCGAGGGACTCACACTCGTCGAACGCGCCGCGAAGCTCGACCGCGATGCATCCGCCGTCGATGCTCAGATCGCCGGGATCAACGGCCAGATCGCCGCCCTGCGGCCGCAGATCGCCGACGCCCGCCTGCGTGCCTCGGCCTCACGCCGTCAGCGTGAACTGCTCGAGTCCGCCGAGAAGGCCCTGACCGATCGGCAGAGCATGATCCAGTCCCAGGCCAGCGAGTCGCGCAACACCGCCGGCGAGCGAGCCCGCACCTTCGCCCAGCGCCTCGCCGACGCCCGCCGCGCTCGCGCCGAAAGTGTCGAGCCCGCGATGGAGAAGGCCATCTCCGCGATCCGCGCCGCTTCCAACGGCGTGCGCGAGGCCGAGCAGAGCGACCGCGGCATCCGTCTCTCCCGCGCCGGATACCTCCAGAGCGAGGGAGACCTTCTCCTCCTCCGCGCCCGCGCGACGCAGGACCTCGCCAGCCTTCTGCTCGCGGCCGGCGCCGCCTCGCCCGCAGTTCCCGACGCGGCCAACCTCGCCGCCGAGGGCCAGAAACTCGCCAGCGAAGCCGACGCCGCCCTGACCGAGGCCCGCGAACGCTTCACCGCCGCTCAGGAGATCTACGCCGATGCCGCCAGCGCCGGCGGCGGCAGCGATGAACTCAAGGCCCGCCTCGGCCGCATCGCCGACGCACTCAAGGCCACCACCGAAGCCCGCAACACCATCTCCGCTCCGGCCCCCGCCGGCGGCACGGCGCCGGCAGCAACCGCCGCCGACGCCGACCCGGCGACCGCCGAGGTCCGCGCCTTCCTCAAGGCCCAGGCCGAGGACCTGTCCAAGTACCGCATCGCCTCGACCCTCGCCGCGGTGCACACCGCCGACCCGACGCAGCGCTCGATCCTCAACCACGTCGGCCGCGCGTGGGAGTCGATGATCAAGATCGACGCCGCATGCACCGAAAAACTCGGCAAGGGCATGGTCCCGACGATCCTCGAATTCGCCCGCACCAACCCTGACATGCTCACGCAACTCGGCCTGCCCGTCGGCACCGAGCAGATCCAGCAGCTCGAGGCCCAGCTCGCCGCCGACCCGGCCCAGAGCACGGCGATGCTCATGTCCATGATCGACGCCATGCCCATCACCATCATGGGCGACGCGGCCATGATCGAGGGCCTTCCCGTCCCGCTGACGAAGGTCAACGGCAAGTGGGGCATCGCCGTCCCGCCGCTGCCCGAGAACCTGACCAAGGTCCTGCCCGATGTCGCGGCGATCCTCGAGTCCTTCCCCGATGCGCTGGACAACATCGCCAGCGACATCTCCGCCGGCCGCGTCGACTCGCCCGCCAAACTCGTCCAGGCCTTGCAACTGGCGTTCATGGGCGTGGGCACGCCGCTGATCGAGAAACTCGGCCCCGTTCTGGGCGAACTCGGCGGCGCCCCCGGCGCCGCCCCGGCCATGCCGGACAGCAAGTAAGCACACGCGTTCCCTCTGGTCCTCGCCGCGTCGGCACTCCTCGTCACCGCGCCACCCCGCCACTCCCCCCACCCGCCCCCCTCGCCACCATGACCACCAAAGCCCTCACCTCGCTGTGCCTGAGTCTGATCCTGAGCGCCGGGGCGATGGCGCAGCCCTCGATCAACGCGCTGGCAGGAAGCACGTCGCTCAGCGCCGCCGACACGCAGGCGATCGCCGCGTACGTCGCGCAGGCCGCGCCGAACCTCGCCGGCGAGCCCGAAGCGATGCGCCTCTCGCGGCAGGCGATCCTCGCCCCGCTCGCCCAGCCCAACGTCAGCGTCGCGTTCCGGCTCGAACTGGCCAAGAGCGTGCTGCCGGCCATCACGCCGCTGATCGCCGATGAGCGTGACATCAACGCCGCCAACGCCCTGCGGATCGCCGGCGAACTGGCCACCAGCAACTCGCTGGAACTCATCGAGCGCAGCATCAAGACCGACAAGCGCACCAGCGTCCGCGTCGCCGCGGCCCTCGGCTATCGCCTGGCCTTCGACGCCGTTTCCCGCTCCGAGCGAAGCGCCCTGGGCACCGCCGAAATCTCCGACGCCATCCGCACGCTCGGCGAGATCATCGCCAAGGAAAGCGACGCGAACCTGCTCGACGCCGCCACCGCCGCTGTGCTCAGCGCCGTCGCGATCCCGCCGGCCAAGGCCGCGGACATCCAGACCCTGGCACTGTCAACCCTCTGCGCCTCGCTTGAGCCGCAGACCAAGCGGCTGAACGACCAGAACGCCGCCCTCGCTTCGGTCATCCTCCGGGGTCTTGGTGCCGGCCGCTCCGCCTTGACCACGCTCCAGCCCGGCGCGCAGGTCGGCCGCAGCGCCCTGACCGAACTCGCAACCTTCAGCGGCTGCGCCATCGCCGCGGCGGACCGGATCCTCACCGCCAACCCCGACTCCCCGCTCAAGGCCACGCTCGAGCAGGTCGTCGGCGCCGCCGAGAACAACATCTTCCTGGTCCGCTCGAACCTCGGCGGCAGCACGCCCCCGTCGGTGAACCTCGCCACGCTCATCCGCACCAACAAGATCGCCGACTTCAGCAAGGGCGCCCAGTCGCTCCTGACCACACTCTCCGCCGAGCCCCTGAGCATCCCGGCGGAGAAGTTCAAGCCGTAAGCGGACTTCATCGAGCAATTCCGGTATATGTGTGCTCGCTCGCGCAGCCGAGGGCACGCCGGTCGCCGCGCGGGTACGCTTCATTCATTATGAACCCCCAATCCCTCGGCGAGTTCCTCAAGTCCAACGTTGACCAGCACCGCGACGCGGGGGTCTTCGAACTCGAGACCGACCACATGCTCCAGATCAACCTCAACGGCGAGGTCTGGATCAAGATGGGCGGCATGGTCGCCTACCGCGGCGATATCCGCTTCGAACGCGAAGGCCTTCTCTCTCAGGGCTTGGGCAACCTGCTCAAAAAGGCCGTCTCCGGCGAGGGCGCACGCCTGACCAGCGCCCGCGGCAGCGGCCAGTTGTACGTCGCCGACAAGGGCAAACGCATCACGCTCCTGCAACTGTCCGGAGAGTCGCTCTTCGTCAACGGCAACGACCTGCTCGCTTTCGAAAAGTCTCTCGAGTACAGCATCACCATGATGCGCAAGGTCTCGGCCATCGCTTCAGGCGGGCTCTTCAACGTCCGCCTCAGCGGGCGAGGCTGCCTGGCCATCACCACCCACCACCGCCCACTGGTGCTCCCCGTCGCGACCGGACGACCCGTCTTTACCGATCCTCAGGCCACCGTCGCCTGGTCCGCATCCCTCAGCCCCGACTTCAAGACCGACATGCAGTTCAAGACCCTCCTCGGCCGCGGCAGCGGCGAAAGCTTCCAAATGAAGTTCGACGGCGACGGCTGGGTCATGGTCCAGCCCTACGAAGAGGAAGTCATGCAGGCCGACTGAGCGCCGCGCACACAAGACTTAGACGGTGATGACCACGAACCCCGCTCCGGAGATCCGACTGGCCACGGCCCGAGAGTTCGGGCACATGATCATCTATGTGCTCGCCGCGCCGCCGCTGTTCGCCTTGGTTGCGCTCGCGATGTGGGCTTCCGGACGGCAGCTCGACCCGTTCATCGCGGGTGGCGTGTACATGGTCACGCAGATGCTCGCCTTCGCGCCGGCGGTGCTCTGGTACTTCTGCCGCGGGTGCAGACTGCGGACGCTGTATCTCGTCCCCCTGTTGCTCGCACTGGTAACGCTCGGCGTCACGGCGCTCTTCGGCCGGTCGGGATCCATCGGCCCGGTGCCCCCGATCCTGATCTGGCTGTACGTTTCCATCGCGCTGGCGACTGGGTTTCCGTGGCTCGGTCGCGGAAAGTCTCACAGGCTGCCCTGACGCTGCCCGCGCTCAGCACCCTGTACTCAACGCCCGCAGCCGACGGCTCACCGCACCACCGTCTCCATCTGCTTCTTCTCCACCGGGCTCGTCCCATCCACGGGCACATCCTTGAGCATGCCCTCGATGATGTCGTCGGTGCTCACCCCATCGGCCTCGGCGTTGAAGTTCGTCAGGATGCGGTGCCGCAGCACGGGCGTTGCCACCGCGCGAACGTGGTCGGGCGAAACGTGGGTGCTGCCGGTCAGCAGCGCGTGCGCCTTGGCCGCGAGCACCAGATACTCGCTGGCCCGCGGGCCGGCGCCCCAGGCGACGTAGTCCTTGACCAGTTTCGGCCGGTTCAGCCCGCCGTCCATCGGCTCCTTGATGCGCGTCGTCCGCACCAGGCGCAGCGCGTAACGGATCACGTGGTCCGCCACGGGCATGGCCCGCACCACCTGCTGCACGCGGGCGATCTGCTCGCCGGTCATGACGGCTTCAGGCTTGGCCGAGCCGCCCGTGGTTGTGCGCCGGACGATCTCCGCTTCCTCGCTCTCGCTCGGATAGCCGATCTTGACCTCGAACATGAACCGGTCCAGCTGCGCCTCGGGCAGCGGGTACGTCCCTTCCTGCTCGATGGGGTTCTGCGTCGCCAGAACAAAGAACGGGCTGGGCAGCGCGTGCTGCATCCCTCCCACCGTGACCTGCCGCTCCTGCATCGCCTCCAGCAGCGCCGCCTGCGTCTTGGGCGGGGTGCGGTTGATCTCGTCGGCGAGAATCACGTTCGCGAAGATCGGGCCCTTGACAAACCGCAGCGTCCGAACGCCCGTCGACTTGTCCTCTTCGATCACCTCCGTCCCCGTGATGTCGCTGGGCATCAGGTCCGGCGTGAACTGCACCCGCGAAAAGCCGAGGCTCATCGACCGCGCGATCGTCGAGATCAGCAGCGTCTTGGCCAACCCGGGCACGCCCACCACCAGCGCGTGACCGCGGCAGAAAATCGCCATCAGAATCTGATCGACCACCCGCTCCTGCCCCACGATCACCTTGCGCACCTCGCCCTTGAGCCCGTCATAACTGGCGCGAACCTCCGCGATGACGGACTGGATCTGCTCGGCGTTGATCGGCTCGTTCACGGCTTGCTCCGGCGAGTGCGGGTTGGTTTCTCAGCGTAGGGGCCCGTACCGACCCGCATCGCCCCGCATCGCCCCGCGGTGATGCCGCGACGCCGCAAAGGCACCGCAGCGGCCACACGCCGCCGCGCGGCCGTGCCGCTCGATCAATTCCGCTCAACCGATACCGCCCGCCGTGCCCGCGGGTGCGGGACTTCAGGGCATCTGCGTGCTGTTCCGCACCATGCGCTCGGCGTGAACGTGCACGCCCTGGCCATTGGCGTGCTCCGCCTGCACCGGCTCGACCGCCGCCTCGGCCACCTCGCCGCCGCGACCGCCGCGCTGCGCCGTCTGCACCAGCCCCGCGGCCAGCGCGATCCGCGCCAACTGCACGCGGTTGCTCACGCCCAGCTTCCGGCCCAGCGATGCGCGGTGCGCCTCGATCGTCTTGATCGTCCGGAACAGCCTCTTGCTGATGTCCGCCGTCGAGAGCCCCTCGCCGATGAGCGTGAGAACCTCCGTCTCGCGCGGGGTCAACTTCTGCAGCAGCCCGCGGTCCTGGAACCGGGCATCGATCACCTCGGCATCGGGCGGCGCCGTCGCGTGCGAGCGATCCCCCACCGGACGCGACGTGATCAGCACCACGGGCGGATCGTCATGCTGCCCGCGAATGGGGCGGAACACCGCCTCGTTGAGCGTCCCGGCCATCACCGTGCGAACCAGCAGCGGACGATTGGTCTGAACGACCTTGTTGATGAACGACAGACGCTCGCCGACAAACTCCGCCGGGAACAACTCGGAGATATGGTGCCCGACGATCTCCTGCGCCGAGCGAGAAACCTCCTCGGCAGCGAGTGAGTTGGCATACAGCACAACGCCGTGCGCATCCAACACGACCACCGAGGTGCCAGAGTCAATGGTCAGGGCTTCCCATGCCGGACACCCGGCCGAACCCCCGATATACGCGAGTGCCGAGACACGATGTAGCAAGCCTCGGATGGGGTGTGGGGGCGTACGTTCCATGGTGAGCCTGCTTTCAAAGAATGAGACACTGTTGCACCTGACTGGGTGAGTGTACCCCATTTCCGCCCACCGGACGATGAAATCCCCCGCCCAGCATCAGAATTCATGGCCCGATCGCGTGGCGGGCTGCCCCATGAGAGTCTCTGAAATCCCGCTTCCTCGGCAGAGAACCAGAGTATTACCAACAACACTTAGACGGGGGACTTAACCCTTTCGGTGCAGCACTCTTCCGGGATCGCGGTCATTCCGTCTCCGGCGGCTTGAGTCCGTGGGCGAAAGCCAACCGGACCAGTTGGATGCGGTTGCTCACGCCCAACTTCTCGCTCAGCCGAGCGCGGTAGTACTCGATCGTCTTCGGGGAGCGGGTCATCCGTTTGCCGATTTCCTGAGACGTCAGCCCCGCGGCGATGAGCGTCAGGACCATGCGTTCCCGGTCATTGAGCCGGGCCAGCACCGCCGAGTCCACCGCCGGCTCGGGCGCGATGCTCTGCACGACCGGGCCGCTCCCGCCCACCGCCGTCGCCAGCGGCACCATGAGCATCGGCGAGCCGCTGCCCTCGCGCACCGCGGGCAGGACCGTGAAACGCACCCATCGATCGCTCACGTGCAGGTCCAGCGCCTGGTGCGTCCTCGACGCCACCGAGAGAGCGCACGCCGCGGCCAAACGCGATGTTCCCTCGGCATCCAGTCGCGGCGCGTGGGTCCAATCCGTCTGGGCCTCGGGCACACCGAGAATCGCCGACCCCGCACGATTCGCGCGGCGGATGCGGCCGCAGTCCGCGCCCATCGCCGCCCCGATCCCCGAGTCGCGCCAGAGAATCGTCCAGAGCCCATCGGCCGGATCGGCGCCGGGAACATGGGCCGCGACGGTCTCACCGCCGAAGTTCAGTCCCGCGGTGCTGCTGCTCGAACTCGCCCCATCGCTCATTGAGCAAGCCCCCTCGCAAACCGGACCACCCCGCCCGCATTCACCCAACGCCCCTGATCAATCGAGCGCGCTCCCGCGTGCCGCCGTGGGGCCGATCCGCATCGGCCCGAACCAGACTTCACCGGCCGGTCCACGCACTCGACAGAACGGGAGCGGGAATTCTCAGGATCTGTATCTACCCGTTCATCACCCCCCCACACGTGGGGAGTCTACAGCCCCGCGAGCGGATGTGCAAGCCCCTTATCAGGGGGAACAATCGCCTAAGCGACACTGGACATAAACCGACCGCGTGTCTGTTTTATGGTGTGACATCGGCCGCTCGGGCTTCGGCGAGGCGGTCGGCGATGATCCCAAGGGCCGGGGCGGCCTTGGGGTCTTTCCCGACAAGCGAGCGGGCGCGCTGCGCGAGCGTTGTCGTACGGATCATTTGTCTGTGGTCGCTCTGGACCAGGATCGTCTCGTGGGCGGCGGACCACTGCTGGCTCTCCAGCGGGACGATCCCGTCGCCGATGGACTGGCCCATGGCGGCGATGGACTCCTGAAGTCCCTTGGCGTGGGTTTCACCCAGAGCGCGGGAGACCCAAGGGGCGCTGGCGAGTTTCTTCAGGTCGCGATCCACGCCGCGGACCGCGGTGCCGACGATCGCGATGACGGTGCAGCCGACGGGGGCCTGGGCGTTGTTGCGCGCATTGAGCTCGGTCAGGAAGGCGCTCGCGGGGAGCAGGTCATCGGCGGCGGGGCCGGCGCGCGAGCCCAGGGCCCCGATGAGGTCGGCGGGGGTGGCCGAGTCGGCATCCATCCAGCGCGTGATGAACAATCGGGCCTCGGCCAGCGCGCGCAGGCGGGCCATGGGCGTGCCGGCGTTGGGCGTGCCGACCATGATCAGCAGCGGGATGTCGGGGTAGCCCGCCGGGGCGGGCCGCGCGGCGGCGTTGTAGAACGCCGGGCGGGTCAGGACATCACGTGCGAGCAGGCCGCCGGCGGAATGGGCGATGATGAAGACGCGCGCGTGGCCCGCCAGGCGGAGATCGCGCAGGGCCTCGGCCAGTTCGGCGGTGCTGTCGGCCAGCGGGCGGTCGCCGGAGTACTCGAAGCGGTAGATGGCCGCACCGGCGCTCGCCGCGTGCAGCCGGGGCCAGAGATCATCGAATGTTCCGCCGATGGAGTCCAGACCCTCGATGAGCAGGATCGCCTCGGCGGGCGCGGCCTGCGCACCGTCGGCCCCCGCGGCGGCGGGCGTGCTCGGCCGGACGGCATCCAGCGGCGCCCAGACATAAGCCCCGGGCTCGATGCCCAGACCCGGCGCTGGCCCGACCCCCGGCGCATCGCGATCCAGACCGGCGGCGGTGCCGGCCATCAGCCGCCGCACGCCGATGTACGCGGGCGGGACCTTCTGGCGGGCGGAGGCGACGGCGGCATCGAACTTTTCGCGCGCAGCGCGCGATTGGCGGCTGAACCAGTCGCCGATTCCATCGGCGGCGTTCGTGGCGTTGTTGAGCATGTCGTCGATCCGGTCGGCGGTGTCGGGGGCCGGGGTGGGCTCGGTCGGGGCCGGGGTGGGCTCGGTCGGGGCCGGGGTGGGCTCGGTCGGGGTTGGGGTGGGCTCGGGCGGGGTTGGGGGGGGCTCGGGCGGTGCGGGGGTGCTGACGGGCGAACCCGAGCCCCGGCCGGCCCCATCGGCCCGGCCCGCATCGGGGCTTGACCCCCGAGTCTCCGCGCGTTCGCAGCCGATTATGCCCGCCGCGCTGGCGGCGAGCAGACCCGCGGCCAGCGTGGCGGCCATTGCGGTCCGGATCGTGACGCGTGCGCATCGCCTCATGACCGATTGTTGGGCCGCGGGCGGATGGGGTTTCGCCCCGAGGCCGCCGCGGCCTCCGCCATGGGCAGATTTTCCGCTCCCGGGCCCATGCACCCCCCGCACGGGGCGTGTACGCTGATCGGCGATGAGTTCGGACACCCCCGCATCCAATCCCGCCGGTCCCGGCATCGCACGGACGATGGCCTTTGCCTCGGCCCTCAGCGGCGAGCGCGACACGGCGGATGCCGCCGATGAAGTCGCCGGCCGCATCGGCGAGCAACTGGCCGGGCAGAGGCCGGACCTGCTGCTGGTCTTCGCCTCGCCGCACCACGCGGGCAACATGGCGCGGATCTCCTCGACGCTTTCGCGGCTGCTTTCGCCGGGGTGCATCCTGGGGGTCACGGGGGAGGCGGTCATCGGCGGATACATGGAGCTGGAGGGGCTGCCGGGGCTCTCGGTGCTGGCGGCGGTGCTGCCGGGGGTGGGTGTCCGGGGCTTCGCGGCCGATGACATCCGCCGCATCATCGCGCGCAGCGAGCGCGACCTGGAACTGGGGCAGCGCAACAGCCCTGAGGATCGCCAGCGCGGGGATGATGAGGACCTGGCGGAGCTTGCGCAGACCACGGGGGTCGTTCGCGGGCACGCGGGGACGATTCTTTTCAGCGACCCGTTCTCGGTGGACATCTCCTCGCTCTTTCCTCCGCTCATGCGGGCGCGACGGCTGGCCTGGCCGGAGGGGAGCGAGGGGCCGGGCTCGCCGGGCGCATCGCACGCGGGCCGACGCGCGCCGATCATCGGCGGAATCGCCAGCGCCGCGCGCAAGCCGCGGGGCAACGCGCTGCTTCTCAACGACCGCGTGATGAACAGCGGGCTGGTCGGGGTGTCGCTGACGGGCCGCGTGAGGATCGATGCGGTCGTCAGCCAGGGATGCCGGGCCTTCGGGCCGAATCTTGTGGTCACCAGCGCGTCAGAAGGGGTGATCCGGACGCTGGGCGGGCGGCCGGCGCTGGATGTTCTGCAGGAACTCATCGAGGCGATGCCCGAGCAGCAGCGGCAATTGCTCGCCCACGGGATCATGCTCGGGCGGGTGGTCGATGAGTACAAGGACCGCTTCGGCCCGGGCGACTACCTGATGCGAGCGGTCGTCGGCGTGAGCCAGGATCAGAAGGCCGTGGGCGTTGCCGACACGATGCGGACGGGATCGACGGTCCGCTTCCACCTTCGCGACGCCTCGACGGCGGATGCCGACCTTGCCCTGTGCATGGATGCGCAGGCCCTGCACGGACCTCCGGCGGGGATGATGCTCATTACGTGCAACGCGCGGGGAACGCGGCTGTTCGGGACGGCCAATCACGATGCCACGGTGGTCCAGAAGGCCTTCGCGGAGGGAGAGCCGGGGCAGGAGCTGGCCAAGGGTGGCCGCGCGATGAACGGCCCGCCGCGCGCCATCCCGCTTGGGGGGTTCTTCGCCGCCGGAGAGATCGGCCCGGTGGGCGAAGGGGTGTTCGTGCACGGCCAGACGGCGTGCGTGGCGGCGTTCCGGCCGTTGCCGTAGCGATGGCGGGCTTCGCCGCCATCGCAAATGGTCAAATTTTCAAATGTTCACATAGTCAAATGAAGACCGGGAGACGCGGTGCGGTGATCGGCGGTCCGATTTGAGCATTTGCTGCTTTGCTGCTTTGAGCTTTTCCCCTAAGCGGCCCTTGTCTGTTCGCGCGCGGGCGCAGCGGCGCCCTGGCTGCCGACAAGGACGGTCAGCACGTGGCTGTCCGGGCCGCACAGGCCGCCACGCTGGCCGTGGATGATGTACTGCACGGTGCTCGTGCCCGCGGGGAGGGTCGTGTCGGTGAAGCGTTTGGTCAGCCCGCGCGTTGATCCGGCGGTGCCGATGGGGACAAAGCCGTCCGAGCCGGCGAGCTTGCGGCGGACCATGAAGACGGTGCCCGGCCCGCTGCCGGGGGCGCGGAAGGTGATCGACGGGGCGCCGGTGACGGCGAATGTTGCATTGAGTTGCTTCGGCTGGGCGGGGGGCGGGGCGGTGCCGGGGCCGGCCGCGGGCGATGGCGAGGGGACCATGGCCCGTCCGTAGACCTCGCGGTCGCCCGATGCGCGGGCGAAGAGGCGGATCTTCTGCACGGCGTTGCTGACGCGGTCGCGCATCTCCTCGGCGGCCTGGCGCAGGGCCTCGGTCGCCGCCAGACTGGCCGCCCGCGCACGCTCGGCGGCGGCAAGGGCATCGCGGTAGCGCTCGGTCGCGGCCGAGACCCGCGCAACCTCGGATGCATCGAGCCCGATCGCGGCGGGCGCGGCGGCCCAGACGGGGGTGCGGGCGGCGGAAAACTCGGCGACATCGAGCGGTGTGCGGGGGAGGATGCGCATGGGGGGCTCCGGGGGGCGGGGGGCGCGGGCAGAGTGGCGGTGGAGAGTGGCGCAGTGGCGGGGGGCGGTGGCAGAGTGGCACAGTGGCGCAGTGGCACAGTGAGGGGAGGTGCCGCGGGGCGCGCGAGAGAGATTGCGGTGGGATCGGGTGGATTGGGTGGGGGCTTGAGCGCGGGGGCGGCGGGGGCGGGGCTGGCGCGGGCGAGATCTGGCCGGGGGTGCGGTGTTTCGGGCTTGCGGGGCGGGGAACGATGGGCTCGGCGCGTGGCCGGGCGCGGGGCCGATCATCGCACGATCGGCCGCGATGCTCGCGCAGATTCAGCGCGGGCGCCCATGCGCAGCATCCGGGCACGGTCACGCAGCATCCGGGCACGGTCACGCAGCGCGCCGACGCGTGAACGCGCCGGGGGCGCAGCGGAACGGATGGTCCGGGCGCGGGCGCGCGGGGCGGGGGCGCGTGGGCGCGGGGTGGGGACGCGTGCGCTGTGGGCGGGTTCGCGTGCGCGGGGCGTGCGCGCGGCTGCGCCGATCATCGGCGCACGCGCACGAATGCGCGAGACGCGTGCGCGCGGAATCCGTGCGCGGTCGGCCGCATGACCCGTTGCATGGCGACAGCGCCCACGGTCCTCCCCCGGTTCCGACCGGGGGAGGTGCCGCGTCCTCGCGGCGGAGGGGGCGGGGGGTCAGGTTTCGCCGGGATCTTGGCCTTTGCGGGGCGTGCTCCCCCTCCGGCTCGAAGACTCGCCACCTCCCCCGTTGGGAAACGGGGGAGGATCTTGTGGAACCGGGGGCGGATCTTTCTTCTTTGTTGTTTTGATGATTTGCTGCTTTGAGCTTTCGCCCCCGCGCCCCCTCCGGCTCGAAGACTCGCCACCTCCCCCGGTAGGAACCGGGGGAGGAGCTTGCGGAATCGGGGGAAGATCTTTCTGATTTGCTGCTTTGATGATTTGCTGCTTTGAGCTTTGGCGTCTTCGCTACGCCCTGACGATTTCGGTTTGCACGGGGCTGGTGACTTCGATGCCCGAGCCGTCGGCGTTGATCGAGACGTTGATCTCCAGGCGCACGCCGAACTGCGGCGTGTAGATGCCCGGCTCGATGGTAAAGCCGGTGCCGGGGAGGATGATCCGGGTGTCGTGCGTCTCGAGGTTGTCAAGGTTCGCGCCAAGGCCGTGCACCGCCGGGCCGGGGCTGAGGCTGTGCCCCGTGCGGTGGCGCACGAACTCGGAGAAACCGGCGGCGGTCAGGCGGTTCCTGGCGGCGTCATCGAGCTGGTAGCCCATGAGCGGCGCGCCGGTGGCGGCGGGGAAGAATGAGCGGGCCAGGTCCAGCGCCGCATCGCGCGCGGCGGCGACGGCGGTGAAGACCTCGATGTGGCGCGGCGAGGGCTCGGCGCCTTCAGCGCCGCCTGCAAGGCCGACCGAGCCGCCGGCAAGGCCAACCGAGCCGCCGGCAAGGCCAACCCAAGTAATGTCGGAGAAGATGTGCTCCTCCCCCGGATAGCGCGCCCACAGGTCGATGAGCACCCAGTCGCCGCGCGTAATCGGCGCGGGATCGGTCTGGCTGACCTCAAAGTGCGGATCTCCGCTGTGGGCGTTGGCCGCGACGATCGGGCCTTCCTGCGTCTCCAGACCCGCGTGGGCGAAGGCATCGAGGATCAGGTGCTGGACCTGCGCCTCGTTGACCGGTGTGCCGGTGCGCACACGCTGGCGGATCAGCTCGAAGGCGCTGTCCTTGGCCGCGGCGACAAGGGCGGAAGCCTCGCGGTGGCGGGCAAGGGCGTGCTCGCCCCAGCGGGCCACGGCGACCTGGATCAGGTCGGCGGAGGAAACGATCTGCGCCGAGGGACCGGCGCGCTCGCGCACGAGCTCGATGCTCCCGCCGTCGGCGAAGCTCACGGCGGGAAGCTCGTTGCGCGGGGAGTATTCCATCGCGATGCGCCCGCACCCGGCGACGGCTTCATCGAGCCGCTCGAGGAGCCCGCGCCAACTGGCGTAGGGGCGCTTGTCGATGGTCACATCGGCGAAGGCCGCGGCATCGAGCGGCGAGTGCAGCAGCGCGGGGGGTCGGCCCGGGCGGATGATCAGCCACGCCCTGCGCGTGGTCCAGCGCCGGCTCGCGGCGGGGGGCGTGCCCGTGCCCGCGGGCGCTCGGTGCGGGCGGTGCGGGAGCAGGCGCGCGAGGATGGGGTTGCTGCCCCGGAAGTCGTAGATGACCCAGGCGTCGATGCCGCGGGCGCGCATGAAGTCTTCGATGGCCGGGAGCGCGGGAGAATCGGGCGATAGGAGCATGGGAGATCCGTGGATGGTGGGGCCTGCGGAGCGGGGGAGGAGGAACACGGGGCGCGGAGCGAGGAGCGCGCATCCCCGCATGATGATTGCCCGGCAAAGACCCTCGCGTGCAACGAAAGACCCCCCACCCCCCACCAAAGCGCAAAGGCCAGCGCCACCCCTCTCACTGCGCCACTGTGCCACTGTGTCACTGCGTCACTTCGTGGGGCCACTGTGTCACTTCACGCGCGCACGCGGGATCATCGATGCACGCTCGGCCGGGCGCACCGGCCCATCCGGCCCGGGCCGCGTCTGGTCCAGGTCTTCCAGTTGCGGCGGGCTCAGGCCCATCGCAAAGCCGAGCCAGTGGTCCAGGTCGTACACCGCCGGCGTGCCCGTCCGCCAGGCATCGAGCACGAACGCGACGCCGCGCGTCGGCACGGTGCGCGGCGGCAGGAGCTCATCGCGGCTGATCCTGGCCGGGTCGAAGACGACCACCGCGTGATGCTCGGCGAAAGTCGACCGGTCGTGGGCGATGCCCGTGACCTGCAGGCCCCGCGAGCGCGCGACGGGGGCGACGGTGTCGAAGACGATGCTCTGCCAGTGGTAGCACAGGCCGAGGTTGCCGGTGGGGAAGAGGTTCGTCGAGAGGTTGCCGGTCAGCCCCGCGTGCCAGCGCGGGGATGTGCTGGCGTTCGCATCGGCCACGACACGCTCGTAGGCATCCATGACCGCGGCCATGCGCGGCTCGGCGAGGATCTGCTCGCGACAGAGACGCGAAGGCCCGCACGCGGCCAGGGCCAGGGCGCACGAGCCGATGAGCAGGAGGAGGATCGCGCGGCCGAGGCCGCGCAGCGTGAAGGCGAGAACGCGCGGCGGAAGGCCGGCCCCGCGCAGCGGAAGACAAGCCCCGTGGGATCCATCAACGGCCCTCACGCACGCCTCTGCGGGGCGTGCGCCCGCATCGCCGCGTAGAAGCGATCGGCAAAGCCCCGCGCATCGCACAGCGGCGAGGCCAGCAGCCGCGACCGCAGCCCCGCCCGCAGCGACGCCAGCCGCGCGCGATCCGCCGCCAGCGCCGCCACCGCCGGCGCAAAGGCCGCCGGATCGCTCACGCACAACTCCCCCAGGCCCGCGCCGGTCAGCAGCGACAACCCGACCCGCGCCGCGTGCGTCGCGCCCGCGATCGACACGACCGGCACGCCCATCAGCAGCGACTCGCAGGTCGTCGTTGCGCCGTTGAACGGGAACGTGTCCAGCGCGATGTCCAGTTGTCCGTACGCGGCCAGGTGCGACCGCGTGTCCCGGGCCGGGGGAAGGAACCGCAGGCGCGCCGGATCGATCCCCGCCGCGGAAAGAAGGCCCGTGGCGTGCCGACGGCTCTGCTCATCGGCCAGGGCCTGCGCTTTGAGCGTCAGCGTCGCATCGGGGATCGCGTTCATCACCTCGGCCCAGCGCTGCGCCGTCAGGGGCGTGAGCTTGGAGATGTTGTTGAAACTGCCCAGGCGCACCGGCCCGCCCGCGGCGACATCGCCCGCGCCCGATGAGCCGCGGGGCGGCGGGAGATCGGGCTCATCCGGCGGCGTGTAGCAGACAAACGGCGCGGCGATGCGCACGAGGCGCTCCGATGCGTGCGCATCGGCGGCTCCCGGCGGATCGGTCAGCGCATCGACGATGCGGAGGTCGATGAACGGGCAGCCGGTGGTCGCGGGATAGCCCAGGTACGTCGCGGCCATCGCCGCGGGACGGTGGGCCAGCGCGGCAAGCCGGTTGCCGCGCGTCAGGCCGGCCAGGTCGATGGCGATGTCCAGATGGTCATCGCGCACAAGACAGGCCAGAGCGCGGTCATCGAGCGTGATCGCGTCGCGCCAGGTCGCCCCCGCCGCGACGGCCGCGGCGCGCAGGGCCTGGTTCATCGCATCGGTCGCCAGGGCGTGCACGGGCTCGCGCACATCGTAAACGAACAGGTCGATCGCCCGCCCGGCCAGTGCCTCGGCGTTGAGCAGAGCGCGGGCGAAGTAGCCGACGCTGTGACGGCGCAGGTCGGGGCTGATCAGGCCGATGCGCAGGCGCGAATCGGCCGGGCGCGGAGCGGCGACGGCCGCGGGCGGGAGCGGCTCGGCCATGGCGTTCATCGCCAGCGCGCGGCCCAGGGCGCGATGATCATCGAGCACCGAGCGTGCTCCGGCCCCGGCGTCGTCGTACAGCGCGCAGCTGGCGATGTTCGCCAGCGCTTCGGCGTACTGCGGCGCGAGCGTCGCGTTGTGCTGCTCGTACAACGCCGCCTCGGCCCGGCGCAGGGCGACGCTCGCGGCGTTCTCTCCCGCGCGGTGCAGAGCGCCCGCGAGCATGGGCATGATGACCGGGTGATTGGGGACAAGTTCGTTCGCCCGGCGCAGGTGCTCCAGCGCCTCGCCCACGCGATCGATCGTCAGCAGCGCCGCGGCGAGTGTGGCTCGGAACTGCGGATCGTCCGGCTGCTTGGCGACCAGCGCGGCCAGCGGCGCGACGGTGCGCTCGCTCCGTCCCATCATGCCCAGGACCGCGGCGACGCGCAGAAGGACCGGCGCGGGCGGTGTCGGCGTGAGGTCCAGGATCCGCTCGGCGTGGGCCGCGGCGCGGTCGAGCCGTCCGAGGGCCGCGTAGGCGTCCATGGCCAGTTCACGCAGGCGCGTGTGGTCGGCGGGCGAGAGGCGCGCCAGGATGTCATCGATGAACACCGCGGCATCGGCATGGCGGCCCGAGGCGAGCATCGACTGGGCCTGCATGGCGGCGGAGAAGGTGTCGATCATGCGAAGATGCTCTTGAACGAGAGCGCGCGGCGCAGGTCGGCGATCTGGCCGGTGTGGAAGGTCATGCGCGTGATCAGGGCCCAGGCCGGCACTTCGCCGCCGCCCCAGCGGAGCGGCCGGTCGATGTCGGCATCGGGCAGCGAGCGCGCGACCTCGGCCAGTCGGTCGCACGCGGCATCGAAGATCGCCCTTGAGCGGGCCAGCGTCGGGAACTTGTCGTGGCGCTCCTGCGGTCGCGAGCCGAAGGCGATGGCCTCGGTGTCGAAGTAGCCCTTCTCGCGGCTGCCCGAGTGCCCGTCGGCGGGGATGAAGTCGGTCGCGGGGAGCGCGGGCGTGGCGTCGCCGGTCAGCAGGGCGCAGACGCGGTGCATCGTCAGTGCGCAGTGGCCCAGGCACCAGCAGACGTGGTTGGGAAGGTCGGGTGTCTGGCGGACCGCGGTCACGTCGTTGAAGCCTTCGAGATATCGGCCGAGGAGAACCTTGTTGGCAAGGATCTGCTGGGCCAGGAGTTCTTGTGCCTTCATGGCCTGAGGGTACTCGGTTCGGCGGCGGTCGTGAGGGGCCGGGGTGGTGATGGGCCGGGGTGGGGTTGGTCGTTGGATCGGTGAAGGGGCGGGGGCGGGTGGAGGCGAGTGGGGTCGAGCATGGCGGCGGCTATGCTGGACGCGAGATGCAGACGCTGGCGGAGATACGCGCGTTGCTGGAGGGGGCGGGGCTGTCGCCGCGCAAGGCGCTGGGGCAGAACTTCCTGATCGACAAGAATCTTGTGGGCAAGCTGATCGATGCCTGCGTGCCCGCGGCGGGGTCGGTGGTGCTGGAGGTCGGTCCGGGGACGGGGACGCTCACGGGCGAGTTGCTGGCGCGCGGACTGCGCGTGGTCGCGTGCGAACTGGACCGCGGGCTGGCGGAGCTGCTCCGTCAGACGCTCGGCACGGGCGAGCACGCCGGGCGGTTCGCGCTGGTCGAGGGTGACTGTCTGCCGGACGGGCGGCATGTGCATCCGGAGGCGGTGGCGGCGGTGGAGCGTGCGCTGGCGGACGCGGGGGCGGAGCGGTTCATGCTCATCGCGAACCTGCCGTATGCCGCGGCGACGCCGCTGATGCTCTCGCTGCTGATTCATCACCCGCGGTGCGTAAGTCTCGGGGTGACGATCCAGAAGGAAGTCGCCGGACGGCTCCTGGCACAGCCCGGGACGAAGGAATACGGGCTGCTGGGAATCGTGGCCCAGGCGATGGCGGAGGTGGAACTGGTGGCGAATCTGCCGCCGGAGTGCTTCTGGCCTCGGCCCGATGTGACCAGCGCGATGGTGCTTCTGAAGCGGCGCGAGCGACCGCTGACGACCGACCCGGCGGGTCTGGCGGGATTGTGCCAGCGGCTGTTCAGCCAGCGGCGGAAGCAACTGGGCTCGATTCTCGGACGCGGGCTGATGGAGGGTTCGGGGATCGACCCGATCCTGCGTCCGGAAGCGCTGAGCGTCGAACAACTCATCGCCCTGGCGGCGTATGTGGGAAGGACTTCGACATCCACACCTGATGCAGATTGAGAAATCGGCCTGCGGCGAGGGCGGGTGATGGGCGATACTTCAGTGGACGCAAAGGCGTCTGCGTCGGCAGGATCTTCGCGGCGTTGTGCGTGATGGAGGCGAACTGAGCGATGGGCCAGCCGGCGAGCGAACACCCCGCGGTGCATGCCGACTCTCTAGGGCCGGCGCTGGAACCGGCGCTGTGCGAGGCGGTGCGCGAGCGGGGCGGGACGCTGAGCCACGTTCGGTGGTTCCGCAGCGACTGGCAGCGCGGCGGGGGTGCGACGGCGTTCGCGACGTTCACGGGAGCCGACGGACGCGGCCGCGCGGCGGTGGCGAAGTTGCCGGTGGGCCCATCGGAGCTGCGGTGGACCGTGGCGCTTGGGACCGACGCGAGCGCCGAGCCGGAGTGGTGCACGCCGCGGGTTCTGGCGTCCGGGGACAGCCTTGGCGGATACGACCTTGGCTGGCTGGTGATGGAGCGGCTGAGCGGCGAGTCGATGTCGCACCACGCCGATGCGGACGGGGTTCACGCGATGCTGCGTGCGTGCGCGATGTTCCAGTCGCGGGCTCTGCGGGTGCGGCCACCGAGCGATGCGCCGACGCCGAGCCCGGACTTTGATGCGCTGGTGGACAAGTCGCGCGAGGTGATCCGTCGGAGCGACATCGCCGAGACGACGGCGTGGAGCGTGGAACTGCGGCACGCGCACAAGGCGATGCCGATGCTGCTGAGCCGGTGGCGCTCGCGTGAGATCAACGCGTGGTGCCACGGCGACTGTCACGTGGGCAACGCGATGCTGCGCGTGCCGACGGGGGCGGCTTCGGGCGGTGCCGCGGCGGTGGCGAACGGGCACCCGCAGGTGTGTCTGCTGCCGACGGCGCCGATCGTGCTGATCGATCTGGCGCTGGTCCACACGGGGCACTGGGTCGAGGACGCGGTCTATCTCGAGCGGACGATGTGGGGTCGTCCCGGGGCGCTCGATGGCGTTCACGTGGTCAAGGAGCTGGCGGCGGCGCGCAGGGCGCTCGGGCTGGCGTGCGACGGGGACTACGGCATGATCGCGAACGTCAAGCGAGCCCTGCACGCGGCGATCGCGCCGGCGCTGCTGGAGCGCGAGGGCAATCCGCGGTATTTGTCGGCGGCGCTGGAGGTTCTGAGGCGGACGCTGCCGCAGGTTGCCCACTGACGGCGCGTGAGGCGGTGGCCCGGGTCAGCGCAGTTCGACATCGCCGCGCTTGAGGTCGGGCGGCCGGGCGGCGCGCCTGGCGGCGAGCCACTCATCGAATCCCGGGGGCTTGGGGTAGATTCGATCGAAGAGTCGCTGGGCGTTGGCCTGCTGCTCGGGCGAGGTGTTGGAATCCGCGCCGCCCTTGAACATCGACAGGATGACCTCGTAGGCGAGTTGCTGGACCTCGAGTGGCGCGGCGCGATAAGCCAGTGCGCCGTCGACCGGGCCGAGCAGGTTCACGAACGCGGCGAAGCGCTGTCCCATCAGGGTGGAGAAGTCGCGCGGAATAATCTCGGTTCGTCCGGCATCGGGGTTGACCGCGGTGCCGCCCGCGGCGTCCTGGAAGTACAGGGTGTGGACCTGTCGCGCGTAATTCACCGCGGATGCGAAGACCTCGGGGTTCTGCGCGAGCAGGCCGAAGGTGATGCCGGCCATCAGAGAAGCATCGACCTCCTGCATGGCCACGTTCGGGCTGGTGACGCGTTCGGCGAGGTTCCGCTGGACGTAGTCCTCAAGCGGGAGCTTGATGGAGTTCTCGACGTCGATGTTGTTGGTGTTTCGGTGGGGCCAGAGGGCGAGTTTGGTCTTGTAGGCCTGCGCGCCCTCGACATCTCCGGCGCGATAGAGATAGCTGATGGCGTCGGAAAGGAAGTTCTCGTAGCCGGCGGAGTAGAAGCGGTACGGACGCTCGGTGATATCCGCGCCGTGCTGGGTGAGGAACTGCTGGACCTCGCGATTGGCGGCTTCTTTGAGACGCTCTCCATAAGACGGGATGAAGTCGCCGTTGACCATGGCGATGTAGCGGGTGGGGCTGGAGATGTCGAAGAGCACGGTGCCGGAGCGGTAGAGTTCCTGCAGCGCCTGGATCACGATGCGGTCGGTGTTGATGAAGTCCTGATCGCGGACGTTGAACTCGTTGGTGCGTTCCTGGGCCTGTTCGACGCCGCGGGCGGCCCAGTAGAGCGCGTGGCTGGCGGGGTGTCGCCAGTCGAGCGGGCCGTACTTCTGCGTGTAGCGGACCATACGGTCGGTGTCGTAGCGATAGTCCCGCTCGAGCAGATGCTTGCGGAGGTGACGGACCAGCAGCCGGCGGGCCTCGATGAGCGTGGGCTCGTTGAGCAGGTCGAGCAGTTGCTTGGCGGCGGGCTCGCCGAGCGTGGCGTTCACACCGGCCATCTCGGCCATGCGGGTCATGGCGCGGAACTGCTCGACGCTGGCCAGAAGGCGACGGCGGCCGTCGCGCGTGGTGATGTCGATGCCCAGCGAGCCGAGGCGCTCGACCAGTTCACGCGCGGCGGGCTGCGCGGCATAGACCTCCTGCAGCGTCGATGGAGCCGAGCGGACGACTTCGAGCCAATCCACCAGTGCGGCGACGTACGCCTCGCGCGAGCGCGTCTGGGCGTTGCGCGTCGGGGGCGGGCCGAGGATCACCGACCACTCGACGGCCATGGCCTGCTTGTAGTAGATGTTCGCGTCGTCGGTGGTGCCCTGGATCTTGTGCAGGAAGATCCAGCCGAGCTCGCGGTGCAGCAGCAGGTCGTTCGGATTGGCGGGGATGGCCTGCTCTCGCAGGAGCCGCACGCCGGAGTCCACCCACTGCCAGCGCTCCTCGCGCGTCTGGGCGGCGACGGAGATGTTGTACGCGAGATTCCAGGCGTGGAAGACCCACACGCGCGGGAAGCGCGGCTGCAGCCGCGTGATCGTGCGCGAGAGATCGACCGCCTCGTAGTACTTGCCGTCCTGCTTGAGGTTGTTGGCCCGGATCCAGAGCCAGTTGACAAAGAGCCCGCGGAACGCACCGGCCGCGACGCCGAGGGCTTCCTCGCGCGTCATGGAGTTTTCGATGCGGTCGGTGTAGGTGAGCTGATTGCGGCCCGCGCTCGCGGCGAGAAACTGCGTCAGGACCACGGAGATCGCGACGCAAACGCTGAACACACCGAGGGCCACCGGGTGCGCAACGCCCGAGCGGCGCACGCGGCGGGCGCGGGCGGACATGCCGGGAGAATCGGGCAGCGGATTGGGGCGGAGGTTCATGGCGGTCGGCTCGGATCGGAAGCGGATGAGGAACGAACGACGTGAGCGGTCCAAAGGAGCGGACGATGATCGCGACGATCAGTTGCCGGAGTAGATGGCCAGTTCGCGCTTGCGGAAGATGATCACCGCGACGACGCCGAACGCGACGGAAAGAATGAGCATCACGGCGCCCGCGCCGGCGGCCTCGGTCCAGTCGAGCATGAGACCCTCGACGATCCGGTTGACCGGGTCGACGGTGCCGTAGATCTTGAGGACGTCGGCGATGACCGTGGCGACGTTGTAGACCACCACGCGGTACCAGAGAACGTTCTGCTCGTTGTCCGTGACCTGGAAGTAGTCCAGCGCGGTGGAAAGGAACGCGCTGCCCTCGGCCGCGAAGAAGGTCGCGAAGGAGACGAGGCTGGCGACCGGGAACGACAGGAACGTTGCGCTGGTGACGCCCAGCATGGCCAGGAAGGCGATCTTGAGCCAGAGCACGATCATGACGCGCAGGAAGTTGGAGCGGAAGCCGCCCTCGGAAAAACTCAACTCCAGACCGTCCGGCGGGAACGAGAGGCTCTCGGGATTGTTGATTCCGCGGCGGAAGTCACCGTTCCAGACTCGCATGGCCAGGGTGCCGTCATCGCGAATGAGCGAAGCGGGAAGCGGGAGCGTCAGCGGCTGATTGAGCGTGACCTCACGGACGAAGGCGTCGCCGCCCTCGAACTGGAAAGACAGGCGGTACGTGACGGTGGGGTTGTTCGCGCCGGACTGAATCTTGTACCTGAAGGTCAGCGGCTTGCCGGTATCGCGGGCCTGAGAGAGACCCTCGAATCGATACTCGCGGCCATCGCCAGGGGCAAGCGAGAGCCAACCGAGAAGGACCAGACGCTCGGCATCACGGCGGATGCGGACCATGTCCGGCGGCGGATAGTCGGGGCGCTTCTCGCGCTCGTCAAGCTGCTCCTTCACACGCACTTCAACTTCGCGCTGGACCATCTCGGCCAACTCGGGCGGAATCGCCGGGCGCTCCGTACGCCGCGCGGCGAGCACCCGGTATTCCAGTTCCATGCGGTCGGGGCTGATGTTCCGCGGGTCGCGCGCGTCGACGACAAAGGGCGCGACCTCGCCCTGAGCCTTTTGCCTGCGCAGGTGCTCCATGAACAGGAACACGCCGGCGGAACTGACGCTCAGCAGCACCAGCCCGACCAGCGATGCACCGAGCCACTTGCCAAGGACGTACTGCCACGCCGCGACGGGCTTGGTGACGGTCTGCCAGATCACGCGATCGCGCTGCTCGAATGAGACGCTGCCGACGGCCAGAAAGAGCACCAGCAGCGCCGAGAGGGCGAACGACACGCCGACGCTGTAACTCAGGAAAGACTGGACGCGATATCGCAGCGGCGTGCTGGGGTCCAGGACGAACGGCAGCGACGCGAGCATGAACAGCAGCAGGACCACGAAGACCAGCGAGACCTTCATGCGTGTGGCCTCGAAGACCACGTTGCGGGCGATGGCGGTGACCGGATGCGGGAATGACAGCGCCAGCGACAGTGCGCGGATGAGCCCGCTGAACGCGGCCGAAAGGGCGAGAATGCCACCCGCGACGCCGCCGACGGTCCGCATGGTCTCGTTGCCCAGCAGCACGAGCGGGACAACGACGACCGCGCCGGCGAGCATGATGGCCAGATATGTCAGCGCGACGCCGATCCAAATGACGACGATCGCGACGCCCGCGACGACAAGGATGATGCTCGTGCGATCGGCGATACTGGTCTGGGCCGCCAGCAGGTCGTTGACCATCCGGACGAACTGCACCTCGCGATCGCGCTCGATCTGGATCGTGCGGTCGATCATCGCCTGCTCGGCGGGGTCGCGTCCGCGCGGGATGTTCTCGGTGTTCAGGACCGTGGGCTCGACACGCTGCGGGCCCTGCGCGGCGGGCGCCTCGACGGCGAAGTACAGAAGCAGGCCGGCGCTGATCACCACCACCGCGATGGAGGCGGCGATCTTGAACCACAGCGTCTGCTGCGTGCGATCGAGCGCGCGGGCGAGGTCCAGGAGACGGTTCACGCGCGGCCCCCACCGCCGTCGGTCCTGGGCGGTCCGGAGTCATCCAGCAGCGAGCCGATGACCGAACGGTCGACATTCGCCGACGGCGTGCCGGGGCCGGCCGCGGGCGCCGCGGCCCCGGTCGGGCTCGAAGCCGGACGCGGCGGAGGTGTCGGCTCCGCGGCGGGCTTGAGCAGCGAGTCGAGCACATCGCGAGCGGGCTCGGCGGGCTTGTTCGTCGCCGCGGCGGAGCCGGGTTTCGGCATGGCGGCGGGGGTCGGTACGGGATCGGGCGTGCCCGCGACGAGCTGGCTGATGAGGGCCTCGCCCTGCGCGCCCGAGTCCTTGAGGAACGAGGCGGTCTGCCCGCCGTGCTGAGCGCCGCTGGTGGCCAGTCGCTCCTGAACGGCGCGATTGACCATGGCGACGAACTTGTCCTCGAGTTTCTGACGCGGGTGGCTGACGCGTGAGAGTGCGCTGGCGCCGCCGGTGCGCTGGCGGATGAGCTCATCGATGGCGGCGATGGTGTCCTGATCGAGCGGGTTGGTTTCAAGGACCATGCGGTCCTCGACCTCGAGCAGCGATTCGCAGGTGCCCTCTTCGCGGATCTTTCCGCCGTAGAGAATGACCATGCGCGAGACGCAGTCCTCGACGTCGCTGAGAAGGTGGCTGGAAAGGATGATGGTCTTGCCGCGGCGGCCCAGTTCGAGGATCAGGTCCTTGATCTGTCGGCAGCCGAGAGGGTCCAGGCCGGTGGTCGGCTCATCGAGAATGAGCAGGTCTGGGTCGTTGATCAGGGCCTGAGCGATGCCGATACGGCGCTGCATGCCCTTTGAGTACTCGCGGACGGGGCGGAACTGCACGGCGGTGAGGCCGACCATGTCCAAAAGCTGATCGATGCGGCTCTCGCGTGTGCGGGCGTCGAGCTGGAAGAGTTTGGCGTAGTACTCAAGTGTTTCGCGCGCGTTGAGGAACGCGTACATGTACGACTCTTCGGGCAGGTAGCCGATGCGCTTCTTGATGGAGACATCGGTCGGCGACTTGCCGAAGATCGCGACGCGGCCGGAGGACTGCCGCAGCAGACCCAGGATGATCTTGATGGTCGTGGACTTGCCGGAGCCGTTTGGCCCGAGCAGGCCGAAGATCTCGCCGGGGTAGACCTCGAATGTCACGCCGTCGAGCGCGCGGGCGCGCGGGCGCATCCAGAAGTCGCGGAATGTCTTGGTCAGCGACTGGATGGCGACCATTGGCTGCTGGCCCGCGCGGGAGGGCGGGGCTGCGGCGCGCGACACGGTCGGGGAGATGGGGTTTGGCGATGTGGGCGTCATGGCGTTTCTGATCACGTGCCTGGGGTCGTGTTCGCAAGCCCGGGTGGCCGTTCGGCGACTCGGGTCAGTTGCCCTGGTCCATGCGGCGCTGGAGTTCGGCGGTGTTGGCCTTGGTCTCGGCCTCGATAGCCTGCTGCTGGCGGATGCGTTCGAGTTCGCGTGCGATGTCCGGGTCAACGTTGGTCTGGACCTGGAGCGTGCGCGAGGATGCCGGCACGCCGAAGATGCTGACGGTTTCGCGCCCGCTGAAGGCGTTGAACGCGTCGGCCCAGTCGCCCATGAGCACGGCGCGGGGGTTTGCGCGATAACTGGCGAGTTTGGCCTCGAAGAGTCTTGCGTCGCCCTGTGCTCGGCTGACGATGCTGGAGCGATACTGCTGCGCATCGGCGAGCACACCCGCCGCGCGGCCCGAAACGCGGGCGGTGACGGGCTTGCCGTCGAGCGTGATGGGGCGGCCTTCCAGCAGCGATTCGATATCGCTCAGCAGCGCCACGGCGCGGTCGGTCTCGCCGGCCGAGAGAGCACGTTCGTACCGGTCGATGAGCGAGAGCAGCACCGGCGCGGCCTCTCCGGCCGTCGCCGACAGTCGCGCTAGGCGATCCTTCTGAGCCCCCTCCGCGGCGGCCTTGGCCTTGCTCTGGGCGGCCTCGACGCTGTTGAACGCGTCCTTGGTCGCGGGGGGAGCGGCGCGTTCGTTCAGCGTGAGGCTGGTGATGCGGATGCCGGTGTTCAGCGCATCAAGAATCTCCTGCGCGCGGATTCGGGCCGTGAGTTCAACCGCGGGGAAGACCCCCTGACGCGACGCGTCGGGCTGATTCTTGAGAAGTTCGTCGATGCTGACGCTGCCGACGGCGTGGATCATGCCGTTCATCGCCGCGGCACGGACGATGTTCGGCTCGAAACCGGGCTCGACATTCATCGCCCAGCGGCGGACATCCTCGCGGCGGTAGGTGATCGTCACGCGGGCGTGGGCGATGTTCAGATCGCCGGTGATCAGCGAGCCGTCGATGATCGGGTCGAGCGAGGACTTGGGCGTGAGCTTGTCGATCGGCGTGACGGCGGCGTTCTCCTGTTGCGTGAGGCCCTGGGTGAACTCGTTGTTGAGCTTGATGGTCTGCTCGCCGGTCTCGACCTTGATGATCTCTCCCAGCGGACGCGGGAGGGAGAGCGCAAAGCCCGGGTCGAGTTCCTCGGCATCGAGCTGGCCGAAGCGCAGGCGCAGGCCCCGCTCACTCGCGGCGATCGTCGTCGCGGCGCTGAAGGCGTACGCGACGACCAGCGCGAGCATCGCCACCTGCAAAAGGCGATACGTGATGCGCAGCGCATCGGCGAGGGCCTGATTGGCCGGGTCCATCAGCGAACGCTCGTCGCCCTCGGTCTGGCCACGCAGGTTCACGCTCGCGGCGCGACGACGGATCATCGCGGGATTCGGCGCCTGCGGGTTCTCGGGAGGAATCTGGCTCATGCTTCTCTCGGCGTGCCGGCATCCATCGGGCGATGCACAACTGGGTTCTGGAGTGGTTGTCCGGTCGGGAACGACAGATCAGCGATCGATCAAGCGGAGAACGGCTCTTGCTCGCTCAGCGCGGCGTGGGCGATGCCGACTGCAACTGCTTCTGCTCCGGCGTGCGACGATCCTCGCTCAGGCCCGGGAGCTTGCCCTGGGTCTTGTTGTCCATCGCGTCGGAGCGGAAGACCCACATGCCCGGAGCCGACAGCGGGACGATCAGCGTCGTGCGCTTGGACACGAACGAGCGCAGGAAGTCCAGATTCTTCAGGAACACGGCGAGGTCCACGTCCTCCGTCTGGCGGGCGTAGAACGCGGCGGCCTCCTGATCACCCTGCGCACGAATCTGCTGAGCGCGGGCCTCGGCAAAGGCCATGATCATCTTCGCGTCGTTCTCGGCCTGCTGGCGGATGGTCTGGGCGAGGCTCTCGCCCTGGCTCTGGGCCTCGCTGGCGAGCGTTTCACGCGTGGCCTTCATGCGCTCGAACACGTTTCGCGTGATCGCGTCGGGGAGGCTGATCTTGCTGATGCCCACGCTCAGCGGCTCCACGCCGCCGTCGGCAAGCGAGCTGCCCACGCCCGCGGCGTTGCCCGAGCGCAGCGACGCGAGAACCTTGGCCTCGAGTTCGGCGAGCTTCGAGCCCTCCGCGGACGCGTTGAGAATCTGGTCCATGCGGTACTCGCTGACGGCGCTCATCGAAGAGCGGAGCTTGCCGCTGAGGGTGTCGCTGGCCTGACGGAAGTGCTCGATCTCGCGCTGGCCGGTTCCGCCGTAGAGCTTGTAGAACTTCAGCGGATCCGCGACGCGCCAGGTGAGATAGGCCTGAACGGCGACGAGCCGGTTGTCGGCCGTCTGCATGCTCTCCAGGCGTGTCTCGACGATGCGGACCCGGTTGTCGTACTTGACGACCGACTGGATCGGATACGGCAGGCGGAAGCCCAGGCCGGGCTCACGCTTGACGGAGTTCTCGTCGGCCTTGCCGAAAGTGGTCACCACGGCCATCTCGGTGAATCTCACGGTGTAGGTCACCATGAACCCGAGCACGGCGACGAGGATCACCATCGCGACGATGTACTTGACGATTTTCTGCACGGTCGAGTCCCTTTCGTCTGTCTTCCGCCGCGAGCCTTGCCGCGGACGGTGTATTCGAGTCTGTCGTGAAACGTGCGGCGTTGAAGAGGCAACGGGTGAGTCGGGGCGATCAGTTCGGACGGGGCGCCAGAATGCTCCCGCCGCTGGTGGTGTCCTTCAGGTCCAGATTCACCCAGAGGTTGTCGACGGCGTCTTCGGTGATGTACACGCGAGCATCCTGCAGTTCCTCCTGCATGACCTGGAAGTACAGGCTGGCCTTGTAGAGCATTGGGTTGGCGCGATACGCGGCCAGCCGTCCGCCGTAGGCAAGGGCCTGCCCACGCGCGGCCATATGACGCTGCCATCGTTCGGCGCGGGCCTTGGCCAGTGTCGCGGCGGCCTGCCCGCCGGCGTTTTCGATCAGCGAGGCAATCTGGTCTTCCTTCTGCCGAAGCTCGGCCTCGGGCGCCTTGCTCGAAACCAGCCTGTCGCGCTCGCGAAGCAGGTCCGCGATCTGGCGGGCCAGATCGAGGCTGCCGACGGATCGGGTCAGCGTCGTGATCGCCTCGCCCGTAGCGCGCTGAACCAGTTCCTCTCGCTTCTGCTCGTTGGAGACGATCTTCTCGAAACTCTCGGCGGTGTCCTTGGGCGGGTGCACACCCTGAATGCCAGCGGAGATCACCTCCACGCCGGTGTCGCGCGCATCGGGGTTCTTCGCGCCGGTCTCCGGGTCCTGACCCCGCAGGATGCGGTCGATGCGCACACGAAGTTCGTCGCTGATCCGCGGCCGACGTGCGCCCAGAACGTCATCTTCGCTGAAACGCGCCAGGAACACCATCAGTTCACGCTGAGCGATGTTGCGGACGATGGTCTCGCGAGCCTGCGGCACGCCGAGGTTCTCCCACGCCGCCAGGTCGCGGATGCGGAAACGGAGCGGGACCTCCACCGCCATCAGGGCCATATCGCGTACGTCGGTTCCCGCCGCGGTGCGCACGGCGGCGGACTGCAGAATCACGAACTCCTCGCGCACGCCGTGATCGTTTGTCCACAGCAAAGCGCGGGTTTCCTTGGTCGCGCCGGGGGTCGCCAGATCCATCCCGCGGATGCCCGTCACGTTCGTGCGTTCGATGCGGTCGATCGGCCAGGGCCACTTGAAGTGCCAGCCCGGCTCGAGTTCGCGAATGTTCGAGCCGTTGCGCAGAAGGAACGCCCGCTCGGTCGTATCCACGACCGTGAACGCGCTCATGATCCAGAGCACGCCCGCGGCAAAGAGCACCAGCGGAAGAACCGCACGCGAAACCAGTTGGTACGCCCACGACGAGGAGATGTCGACGCCCAACTGGTAGCTGATCGCCCCGCCCAGTGTGCGGGCGATCTGATCGGGCGAGGCAACAAACCCCAGCACCGGCGAATCGAACGCGGCGCGGGGAACATCGCCCGCCTTCCGCGGCCGGTAGAGATTCAGGAGGCTCGACAGCAGAATCTCAACCGCCAGGTACGCGGCAAAGCCGGGGATCGCCACCTGCAGGTACCGCAGAACCAGGTCGCTCCCAGCCATGTCGATGAAGTGACCCAAGGCCATGCTCAGGCCGAAGATCGAGGTCAGCGCCATGTACGCCGCGCCGCCGCGGAGGTTGGCCCAGACCTTCTGCTTGGCCATGCCCGCGACGTAGCGTCCGACGATGAAGCCGATGACGGCCAATCCAAGGCCCATGGTCACGGCCCAGCCGCGGCTGGTGGGCTTGACCGCGGCGAAGGGGTCGATGCCCCCGGCCTCGAGTTGCGTCTGCGCGAAGCCCGCGCGGATGAACATGAAGCAGATCAGGCCAAGCAGCGCCGCCATCGTCAGGCTGACCGCGGGAACCAGCAGACGATGCATGAACGCCAGGCGGCGGGCCTGGATCTTCAGATCCTCCGCCGCGCCCTCGAAGGCGCTGGTCCGTGCAGAGGCATCGAGCTGCTCGGCTTCCAAAGCCTCGAGGCGCTCGCGCCGGTGCTGATCGAACACCACGCTCAAGCAGAGCCAGCCCAGGGCGCCGACGAGAATGGTCCACGCGGCGACCTGCGCCGAGAAGTCATTGCCCAGTCGGGCGTAGATGAGCAGGCCGACACCGAGCGCGATCTGAATGAGCAACCCGATGATCGCGACCTGAGCCGCCCGCTGGTAACTGAGAAAGTCGACCTTCATGCCCGGTGAACTCCCGCCGAAAGCCGGTGCTGATGCCCGGAGAAGACTACTGACCACGACCCACGCCGAGCCTTGAACCCGACGACCACGCCAGCGAACGACCTGCCCTGCCGACCGACCCCCCAAACCCGCCCGGAGCAGAACGCCCCGAGCCACACCATCGACCCCTCGGCACCTTCGTCAACTCAGGTCCGACGGTCCGGACCCCGCCGCGGGAGCGGGTATTGTCGGGATGCTGCGGGCCCATGTCCACTCCACCCGTCGATGCACCACCTACTCACAGTCCTTCCCTCCCGGTCATCGCTGGCGACCACGGGGCGGTGACCGCGTCCGTGACCATTCATCGCGCAGAAATCGCCCACCCCGCGACCGAATAACGCCAAGCGCCACCCGACCATCGCACGCTTCGTTACGCCCCGGAGCCCCCAGCGGTTCGGCGGGTTGCCAGACTTCCCCGGTGTCCCCGCGATCCGATCGGAAATCGGATTATGTTTGGGCTCGATCCGGACCCCGCCATCTGGAGGCATCTGTGCCACGGGGAACCGTGTTCGGCCGTTGTCGCGCCGCCTGGAGGTGGCTAACATCACCTCCCTTGCGGGCTTGTAGCTCAGTTGGTTAGAGCGTGCGCTTGATAAGCGCAAGGTCACTGGTTCGAGTCCAGTCAGGCCCATTGGATCTGAGGGAGGGTGGATCGCCAATTCGCGTCGGGCAAGGCCAGTCCCCGTGGAGACGGGGCCGGCGGCTGTCGCTCGCATCCGCTCACACGGTCGCTGTCCCATCATGAAGTGAATCGCCGCGGCAAGACCCTTTCGGTCCAGCCGCGGCGAGGTGACGCTCGGACGTCAATCCTGAATCGCCCTGGTCGTGGCTACTTGCCCTTCTGGCGAGGTGTGAGCCGAATTCCCGACCACTCTTCGAAGTCAAGGGGCTGGAGCAGGCGGCGGACGCTGCCATCGGCGAACGCCGTGATGACGCCGTCGGCCGGCCAGACATCGAAGGGCTCGTAGAGAACCATGAGGTTCGTCGCGTCGCTCTTGACGCGCGCGGGATCAGGGCGAAGGTACACGAACGGCTTGCCCCTGGCCGGGCCGAACCGGACGATCAGAAGCGTCGGGTCGATGATCTTCTGCTCCACGAGAACCTGAAGGCTCGGAGGCCACTGCGACCCTTCCTGATTGGTCGAGTAGATCACGCAGGCCTGGACGAGCTGCCGGATGTCGACCATTCCGGCATTTCGATCGGCCTGATCACGGGCCATGTTCACCGGAGGTTGCAGCTGGGTGGCGATCTCGCGGAGCGCAGACTGCGGAAGGGTCCAGCGAAGGGACGAGGCCTCACGAGTCGGTGTCAGGAGTGCCACGAGTCGATCGGGGTCGGGGAGAAGGTTCGTGGCCTTGCCCAGCCGCTTGGCGGCGGTGAGCAGGCCGGAGAACTGATCCGCCAACTGGCTCGCGTCCTCGGCACTGGTGGTCCGCACGAGCATGTGCATGCCGAGTTCCGGATCGGACCTGACACCGACGGTTGACGAGGTGACCTTTGTCGCCATCGACATGAGCGTTTGCAGCGACATAGTCTGAATATCACCGGGCGCATCGGGGTCTCTGGCGGTCACCTCGATGTCGACCTTTGCGGCATCGTTGAACGCCCGATTCACGAACTCAGCGGGGATCAGCATCGCCGCGATCGGCGCACCTTTCGCATCGCCGAGCGCAACGCGAAGTGCATCCGAGCGCCCGGGGCTCTTCATCGGAAGTTCGGCACGCGCGAGCCGAGCCTCGACACCGGCGATGTTCCATGCGATGATCGCATCGCCGGCTTCTTTGGCGCTGATCGAAGGCCCGATGCGCTCTCGCAACGTCGCGAGTACGGCCGAGCGCTTGGCCGCGTCGGCGATGGGAAGAACGACCAGCGGCGCGAAGCGTCCGGAACCAAGGTCAATATCGCTCATTCCCAGAAGAAACCAGGCCTCGGTCGCGCCGGCGGCAACCAGCGCCGCACGGATCGCCTCGCCGTCGGAGGCCCGAGCGAGGAACTCATCGGCCCCCGGAGCCGTGGCCGCGGGCTGGGAGGCGACCAGGCCTACGACGCCACGGGCCAGAGACCGGAAGTCCACGCGCGAAAGGTCCACGCGGAGCACACCGATGGTGGCATCATCGACCCACGGAGCGATGCCGGCGACGCTCGCGTCCAGAGAGGGATCGGCCGCGGGCGCGGGGACTGCGGGGGCGGAGCCGGCGGTACCCAGCAACGCCAGAACGTTGCCTTGCCAGGTCAGGAAAGCGATGCTCGCAACGAGCACGGACGTCGTGCACTTCATGTAAAGTTCCCTTCGTGTCGATCAGCGATGCGATTGAGCAATGGTGATGGGTTGATTCATCGCGAGAGAACCGCGATCGATCAGGGCTTGGGGCGGAGCGTGACGCGCATCTCGCTCAACGGTGGGCGGGTGTCCTTCTCTCCCGCGGGAGCGCCCGGCGGATGGGTGTCGGAGGCAATCGCGGTGATGATGCCCACGCCGTCCTTGAGCACATAGTCAAATGGCCGCCCGGTCTCGGGGTTCTCGGGGATCGGGGCGACGCGGATCTCCTCGAGCGTCGCGGGAAGCGAGCCGGTGCTCGCGGCGTGCAGCCGCAGAAGCTCGACGGTTCGGAGCATCGCCACCTGTCGGGCGATCTGCTGATGGCTTGAGATCGTTCGCCCAAGCGCAGGCTGAAGGATGTCGCTCAGTCCTGCGAGGAGATTCGCTCGCGATGACGCGGGCTGGACCGTCGAGTCGAGTATCGCCCTCGCCTGAGCCGGCGGGAGCGAGGCCGCGGCGAGCAGCCTGTCGTTGCGCTCCCGGTACGACGCGATCGCGTACCGCAGCGTGACGTAACTCACCGGCAGCGCCGCGACCTGCTCCGGCGTCTTGCCCGTGGATTGCATCCACCGCGCGGCTTCAGGAAAGAGCATCGCGTTCATGACGCCCAGACCCAGGCGAGCCTCCTGACGCCGCGATCCCTTGTCGGCATCCGGAAGGGCTTCGGTGTACACATCGCTGATCCGGGTCCAGACGGTCAACGCGCTCTCGGGACTCAGCCTCCCGCTCTCGATCTCTCGCAGTTCCGGCACGGCCCGATCGATGAAGCCCAGCTCGAGACGGATCGCTTCGGTCATGTCCACGACCGGCGACGGCAGGTCGGTCAATGCCCAGTAGAGATTCGGCGCACCGGGCGATGTCGAGAGCTCCATGAGCGTCTCGAGGCCTGACGCGACAATCGCGACCCCGACGAGACGGTCGATCAGCGTCGGCCCCTGACCGACGCGCCGACCCATTTCGATCATCACCCGCGCGGTCTCGAAGGCATCGTCGTGCCGACCGGTCGCGATCATGTACGCCGCGCGGAGCCTCAGCAAGCGTGTGAGCTGTCGGTACCGAGCCAGGTCGGGGAGCAGGTAGTCCAGCCTCGTCGGCGGCGAGGCCCACTGCGTCTGGTCGCGCCGCGCGGCCTCCTGCAGCACGGGCCAGGCGGGGTCGAGATGAACCTTCAGCAAGTCGCGGATCTCCGCGTGGTGGGCGGGATCCGACGCGACGCGGGCCAGGTCGCTGACGCGGTTGGCCTGATCGCTGCGACTGTCGACAATGGCGGCGGCGCGGAGGTAGTCCACCGCGGCGTTGCCGGAGAGCTTCTCGAACTCTCTGAGGCGAAGCGTCAGCCGCAGCACCGGCGAGGGCTCTGCCGCGGCCTCGACGCTCATCGCACGAACCGCAACGCCCCCGACGGGGTACGTCGGATCCGGCGGAAGGACCAGAGCAGGTTTCGCCGCCGGCCCCTCCGCCGGGTCGCGCGCGGGCCCTTCGGGCTGAACGCTTCGGGCCAGAGCCGTCGAGCCAGCCAAGCACACAAGACAGCACACCATCAGACGAGCGGACATCATCGGGATTCTCCGGGAGCGGCGAGCGCGTTGAACACGCTGAGCACCGCGGGTGCGGGGCGGATCATCAGAACATCACGAGCGCGATCGACGCGCTGCGGCCGCGACGCCTCGGGCCGGTCATCGGCGATCGGCGCACTCTCCCCCACCGCCCAGGACAGCCGCGCGGGGACGGAGCGCGGGGTCGTCGGATTCGCTCGCTCCGGCGGCGCCAGGATCAACCCACGGTCACGTTCGACTTGCGGCGACGCCACGGGTTCGGGCCGTGCGGCAACGCCGGAGCCGCCCGCGGCCGTGCCGGCGCGCGGCCCGATGACCACCATCGCCCCCAGCGCCAGCGCCAGGACCGCCGCGAGCGATTGCCACACTCGCAGCGAGGCGATGGATGGCGTCGCGCCGCGCGTGCGGGCGCCAGCCTCCACGCCGCGAAGATACGCGGATCGCATGCGTACATCGTCAAAGGTCAGCGACGTGTGCCCCGGGGCGAGCGACGCGAGCGTGCGCACGAGCTCGGCTTCGTCACGGCGTGAGTTCATGGATTGGTCGGACATGGCTGCTCCATCGACTGCTTCATTTGCGAAAGGGCCTCCCGATACCTCCTGTGCACCGTCGGCGGCGATGAGCCGAGCAGGCCAGCGATCCGTTCCAGCGACAGCCCGGCCCAGATCCGCAGCACAACGACCTCGCGCAGTTCCTCGCGAAGACCGGCCAGGGCCGAAGAAGCACGCTCGGCGTCGGCCGACCCGGGCCCCGCTGCGCGGATGAGGCCCGGATCCTCGTCGCGCGTGTCGCGCGGACCGGCGAACCATCGAAGACTCAGCCGATGTCGTCGCCTGGCGGTGCGCAGTCGGGTCATCGCATCGTTGCGCACGACGCGGAAGAGCCACGCTCGCGGGTCATCCGGAGCAGGGCTCTGCAGCATGAGCTTCGCAAAGGCGTCCTGCACCGCTTCCTCCGCATCGGGGCGATCGATCCATGTGCGGGCGTACAGCACGAGCGTCGCCGCGTCGGCGTCGAAGATCGCCCGGATCACATCCTCGCTGGTGCTCACCTATGCGCTCTCCGCTGGCGACACGCGCTCACGCCTGATTACTCGATCGGCCATCCGCCCGCTGCGGCCACCGACCACCGGCAACCCCCCACTGACCACGACGCGCTGAGACGCAAGACGTTTCACATTCCGTCGCCGACGCGCGCAGATTCTCGCCCTGTCAGGGTGTCGGCTCGCTCCGAGGCTGCACCGCGGGCACTGCACGCACGAGTGGGCGAAGGCCCTCGATCGTCTGATCACCGATGCCCGCCACGCGGCGGAGGTCATCAACGCCCGAGAAGTCGCCGTTTCGCCGGCGTTCCTCGATGATCCGCCGCGCCTTAAGCGTGCCGATGCCCGGAAGCAGGGCCAGCATGGACTCATCGTCGGTGTTCAGATCGACAAGGGCAGCGTCTCGGGCGGCATGGCTGGCGGTCTGACGGGCGTTCTGGCCAGGTCCACCCGGGAGCATCGCCGCGCGATCGAGCCACGAGATCGTCATCGCCACGATGCTGGCAAGAACGATGATCACCGCGCCGATGCGACGGCCCAGCACCACACGCGAGTGCCGGTCCGTGTCCTCGCGTTCATCGTCGCGCGCCTCATCCCCCGCGCCCCCACCGACCGGCAGTTCGTCATGGTCGCTGGTGACACTCGGCATGGTGGGCTCAGGGTCGCTGCTCGTGATGGTCGGTCAGCGACTGGAACTGGTGCGCGATGCGCAGCAGGGTCCACTCACCCAGCGCCGGCCCGACCAGTTGCATGCCGATGGGCAGGCGGGCGGTGCCGGACGTGTCGAACCCCGCGGGGAACGAGAGCCCGGGCAGCCCGGCGAGATTCACGCCCACGGTGTACACATCCTCAAGGTAAAGACTCAGCGGGTCGCTGACCTTCTCGCCCAGAGCGAACGCTGGCGACGGCGTCGCCGGCATGAGCACCGCGTGCACGCCGGGCATGCCCGGATCGCGTGAGAACGCCCGGTCAAAGTCCCGCTTGATGAGCCGTCGCGCCCGCAAGGCCGTGAGGTAGTACGCGTCGTAGTACCCGCTGCTGAGCACGTGCGTGCCGAGCATGATCCTGCGCTGCACCTCGCTGCCGAAGCCCTCGGTGCGCGAGCGCGTGTACATCGCTTCGAGCGGCTCGCCCTGTGTCACGGCCGCGCGACGCCCGAATCGAACACCGTCGTACCGCGCAAGGTTCGATGAGGCCTCGGCCGGAGCGATGATGTAGTACGCCGCGATGCCCGCGTCGGCGTGCGGCAGATCGATGTCGACGATCGTCGCTCCCGCGGCACGGAATGTCGCGATGGTCTGCTCCAGCACGCGCGACACGCTCGCGTGATTCGCGGACGATCGCGCCTGGCTCGGCACCCCCAGCCGCAGCCCCACGATCGGCGTGGTCAGCAACTCGCTCCCCTGGCGCGCATCAGCATCCAGGCTCGTCGAATCGCCGGGATCGTGTCCCATGATCGCCTCGAGAACCGGCGCGACATCCGCCGCGGCGTGGGCCATCGGGCCGACCTGATCCAGCGAACTGGCGAACGCGACAAGCCCCAGTCGCGATACGCGCCCGTAGGTGGGCTTGATGCCCGTCAGCCCGCACAGGGCCGCGGGCTGGCGGATCGACCCTCCGGTATCGGAGCCCAGGGCCGCGGGCGCGTACCCCGCCGCGACCGCCGCGGCGGAGCCGGACGACGATCCGCCCGGCACGCGCGAGAGATCCCACGGGTTGCGCGTCGGGCCGAAGGCGCTGTGCTCCCCCGAGCCGCCCATCGCGAACTCATCGAGATTGCTCTTGGCCACGATCACCGCGCCGTCCTCAACGAGGCGACGCACGCTCGTGGCATCGAATGGCGAGCGGTAGTTCTCGAGCATGCGCGATGCGCACGTCGTCCGTCCAAGCCGCGTGCAAATGTTGTCCTTGATGATCATCGGCACGCCAAAGAGCGGCGGCAGCGTCGCCGCCGGCCCGAGCGACGAACGCGCCGCATCGAGTTCCGCCGCCCGAACCATCGCCTCATCGGCGAGGATCTGCGTCAGCGCGTTGGTGCGCGGGTTGCCGCTGGTCATGCGGTCGATCGCGTCCGTGACAACCTCCCGCACGCTGCGCTCGCCCCGCGCGATGCTGTTGCGAATCGCCAGCAGGCGATCGGGCCTCGGGCTCTGGCTGGCATCGCCGGCGCCGCTCAAGCGCCACCCCCGTCGCCGAGCACCTTGGGCACGCGAACGAATGACTCAAAGTGCGCCGGGGCCATCGCGATCAGATCGGCCGGGCTCAGCGTCGCCCCGGGCGAGTCCGCACGCATCGCGCCGGCGCGGTCCATCGGCGAAGCCATCGGCTCAACGCCGTCCAGGTCGAGTGCTTCCAGCCGTTCGACGTACTTGAGCACCGCCGAGAGCTGCCCCTGATACACCGCGAGCTTTTCCGGCCCGGGATCAAGCCGGGCCAGGCGGGCGATGCGCTCGACATGCTGCCGCGAAAGATCCTGGGCCATGTCCACAAGATAGCACCGCCCGGCGCGAGGGCACCGGGCGGGCCAAGAACTCACGACTCTGCGATCTGTCCGAACGCGCCTCAGGGTTTGGCAACGCGGCGCGTGTACATCAGTTCGCCCGACTTGAACTCCTTGCCGTCACGCATCTCGAACATGCTGAACGTGTACTGGTTCGGGCCGTCGATCTTGCCGACCCAGCGCGACGGGATGGGCTTGGCGGGCTCCATCACGTTGGGCATATCGCCGGCAAACGTCCACGTCTGGACCTTCTCGTTCCAGTCGCCCTCCATCACCATCAGCGATGTGGACATCGAGTCCGTCCAGGTCGAGACGTACTTCTTCTTGACCTTGTCGTATCCCATCATGCTGCGGCCTTCGAACTTCATGCCCATCATCTCGCCGTGGTACACACCTTCGAGCCAGCGACCGTCGAGCATCCACTTCCACTCGCTCACGCCCGTCGCGGCCATCGGTTCGGTGCCGGGGGCCATCCAGAACTTGTTGGCCGTGTCCCATGTGCCGATGTAATACTCAAGGCCCTTGTGCTTAGCACCGGGCGTGCCGGCCTCCATCATCGCGGCCATCATCGGGTCCATGCCCTCACCGGCGGGCTGAGCACCGTCCTTTGCGCCGTGGCCGCCGCCGGCCATGTCCTTGAGCCTCTTCTCGGCCTCCTGCTTGGCCTTGTCCTTCTCATCGAGCACGCGCTTCTTGATCGCGTCCGTCGTGGGGTCCGCCGCGCGGGCGCTGGACACCGAGAAGACCGACACCGCCGCGCCGGCCATCGACATCACCACCGCCACCACGAGCACGAGGTTGTCAAGACGACTTGCGCGCACCGACCGCTTGCCGCATGTGCCTCCGGAACAGGCCATATTCAGACTCCCTTGAAGTGTGATCACTCGCACGTCGCGCACAGGCTCGAGTCCGGCACGCTCGACGGCCACGTATCGGGCACAGACCCGCACGCAAGCCGTACCAGAGGGCTCAGTTGCTCGCAAGGGTGATGATCTCATGATCGCAAGAATGCCCGATTTGGGGCCCGTGTCAGCACGCGCGCTCGGGGCTTGCGGCCAGTGCTTTACTTGGGCGGAATCGGATTTCGCGCCGAACGTGCGCCCCCGCAGGAGCCGCCGTGGCCACGCCGACCGGAACAAGAGCCCCTTTCTCGCTAGGATGACGGTCGGATCTTTGTCTTGCTGTTCCGGAGCCCGTCTCATGCGCATCCTCATGCTCGGCTGGGAGTTTCCTCCGTTCGTCAGCGGCGGGCTCGGCACCGCCTGCTTCGGCCTCACCCGTGCGCTCGATCGCATGGGCCACCAGGTCACGTTCGTCCTGCCCCGAGGCGTTGACCGCGCGATCCAGACGCACGTCAAGCTCCTCGGCCCGCAGGCTGTTGCCGCGCCGAGCAACCCGCTGGCCATTCAGGCCCAGCGCGCCGCGATGGAGATCGCCGGCCTTCGCGAGCCCGTGCCCACAACCGGCGCGGGCGCCATCGCCACCGGCGCGAGCGCTGCCGACCTGACCGGACTGGGCCTGAGCAACACGCGTCTGGTCGGCGTGCCTGCGGCGTTCAGCAGCCCATATCCCGGCGGCAGGAAGGTCGGCACTCCACGTCGGGTCACGATCACCGGCCCGGACGGCATGCCGATTGAAGTCGATACCGATGAGATGGACGAATCGCACGCGACACACGGCAACGCGACATTCGCCGCCCACGGCGCTGGCGCCGGACCGGGCTACAGGGGCGATCTGGTCGCCGAGAGCGAGCGCTACGCGCGGCTGGTCGTTGCACTGTGCCGCAATGAGGAGTTCGACGTCGTTCACGCCCACGACTGGCTGACTTTCCCCGCGGGCCAGGCGCTCTCGCGCGTCACCGGCAAGCCGCTGGTGGTTCACGTGCACTCGACCGAGTTCGATCGCGCCGGCGAGCACCCCAACCAGCGCGTCTACGACATCGAGCGCCGCGGCATGATGGCCGCGATGCGCGTCGTGGCCGTCAGCGAACTGACCCAGAGCCTGTGCATCCGTCGCTACGGCGTGCCCACGAGCAAGATCGATGTGGTCTACAACGGCGTGGACAACGACCACCAGCCACCCGCCGGCGCGGGCATCCGAGGCAAGGACAAGGTCGTGCTCTTCCTTGGCCGCATCACCATGCAGAAAGGCCCGGAGTACTTCATCGCCGCGGCCAGGCGCGTGCTGGAAAAGGTCCCCGATGCGAAGTTCATCATGGCCGGTTCGGGCGACATGGAACTGCGCATGATCGAACTGGCCGCGCACTACGGCATCGGCCACCGCGTGCTGTTCACCGGCTTCCTCCGCGGGGCCGACGTTGACCGTATCTTCCGCATGGCCGACTGCTACGTCATGCCCAGCGTCAGCGAACCCTTCGGCATCGCGCCGCTCGAAGCCATGCGCAACGATGTGCCCGTCATCGTCAGCCGCACCAGCGGCGTAAGCGAGGTTGTTCAGCATGTGCTGAAGGTCGACTTCTGGGACATCGACGAAATGGCCAACAAAATCGTCGCGGTCCTCCGGCACCCGCCCCTCGGCCAGACCATGCGCGAGCACGGCAGTTTCGAAGTCCGCAAGCTCACGTGGGACACCAGCGCCGAAGGCGTGCTCCGCGCGTACGACAAAGCCACCGCCGGGCAGCGGGAATTGCTGGGGGTTTAGGGAATCGGCGGAGTACCGCCGGTTGTCAGTTGAACATGCTTGCCTGCCCGCTCGCGTCGAACGGAATCGTCACCGGCCCGAAGTCCGTGGTCACGCTCGCCGCGCCCTGCAGGCGGTACGACGCGCTCGCGGTCGTCAGCGTGTTCAGGAACGCCATGCCCAGACTCGTGGCCGAGAACGACACACCGATGCTCAGATCGCCGCTGGCACCCGGCGCGAGGTTCAGCGTGTTGCTCGTCGCGGCACTGGTGACACGCTGGCCGCTGAGGTCCAGCGAGTAATTCATCGAGCCGATCCGGTAGCGATACTCGGCCGTGTTCTTCAGGCGGACCTTCATCGTGCCCGAAACGCTGCTGAGCGACAGGCTCGTCCAGCGGATCTCCTGCACGCTCACCTCGGGCACGCTGGGGATCGGGATCTGACCATCGAAGTTCGTCGCGACGCGACGCTCGCTGATGATCGGCGGGTCGAAGGTCAGCCCAAGATCGGCGCGGTACGGCACGAGCTTTCCCGGGCGGGCCGATTGCAGGACATTGCCCAGCGGGCCGAAGGCCACGCGCGCGGGGATCTGGATCGTTCGGCTGCCGTCGGCCGGGACCTCGCCGCTGAGCGCCGCATCACCGGTGAGGAACTCGCTCCCGCCGCTGGCGAGCGCGTAATCCAGTCCGACCATCGGGAGACCCACGGCGTACGGATTGTCGATCTTCACATCGAACACGACGCGCGCCTCATCGAGCGTCAGTCCCTCGATCCGCGCGCCGGTCACGCTCGCGGTGGGCCTGGGAATCTGCGAGCATCCGCCGAGCGTCAGAACGCTCGCGGCCATCGGGCACAAGAGAGCGGCGAGAAGTGCGGATCGGTTCATTGAAAGGCTCCGTGTAGGGTGCGGGGCAGAAACGGGTGCGAGAGCGGGTTTGGGAACGTGCAAACGGGCAGATCGATCGTGAACGCAGGAGCGGCAGAAGCGCACACGGTGTCGCATCAACCGGCAACCTGCGACTTGAGCCACGCGGGCAATTCAGCGCTGGAGAGCACCACCGGCGGCTGCGCGCTGACCACACTGTCGAGCAATTGCCGAACCTCGTCGGCGAAGTCCTCGTGATTCACCGTCGCACGCGAGTCGGGCAGCCAGACGCGGCCCGCGGCGATCACCTCGCCAAGCGTCCGCGTCAGAACGATGCCCTCCAGCGAATCGACCAGCACCAGCGCGCGGCGCACCAACCCCGTCTCCGCAGCGGGCGTCGCGCCGGCGCGCCCCGCCTCCGACACCGGCGTGCCATCGATCACCTCGCCCGGCACGACGCACGACGAAGCGGACGCGGAGCCGCCATCGGCCTGCCGGGCCGGGCTGAGCGTGCGCAGGTCCTGAGCCGGCAGCAGCAGGTATCGCTCAGGCTCCACGCGGTAGACCGCGATCGGCTCGCCCTCAGGATCCTCGATGATCCACGCGGCATCGGCATCGAAACTCAGCGCTTCGAGCGGCTGATCGAGCCGCAGCATCGCCGCGACGCCACGCTGGCGCAGCCGCGACCGCCGGAACAGAAACCGCAGCACCACCGCGCCGCCGACGATCAGCATCGACAGGCCCACCCCGCCGAGGACGAGCGCAACAACGCCAAGTATCCACTGCCACGCCCACGCGTCCCATCCCCCCACGAGCCACCAGCCGAGCAGCAGGCCGAGGGACATGAGCAGACCCGCGCCGGCGGCCATCGCGCCCGCGCACCCCACGCCCCAGACGTACTCCATCTCGCGCCGCCAGCGCGACCGCGCGACCTGCTCGGCCTCATCCGGGAGCATCTTGCGTGTGACGCGTGCGATGGCCATGGTGCGGCAATTCCCGGCGCAGCGCGCCTCAGCGTCCGGCACGCGGCTCGGGCACGAGCCGCACGATCCGATCCGGCCCGTTGAGCACGATGTACACACTGCCGTCCGGACCGGTCACAACATCGCGCACGCGACCCTGCCGCTCGAAGATCGTCTCGCGTTCGACGACCTTGAACCCGCCGGGTACCGACGCATCGGGCGCGACGCGGATGCGATCAACATTCGCGCCGCTCAGGCCGCCGGCGACAAAGTCGCCACGCCAGTTCGGGAATGCCTCGCCCTTGGTCCCCGGCCGCACCGTGTCCAGCCCGCATGCACCGATCGACGGGGTCCAGTGAAACGTCGGCATCATGATGTTGAGTTTCTCGACCTCCGGGCCGCCGAGATCCGGGAAGGGCGTCTTCAGGGGCGCATCGGAGTAGTTGATCCCGAAACTGACCACGGGCCAGCCGTAATTGCGCCCGGGCTTGATGATGTTCAGTTCATCACCGCCGCGAGGCCCGTGCTCGGTGTCCCAGAGATTGCCGGCAAGATCGAACGTCAGGCCCTGCGGGTTCCGATGCCCGTACGACCAGATCGCCGTGTACACATCCGCGGGCGATTCTTTGGGCGCGGCACCCGGCGCGAACGGATTGTCCGCGGGGATCGAGCCATCATCATTGACGCGGAAGATCTTGCCGTTGGGCCGCGCGAGGTTCTGTGCAAGTTCGCCCCGCCCTCGCTCGCCGATGGCGAAGAACACCCGCGTCTTGCCACGGTCCGGCCCCTCCTTGAGCGGCCCGGCCGGGTCAAAGACGATCCGACAGCCAAAGTGCAGCCCGCCGCCGGAGTAATGCTCGGGCCGTGCCTCGAACAGCAGCTTCTCGTCGCTCAAAATCCAGGCGCCTTCGCCACTCGAGGGGGCCTTGAGCGTCATGCTGACCAGGCGCGTCATCGCGCCGCCGCCGGAACGCCCTCCCTGCTGGGCCTGGCGGCGCAGCGGGTGCGAGTACGAGATCAGCAGCCGACGATTGGTCGCAAAGTCCGGGTGCGGGGCGACATCCATCAGCCCGCCCTGCCCGCTCGCCGCGACCGCGGGCACGCCCTGCACCTTCATCGGCGCGTCCGGTGCATCGGGACCGAAGACCAGCAACTCGCCCCCGCGATTAGCGACGATCATCTCGCCCGTCGGCAGAAAGTCCACCGACCACGGCACCTCAAGCGACGCCTCGGCGACCTTCTCCACGCGGTACGACTCGTGCGTGCTCGCGTACACGCCGCCGTTGGGTCGGACCTGCGGACCCTTCTTTCGCACGGCCGCGGCCTGGAGTTCCCGGATGTGCACCACCAGCGACCAGATCTGCTCATCGCTGAGCGTCTCACCGAAGGCGACCATTCCCGCCGAGCCGCCCTCCTCATCCTTGACGCCGTTCTTGATCGCGTCGAAGTACTGGCGATCGAGCGCCTTGATCGCAAAGTCGGGCTTGAGCAGCGTCTGCGTCCCCGCGCCGCCGCCCGATCCATCCGCGGCGTGACACGACGCACAGTTCGATGCCCACAGCGCCGTGGCCGACTGCCCCAGAGCCGCACCCGCGACGGAGACCAACGACACAGCCGAGGCGACAATCAAAGTGGTGGTACGCATGGGCGAAGTCTAGCGGAAACCGGCCCCCGCCGGAGTCCGGACCGACCCCGCCCCCGCAAACGAAAAGACCCCGGAGCATCGTGCTCCGGGGTCCGGGTATTCGCGACAACTCAGGCGGAGAAGGCTCAGGGCGTCACGGGTGCCTGCACGGGCATCTGGCTCGGCTGCTGGCCGACGGGCGCGGCACCCACCGGCTGGCCAAAGAGGAACATGGGCAGACCGCCGCCGCCGATCATGTTGGTGTTGTAGATGAACTGGGCCTCCAGGGCCTTGGTGATGCGGAGCGAGGCCTCGTTCAGGTGTGCACGGGTGTACGGATCGCCCTGGTTCTTGACCTTGTCGATCTGATCACGCAGGTCGCGGAGACGCTGAACGACCAGGTTGCTGATCGGCTTGTACGCCGCGCTGAAGCCCGCATCGGGCAGGGTCAGATCGATCATGCGCTCGAGGAACTCGCGCTGCAGGTTGCGGCGGAGACTGCTGATCGCCGGCTGACGGGCCGAAGAGCCGCGGAGATTATCCAGTTCGCTGAAGATCTCCTTCGTCACGCCGTCGATGAGTTCCGGCAGCGTCAGCGCATCGGCCGCGGGGTCGAGCCGCACCTCGTTGTCGAACACGCGCTGGAGCGTGACCGGATTCAGCAGCGCCGTAAGTGCGGAGGACTGCACACCCAGGATGCGGTCGTGGATAGGCCAGGCCGGATCCTCGTTGAGGGTGCGCAGGCCGCCCTCATCGAACCACTTGTCGACCGTCATCTTCTCGAGCAGCGCCCGGCTGAGGCCGAACGCCTCATCGCGGAAGGCGTTCTCGAGGATGAACTTCAGTGCGCGACGCTGGATCGCGACGTCCGTCGGCGTGATGGGCGTGCGGTTGCCGGGGTCGCCCTTGCGGTCACGGACGAGATCCGCGCCACCGAGGTGCTGGCCGGCGATGCGAACCGCGCCGATGTGCCGCGAGAGCAGCAGGAGGTACGCGTCGCGTGCTCGCTGCCAGGAGTCGCCGTCCTTGACGATGCGCTCAAGGATCTTCCCGCGCAGGCTCTGCACGAGCTTCATCGTGCTGTCGGCGTAATCCAGCGGATTGGAACCCATGTCGAACTGCTTGATCCGCGGGTCGACGCCCGAAACGTCTTCATCGGTGCCGTACGCCAATTCCGGCTCGCTCACGCGTGCCAGCACGGGCTTGAGGTCGCCCGAGGTGTAGCCGTACTCGATGGCCCAGTAGTCATACGTGCCGATGCTGATCATCGAGTAATCGCCCTGCACGGGGCCGTCGCCGAAGTTGATGTTGACGGGGTTGTAGTCCATCACGCTGCCGGTGATGGGCTTCTTGCCCTTGTGCTCCTCGCTGTTGATCTGGGCCATGGAGTAGATGCTCGAGGCCTTGAAGTTGTGCCGCAGACCCAGCGTGTGCCCGACCTCGTGCATGACCAGGTCCTTCAGCAGCGGGCCGACGAACCACTCGGGCATGCCGTCGAGCAGCACTTCCTTCTTTCGCGGCTTGGCGGGGGCCTTCTTGTCGTCCTTCTTCTCGTCCTTCTTGTCCTCGCCCTTGGCCTGATCGCCCTTGTCGCCCTCCGCCGGCTCGTCGTCGAGCAGCAGACCCATCGCATCCATCGTCGTGCGCATCAGCGCAACGTCGATGCTCTTGCCCAGAATCGCCGAGCAGCGCGCGCTGCGGCTCTCGATCATTCCGTCGCGACGCTCGCCCGCGGTCACGCCGAACATCAGCGGCTCGCCCGAGCGCAGCGCCATGATCGGAACCTCGCGCCCCGGCTCCGCATCGCGATGGGCCTGCGCACGCTGGAACATCTCCTGCGCCTCGGCGGCCTGCTGCATCCGCCGCTGCTGGATCAGCAGATCACGCTCGGCCGGATTCGCCAGCCGCACGCGCGGGTCCCACTGCGGGTTGCGGTCCAGCCACGAAAGCACCTCCGCGCCGTACCCGGTCATCGCCATCTGCGGCAGCAGTTCGTTGTAGGTGCGGAACCAGCCGCGAACGAACCCGTCGTCGATCACGACGTCCGCATCGAGAATCTGCCCCGTCTCCGGGTGCACACGCGACGGGCCGATCGCAAAGCCCAGGTTCGCGCTGGTCCATCGCACGAAGTTGTACCGCGCATCCTCCGGATCCTTGTCCATGTGCATGCCGGTCTGCGCATCCTGCTGCATCACCTCGATCGCGTTGATGATGCCGATCTTCTCGAATGCCTTGTTCCACTCCAGGATGCCCTCGCGCACCCACCGCCGGTAGTGGACCGGCGTGTTCGCCTCGATGTAGAACACCACCGGCTCCTTGGGCGGGCTCATCTCGAGCTTCGGATCGCGCTTCTCAAGGCTCCACCGGTTGATGTACCGCACCCACTGCGTGTCGCGGTCCTGCTTGGAAATGTCGCGGAAACTCGTCGTGAAGTAGCCCACGCGCGGGTCCGCCAGCCGCGGCTGATACGAGCCGCGCTCGGGAATGAGCCGGATGGAGTAGTAGATCGTCACCAGCCGACCGCCGCGATCGGGCATCTCGAATGCGACCTCGATGTTCTGCGGGAAGGCCTTGGCCTTCTCGATCTTCAGCAGCCGCCGGTTGGCCCCGGCCGTCACCGGGCCGAAGAACTTGTCGCTCTCGCCGGCCAGCAGCGCCGTCAGGTCGATCACCGGACCGCCGCCCGGGCCCATCGCCGCGATCGGCACATCCAGCAGCACGCGGTCGGTGTACAGCCGCTCCTCGGTCGTCTTGCTCTCGGCATCGCCCGTGGATCGAACCGTCACGTTCGGCTCCATGAGCGCCAGCCGCTTGTCGAAACGCTTCCAGTACGCGTACGTCTCGCCGAGCTGAATGCCCGCGTTCGGCACGCCGCCGGCCATCGTCGTCGCGATGAAGATCCGCTGGCTCTCGAAGTTCCGCGGCAGCTCCGCCATCAGCCGCGCATCGCGGTCGCGCTTGTAAAGCGTCCACATCGACTGCTGACCATCGGCCGTCGAGCGCACCGGCTCAAGGCCCTTGATGACCTCGGCAAAGGGCGGAAACTCCGGACGCTCCGCCGCGCCACCGGGACCTGCGCCGCCCGGACCACCCGGCCCGCCGGGACCGCCGGGACCGCCGGGACCGCCGGGACCGCCATCCTGGGCCAACACCGTCATGCCGGCCAACGGCAGCATCACCGCCGCGCCGGCGACCAGCGCCAGCAACTTCGCACGACGGGCCATCGACATCTCCACGAATCCTGATGCGCTCATGACTGCTCCTGATTGAACCGCTCTGATCAATGCACCCTCGTCGGGGCGACAACACACCCGACGCACGCGCCGCGCGTCGGAATCAACGCGCACCTCGCGCTCTCGCGGAACCTCGCCCGCGCGCGAACCCCGCCGCCTCCTGATGCGCGGCACGCATCAATCTGCCCGACCAGTGTACCGTCTGCCGTCACCCGCGGGGCACAAACCGTGCCGAACCGCGACCACTGAGACTCAGTGTTACTACCACCCCCGCCGACACTTCGGGCCCCTGAACGCTCTATGGCGCCACCATCGAGCCGATCCCGCGTCATCCCCGCGCAGGCGCGACCATCGCCGGCGGGCTCGGCGGCGAAAGGGGCTCCGGCTGGGAAAGCCAGAGCATCAGCCCAACCGTCAGCCCTCCGAAGAGCAGCGAGGCGAGTTGAAAGGGCCGGTCGTTGATTGCCAGTTGGGTCGGGTCGTCATGCTCCCCGCGCTCGACGAGGTGAATCGCGCGGAGCAGCCCATAGGTCGCCGGGAGCATCGTCAGCCACAGCAGATTGAACCCCCAGGTGTATCGCGCGCTCTGCGCCTGGACGTACCCCGCATACGTGATCAGACACGCCACCGCCGTCACGACCACCACCATCCGCAGCAGTTCGTCGGAGTACCGCGACAGCACGCCCCGCGCCTGCGAGGCTCCCTCGCCCAGTGACCGGCGCTCGCCCAGTCGCTTGCCGAAGGCCAGGAACATCGCAAGGAACAGCGTCACGTTCAACAGCCACGTCGAAGGCTCGACCATCACCGCGGCACATCCGCCCAGCACCCGCAGCACGAACCCCAGCGACAGCGACATCACATCGATGATCGGACGATGCTTGAAGTACAACGAGTACAGCGTCGTGTTGGCGATGTACAGCAGCAACGTCGCCGACAGCGCCAAAGACGCCCCGCGCGACCCCGCCGGCTCGCTGAACAGCCCGAACCGATCGATGGCCACCGGCACCCACGGCATGAGCAGCGATAGCGCCAGCAGCACCGCCATCAGCACCAGCGCCGCGGACAGAGCGACCTGCCCCGCGGCGATCGGACGGAATCGCTTGCGCGGATGCGACCGATCCGCCTCCGCATCGCGAATGTCGTTGAGGATGTAGCACGCGCTGCTGGCAAGCCCAAAGGCCACCACCGCCGAAATCACCGCAACGTCCGCCGAGCCCTTGAACAGCGCGCCGGCGTACAGCGGCCCGACCAGCACGAACGCGCCCTTGACCCACTGATGCAGCCGCAACAGACGGATGATCGGAGAAACGCCGGAGCGGGGTGGTTCAACGCTGGTCATCGATGTTCCGTCGCAGAGTGCCGTGCCGCGTCAGCATACCGGATCAGCCGCTCGTAACGGGCGTCTGCGCCGCACCGTTGCCGGCCGCGGCGGCCGCAGCAGCCTCCGCCGCGAGCGCCTTGGCCGCCTGCTCCTCGAACTGCTTCCGCCGCGCAGCCTTGAGCGCGATCACGCCGACGAACGCCGCGAACACGAGCACCACGGCGTAACTGAAGCGTGCCTTGCTCAGGCTCAGCAGCAGCCCGAGCCCGCCGAAGGTTGCCCCGATGAGGTACAGCACGGTCACCGCGCCCTTGACACCCAGCGCCCGCTTGAGGATGTGGTGCAGGTGCTGATCGTCCGCCGCGCTGAGCTTCTGGCCCGAGAGTTTCCTTCGCATGATGGCAAGGGCCGTGTCGATGATCGGCACCGCGAAGATCACCAGACCGGCCATGACCAGGTTCGTCTGCCCCTGATCGCCCAGCGTCAGCACGAGCACGATGAGCGTGTACCCCAGCAGCAGCGACCCGCAGTCGCCCAAGAAGATCGACGCGGGGTTGTAGTTGTGCGGCAGGAAGCCCAGGCACCCGCCGATCAGCGCCAGCGTCAGGATGATGCGGGCCGAGTCCAGCGGCCCGTTATCCCATGCGGCCATGCTCAACGCGATGATCAGGATGAACCCCGCCGCGATCGCGCTCACGCCCGAGCACAGTCCGTCCAGCCCGTCGATCAGGTTCGTCGCGTTGCACGCGCCGAGCACAAAGATTGCGATCACCGCCGTGCCCGCCCAGTAGATCAGATCGATCGTGATCGACGAGCCCAGCAGCGGCAGTTCACCGGGAAGCGGAATACTGAAAACCAGCCCCGGATACCCGATCCAGTTGCCCACCGGATTGAGCACCTGCGCCGCGACTTTCACGCCGACATCCTCGAACGCCAGCGCCGCCGCGGCGAAGAGCATCCCGGCGATCTTCGTGCTCGGCGCGATGTTGTAAACGTCATCGAGCAGCCCCACGATCGTGATCAGCGTGAGCCCCAGAAGGATCGACCACGGAACAGGTCGGGGCATCTGGGCGTCGGTCACGTGCTGCGTCGCGTGAAAGCTCATCAGCCCGTGCAGCGGCGCGCTCATCGCAAAGGCGATTCCCGCCATGATCCCGACGAACACCGCCAACCCACCCAAGTACGCGATCGGGAACTTGTGCTGCTTCCTCGCCTCGTTGGGCCGATCGATGATCCCGTTGGTGATGGCCAGCCGCCGGAAGATCGGCGTCGCCAGCAGCGTCGCCACGAACGAGACCACGAACACACCAAAATACCCGTTGAGCACCTCGATCTGCGAGAGCGGCTCGGCGACCGTGCCCGCGACGCGTGCCAGTTCCGTCTGCTGCTCGCGCAGCGAGGCGATCTGCTCCGAAACGCGCGTCAGCTCCGCCGCCGCGGCCGACACGCGATCGGCGTTCGGATCCACCGTCCCCGCGGACGGGACGAAACTCTTGAAAGGATCGATCTGCATCAGCAGCGCCGGAATCATGGCAGGGGCTCCCTGGCCGCCGGCGACAGCGCCGCCGACACCACGACATCAACTCCATCAGCCCCGCCGCCGATCCACCCCATCGTTCGCGCAAGATCCCGGATCGTCCGCGCCAGGTCGATGGTCGGCTTCCAGCCGATCGCCTGGCCGATCCGCGTCAGATCCGGCTGCCTTCGGTGCAGATCCTCGAAACGCTGACCAAACACCTGCTCGTACGCCACGTGCCGCACGCCGCTGGTGCTGGCCAGCGTCCGGATGACCAGCCGGGCAAGGTCCGCGATGGTGATCAGCGTGTCCGCGCCGATGTTGAACACACGCCCCCGCGTCCGCTCGATGTTCGCCGGAGCCAGCAGACCCTCGACCGCGACGACCACATCGCGAACGTCGCAGAAGCACCGAGACTGCGAGCCATCGCCATGAACCGTCAGTTCGCGTCCGGCCAGCGCATCGGCCACAAACCGCGGCAGCACCATGCCGTACTGCCCGAGCTGGCCGGGGCCGACGGTGTTGAAAAACCGCGCCACGACCACGCGCATGCCGCTCCGGTCCGCATACGCCAGGGCCAGATGCTCGTCGATCGCCTTCGAGCACGCATACGACCAACGCGCCTTGCTCGTCGGTCCAAGCACAAGGTCATCGTCCTCGCGAAACGGCGTCCGCTCGCTCTTGCCGTAGACCTCCGACGAGCTGGCGATGAGCACCCGCGCATCGGGGCACCGCTCGGCCACGAACCGCAGCAGCGTGTCGGTCTGCAGAACGTTCGTGCGGATGCTCTCGATAGGCCGGTCCATGACCAGTTGCACCCCCACCGCTGCGGCGAGGTGGTACACCTCTTCGAACGCCTCAGCCCGCAGCACGCCCGCCAGCGCTTCGCCAAGATCGCTCCGCACAAATCGCAGCGATGCGTGCTCCGGCACGTTCGCCTGCCGCCCGGTCGACAGATCATCAACCACCGTGACCGCATCCCCCCGCGCCAGCAGCGCGCGGACCAGGTGCGAGCCGATGAAGCCCGCCCCGCCCGTGACGAGCGACCGCCGGGGAGCGGATCGCTCCGGACCGGGGCCGTCGGGTCTTTGCGGGTCTGTGCTTGGCATGATGTCGGCGGTGCGTCGGGCTCGCGCTCAGCCGTTGTCGGCGTTCTGGTACTCGTAGGAAGCCTTGATGTTCTTGCGCATGTAGCCGCCGGTGGAGGAGCGCACGCACGTGACGACCACGCCCAGGAAGTCGGTCCGCGTGTCGGCCAGCTGGTCGCGCAGACGGGCCACCAGCCCGCGCTTCTCGCCCATGGCCCGCACGACCATCAGCGTTGCGTCCGAACGATTGGCCAGCGCAACACCGTCGCCGGCGATCATGCCCGGCGCGGTGTCGATGATCACCATGTCGTACTTCGCCGCGGCCTCGCGTAGAACGCGCGTCATCTGCTCGCCGCTGAGCCGCTCGGGCACCCGCTGGTCCCGAACGCCCGCGCTGAGCAGGTCCAGACCCGGCGTGCTCGTGGGCTGAATCGCCTGTTCGATCTCGCACGAGCGCACCAGCACGTCGCTCAGGCCGGGGCCCTCGGCGAGCTTGAGCACCTTGTGCAGCGCCGGCCTGCGGAAGTTCGCATCCACCAGCAGCACGCGCTGCTCGCTGCCGGCAAAGCCCATGGCCAGGTTCACCGCCGTCGTCGTTGCGCCCGCGCCGGGCGCGCCGCCCAGCACAAGCAGCGACTTGTGCGAGTGCTCGCCGAGACGCTTGGACACCATCGCGCGGATCAGCCGGTAACTCTCGCTGATCGCGCCCGTGGGCGCATCGCGATACGCCGTCTCGACATCCTTGGGGTTCGACGGATCCTCGCTGGCGATGGGCACCACGCCCGCCAGACGCAGCCGCGGGATCAGCGCGATGTCCGAAGCGCCGCGGATCCGCAGGTCCAGCACCTCACGCAGCACCACCACGCCGACCGTCAGACCCATGATCACGATCACCGACAGCGGAACGATCACGCTCAGCCGCGGGAACGCCATCGTGTCCGGGCGCGACGGCGCTTCGACCAGACGCACGCGCCCGACGCGACCCTCGCGCCACATCTGTTCGATCTGCTCAACATCACCCAGCGCACGCTGGACGCGCGTGAGTTCAAGGTTCAGATTCGCGCGATCCGACTGGAGCACCTCGATCTGCGCACGCGCCAGCGCCGCCGCGTTCTCGCGGGTCCGCGCCGTCTCGAGCCGCGTGTTCAGGTCCGCCAGCGCCGCCTCGGCGCGCCTGATGCCCTGACGAGCTCGGTCCAGGTCCGCGTCGTACAACTTCTTCAGGGCCGACTCGCGCTCCGCGTCCAGTTCGCTCTGCGCCGACGCGAGCCGCTCGCGAAGCAGCGCGCGATCACGGTGATTCTCTCCCTGCCCCATGCGCGCCAGGGCCGCGTCCTCCGAACGCAGACTGCTGATCCGCTCGCGCAGGCCCGAGACGATCGGGTCGCGGTCGGCGAGTTCAACCTGTTCCTTGCTGTAAGCCACCACGCCGTCGGCCGACACCTGCCCCTCCAGCGACCGCACCTCCGCACGCAGACGCTCGATCTGCTGCGAGGTGTCGGCGATCTGCGGCTGGAGAACCTCGATCTGGTTCCGACCGTCCGAGCTGGTCTCCAGCGTGCCGGTGAGCTGGTTCTCGCTGATGAGCTTCCGCGTCGCCGCTTCGTTCGAGTCCAGGCGGCTCTGGATCGCCGTCCGCTCGCGCGACAGCGCATCCTTGCCCTCCGTGCTGGCCCGGCTTGTCCGCTGGCGAAGGTCATCGAAGTACGCCGAGTGAATCGCATCGGCGATCAGCGCCGCGTCATCGCGCACGTTCGTCGACACCGTCAGTTCCACGAACTGCGTGCCCGCGACCACGCGAGCGCCCGCTCGCTCCTTGAGATCCCGCAGCGCCTCGGGTTCATCCACGAGGCCCGCCGAGCTCTTGAAACTCCGCATCCAAATCGCGTTGTCGCGCATCGTCTGACCCGAGCGGATCGCATTTCGAAGGATGCGTTCGCTCGTGATCACGCGTGCCTCGGTTGCCGCGAATCGCTCGAACTCCTCGCGGTCCTGCCCCTCGCTCCGCTCCGTCGGCGGCCGCTCGATCGGCAGCACCTGATACACCACGTTGGTCCGGAACACCGGCGAGTACTTACGCAGCACGAAGAACGCGCCCACGCCCACAACGATGCTCGTCGCGCCCGCCGCGATGAACAGCAGCAGATACTGCCGCAGCAGCTTGATCGGGTCGACCGGAACGAAGCTCGATGCCGCCCCCGCCGTCGATGTCATCGACGCGCCGCCGGCGCGGGGTTGCGGGAGTGGGCCTTTTGTCGGAATCGCGGTCATGGTGCTGTTCCTGCGCGGGCTCGGTGCTGTTGCGGTCGGCCCTGGTTCGTCGTCTGGTCCCGGGCGCCGGTCCGGCTCCCGTTCGTCATCCCTGTGTCCATCGGATCATCCCGCCCCGTCGTTCGACGGTGCGCCGGGGTCGCTCCCGACCCCGGTTCGTTCTGAGCGGCGCGGCAGACGGTTATCGGACACCTATGCGTCCATCCGTCGCGCCGCCCCATTCAGTTCCCGCCGCGCATGAGCCGGCGCAGCCGCTCGAACTCCTCGCCATACGCCGCGGCGACCTGCGGATCGCTCCCGATCATCCGCTCGGCGGTCTGGAACAGGTCGTCGGCGTCGCGCCGGTTTCCGTTGCGAAGGTGCAGTTCCGCAAGGTGGATCTGCGCGATCGTCCGGCTCATCGCATCCGTCGAGATGTTCAGCGCCTGCCGGAGCGCACGCTCGGCGCGATCCAGCTTGTTCAGGGCCAGCAGCACCGCGCCCAGCGAATCCCAATATCCGGGATTCTGCGGCGCGATCTCCACCGCACGCTCGACGTGCTTGAGCCCGTCCTCATGACGGCTCAGGAACTTGCTGAGCGTGTACCCCAGGTTGTTGAGCATGTCCGCGTCGTTGGGCTCATCCTTGAGCCCGCGCTCCCAGAATTGCGCCGCCGCCGCGTAGTCACGCGCCGAGTACGCCCGCGAACCGAGCATCTTCAGCGCCAGCGCGCGCACGCCGGTGTTCTGCGCCGTTTCTCCGAGCTTCTCGATCGCCGTCCAGCCCGCCGCGGCCTCATCCCGCGTCTCGGTCTGCAGCCGCGCCATCGCCATCGATACCTGCTCGCTGAACCCCGCCGAGGGCTTGCTCGCGGCCAGGAACCGCAGCTGCGCCTCGGGCGTGGGGAACACGCGCGCCATCTCGCGGAAGAAACCGCTCACCTCGGGCATCGCCTGCGTGCTGATCATCGCCAACGCCGCGCGAACGTCCTTCTCGGCATCGGGCATCTTCTTGTCCAGCGCGCTGATCCGCGCACGGCTCATCAGCAGCGGCGCCTCGCCATCGACGTTCAGTCCCGATTCGCTGAGCACCTCGCGGGCCCGTGTCAGGTTGGGCGGCCGCTGGCCGCACAGCGCGTTGACCAGCGCCCGGGCGATCGTCGCGTTCTTGGTCGTTGTCCAGACGCGCTCAAGCTGCGTCACGGCTCCCGCCCAGTCCTCGCGCGATGCGTACAGATCCGCCGCCATCGCCGACCACGCCGGGTCGTTCAGCGTCCGGGTCGCTTCGAGGATCACCTCCAGCGCGCCGTCGCCCCGGCCGGTGTTCTGCAGCACGCGCACGAGCGTCAGCCGGATCTCGGCGTTGCTCGGGTCGCGCTGCAGGGCCTCGCGGATGGTCGCGACCGCGCGTTCGGCCTCGCCGTTGCGGATGTACGCCGCTGCCAGCGCCTGCCGCGCCGCGAACAAGCCCGGCTCCAGCCGCAGCGCCGCCTCAAAGTCCGCGATCGCGTCCCGCGTGAACTTCACATCGTCGCTCAGATTCAACTGACCGCGCCGCATCAGCGCCAGCGCCGAGTTCTGATCGTTGGTCACCGCCTGATCGAGCAACTGCCGGGCCTTGGCAAGGTCCTTGGCCGAGGCCGCCGCGTCAGCCAGCAGCAGCGTTCCGCGGGTCCGCGCCGTTCCGTCCAGACGAGCGCCGTTGAGCAGAGCTTCCGCCTCGCCGGCACGGTTGGCCCGGATCAGCGACTCGGCCTGCCGCAGCAGCAGCAGGTTGTCGCGGTCGACGCTCCCCGGCGCGCTCCGCGCCGATGCGTACGCCGCGGCCGCTTCCTCGTACCGCTGCATGCCCCACAGCACATCGCCGATCTCGCGATCGACGATCATCGACTCCTTCTCCTGCAGCGCGCGTCCGGTCTCCAGCGCCTTCAGCGCCGTCGACGCCATCCCCACCTCCACCAGCGCACGGGACAGGGACACGTGCTGCTCGCCCTTGCGACGCTCGGCGGGGATCTGCTCCAGCAACTGGTTGAACTTCGCCAGCGCCTGGTCCTCCTTGTTCGTCACCGCCAGCATCACCACCGGCATGAACCCCGTCCGCTCCTCACCGACCGCGGCCGACAACCCCCGGAACACCTCCTCGGCCTCCGGAATCTTGCCCAGCCGCAGAAGGTTCTGCGTCAGCGTGATCGAGTTGACCGCGTCCCCGGGCGTCGAACGGAAGATCCGCCGGCGCACATCCATCGCGAGATTCTGATCGCCCGCGTTGAACTCAAGGTTCAGCCACGGCTCGCGGAAGGCCGGTTCGCCCTGAGCGATCGCCCGCTTGCTCCGCGCAAGCGCCAGTGCCTCGGCGTCCTGACCCGCGGCGATCCTCGCATTGAGCAGCAGCACGATCGTCGGCAGATCGTTGGGCGTGATCTCCAGCGCGCGCTGAAGGCTCGCCAGACCCGCCTGCGTCTGCCCGCGCGCCAGGCGAGCCTCGCCAAGGAGCCTGTGACCCGCCGGGTTCAGGCGGTCCTTCTCAGTCAACTGCCGCGCAAACTGCTCGGCTTCCACCGCGTTGCCACGGCGCAGCTCGAGCGTTGTGCGGAAGATCAGGCCCTGCGCGCCGTCGGCGTTGCTGGCCTTGCCCTTCTCGGCCACGGCCTCCGCCGCCGCGAAGTCACGCTTGGCCAGCGCCTCATCCAGCCGCGCCGAAAGCACCACGCGGTTGTTCGGGTCGATCTTCTCCGCCGCATCGAGTTCCTTCACCGCCTCCTCGGTCCGATTCAACTGCACCAGCAGCCGGAACTTGGCGATGCGCTTCTCGATCTCCGGCAGGTTCGACTCGTCGATCATCTTCAACTGCTCGGCGACCGGATCGCTCGCCTCCACCAGCCGCAGGCGCTGGGCGATCGACTGGTCGTTGGGCAGCTCCTTGGCCAGCTGCTCCAGCACGGGCTTGGCCGCCTCACGGTCGCCCAGCTGCAGCATCATGTTCGAGATCGCCATTCGCGTCCCCGCGGTGAGCGCGGCGTTGGAACCGAGTTCGCGCAGCCGCGCCCTGATCGCGGCGACATCCGCGTTGCCCTCGTTGGCCTTGGCCTCCAGCTCCAGCAGTTCGCGGATCACCGGGTCCGTGCCCGCCGGACCCGCATCCAGATTCGCCAGCACGCGCTCGCGCTCCAGGAGCACCGGGTTGCCCGGCGCAACCCGCAGACCCTGCTGCACCCATCGCAGCGCCGCGGACGTGTTGCGGTTGTTCAGCTCAAGATCGGCGAGAATGCCGTACACCTGCCACGTTGCCGCGCCCATCGTGTGCAGCTTCTCGTACGCACGGATCGCCTCGCCGGTGAGGTTCTGGCGCTGCAGCAACTGCGCCAGCGTCGCCAGCCCGCGCGGGTCACGATCCCCCGTCTGCTCGTTGTACCGCGTCAGCAACTGACGCGCATCGGCGAGCTTCTCCTCCGCCAGAGCGATCCGAGCGTCGATGAACAGCAGTTCCGCCGGGTTGCCGTCCGTCACCTCGCGGAAGGCCGCGCGGAACTTCCGAGCCGACTCCAGCCGCGCCGTCCTGGCCTCGGCCGTCTGCTCACGCTCCAGCGCCGTTAGCGACGCCGTTGCCTTCAGCGCCAGCGCCGTCGCTCGCTCGCTGTGAAGGATCATGCCCAGCAGGCTCAGCGGCTGGTCGGGCATCTGCACGACCTTGTCCAGCTCCATGATCGCGTCGTCGAACTTCCCGTCCTCCAGCAGCAGATTCGCCTTGAAGATCCTCGGGCGCGCATCCAGCGGCCGCGCCTCGATGATCCGATCCATCGCTCGCAGGGACGTCGCCGCGGAATCCGGAACATTCAGCGCACGCGAGAGCAGCACCACCGCCCGCGCCGTCCGCAGCATCGTCCGCGAGGGGTCCGCCGTCATCAGCGACTCGAGCAGCGCCGTAACCCGCGGCATCTGCGCCGCCGCCAACTGCTCGGGGGCGGATCGGCCGCCGTCACGCCGCGTCGCCTCGCGGATCTCCATCGCCACCAGCGTGTACATCGCATCCGGCGCGGGGCCGTGCGTCTTGATGAAGTCCTCGAGGAACTTCCGCCCCTGTCCGATGAACGCATCGGCTTTTTCGTCCTCGCGGTTCTGACGCGCCGTCGCGGCGTTGGCGAAGTACCACTCGCCCAGCGCGCTGGCAACCTCCTCATCTCCGGGCGTCGCCGCCAGCGCCGCCTCAAGATCCTCCTTGGTCCTGGTGATGTTCTCGTCGCTGATCGACAGCCGCTGGGCCATGATCCCGGCGCCCGCGATACCGCTGTACCGCCGCAGACGCGCCGCCTTCTCGTCGCCGGGCGGGAAGTTCCGCAGCGCCTCGCGACCGCGATCACGCAGGCCCTCCCACTCCACCAGCGACGCGCCGCCCGCATCGCGGTACTGGTCCAGCAGCATCAGCAGAAACGCCTCGTGCGCCGCCACGTCCGTGCGCTTGGCCGTCGCCAGCGCCTGCAGCGCGGGCAGGTACTGCTCCAGGAAGTCCTCCCGATAGAGCAGGCGGGTCTTCGGCGTGGTCTTCTCGAGCGCATCGATCCACTTCTCGATGTACCCGACATTCGTCGGTTCCTTGTTCACCGCGTTGGCGAACGACCGCGATGCGCGACGCCAGTCGTTCTGCGATGCGAACTCCGCCGCCTCCGCCGCGTGATCCGCGGCCGAGCGGTTCATCGTCGTGTACATCAGCCCCGCCACCGCCCCGAGCATCAGCACGCTCCCGGCGACCAGCGGAATCAGAATCTTGTTGTTCACTCGTGAGGCCATGGTCGTTTCCTGCTCTGCCCGTCCGTCGGCGGACGTGCGTCTGGGCCGGGTCGTGCGCTCCGCTCTGCGCCCGGCGGTCTCGTTTGCCCTTTCGGCTTTCCGTTCGTCTCGATCAACACATCATCGACGCTTCGCTTCTGTCTTCGTTTCTGGCTTCGTTTCTGTCCTTGCTTCTCGTGTTCGCTCTCCGGTCCGTCACTTGGCTGCGCCAGAACCCCGCCGCGGATTGTCCGCCGGGTACTCTCCGCGCTTGACCTTCACCCAATCCGGCACGCACCGGCTGATCTCCGGCAGCAACTCGCCGATCAGGCTCGAGGACAACGCCACCAGTTCGTCCTTGTCGGCGACCTCGATCGACGACACCTGGACCTTCAAGTAGTACGCGTAGTCGTCCTCGAGCTTGAACGCCAGCTGCCGCACGCCCTCGGCCGTCCCGACGTGGCCGCCATTGGCGATGAAGAAGTACCCGCCGTACAGCCGCACGTCCCTGCCGGGAAGCTCAAAGGCGCTCACGAGCATCTCGATCTCGCCCGGGTTCCGCGGCAGCACCACACGGATCCCCGGCGCATCGCTGAACTCGTTGTGCGTCCGCGCCGTGAAGTACTGCCCCTGAGATCCCTCCGGCGCATCGGGCAGCGCAAGCCACCCCGAAGAGTCCAGATTCAACGGCATCCGCACAGGGCTGCTCACCAGCGTCCACCCCGCGCCCGTCATGCACCGCTCGGGCACATGCGGCACCGTGTCGATCATGCCCGTGTAGTACGCAAGATGCAGTTCCAACCGCCGACGCGGCTTGCCGTCCGCCCGCTCCCGCTCCCGATACGACCGCGACAGGTAGTTCCGCGTGCCGAGTTCCTCAAGCACCTCGGCGCTCATCACCTCGTCCTGCCCGACCTGTTCCCACGTCGGGGTCTGCGTCGGAATGCTCCGAACCTGCCGATTCTCCGCGGCCTGAATCGGCAGCTTGCGCAGATGCAGCCCCAGCGCCCCGACCGCAAGCCCCAGCGCCCCCGCCGACGCGCCCAGCACCACCACCACCGTCGCCAGCGCACCCATCGCCCCAGGACGCCAGCTCCCCGCACCGCCGCCGCGAACCCCCACAGCCGGCGCGGCCGTCGCCGGCGTCGCAACCTTCGGCGGACCCGCGGGCGCGGCTTTCTTCACCGGCCCGGATGCCGGAGTCTGATCATCCACCACCACGCGATTCAGCACCCACACCAGCCCCATGTAGAACACAAACGCGATCGCCAGCAGCGCCATGCCGATCCACATGTGCGCCTCACCCGCCGCCAGGTTCCGATCCTGCAACGACGCGATCGCCAGCACCGCCACGCGGAAGATGTTCATCACCAGCGCCACCGGCATCGCCAGCATGAGCAGCGCCATCCGCTGCCACCAGTGTCGCACACCCACCAGCGCCACCGCCGCGCCGAGCGCAATGAACGCGATCACCATCCGCATTCCGCTGCACGCCTCCGCCACATTCAGCGGAATCACATCCCCGTTGCTCTTGATCACCTCGAGCAGGTTCCCCTTGGCCACCGTGCTCACGCCGATGACGTTCAGCAGCACGAACGCCCCCTGCGTCGCCAGCAACTGCAGCGGGAACGTGATGATGATCATGATCTTTTCGCTGATCGTCACCCCAAGGCCCAGATACGCGATGGGCAGAAACGCCACCCGCGTCACATCCGGCCCCGCCAGCAGCAGCACCACCCCGAACAGGCACAGAAGCACCGACAGCCCCTGACCCATATGGTTCGGAACTCCCGCCATGAAAAACACATAGCACACCACGCTCAGCAGCACCGCCAACAGACCCGCCCAGCAGGTCCGCGGCACCTGCCGCGCGATCTCATGCCGCTGCTGCCAAAGGATGTACAGACTGATCAGCGGCACAAAGTACGCGTGCGACCAGTCCGCGCTCCCCCAGCTGTACAAGTGCTGCGTGTAAAAGAAGTGGTGAAACAGCGCCAGAAACACCGGCGCCACCACCGCCGCGGCCACCACGCCGCCCCGCGTAAACATGCCCCCGAAATATCGACCGTCACCGGCGCCTTGGCCCGGAGTGGCATCCAGCGGTCGGGTTGTGCTCGCGATCGTCGTCATAGTCCCGTCTTCGTCGGCCTTCTCCCGTGATCCTGTCCGCTTCGTACGCGATGTGCCCGACATTCGATCGACTTGCCGCCACCATCGCCCCTCCCCTTTCCGTCGACTCGATCCCCACCGACGAACAGGCCGCCACCGGCGCTCCTGTCGTACGCTCCGGTCCGCCGCGGGTTCGCCGCAACGACACCATCGCCCCGCCCCACTCCAGGGCCCCGACCCCTCAAAGCCCGGGAGACCAACCCGGCCGCCCCTCTCGATCATCGGCCAGCCGATCACTCGACCGGAGGCAATCTTTGGCCGATGCCACCGCGATCGCGACTGGGCGGCCAAACCTTTTCACCCAGACGTCGCAATCTCAGGAATCTTCCTCACTTGCCCAACCCGAATTCCCGCCGCTGAGCCCGAGCCATGGCCACATTTTGGCCCCACAGGCTCAGAAGGAATTCGTCGAGGTCTGCTGCGGCCCGAACACATCGAACCCGAAGTTCCGGTCCAGAATAAACCCGAACCCATAACTGGCCCGGAACCCGTTCCTCAGCACCGCCAGCGGCAATGCGAAGAAGTTCGTGCCAACGTTCACCTGGTCATCCGCACGCAGGAACAGGTCCGGCTGAGTTCCTTCGTAAATCGCCCGCAGATTCACCCGGACGATCGCCTGACGATCAGGCCCGACCATCCGCGTAATGTCCACTCGCTCCGGGATCGCCGTGCTCGACAGCCCGCCCGCCGCGGTGATCGACCGCGTGAGCGTCAGCCGCCCGGCCTGCGGCAGGTTGTACGGCCCCGGACGCTGCACCTGCCCCGTCACATACACAAGCCCCTCCGCCGGGCTCGGCACGCGGATGATGTCCCCGGGACGAATCACGATGTTCACATTCGCCGAACCGGCCAGCAGCGCCGCCATCGGAACCTCGATCACCCGCTGCGTCAGAATGTTCTGAGCCGCCGGTGCCGTCGGCTGGGCGGGCCGAGCGCCGTTCGGCCCCGCCGGCAGATCTTCCGCCGGTCGCCGACCATTTCCGGTCGTCACCGCCGGGGGCGCCGCGGGCACAGATTGCTCTTCCGGCACCCATTGACCATCACGGAAGATCCACTTGGTATCGCCGCGATTCGATGCGGATGCCGCCGCATTCGACGGCGTTGCCGCCGGTGCCGCAGCGCCGTTGGGCTGCTCCAGATCAATCGCCGCACGACGACGGTTGTCGATCGGCTGGGCGCTGGCCTGACTCCCGGCAACGCGCCCGGGGTTCGCCGGCGGCTTGCTCAGTTCATCGATCAGTTCGATCACCCGCGGCTCGTTCGCCGGGGTGCTGGGCCTGCTGGTCGAATCCGTGGTCGTCGGCGTTGTCGGCCTCGACGGCTGATTCTGCGTCCCATCGCTCGTCCGCCCCTCGGCCTCCGGCGTCAGCGGGATCTGCCGAATCACAAAGACCGACTGCACGTTCTCCGTCACGCGCCCGGCCTGATTCACCGCCTCCAGCAGCCGATAGTCCGGCCGCGGAATCTGGTACAGCCCGGGCTGGCCCACCGCGCCGATCACGTTGAACGTCAGCCGCCGCCGCTCGCTGATCTGCACTTCGATGATCGGATTGGCCAGAACCGCCGCATCGCGATACGCCTTGGCGATCGCCTCCTGCACCTGCTCGGCGCTGAGCCGATCGACGCTGATCGCCGGCACCTGCGGCAGGTCGATGAACCCGCGCGGATCAACCTCGCGTGCGAACTCCTCGCGCTGACCCGTCGCGAACAGGTCCTGAATCCGGATTTCCAGCCGGTCGCCCGGGCCGATGCGATAGACCTGCACCTCTGGAATCAGATCCTCAGGCCGGACTTTCGTCGTCTCGACGCCCTCGTTGGGCGGGCCCTCGACGCTCGCCAGCCGCTCAAGAATCGGCACCACCGTCGGCGTGTGCTCCCACCGCCCCACCACCGACGGGTCCATGTACGAGTCCACCTCGCAGCCGCTCATCACCAGCGGCCCCGCGGCCAGACCGGCAACAAGCATCAGACGAACACCAACCCGCGGCCCGAATCGCCGCGCATCGCGTTTCTGGCTGGGAAGATGGGCAAGGTTCAAGGTGGCTTGTCCGCTGATCGTCACGCGAGGACTCCTGAGGCTCAGACCGGACCATCGGGGCAACGCGATCCGGCCCGGATCGACAACGACAGACCCGGCGCGGACAAACCGTCCGCGCGGGTCGACATAGGTTAGCACCCCCTCACTATCGGAAGATGAGCCCACCAAGGTTCATCCGACCCGACACCGAGGCCCAAACGCCCCTCAACAGCCGCCCGAAACCGTCCGTACCCGCCGAAACGCGCGGCTTTGGCCGACCGCCCGCCGCATCGAGCGGCCCGAGCGGATACGCCGCCGGCGGCGCTAGAGTTCGTCCCTGTGCTCGACTCCCCTGATCGATCGCCGACCACCGACACGCCGTCCGCTGATGGCGCACCGCTCCCCGGCCGCCCGACGACGATGCGCCACCCGCGCCCGCTCGGCGGCGACCCTGTGCGCAATCTTGATGCCCCGCGCATCTCGCTGACCCAACTGGTCATCAACAACACCGAGGGCAACAGCACGCTGGGCATCAAGAAGAAGCCCTCCTGGCTGCGGGCCAAGGTCCCCGGCGGCGCGGGGTACGAACGACTCCGCTCGATCATCGATGAGCACCGCCTGCACACCGTCTGCAAGGAGGCCAACTGCCCCAACATGGGCGAGTGCTGGTCCCGCGGCGTGGCGACCATCATGATCCTGGGCGACACCTGCACACGCGCCTGCGGGTTCTGCAACGTCAAGACCGGCAGGCCCAGCACGCTCGATCGCGATGAGCCGCGCCGCGTCGCCGAGAGCCTGCGCCTCATGGGCCTCAAGCACGTGGTCATCACCAGCGTCAACCGTGATGAACTCTCCGACGGCGGCGCGGGGATCTGGGCCGAAACGATCCTGCGCACCAAGGACGCCTGCCCGCAGATGAGCATCGAGGTGCTGATCCCGGACTTTGAGGGCAACTGGCCCGCGCTGCAGATGGTCATCGATGCGCGGCCGCACATCATCAACCACAACCTCGAGACCATCCGTCGCATGTACCCCGCGGTCCGCCCGAGCGCCAAGTTCGACCGCAGCCTCGAGCTCCTCCGCCGCGTGAAGGAGCAGGGCCTCGTCGCCAAGACCGGCATCATGGTCGGCATCGGCGAGCGCGATGATGAGGTGCTGGAGATGATGGACGATGTGCTCGCCCGCACCGCTACGCCCGCGACAGCCACCACCCCCGGCGGCCCGACGGACATCCTGACCATCGGCCAGTACCTCCAGCCCACACGCAACCACCTGCCCATCGACCGCTTCGTCACGCCCGAGCAGTTCGCGATGTACCACGACCGCGGCATCGAAAAGGGCTTCAAGGTCGTCCAGTCCGGCCCGCTCGTGCGCTCGAGCTACCACGCCGACCACCAGGCCGATGAACTCTCGAACATCACCGATGAACGCGAACGCCTCAACACCCAGAGAATGAAGACGCTGCTGGGGGAGTGAGGGCGGGGCGGCAAAGTTCAAAGTTCAAAGTTCAAAGTTCAAATGGGGAAAAGTTCAATGCGCCTCGGGTGCGCTTCGGGTGCGCCTCGGGTGCGTGGTGGTGATCGCGCGTGCGTGTGCCCATGGCGGACGCCGCGCTGGGCATACCCGCCGCGCCCCGCATACCCGGCGCGTGCGGCCGTCAGCGCGCGGGCCGCGCGGCGGGCCGCAAGGCCATCGGGGCGTGGCCGAGCCGCGCGATATTCTAATCACCCCTACTCCGCCACATCGCGCGGCACCGATGGAACCAAAACCACGGGATCACCCCGACGATTCCACCCTCCAACCACACGATTGCGATGGGGTCCGTAGGAACTCCGCACAAGGCAAATGGAACGCAGGACGCATCCTGCGCTCCGGAGGACGCCGCCTGAGGACCGGAGGAGGCCTCCTGCGCTGCAGAGACGGCCGACTGTGCAGCGCAGGACAACGATTTTGGAGCAAAGGACGCGTCCCGCGCTCCACGGGACGCGTCCTGCGCTCCATCGGACGCGTCCGGCGCTCCGCAGGACGCCTCCTGTGCTGCGGAGAACGCCACCTGCGCTCCGCAGGCCGCGCCCTGCGCAACAGAGGACGCCGCGCCCGATGGCGAGGACGCACCCCCCCGCGCCCCCCCCACACCCCCGCCCCCCCACTCCGCAGATCACCCCGCCGGCGCGCCGATGATGCCGCGGCGATCAGATTCAGGACATGGGTGGCGCTGCGTCAGGACATGGGTGACAGATTGATCGGTGCGTGTCCGGGTATCGCGAGGGCGGGGGGGGGTGGGCGTGGCGGGCTGGCGGCGAGGGGGCTGGGAAGTGCGTGGCACCGTCCCCGCGGCACCGACGCCGCGGGCTGTTCACCCCGCCGAACTCTTCGCGAAGATTTCGCCCCGGTCCGTTGCGGATCTCAGGAATCGCCGTATACTCCATCACCCGGTGTCTTCCCCGATGGTGTCAACCCCAAGCGGTGCCCCATGATGAATGTACTGCGTCTGTGCGTGCTGTCTGTTCTCGCGGTTCTGGGTGTGTCGGGCGTTCGCGCCCAGTGCACGCCGCAGTGGCAACCTTTCGACCCAACCACGGCGACGTTCCCGGGGGTCAACGGCATTGTCAACGCCACCACGATGTGGGACCCCGATGGCCCCGGGCCGCAGACGCCCAAGTTGGTGGTCGGTGGCGTGTTTACCTTTGCGGTAAATGTGCTTGCGAACAACATCGCGCTCTACGACCCGGCGACCGGCGCCTGGTCCGCCCTGGGCTCGGGCATGAGCAATGGGGCCAGTTCAGCCTTCGTGTACGCCCTCACCACGCTGCCCGGCGGCGATCTGATCGCCGGCGGGCGGTTCACCACCGCCGGGGGCGTGACGGTCAACAACATCGCCCGCTGGAACGGCTCGGCCTGGTCCGCCCTGGACACGGGCACGAGTGGAGGCAACCCCACCGTCTACGCCCTCACCACGCTGCCCAGCGGCGACCTGATCGCCGGCGGGCGGTTCACCACCGCCGGGGGCGTGACGGTCAACAGCATCGCGCGCTGGAACGGCTCGGCCTGGTCCGCCCTGGGCACGGGGATGAACAACATTGTGTGGTCCCTCACCACGCTGCCCAGCGGCGACCTGATCGCCGGCGGCACCTTCACCACAGCCGGGGGCGTGCCGGCCAACTACATCGCCCTCTGGAACGGCTCGGCCTGGTCCGCCCTGGGCTCGGGCATGAGTGGAGGCAGCTTCCCCACCGTATTCGCTCTCACCACGCTGCCGAGCGGCGACCTGATCGCCGGCGGGGACTTCACCACCGCCGGGGGCGTGACGGTCAACCGCGTCGCCCGCTGGAACGGCTCGGCCTGGTCCGCCCTGGGCTCGGGCATGGGCGGCAACGTGATTGCCAGTGTGGCCGCCCTCACCACGCTGCCCAATGGTGACCTGATCGCGGGCGGGGCCTTCACCACCGCCGGGGGGGTGCCTGTCAACTTCATCGCCCGCTGGAACGGCTCGGCCTGGTCCGCCCTGGGCTCGGGCATGGACAACTCTGTGCACGCCCTCACCACGCTGCCCAACGGCGACCTGATCGCGGGCGGGGGGTTCTTCACCGCCGGGGGCGTGACGATCAACAACATCGCCCGCTGGAACGGCTCGGCCTGGTCCGCTCTGGGCACGGGAATGGACGGCGGCGTGAACGCCCTCACCACGCTCCCCAGCGGCGACCTGATCGCCGGCGGGTCGTTCACCACCGTTGGAGGCGTGCGGGCCAACCGCATCGCCCGCTGGAACGGCTCGGCTTGGTCCGCGCTGGGCTCGGGCATAAGCAGCACCGTAAACGCCCTCACCGCGCTGCCCAACGGCGACCTGATCGCCGGCGGGTCCTTCTTCTCCGCCGGGGGCGTGACGGTCAACAGCATCGCCCGCTGGAACGGCTCGGCCTGGTCAGCCCTGGGCTCGGGCATGGACAGCTTCGTGCTCGCCCTCACCACGCTGCCCAGCGGCGACCTGATCGCCGGCGGGAACTTCACCACCGCCGGGGGCGTGACGGTCAACAAAATCGCCCGCTGGAACGGCTCGGCCTGGTCCGCCCTGGGCTCGGGCATCAGCAGCGAGGTGCGCGCCCTCACCACGCTGCCGAGCGGCGACCTGATCGCCGGCGGGAACTTCACCACCGCCGGGGGCGTGACGGTCAACAACATCGCCCGCTGGAACGGCTCGGCTTGGTCCGCCTTGGGCTCGGGCATGAACGGCACCGTGAACGCCCTCACCACGCTGCCCAACGGCGACCTGATCGCCGGCGGGTCCTTCTTCTCCGCCGGGGGTGTGACGGTCAACCGCATCGCCCGCTGGAACGGCTCGGCCTGGTCCGCCCTGGGCACGGGCATGAACAACGAGGTGACCGCCCTCACCACGCTGCCCAACGGCGACCTGATCGCGAGTGGGTTGTTCACCAACGCCGGGGGCGTGCCGGCCAACCGCATCGCCCGCTGGAACGGCTCGGCCTGGTCGTCCCTCGGATCGGGCCTGAACGGCACCGCGAGCGCCCTCACCACGCTGCCCAGCGGCGACTTGATTGCCGGCGGGGGCTTCACCACCGCCGTCGGGATCGTCGCGCCGTACCTCGCCCGCTGGGGCTGCCAGCCGCCCGCGGCCTGCAACCCCGCCGACCTCGCCAATACCGACGGCGAACCGGGTGCCGACGGCGCGGTCGACAATGGCGACTTCAACGCATTCTTCATCGCGTTCTTCGCGACCGAGGGCGACCCGCTCCGCGCCGCGGCCGACATCTCCAGCACCGACGGCGACACCGTCCTGACCGGCGGCGGGCCGGATGGGACCGTCGACAACGGCGACTTCAACGCATTCTTCTTGTACTTCTTCCAAGGCTGCCCGTAAGGCCGCCCATCCAACTCGCGCACGTGCACCAGGGCCCGCGTCGATCGACGCGGGCCCTTTTTCGTTTCGGAGCACGCGTGCTCGCGGCGGCTCACGCCAGTGGCGTGGTATCGGTGCAGCGAAGCGCCGACCAAGGAGCCAAGTCGGTGTAGAACGAGCGATGAAGCAAGAAGGCACCGGCTGGGCAACAAGGTCAATCGGCGTTACCCACTCTACAACCAGAACAATAGCGGGATACCGATCCAGCGAGTCTTCATCTTCGCAGCGAAGAAGATTCGCATCGATAGTTTCCATGAAATGATCCATCGCGTCCGGGATTCAGCATTCTGTGCAGCCATATGTGGCTCCATTGCCTCGAAATCTCGCGATTTCCGATGCACTCATGCTCTCGCGAAAGAGCACAGACATCGGCTATTGCGTCCGCCGGGTGAGGCTATCCGGTTGAAAAAACTCAAATTACGTTCTGCATAAGGACTCAGATACGGATCCTTAAATATCTATAGAGCGGGTTCATCTTGCTGCGATCTGTTGTGACTGCTGAAATGCTATTCCGGTGCCTAGGTAGGCATAGATTGTTAACGCCAATAATGTTGCAGATCAGTGTCCAAGTTCTCGTCGCTTGGCGGTAAGTTCTTGTCAACAAGGAGCTTGCGCATCTAGTGAATGTAAAGCCTCTCATGGTGAGCGGGGGGGGCGCGGCACCCCCACCCTCCCCACCCCCCACCTCCGAACACCCTCAGTGAAAGTCCCTCGATGCCTGCGCCAGGTCCGGCGCAAGTTCATCCAGGCTCCGCACATCATCAACGATCACGTGCACCACATCGTCCTTGCGCTCGACACGTCCGCCGATCAGCAGCAGCGTGCTCAGGCGGGCGGCGCGGCGGAACTTCTCGAACGTCGCGCTCCAGAGCACCAGGTTCGCCACGCCGCTCTCATCTTCGATGGTGATGAACACCACGCCCGAGGCGGTGCTCGGGCGCTGGCGGACCAGCACAAGCCCGGCCAGACGCACACGCGCGCCGTGCGGGCAGGCCTTGCGGTCGCGCACATCGCCGCAGAGGCCCGCGCCGCGGGCGCTCAGCCACGGGCGCAGGAAACTCATCGGGTGCGCCTTGAGCGACAGGCCGGTGTGGTGGTAGTCGAACAGCACCTGCCGCCCGGGGCGCACGCCCGGCAGGAGGTCCTGCCCATCGTCATCGCCGCGGCCCGCACCGCTCTGGCCCGAATTGCTCTGGCCCCCACCGCGCTGGCCAACCTCGCTCTGGCCCCCACCGCCCGCCGCGAGCACCGCCGCGCCCGCTTCCGCCTCCGTCTCAGTTCCCGCAGCAGTCAGGTCGAAGTCGATCCGCTCGGGCTCCTGGCCCTCGATCAGTTCCGGGTCGAACAGTTCCAGCCGGTGATCGCGCAGCGCCCGCGTCTGCCAGAGCGCCGCCTGTCGGTCGAGCCCCATCGAGCCGAACGCATCGGCGTGCGCCAGCGCCCGCAGCGTCGCGACGCTCACGCCCGTGGCGCGCCACAGGTCCAGCACGCTCCGCATCGCACCGTGCCTGCGCACACCCGCGACGAGTTTCCGCGCCTCATCTTCCCGCAGCGACCGCACCAGCCGCATCCCCAGCCGCAGCACCGGACCCTGCACCGGCCCGCCGCCCGCACCCCCCGCACCCCCCGCCCCCTCCGCGCCCCACCTGCTCGGCGGCGCGGCAGCGCTCGCCGCCACGCCGCGCACCTCCAGCCCGGGCATCACGCCGCCGATGTTCGGCGCACCGGCCGCCTCCAGCGTGCAGTCCCAGTCGCTGTGGTTGACATCCACCGGGCGCACGCTCACGCCGTGCTCCCGCGCATCGCGCACGATCTGCGACGGCTGGTAGAAGCCCATCGGCTGGCTGTTGATCAGCGCGCACGCGAACGCCGCGGGGTGATACCGCTTGAGCCGGCACGACTCGTAGACCAGGAGCGCGAAGCTCGCCGCGTGCGACTCGGGGAAGCCGTACTCGCTGAAGCCCTTGACCTGCTCGAAGCAGCGCTCGGCGAACTCCTTCGGGTACCCGTTGGCCAGCATGCCGTCGATGAGCTTGCGGCCGAAGCGCACCATCTGGTCGCCCTTTCGCTTCCACGCGGCCATCGCCTTTCGCAGCGCATCGGCCTCATCGGGCGTGAACCCCGCCGCGACGATCGCCAGTTGCATCGCCTGCTCCTGAAACAGCGGCACGCCCAGCGTCCGCCCCAGCACCTGCCGCACCTCCTCGCGCGGATACGTCACCGGCTCCTCGCCCGTCCGCCGACGCAAGTACGGATGCACCATCCCGCCCTGGATCGGCCCGGGCCGCACGATCGCGACCTCGATGACCAGGTCGTAGAACTCCCGCGGCCTCAGCCGCGGCAGCATCGACATCTGCGCACGGCTCTCGACCTGGAACACGCCCACCGTATCGGCGCGGCAGATCATGTCGTACACCACCGGATCATCCGGCGGCAGCCCCGCACGCCCGACCGCCGGTGTCCGCGCCGGCGCGCACGGATCAGCGCTGCCAACCAGCGCCGCCGCCTTGCGGACGCACGTGAGCATGCCCAGGCCCAGCACATCGATCTTGAGCATGCCCATCGCGTCGAGATCATCCTTGTCCCACTCCAGAACCGTGCGGTCCTCCATCGCCGCGTTCTCGACCGGCACAAGGTCGGTCAGCTCGCCCTGCGTGATCACGAACCCGCCGACGTGCTGCGAGAGGTGCCGCGGAAAGCCCGCCAGCGTTCGCGAGAGTTCCAGCACCATCGCCAGCGCCGGCGTGGCCGGGTCGAGCCCGGCCTCGCGCACGCGCTGATCCGTCGGCGGCCCTCCCCACTTCTCAACCTCGCGCGCCAGCAGGTCGACCGTGTCGCCGGAGAGCCCCATCGCCTTGCCCACATCGCGCACCGCCGAGCGCCCGCGGTAACTGATCACCTCGGCCGTCAGCGCCGCGCGCGTGCGCCCGTATCGCTCGTAGATGTGCTGGATCACCTCCTCGCGGCGCTCGTGCTCAAAGTCGATGTCGATGTCCGGCGGCTCGTTGCGCGAGCGGCTGATGAACCGGGCAAAGAGCAGACTGAACCGCGACGGGTCCACCTCCGTGATCCCCAGGCAGTAGCACACCGCCGAGTTGGCCGCGCCGCCGCGGCCCTGGCAGCGGATGCCCCGCGACCGCGCGAACGCGACGATCTCGCGGCAGGTCAGGAAGTAGTTCTCGTACCGCAGCTCCTCGATCAGCGCCAGCTCGTTCTTCAGCACGCGCGCGACCTTCGCCGGCACGCACGCGCACCCACCGCCGCCATCATCGCCCCCGGAGCACGCACCGCCCCGCGCGCACGCGCTCTGCGGCGCCGCCGTGCCGTCGGGGCTGCGGTGCGTGCAGTAGCGCTCGCGCGCACCGGCCCAGGCCAGGCTCGCCAGATGCTCCGCCGCGCTCAGACCCGCGGGCAGATCCGGGTCCGGATACCGGTACCGCAACTGATCCATCGAGAACGCCAGCGCCCGCCGCGCAACGCCCACCGCCCGCGCCAGCAGATCGCGCCGACCACCGAAGAGCCGCAGCACCTCATCCGCCGGCTTGAGCGTGCGCTCGCGGTGCGCGTGCAGGCTCGCGCCCGCGTCATCGATCGTGCACCCGCGACGGATGCAAGTCAGCACATCCTGCAGCGCACGCCGCTCCGGGTCGTGCATGTGCGCATCGAGGCTCGCCAGCACCGGCACGCCCGCCCGCGCGGCCGCACGCTCCAGCCGCGCCATCTCCCGCGCATCATCCGGCCCGAAACGCCGCACCAGCACCATCGACAACCGGTCATCATCGAACACCTCGCGCCACCGCGCCAGTTCACGCTCCAGCACCTCCAGCCGCTCATCATCCTCCGCCGCCTGATCGCCCGGCATCACCACCGCGAGCATCCCGCGCTCGTGCGCGATCACATCATCCATCGTCAGGTGGCACTGGCCCTTGGGCGCGCGGCGCTTGCCCAGCGTCAGCAGCCTGCACAGCCGCGCGTACGACTCCACGCACGTCGGCAGCAGCAGAACGCTCTGCTGCGTGTCGAGCATCCTGATCCGCGAGCCGATCACCACGCGCACGCCCGCGTCCTTCGCCGCGCTGTGCGCCCGCACCACCCCCGCAAGCGTGTTGACATCCGCCACCGCCGCCGCGGAGTGTCCCATCGCCCTCGCCGCGGCGACAAACTCCTCCGGATGGCTCGCGCCGGTCAGGAATGTAAAGTTCGTCGTGACGAACAACTCGACAAACTCCGGCGCGGGCGCGGCGCCGCCATCATCACCGCCGCGACGCGGGTCAGCGCCGCGCACCTGATGGCCCGGCGCCTGCTGGCCCGGGCCTTTGGCCGGATGCGGCCGCGTCTTCTTGAACTCCTGATCAGGCATCGCCGCTCCGATTCACCACACGCCCTCGACCCGCCAGATGTTCCCCGGCATGGTCCGCGAGAGCCAGAGCCACTGTCCGCCGCGCGTGCAGATGCGGAAAAAGTCGCGCGATGCCGAACCACTTCCCGCACCACCCACCGCACCCCCCACCGCACCCCCCGCATCCCCCGCTCGCCACCACTCGCTCTCGATCCGCTCAGGCCCCACGCACGCGATCACCTCCGCCATGCCCGCTCCGCCGCCGCGCGCACCCGCGCCGACCGGCCCCACCGCCACCACCGGACCATCCGGCGTCATGCACACCACGCGGACCTCCGCCGCACGCTCGGCCAGGCTCGTGGGCCGAATGTCCATCCCCACGCGCACGCCCGGCGCATCGCCGCCCGCACGCTTCATCGCGTGCAGCGCCGGCTCGTGCAGCACCGCGCGCTCGGGCTGATGCGTGCCCGTCAGCCGCGCGACCGTGACACGCGCCGGCGTCAGGCGGTTGCTCAGCGTGTCGATCAGCTCCGATTCCGCCCGCGCAAACGCCCCCTCATCCGCTGGCGAGTGCGCATCACGCCCGCGCTCCGCACCCGCGCCCGCACCGGCACCCGCACCCGCAAAGGCGATCCCCTCCTGCTCGTGCCGCAGCCGCGCAGTCCACGCCGCGGTCATCGTCACGCCCTCCACCCCATACCCCAGGTGCACACGCTCGAGCCGCGGCCGCAGCAGCCGCCACAAGTGCCCCGCATCACGCCACGCACGCGACAGCGTCAGGTCGAGCCGCGCCGCCGGAAGGTCCGCCCTGCTCAGGGTCACCTCCAGCAGCCGCACTCCCCGCTGCGCGCGCGTCAACTCACCCTCCAGTCGCCCCAGCAACTCGCGGCACACCATCTCGATCACCTCGATCCGCGTCGTCGGCCCGTCGAGCAAGCGCTCGACCACCATCGGCGCGGTGCGCCGCTCCGGCCGCATCACCTCCGGCATCAGCCCCATCACGCGATCCAGCCGGTGCACAAGATCATGCCCGAACCGGCGCGCCACGCTCGCCCGCGGCAGCCGCGCCAGTTCCGCCACCGTCCGCACGCCGACCTCCGCCAGCGCACCAACCAGCGACGCCGCCAGCCCCACGCCCTGCTCCGGCACCGGCCGCCCGGAATCCACCATCGGCACACCGCCCAGCGACGCCACGCTCAGGCCGTGCACCGCCTCCGCCAGCGCCTCACGCGTGTCGATGATCCACGCGCCGCCATCACGGCGCGGCGCGGCGTGCCGGCACACCGCCCGCGCACCGGCGTAACTCGGCGCGATCGCCCCGCGCGCCGCGAACCCAAGCCGACCCAACTCCAACAGCACCGCGTCCAGCAGCCGCGCCTCGCCGCCCATCAGCACGCCCACCCCGCGAACATCCATCAGCAGACCATCCGGCGGATCGATCATCACCGCGGGCGAGAACCGCTCGCACCACAGCGCCAGCGACCGCAGCGCCCGCGCATCACGCCGAGGTTCATGCTCGACCACATCAACGCCGCAACGCCCCCGCACGGCTCCCGACGGATCCCCCGACGAGCCCCCCGACGAACCCAGCACCACCTGCGCCTGCGCCAGCGACATGCCCTCGCGCACGCCCGCACGCACCGCCAGCGCGCAGCAGGCCCGAACCACCCGGCGCTGCCCAACGCTGGCGACCATCAGCAGCGCGGCCGGCTCACGGCCCTCACCGCCCGCGACAGCATCTGCGCCAACGGCATCCGCCGCGGCCGCCGCACGCCGATCACGCCGACGCCGCACGTCGATCGACAGCGTCGGCAGCCAGATGGCCATCGCCCGCACCGGCCCGCACGCCCCGCCCGTCCGCATCGGTTCGTCCGCTGTGCTCATGCTCCCTCGCAATCGCCGACTCGCGCGCCATCGGCCTGCACATCCCGTCCAGACACACCGTCCAGCATCCGGGCGTGCCCGCGTGCCGCAGTCCTTTGCAGCGCAAGAGCTCGAGCCTCCAGCCGAGCGTCCACCGTTCCTGTGTCCAGCGTGCCGCCGGCGCCGCGTCGACGCTCATCGCCACCGCCGTGCGCATCACGCGCCAGCGCGTGTGCGCCGCCGACAGCGTGCCCATCTCCGCTTCGGGCCTGATCAGCAGCGCTGTCGGCATGCCGCCGGCCTCACCGCGCCGGGACCGCGCCGCCAGTTGCAGCCGTCGCGAGCCGATCATGTTCAGCCCGCTCGCATCACCGAGCATCACGCCCACCGCGGGCGATCGCAGGCACAGTTCCATCGCCCAGACACGCTCGGCCAGCGTGCGCGCATCGACATACACGCACCGCGCAAGCACAGACCTCGCCGACGCGCCACGCCCCGCCGTCACATCCGCCAGCGCCACCCCGTGCACGCGCGCCGCCGAGCCGACCATCACGATCAGCCCGCCCGCGTCGGCCGTATCGCGCGCCGCACGCATCAGCAGCAACGCCATCAGCCCCAGCGCCGGATGGCGATCGCTGAGCGTCGGCTCTTCGCCGCCATCCCCCGCCCGCGTGGTCGGGGCGATGTCGCCGTACCACTCGTGCAACACCCCGCGACGCAGCCCCCCGCCCAGAGCCGTGTCGATACCGATCCAGCCCGTGCGCACCCTGGGCGAGCCGTCGTCATCACCCGCCCACGCCTCGGCCCCGGGCTCGTGCACATCGACCTCGTCCGCGGCCGGCAGCACCTCCGCCGACGCGCCCCCGGCCAGTTCCACCGCCTCCTCAACCGCCCGCGCCCCGCCGCGCCCGGCCTCCAGCCGAGCAATGGCCTCGGCCAACCGCCGCAGCCCGCCCGCATCCCGCCCCGCGCGAGGCCGGGCACCGGACCCGGCCGAGACCCGAGCCACACCGCTCTCGGAATCACACCGCTCAAAACCCAAATCAGCCACACACATGCACCGAGCGTACAACCCAAACACATTCCGATCAATACTCTTGATCATGATTTTTATCAGCCATAAGGGCCGATAAATCAAGATCCCCCTGCACACCGCGTGATTGCCCACACCCACCCGCCGCGCCAAAAACAAACCGCCCCCGCGAGACTCGCGGGGGCGGAAAAAGTTCACCCAAGATCACTTCGCGGCACCCGGCCTCAGTTCTGCGGCGGACGGAGCAGGTCACGCAGAAGACGGTCCTGCTCGGTGAACCAGCCCATGCCCTGAAGCCCGACGTTAAGGCCAAGGAGGGGGTTCTCCTCCATCCACTTCCGCATACGAGTCAACTGCGAACGAGCGACCCCAACTTCCCGACGCCGGGCATCCATGTCCCTTGTGCCCGCAGCGGCACCGAGCGCCATCTGATACCGCTGCATCGTGATCACGATTTCCTCACGCGCAACATTCATACGACGGATGCCGTCATCCACAAACTTGGTCGCTTCCGCACCAGCCGTCTCCCACTCGGAGATGCCCATGACACCCATAAGCTCCTCGAAGGTCGCCGCCGTGCCCTTGGACACCTTGATATCATAGGCATCCTTTGACGTAAGTGTGAGAACCTTGCTCGACCCATTAATGACGCGCTGACCGGTTTCGTCCTGAAAGTACGTGACATTACCATTTTCGTCGATGTTCACCGAAAGGGCAGCCTGGATCTGCATGGCACGAGCAATAAACGGGTGCTTCTTCCCCTCGGCCGACGCCAGCTCCATGCGGTACAGGGTCTTTTCAAGATCAAAGCCCTCGACCGCAGCAACGCCATTGAAGTGGGATGTCGCACCACCCAGCGCGCCCTCAGGGTACATGTAGATTTCCTCGAAAACCCAAGGACTCATCGCGGCTGCGGAGATACCCCACTCGATCCACGCGGCACAGCGGAAGTGCTTCTTGTACTCGCGGAAGATATTGTGAAACTCGGTGACCTCGGTCGTGTAACCGCCGGGAGAATTGACCCGGATGATGACCACATCAACGTTGTCCTTCTTCAGCAGCGGAAGCGCACCGACAAAGTGCTCTGCAATAGCCATCTCACCGACCTGGTTGGCACCGTTGCCCAGCTTCCACGAGGAAGGCCCACCGAAGTTCAGCACCGCCACACGCGTCGGCCGACCGGTGAGCGCCTGAAGCTTCGGATCGTCGGACTTCTTCTGGCCACCGGCACCCTGCGCCTTCGCACCTTCCTTTGCAGGTGCAGGCCCGCTCGAACCCGGGGACGCCGGGGCAGTTGCCGAGGACGCATCCTTCTGTATCTTGGAGGGTTGAGTGTCTGCAGTACCACGGACGATCTTGAGAACCTCTTGGCGAGTCAAGAACACGCGTTCTTCCTTCCCTTCACGAAGGACGCGGATGACGATAACATCGCCCTCATCACGCTCGATCGTTCCGGTCAAGGTCTCCCCAGAGGCGAGCGTCACCGTGTCGCTTGCCCACCCCATCGATGGGCACAGGACCGCCGCCACGCCCAGCGCCAGAGAGAGGGCCGAACCACGCACCAGAAGCCGCAGACTCGAAATCAACCTGTTCATTGGTTATTTCTCCATTTCATCGATCTCGACACAACACCCGCCGGCCCCGACCACCCGGACAAACCATAAAGCCCGATTCAGCGGCGATCAGCACGAATCGCCTGCTCAACCTCCGCGATCTGAACTTCAAGCCCCTGGCGAAGCGGAGCAATATCGAAGCCGATCGCTGTCGGAGACAATGAATCCTTGTATCGGTCGAGCATGCGGATGATGTCACGACACAGGCCGATGATCCGACCACGCTGACGGTTCCGCTCCTCGGGGGTCTCGCCGTTGACCTGAGTCTGGCGAAGCATCCGAATCCGCTCGACAATGTCACGCTCGGTACGCAACAGTTCCCGGCTCCAGTCCGTGAGCACCTGATTTGCGCGGCCATTGAGTACGCGGAAGTCCCGTGCCACCCCCAACTCAAAGGCCAGATCATCCATCGCGCCCGCCACCCCCCTTGCCACACCGAGCTTGAGCGCACGTTCGCTCGTCAGAGTCAGCCAATCGTTCCCCTGATATCGCGCCACTCTATCAATCGTGTCGGCACGCTCCTCAATCAGGCCGCCAGCATCTGTCAAAATCTCTTGGCCCAGCATGTCGTTCCTGAACACCGGCTTGCCGCCGACGTAGTCAACCGAAAGTTCATAGTCAGTTCGCGCCATCGCCCGTACCACGATCGGATCGTGACCACCCTTGATCGCAAGTCCCTCCGCCGTCGCGAGCATGATGCCGATCATCTTCTCTCGCACACGCTGAGATGGCGAGCCCGAAATCCGCTCGACGTGACCGATTCCGCCGTGCAGCGCGCCCGGAGCGTAATAGATCTCAGGAATCACCCACGGGAGAAACGCTGGTGCTCCCAGAGCTCGCCGAACCCACGCGACCATGCGAGGCTTCTCCCCATTGCGATTCACGAATGCCGCGTCGTCACGGACCTCATCTGTGAATAGAAGCATCAACTGACGGACGATCTCCAGCTCGAAGAAAACCCGCGGATCTGCCAACTGGGGCTGAGTCTCCCGCCCGTTATTGATGAACTCCATGTCGATGTCGAGAACGATGATATCCGGCTTGAGCCGCTTGGCGTCCGCCATGATCTCGGCCATCGGCGGGATCGCCACGTTCCGACCGAACTCGCCGCGGAACGGGATCACATAAATCGTCTTGGTCTCCTCGCCGATCGGGTCCATCGACGATCCGGCAATGAACGGGCTGTTGCGGTCCGTCGCGGCACCCGTAGCCGTGCCGCCGAGCGCCGGGCGCGAGGGCGCCGTCGGCGTGCCCGGGGCCGGGTTCGATGAGCCGCCATCGCTCAGGGCCACCGACGCGATCTCGCTGCTCTCGAGCGTCCGCGTCGAGGTGCCGATGTCCTTCTTGATCCGGATCCGCAGTTGCGCCTGCGTGTGCTCGACGACCTCACCCTCGAGGACCGTCCCGTCCTTGAGCGTCACCTTGACCTTGTCACCCGCCTTGAACAGTTCCGCCCGCGCCGCCGCGTGTGCTCCGGCGGTCAGCACCATGGGCGAGGCCACCAGCCCCGCGCTGGCCACCAGCAGCGACGCCGCCAACAGCCCGCGCACGATCGTTCCAACCCCTCGATTGCTCACGCCACGCTTGCTCGTCTGGCCCATGGTCTTCATCTGCTCACTTCCCTTCAAGTTCCGTCCACTCTGCACAACACGCACACCCAACAGGTCATCCTCGTCGACAGCCTCCGCGGCCCATGATCGACAACAGACCCCCGGTGTTTCCGCACCCGCCCTCGAGGCGGATGCTGCCCACGTTAGACGCTCAGCCCCCGCGCCAGTTCCAACCCCTCCGAAACGGTTGTAATCCGGCCCTCCAACTGGGCATCGTACACCAAGTCCAATAGCCGCTTAAAGCGTGGTCCTGGCGCAAGTCCTTGATCCACAAGAAGATCTCCGGTGACCAGAGGCTCCGGGCTCAAGCCTCCAAAACAAACCGACAGTCGGTTTATTTCTTCGCTCACCCGTTTGGCCAAGTTTGGGTTGCGAGCGTTCAGCAGCGCAAGGGCCCCGGAGAAGCCGCGGGACGAGGCCCGCCGCTTGCGGCCGGCCATCCCGGAAGCCTCCCACTCACTTTCCAGGCTCACCAAGACGGAAATCACCGCCACAACACCATCACGCACATCATTGCTCAGGCACAAGGCTGCTCGGATCCTGCCCACCGTCGCCGAGATCGCTGCGGTCGGCCAAGGCTCGGCCGGAGCGAACGAATCGACGATCCACGCGGCGAGGGCGACGATGAACGGCTCGGTCGGCGGGGCAGGATCAGGGCCTTGCAGGCTGGAAAGACAGGTCATCGGCCGCATCGGCGGCGTTGATGGCAGGTCGAGGACTGGGGCGAGCAGGTCCAGGTCGCGCAGGAGGGAAATGGCCTGCGCACGCCGGGGGTGCACGAGCATGCGGCGGACTTCCTCGCCGATTCGCTCGCGGCTGACGCCGGCCAGGTCGCGGGCGTGGGCGCGGATGGCGTCGGCCGTCGCGGGGTCAAGGGCGAAGCCGAGTCGAGCGGCGAAGCGCGCGGCACGCAGGGCACGGAGATGGTCTTCGCAAAGTCGCTGGGCGGGATTGCCGACAGCGCGGATGATGCGGCTCTGAAGATCACTCAGCCCGCCGACGTGATCGATGACGCGCCCCGCGATGGACGACTCGCCGACGGTCGTGGCAGGGGCGAGCGGGTCGAGAAAAAGGGCATTGATCGTAAAGTCGCGGCGATGGGCGTCGGCGACATCATCGGCAAAGGCGATGGAGTCGGGCCGCCTGCGGTCGGAGTACGGGCCATCGGCCCGGAAAGTCGCGACTTCGATCATGGCCTGAGCATCATCGCCGGGTACGAGCACGACGCCGAAGGCCTGGCCGACCAGGCGCGTGCCGCGGAATGTGCGTGCGACCTGGTCGGGTCGGGCGCTGGTGGCGATATCGAAGTCTGTGGGATGGAGCCCCAGGAGTTCATCGCGGACACAGCCGCCGGCGAAGAAGGCGGTGTGACCGAGTTCGCGCAGGCGCGCGACGATCTTGACGGCGGCGGCGCGCGCTCGGGCTGGATCGGCGTGGATAGCCACGGCTGGAGGGTATCTCGCCGACTGCGGGGGCCCTCGTATAGGAAATTCACCTTGCTGAGGATGGCGAAGCGCGGTAAGTTCTTGAGTCGCCGCCGCTCCGGGATTGCGTCGCCCGCGAGCGTGTGGTTCTCGGACCGTGTGCCGACGAGCAGCGGGTGTCGGGCTGATGGCTCAGGGGTCGTCGCGTCGGCGGATGTCCGAAGTCCAGAACAGTGCGGTATGTCAGGAGCAGCGATCATGCGTCACATCGTCACAGCGCTCGGGTTTTTGTCGGCGGGTGTACTGTCCGCCGCGGCTCTTGCGCAGCATGCGGGGCAGGCGATGCCGGGGTCGCAGATCAACACCTCGATACCGGCGCTGGGCCACGATCATCGGCGGGGCGGGGAGCCGGGGACGGCTGCGGGCGAGATGCCGGCGCAGGTCGATCCTCGTGCGATCGGCTCGACGCTGGGCGTGCACTACTTCAAGCAGTGGGTCCCGATGCTCGGCGACTTTTCGCGCGTGGCGGTGTACGACGGCGGGAAGGGTCGGGCCGAACTGCTGCGCGATGTGCTGAAGGAACTGGGCCTGGCTGATGCGGACCTGAGCTCCGGGCCGGCGCGGGGTTGGACGTATATCGCGGTGCCCGAGGCGGAGCGATCCGAGGCGGGCGTGCGGGCGCTGATCAAGCGGCTCAGCGCCGATGAGCGCGTGGGGTTCGTCTCCCCGGTGATGCTCGACAGCGCGGACCAGCCCGTGCTGATCATGCCGGTGATGTTCGTGCGGCGCTGGGCGACGATCGATGCGGCCGACGCGAAGGCGGCCCTTGCGGGACTCGGCGTTGCGCGCGAGACCGGGCTCAATGGCTGGACGCTCGAGCGGCTGCATCGTCTGGAGTCGACGACGAACAACGGCCTTGAGTTCCTCGACGCGGCCAACGCGCTTTCGAAAATGGACATGTTCGAGTTTGCGGAGACCGACCGTCTGGTCACGTACTCGTACGACTACATCCCCGGCGATCCGCTCTTTGGCCAGTCGTGGCACTTTCTCAACACCGGGCAGAACGGCGGGCTGGCGGGCTTTGATCTGAACATCGCGTCGGCGTGGGACACCTCGCTGGGCAGCAACGCGATCACCACGGTGATCTTCGACACGGGCACGCAGCAGGACCACCCGGACCTGAACCAGATCCCCGGAGGCGACTTTACCGGCGAGAACTTCCCCGGCGGCGGCGCGGCCAATGTCTGCGAGCGTCACGGCACGGCGGTGATGGGCTGCGTGGTCGGCATCCCCGAGAACGGCCTCGGCACGGTCGGTTCCGCGCCGTTGAGCCTCGCGGCCAGCGCACGGATCGGTGTCACGCCGGTGACCTCGCCCTGCGGCGGAACGTTCTCATCGAGCACCGCCTGGGTCGGCAACGGGCTCAACTCGGCGATGGCCAACGGCTACCGCGTGACGAATCACTCGTACGGCGGCGGCAACAACACCGCGACGCTCGCGGCGATCTACGCGCAGACGAGGCAGAACGGGCTGATCCACTTCGCCAGCGCGGGCAACTCCGCGGGTGGCGCGACACGCTGGCCGGCGAACTACGCCGCGGTGCTGTGCGTGTCGGCGACCAATCGCTTCGGGAACATCGCGAGTTTCAGCACGACGGGCCCGGAGGTGGACTTCAGCGCACCGGGCGAGGCGATCATCACAACGGACAGGACCGCCAACGACGGGTACCTCTCCGGAGATTCCGTGTCGATCAACGGGACGAGCTTCTCGTCGCCGCTGACGGCGGGTGTGGCGGCGCTGGTGCTGTCGGTGCGGCCGGACCTGACCGGGCCGCAGGTCGAGCAGATCCTGCGGCTGACGGCCCGGGATGTCGGCGCGCCGGGGTACGACACGACGTTCGGCTACGGCATGCCCGACGCGACGGCGGCGGTGGCGATGGCCCAGTCGATGATCATCCCGAGCCCGGGCGCGTGCATCAACTGGGCCAACGCCGTCTCGGGCGGGCCTGGTGCGCGCATCGACGCCGCGGCGGCGTTCAGCGAGGCGCAGAGCGCCGTGGTGTTCCACGGCGGGCTGGTCGGCGGCGCTCCGACGAACGAGACCTGGCGGCTGAACAGCGCGGGCTGGTCGCTGCTGAGCACCGCCGGCCCGACGATCTCCAACGCGGGTATGGCGTACGACCCCGTGCGACGCGAACTGGTTCTGGCCAGCGGCACACTCGCCGGCGGCGCGCCCAGCGCGAACACATGGGTGTTCGACGGCACGACGTGGACGAACTTCGACGCGGCCCATCCGGGCTGCAACGCGGCGCGGCTCGCGTACGACCCGACTCGGCGGCAGATGATCGGCATCGTCCGCGATGGATCGAACACGCTGCTTTCTCTGGCAAGGTCATCGTCGACGGGGCTGTGGTCGCTGCTGCCCAACTCGGGCGTCGTCGCTCCGAACAACTACGCCGTGGCGTTCGACGAGCGTCGCGACACGCTGGTGGTGATCATCGAGACGCCGGACCTTGCGCTGAACGTTCACGAATTGAACATGGGCACGGGCACGTGGCAGAACGTGGTCATCCCGGGTGTGATGCCGGGCGTGCTGGCCGGGGCGTACTACGACCGCGCGCGGGAGCGCACGATGATCGTGACCGGCGACAATCTGCGGACGCTCGCGTACGACGGTGTCACCGCGGTACCGACGATCGGGCCGGTGTTCGCCGGCGGTGAGACGTCCACGCGCATCGCGTCGGCGTACGACCCGGTCCGCCAGATCGGTGTGCTGCTGGGCTCGCAGGGGTCCGGGAACCGCGCGTACGAGACGCGTCCGTCGACCAATGTGACGCTGACCGGTTCGCCCGCGAGCGGGAGCACGACGGTGGGGCAGACTCTGCAACTGAGCGTTTCGGTGCTGGGTGCTGACAGCGGGGTTGCGTTCTCCTGGCGACGCAACGGCGTGCCGCTGGTCAACGGCGGCAACATTTCGGGCGCAACGGCGCAGACGGTGACGATTTCGAACATCCGTTTCGACCAGTCCGGCTCGTACGACTGCGTCGTGACCGGGCCGTGCAACAGCGTGACGAGCGAAATTGCGACGATCAACGTCTTTGCACCGCCGGCGACGGAACTGGGCACGCTGACCGAAGCGGGCTCGCCCGTGTCCGAGAGCGTGACGATCGCCGCGGGGCAGGTTCAGTGGTTCCGCTTTACGCTCGTGACGCCGATCGATGTCTCAGCGAACACGTTCCTGGACATCGACAGCGAAGGTTCGAGCGTCGAGTCCTCGCCGGGTTCCAACAACAACTATGTGGAGATCGGGCTTTACTCCAGTTCCGGCGTGCTGATCGCGACGGACGATGATGACGGCTCGGGGCTGAACTCGCAGTTGACCTTCGGGCGCGGGGCTCGCACCGCGGTCGGCGATGGCCTGCCGTACGACGGACGCGACGGCGCGTCGCTCCCGACCGGGACGTACTACCTGGCGATCGCCGGGTACGACAGCGTGTTCGATCCGGCGAACTTCGGCGTCACGTCGTCGTCGACACGCACGGGCACCGTGGTGGTGAATCTCCGCCGCGGCGTGCAGCCGGTTGTGGCGACGTTCAGCGAGACCGAGCCCAACGACTCCAAGGCCCAGGCCAACGCGTTCTCGATGCTCTCGGGCGCCGTCATCACGGGTACCTCGACGGCCACCAGCGGCGCGGGGATCGACATGTTCCGCATCGACACACCCGCGCCGAGCGTGGTGGTCCGCCATCGCCTGACGCTCTCATCGACGACGCCGGCGCAGGCGTTGACGCTGCGCGGGATTACGCAGACTTCACCCGGAATCATCAACGTGACGAGCGACGCATCGTTCGCGACTGCGCCATCGACGACGCGCACGATTCAGTGGTACGGGCTGGCGGGCGGGACCGCCTCCGTCTTCGTCCGCGTGACCGGCAACGCGACGACAACCGCGCCGTACTCGCTGACACTCGACTCGACCGCGGCGACGATCACCGATCTGCCGGGCGGGCCCGTGCGCCCCGGATCGGTCACGCTGACGAGCGTCGGGCAGACCGGCACGACGCAGATCGATACGGAGATCATCGTGCTGGACTCCTCGTTCGTGCCGATCGCCGGGTATCACAATGACGACACACCGGGCACGACGGTCAACCGCGGCTCGACGCTGGCGCGGAACTTCGACGCGGGGACGTACTACCTGGCCGTCTCGAACTTCAACACCGCGACGAATCTCTCGCAGGCCAACCCCGATGAGGGCACGCAGACCGGCAACGTGATGGACTTTGCCAACGTGATCGCCAACTCATCGACGACGACAACGCCTCAGAGCGTCTCGCTCCTTGTGACCTATGCGAGCGGGCCGCGGCCCGTGCCGCTGACGCGGACGGCGGCCAACGAGGTGCTGTTCGTGCGGATGATCGTGCAGGCCCCGGCATCGTGCTCGCCCGCGGATGTCGCCGACACCGACGGGCAGCAGGGCGGCGATGGCACGATCGACAACGGCGACTTCACCCTGTTCTTCACGGCCTTCTTTGCGCCGCTCGGTGATCCGCAGAGGGCGCTGGCCGATATCGCCGACACCGATGCCGTTCCCGGTGCCGACGGGAATGTGGACAACGGCGACTTCACGCTCTTCTTTGACGCGTTCTTCGCCGGGTGCCCGTGATGCGAGGACGGCTGATCGCTCCGATGCGAGCGGTCAGGAGCCTTGTCAGGCCGCGTGCTGACGACGCTCGCGGCGCGAGGCCCACAGGCCGGCCATCGCCAGCACCGCGGCCGATGCGGGCGTGGGAATGACCTCCGGCGGCGGGGGACGCCCGCCACCTCCGCCGCCACCACCACCTCCACCTCCACCGCCGCCACCTCCACCGCCGCCGGTTGCGGGCGAGCCGACGGGCGGATTGGCATTCATGCCGCCGCGGCCTGAGACGAGGGGATCGATGCTCAGCCCGGACTTGCCGACGAGGTTGCCCGATGGCGAATCGGTCGCCAGTTGCATGTCGAAGACCTCGACGACGCAGTTATCGAGTCCCCAGGTCGCTCCCGGCGGGAGGCCCGCCGCGGTGAATGAGATGGTGATGGACCTGCCCGAGTGCTTGACGGGGAAGAGCATGCGAAAGGTGGTGTTGGGCGAGGCCAGGCCGAGCGCGTTGGTCGCGTACGCGCCCGCACCGGCGAAGACCGGGCGAGATGGGTCGGGATAGTTCTGCGTGATGATGCCGGCGGGGTCGTCGTTGGCGAGGGTGGCGCTGAGCAGCGGCGCATCGCCCCCGACGATTTCGATCACCATCGATGAAGGCGGCGTGGATGTACGCTCGTTGCCATTGCCCGCCCACGGGCCGATGATGTGCAGATCGACGCCGACGAGCGCGTGCGTGTGCTCGGGCAGGTCGGGGATGGTGAGCTCGACACGCTGGTTGCTCAGCGGGCCCAGGAACGTTTCGCCGTTTGGCGCAGTGAACATGTCGGTGACGGACCACTCACTGCCGGCGGGCGCGACGAAGGCGGTCTGGTACACCGGCTTGGCCATCGCGATCGGGCCGACAAGGGCGCAGAGCGCGATGGCCAGGGCCGGGGCCCGTCGGGCAAAGGATGGCCGTGGCGGAGGTGTTCCGATGCGCATCGAGCGGCTCCTGAGCCGATCGCGCGGAGTGGAGACTCTGCGCGATCGGATCGCGTTGACGCTCGAATCTTCAGATACGCAGGGCGGGCATGCCAGCCTTGGTGCATGCCCCGATGCGCGGGATTGTCAGGCCGTGCGGGTTATGCGGGCGCGGGTGCCCATGAGCCGCAATCAGCAGGGGCTGAAGAACGAGGTGAAGAAGAGCGTGAAGTCGCCGTTATCGACCAGACCGTCGGGGCCGACTTCCGCGTCGGTATTGCCGAGGTCGGCGAACGTGCGGATGGGGTCACCATCTCCGGCGAAGAACGCGGCGAAGAAGAGCGTGAAGTCGCCGTTGTCGATCGTGCCATCGCTCCCGGGGTTGCCGTCGGTGTTGGCGATGTCGGCAGGGCAGGTCGGCGTGATAGCGGTGCCGAAGAAACGCAGACGCCAGGAGTTCCATGTGGCGATGTTGCTTGCGGTCTCATCGGCGATGCGGATGGTCCAGACGCCGGAGGATTCTTCATCCCAAAGGCGGCGCGTGGTGAAGACGTAGTCGGCATAATTGTCGGTGCCGTCCGAACGCGGGACGGCCAGGACGCTGGGCGTGCCGCCGGGGCTGGTGAGGGTGACGCGCAGATCGCCGACGCGCAGCGTGGAGATGTTCAGGACGACCTCGACGTGCTCCAGGCGGATGTTCTCCGGCAGGGTGAACGTGCGCGTCAGGCCCGTTGTGTTCGCGTCGGGCAGGGTCGCGCCGACGTTGAGCAAGCCCGAGTCGAGTGTGACCAGTGGGGCGACGGGGGTGAAGGACTGTGCCGCGGGAACGAGCGTGCCGGCATCGACCGCGCCGTAGCCGAAGCGGTAATGGATGGAGCGTCCCGCGGCGTTGATGGACCAGCCGGAGTCGGCGGGGCTGTTCTTGCGGGCGTTGCGGACCAGCAGGTGCTGAACATCGCGGAGCGAGAGGTTCGGATTGGCCTGCATGACCAGCGCGAGCACGCCCGCGGCCAGCGGCGACGCGGAGGATGTGCCGCCGAAACTGGAGGTGTACGTTGCCGTGGTCGAGCCGCTGGTGGTGACGACGCCGCGCGCTCCGCCGCTGGAGTGCGCGACGACCAGAGCGGCGGAGCCGGGCTCGGTGTATGACGCGGCGACATCGGTGTCGGTGATTGCGCCGATGGGGATGGTGAACCTGCTGGACGCGTAGGGGTCGTAATCGATGCGGTCGGCGGTGCCGCCGTTGCCCGCGGCCCAGGTGAACAGGACACCCCGTCCGCCGCGGCCGGTGGTGGCGGCGGTCTGCAGGGCGGTACGGACCGCGGGGTCGAGGAAGGAGATGCGGGCGTTGTCCGCCGGGCCCCACGAGTTGTTCTTGATCACGTGCGAGGCGTTGAACGCGCCCAGGGATCCGGCGGTGGTTGTGGCCGAGCCGTAGACGTGATTGGACCAGGTGGCGTCGTACGCGACGCCGACGCCGCCAAGGCCGTTGTTGTTCTGCGCGGCGATGACGCCCGCGACGCTGGTGCCATGGGAAGACGCGACGGTTGAGGTCGAGAGAGCGGACGAGTAGTTGGGAGCCAGGTCCGGGTGCGTGACGAGTGCGCCGCCGTCGATCACGCCGACAACGACGCCCGCGCCGGTGAAGCCGAGGTTCCACGCGGGCGCGACGTTTGCATCGGCGATAGGCGTGATGAGATTCTGCAGGTGCCACTGATCGGCGAAACTGGGATCGGTCGGCAACGCTCGATCGTTCTGCGGCGGAACGATGTCGACGTACGCCAGTTCCACGCCCGGCTGATCGGCCAGGCGCGTCGCGGCGGCGGCCGCGGCACGGATACTCGCCGCCCGCAAGACGCGGAAGCCCGGAACGCCGTCGATGGACTCCAGTGCCCAGCCCGCGTCGATCAGGTCCGCGGCCGCGGCGTCGGAGAGCTGCAGCAGGACGTTGCTCTCGATCATCCACCCGGCGTCGAGCGGGCCGCCATCGGCCTTTGCGCGGTGCGGCATGACGCGTGCGGCGTGGCTGGCGCGGTCGTCCGGCCGCGCGACGCGAAAGGCCCGCGGCCCCTGAAACGTCGGCAGTTTGATCTCGACCCAGGAAACGCTGGCCTGACGCAGGGCCTCCAAGTCACGAAGGGCCGGCGCATCATCACGGGCCTTGGCCATCGCCGCGTCCGAGAACACCGCGGGGAGCAGCAGACCGGAGAGGATCAGGAGGCGAGCGGCGGACGGACGAGAGCGGGCGGACGCGAACGAATCGGACATGATGAGCCTTCCGCGCGTCAACCGCGAGAGGCCCTCGGACGGGCGTGCGCACACTCACGAGCGGGTGCGAACGCCGCCGGGAACGCAGGCCCGGTGCGAATGAAGACGCCGAGAAGATACGGTCAGGCTTCGAAGAAGGATGCAAAGAAGGCCTGGAAGTCGCCGTTGTCGATCACGCCGTCGGGCGTGGGATCGCCGTCGGTGTTGGCGACATCCGCCACAAGGGCGGCGGGATTTCCCGCGGGCAGGAAGAACGCGGAGAAGAACGCCTGGAAGTCACCGTTGTCGACGACGCCATCGGCACCGCGATCGCCATCGGTGTTGGCGATGTCCGCGGTCCGGGCGGGCAGGAGCGTGCCGGGCAGCGTGAGCGTGCCGGTGGTGGTCACACTGCCGGCGTTCGGGGTCGCGGGGCCGGCGTCGAGGTTCAGGGTGACCAGGACGTTGGCCGGCGGCGGCGGGGGCACGGCGGTCGACGGGGCGGGCAGGGCGAAGGGCTGGGGCGTGCCGGCGACATCGACAATCGGCTCGGTGATGCTGATGCCCGCGACGAGCGAGACGGCGTTGGTCGCGAAGTTCACGGTACCCGTGAACGACAGGCTCGCGACGGTTGGCAGCGAGGATGCGACACCCTGAATGTCAACCGTCACCAGACCCGAGACGGGCACCGTCACGGCGATGCTGGCGGTGTCGGGTCCGGTGGGCGTGATCGTGCCCACGCCCGCGCCGGACTGCGACAGGTCGAAACCGCTGATCGTCGCGTTGCCGAGCGGAATCGGGAGCGACGTGAAGAGCGGGTAGGTGTAGTTCGGGCTGAAGGTGCGGAACGGGCCGTTGGTGAAGAGGACGTTCGCGGTGATGCCGACGCCGGGCGGGGGGTTGGTGGTGCCGATGGCGTCGACGGTCAGTTGCGAAACCTCGACGGTGTTTGCGGAGCGGTTGAAGGCGATGCGGGACGTTCCGGTCGGCGATGTCGCAAGGTTCACGAGCTGGCCGTTGCCCGAGGAGCCGGTGCCGCCGGTGCCGGTGAAGGGCAGCGAGTCGTTGCGGGGCGCGGCGGTGACGCCGCCGAAGAGCCCGCCGACGACGCGTGTGCCGGAGGAGTTGGTGGCCGCGTTGTAGTTGCCGGTCATCGTGCCGTTAAAGGAAGTGCTGACGCCGACGCTGCCGGCGAATGTGCCGCCGCTGAACGTGGTGCGGAAGGACTGCGCCTGCGTGACGGCGGGCAGAGCGGCCATCGCCGCCAGGGCGAGCAGGGCCGGAGCGAGAGCGGAAGAACGGGCCGACGCGTTCGGGGACGTGGTCATTGGTGCCTCAGAATTTGGCGGGTTGCTGTTCAATCAAGCGTGAAACGAGCAAAAGCGTACCTCACGGGCCGCGCTCAGGCCAGCGGGAAGGCGAAGATACCCCAGATTCACAGGATTTATGTGCAGCATCGCAGCAAAGGTCTTGCAATTGCACGGGACGAGTTGCCAAGATACGCCCGGCCGGAGGGGGCGGGGTCGGCGGTGGCACCGAGCAGCACGCGGGCACCGGGCCGGCTTTGGCATTGGGATCAGCAACGAACGGGAGGGCGCATGCATCGCGACGCACACACACTGGGCAAACTCCTGGAAGCGGGGCACGCCGTGGTTCGGATCGTCACGCCGGAGGAGCGCGAGGCACTCGATGCAGCGCGCACCGCGGTTCCGGGATCGTGGCGGGTGTTTCAGTGGTCGGCGGTCACGGGACTGCTCGACGGCCGCGTCGGCACGACCGATCAGCGGCCGGATGACCCGACGCGCGAACTGGCCGGCGCGTGCGTGCGGATGATGGAGCGATGCGACGGCCGCACGCTGCTGATCCTCCTGGACGCGGCCCGGCACCTGGGCGATGCGCGCACGCTGCGGGCCTGGCGTGAACTGGTGCAGCAGATGGACGTGTCCGGGCAGCCCGGGCTCGGCGGGCGGATGATCATGATCGATGAGCACGCGGAGGTGCCGCCGGTCGTCGACGCGACCAGCACGCGGCTTGAACTGTCGTTCCCCACGGCGGCGGAACTGCACGCGCTGGTGAAGTCGACGCTCGCGGGCATGCACCGCGCCAAGCCGATCAAGGTGGACCTTTCGCGCGAGGCCAGCAACTTGCTGCTCCGGACGCTCTCCGGCCTGCCGGAGCGTCAGGTCGAGCGGATCATCCGCGAGGTCGTCAGCGAGGACCGGACTTTCGACGACGGGGATATTCGGAAGGTGCTCTCGGCCAAGCGTCGCGCGATCCAGACCCAGGGCGTGCTGGAGTATGTCGAGGCTCCGGCGAGCATGGACCGCATCGCGGGGCTGCGGAAACTCAAGAAGTGGCTGAGCCAGCGGGCCGGCGCGATGGAGGCCGGCGGCGACAACCTCGGCATCACGCCGCCCAGAGGCGTGCTGCTGCTGGGCGTGCAGGGGGCGGGCAAGAGCCTGTGCGCCAAAGCGATCGCGACGGCCTGGAACAGGCTGCTGCTGCGCATGGACGCCGGTGCGCTGTACGACAAGTACATCGGCGAGAGCGAGAAGCGTCTGCGCGATGCGCTGCATCAGGCCGAGGCCATGGCCCCCGTGGTGCTGTGGATCGACGAGATCGAGAAGGCCTTCGCCGGGGCGAGCAGCACGAGCAACGACGGCGGCCTGTCCCGCCGCATGTTCGGCGCGCTGCTGACCTGGATGCAGGAGCACCGGGCCAACGTGTTTCTGGTCGCGACGGCCAACGACATCGAGGCCCTGCCGCCGGAACTGCTGCGCAAGGGCCGTTTCGACGAGATCTTCTTCATCGATCTTCCCGATGAGGCATCCCGCGCGGAGATCTTCCGCATCCACCTGAGCAAGCGCAAGCAGGATCCGACGAAGCTTGATCTGGTCAGGCTCGCCGCGGCGAGCGACGGCTTCAGCGGCGCGGAAATCGAGGAAGCGGTCAAGGCCGCGCTGTTCGATGCGCTCGAGCAGAGCATGGCGGCACCCGCGCCCGAGGGCGACAGCGCGCGCAAGCCCCCGACTTCGCTGACGCTGACGACCGAGCATGTACTCGCCGTGCTGGAGCGCAGCCCGCCGCTGAGCGTGACCATGGGTGAGAAGATGGCGCGGCTGCGGGCGTGGGGGCGCGAGCGGTGTGCTCCGGCGGACTGAGTTTGCCTGTCACATCGCGGCGATGACGCGCATCGGATGTGGTGTGATCGTGCCGAGTGCCACCGGGAGTGCCGGCGACGCGGCGCGATCAGGAACCAACCGGAGCATCGCCATGAGCCTCTCACATTCAGCGTCGCGTCGGATTGTTCGGGGTCTCTCCGTGGCCCTTGTGGCGGCGGGGCTCGCTGCACTGGAGGAGAAGGGCCCGGAGATCGCGGGGTTGATCCGCGGGTTCATGCGCGAGCGCGTGCGCTGAGACGTGCGGCGGGGGGAGTGCTGATCGGTATACTGCCCGGGCTGCCGCGAGCGTTCGCGGGGCCCGGGCGTTGGCATCTGGATTCTGCGATGAGCACGCGAGCGGATCACGACACGGCGATGATCCCGACCGCGCCGGACGACCCGGCGGTGGTCGATCGCCTGCGGGCTCGTGATCCCGCGGCGTTCGAGAGCCTTGTTCGGACGCTCTCGGGCCGATTGCTGGCCGTCGCCCGGCGAGTGTCGCGCACGGAGGCCGACGCGGAAGACGCGGTGCAGGAGGCGTTCCTTTCGGCGTACAGAGCGATCGACACGTTCGACGGGCGCAGCAGCGTGAGCACGTGGCTGCATCGCATCGTCGTCAACGCGGTGCTTGCGCGCCTCCGCCGCGAGCGCACGCACCCGACGGTGAGCATCGATGCACTTGTGCCGACGTTCAAGGATGGTGATCACGTCGAGCGTCCGAACCGATGGAAGTCTGTCACGGATGACGGTGATCGGCGCATCGAACAGCGTGAGGCGCTGCTGCGGGCGCTGGGCGAGCTGCCCGAGGAGTACCGCGAGGTGATCGTGCTGCGCGACATGGAAGAGCGGACCTCGGCGCAGGTGGCTCAGGCGCTGAACATCAGCGATGCGCTCGTGCGTCAGCGGCTGCACCGCGCGCGGCAGGCGCTGGTCCGGCTGCTGACGCCCGCAATGAACTCGGAGGCCCCATGAGCGCGAACACCCCGGAGCCCACCCGCCCGCCGTGCCCGGATGCTGCGCGCACGATCACGTGCCAGCAGTGCGTGGAGTTCATTCTCGACTACATCGACGGGGTTCTTCCGGCGGACGTGCGCTTTAAGTTCGAGTCGCACATCGCCTTCTGCCGCGATTGCGAGATCTACATCGAAAACTACCGCAAGGCCGCGGAACTGGCGCGTGCCGCGGGGGCGCCGAGCCGTCCCGGGGGCGAGAGCGATGGTTCACTGCGCGTCACGCCGGCGCCCAAGCACCTGGTTGACGCGATCCTTCGGTCGCTGCGGGATTGCGGCACCGAGGACGGCAAGGGCCACGCCCCGCACTGAGCGCAGCACTGGGCCCCGCACTGGGCCCGAACGCCGATCGCGCGGCTCGATCGCCGGGCGATCCGGCCAAATCCGACAAATTGAAATTCTCTGTCACACGCATCGCTCGGTGTGCATCTGACTGGTAAGGCCGGGCCGCGAGCGCCGGGCCGAAAAGAGAAAACGCGACGCGACGGACCGGCGGGTGTTCCGCCCGGGCGGACGCGGCGCGGACACGACGAGAACACAGGAGCAGAAGCATGTCACGCATTCCGCTGGTTTCGGATCAGGACGCAACGGGCTCGGTCAAGGAGATCTTCGGCGCACTCAACAAGGGCCTGGGCCTTGTGCCCAATATGACGCGGGCGATGGCCAACTCGCCTGCGGTCCTTCAGGCCTTCGCGCAGTTCAACAGCGCGATGGGCGCATCGAAGCTGCCCGGAGCGCTGCGCGAGCAGATCGCCGTGCTGACGGCCGAGAGCAACGCGTGCGCCTACTGCCTCTCGGCGCACTCGGCGCTCGGCAAGCTCGCCGGCCTGAGCCCCGCGCAGCTCGATGCGGCGCGCAACGCCGATGCGTCCGATCCCAAGACCAAGGCGGCGCTGGTCTTTGCCCAGAGCATCCTCGACGCACGCGGCGGCGTGAGCGACTCGGACGTTCGGGCCGTGCGCAGCGCCGGGTACACCGACGGGCAGATCGCCGAGATCGTCGCCGTGGTCGCGCTGAACATCTTCACGAACTTCATCAACCGCGCGTTCGATGTCGAGATCGACTTCCCGCGCGTTGAGCCGCGAAACCACGCACTGGCCCGCTGACGCAGGGCCGGTTCCCGCGAACGGGCGAAAGTCCGGACGCGGGGTTCCTCCGAACGCTCGGGCGTCTCCGGGCGACGGAGGGCACGAAAGGAATCACCATGAAACTCAGCCACACGACCGGCGGATCGGGCAACACGTCCAGCAACACCGGCGGTGAGTCGGGGGCGATACTCCACCTGGACAGCGTGGACTTCGCGCATCAGGTCGCCGCGCCGGGGCTGACGCTCGTGGACTTCTGGGCGACGTGGTGCCCGCCCTGCAGGGCGCTCGCCCCGACACTCGACCGACTCGCGCGTGACAACGCGCGGAGTGGTGGAGTGCGCATCGCCAAGGTCGATATCGACACGAGTCAGGACCTGGCCGCGCGGCACGACATCCAGTCGATCCCGACGATCGTCTTCTTCCGCGATGGCAAGGAGGTCGACCGCGTCGTGGGTCTGCAGAGCGCCGAAACACTCCAGCGCCTGATCGATCATCACGCGGCCGCGCACTGAGGCGCGGGCGAGCGTCGGGCCGGCGTCGGGCCGGCGTCATGCCGGCGGACGCACGCTCACGGGCGGACCCAGAACCTCGGCGGCGATGATCGCCCCACGCCACTCCGCGGGGGTCTGCGGCATTCCCGCCAGCGACACGCCGACATTGGGCTGACGCGGGTTAGACATCGCGCGGCGATCCTCGAGTGCCGCGGCGGCGACTTCCGCGGCGCTGGGCACAGGGCGGCGCAGCTCGGCCTCCTCTGCCTGACGCAACGCCTGGAGTTGCTGGCGGCGCCGGGCTTCCTGTTCCATCGCCTGGCGACGGGCGAGCATCTCCCGCTCGCTGTCGCCGCGGGAACGGCCCTCGGCTGAACGCTGCCGGTTCTGATCCTTGCGCTTCTTCTGGCGGCCTTCGCCCGGGCGCGGCGTGCCAGCCTGCTCGGTGCGGGCGATGATGAGTCTGCCGCTGGAATCCGTCGTGAGCACGAGGCCGCCGCCGCCCGCCCCACCGCCCGCCCCGCCGGCGGGTTGCCGGGAGCCGCTCTGCTGTCGCTGCTGGGCCTCGGCCATCTGACGGCGGCGACGCTCGGCGATTTCGCGCAGACGCTGCTCCTCGCCGGCGCGCTCGGCCGAGGGGCTGAATGTCTGCTCGACGACGGGAGCACGCGAGCCGGCGATGGGCTCGCCGGTGATCGGGTCCCGCCCGGTGCGTAAGGCCTCTTCGGCCCGCCGTCGTGCCGCGTCCTGCGCCTTCTTGACCTTTCGGGCCTCGGCGAGCGTCCGCATGATCCAACTGATCGTGCTGAAAAGCACGAACGCCGCGATGACGACGATCTGGCCCCAGGGCAGGCTCGACCAGCCACCGCCACCGCCGCCCTGCGCGAGGATCGTGCAGGGGGCCAGCGTGTGCACCGGGCTGAGCGCGTGCTCGAACATCACGGCGATGGTAAGCCCCGCGGCACGACGCCGGCCAGAGCGCCATCGGGCGAGCAAGCCTCCCAGAACCGCACCCCAAAGGCCCTGTGCAGGTGCTCCTCGCAGAGGGCCTGACGGATCGGCCCGTGGGCGACGAGTTCCGCCGGTCCGATCGGGGCCTTTGCGGCATCCGTGTCGGTCCTTGGCGCGAGGACGACGCCCTCATCGGCCCAGCGGATGGCCAGCGAGAGATCGTGCAGCACCACCAGCACGAGCACGCCGCGGCGGGCAACATCGCGCAGCGTGGACATCGCTCGCTCACTATGGGCCGGGTCCATCGCGGCGACGGGCTCATCGGCGAGCAGGACCCGCGTGCGCTGGGCAGAAGAAGGAGCCGGCGCATCCAACTGCGCCAGCGCTCGTGCGAGCGAAACCCGCTGCTGCTGCCCGGCCGAGAGCGTGGAGAACGGCGCGTCGCCCGCATCGGCCAGCCCGACCTGCGCCAGCGCGCTGGCTACGGCTGGCGCATCGTCAAGACCGTGATGCCGAAGTCGGCCCATCGCCACGACCTGTCGAACGCTGAAGTCGCCGGCGAGGGTGGGGCGCTGCCCGACGAAGGCCAGCCGACGGGCAATGTCCGCGGGTGACATTTCGGCGATCGGTCGCTCGTCGAGCGTGATGCTGCCCGAACCGGGCGTGAGCGTGCCGACGATCAGACGGAGCAGCGTGGTCTTGCCGCAGCCGTTTGGCCCGACCACCGCGACGACCCTGCCGGGCTGGAGCGTGAGTGTGAGCGCATCGAACACCGCGCGGCGATTGGCGAAGGCGAAGCACAGGCGATCGACGCGCAGAGCCATGGCGGAGCGTACGTCGCCCGCGCGATCCGACCACTCAACGCTTCCCGAACCGGTCGGGGCGCGTCGGCTTTCCAGCCCGGCGGATCGTCGCTAACCTTGGCTCTATGAACCACACGGTCTGCGTCACGGGTGCCACGGGATTTGTCGGTCGCGCGGTTGTTCGCGAGTTGCTGGTCGCGGGGCACAGCGTCCGCGCCCTGGTGCGCGACGCGGCCAAGGCCCGCAGCGTTCTGCCGACCGATGCGAAGCTCGCTTTGGTCACGGGCAATGTCCTCGAGCCGACGACGCTCGGCGCACTGACCGAGGGCTGCGACGCGTGCATCCACCTTGTGGGCATCATCCGCCAGAGCGGGCGCGCGACCTTTCAGCGGGTGCACGTCGAGGCCACGGCGAACATGCTCGAGGCCTGCACCCGCGCGGGCATCAAGCGGTTCATCCACATGTCGGCCATGGGTGTTCGCCCGGACGGACGGGCCGAGTATCAGCGGACCAAGTTCGAGGGCGAGCGGCTCGTGCGGCGCAGCGGTCTGGATTGGACCGTCTTCCGCCCCGGGCTGATCCACGGGCCCGACGGCGAGTTCGTGAACATGGTGCGGACGATGGCCACGGGCGATGTCCCGCCGTTCTTCTTCATCCCGTACTTCACGCGAATGGTCGAGCATGATGAGGGCGTGATCGGCGCGCGCGTGAGTTTCGAGGCGGCGCGGGTCGCACCGGTGTATGTCAAGGACGTGGCGCAGATGTTCGTCGCGGCACTCCGCTCGCCGGCGAGCGTCGGGGAGGTCTACAACCTCTCCGGCCCGGAAGAGATGGACTTCCGCAAACTGATGGAAACGCTGCGGGACGAGCTGCCGGGCACCGATGTGAATCTGCCCGTGGTGGGCCTGCCCGGCACGCCGCACGCATGGGCGGCCGCGGCGGCGGGGTTCGTCGGGCTGGGCTCGCTGCTGCCGTTCGATCAGGGACAGGCGTTCATGGCCCAGGAAGACACGACGGCCGACACACGCAAGGCCCAGCAGCACCTGGGCTTCAAGCCGGTGCCGTTTGTTCCGACGCTCAAGGCTTACGCGCCCGCGATGGCGACGCACTGAATCCCGCTGAGTTCCGGCACGCCAGACACTCGCGGTCTGATTCACCACGACCACAAGTCCCGACCCCTTGAGGGCGAAGGGCTTTGTTGCGCCCACCCCTCGATTGCTCGCCGTGAGCGGGCGTGAGGACGGGTTGTGTCTGATCCATCGGGGTTGAATCGTCCGTCACCCCGAATGCTTCGCTGGACTCATTACGATCACTCGGGAGAATGAGATGTGCGCCCGCGGCCCGTTGCGCAGGCGAGCACACGACGCCATGTGAACGTCGCGCACCCTGCCGCTCCGATGCCGCCAAGGCGCACAGAACAAGGAGCGTGCCATGATCGCTTCGATGACTCGCGATTGTCCGCGTCGCCCCCGTGCGCAGCACGGCCGCATCACGCGTCTGGTCGCCGCGGCGTCGCTGATGATGAGCGTCGTCGCCGGTGCCGCCACAGCCCAGCCCTATGGCAATGTCACTGTGCCGGTCACGCCGCAGAGCCAGACGGGCAACAACACCAGACTCGATCACTCACAAACGACGATCAACAACAACGGGTGCTTTCTGGTGACGATGACGATGTACGTCAACAGCCAACTGGCCGCGCAGAACGTCCGCGATGCCGACGGCAACGTCATCCAGTACACACCGGATCAGATCAACAACATCGCGATGCGTCAGAGCACCAATCCGGTCAACGTCCGCGTTGATGGTCAGGTCGACAGCTACCACACCGACGCCTTCGGCAACCTCTACCGCCCGGGCGAAACCGAGCCCGCGTACATGCCCAATCCCGATCGCACCGCGGGACAGCCCGCGTACGTCCCGTTCGACTCCCAGACCGCCACGGGAATGGTCAACGAAGGTGGAATCCTCCGGCGTGTCACGGAAGACACCAGGTCACGCTCACCCGACGGCAACGGGCTCGTGGTCAACAACCGCAACCCGCTGAACGTGCCCGAGGGCGGCGCGGACATCACCGAGCCCGCCAACGCAGCGCTGGCGCAGCGGATCCGCGATGAACTCAACGCCGGCCGACCGGTGCCTGTCTGGGTCAGCACCGACGACGGGACGCCGGGCCACTGGGTGCTCATCGCCAGTTGGCACGACACAGGCGGGTTCGACATTGTCGACCCCTGGGTGGACCCGATCACGGGCGAACGCAAGGGCTGGCTCAGCGATGCGCCGTACAACAACACCATCTTCGCCAGCTCCGGAGGCAACACCTTCGGCCGCGGCACCACCAACGCGGACAACACGCTGCCCAGCGCCTGGCCCATCGCCCCCGAGGACATGGGCGACCCGCTGCTGAACCCCTACGCCAGTCTGCCGTATGTCTACCGCGAGTCGCGTCCGATCCCGCTGCCTTCGAGCGTGATCGTGCTGGCGGGCCTGGGCATCACGCTGCTGCTGATGCGTCACCGTCCGCACGGGTCATGAGCCGACGCGTACACGGGCGCTGATTCCGACGCCCGTTCAGAGCGAGCAGAGAGAGTTGACGGGCCGGCGCGCTGCCTCCGTGGGAATGGCGGCGTGTCGGCCTCTTGCGATCCCTACGCTTGATCATGGCCGACCGCTACGCGCGCCGAATCGTTGAACATCTCCAGCACGACCGCTACAAGCCCGCGCCGATCCCGACGCTCGCCGCGGATCTGGGTGTTGACCCGACGGAAATCGGCATCTTCGGCCAGTCCGTCAAGGCACTGGTTCAGGCCGGCAAACTGGAGATCGACAGCGAGGGCAAGGTCGGCCTGCCCCGCATGGGCGAAGAGGTCATCGGGCGCTTCAAGAAAAACCCGCGCGGCTTCGGATTCGTCTCGCCCGAGACGGCCGTGCGCGAAGGCGACGTCTTCATCCCGCCCGACGCGACCAAGGATGCGCTGACCGGCGACACCGTCCGCGTGAAAGTCACGCGCGGGCGTCGCAACGGCGAGGACGACATCACCGGGCGCATCGTCGAGGTCATCTCCCGCAAGCGTGCCAAGTTCACCGGCGAACTGCTCAAGCAGGGCAACACCTGGCTGGTGCACCCGGACGGGCGCGAACTGACCCAGCCCATCGTCGTGCGCGATGCGACGAGTCGCAACGCCCGCGTCGGCGACAAGGTCGTCGTCGAAGTTCTGCACTACCCCGAGGGCAACACGCTCGGCGAAGGCGTCATCACCGATGTTCTGGGCGAGGCCGGCCTGCCCGACGTCGAGACCCAGGCCGTCATCGCCGCGTACAACCTCCCGGGGGACTTTGACGAGCGCGTCAGCGCTCAGGCCCGGCGTGCGGCGGACATCTTCGACCGCGAACTGGCCCAGCTCGAGGCCGACGGATTCACAACACGCGAGGACCTGCGCGGGCAGTTCATCATCACCATCGACCCGCCCGACGCCAAGGACTATGACGACGCGATCAGCCTCCGCCGGCTTCCCAACGGCGGCGGGTGGGAGCTGGGCGTGCACATCGCCGATGTTGCGCACTTCATCCCCGCAGGCTCGCCGCTGGATGTCGAGGCCCGCGCACGCGGCAACTCCGTGTACCTGCCGCGCAATGTCATCCCCATGCTGCCCGAGGTGCTCTCCAACGGCATCTGCTCGCTGCAGGAGGGCGTCCCGCGATTCTGCAAGAGCGCGTTCATGGCCTACGACCGTCGCGGCAACATCCTGCGCGCGGGCGTGGCCAGCACCCTGATCCACTCCGCCAAGCGGCTGACATACCTCGAGGCGCAGGCCCTGATCGACGGCGACGAGAAGGAAGCCCGCAAGCACGCCAAGACCGAGCCCAACTACACCGAGGAACTCATCTCAACCCTGCGCGAGTTCGACGCCTGCGCCAAGGCCATCCGGGAGCGTCGCCGGGCCGCGGGCATGATCCATCTCGAGCTGCCGGATGTCGAGCTGGTCTACAACGACGAGGGACGCGTTGTCGATGCGCAGCAGGAAGACGACGCCTTCACGCACACGATCATCGAGATGTTCATGGTCGAGGCCAACGAGGTCCTCGCGCGGCTCTTTGCTCGCCTCGAAGTCCCGCTGATCCGGCGCATCCACCCCGAGCCCGCGCCGGGCGATGTCGATGACCTGCGCCAGGTCGCCAAGGTCGCGGGCTTCGCCATCCCAAAACGCCCGACGCGCCAGGAACTCCAGAGCCTTCTCGACGGTACCCGCGGCACCGCCGCCGCACCCGCGGTTCACTTCGCTGTGCTGCGCACGCTCACGCGGGCCGAGTACTCGCCCGCGCTTGTGGGGCACTACGCCCTGGCCAGTGAGGCCTACGCCCACTTCACCAGCCCGATCCGCCGATACGCCGACCTGACCGTTCACCGCGCGCTGGCCGAGTATCTCAAGCACACCGACAACGGCAAGAACCCGCCGCGGAGCGACGAGGAGCGAAAGGCCCTCGGCAAGCGACTGCTCGAGTCGCCCAACTGCCCGGACATGGAGACGCTCACCGCGATCGGCAAGTCCTGCACGCAGACCGAGGAGCGCGCAAGCGAGGCCGAGACGAGCCTCCGTTCGTTCCTGGTCCTGCAACTGCTGGCCGAGCACGTCGGCGAGGACTTCCCCGCCATGGTCACCGGCTGCACCAACGCCGGCGTGTTCATCAAGCTCGACAAGTATCTGGCCGAGGGCATGATCAAGGCGGTCGACCTGCCCGTGGGCGACGGCGGCCGCAGCGGCGCCTGGCGCATCGATCAGCGCTCCGGCTCGCTGGTCAACCAGGCCTCGGGCCGATCGTTCAGCATCGGCGACCGCGTGACCGTCACCATCAATCGCGTCGATCTGGCTCTGCGCCAGATGGATCTGATCATCGCCGACCCCGCCTCTCGCGAAAAGGGAAAGGGCCGGAAGCTCTACCCCAAGCGCGGCAGCGACTCCTTCGCCTCCCCCACCGGCCCGCAGTCTCGCCCGCTGATCAGCGAGGAAGATTGGGAACGCCTCAAAACCGGGCGCGACGGCTCGAGCGCTCGCAACCAGAAGAGCAAGCAGCGCGACCGCGGCAAGAAGAACCATCGGCGGGACTGATGCGCCCGCTTATGCCCCCGCGAGAATCCTCTCCGCCGCCGCCGGCAGGTCCGCGCAGTCGCTCCCTGCCTCCCCGCTGGTCGCCAGCAGAAAGCACCGCGACCGCGCGAGCCCCGCGTTGACCGCGGCCTGGACATCCCGCGGCTTGTCCCCCACCGCCCACGACCGCGACAGGTCCAGCCCGAGCTCCCGTGCCGCGGCCAGCACCATTCCCGGCCCGGGCTTGCGCCAGTCGTGCTCGCGCGTAAACACCGGGTCCGTGCCCGTCGTCGGATGAAACGGCACGTAGTAAATCGCCTCCAGCGGCTGCTCCCCCAGTTCCTTGGTCAGCAGTTCTCGTACGCGGTCGTTTACCACCTCGACCTGCGCGAGGGAGTATGCCCCGCGAGCCACGCCGCCCTGGGAGGTGAACACCACGAGCGTGTACCCCGCCCGGCGCAGCGCCGCCAGTGCCGCGGGAACCCCCGGCAGCAGCCTGACCAGCGACGGGTCGCCCATGTCTCCGGGAACGGCATGGGTCCTGGTCGCCCCGTAGGTGTCGGTGATCGTGTCGTCACGATCCAGAAACACACACGGTCGCAAACCGGCGGCGGCAGTCAGCATGCCGCGAGCATAGCGACCGAACGCCCGCCTGCTATGAACGGTGTCTGTTTGGTGCCTATCGGGCTCGGTGGCGGCCGCGTTCAACGCGACCGTTCCGCCCCTGGGCGCTATCCTTCGCTCCTATGGCCAAGACTCGCGAGATCAAGAAGCGCATCAAGGCGGTCGGCAACATCCGTCGCATCACCAAGACGATGCAGATGATCGCCACCAGCAAGTTCGCCCGCGCCCAGGCCGCGGCGACGGCGACCAAGCCCTACACCGAGGGCCTCTTCGAACTCGTCACGGAACTGGCCGCCACCGCCGGCGACACCTCCCACCCGCTCATCAGCGGCCCGGAGAAGTTCGCCGAGGGCGCCACCGAACTCACGCTGGTGATCACCAGCGACCGCGGCCTGTGCGGGCCGTACAACGGCTCGATCCTCCGCACCACGATGCAGCACTTCGCCAAGGCCGGCGTCCGCCCGCCCGCCGGGCTGCTCGAGCTCATCGGCAAGAAGGGCGCAGGCTTCATGCGCTACAACGGCACGCCCGTCGCGCGCCAGCACACGCAGTTCGGCGATAAGCCCTCATTCGACAACGTCGCCGCCCTGGCGCAGGACTACATGGACCGGTTCACCAGCGGCAAGATCAAGGCCGTGCGCGTGATCTACATGAAGTTCCACTCCCCGGGCAAGCAGTCGCCCGAGGTGCTGCAGCTCCTGCCGCTCAAGCCGATCGCCAAGTCCAAGCCCGCAGCCGAGGCCGGCAAGGTCGATGCGGGCGTGGTGTACGAGTTCAGCCCCAAGGCCGAGGAACTGCTCGGCGACCTGCTGCCGGCGACGGTCAAGGCGACGCTGTTCCAGTGCTTCAACGACGCGATCGTCAGCGAGCACGTGGCCCGCATGGTCGCGATGAAGGCCGCGACGGACAACGCCGGCAAGATGCGCAAGCTCTACACCCGCGACTACAACCGCGCCCGCCAGGCCCAGATCACCACGGAACTGTCCGAGATCATCGCCGGCGCCGCAGCGCTCGGTTGAGCGGGAACGTCCCACGACCGTCCGAGTTCGCGGCACGCCGCGGGTGTGTGCGAGCGCGGCCGCGTTGAACCGCGTTACCGTGCATCATCGCGCCGCAGCCGCGCTGCGCACCATGCCACGCCTGCCGCCATCAGCAACCCGAGCGCACCAAGATTGATGATGCTCGCGCTGGTCCGCTCATCCTGCAGGTAGTGCAACTGTTCGAGAAGTTGTCGGGCGAGGCTTGCGCGACCCGGCGGCTGGACCATGATCGCGCTCTCGATTTCGTGCAGGCTCAGGGCCGCGCCGACGATGACCACCCCCGCGAGCACCGCCAGACGCGTCGGCGTCGCGAGCACGAGCACGCCAAAGGCCCGCAGCCCATCGCCGGCCATGAGCACTCGGGCCTGCCACAGCGATTGCTCCTCGCTGCGCCAGAGCGCGATGCCCGCGAGCACGCCAACAACGCCGAATCGGGCAACGTGCGCCGCGATCAGGATCATCGGACCCTCGCTCGCGCCGGCCAGCACGCCGCGAAGGCCCACGTCCTGATCGAGCCCGCGCAGGGCCGTCGCAAGCCCCGCCCACGCCGAGCCGATGAGCACGCCCGGCACCAGCGCTCCGGCGAGCATCACACCCAGCATCACCCACACAACAGCGCGGATCGCCGAGCGCCCGCCCCCGCCATCAACTCCGCCCCGCCCCGCGGCACTGAGCCCATAGAACGTCGCGACACACAGCAGCACGAGCACCGCGCCGACCATCGCCGAAACACTCAGGCTCGCGCCGAGCGCCGGGCCGGTGTCGATCCAGAACCGCCAGAGCGACCGGGCCTCGCGCAGCGTGACGGCCATGATCGCCATCGGCACGACGACACCCAGCATCAGCGGCAGCATCGCCAGCAGCCGCGTGCCGATGCCCAGGCCCGAATCGCGCGGCCGCCCTCGCGTCGCGATGAAGTTCGCCTCCTCGGGCCGCTCGCGCCCGAGCCTCCCGCCGCCCCAGATCGCGATCGCCAGCCCGATGCAGACCATGGCCAGAACCAATGGTGTCGCCCGTCGCCACACCTCCGCCGCGGGACGCGCCGAGAGCTCCGCCCACAGGTCGATCGCGATGGTCGGGATGTTGGCCAGATGGATCGGCACGGCCGACGAAAGCGCCAGCAGCACCGCGAGCATGAAACTCGACGCCAGACCGCCCCTGCACACGCCGAGGCGCACGCGCAGTCGATGCGCCGCACCACGCACGCCCCGGGCCGTCTCCAGCGCGAGCAGGTCCTCGTGCTCGCGGCTCAGCCGCGCCAGCGACAGCGACAGCACAACAGCGCACATCGGCACCAGCCACACCACCAGCGACCCGACGCCGATGAGATACCCCGCCCACTCGCTGGCCCGCCCGCCGAGGTTCTCGAGCATGCGCCCGCTCAACCACGCGGGTGTGCGCAGAGTGCTCCAGCCCGCGTAGCCGACGCTCATGGGCAGAACCATCGGCACGCACGCGACGAGAACCCACCAGACCCTTGCCCCGGGAGCCGATCCCGTCCGCGAGAGCACCCGCGCCAGAGGCCAGGCCATCGCCGTCGACAGAAGACCGATGAGGATCGGAACAACGAGGCTGACGATCCACACGGCGCGCCCGGACCACGGCGCGACCCCGCCTCCGCCGAACCCGCCGGGAGAACTCCCCGCCGCGGACTCGCCCGCCGCCCCCCACCACGCCCCACCCACGGCGTGAATCATCGGGATCAGCACCGCCACCGCGCCGACGGCCGCCACAAAACCCGCCGCGACCCACGGACCGACCGCCGACCGGCCGCCAAAGGAGCGCTGGCCGGACCCGCTTGTCTGCTCGCTTTGGCCGAGGGGGTCGGGCATGAGGGTGCCTGTGGTCTCTAGGCTTGGGTCGGATGGTTCACACTGAATTCGGGAAAACCCTAGCCGTCGTCAAAGTCTGTGAACGTGCTGAGATCTCACGGGCATCATGATACGATGTTGACCCATGCCGAGCACCACCACCGCACGTCGGACCGCCAAGTCTCGCCCGAAGGCCCCCAAGATCTCCCAGCCGGCCCACCAGCGATTCGTCGATCGGCTCACCCGGCTGCGGGCGGGCATGGCCAAGGCCGGGCTGCCCGCGGCTCTGATCACCAGCCCGAAGGATGTGGGGTACCTCACCGGCTTCCTCGGCGGCGACTCGTATCTGCTACTGACGGCGACCGGGGCGGTGATCCTGTCCGACTCTCGGTACGACGAAGAACTCGAGCCCTGCCGGCCGTTCTGCGATGTGGTCATCCGCAAGAAACTCATGAGCGATGCCTTGGCGGACCTGCTCACCGCTCACCGCATCAAGCGCCTCGGCATTCAGCCCGAGCACGCAACACTGGCCACGCGATCGGCCATCGCCTCCAAGGCCTCCGGCGTCGAGCTCGTCGAGGCCCCGGGGATCGTCGCCCGCCTGCGGATCCTCAAGGACGAGCACGAGATCAAGGCCATCAAGAAGGCCATCGCCATCCAGGAAGAGGCCCTGGAGGCGACGCTGAAGTTCATCGCCGCCCGCCTGCGCAAGGGGCCATCCAGCGAGATGGAGGTTGCGGCGAAACTCGAGTTCGAGATGAAGATCCGCGGCTCGAGCGCCCCGGGGTTCGAGACCATCGTCGGTGCCAAGGCCAACGGCTCGCTGCCGCACTACCGCCCGCACGATGTGAAGTTCTCGCGCAATCACCCCGTGCTGATCGACTGGGGCGCGATCTACAACGGCTATCACGGCGACATGACCCGCGTCTTCTGCTGGGGCAAGTTCCCCGCCAAGGTCCGCGAGATCTACTCGATCGTGCTCGAGGCCCACGAGCAGTCCGCCGCGGCCCTTGCCCCGGGCAAGAGCGTTCGCGCCGTGGATGAAGTGGCCCGCGGCATCATCCGCCGCGCCGGCTACGAACAGCAGTTCGGCCACGGCCTGGGCCACGGCATGGGGCTCGACGGGCACGAAGGCCCGAGCCTCTCGCACCTTGCCGAGGACCGACCGCTCGAGCCGGGCATGGTCGTGACCATCGAGCCGGGAATCTATCTCCCGGGCATCGGCGGCGTTCGCATCGAAGACGACTTTCTGATCACGGAAAAGGGCGCGGTGAATCTGTGCACCCTGCCCAAGGATCTTGATTACGCGACGCGCTGAGCGTCGCCCCGATTCGCGAGTCTTTCCCGCTCGTGCCGGCCGCGGCCCGAGCACACATTGGAGCCCACCCATGATCGACATCCGCAAACTCAAGGAACTTGTCCGCCTGATGGTCGAGAACGACCTTTCCGAACTGAACCTCCAGGATCAAGCCGAGACCGTCGCGGTCAAGCGCGGCTACAACGGCGTGCCGGTGGTTCATCAGGCCCCGGTGATGATGGCCGCCCCCGCTGCCCACGCGACCGCCGCCCCGGCTCCGGCCGCGGCCCCCACCTCCGCCCCGGCCGCCGCCGCGGCCAGCGATGCCGGGCTCAAGGCGATCACCTCGCCGATGGTCGGCACGTTCTACTCATCGCCCAATCCCGACAGCCCGGCGTTCGTGAAGGTCGGCCAGGCCGTCAGCGCCGACACGACCGTGTGCCTGGTCGAGGCGATGAAGGTCTTCAACGAGATCAAGGCCGAGACCAGCGGCACCATCGAGCGCGTGCTGGTCCAGTCGGGCCAGGCCGTCGAGTACGGGCAGAAGCTCTTCCTCATCAAGCCCGCCTGAGCAACAACCCGCCACGGCGCCGCCCGCTTCAGCGTCGGCGGCGCACGTGGCGTTCGGCACTCCAAACGGTGCGGCACGGGGCGCTCCCAACGCCCTGCGCCCGCCGTCCGAACTCAGCACTCGATAATCCCGACGCTCACATTCACGGCCAGCCCGCCCTCGCTGGTTTCCTTGTACTTGGCCTGCATGTCCTGAGCGGTGGCCCACATCGTGCGGATCACGCCGTCGAGGCTCACGCGGGCCTTGCTCGGGTCGCTGTCCATCGCGATGCTCGCCGCGAGGATCGCCTTCATCGCGCCCATCGTGTTCCGCTCGATGCACGGCACCTGCACCAGCCCGCCGATCGGATCGCACGTCATGCCCAGATGATGCTCCATCGCGATTTCCGCCGCCATGAGCACCTGCCCCACGCTCCCGCCGAGCACCTGCGTCAGCCCCGCCGCGGCCATCGCGCTGCTGACGCCGATCTCCGCCTGACACCCGCCCATCGCGGCGCTGATCGTCGCGCCTTTCTTGAACAGGATGCCGACCTGGCCGGCGGTGAGCATGAACTGGATGATCTTGTCCTCATCGCACGGCGTGAAGCACCACGTGTACAGCATCACCGCCGGGATCACTCCCGCCGCGCCGTTGGTCGGTGCCGTCACCACGCGCCCATACGCCGCGTTCTCCTCATTGACCGCCAGCGCGAAGGCGCTGACCCATCGCAGCACCTGATCGAACCGCCGGCCGGAGCACTTGATCGCGTCGATCCAGGCCTTGATGTTCCGCCGCGTCTCGGGCGTCGCATCGTCGGCGATGAGCTTGTCGTGGATCCCGCGTGCCCGCCGCGTGACCTCCAGCCCGCCGGGCAGAATGCCGTCGGTATGGCAGCCGCGGTGCATGCACTCCTGCATCACGCGCCAGATCTTCCACAGCCCCGCGCGCGTCTCATCATCGCTACGCCATCGCTGCTCATTGGCCCAGACGATGTCCGGTATGTCCAGCCCGCGGGCGCGGCAGTGATTGGTGATGTCTTCGGCGACCTCGATCGGGAATGGCAGACTCACCGCACGCGCACCCGTCGGCTTCTCCCCTTCCTGCACCACAAACCCGCCGCCAACGCTGTAGTACGTCTGCACGATCCGTCGTCCATCGTCCAGCAGCGCCGTGAACCGGATGCCGTTGGCGTGATACGGCAGCACCTTGTCGAAGTTGAACACCAGGTCCGCATCGCTGTCGAACTCCGCGTCAACCTCGCCGCGCAGCCGAATCCGCCCCGATGACTTGATCGCCTCGACGCGGGCCATCAGCCCTTCGACCTCGCACGTGACCGGATCCTCGCCGCTGAGGCCCAGGATCACGGCCATGTCCGTCGCGTGCCCGCGTCCGGTCTTGGCCAGCGATCCGTACAGGTCCGTCCGCACCCGTACGCACCGCTCCAGCAAGCCCAGCGTCCGGAGGTGCTCCAGGAACCGCTGGGCCGCTCGCCACGGGCCCATGGTGTGCGAAGAACTCGGCCCGACGCCGATCTTGAAGATGTCAAGAACGCTGATGGCTTCCATGAGCAATCGTTGCACCGCTTGCGCGCAGCGTGGGCCAGTTGCGCCGAACGGCCGCACACCCACAGACACGCTGGGCATCGCGTGATCGCGCGGCCCGCCGCGGGCCGGATCAGCCGACGGGGCAGCCGGTGAAGAACAGCGAGAAGAACGCCGCGAAGTCGCCGTTATCGATCGAGCCATCCGGCCCGCCGCCGGTGAGGGCCGTGTCGCCGTCGGTGTTGGCGATATCGGCGATGAGCCGCGCCGGCTCGGCCTCGGGCAGGAAGAACGCCTGGAAGAACAGGCCGAAGTCGCTGTTGTCGATCACGCCATCGGGCTGCGGATCGCCGTCGGTGTTGGCGATGTCCGCCGGGGAGCACGCGGCGTCGACCACAAACTCGGCGAAGCGCACATCGAACGCGCCGCCCTTGGTCAGGCTCACACTCCGCGCTCCGTCCGCGTCGGCGATGGTCAGCGAAACGTCCCGCCCCGTCGCGTCCGACGAGCACAGCACCACACCCGGGAACTCCAGCACCACGCCGCCCAGCCACCCGTCATCGCCCGGGCTGGCCTGGTTGTTCGACAGGTCGGCATCGCTGATCACCAGGAGATACCGCCCCGGCGCGAACGTCCGCGTCAGGCTCGAGCCCAGGTCGCTCGGCGTGCGCCGGTCATCATTACCGAAGCCCGCGATCGGCGACAGTGTCGTCGCGTCGTACACCCACAGGTCCGTGTCGGTCTGGTTCGCACCGGTCTGGCCCACGGTGCTCAGCGTGATCGCGCTCGGGCGGAACGCGCCGGGCACGGCAACCGGCGCGACGCTCACCGGATCGCTCAGCGTGATCGCGTAGGTCTGGAACGTCGCGGCGCTGCCCGAAACGCTCAGGGTGATCTCGCGTGCCGCGCCGCCGAAGGTGTACGCCTGAACGAAGTTCGCGGGGCTGGTCAGCGTGCTGGACCGTTGGGCGATAATGCTGGATGTGCCGATGATCCCGCCGTTCGGCGACGAGTTCTGGTTCAGCCCGCGGATCGCGACGGTCTGGCTCGGCGTGAGAGACTCCAGCGACAGCCGCCAGCGCGTGATGCCCGGCGCATCGGGGAGCGTGAGCCGGAAGAAGTCGATCGACGAGATCCCCGGCGCCGAGGATGTGCCGGTGGTCAGGCCCGCGATGCTCCCGCCCGGCGCGAGCGCGACCGCGTTGGACTGCGCCCGCGTGTCGTTGGGCTCGATCTCGAAGGTCGCCGCCGGCGACACGAGCGGCCGCACGCGCATCTGCAGCGTCGACTCGTTGCCGGGCAACTGGCCGGTGCCGACTCGTCCGAGCACGATGTAGTAGGTCGTGCCGGCGGTGAGGCTCGCGCCCGCAACGGCGCGTGACCCGCAGGATGTGTCGTTGCAGGCCACCAGCGTGTATGGCCCGCCGCACGCGGGCGCGGTGTAGATGCCGACGATGGTGTCGCCGACATTACCCGCGGGCGCGGCATCGGCGCAGGTCTCGAACAAATACGCCCCGCTTGTCGCCGGCGTGAATGTGTACCACACCGTCCGCCGCGCCTGCGCGTTGCAGAGCACCGGGTCGCCAACGCTCGATGTGCTGGCGGTGACGATGCTCGCCGCGGGCGAGAGCCAGGGGAACGGTCCGGCCTGCGGGATCGTGATCGCACCGGCGCAGAGATCGTTGCTCGGCGGGGCCGGCGGCAGGCCGGAGATCAGCGTGATCCGCACGTTCGACCACGTTGCCTGCGTGCCGGGCACGCCCTGCGTGAACACCAGATGCAGCGGCCCGCCCGCGCTGAAGGTGTTGCCCGCATTGGCGAACACGCCGCTCCATGTGACCTCACGGGCGACGGTATCCGCAGCCGAACCATCGCCCGGGCCGCTGTCGGCGTAGACGATCGTTCCGCCCGGGATCGCTCCACCAACCAGACCGGCGCTGGTCAGACGGAAACTCGCATCGCTCGACCACGCGTTGTTGATCGCCCCACCCCACGACACGCGCACCTGATACGCGCTGAACGTGCCGCTGAGGCCGGAAGTGTCCAGCAGCACGCTCTGCGCGGCACCGGTCGCGCTCAGCGACGCGATCGTCGGCAGGTCCGTGTCGGCCATCGCGGGCGAACAGACCATCAGCCCGCTCAGGGCCGACATCGCAAGCACCGCCAAACGCGAGCAGGAAACCCGCCGCGCACGATTGATTATCAGGCTGAAGGCCATCTCTCTCTTCCATGTTGGAGCCCGTCGGCGCGCGATGCGCGCTCTCGGACCATGATCAGAGTCTATCGCACGAACGCCGGGATGCCAGCGGGAGAGAGTTCGCTGTTCCGACCTTTCACCCCAAATGCAAACGCGGCCCCGGGCTGATGCCCGGGGCCGCGATGTGTTAAACAGACTGTCACCGAGTCACGCCGACAAGTTCGGCGCGACCGCGGCGGGGCGATCAGAAGCCCTCGGGAACCGGGCAGCCCAGGAAGAAGTAGGTGAAGAACGCGGTGAAGTCGCCGTTGTCGACGGTGCCATCCGGGCCAGCACCCTGACGAGCGGTCTCGCCGTCGGTGTTGGCGATATCCGCGAGCAGACGCGCCGGATCGGTCTCATCGAGGAAGAACGCCAGGAAGAACAGCGTGAAGTCGCCGTTGTCGATCGCGCCGTCGGGCGACGCATCGCCGTCGGTGTTGGCCACGTCGGCGGGGTTGTTGCAGGGCTGAGCGCCCGCCGCGCCCGAGGCGACCGCCAGACCGCTGAAGCCGTCGGCCGTGCCGGTGGGCAGCGTGATGTAGTTGACGATGTTCGACGCGACGAACTGCGTCGTGACATCACCCGTGGCCGGGAAGGCCGCCACCGCGCCGCCGAAGGTCGACAGCAGCACCGTGCCGTTGCTGCGCAGGCCCAGTTCACGGGCCGTGTTCAGCGTCGGGGTCGAGACGTTCACCGAAGCCGTCGGCGGCTGGAAGATCGCGCCGGGCAGCTGCGTGGTGTCGGGCTTGGGCAGAACCCAGACGAAGTTCCGGGTGCTCTGCGGCGTGCCGCCGAAGGAGCCAACGCTGACGATGATCTTGTCGCTGAAGCCCGTGGCGTTCGGGTTGAACTCGACATCGGTGAAGGCGTTGTTGCCGATGATCGGCAGCGAGCCGCCCGCGGGGATCGAGAGCGTGTCGATCTTCGAGATCGAGTTGATCGACGCGTCCACGCGGAACAGCGAGAGCTCGACGCGCTCGTTGCCCAGCGTGTTGAACGGAGCCGCAACGAGCAGGTACTCGTTGTCCAGCCACGCCGTGCCCGCGGTCGCGTTGGGCGGCAGCGTCACGCCGCCGTCGCTGAACTCGAACCCATCGCTGATCGTGCCGGTGCCGTCACCGGTGTTGCTGTACTCCAGGATGCCGACGACGTTGCCCGACAGCGGGTCGGCGCTCGTCGACGTCGTGTACGCGACCAGGTTGTTGTTGGGCGAAACCGACAGACCGCCCATCTGCCCGCGGCTGAGCGTCAGGCTCGGGCTGGTCTCGGTGTAGGGCGGGGCGCCCAGGAAGAACCGGCTGGCCGTCGAGACCGGACCGGGGAAGTCCGCGATGAACGAGCCCAGCACCACGCCGCCGCGCGGGGCGCGATTCACGGTCGGGTACGCGTACAGCGAGCCGCCCGTGGTCGTCGAGCCGAAGTTCAGCGCCAGCAGGTTGCCGGCCGGGTTGGCGATGATGCCGTCCTTGTTGTCAAACTCGACGCTCTGAGCAAAGCTCAGGTTCGTCCAGTTGTCATTGACCAGCGCCGGGGGCGTGGACAGGTCGCCGCGGATCAGACGCAGCGTCTGGAACGCGCTCGCACGATTGCCGCCGAACACCACGTCGTTCCGCAGGACGGGGCCGGTCACGGACTGAACCGCGGCGAACGTGTTCGTCGCGGCCTGGTTGCTCGGAGCGGGCGTGAAGGCCAGCCGCAGGCCCGTCGTCTCGGGGAACTCGGCCGCGGCCGTCAGCACCACATCGAAGCTCGGGATCACCGCGGCCGGGGCCAGCGTGCCCAGGTTGATCACCAGGTCGCTGCCGACCACGCTCACCGTGCCCGTGCCGCCGGGCAGCGTCGTGGAGACCAGCGAGACGCCCGCGGGCAGCGGAGCCGTGATCGTCGTCGGGGTCGCGTTGGCGACGCCGATGTTCGTGATCCCGGCGAAGGTGTACGTGATGTTGCTGGGCACGGTGCCGAAAGCGAAGTTGTTCAGCGTGATCGCGCCGATCGACACGTTGCCGGCGGGCGGCGCCGCGCCGACGTCGATCTGAACGTCGTCGATCGAGACGCCAAGGTCGTTGCCCGTGTCGTTGATGTCCGTCCAGCGCAGCGCAATGAACTCGCCGGCGGGGACATTCAGGCCGGTGATGGTCTGGTCATACGCCACGCGGGCCGCGGCGTTGGTATCGGGGTCGATGGCCGCGGGCGTCGCCGAGCCGACGATCGGGGCAACGAAGTTCAGGGCGGCAAACGCCGTCCAGTTCGTGTTCGTGGTCCAGTCCGTACGCGCCGTGGGAGCCGTCGCGCCGGCGCGGAACCAGAACGTGAAGCCGTCGGCCGGCGCATTCTCGGCGCGCCACTGCTTGCCGGTGTAGCGAACGCGCAGGCTGCTGATCGTCGAGCCCGTGCCGTTCTGCAGGATGATGCCGATGTTCTGCGTGCCCGGCGTACCGGAGCCGACCGAACCGAGTGCCCGCTGGCTGCTGCCCGCGACGCCGAAGCCGTACAGGCCGCCGCTGAAGCCCCCGGCGCCCGAGCCGTCGGTAAGACGCGGCACCGGCGGGGTGGCCGGATTCGAGTTCATGAAGTAGAACCAGCCCGGCAGACCCGCGACCGCGCTGCCCGTGGCGGTGCTCAGCGGATTCGGAGTCCAATTCGCCGTGCCCGCCGCCGCGTTCACCGGAATCGTGTTGAAGTTCTGCGAGTACGAGCCCGTGAAGCTCACCTGAGCCATCGCCGCTGAAGCGACCACGGCCGCGCCGGCAACAGCAACCATCGAAGCAATCCGATTCCGCATGCTTGATCTCCTGTCGCTCTCGCGACGCTGGGGGGTTCCAGACTCTCCACCGGCGAGCGTCCCGACGCTTCATCGTCGGTTGTCGTTCGTTCGTCAACGTGCTCGCCCAGAGTGGTCTGTGAAGCCTAGCCCCCGGACCGTCCTAATCCACGCCTCTTCACGCCGTTTTGTCGCAAACGCCCCTGTTCTCGGGCAATCCGCCGCGCGCTTACACAATCCTCATACATCGATCGGATGCACGTTTGGCACGGGTTCTCCCCACCCCAAGAACACCCTCCGTCAAATTGGGCAACATCGCACGCATGCCCATTACGGGTCTCCGCTCACCGCCCCCGCAAAGCCCCGAACACCACACACACTCCTACCCTCGGTCCCATGAGACTCGCCGTCATCATCGCCGCCGCCGGTGCTTCGCGCCGATTCGCAAGCCACGCCACCGAAATTCAGCGCTCCAAGCTCGATGAGGATCTGGGCGGGCGTCCGGTGCTGCAGCGCGCTGTCGAACTCTTCTCGGGCCTGTCGCAAACAGTTCAGACCATCGTCGCCGGTCCCGCCGATGAGCAGGCCATGAGCGCGTTCAAGGAGCGCCACGCCGATCGTCTGAGCCTGCTCGGTTGCACGATCGTTCCGGGCGGGCGCGAGCACCGCTACCAGACCGTGCAGGCCGCGCTGGCGCACCTTCGCCCCGAGGTCACGCACGTGGCCATTCACGACGCGGCAAGACCCTGCACGCCCGCCGAGGTCATCGAGCGCGTGCTCACCACCGCGGAGCAGCACCCCGCCGTCATCCCCGTGATCCCCGTCGCCGACACGCTCAAGCGCATCGATCCCGCGCCGCTGGAGCAGACCTCGCCCGATCCGCTCGCGGCGATCCTGGGCGCTGCGCCCTCCGGCCCGCCGCGGCATCGCGTCGAGCAAACCGTCGACCGCACGCACCTTGTCGCGGTGCAGACGCCGCAGGTCTTCGAGGTCTCGCTGCTCCGCCGCGCTTACGCGCAGCCGAACCTGGACAGCACCGACGACGCCCAACTCATCGAGCGGCTCGGCGAGCCGGTCATCACTGTGATGGGCGACCCGAAGAACCTCAAGCTCACGCGACCGGAGGACCTGACGCTCATCCGCGCGATCATGGGCGTGCGAGCGCCGGAGGCTAAGCCGGCGCACCTTCGATTCTGACCCCTACCGCCTCGTCGGCACGTACGTCTCGACCACCGCGCCCGTGGATCGCTCGAAGGCGATGCCGGGCACGCTCCCCCACCGCGCCGTGCCGATCGCGCGCAGCCGCGGCGCGTGATCGCGCAGGTACGCCTCCATCGCCGCGCGATCGGGGAACGTGTATCGCACTTCCACTCCGAAGCCCAGCGCCGCCGTCGCATCAGGATCCAGCCGCACGATCGCCGCGGCCACCGCCCCGCAATCGACCACTTCCTGCACGTGCCCATCGCGCAGCCACGCGATGTACTCGTCGGCGGTCCGGGCCGAGACACACCGCACCCGCACGCTGTAGGCCGAAGCGTTCATGCCGCCTCCGTTCCGTTCGTCTTCCCGTTGGCATCAGCCGCGGGCGAGCATCAGCCGCACGCGGTCGAGCAGGTCCGGCTTGGCGACAGGCTTGGTCAGGAAGTCGTCCGCTCCGCAATCGGCGGCGCGGGCCTTGTCCGACTCCTCGCCCAGCGCCGTGATCATGATCACGCGGATGTCCCGCGTCGCGGCGTCGCCCTTGAGCTTCCGGCACAACTGGAACCCGCTCATCTTGGGCATCATCACGTCCAGCAGAATCAGCCGCGGCTTCTTCGCCTCGATGAGCCGGAGAGCCTCGAGCCCGTCCCGCGCCGATCGCACACTGCCACCGAGCTCATCCAGATACGCCTCGAGCAACTCGATGTTCTGCTCGTGATCATCGACGATGAGAATGTCGCCACCGGCGACACCCGCATCCGCCGCTCCCTTGCCGCTGTGTGCTGATTCGTTGCCCATCGACACCATCCTAACGCCTCGCCGCGTCCGCCGCCGGGGCAACCCCGGGCAAGTGCCCGCTCCATCGCGGCGGTGCCTCATCGGCACGTCCGAATCCCTCCCCGAGCCCCGGGCGAACTCGCCATCGCGACGGTACTCGGACGCATCGCGGAGGTTCGCGCAAACTCGCTGAAGCCCCCGCCCGTCGCCGGTCGATACAGTGACATCGTCGCAGAGAGCAACCGCTCCACTGGGCCAGCATCGCACCCTTTCTCGGACGCACCCGATGACCCTGCTTTCCGCCCCCGTCGCCCCCGGCTCGATCCGTCCGCGCGCGGGCCTCCGCCGAGCCCTCTTCGGTGCCGCCGCACTGCTCCTTGCCGCCGGCGCGGCCATCGCCGGCCCGCTGGACCGCGAACTGCTCAAGCTCGCCGCCGAAGCAAAGCTCGGCTCGTCCGTCGCCGGCGTGGCCATCTACGACGCGACCACCGGCGAGGAACTCGGCTCGATGAACGAGCGCCGCGCCCTCATCCCGGCCAGCAACCTCAAACTCCTCACCAGCGGCACCGCCCTGCTGGTCCTCGGCCCCGACTTTGAATTCCGCACCCGCATCGTCCGCGACGGCGACCGCATCGTCGTCATCGGCGCGGGCGACCCCGCCTTCGGCGACAGCGAACTGCTCGGCGAGATGAAGATCACCGCCAACGAGTTCGTCGACCGCCTCGCCCAGCCCATCATCGAGGCCGGCGGCCACGTCCGCGAGGTCGTCATCGACGACCGCGTCTTCGACCGCGAGGCCGTCCACCCCACCTGGCCCAAGGGCCAGCTCCACCGCTGGTACTGCGCCGAAGTCAGCGGCCTGAACTTCCACGCCAACGTCATCGAGGTCTTCGCGACCTGCCGCAGCGCCACGGGCATCCCCAGCGTCCGCAAAGCCCCCGATGCGCCCTGGCTCGAAGTCAACGTCACCGCGCGCTGCGCGGGCAAGGGCGCCTCCACCGCGCTGGATGTCCAGCGCGAGCCCGGCTCCAACCGCTTCACCCTCTCCGGAACGCTCGTCGGCTCCATCGATGAGCCCATCCGCTGCTCGCTCACCGACCCGGCGCTGGTCTTCGGCCGCCTCCTGGCCGACCGCCTGCACGCCGCCGGCATGGACGCGGCCGCGACGACCGCGACCAGCCCCGCCACCCAATCGCCCGACGCCGTGCCCGGTGGCGCCAACGCCCCCACGCAGCGCACCGGAATCGTCGTACGCCTGGCCGAGCCCGGCGAGGTCTTCAACCCAAGCAAGCAACTGGCCGTCGTCCGCACGCCTCTGCAGCGCGTGCTCGAACGCTGCAACGTCGACAGCCACAACCTTTATGCCGAGGCCCTGCTCAAGCGCATCGGGCGCGAAGTCACCGGCCAGCCCGGCTCATGGTCCAACGGCGCCGCCGTCGTCCGCATGCAGGTCAACGAAAAGGTCGGCACCGAGTCGGGCAGCCTGCTCATGGTCGACGGCTCGGGCATGAGCGCCGAGAACAACGTCAGCCCCATGCTCATGGGCCGCTGGCTCGTCGCGCTCAATCAGAACGAGCGCGTCCGCGACATGTTCATCGAGAGCCTGCCCAAGCCCGGCGAGGGCACGCTCCGCCGGCGATTCCAGGATCGTCTCCCCGGCGAGGTCCGCGCCAAGAGCGGCTTCATCAACAACGTTCGCGCGTTCAGCGGCTACGTGACCAGCGAGGGCGGGCGTCGCGTCGCATACTCCATCATCATCAACAACACCAACGCCGCGCCGCCCGGCAAGGTTGTCGAGTTTTCCGAGGACACCGTCGCCGCGATCGCCCGGTACCTCGACCGTCAGGAACGCGACGACAGGCCCGCCCGCCCCAACGCGCAGCCCTCGAGCAAGTCCGGCTCACGCTGACCGCCGCGAGCGATCACGGCTTGGACACGGGCGCCGCCGCCGGCGATGCCCGCTTGACGAACTCGTACCCGCCCTTGACCGCGCCCCAGACCTGCGTCCCCTGGGCGTCGTAGCCGCGGTCCCACGTGACCATCCGCGCACCCTTCTCGTGCGCCGGCATGATCGTCGCCTCGCTCGTCGCATACGACGCCCCGCGCAGCGAACTGGCGCACGTCTTGTCCCCCGTCGCGCCCTTCCACGTTCCGTCGCCCTGCTTGCCCAGCGTCAGCGCACAGCCTTCCCGCGGCGTGAGCATCTCGGGCGTGACATCCTTGAGCAACTCGACCTTCGCATACGCCCCCGCGAACGCCAGCGCCTCTCCCGGCAACTCGAACACCTCCGACCGCACCCGCCCATCCTCCAGCCCCACCAGCCGATACACACGCTGGCGATACGGCTTGTCCGCCCGCTGCGCCATCGCCTGTTCAACGTACAGCCACACACCGTCGGTCCGGTCCGTCCAGATCGGTGTCATGTGCAGCAGAATCTCGAAGTACTCCGGATCCGCCTTGGCCTGCTCGACCGTGTCGAACGCCCCGCTCAGAAACGCCGCGACCTCGCGCACGCCCGGCGTGATGGGCTCCTTGGCGACCTTGGCATCATCGGCCCCCGCCGGCACCGCGGCGGCCGGCGCAGCAACCGCGGGCGCAGCAGGTGCCGCGGGTGCTGAAGGTGCCGCGGGCGCAGCCGGCGGGTTCGCGGGCTTGGTCTGAGCCGTCTGCCCCACCGCCACCATCGGCACCGCGCACACAAACCCCGCCGAGATCGCGACCATCGCCGAGTTCCAAAGCGTCCGATTAAGCCGAGCGTTCATCGAAGGTCCTTTCGTCAGGGCAGACCCCACGCCGCAGGATAGCCGCGAGGGCCACCGCCTCGACCGCCGTGATTCCAACGAGATCATCCGCACCCGCGCCCGATCCCGCACCTCACGGCAGCACCACGTCAAACCCCTTCTGGTCCTCCACGCTCCAATCGTTCAGCGGCCTGGTCCCGCCATTATCACTACCGTCCGGCCCCACCGCGTACAGCACATACCCACGCTTGAGCACCGGCATCCCCCGCAGCGACAGCGCATCACCATCCACCGTTCGCTCTGCCCCTTCCACCACGCGATACCTCAGCAGCCCGCCGACGTACGGATCCTGCGCGTCGGGATCGTTCGCGAACATCGACGCAAACTCCGCCTCCGTCGGCAAGCGGCCGTGCTCGAGACGGAAGAGTTCCATACGAACCGAGAGCCGCAGAGCTCGCACACGCAGTTCGCTGCGCACAACCGCCTCGACTCTCGGATCCCAGTACTGCAGGAACGCCCAGACCGCCCCGTTCGTGTAGACCTCAGGACGCTCCTGCCGCAACTGCTCAAGGAACTCCGCCCGCTTGACCAGCGGCGTGACTTGCAGCGATGCGATGCGATCCTCCGCAAAGCCTGAGATCGCCCCGACGACCTCCTGAAACGACACCCGCTCCACGACCGCACGCGGGGCACGCCGCAGCCCTATGCGATTCGAACTGTCGTCACCCAGCCACTCCTGAATGCTTGCCTGCAACCGCTCCGGGTCGACCATCGTCATCCGCGCCAGTTCGTCGCGCAAAAACCTCTCCTCATTCCGAATGATCCGCGCATGATCGCTCTGCGGAATGCTTGCCGCTATGTCAAGCACCGCTTCGAGCCACTCGCGGTCCGGATGCGTCCGCGCGATCCAGTCGAGATGCTGGCAGAGGCTTCGGCTCCGCTGCGCCGCCCACCCAGCGTGGCTCAGAAACGGCTCATCCTGACCCAGTTCGATCATCGCCACCACGACCGCGGACTGCCGACGGACCTCCGCCAAGTCACCCCGGATCGCCGCCTCACGCATGAGCATCAGCGCCGCCATTGCGACAGTGTGGCTCTCCTGCGCGCTCGTGCCCACAGAGGACACCCTCGCCGGGAGGGGCCGATCAGCAACGCCCGCCACTGCATCGGGGAGACCTGAGGCTCGGATGATCGCGAGCATCTGCCGCGCAGTGTCGGCGTTCAACGCCCGGCCATCGGCTTGTGCCTTGGCATGATCACTCCGCGTTGTCAGCAGCAAGAGTCCGTGCGAGTACCAATTCACGGGCTTCCCGGCAACATCGGGCAGATCCGCGAACTGCAGGTATGTCGCGCCCAAATCCGCCGCGACCCGCCTCGCCGCCGCCGCGCGATCCTCTTGCCCCGCCGGCACCATCGGCACGCGCCGCCCCTCGTTGACGATCGCCTCGCGCTGCTCATCCGTGAGCACCACGGCCTTGGCCGCTGCGACCTCACTTGCGACCCACTCGCGCAGACGCCGCTCCCGGATGCCCCATGCCGCGCCCGCGATCAGTACCAGCACACCAACCACCGCACCCGCCCACACCACGCGTCGCCGCGTCCACAGCCCGCCAGCCGGGCTGTACGCCAGCCTCGTCGCGTCAACCCCGGTGCCGCCACCCCCCGCGCCGCCACCGATCCCAAAGAAACGCTGGGCTCCCAATCCGAGATCCGCGAGCCACTGATATAGGCGTTGCATGACGGAGTATTGCGTCGGGCGCTGACGGGGATGCAGTAGAGCGATCGGTGCGTTGAAAATTGCACCTCATCGGCAAGTCAATGGCACCGCCGCCGGACACCGAGTCCCCTTCAAGACACGGGCAGTCCTTGCCTCGCTCACTGGACTTGCGTGCAAGGGACAGAGCCCATAGTGGTCGGCGGCACAAGTAAGCCCGCACCGGCTCATCATCGCAGACCGAGGATTCAGTGTCATGCCGAGGGCAGGACTCGATGCGACACATCCCAACCCCGCACCTCACGGCAGCACCACGTCAAGCCCCTCAACGTCCCGCATCCGCCAGTCCTCCAGCGGCTTGGTCCCGCCATCATCAACCCCATCCGGCCCAACGCTGTAGAGCACATACCCACGCTTGAGCACCGGCATCCCCCGCGGCGACCGCGCATCCGGATCAACCGTCCGCTCAGTCTCCTCCTGCACCCGATACCTGAGCAGCCCGCCGACAAACGGATCCTGCGCATCGGGATCGTTCGCAAACATCGCCGCGAACTCCGCCTCAGTCGGCAGGCGACCGTGGTCGAGACGGAAATACTCCAGACGAATCGAAACGCGCAAGGATCGCGCAGACATGCCTGCCTTGATTTCCGCGTTCATCACAAAGTTCCACACCGACTCCACCATGGACACCGACTCACTCGAATAGACCTCGGGCCGACGCGCACGCAACTGCTCGCGCCGCTCGGCTCGCTTGATCCACGGCATGACCTCCAGCAATGCGATGCAGTCCTCAGCAAACGCCGCCATCGCCGCGCTGTTCTGTTCGAACGACATCCGCCGCGCGGCCTCCCGCGGCACGCCGAAGAACGCACGAGCTCCGTACTCATCACCCTGAGCCACAGTCTCGGCAAGGCCATCGCGAACCGCCTGGGGATCGCTCATCAACTTCGCCATCTCGTTGCGAGAGAAGACCGCCTCGTTCCGCATCACGCGCTCCAGATCCGCCCGAGGAATCCTCGCCGCGATGTCGCTCGCCACTTCCAGCCACTCCCTCTCCGGTCGCGTGCGCGCGATCCAGTCCAAGTGCGTACAAAGCCACCCTGCATGCCCCCTCGCGATCAGGTGCTGGCTCAGAAAAGACTCTTGCGACATGAGTTCGAGTGCCGCGACCGCCGTCAATGACTGTCGCCTGAACTCCGCGAGGTCACCCCGAATGCCCGCCTCACGCATGAACATCAGCGCGGCCTTCACCACGCCGGCAGCTTCGAGTTTGCCGTCATCAAAGTCGGTGATGACTCTCGCCGGCATCGGGTACTCCGGAAGCATCGCGACCGCATCGCGCACGCCGGTCAATCGAATCACCTCGAACATTTCGCGCTCAAGCTGCGCGGGAACCAGCCGATCCTCTTGCTTGTACTTCTCGCGTTCCGCTTGAGTCTGCAGCAGAAAGAGCTCCGTCGGCCACAGTCCCATGATCGATGCGACCCCCGGCAGACTTGAGGCCTTGCCATACGCCACCCTGAGCTCCTCGTTGAGCCTGCGCACCGCCGCCCGTCGGTCCTCCTCACCCGCACGCGCCTCCGGCACCTGCGGCACCTCTACCTCCGCTCGCCCCTCGTTGACAATCGCCTCCAGTTGCTCGTCGGTCAGCACCGCCGCCCTCGCCGCCGCGACTTCCCGATCGATCCACGCTCTCACACGCACCTCCCGAATCCCCCAGATCGCCCCGCCGACAACCGCGATCGCGCCGATCGCCGCCCCTGCCCACATCGCCCGCCGCCGCGTCCACAGCCGCCAGACCAGCCCGCTCGCCGGGCTGTACACCAGCCGAGCCGTGCCCGCATCGCCGACCTCGGCGACGGCCCGACTCTGCGGCCGGACTTCACCCCATCCGCGAACCACCGCCTGCATCGTGCCGCATTCGCTGCACCGCACCGCCAGCACCGCGTCCTGCTCGGGCGTGCCGACAATCGGCTGCCCCGTCAGGTCGTGCGCACACTTCACGCACCACCGCCGACGCGCCAGGCACGCCCGCGCTCCCAGGCGGCACCAGACCAGCACAAACACAAAGAGCATCACCAGCCCCACCACACCCGCCACAACCGCGTACGACCCGGGCGCACGCTCGAGCGCGATGCTCAGGTCCGACTGCCAGCCATCCCACATCGACGCGGCGGAGGGCAGCAGCAGCGTGATGATCGCCTTCTCACCCACGAACAGCCCGCCGAACATCGACCCGTCGTTCCGCTGCGCCGCCCAAGCCATGTCCAGGAACACCAGCGCCCCCACCACCGCCGCAAGCACCGCCGAGATCCCGATCCCCACCGCCGAAACGATGAGCCCCCAGAACCCGCTCACGCCCCAACGCAAAGGCCTGCCGTGCATCTGCGCAAGCACGGCACGGCGTTCGTCGGCGGTCGGGCCATGAAACTCACCCGGCGCGGCCAACGCCGAATCACCGCCTGCAGCCCCCGCACGCACGCGCAGCGCGCCGAGTCCGATGTCCGCCATCCAACGAATGCTTGGTCGCATGGCGTGATATTACGTCGGCACTCGCTCTCGGGCCGCGGCGTTCGCGGCCGCCTCTCGCTCACGCCCGCCAGTCATCCCCCGGAATCGTCCGCCGCATGTACTCGTCAAATAACGGCACCGTAAATGCAATATCCCCATGGCTCGGGCTGTACGCCATGCCCTTGTCGATCAGTTTCGCGCGAACAGGGCCGAGTGACGTCACGTCCTTCTTCAACAACTCCGCCACATCGCCGGAGCGATGGGGCCCAGGACCCAACTCCGCCATGGCGCGAAGATACCGCTTCTCCGCCGGCGTAAGCCGATCGAACCTGACACGGAAGAAGCCCTCATCCAGCGCCGCGAGAACGACCTTCGATGCCTCTTCCACATCCGCAAGCCGGATCGGCGAGTCCTCCGCGACGTCCCACGAGTGCTTGCCCCACTCCTGCAGAAAGTACGGATAGCCGCGCGTCATTTCGATGATCGCCTCGACCGCCGCGGGCTCGTAGGAAACGCCCTCATCCTCCGCGGGCCTGATCAACGCCCGACGCGCATCGTCAGGCCCTAGCGCATCGATGAGCGGAAAGTCGAACAGCCGCTCCGCGTACGACTTGGCGCTGCCCATCCGACCACGCAACTGCGGCAAGCCCGCTCCGACCAGCAGCACGGGCACCTGCAACTGCGCACACTTGTGCAACGCCGTGATCAACGCCTCAAGCTCCGGCTCCCCGACATACTGCAACTCGTCGATGAAAATCGCGATGACCGAACCGGCGTCTTGCGCCGCCCGACCCGCCGCCTCAAAGAGCGCCTGAAGATCGTGCTGCAGGTCGCCATTGTCGGCCAGCCCCGCCTCCGGCTCAAGGTCGATGCCAACCTCGATGTCCTGGTACTTGACCTTCAACGCCCGCGCGAACCCGGCCAACGCTCGAAGCCCTCGCCGGGCCGCATCGGCCGCTCGCTCGATCCGACTGAGCTCCAGCAGCACCCGCCGAAGTTCCGGCGCGAGCATCGCCGGGAGCGTCCGCCGCTCGGGCGCTTCGATCGAGATCGTCCGCGCGCCGTCCGCGACCGCGTCGCGCTGCATCTTGCTCAGAAGCACCGTCTTGCCCACGCCACGCAGACCGACCATGAGCACCGACTTTGCCGGTCGCCCCTGCCGAACACGCTCAATCGCGACACCGACCGCCGAGCGCACCGCGTCGCGCCCGGCGAGTTCCGCAGGTTGCGCGCCAGCCCCAGGGGTGTACGGATTTCGAGCGGGATCCATGCCCAAAGTATATCGAGTTTAGCGAGTTTATCAAAACCCGCTATACTCGACTAAACTCGCTATAAATCAGGCGTTCACCCTATCGCCACTCGCGGGCACCACTCCGCACCCGCACCACTCGACACCCACCGCTCCCCTCTTCACTTGACCATTTCGCCCCTTGGCCACTTGACCACTTGCTCCCCCCTACCCCCTGATCTCAAAGACCTTCACCGGCGGCACCTCAACCCCCGAAATCGCCTTCCACAGCGCTTCGCCGCGTCGCTCGTGGCCGCGTTTGTTCAGCCATGTGCGGAACTGTCCCTTGTGGTCCCGCCCGTAGACCTCCAGCGACGGACCGCCCACGAAGATCGCCCGGTGGATCAGCAGCAGATCTTCGCTCGCATATTCGCTCTCGGCCGCGACACCGGCGAGCGCATCGACCAACTCGCCAAAGAGCGTCCGGTCGTGCCGCAGAAGCACGTCGGCCTCGCGCCACAAGTAGTAACGCCGCTTGGTGTGGTCCGCCAGGTCGCCGGGCCGCTCGTTGAGGCGTTCGACCACACCTCCCGGCCCATCGATCGATCGCTTGAGCCGCTTGCCGCTGCTCGACGGCAGCGCACGCTCAAGCTGCCTGCAGAACCCATCGAAGGTGTGCACCGTCGCCCCGGCGATGATCACCAGCGACGTATCCGGGATCGCATGAAGCCCCCGCGCAAGATCCAGGGCAAACCGCTCCCGCAGCGCGATGTTCCGCGACCACGCACCAACATGGTGCTCGTCCAGCAGAACCTCCGTCGCCTCCAGCCAGGTCGGCGTTCGCTCGGCTTCGGGTTTGTTCACGACACTCCGCATGCGTTCGCCCATACCCACCCCCACTCAGCGCGACCGACTCGACACGCTCCGCAGCCACCCGCGCTCGTGGCCGCATCGCACGATTCACTCCCGCCGTCCTCCAGATACGTCGGCACACCGACGCATCAGAGTCGACAATCCGCGGCGAGCTCCATCGCACGAACACACAGAGTGTGCATCCCTCCGCCCGCGCGTGCCACTGTTCCCCGGGCAAATCGGGGGTTCATGCTCACGCAAAACGGCCGATACCAACTCACCTACACCCCACAAAGATCCCCCGTTCACCCGACAATCCGGGGCGGCAACGCCACACTGCCCCGCTCGGCCACGATGCATCGCGGAACACCGCCGCGATCCCGACGGGCCGAAATCTCCGCAATCTTCCCGAGAAAATCGCACCAAAGCGACCGATCACCGCACCAAAATGGATCATGTCCCCCTGGCCGGGCGGCAGATCATCCACGACGTTCAATGCCTGTGCCGCCCTGAGCTGCGCCGCTGTATCTGCTCAATAACCCTTGATTCCAAGGAATCTGGGTGATCATCCTGAGACACTGAATTCCCCCGGGCGCGGGGATCGAGAACTGTCGATACATGCGCGTTTCCACGCACATGAAATCGAATCTCAGACTCATGCTGGATGTTGTGTGAACGCTTAGCGTGCCGCGCCGGCGTCGCTGGCCAGTTGAACCTGCGTGCCGTTGACCGCGTCGACGCGCACGCGTGCCCGCGCACGCACCTCGACGAGGCGCTCGGGCGTTGCGACGTTGACTGCCTGGCCCTCGCCGCTGCCGGGGTCGATCCGCGCCGCCCCGCGGCTGACTTCGATCAGCGTCATCGCCGGACGCGAGCCATCGGCTTCCACCCGGATCACCCGCGCCCGCGTGAGGCGTTCGAGCCGTACCTGCGTGCCGTCGCTCAGCGCGAGCGTGAGGGTCGACACCGCGCCGGTTCGGACCTCAAGCCCGCCGAGAAACTCGCCCATGACCGCCGCATCGGTCCACGCGCCGCTGCCGGCGCTGCCATCGGGAAGCAATCGCCGCACCTGCGCGCGTGCCGGAGCATCGGTCCGCGACTCGACCGCGACAACACGCGTGCGCTCGGAGGCAATCGTCCGCCCCGCGAGCAGTTCCGTCGCGGCGCGCGTCGCTTCCGGCGGCGGCAGCGGCGCGGGCACGATCACCCGCCGGTCATCGCGCGGCGTCGCGCCCGAGCCCGCCCCGCCCCCGCCGATGCGCTCCGAACCCTCCGGCCCTTCGGGCGGCACGACCTGGCCCTCGCGCACGCGCTTGGCCGCGCCCGCGAGATCGATCACCGGCTCGTTCACCGCGCCGCCCGGACTCTGCGCCATCGCGCCGGGGACATGCATCAGCATCATCGCGCAGCAGGCCGCCGAAAAGTTCTTCATCGTGTTGAAGTTCATCTTCATGCTCACTGTTCGCCGAATCGTGTCAAAGCCCGCCACGCCGAACGCTGCCGCTTACTTCGTCCCCGCCGCGGGCGTGGCGTCGAGGGCCTCTCCGACAGCCATGAGCACCGCGAAAAACTGCGGGCCCGTCGGCAAGTCGGTCTCGTTCATCGCCGCGGGGAGCGCCCCGCGCTGGCGCAGCCAGTTCATACCCGCGCTCGCTTCGCCCGATGCGAGGCTCGGTTCGACCGCCCGCAGAGCGAGCGCCACCAGCCGCGAAACGTCACCCGCGTTGGCCGCACGCCGCGGCGCCGGCGGCGGACCGTCGGCCTCGCCCGCGATCAGCCCGGCGCGCTGCGCCTCGGCCACACGGGCCGGATAGTCACGCCCGATGCGCCCGGTCGTGATCAGCAGCATGCCCGTGATCGCATCGTCGTTGCTGATCGCCGGGCGACGCTCCAGCGCATCGAGATAGTCCAGATCCGCCGATCGCACCGCGGCCCGCGCCTGGCCGGTTCCCCCGGGAGACACCACCCCGCCGCCATCAGGCCGGACCGCGGTTCGTGTCACCACCGCCGGCCGCTCCCGCAGCGCAATGCTGGCGGGTGTGATGACCGGCTCGGCATCCGCCCCGCCCGCACACCCACCCAGCAGACCCGGAGCGAGCGCCAGCACGCCGACCACGCACAGCCCCGCCAACCTCGGCACAAAGCCCACGCCCGATCTGCGACCGAAAGTCTGCATGCTCACACCTCTCTGCGGGAACGACGTCAAGTGGTCTGGCCGAGGGGTCACAATAGCGAACTTGCCCAGTTGAAAACGATGCGCAACAACCCCGGTGGGCGGAACTCCTGTTCGGGGGGGCGCGGGAATCGTTCTCGATCGACATCCGTTGATGTAGGGCGAAGTACCGAACATAAAACAAACTGGCAGTCCGCTTTTCGGGGAATCGAATATTCGAATGCCCGAACCAAGGGAACCCCAGATCCTATGCGGTCGCCATGTTAGGGGGTGTACGCCCGATCGACCCGCTCTATACTGAAAGAAGGCAGTCCCCCCAAAGGACGTGTGGCTCGAATGTCGGCAACATCAAGGGCAACAGCGGGCCTGAATCAGGGACATGCTCGTTCGCGGTCATCGTCGTGAACGATGATCGTGAGCAAGATCATGTGGCAAGCGGATGAACTCGATCACGGACCAGGCAAAATCGATCGTTGAACCCCGAACAGGTGTCAGGCAGATCGATGTCTCGGGTACCGTCGTATCAACTGAGAGGAATCGCATGAAAGTCGCGGCAGTCCTGACGTCGTATGTGATGGAAGGTCTGTGTCGCCTGCCGGGCGTGGCGACGCTGGATTGGTGCGATCGTGCCGCGGCCGCCCTGTCGCGTATCTCGCACCCATCGTGTGTGATGGTGTCGCTCGGGCGTGTTGATGCCAAGGGCTTTGTGGTGAATCTGGAGCTCGCCGGCGCCGCCGCGAGCGATCCGCATCACCGCATTTCGGTCGAGGAGTCCAGCGGCCGGACGTTCATCGGCGGGCAGGGAGTCGCGCCCGCGTGCGCATCGCCGGCGGACCTTGATCGCGTCCGCGAGAGCGTTCTTGCCGGCGAGTGGATCGGCTGGAACATCGGCCAGCTCAACGAGGGCCTGTGGTTCGTCGCCACCGCCAGCCAGCAGGGCCTGCTGGGCACCCGCGGGCCGAGCCCACTGGTCAAGCGCTGGGAATGGCTGGGCGCGAGCGAGATTCTTCTCGGCGCGATTTCCATCCCCGGCACGCAGCCCGGCCGCATGCTCATCGTCGAAATCGCCTCGACCGATCCGGCGATGCGCGAGAGCGCCCGTCAGCAGGCGGTGCTCGCGGCGATCCTGCCGCTGCTGCGCCACCGCGTGGCCAACGCCTTCGGGCCTGACAGCGAGGACAAGCACCGCTGGCTGACCCCGCGCGAGGAACTGGTCCTCTGGCACCTTGTCGCCGGCAAGAAGGTTCCGCAGATCGCGGCGGAGTTGCACCGCTCGGTGTACACCGTCCACGATCACGTCAAGAGCCTGCACCGCAAGCTCAACGCCAGCAACCGCGGGCAGCTTGTCAGCAGGGCTCTGGGCCACCTCGGCCCGCTGAGCATCGACGCGGAGATGATCCCGATGGTCGAGACGCGCAACCTGCTCGCCGACGAGCCGCCGGCCAAGGGCAAGCCGATCAAGTCGGCCCGCTAAGGTCATCGCCACGGCGTCAGCATCGAGAGCGGGCTGATGAGCGGCCAAGAGCCACCTTCGTGGCAAGGGTGTCCAATCGTGCAGGCCCAGTCCGAGGATCCCAGCAGTCCGAGCACCACGCCGCACGGTGGCGTGGTGACCAGCGTGACTCACGCCGCGGACACTCCAGCGACCAGCGGTGCCGGACGCTCGGCGCGGATTCTCGTGTACCTTCCCTCATGGCTGGGCGACACCATCATGGCCACGCCGACGCTGCGTCTGCTGCGCTCGGCGTGCCCGCGCAGCGTGATCATCGCGCTGGGCCGACCCGGGATGGATGACCTGCTGGCCGGCAGCGACTGTGTTGACGACGTGATCATCGGCGATGGCCGGTCGCTCATGGGTCCGGCCAAACTCGCCTCCCGGCTCAAGCCGATGCGCCTCGACGCGGCCCTGCTTCTGCCGAACTCGTTCGCCAGCGCCATGACCGTGCGCCTTGCGGGCGTGCCCCGGCGGGTCGGCTATGACCGCGATGGCCGCGGGCTGCTGCTGACCGAATCGCTCACCGCACCGCGGCGGGCGCAGCCCCAATGGGCCAGCGCGGGCTGGATGCCCATCAGCGCCGTGGACTACTACCTCCGCGGCGGGCGCGCACTGCTGGCCCTGCTGCGTCGCGAGGGCTTTGCCATCGCCGACCTGCCCGCGGGGTGGGATGTCGAAGGTGTGTACTCGGCGCCGGCGATGGAACTGCCCCTGACCGATGCGCAGGACCGCCACGCGATACAGGTGCTCCAGGCCGGCGGCATCGCGCCCGGGCAGCGCTTTGCGCTGCTCAACCCGGGCGGCAACAACCCCGACAAGCGCTGGCCCGTGGAGCGTTTCGCCGGGGTCGCGCACCATCTCATCAGCGTTCATGGCCTGAGCGTCGCGATCAACGGCGCTCCGTCGGAGAGCGAGTTGGTCTCGCTCATCCGCACGAGCATCGCGCTCAATCACCCTGACGATGAGTCACGCGTCGCGTGCCTGAGCGAACTCGGCGGGACCATCGGCTCGCTCAAGGGCATCGTCCGCCGCGCGGCCCTGATGGTGACCAACGACACCGGTCCGCGCCACATGGCCGCGGCGTTCGGCACGCCGTGCGTGACGCTCTTCGGGCCGACCGACCCGCGCTGGACCACGCTGCCGGACGCGGGCAGCGGCCGCGAGGCGGTGCTTGTTGCCGACCCGACACTGCCGCCGAGCGAAGTCGCCGACGATCATCCGCAGCGCTGCCGCATCGACGCGATCAGCACGCAGACCGTGATCGAGGCCGTGGAACGCGTGCTGCGCGGCAGGTGATCCCGTCCGGCGTCGGTGGCCTCACTTCGGCGACCACGGGCTCTGCTGGCGGATCGCGTCGAAAGGCAAGATCGGAACCGCATCATTGAAGTGGTGCAGGATCCACTCAAGACGGCCCGTGCGATACAGCCGCGTGAACATGTCCACGCTCTGCGCGTCGTAGCGCGTTCCCGCCTCGCGGGCGAGCAGTTCGAGCGCCTCGTCCGCGGCGCGCTCGCCGATCTGCTGGCGGTACGGGCGGACGCTGGTCAGCGCATCGAAAGTGTCGATCACGCCGAAATGCCTGGCGGCGATGGGGATCTGCTCGCCCCTGAGCCCGTCGGGATAGCCCAGGCCATCCGGACGCTCGTGGTGGTGGCGGACCAGGTCCAGATCGATGCGGTCGGAATCATCCAGTTCCAGCAGACGCGTGTGCCCCAGCGCCGCGTGCTGCTTGATGATGTCGTACTCGTGCGGGTCCAGACGCGCCGGCTTCTGCAGAACGTTGTCGGGGATGTCCAGTTTGCCGATGTCGTGCAACGCCGCGGCGTGGGTCAGACGCTCGATCAGCGTGTGCGACAGGCCCGCCTCCTCGGCCATGGCCCGCGTGTACAGCACCACGCGCCAGGTGTGCGCGGCGGTCGAAAGGTCCTTGAGTTCGATGAGCCGGACCATGGTCTGGACGAGCGACGGCTGCATGGTCCGATCGTACACGACCACCGCCGCAGAGCACGCCGGATCATCACGCCGCCACAGCACGCGGCGACGCGATTACACTGCCCGCATGACGCCTCGCAACGCCGACATCGCCGATGCCAACCCGCCCCGCCGCGATACCCGATCGGGTCCGAGCCCCATCGCGCTGCTCAGGGTGGCGGCGATGGCGATGGCGGGACTCGTACTGACCGGCATGGTCGGCTGCGCCTCGAGCGGGAGCGGGAACGCCGGCACCGGCCCGAGCGAACCGATCTCCGTCCCCGTGACAGGTCCGACGGCCCCGCCCGAGGGCGTCAGCGCGCCGACACTGGACCAGATCACGCTCGCCAGCGAGCGGTCGCCGCTGGACTTTCAACTGGCCGTGACCGTGCTCCCGGCCACGCGCGGGCGCACGAGCGAGAGCGACCCCGCGGCCCTGCGTCGCGGGCAGAGGTATGTCATGGAGGCCGACCGCGTGCTTCGATCGGCCGAGGGGCCCGCGGCGGGACGATCGGCGTTTCCCGGGCGGACGCGTCAACTCACCCGCGAGCAGGCGGCGGACCTGTGGGACGTGCTGCTGGGCAGCGAGATGGGCACAACGCTCTCTCGCCGGCTCGTCGCGGGCGATGCGGAGGCACACCCGGGCCTGGTCGGCTCGCTGGCAGGACGCACGTTTGCGCCGGACCGGGCCACCGTGCTGGTCTGGGTTCACGCGGACGGCGCGGCTCGCCAATTCGCGCTCACGGGCGAGGACGCCGGCGATGCGCTGGTCCTCGTCGAGCGGTTGAGCGAGTTGAGCTGGCCGCTGGGCTCGCGCTGACGGAGCGGTTCGGCGTCAGTCCTCGGCGGCGATGGACTTGGGCCCCTGGCTGCCGGCGGTGCGCTCCATGTAGCCTTTGCCCTTGCGCTCGTACTTGGTAAAGCCCAGGCGCTCGAGGTTCTTGTTGCTCAGCGTGCTCTTCTGCTTGAGCGGGGACCACTTGCCGGCGATGTTGGCCGCGACGATCGCGCGGCGGACCGGCTCGCCGGTGAGCGGGTGCTTGGTCAGCGCATCGGCCTTGATCGACTGAAGAATCTCGAAGGTCTCGCCCGTGGGCTTGCCCTTCTTGTCCAGCACTTCATACACGTACGTCGGCATGCAGAACCATACGTCGGGCCTGCGTCAGGGTTCGCACGGGGCGTTCGCCGCGTGGTTACGGGGCGAGGATGTCCTGCCCGGTGCCCGAGAACAGCGCATTGCTCGGGCCGCGGGAGCCGGTGCCGGGGTTGGTGGCCTCATCGGCGAATGACCCGTCGGGATTCAGGACATAGCCCATCGCCTCGAGCGTCAGCAGCGCGGCGTGGCCATCGACAAACACGCTCGCGCTGGCGCGCTGATGTCGAGGCTCCGCGCCCATGCGGGGCGAGCCGACATCACCCGTGCCGCGATCGCTGGCCGGACCGAGCCGGGGCGGGTCGAGCGTGTACGCGTGATTGCCGATGTCCGTCAGCGCCGAACCGTTGTTGGCATACGGCGTGCGGAGATCGCGAGCAAAGCCCGACGCGGTTCCCATGCTGTCGGCCATGACGATGGTCTGGCTCGTCGCGCTGATGCTCGAAAGGTTCACGGGCCAGTTCCGCGAGCGCCCGGCCACGAGGCGGGCGTTGCCGAGGAACTGGTAGTTGTATCCGTACGCGGCGTTGCGCTCGTCGGTGCGCTGCGATGCCTCGGGACAGGTGAAGACCGGGCTGACGAAGTCCTGTCGCTCGTCGCTGGTGCTCGGCTCGGCGAAGGGATCGATCCCGACGTACGCGCTCATGGCGGCGATGAACGTCGGCCGGTACTTCAGGCCGTTGCCGACCTGGTACCAGTTGGCCGGGTTCGCCGTTGCGCCGGTGAGCCGAGGCGGACGGTGAGCGGGGAACACGCCCTTGTGCGAATCGGCGTAACTGCTCAGGCCTACGACCAGTTGCCGCATGTTCGAGAGGCACACCGAGCCGCGGGCGCTGGCCCGGGCGCTGGCCATCGCGGGAAGCAGGATGCCCACGAGCAGCGCGATGATCGCGATGACGACGAGCAGTTCGATAAGCGTGAATGCGTGTCGGCGGTGCATGCTTGCCCACCTTACCGCACGAGCCACCGGAAGAACGCGAGATGGGGGCAAACCTCCACGCGACCGCACAAAACCCCCGGGTTGGGGCGTTTTCAGAGGCCCCGGAGCGTGAGGATTCCTACCATCCGCGAGACTCGGTCGCACGAACTGGAATACGGGCCGGACGCGGACGGTTCTTCGGCATCGGATTCATGGCGTCGGTTCCGGCACGTCGCGACGCACACACGCACGGTTTGTTTCCTCGAGCCTTCACGCCGCATGAGCACTCCCGATACGCGCACCACGACCGCCGAGAGCGAGCCCCGGCTCGCGCACGCGCCGACAACCAGCGTCGCGGTGGCGGACATGCTCTCGCAGGCGGCGCGCGTGGGCACATCGAGCATCATCGCGGCCGATGACCTTCGTCACCGTGTCTCCCGGGCCGTGCAGGCGGCCAGCGCGTCGCTGATCCGCAAGCAGCGGACCATGCCCTTCGCCGGACGCGGCGCACCCGGCGCGCACTGGTGCGCCGAACTCGAGGGCGACTCGATCCTCTCCAGCGAGTACTTCCTGATGAAGTGCATCCTGGGGCAGCAGAACGAGCCCGGAGAGAAGAAGCGCCTGGCGCGAATCGTCAACCAGTTGCGGCTGAGCCAGCGTGCCGACGGCTCGTGGGGCCAGTATCCCGGCGCTCCGATCGATGTTTCGGCGAGCGTCAAGGCGTATCTCACGCTCAAGATCGTCGGCGATGACACCGATGCGCCGCACATGGCGCGGGCCCGCGAGGCGATCATCCGTGCCGGCGGCGCGGAGAAGTGCAACACGTTCAGCACGTTCTATCTGGCGTGCCTGGGCATCGTCTCGTGGGAGGCCTGCCCCGCCATCCCGCCGCAGATCGTGCTGCTGCCCAAGTGGTTCCCGTTCCACATGGACAAGGTCGCGGCGTGGACGCGGACGATGATCCTGCCGCTGGCGCTGTGCTCGGCGCTGCAGCCGGTGCGCACGCTGAGCGTGAACATCGATGAACTGTTCATCGACAAACGCTTCAAGCGTCGCCTGAGCAAGCGCATCAACCCGAAGAAGCCGATCAGTTGGCACAACTTCTTCCTGCTGGTGGACAAGGGCCTGAAACTGGCCCGGCGCGTGGGCTTCACGCCACTGCGGCAGCGATCGATCCGCCTGGCCGAAGCGTGGATCACGCAGCGCATGGACCCGGAGACGACCGAGGGCCTCGGCGCGATCTTCCCGCCGATGGTGTACGTGCAGATCGCGTTCCAGAAGCTCGGCTACACGCGCTCGCATCCGCTGATCCGGCAGGCCGAGGCGGATCTCGATGCGTTCATGATCGACGAGCCCAACGCCGATCCGCGGCTGGATCACATCCGCCTTCAGCCGTGCTTCTCGCCCGTGTGGGACACGGCCATCGCGCTCGATGCGCTGATCGAGGCCGGGCACCGCGCGCACAACAACGACGCCGTCGCCAAGGCCTGTGACTGGCTCCGCCAGCGCGAGGTGACGCGCCCGGGCGACTGGATGAACAACCTGCGCCCGCACGACCGCACGCTCAAGCCCGGCGTGGATATGGCCTGCTGGGCGTTTGAGTATCGCAACGACTGGTACCCCGATGTCGACGACACCGCGATGGTCGCAAAGGCCCTGCACAAGGCCGGCGATCGCCCGGGCGAGCACGTTAATCGCGACGCCGCGGCACGGGCCGTGCGCTTCGTCTTTGCGATGCAGAACGACGACGGCGGTTGGGCCGCGTTCGACCGCACGAAGGATCGGCGATGGATGGAGGCGATCCCCTTCGCCGACCACAACGCGATGCAGGACCCGAGTTGCTCGGACATCACCGGGCGCGTGCTCGAGAGCCTGGCCACCTGCGGCGTGGATATGCGCGACGCACGCGTCGGGCACGCGATGGAGTACCTCCTGCGCACCCAGCAGCCCGAGGGCTGCTGGTGGGGACGCTGGGGCTGCAACTACATCTACGGCACGTGGCAGGCCATCAACGGGCTCATCGCCGGGCGGCCGTCGCTGAACGAGTGTCAGCGTGCGCGGGCCGATGCCGCGATGGACCGCGCACGCGCGTGGCTCCTGGCGTGCCAGAACCCCGACGGCGGCTTCGGCGAATCGGCCAACAGTTACCTCGACCGCTCGCTCATGGGCAAAGGCCCGAGCACCGCAAGCCAGACCGCCTGGGGCCTGATCACGCTCATGCACCTGCTGCCGATCGATCATCCCAGCATCGAGCGGGCCGCGGCGTACCTGGTCGGCAACCAGCTGACCGCGCCGAAGCGGCCCTTCGCCAGCGCCCAGCGACGCGGCGACAACGGCGCACCCGGCGACAACGCCCCCGCGGAAATCGTCGGGAGCGATGCGCTGGCCGACGATGAGGGCTCGTGGGCCGAGCACTGGTTCACGGGGACGGGCTTTCCGAAGGTCTTCTACCTGCGCTACCACTACTACCGCCACAGTTTCCCGCTCAAGGCTCTGGCGCGATTCGCCGAGCGCCGCTGGGGAACAACGCCGAGCCACTGAGCACCGGGGTATAGTGCTCCCGTCGGGGGCGAAGATCGCCGGCACGGACCGATCGGGCCCGCGACGAGCAACGACCCGGACAGCCCCGCAGAACCTCGACACGCGTCGATGATCGCGGGCAGCAGCGAACGCCTGGACCACAGGCACGATTGCACAGGCGATCACGATCACACCAGCGCCCGCACGACGAACGCGGCGCTTCCCCCCTCGCGGAGACACGGACGTTGGGATCTCGCAGACGCAATCGCGGCCGGGGCGGACACCACGGACAAGGCGGACAGCACGCACACGCAGGGCCCAACGGCCACGGAGGCAACCACGCCGGAGGTCATCACCCGGGCCACGGCGGCCACGGCGGACCAGTCGGCCACCACGCGCCCGCGGCCACCGCCGAGCCATTTCCGGTGCCGGGCTTCGACCCCGCGACCTCGCCCCGAAACAAGCCCTTCGAGGACCTGACCAGCATCGACCCGCAGCCGCGGCTGACGCTGGAGTATCCCGGCTGCCCGGATTCGTGCCGGCTCATCGACTTGTTCTGCCCGATCGGCCGCGGACAGCGATCGCTGATCGTCTCGCCGCCCAAGGCCGGCAAGACGACGCTGCTCAAGGACATCTCGCTGGCCATCGCCAAGAACCACAGCGATGTGACCATCATCGCGCTGCTGATCGACGAGCGGCCGGAAGAAGTCACGGACTTCCGGCGGTTCTTCGGCCACTTTCCCAAGGGCGAGGGCGATGTGCCCAGGGCCGTGGTCATCGGCTCGAGCAACGACCACGGCGTGGATCGGCACATCGCGGTGGCGACGACCACCATCGCCGCGGCCAAGCGCATGGTCGAGAGCGGCCGGCACGTGGTGATCATGCTCGACTCGCTCACGCGGCTGGGCCGCGCGTTCAACCTCTCGCGTAAGCACGCCAACAGCGGTCGCACGCTCAGCGGCGGGCTCGACGCCAAGGCGTTGGAGGTGCCGCGGCAGATCTTCGGCGCCGCGCGTAACGCCGAGGAGGGCGGCTCACTGACGATCATCGCCTCGTGCCTGGTCGACACCGGCAGCATCGGCGATCAGGTGATCTTCGAGGAGTTCAAGGGCTCGGGCAACATGGAACTGGTGCTCGATCGCAAGATCGCCGAGCGCCGGCTCTACCCGTCGATCAACCTCGCCGCCAGCGGCACGCGGAAAGAGAACCTGCTGATGGGCGACATCGAGTACAAGACGATGGCCGCGCTGCGGCGAAGGCTCATCAGCATGCCGCCGCACGTGCAGATCGAGCAGTTGCTCAGCGCGCTCAAGCGATTCAAGACCAACGCGGACCTGGTTGGCTCGGCGAGTTGAGCGGGGGACGTGGCGCAGCGGCAGAGAGGCGCCGTGACAATCGAAACGCGAGTCAGACGCCGGATCTGAGGCCCTGCGAAGATCCGGATCGCACGCGCCCGAACTGGCGTTGGGCACGCATACGCGCGCACCTGCTCGCACGAAACCATCCGGACCTTCGTCGAAAACTCCTCAGGTCCGGCGTCCAAGGCGTGTGACTTTGTAGCAGCGCGTGAGCACGCACTCTGCCACTCTGCCACTGCGCCACTCTTACTTCAGCAACTCGCTCATCGGCGAGAGCTGCTCGACGAACGTCTTGTGCACGTTCGCGTAGTGCTTGCGGTAGATCGCGTCGATCTTGTCGGGGCTGAGGAACTTCTTGCTGAAGCCCGGGGCCGCGTGATCGATCGTCAGTTCGGATGTGCGGATGATGTGCGCCAGGATCGTGCGCGGGTCCTCCGCGCCAACGGCGATGCGCACCGTCGTCGGCTGAATGCCCGCCGAGCGCAGCGCCTCGTCGCTCATCTCGCTGTGGCTGGTGATCGCCGGGCAGAGCACAACGGTGTTGGTCTGCCCGAGGCTGACCTGGTGGCCCATGACCGGGTCGAGCGCATCGAAGAACCGCTTGAACGTCTCGCGATCGATCGGCGGGCGCTTGCCCGGCTTGCCCTCGAAGTCGATCGTGAACAGCGGCGCGGGCATGCCCAGGTGCAGACACTTCTCGCGGATCGGGCCGTTGAAGTGACCGGTGACCGCGTTGCAGTTGGCGTTCATGTCCGGGTGCGCACCGAGCACCTCGGCCAGCGTCAGCGTGTTGGCCGCCTTGGTCAGCATGCGCATCTCGAGCGTGTGCAGGCCGTTGATCACCTCGTAGGCCTTGTCGGCATCGAGGAACGCGCCCTTGATGTAGTACACGTTCCAGAAGAGCGTCTCGTGCCCGTGCCACTCGCGGGCCGAGCCGTCGACATCCTTGCCGATGACCTTGTCGTGCTTGCCCATGAACATGCGCTCGTTGCGCCCGATGACGCAGCCCGCGGTGGTGCCGCCGGTGCCCGAGATGTCCTTGGTGTAGCTGTGAATCACAAAGTCCGGACGCTCCATCTCGTCCTTGCGGCGGAGCGGGCGGTGCAGGAACGGCGTGCCGACGGTGCTGTCGCACAGCACGGTCAGGCCGCGCTTGTGCGCCTCCTTGCACATGGCCGGAATGTCCAGCACGTATCCGTGCGGGTTGCACGGGCTCTCGAGGTACACGTAGATGTGCTTGCCCTCGGCGATGCGGTCCTTGTACTTCTTGCTCACCGCGTCGAGCGCCTTGACAAAGTCCGCGCCGCTATAGCCGTCGAAGAACTCCACCGCGACATCGAGATTGCTCGGCTTGGCGAACCAGTCGTGCAGCAGCTGGTACGTGCCGCCGTAGACGTTCCGCGAGGCCAGCACGATGTCGCGGTGGCCGACCAGGTGCGAGAGGATCGCGTCGATCGCGGCCATGCCCGAGTTGAAGTTCCACGCGAAGTAGTGCTGCGCCTCCGGCCCGGCCTCGATGTCCACGATGTGGTTGGCCAGCGCGACGTTCGTCGGATTGAGCAGACGCGAGTAGACCTCGAGCATCAGCTCCTTGCCCTGGAACGCGTCGTCCACCCACTCCGAGCACGCGTAGATGTACGTCGCCGTCCGCGTGATCACGGGCTTGGCGCTGAACAGCGCCGTGAGGTTGTCGAACACGGGGTACGGCCCGCGCGCGAGCCTGCTGCTCTGCGTGTCGACGATCGACTGATACGTCCGGCGGAACGGATGCATCAGCGTGTCGAGCATCTTGGCCATCTGGAAGCACAGGAACTTCTGGGCCGCGAAGCGCGCCGCCCGATCCCGCCGGGGCAGGCTCGCCAGTTCGCTCGTCAGCGCCTGCCAGAGGTGCTTGAGGTCGGCGTGCCCGGAGTAGATGTGCCCGGCGACGCCCGCCAGGTGCTTGCCAAAGTCGCTGGCGGGATCGATGCCGAAGTGCTCGAGCTGCTCGCCGACGAGGCCCTGAATGTCACCGGCCTTGGTGCTCTTGCGCCGGGGGCTGATCTCGCGCGCCAGTTCGAAGTCCGTCAGCACGTGCGGCCGCGCGACCTTGCCGCGGCCCGAGGCCGGAGCGGCGGCAACCGCCGCGCCGTTGCTGGTCCCGTTCTTCGAGCCGTTCTTCGTACCGTGCTTGTTCGCGGGCTTGGCGGAGTTCTTCGAGGTGCTGCGAGCGGTGGATCGGGCCATGGGGCGTCCTTGTGGTACACGAAGGTCGGGGACCGGCCCTCACAGAGACCCGCACAGACAGACCCCAGGCCGGGAAGAGGAGTGTAGGTCGCGTGAGGCTCAATCCTCGTCTTGCCCGCCATCGGGTCCGCTCCCGGGCCCGCCGCCAAGCCCGCCGCCGAATCCCCCGGGCCCGTCCTGCCCGACGATCATCCCGCCGAGCCCGGGGCTCATCGGCCCTCGCTGGCGGACGACCATCACGTTGTCGCGCCCCGGCACGATGATGTCCGCGACCTCCAGCGCATCGGCGAAACTCGCCCGCGCCTGCTGCACATCCGCGCAGGTCGGCATGACCATCTGCCGACGCACGTGCTCGATCGTCGCCACCGCGTCGCCCGTGATCAGCGTCGTGGCCTCGTCCTCGCTGATCATCACGCCGCAGAGCCCCGGCGTCACGCCCGGCAGCGGGTAGATCTCCACGCCATCGGCCAGATGGTGCGGCGCTTCCTCGCATCGCTTGAGGATCGCCACCTCGTGCTCGAGTTGGCGGACCAGTTCCTGATCGCCACCCTGGGACGCCCGCGTGAGCATCGCGACGAGTTGCCGCCCGAAGCCTTCGCGCTCATCGCGCGAGATGAACCACCGCGCGTTCTCGAACGCCGTCAGCGCCCGGTGCGTGTCGGGGTGGAAACTCGTGAGGAACACGTGCGTGACATCATCCGGCGTGATGCACGCCCGCTCGCCCAGCCGCGCCGCCAGCGCGCGCTCGGGCAGGCCCGGGTCGATGAGAATCGTGCGATCCAGCGAGCGGATGAGCGTGGTGGTGCTGTGCCCCGTGCGGATGGGCGTGCGTTCGCCCCAGAGCGGATGGGCCGGGAGCGTGCCGATGGAAATCACGCGAACGTCGAGCATGATCGAGTGTACGGGGCGGGGAGCGCCGAACGATGAGACTTAAACGATGCTCGCCGCGAGCGAAGGCGCATCCGTCGATGGCCGATGGCCCTCTTACCCCTCGTGCCCGCTGTCGCGCACCAGCGCCAGCCGCGCCAGCACCGGGTGCCCCTCGTGCTTCTTGCGCTTGAGCGCCTCGACCACGATCGGCGGCACCATCGATTCCAGCGGCCGCAGGTCGGAGCCCATGGCCGTGAGCTGCTTGATGAGCGAGCTGCTGGTGTACGCGAAACTCTGCCCCGCCACCACGAAGGCCGTCTCGATCCCGGCGATCTCGCGATTGGTCACCGCCTGCTGCACCTCGTTCTGCAAGTCCGACAGGTTGCGGATGCCGCGGAGCAGCGCCGTCGCGCCGACCTTCCGCGCATAGTCGACGGTCAGGCCCGAGTATCCCTCGACGCGCACGGGCGCGCTCTTGGGGCTCTGCCGAACCATCTCCGCCACCAGCCGACGCAGCAGATCGACGCGCTCATCGAGCGAGAAGAGCATCTCCTTGTCCGGGTTCCGCCCGACCGCCACAACGATCTCATCGAACAGCGTCCGCCCGCGACGGATCACGTCCAGATGCCCGTTGGTCACGGGATCGAACGAACCCGGGAAGATCGCGATGTGCGAACGCCCGTGGTGCACACGGGGCGTTCGAGAGGACAAGGTGCGCGTGGTGTTCCGGGCGGGTTTGCGGGCCATGCGGCGCCAGTTTAGCAGTCGCCGCGCCCGCGCGCACCGTACCCTGCGGGCATGAAGGCCCTGGTCATCTCCAAGCAAGGTCCGATCGTCCACGAAAACGTCGCCCTGGCCGACTGGCCCGAGCCACCCGCGCCGCCGACGGGACACGCGCGCGTCCGCACGCTCTGCTCCGCCCTGAACCACCTGGACCTCTGGGTCGGCAAGGGTGTGCCCGGCCTCAAGCTCTCGTACCCGCGCATCGGCGGGTCCGATGCCTGCGGCATCATCGACGCCGTCGGCCCCGACACCGACGCGTCGTGGCTCGGCAAGCAGGTCATCCTTAACGCCGCCACCGCCAGGCCCGCCGCGCCACGCCCGGACGACCCGCCCTCGCCCATCGCCGCGGATTACGAACTCCTCGGCGAGCACCACAACGGCGTTCACGCGCAGTTCTTCAACGCGCCCGTCGACAACCTCCAGCACGTCCCGAACATCGACCCCGCGCACGCCGCGGCCTTCGGGCTGACGTTCCTCACCGCCTACTCCATGCTCGTGACCAAGGCCCAGGTCCGCCCGGGACACTTCGTGCTCATCACCGGCATCGGCGGCGGCGTCGCCACCGCCACGCTCAATCTCTGCGTCGCCCTCGGCGCTCGCCCAATTGTCACCTCCCGTCAGCAGTGGAAACTCGACAAGGCCAGGCAACTCGGCGCGATCGCCGGAATCCTCGACGACGGGACCGACTTCTCACGCAAAGTCCGCGAAGCCACCGCCGGCCGCGGCGTCGACATCGCCATCGACTCCTCCGGCAAGGCCACGCACCTCTGGTGCATCAAGTCGCTGGCCCGCGGCGGAACCTACGCCACCCCCGGCTGCACCTCCGGCCCCGATGCCACCACCGACCTTGCCCGCATCTTCTGGAACCAACTCCGCATTCTGGGCTCGACCATGGGCAGCAACGACGAGTTCGCCAGCCTCGCCGCGATGCTCCGCGCAGGCAAACTCGCCCCCGTCGTCGACAAGGTCTTCCCCGCGGCGAATGGTGCCGACGCTTACGCGCACCTGGCCGCGAGTCAGCAGATGGGCAAGGTCGTCATCGACTGGCGCTGAGCGACCGCCATCACGCCGCCCGTCGCGCCGCCTCGACCACGTACCAGCCATGACCGTGCGACCGCGGCAGCGCCGGACCCATGCTGCTGGGCACGACCTGCTCCAGCCAGATCAGCGTCGCATACCGCGCACGCGCGTGCGCCGCCCAGAATCCGTCCCCCGCGCGAATCAGCGGCTCATACCGCTGGCGAAGCGCGGCCAGCCCCTCCTGCGTCAGCCCCGCGAACGCCTGGACACGGGCCACCCGTGCCATCGCGCGATAGCCCTCGCCGCTCGGACGAATATGAATTAGATCGCCCGTGTTCACCCGACCCCACGGCTGCGCCTTGGTGTTGCTCAGTCTCAGCTCGATCACCTTCGTCCCGCCCAGAATCGCCTCGATGTACCGGGGCCGAAGCACCACCACATGCTCGGTCACATCCTGCGCTTCGAACATCGCCACGCCCGGCAGGCCATTGACCGGGCTGTCGGGACTCGCCGAAACGCCGCCGACCTCGACGGACTCTGTCACCTCCAACTGTGCCAAAATCGCATCAAGGTCCGCCGCGACCGTCTGCGCATCGCGAAGATCGCTCGGGTCGGCCCAGACAGCATTCGCGTACTGCTGCGGATTCGAGTCTTCGTTCGTCGGCATGTTTGACCACTCGGCCTTCACGGCGCGCCATCGCGACTGACACCCCGGCGCACCGAGCGGGGCGACATACGGTGATCATCGGAGTCTTCTTTACGACAGTGCGGCCTTCCGCCCGAGGATCATCCGTAATCACACGCTCAGGGGATCACCCACCGCCGCCAGTTATCGGACGGCGTTCGCACGTTTGGCGGCTTCGCTTCCGTCCCTAGCGCTTCGCCGCCGTCGGGTCATCGATGAAGCGGGCCTGCTCGCCCTTGGGCACGGTGATCTCCGCGCGCGGGTCACCCATCTTGCGGAGCGTGCTCGTGGTGCTCGCGCCGGGCTTCATCGGCACACGGACGACCTCGCCGCCCCATGACCGCACCATCGCCGCGCCGGGGATCTGATCCTCGCGGTACTCGTCGCCCTTGACCAGCACATCGGGCCGCAGCGCCTCGATCGTCTCCGCGGGCGTGTCCTCGGCAAAGACCACGACGCAGTCGACGCTCGCCAGCCCGCTGAGCACGCGCACGCGGTCCTCAAGATTGTTCACGGGCCTGCTGGGGCCTTTGAACTCGCGCACCTTTTCATCGGTGTTGGTCGCGACGATGAGGTAGTCGCCCAGCGACCGCGCGTGATCGAGCAGCCCCACGTGACCGCTGTGCAGCACATCGAAGCAGCCGTTGGTCAGCACGATGCGCTGCCCCGCACGGCGCGCGCTAGCGACTTCGACCTTCGCCTCGGCGAGGGTGCGAAGTTTGCCGCGCGAGCCGCCCTCGCGCCGCAGGATGTCGCTGTGGATGCGTTCCAGCGGGATCGGCACCACGCCGAACTCCTCGACCTCAAGCCCCGCCGCGGCGTTGGCGAAGCGCACGGCGTCGACCCACCCCAGCCCGTTGGCCACGCCCGCGGCCAGAGCCGCGAGCACCATATCGCCCGCGCCCGTGACGTCGTAGACCTTCCGCGCCACCGTCGGCACCAGGGCGGGCTCGCCGTCGCGCTCCAGCAGCAGAGCGCCGTGCTTGTCCAGCGTCACCACCGCGCTGTCCAGATCCAGATCGCGCACCAACCGACGCGCGACATCATCGAACTCCGCCGGCTCGACGCGCCCGCTGCGCCCGCCGCCGGCCGCGAGCTCCGCCTCGGTGCGATTGGGCGTGATCGTGCTCGCGCCGCGGTATCGCGAATAGTCCGCGATCGCGGCCGGATCCACCAGCACCGGCACCCGCGCCGCCCTGCACGCACGAATCACGCCCTGGCACAGCGCCGGCGTGCACACGCCCTTGGCGTAGTCCTCGATGCAGACCACATCAACGCCCGATTGCAGCAGCGCCGCCAGACGCTCGAGAATCGCGCGCTCGATCGTCCCATCAATCGGCGCGCGCGACTCAAAGTCCATCCGGAACATCTTCTGCGCGTGACGGTGCTGCGCAAGCCCGATGAGGCTGCGCTTGACCGTCGTCGGCCGCGTCGCGTCGCCGATCAGCCCGTCGCTCTGAACGTGCTGCTCGCTCAATCGGGCCCGCAGGTCCAGCGCGGCGTGATCGCTCCCGACAACCCCCAGCGCGTGCACACGGGCCTTCATCGCGACAAGGTCCAACGCCACATTCGCCGCGCCACCGGGCCGCTGCTCCGTCGATCGCACCGCAAGCACCGGAACGGGCGCATCGTTGCACAATCGATCGACGTCACCGAAGACCAGTTCGTCGAGCATGAAGTCGCCGACGACAACGGCAGTAAACGGCTTCCAGTTCGACAGGCGTTCAAGAAGTGCGGGCATCCACCCACTTTAGCGCCGCCGCCCGACCCGCCAGCCGCGGCCGCTCTGGCAGACATCCGCCCAACGCCCGCCGATGAGCACCGCCGCCCCGAGCACCAAAAAGAACACCCGCGCCGCTTCCACGCGAAGCGACGCGGGTGGTGAATGGGCAGGTTCTACCGAGACATCAGGTCGGCCGATCGGGGCTCTGGTGACTCTTCCACAAGTCACCTGAACACCCGATCGCCCGACCCGAACGTCCGTCGATACGACCCGAAAATCGCGTCGGTTCCGCTGAACTTCGATCGCGACGTGAAAAACTATGCCTCAAAGGCCGAGAATTCAGGTTCTGCGCGCAGTTTTCTTCAGCAAATCGCCTCCGTGGAGGTCGGTACTCGCACCTCTCAGAGGCTCATGCGACGAAATCTGTCGCCGGTCGACGACTGCGCTCGCGAAAATCAAAAAAGGGGAGCGGGACACAGAATCTCGCCCCCGCGGCCCGCACCACGCACCGAGCCGATCGGCGTTCAGCCCACTCAAGCGGTCCAAAAACGCACACCGGCCACCCTTCGGCGACCGGCGCGGGAAGAAGGAGTTCTTTTTGCTCAACACAGCCGGTCTCTTTTCAGAAACCGGCGCGGGAAGAAGGAGTTTTGTCCCGGAGGCACCCGCCTTTCGGCGGCGAACCCCGGTTGAACCCCGCGGCTACCGGTGAGGGAGAACCGCGGGGAAAAGAAGATGTGCCGTGCGGAACCTGCTTTGTTCTCCTCAAAACAAGCAGAGCCCGCAAGCACACTCAATGGTCTTGCAGCCGCGTGCCCAATCCGGGCCGCGGCGGGGACATCGCTCAGCGAGCCCGACCGGTGCTCATCTCCAGACGGTCGCGCTCGTTCCAACTGGACGGCGCCAGCACGCTGAAGCTCATGGCGATGACGAGCATCGACATGTCCTTCAGCCAGGAAACGAACGACCGCAGCGGACGGTGCCACCACGGGCGATGGACGATCAGGCGACGCCTGGGCGTGCTGCCGATCATGTTGAACGTGCTCATGAAACGCTCCTTCTCTCCCCGGGGAACGCGGTCCCCGGACTCCTTCTTTCTCTCGGCGGATTTCCCGCCGACTGACCCTCGGCGGACGTCCCGCCGAACTCTGTCCCGCCGCGCCCATGGGCTCGGCGAGCGCTCACTCCTCCAGCGGGGCCCGTGAATGACGCGTGCCCTGCGGCCGCGGTCACGAATCCTGCATCGCGGAGCCCGCACCGACATCGACTCCTCTCGGAATCGCCGCCTTCGGCGCGGTTCCACCTGCTGTTCGACTTCACTTCGGCGATCTCTCTCCCGTCTTGCACCAAGGGCACTGCCGCGCGGCTCTCTCCTTCCGCACGGATGACCCATCAGCACGCATCCGATGTGCAATCTCCAGCGATCGACGGCACGTTCCAGCTCCTCTCTCTCAGCACCAAGGCCGGTGGAAGAAGGAGTGTCGTGTCGTGGTCGGCCTCAGCACAAAGGAGCTGATCCGCACCGTCGATCGGCAAAGACTGCCCCGGCAACCCGCCCGCGGCTCGTCTGCAATTCTGTTCGAGCAACCTCTTCGGGTCGGTCCGGATCGACGGCACGATTGAACGTCCTCTCTCTCTGGCCGGCAGGCGGGTGGAAGAAGGAGTGTCGTGTCGTGATGTTCCGCAGGCGACCGAGGCACTCAGCCACGCCGTCGATCCGGAACGACCCTGTTCGCGCGACCCAAGGGCCACATGCTCTTGATCGTCTCGCTCGACGCGGACGGCCCTGATCGGCTCGCCCGCTCGTTGCTCAAAGCTCTGCACTTGTCAAAGAACACCAACCCGAATCCGCAATCACCAACCGGTTCACTCTGATTTTTCTGGTCGCGCCGATCTCCGCAAGACCTCGGCGTTCGCCGCATTCGCCCTTTCGAGCGCTCGGCGGGATCTCTCTGCTCAATGCGCCCCTGTCGCTCTCGCGAACAGGATCGCCTCTCTCAACCACGCGGCGGCTCTCTCTCTCCCGACTCAGGGCCGACCCCTCGGTCGCCAGCCCTTCATGCCGCCGCGATTGACCCGGGAGCCAGGCTCGCCAGGGCCTCTTCAATCTCTGCCTGCCCCGCTTCCGGGCCAAGCAAGCACGTCGCGCCGGCCTGCCGCATGCGAGCCTCGGTCTCCGCCGAGTGATCGCTCGCGATCGCCAGCACCGGCACCGGAGACCAGTGCCGACGGATCCGATCGAGGAACTCCACGACCGGACCCAGCGCGTGAGGAACCTGCAGGACGAGAACCCTCGGCCGAAGCGCAAACACTTGCCGTGTCATCGACTCGTTCGAGCGAGCATCCCACACAGGCCAGCGATGCTTAAGCGCGCACCGACTTACGCCCGGCTGGACACCCTCCTCGTACTTAACGACCACGACACCGTATGGCTCACGAAAGGCCATCTATGCACTCACGTCTCCCACTCACAAGAGATATAGAGCGAATGACGTGCCGCGAATCAGACCGGCCAAATCATGCGCAAGTGCATGTGAATCATCAGCTTAGACACCGCCAAGGAACCCCCAAACCCGACTGAGAATGTACCGCTTTGGTACCATTTTGGCGCCGCACGAGGTCGCAATGGGCGCTCAATCCCTGCATTTGTCGATGCAATCTCGCATGGTCGCATTTTGGGGTTGATTGTACCAAAATGCGACCTTCTCCCGCCCGCGATCGCACCTAGGACGACCCGCCCAGCACACTCAGGACTCGCTCCCAGCAGCTCCGAGCACACCGCATCAGGCCGAATGTCACGACGTATTGGGGCCAAAAGCAAAAACGTCCGCGACCCGCGCAAACGGGTCGGGACGTACGTGGTTCAGGCACTCGACGCGCACCTAAGCGCGGCTCGTCGAGATGAGATTCAGAGAGTCCGCAACGTGTAGCGGCGCTCACGCCGCGCCGTTGCACAGTTCCGCCAGGCCGTGCCGCTTGACCTTGCGGTACAGGCGGCGCCGCTCGATCTGCAGGATCGCGGCAGCCTTGGACTGGTTGCCGTTGGTCGCGACAAGAACACGGGAAATCAAGGCCTTTTCCATCGCGTCGAGCGTCATCAGCGGCATCTCGCCGCCGCTGGCCGCGCGAACGGGATCGATCGACGTCGCCGCGGCGCGGATGCGCTCGGGCAGGTCGCTCAGGCGGATAAGCCCGTCGGCAGAGAAGACCGCCGCGTGCTCGATGGCGTTGGCCAGCTCGCGCACGTTGCCGGGCCAGGAGTACGCCATCATCGCGCCGACCGCATCGGGCGCCAGTGCGCGGCGAGGCTCGCCGTAGAGATCGCTCAACAGGTTCAGGAAGTGCTCGGCCAGCCCGGGAACATCGCTGCGCCGCTCGCGAAGCGCCGGCGCCGCCAGTCGCACAACATCCAGCCGGAAGAACAAGTCCTCGCGGAACTCGCCCTTGTCGACCATCGCCCGCAGATCGCGGTGTGTGGCGCAGAGAATGCGAACGTCGATATCAACGGGCTTGACGCTGCCCAGCGGCACGACGCTGCGCTCCTGAATACACCGGAGCAGCTTGGCCTGGGTCTTGAGGTCCATCTCGCCGACTTCATCCAGGAACAGCGTGCCGCCATCGGCCGCGCGGATGAAGCCCATCGTGTTGGTCTCGGCCCCCGTGAAGGCCCCCTTGACATGCCCGAAAAGCTGGCTCTCCAGCAGCGTGTCACGCAGGCCCGTGCAATCCACCGCGACAAACGGCCCGCTCCCGCGACGGCTCTGCGTGTGGATCGACCGGGCCACGAGCTCCTTGCCCGTGCCCGATTCACCCGTGATCAGCACCGTGCAGTCCTTGGTCGCCACCGCCTCGATGAGCCGACGCAACCGCGCGATCTGCGGCGAGGTTCCCACGATCATCGCGGGGCCGGCCGAGCTGGACGACGCGGGCGTCGTCGGGGGCGCAACCTCAATGCTTCGCGCCACGCTGGTGGCAGCAGAACTCGGAACATGGGCAGTCATGGCACATCCTCTTTACAGCGACCTTTCGGCCGCCCGATCCCTCTTCCGCTGCCGAACCAGAAGCGCACCGCCTCCGTTCGAGATCCGCTGCCGCACCGGTTCGGCAATGGACCATCATCAGCGAGCCCAGGTTGGAAAGCGACCACTCTCCCTCACCTTGGGCGTGCCTCTACGGTACACCAGATGTGACGATCATGCAAGCATTTTGGTCCACAACGGCTGTACCGTTTCGAACGTTTTTCCGGCTCTGAACGTCCGGAAACCTTGGTTTTCTCCCCGGCGGCATGCTCGCGGCACCGAATGGCCGAGAAAGTCACGTGGCATTGTAGAAGTACTAGACTGACAGTCTAGTTTATGGGCGTCGGCGGTGCGTCGCGCTGGTTTCAGAATAGAACAGGGGTTCCCCGCATTGTCGAACTGGCCGCGGTGGGTTGCGTCAGAATGCGACTTCGGTCCGCAGGCCGCCGACGGTGGCGTTGTGGAACTCCTGCTTTCCGCCGGGGTTGACGATGTGCTGGATGTACGGCTTGACGCTCACGAATGGCGTCACCTGGAACTTGTAGAAGGTCTCCAGAGCCAGTTCGTCGCGCGTGAAGGTCTCGCCCGGGTCGCGTGTCGAGCCGACCAGGGCCACCAGCAGGCCCGCGGCGTCATCATCGCGGCCGGTGAACGTGCCGCGAAGGGTCAGGCCCGTGGAGATGGACCAGGGTTGATCGAGGAAGGCCTCATCGCTGAATGCGCCCTGCACAAACGTGAAGAGCCCGCGGGCATCGGGCGCAGCGTCGTCGGGGGCGGGTTCGCGCTGGAAGATCTGCTGCTCCAGAATCGCGTAGCCGCCGGAGAGGCCCCGGCCGGTGGTGGTGTCGAACCGGCTCAGCGGCGCGGTGGTGACCCAGCCGCCTCCGGCAAGCCTGCCCGAGCCGATGGACGGCGCGAAGGGGAGGCGCGACCAGACCAGGCCGACCTCACCGATGAAGAAGAACTCGCTGCCCTTGAATGCCGACTTGGGGCCTTGCGAGCCGGTGTTGATGCCGATGCCTCCGGACCCATCGAACGCGCCGCCGGAAATGTAGAAGTACTCGCAGGGCTTGATGGCCAGAACGAAGCCCGCGGCGGGGTCGGGGTAGGTGGGCAGTTGTGCGTCCGCGGCGGGCGGGCTGGCGCCGCCGCCGTGAACGAACTCATCGGCGTTGTTCACGAACATGAACTCGCTGCCCGCGTCGATCTTGCCGACCTTGATGCGGAAGAGATCGTCGGTGAAGGCGTACTGGAGCCAGAGTTCGGCGAGCTGGTGGACGTTGCGATCGGTTTCGAGCGCGTCGGTCTCCATGAGCGAGCCGACGTCGCGCGTCCCGCCGCGGACGTCGCTGGAATAGAAGTCGGCAAAGGCGCTGAGGCCCTGCAGGGACACGAGTTTGCCGAAGTCGACGGCGAGATTGGCGTCAAGGAGCGATCGCGTGCTTGCGCGGCGGTTCTGTCCGCCGGACCAGACGCTGGACCAGTCATACGTGAACGAGGCGTTGAACTCGAGGCCGCGCTCGAGCAGGGCGGTGCGGGCTCCGCCCCAGTCTCCGGTGGCCTTCTCCCACTCCCACCAGGGACGATGGCCGAACCAGGAGCGAGGCTCGGCGGGTTCGGCGGGCGCGGTCGTGTCGGGGGCGGCGGGAGTTGTCGGGGTGTCGCCCGGAGCGGGCACCTTGGGCGCTGGCGCGGCCGGGGTCGTGGCGGGCGGATTGGCCTGCGGGGCGCGATCGCGACCCGGGACGCGGCGAGGGCCCGCGCCGCCCGGATCGGCGGCGGAGTACTCGCTGGAGGACTCGACACCGGCGACCTGCGCCATGGCGTACGGGGAACCGGCCAGCAGTACAAGAACGGCGACGGTGTGCAAGCGTGTCTTCATGGGTGTGATCCGTGGAGCGTTCGAAAGCAACCGCGTGGTTGCGGCCGACGATGGGACTTCGGCCCAAGTGCTGGGCGGCTTGCGACGAGGGCGGGCTACTGCACGACGGCATGGCAAAACCACCGATCCGCGTGGACCGAGAACATACTCGTGCGAGGGTCGGCTGGACCGGGAACAATGGCGGATGATCGAACACCGTGACTTTGGCGCGACGGGGCTTCGGGTGAGCGTGCTGGGATTCGGCGGGGCCGAGATCGGCTTCATGAACACGCCGCTGGACCAGGTGACGGCGCTGCTCAACGCGGCGCTGGACGCGGGCATCAATGTTCTGGACACGGCCGAGTGCTACAACGACAGCGAGGAGAAGATCGGCAAAGCGGTGGGCCACCGCCGGAAGGACTACCTGCTCTTTACCAAGGTCGGCCACGAGCACGGACTGGCGAAGGATGCGGACTGGTCGGCCGCGAGCATCGAACGGTCGATCGATCGATCGCTCAAGCGACTGGCGACGGACCATCTGGACCTTGTTCAGTTGCACTCGTGCAAGGGCAGCGAACTGGGCAAGGGTGAGTGCATCGAGGCGCTGGAGCGGGCCAAGAAGGCCGGCAAAACGCGGCTCATCGGCTACTCGGGCGACGGCAGCGATGCGCTCGCGGCGGTGATGACCGGGCGCTTCGATGCTCTGCAAACCTCGATCAACATCGCCGACCAGCGCGTGCTGGATGATGTGCTTCCCGCAGCAGCGCGGCGCCGCATGGGCGTGATCGCCAAGCGCCCCATCGCCAACGCTGCGTGGCAGCACGAGCAGCAGCCGACCAACGGGTATCACGTCGAGTACTGGAAGCGGCTCAAGGCGCTGGACTATGCCTTCTGCAAGAAGCCGCTGGAGGAGGCGGCCTCGATGGCTCTGCGATTCACGCTGAGCCAACCGGGGGTGCACGTGGCCATCGTCGGCACCACGCGCGCCGAGCGCATCGCGACGAACGTCAAGGCCGCGGCCCGCGGGTCGCTCCCGCCGGCGGGAATCATGGCCATTCGCGGGCGCTTCAAGTCCGTCGCGGGCGGGGATTGGGTCGGTCAGGTCTGACGGGCCGCGCTCTCGCGGCCGGGGCTTGATTCTCGCAACAGGACCGTGCTTCGGGCGGCCGCGGAGCGAAGCGTGCGAGCACCGAGCGGTCGATCTTCGGACTTGGCCCCATAACGATGTGATTCTGCACAAACCCTGCGGGCGGGGAGGGTGCGGCAACACGCGCACGCTCGCCCATCTTGCCCACGCGGCACCGCCCGCACGCGCGGCGTGATCGGCACGAACGGTGCGCTTGGCGCGGCGCGGTCGTGTGGCATCTTCTTGACCGGCGTGCTCACCCGGTGCGCCGAGTAGGGAGAAGGGCAGAAGGAGTATGCAAGTCAGCGGAGTTTCGCCGTACGGACAGATCTATCAGGGCATGTCCATCGCGGAGATCCAGAAGAGCCTGACGACGGGCGGGCTGGCGCAGGGACAGTCGGTGGCGAGCGTGCAGTCGGCGATCAACGAGGGTTCGTTCGAGTATCGCGCGCCGGACACCGTGAGCCTGAGCAAGGAAGCGCTGGCGATGGCGGGGCAGATCGCCGCGATTCCCAAGGGCATCAAGCCGTGATGAGCGACGACGATCGGCATTGAGCCGCGGGCGGACCCGGACGGGGATGACCGGGTTTCGCAGGACCGCTCGCGGGCGACAGATTGGCGGGATTCAAAACAGCGCGCCGCGCGGCTCAGAGATGAGGACTCTGGGCTGAAGCGTCGCGAGCACGATCGCGTTCTCCATGTGCAGCGCCGGGAGCCTTGAGGGGCTCCCGGTGCACTTTTGGTCAGCCTCTGCGCTGCCGCGAAGGGTCACTCACCGCCCTTGGGTGACTCATCGGGGATCTTGCCTCGGAGCACGGACTCGCGCAGGCCGTCGAAGCGAGCGAGTGCGGCGTCGAGATATGCGCCGGCGAAGAATGCGATGAGACTGATCATCAGCGCGACCCGCAAGTAGTCGCTCGATCCTTTGACTGGGTCGAGCGCGCCCTTGACGCCGATTTCGGCGACGAGGTACACGACGGCTGAGAACACGCCGACGATGAAGCCCAGCGAGGTATCGACCAGCAGTGATCGTGGCGTGGTGGTCTTGCCGCGACGCATAAGGCGGAGGGTCTGGACGCAGGCACCGATGATGCCGGTGAGCGTGGCGGTGGCGATGAGCAGGGGAATCGCCCACGCCCCGGGCAGCGTCTCCGTGGAGGGAGTCGCGGCGGGACGAGCACCCGCGGCGACGCCGGAAATCTGACTCTGGACGATCGACGGGCCGGTCAGGCAAGCGACCCAGGTGACCATCGCCGCGAGCATGACGAGCACGACGCCGTATATGAGACCGGGGGGAGTCTTGCTCCGGATCATCGCGGCGCGGAGACGCAGCGTGACGTTGATGACGTTGTTCGCGTCGCTCTCGCCCTTCCACGTGGAGTAGAGCTCGTCTACCAGATCATCGTCCAGATCGTAGAAGAACTCGCGTCGATGGCTTGAGCCATAGCTCCAGACAGCCTCGGCCGCTCCGCCGAAGCAGCCCACGGGGACGATGACCTTGGACATGAGCGACGCGGCCAGGCCGACGGACTTTGTACCGACACTGCCGCCGATAAGTACGACGGCATCGCAGGACTCCAGAGCCTTGAGGTTGATCGCATCGGGGTCGACGGTGATGGGGTAGCTCTTTCCCGTGACCCATTCGTTGCGGAGCTCGAGTTGGCGGAGCGTGTCCGGGGCATTGGCGGGAAAGTGCAGCTCGACGCGACCAAGTCCACGCGTGCTCGCACCCGCCTGCGCGTAGGCCGTCTTGAAGCCCTCGACGACGGCCTCGGCCAGAACGTCCTGTCGGTCGGCCATGGTCAGAACGCTGCATCCGGCCTCGGCGAACTTCTGGCAGATCAGCCGCACCGCCTCGCGGATGCGGGTCCACTTTTCGTCCCGCTGCGGGTCGTTTGCGAGGTGGCTTGCCGAGCCGATAAGCAGCACGCGGATGCGTTGAGACATCGCGGCAGCATACCGCACCAGATGTTCCGGCCCTGCGCTGGCGAAGACCGGGCCTGGCGAGCGGAAGCGGCGGGGCGACACCCATAGGATTGGCCCCTTTCTCGGAGACCCAAGCATGACCGCCGCCCCCAAGTCGATGGATGCCATCATGGCCCTGTGCAAGCGCAGGGGCTTTGTGTTTCAGGCCAGCGACATCTACGGCGGGATCAACGGTTTCTGGGACTACGGGCCGCTGGGCGCGCAACTGAAGAAGAACCTGCGCGAAGCCTGGTGGCAGGACATGATCATGAATCCGTGCTGGGGGCGCAAAGGCCCGAACGGCCAGCGGGTGCAGTGCGTGCCGCTGGAGACGTGCATCATTCAGCATCCCAAGGTGTGGGAGGCGAGCGGGCACGTCGGCGGGTTCAATGACCCGATGGTGGACTGCAAGGAAACCAAGGGGCGGTATCGATACGACCACGTGATGGTCTATGTCCCCGCGGGTGGCGCGGCGGCCGCGGGCGACAAGCCGATCTTCGCGTACGTGGGCGATCAGCCCAGCGAGACAAAGCAGAAGAAGAAGGCCGAGAAGACCTTCGGCGAAGTCGCGAGCGTGGCGCTGTCGACGATCCCGCAGCCGTGGACGCGCGTGATCGGCCCGGATGCCGAGAAGCCCGGGACGCTGACCGAGCCGCGGATGTTCAACCTGATGTTCGACACGATCCCCGGCGCAATCCGCGACGAGGCGAACAAGGCGTATCTCCGCCCCGAGACGGCGCAGGGCGTGTTCCTGCACTTCAAGAACGTTGTCGACTCGTCGCGTGTGCGCATCCCCTTTGGCATCGGCAACACCGGGCGCTCGTTCCGCAACGAGGTGACGCCGCGGAACTTCACGTTCCGCTCGCGCGAGTTCGAGCAGGCGGAACTGGAGTTTTTCTGCCACCCCGATGAGAGCAAGGCGTGGTACGAGTTCTGGCGCGACTTCCGCATGGACTGGTGGAAGAGCATCGGGCTTGCCGGCGAGAACCTGATCCTGCGCGAGCACGACAAGGACGAGCTCTCGCACTACTCCGTGGGCACCAGCGACGTGGAGTATCGGTTCCCGTTCACCGCCCCGGGCTTCGGCGAGCTCGAGGGCATCGCCCACCGCGGCAACTACGACCTGACCCAGCACCAGACCCACAGCAAGGTCAAGCTCGAGTACTACGACACGACCCGCGGCGAACTGCTGCCCAACGGCGGGCGCAAGGGTGAGCGGTACATCCCCCACTGCATCGAGCCCGCCGCGGGGCTGGATCGCGGCGCACTGGCGCTGATCTGCGAGGCGTACACGCGCGACGACACGCGCCCGAGCCCGGAGTTCCTGAAGCTGCACCCGCGCGTCGCGCCGATCAAGGCGGCGATCTTCGCGCTGATGGACAAGGACGGCATGCCCGAGGTGGCCGACAAGCTCGCCGATGAGGTGTTCGCGAAGTTCGGCCGGTATGGGTTCATCGAGAACGACGCCAAGCAGAGCATCGGCAAGCGCTACGCCCGCATGGATGAGGCCGGCTGCCCGTTCTGCTTCACCATCGACAGCGACACGCTCAAGGACCAGACGGTGACGGTGCGCGACCGCGACACGGGTCAGCAGCAGCGCATCGGGATCGACAAGGTGTGCGGGTTCCTGACTGAGAAACTCGGGCTGTAAACTCCCGAGCGGCGACTCGGCGTGATCACCCGCCCGCGCGCTGCGGATCCGGAAAGTCGCGCTCCAGCGCCGACACGAAGTCCGTCACCATGCTGTACACCGGGCGGTGGAGGTTCTCGACCTGCCCCGTGCGCGTCGCGGCCTCGCTGAAGGCCTCATCGAGCTGCGCCAGCGTCTCGGCCCAGACGACGATGTGGAACTCGCCCAGCCCGGGCGGGCCGAAGCCGAACTTGCGGCGCGTCAGGCTCCAGCCGACGATCTTGTTCTGCGACTTGAAGTGATCCAGGTACGCGCGCACGGCCTCCGCAAACTGCAAGTCCTGCCGGCTGTCGCGAAGGTTGACCCACATGTGGTAGTAGTTCATGGTCGGAGCGTACCAGGGCCTCTGCGCGGGCTCACAGGCCGGAATCCACACTCGGTGCGGAATTTGTCCGGACATCCATCGGTCCGCGGCGAATCCGAGTATCATCCGTCCGAGTCGGAGAACGTTCGTACCCGCCGAGACTCGAGGGCTCGATCATGGCTTCCGTTGTCTTCTACTTTCAGGTCCACCAGCCCTATCGCCTGCGGCGGTACAGCGTCTTTGATGCCGACCCGTTCTACTTCGACAGCCAGAAGAACGGGGACATCTGCCGCAAGGTCGCCGAGAAGTGCTACCGCCCGGCGACGAACCTGATTCTGGATCTGGTCAAGCGGCATCAGGGCCGCTTCAAGGTCGCTTATGCGCTGACGGGCGTGGTGATCGACCAGTGGCAGGAGTTCTGCCCGGATGTTCTGGACATCTTCAAGCGGCTCAACGACACGGGCTGCGTCGAGTTCGTCGGCGAGACGTACTACCACTCGCTCTCGTTCCTCTACTCGCGCGAGGAGTTCAAGGCCCAGATCGACGCGCACACCAAGAAGATGCAGGACCTCTTCGGCCAGACCCCCAAGGTCTTCCGCAACACGGAGCTGATCTACAACAACGATCTTGCGCACTTCATCTCGACGCTGCCCGGCGCCGATGGCAAGCCGCGGTTCCTCGGGGCGATCTGCGAAGGTGTCGACAACCTGCTGGGCTACCGGTCGCCGAACTATGTCTATCGGCCGCCTCACACCGGCGACAACGCGCTGGGCAAGCCCTTCGGCGTGCTGCTGAAGAACTACCGACTCAGCGACGACATCGCGTTCCGCTTCAGCAACCGCGGCTGGGCCGAGTGGCCGCTGACGGCCGAGAAGTTCGCGACGTGGGTCAACAAGATCAACGGCGACGGGTTCGTCTGCAACCTGTTCATGGACTACGAGACTTTCGGCGAGCACCAGTGGGCCGATACGGGGATCTTCAAGTTCCTCGAGGCGCTGCCCGAGAAGGTCTTCGACGTCAACCCGGGGCACAACGACTTCGCCACGCCGACCGAGGCGTTCACGCGCTTTGCGCCCGTCGGGGCGTACGACGTGCCGCACATGATCTCCTGGGCCGACACCGAGCGCGATCTCTCGGCATGGCTGGGCAACGCGATGCAGAGCAACGCGCTCAACGAGGTCTACCGCCTTGAGAAACTCGTTCGCCAGCGCGCCGACGCGGCCAAGGGCACGGGCGACGCCAAGGCCATCGAGCACGCGCGGTATCTCTACGAGGACTGGCGCAAACTCACCACCAGCGACCACTTCTACTACATGTGCACCAAGTACTGGGCCGACGGCGACGTGCACAAGTACTTCAGCCCCTACGAGAGTCCGTACGACGCGTACATCAACTTCATGAACGTCATGGACAACCTGCGCACACGCGCGACGGTGTGATCACGGGGAGCGGCCATCGGCCCTGGGCCATAGGCCATCGTGAACGGGCCGAGGGCATCTGTGCGCTCACGCTTGTCGATGTCCGATGGCCGAGTGCCGATGGGCGAGTGCCGATGCCCCCTGGGCTCACCTCGGCCCGGCGATCACGCTGGCGTCGACCGCCTGCAGCACGCTCAGGTCCGTCGCCGGTCGCGTGCTCAGATCGATGACCTCGCCCATGCGTCCCGCGGCGTCGATGACGTGCACCACGGGGCGGTCGATCATCTCCGGATGGCTGCCGATGACACGGGCAAGGCTCTCGTCGCTCAGCCGCACGATGCTCGAGACCGGGAACAGCCCGCAGCATCGCACGAGCATGCGCGCAACAGCGCGGTCGAGTTCTCCGGCGCTGGCGCGCCGCACGACCTGCTCCATCGCGTCGTACGCGAGCATGGGCTCGCGGTGCGGACGCGGCGCCGTCAGCGCGGCGAAGACGTCGGCCACTGCGACCATCCGCGAAATCGGATGCGTGCGCCGCTCATCGATGCCGCGCGGATAGCCCGAGGCGTCGCTGCGCTCGTGGTGCTCGTACACCGCCCGGCCGACCTGCGAGGGAAGGTCCGCGATCGCCTCCAGCAGCACGAGCCCGATCGCCGGGTGGCGACGGACGCGGTTGACCTCGGCCTCATCGAGCGGGCGCTCGGCACGCCTCACGCCCTCGGGGATCATCGTCATGCCCACATCGCTGAGCAGTCCGGCAAGGCCCGCCTGCAGCACCCACGAACGCGCCCAGCGTGCACGCGAACTCATCGCCACGCAGAGACACGCGGTGGTGAGCATGTGGTCGGGCAGATACTCGGGCCTGCGCGGCGTGTTGAGCGCCAGCTCGCAAAACCTCCGCGGCCAGCGCGCGTGCAGCGCGATGAGTTCCTGCACGATGGCGCTGGGCTCCTCGAGCTTCACCGGTAGGCCCGCCGTCAGTCGCGCCAGGGTCTGACGCTGGCCCTGAACCAGTCGCGCGCGGAGATCCAGTAGCGAGCGCCCGTCGGGCCAGCCCGCGAGCGACTGATCATCGAGCACCGCCGCATCGACGCCGGTCGGCGGCTCCGTGGCGTGGCGCTCCCACTGTCCCGATCGCTGGGACGCCATGTCGTCGGCCAGCCGCACCATCGTCGAGCGCACGCGAGCGAGTTGGTCGTGGCGGATCGCCCATGGGCGCGAGCGTTCGGGCGGCAGCGCGACCCCCGCCGCGGGAACCTGGTTCTCGGGGTCGAGCGGATCGATCACACCTTCGGGCTCGCTGAACGGGCCGCGTGCGGTGTCCGACTCGATCGGCTCGTACGCGCCCATCGACATCGCGTCGAGGTGGTGCTCCTCGAACGGCTGGCCGGGCTCGGCGGTGAGCACGCCGCCCTCGCTGATGATCGGGCCGTGCGTCGCGGTCAGGCGCGACGGGCGCACGCGCCGGACCATGCGCGCCCGCGCGATGTCCGACACACTCTGGGCCATGACGAAGACCGGCTCGCCGCTGGCTCGCAACGCGCCGATCATCGCCTCGGTCAGCCGCACATGCGGCGGGAGCAGCTTGATGCCCTGGCGCGAGAACAGCGCCTGGGGCAGCATCTGCCCGACGTGCAGTTCACGAACTGGAATGAGCTGCGCCAGAGTGGACCGTCCGGTCTGCGGGTGCTCGTACGCACGGCGCACGTGCGCCGCCCGACCCTTGCGTTATCGGCAACTCCGGGCACGAACTGAACGCGGCCGCCGCGTGCGGACCCTTTGAAGGGGACGCGATCGGATGGTCCGAGAAAAAAGCCGCCCGGGGCGTGCCCGGGCGGCTTTGGAGACTCACTGATTGTCGTCGCCGCGTGCTGCGCGACGCACGAATTACTTGGCGGACTCTTCCATGATCACGGCCTGAGCCGCGGCCAGCCGCGCGATCGGGACGCGGAACGGCGAGCAGGACACATAGTCCAGGCCGGCGCGGTGGAAGAAGTGAACGCTCTTGGGATCGCCACCGTGCTCGCCGCAGATGCCGACCTTGAGCTTGGAGTTGGTCGCGCGGCCCTTGTCCAGGCCCATCTTGACGAGCTGGCCCACGCCGCCCTGGTCAAGGCTCTGGAAGGGGTCGCCGTCGAGCAGCTCGCGATGGAGGTAGTCGGGCAGGAAGTTGTTGATGTCGTCGCGCGAGAAGCCGAAGGTCATCTGCGTCAGGTCGTTGGTGCCGAAGGAGAAGAAGTCGGCCTGCTCGGCGATCTCGTTGGCGGTGACCGCGGCGCGGGGGACTTCGATCATCGTGCCGATCGGGATGTCGATGCGCTTCTGCCAGCCCTTCTCAAGGCGGACGTTGTTGATGGTGTCCAGGGTGAGCTGGCGGAGATAGGCCAGTTCCTTGCGCGTGCCGACGAGCGGGATCATGATCTCGGGCATGGCCTTGATGCCGTTGGCAACGCAGTCAAGGGTGGCCTCGACGATGGCCCGGACCTGCATGACGAGGATCTCGGGATAGGTCACGCACAGACGGCAGCCGCGGTGGCCCAGCATCGGGTTGGCCTCGTGCAGCTCGTTGACGCGGTGCTTGACCTTGTCGAGCGTCACACCCATGCTCTTGGCCAGTTCGGCCTGCTGCTTGTCCTCGTGGGGGAGGAACTCGTGCAGCGGCGGGTCGATCAGGCGGATGGTCACGGGCATGCCCTTCATCGCCGTGAACAGCCCGACGAAGTCGTCGCGCTGGTGGGGCAGGAGCTCGGCGAGGTACTTCTCGCGCATCTCCTTGCTGTCGGCCAGAATCATCTTGCGCATGCTCTTGATGCGCTCGCCGTCGAAGAACATGTGCTCGGTGCGGCACAGGCCGATGCCCACAGCGCCGAACTCGCGTGCGCGACGCGCATCGGCCGGCGTGTCGGCGTTGGTGCGGATGGCTAGGCGGCGGTACTTGTCGGCCCAGCGCATCACGGTGGCGAAGTCGCCCGAGAGCTTCTCGGGGATCACCACCGGGACCGAGCCGGCCATGACTTCGCCCGTGCTGCCGTCGATGGAGATGACGTCATCGGGCCCGAAGGTCTGGCCGCCGACGGTCAGGCGCTTGGCCTTGGTGTCGATCTGCAGTTCACCCGCGCCGACGACGCAGCACTTGCCCCAGCCGACGGCGACGACCGCGGCGTGGCTGCTGCGACCGCCGGTGCTGGTCAGGATGCCCTCGGCGCTGTGCATGCCCTCGACGTCCTCGGGGCTGGTTTCCTCGCGAACGAGGATGACCTTCTCGCCGCGGTGGCGACGATCAACAGCCTCGGCGGCGGTGAATGCGAGCTTGCCGACGGCCGCGCCGGGCGAGGCCGGGATGCCGCGGGTAAGGACCTTGGCAACCTTCTTCTTGGTCAGGTCGAAACTCGGGAGCATGAGCTGAACCAGGTCGCCGGCCGGGATGCGGACGACGGCCTGCTTCTCGGTGATGAGCTTTTCCTTGACCATGTCGCAGGCGATCTTGACGGCGGCGGCGCCGGTGCGCTTGCCGGTGCGGGTCTGGAGCATGTACAGCTTGCCGCGCTCGATGGTGAACTCGATGTCCTGCATCTCGCGGTAGTGCTTCTCCAGCTTGGTCTTGATCTTCATCAGCTGGTCGTACGCCTTGCGGTCCCACTTGGTCATCTCGTCGATGAGCTTGGGCGTACGGATGCCCGCGACGACGTCCTCGCCCTGAGCGTTGATCAGGAAGTCGCCGTAGAACTTGTTCTCGCCGGTGGCCGGATTGCGCGTGAAGCCCACGCCCGTGCCCGAGTCCTCGCCCATGTTGCCGAAGACCATGCACTGAACGTTCACGGCGGTGCCGATCAGACCCTGGATGCCCTGGATGCGGCGGTAGGACACGGCGCGGTCACCGTTCCAGCTCTTGAACACGGCCTCGATGGCCAGCTCGAGCTGCTTGTACGGGTTCTGCGGGAACATCTCGCCGACCTTCTTGCGGAACACTTCCTTGTACGCCTCGCACAGCTCGACGATGCCCTGCTCGGGAACGTCGGTGTCGGTCTCGGCCTTGTACTTGGTCTTGATCGCCTTGAACGCAGACTCGAACAGGTGGTGATCCACACCCATGACCACGTCGCCGAACATGTTGATCAGGCGGCGGTACGCGTCGAAGGCGAAGCGACGGTTGCCCGTCCGCTTGGCCAGACCCTCGACCGCGGCATCGGTCAGGCCCAGGTTCAGGATCGTGTCCATCATGCCCGGCATGCTGACGGCCGCGCCGGAACGCACCGCGACCAGCAGCGGGTTGTCGCTGTCGCCGAACTTCTTGCCCGTCTCCTTCTCAAGGAGATTGATGTACTTGTGAACCTCGTTCATCAGGCCCACCGGCAGACGCTGGCCGGCGCGGTAGTACGCGGCACACGTCTCGGTCGTGATGGTGAAGCCAGGGGGCACCGGCAGGCCGATTTCGCACATGTCCGCGAGGTTCGCGCCCTTGCCGCCCAGCGACATCTTCATCGAGGCGTTGCCCTCGGTCTTGGAGGCACCGAAGTAGTAGACCATCTTGTTGGCCTGCAACTTCGAGGGCGTGGCCTTGCCCGTGATGAGCGGGCGGAGCCCGTTGGTGGTGCCGTTGGTGTTCGCGGGCTTCTTGGCGGTGGCGCTGGGCATGAGGGGTACCTTTCTTTCGGGCGTGCGAGGCTGATTTTCTTCCGCCGTTGCGGGCGGGTGCCGATCCCGCTCGGGGCCAGTTTCTGGCCCGGGCGTCACGAGCCGGGAACAGACACGACGCGGCGACAACCAATCCCGCGCGGCCGGCTCGGCATGTTCGATGGTCCAAAGACCCGCGAGGGCTCGGCCCGCCTCTCCATCCGACAACCTGCCGGGCGAACAAGCGGACACCTTCAGACCCAAGATCAATATTAGGAGCCCTCGGCGTGATTTTCGACGCAGAATCCGCGCCGTTGCCGACGAATCCACCCCGGGTTGTGGTGTGCGCCCGCCGAGTCCCGCTCTCGCAAGAGAGCAGACCGCGGTGCTCTGACAGGCTCAAAATCGAGCCTCTCAGGCCGATCTTGGGGTTTGCCCGCGGACACGGGTGCGGCCGCGGGTCGATCGCGCAGGATCACCCGCGGGCCGAGAGCACGGGCAGGTGCTGAGGGCGGACAGAAATAGACAGGCGGTCAAATAGTGAGCCTTGCCCCGGGAGTGCCTCGCCATCGAGTTGGCCCGGTGCGGGGCCGCCGACGGCCTCGATGACGATCTGGCGGCCACGCTGGTAGACCAGGTGGGCATCGCGGGTGTGCCGGCGGAGTCTGGCCATGGCGGCCCAGAGCAGGGTGCGGGCGGCGCTGGCGCAGGGCATGAATGCGACATCGAGTTGGCCATCGGTCATGTCGGCGTGGACGGCCGGATCGACGCGCAGCGCGTACTGACGGCTGTTGCCGACGACGATGATGCCGCGCTGATCGCTGACGACCTCGCGGCCATCGACGGTGACGCGCAGTCTCGGAAACGTGGGCCTGAGCAGTTCGGCCAGCACCGGGCGGACGTACGCGGAGTGACCTCCGCCGACGATCCCGCGAGCCCGATCCGCGGCGAGGCGTCCGGTGACGCTGGCGTCCGGCCCGCTGGAGCACATGAGCAGGAACGATCGTCCGTTGCAGACGCCGACATCGGCCCGGACGATCTGCCGGCGGTTCAGGGCGTTCATGAGCGTTTCGTAGCGTCGGCTCATGCCCCACTCGCGAGCGAAGAGATTCTCGGTGCCCAGCGGGACGTGGTAGAGCGGCACACCGGTGGCGACGGCGTCATCGGCGCAGTGGGCGACGGTGCCATCACCGCCGACGACCAGCAGCGCATCGACGCCCGTGAGCGCGCCGCGGACATCGGCGTTGATTCCGGGGCCGACGCGGACGAGTTGGACACCGACGCCATCGCGGACCAATCGGTCGGCCAGCGGGAGCGCGACGCGCTGCGACTTGCCATAGCCGCTGACGGGGTTGTAGAGCAGGACGACGCGCATGAACGGCTCCGCCGCCGCGAAACGGGGTGCATCGCGGGGAAAAGGATTATCGACCGAAGTGGCCGCATCGGGTCCGAAGCGCGGAATCGCGTTGGCAATCTTCACATTGCGGGCGGGCGCTGCTCGGTATCGGGCGGTGCGGCGCGTGCTCGCCGGTGGCGATGCGTCGCATCAGGCGGGGCGCTGACCCGCGAGGAACATGAGCGTGCCCTCGGCGTCGGCGCGCCAGCTCAGACTCGCCAGCAGCGGGTTGATGGTGCCGCGGAGGCCGGCCAGGCGCGTGGAACGGTTCATCTCCTCGCGCAGTTCGCGCTCGAGACTCCAGGCGGTGCGCGCATTGGGCGCCGGCTGCCCTTTGCGACGTTCAGCGCGAAGGGCGACCTCCCACGTTGTGAAGCTCCCGATGCGTGAGGGCGTGATGCCGGCACTGCGCATGGCGCGGGCGAGGGTCTCGGGTCCGAACAGGCTCACGTGGGTATGCGGTATCCACTTTGAGAAGCCCGCGCCAAGTTCGCGCACGATTGGGGACTCGAAGTTGTCGGTGACCACAACGAGCCAGCCGCCGGGGCGCAGCACGCGGACCTGCTCGCGCAGGAATGCGACGGGGTCGAGGGTGTGCTCGATGACCTCGGCGCTGAGCACGCAGTCGAAAGATCCCGGCGCGAACCCGGCCCGCTCCAGCGGCTCGTTGATCACGGGAACGCGGAGGGTGTCGCGGGCATGGAGCGCCTCGCCGCGACTGACCTCGACGCCCGTTGCATCGATGCCGCGGGCACGGAGCTGCGCGACGAGGTAGCCGTAGCCGCAGCCGACATCGAGCACGCGTGGCGCGGGCGAGTCGCGGCCGGTCGTGAAGACCTCCGGCAGCAGTCGCGCGAGCAGGCGGACGTTCACGCGGGCGTTGATGAGCTGGCCTGCGCGGTGCCAGTCCGATCCCCAGTCGTGCGCGTAGTAGCGTGCGGTGGCGTCGGCATCGAAGACGCGCGACGCGAGCATCATGCCGCAGCGCGTGCAGCGCACGACGGGGATGAAGCGGAAGTCGTGAACGATCCGGCGTTCGCTGGCCGGAGCGCCGCAGAGCGGGCACGGCCCGCGGTCGACGAGGTTGACGACCTGACCGGTATGGTCGAGCAGCGCGGTCGCACCAACCGTGTCGGGCGTGGCGGTCACTTGATGCCCGCCAGGCGACGGACGGTCTGATCGAAGTTGCGGGTCATCGCGGTGACCAGCCCGTAGATGATCGCCGCGTGGATCACCAGACTCACCAGCCCGCCGATGATCAGCGCGGTGCGTGCGGCGCCCATGCCGCCGGTGCTGCGGACCACGGTCTCCTGCAACGCGACTTCGGGTTGAATGGTGGCGACGATGGCCGCGGCGGGGTTGAGCGCGGCCAGGACGGGCCCGAGCAGCGGGACATCCGCCGCGGCGCGCCAGGCGCAGAGCCCGACCATTCCCGCGACGACGCCGACAACGCCGACGGTCTGCGCGACGGATCCGAGCACGCCGCGGCTGCGGAGGCTGAAGCTCATGCCGATCATCACGCAAAGGGCGATGAACGGGATCACCGACAACGCGCCGACGACGCCGGCCTCGGGCAGAACCAGCGGCGCCTGCGAGGCGCCGCCCATGGCGGCACTGGTGTACGCGATCTGCGTCGTAGATGTTGCTCCGGGCGCGCCGGTCTCCAACGCGCCGGCGATGCCGACATACAGCCCGGCGACAAGCAGCGTGAACAGCGGGACCGCGAGCATGGGCAGCAGGTAGGCCATCATGCCCTGGAGTTTGCCCGAGAGGTACTTGGCCGGCGTGATGGGCGTGGTCAGGAGCAGATCGAGCGTGCCGTCCTCGCGTTCGCGGCTGACGGCGGTCGCGGACATGTTCACCGCTACGAGCGTGATGACCAGCAGCTCGCCCATGACCGTCGCCAGCAGCACGGTTCGGAAGGTGGTCTGCGTCAGCGTGCCCATGTGCAGGAGCAGCACGATGACGACGCCCGAGAGCAGGCCCGCGGCGATGAAGGCGTACCGGGCCAGGATGCGCCCGAGGGTCGCGTTGCGGCTGGCGGCCTCGCGCCAACTGATCGGGTTGGCCCAGACGGCGCGGGCGGGTCGGGTCTCGCTGCCAGCAGCGCCCAGGCCCAGCATGCGTCGATACCACGGCGCGGGGCCGCTGGCGGTCCCGGTGCGCCCGCCCAGCCCGCCAACACCCGCGATGCCGCCGATTCGCACCGTGACAATCGACGCGGCGATGAGCAGCACGCTCAGGCCCGGAGCGATGATCAGGCTCGTGAGCACCGGACGCTCGAGGAACCAGGCCTCCAGGCCCGCGCCCGTGCCGGGGGGCATGACCGGGTACGTGCTGGGCTGGAGCAGCGCCGAGAGGGTGAGGAACGGGTTGATCGCCGTCATGTACGTCACGCCCGGGTTGCCCGTGGCGGCGCGGATGACGGCGTCGGCGCCCGCGGTGACGGCCAAGTACGAGATCACGCTGACATAAAACGCAAAGACGGCCCGCTTGCCCACCACGCGCGAGACCGACAGCGCCACCGCAGCGGAGCCGACGACCAGCGCCGCGCACGCGGCGATGAGGTAACTCAGGAAGATGCGATCACCCGGCACCCCGCCGAAGTACTGCGTGATAGCGAACAGCGGCAGCGAACTGACCAGCAGCGCCAGGATGAAGAAGAGCCGGCCGAAGAGGTTGCCGAGCACGATCTGCGTCGCGCCCAGCGGGGTGGTCAGGAGGATGTCCCAGGTGCGCGGGTCGGCCTCCTGCGCGATCGCGCCGGCCATGAACACCGGCGCGAGGATGCAGATCAGGGCCACCTGCAGGAACGCGATGTACTTGAACGCCGTCGCGCCCTGGGCCGCAAGGTCGCGGAAGTTCATCTGGTCGCCCGACATGAGCACCAGCAACGCCCAGAGCAGCACCGCGATGAGCACCCCCAGATACGCCATGCGCAGATAAAGGTGCTTGGTCCGGCGCGAGCCGTTCTGAACCAGGCGAACGGCGATGGGGTTGGCCGGGCCGAGCCGCAAGAGCCACGAAAGTGCAACGGGCATAGACAAGATGATAACCGGGGCGATCGGAGGGGGGCCGCGTCGGCGACCGCCGGAGGTGCGGACATGGGTGGTGGCGGTGGTGGTGGCGTCTGGAGCGATGGCAAAAAGTGCCCGCCGGGGCGGGATTTGGCCGATCACATTCGTGTGCGCGCCCGGAGTGCGCGCCGTTCGCGACCGCGAGAGCACCATGAGCCAAAGCACCACACTCGGCCAGATCTCCCCGCTCGAACCCGTGAGTCAGTTCACGCAGGCCGTTTCGGGCATGCCGTGGGTCATGCATGTCATCATCGGCTCGGCCCTCTTGGCCGGGGCGACGCTCTGGCTGGTCGGCCGCAGCGTCATCCGTCCCGCGACCGCGACGATCGGTGCGGCGTTCGGTGCCGCGGCGGGGTTTGTCATGCTCCCGGTCATGGTGCCGCAGGCCGACGTTTCGCCCTATCTGGCCATGGTCGCCGGGCTGTTCCTCGGGCTGGTTGGTGGCCTGCTGCTGTGCAGGGTCGCCACGGCCATTACGTTCGGCTCCGTGCTCGGCGCGGGTTTCGGGCTTATCGCCGCGGCGGGGATCAGTGTCGCGGGGATCGTCCGCGGCACCGGCGCGCCCGCGGCGGCGGCGCTGGCCCAGACGGGCATCGGCGGCGATGAGCAACCCCTGCTCCCGCCGGCAGAGATCCCGATGGATGAAGAGCCGGCGCCGCCGGAGTATGTCGACCCGGGTCCGGACCCCAACGACGTCGAACGCCCCGCGACGCGGCCCGCGCCGGTCCGCAAGCCCGCGACCGCGCCGAACCAGAACTCGGGCAAGAAGGCATCGAGCTCGCCGCCCGCGGGCGGCACGGCGAACGCGGACGCGAGCACGCGGGCGACACGCGCCGTGGCCGAGCGGATGTTCAGGGCCGAGCCGGGCACGCCCGCGTATCAGGCGCAGCAGTTGTACGCCTCCGCCCGCTCGTCGCTGAGCGAGTCGTGGAACGCGACGCCGGTCGGGCACCGGCTGTGGATCAGCGCCGCGGGTGTGATGGGGCTGCTGCTGGGCACGCTGGCGGGCATCGCGATGCCGCTGTGGGCCGCGGCGGCGGTGACATCGCTGGTGGGCTCGGCGGTGATGCTGCCGTCGGGCGTATGGCTGGCGCACGCGTTCGATGTGCCGGGGCGCGGGATGCTGGACCTCTCGCCGCTGAGCTGGGCGCTGGTGTGGCTGATCATCGCGATGATCGGCTTCGTGGTACAGAGCCAAGGCCTGCTGCCGGACACGACGCCCGCCGGCGCGGGCCGGAAGAAGGGCAAGAAGAAGCCCAAGCGCGATGAGGACTGAGGCGATGTCGGCGCGATGAGCGCCTTGCTCAGCCGTGGACTTTGCGCAGGCGGCCCGTGGGGATGTTCAACTGGCCGCGGTACTTGGCGACGGTTCGCCGGGCGATCTCGAGCCCGCGCTTCTTGAGCTCCTCGCTCAGATCGTCGTCGCTGAGCGGGTTCTTCTTGTCTTCCTTGTCGATGATGTCCTGCAGCGCTGCGCGGACCGCATCCCAGCTCACCTCGCTGCCGGCGTTCTCGCCGGAGGTGCTCACGGTGCCGCCGCTGAAGAACTTGCGCAGCGCGACGATGCCGCGCGGTGTCTGGACGTACTTGTCGGCAACAGCGCGTGAGACGGTGGCGACGTGGATGCCGAGCTGCTCGGCGACCTTGGTCATGGGCAGGGGGCGCAGAGCCTCGGGCCCTTCATCGAAGAACTCTCGCTGCGCCGCGACGACCGCCTCCAGCACGCGGAGCACGGTGCGCTTGCGCTGCTCGATCGCGTCGAGCAGGAAACTCGCGTTGGACAGGTTCGTGCGGATGAAGTCGCGCGTCGGCTTGGGGGCGGCGCGGTCCTTGGCGAGTTTGGCGTACTCCTGATTGATGCGCAGATTGGGCAAGCGCCGATCGTTCAGGTACGCGTAGTAGCGATCGTTCTCGGCGTCGTATTCGACGAACGCGTCGGGAACGATGGGCGGCTCGCTGGCTCGCTCGAGCTGGCGCCCGGGCGCGAGGCTGAGCGTCTTGAGACGAGCGACGGCCAGGCGGAGCGCATCGACACTCACGCCGAGTTTGCTCGCGATCTTCGGCTGGCGGTTCTGACGAAGGTCTTCAAGGTGATCCTGCACCAGGGCCCGCGCGAGCGTCCACGCGGCGCGGTCCTCATCGCTCTGGTCCTGATCAAGCCGGGCGTCGACCTGCAGCAGCAGACACTCCTTGACATCGCGCGCGCCGATGCCCGCGGGCTCGAGCAGCAGTTGAACGGCCTTGAGGGCGTGCTCGAGGTCCTGCACGCTCGGGCGCGGGCCGCTGCCCTGCGGCGCAGCGCGCTCGGCGATCTGCTCCAGCGGCGTGCGGAGGTAGCCGTCGTCCTCGATGTGGGCGATGATGATCTCGCCAAGTGCGCGCAGTTCGGGCTTGACCTCTGTGAGCCCCCACTGCTCCTGAAGCTGCTCGCCGATGGTGCCGACGCGGGCCTGGGTGTTGGCCATCGCGTCCATCTTCGAGTCGCGGTCGCCCTCATCACCACGGGCGCGGGGCTCGTACTCGTCCTCGCGGGTGCTGACGCGTTCCTCGAAGGCGTTCTCGGCCGCGTCGGGGTTGCTGGCCTCGAAACTCTCCAGGCGTGAGAAGTCGTCGCTGCCGTGCTCGGCGTCGACGTGGAGCGGCGCATCCTCGGCGGCATCGGCGGCGCTGGCGTCGGCGCGGTCGCGGAGCTGGTCGCCCGTGTCGCCGGCATCGCCCGTGTCGCTCGCGCCCGGCGCATCGCCGCCGTCGGCGACCTCGAGCGTCGCGTTGTTCTCCAGTTCCTGCTCGATGCGCTCCTCGAGCTCGGCCATGGACATCTGCAGAATCTCCATCGACTGGATCATCTGCGGCGCCAGCTTCATCTGCTGGCTCATGCGCATCTGTTGTGAGGTGTCAAAGCGCATGGTGTCCGTCCATCATCAGGCCGCCCGTGTGGGCACGATCAGTCCGCCGCCTCCGAGTCGTCCATCATCCCGCGGCGCTCGGCGATCGCATCGGCCAGCACCGCCTTGCTCGCAAACTCCATCGTCCCGCCCGTCGGCAGCCCACGCGCCAGCCGCGTGAGACGCACCTTCCGGCGTCGGCACTGCTCGCTGAGGTACAGCGAGGTCCCGTCTCCTTCCATCGTCGGATTCAGCCCCAGGATCAACTCCTCCACCGCCACGCCACCGGCGTTGCGGCCCGCATCATCCAACCGTTCCCACAGTTGCGGAATGGTCAGGTCCGATGGTCCGATTCCATCAAGGGGCGATAACCGGCCCAGCAGCACGTGGTACAGACCGCGGTACGCGCCCGTGCTCTCCAGCGCCAGCACGTCCCGCGGCTGTTCGACGACCATCACCACCGAGCGGTCACGCCGCGCATCGGCGCAGATCGGGCACAGGGCCTGCTCGGTGAGGTTGAAGCAGACGCGGCAGTTTCGCACCGCGCCCTTGAGCCCGCCGATGGCCGCGGCCAGCGACGACGCGACCGCCGACTCGCTCTTGAGAAGGTGCAGCGCCAGACGCTCGGCGCTGCGACGGCCGATGCCCGGCAGCCGGGCGAGTTCATTGATCAGGCGATCGACCGCCTCCGGGTAGCCCGTGGACTGCGAGAAGCCGCCGACACCCGCGCTGACACGCGCCGGGCCTGCCTTTCCACGCGCCGACCGCGCACGCGATGAGACCTCGGCGTTGGCCGGGCCGGCGGAAGTCGGCTTGCCTGAGTCTGACGCGTGCATCACGGAACTTATGGTAACCCCTCCGCCGGGGCGGCTGCACAAGCAAACCGCGGGCCAAACGCAGCCAAAATGGATGCGTCACCCTATGCTTGGGCATGATCCGATCGTGGAAGTTCATCGTCGCGCTGGGTCTTGGGCTGACCCTTGCCGGGCTGTACGCCCGCTACGGCGTGCGCGACAACGTGCTGCCGCGGAACTTCGGCGTCGTCGTCGAGGGGCAGGTGTATCGCTCGGGAAGGCTCACCCCCGCCGCGACGCAACTGGTGCACGACCGGACCGGGTTCCGGACGGTCATCGACCTCGGTGCGTACGTCGGCAAGCCGATCGATGAGCAGGTCGCCGCGAAGACCGCTCAGGCACTCGGCGTCAAGCGGATCAACTTCACAGATCTGGACGGCTACGGCGTCGGCAATCCGAACAGTTATGTCGCGGCGTTGCGGGCGATGAGCGACCCGGCCAACCAGCCTGTGCTGGTGCACTGCGCCGCGGGGGCGCAGCGCACCAGCGTGTGCATGATGCTCTACCGCAAGATCTACCAGGGCGTCCCGTTCGAGACCTCGATCGCCGAGGCGCTCGAGCACGATCACGACCCGCGCGACAATCCGCACCTGCGGGTGTATCTCCAGACCTATGCCGAGGCCATCGAGCGGGCGGTGCGGACGGGCGAGACGATCCCGTGGCCCGACGCGACAGATGCGACCGAATCGCCCGCCACGCCCGCGGCGACGGCGCCGATTACGGCACCGTGAAGCCGCCGTCGACAAGCAGGTCGGTACCGGTGATGAAGCTCGCCGCATCCGAGCACAGGAACAGCACCGCCGCGGCGACCTCTTCGGGCTTGCCCACGCGACCGATGGGGTGCATCGAGGCCATGTAGCTGCGCTTGTCGGCGTTGTCGGCGAAGCGGTCGTACATCTCCGTCTCGATCGCCGCGGGCGCGACGCTGTTGACGCGGATGCCGCTCTTTGCCCATTCCATCGCCGCGACCTTTGTCAGGCCCACGACCGCGTGCTTGGTGGCGACGTACACACCCATGCCCGGCATGCCGATCCGGCCGGCGACGCTCGATGTGTTCACGATCGCGCCGGCTCCGCCCTTGAGCATCGCGGGGGCCTGATGCTTCATGCTCAGAAGCACGCCCAGCACGTTGATGTCCATCACGCGGCGGTACTCGCTCTCGGTGGCCTCGGCGATCGGACCCATCGACTCGACGCCCGCGTTGTTGAACGCCCAGTCGAGTCTGCCGAACTTTGACACGGCAAAGTCGACCGCGTTCTTGGCGTCGCTCTCTTTGGAGACATCGCCCTTGAAGTACGCCGCGTCGCCGCCGGCCTGGCGTGCCAGATCGACCGTCCGGACCCCCTCCTGCTCACGACGTCCCGTGACGACGACCTTTGCGCCCGCGCGGGCGAAGGCCATCGCGGTGGCGCGGCCGATGCCGGATGTGCCGCCGGTGATAAGTGCGACTTTTCCAAACCCTGGGGTGTTGCTGCTGCCGCTCATTCTTCCTGCTCCGTATCAGTTCGGCCCGAACGAGCGCCGGTGTGCGAACCGCCCGCGCCGCACCGAAACACTCGGCGTGTGGGCAATGAATCATATTGATGCTTATCGATATGGCTGCGTGGCGCGCACCGCGACCTTCGCGAGCCCGGTTCACGGTGATGCGGCGATCACCGCTTCCGGGGGCTGCCGGTCTTCGTCTTTGCGCGCGATGAGCGCCGTGCGGAGCGGGCGGACGGCTCGCCGGCAATGACCGACGCGAACCCGGCGAGCACGTCCTCGTTGGCCGTGAGCATGTGGAACGGGCCGTCCTTTCGGACGCTGATCAGGCCGGACTTGGCCAGTGTGCGAACGTGGTGCGAGATCGTCGGCTGCGAGAGCTCGAAGTGTTCGCACACCTCGGTGCAGGTCATCGACCCCGCGCGACGCAATGCGCGGAGCATCTCAACCCGCGTGGGGTCCGCGATGGCCTTTGCAACTCGGACGATCTGGGCGTCTTCCATCGTGGCAGCCTAGGCCCTCATGTACGTCGCGCACAGCCTGGGCGGGCCGGATTCACCCGTGACCAGACCCGTTTGCGCCTGGCCGTAGCTGCTCAGGCCCGCACGCAGCATCATCGCGTCGACTTCCGCGAGCATCAGCGGCCAGGGCGGGCCGTCGCGATCATCGCTGGCCTGCTCATCTTCACGCGACCGCGCGATCACCACCGCGACGCCGCGCGGCGAGATCAGTCTGCCGATTCCCTGCGCCACGCACTCACGCACCGCCGGGCGGACGGACTGGAGCGTGTAGATCTCCACCACAAGGTCGAAGCGAGCCTGAAGCCGCGATGGCAGCTCGCACGCATCGGCAACAACGAAACGCTCGGCCATTCCGGGGTGCCGCCGCTGCGCCCACTTGATCGCGGTTGGCGAGCAGTCGAAGCCCAGCACGTCGTAGCCCCGGTGGCACAGCTCGGCGACGTCATCCCCCAGCCCGCACCCGACGACCGCGGCCCTGCACCCGGGCCGCACCACGCCGCAGGCGTCGCGATTGAGCCACTGGACCAGCAACGGATGCGGGCGAAGGTCCGCCCAGGGCACCCGCGTGGCGTCGTCCTCCGCACAGCGATAGATCTCATCGAAGAAGTCCGTGTGCTCGGCCATCCGGCATCGATTCACGGGCAGCTCATCGGCGCTCGGCGACGGCTTGGTTTCAGCCATCACGCCCGGGGGCATCATGATGTCGGGATTGATCGCCGTCGGCTGCTTTCGCGCTGCGGAGTCATCGAGAACCATGGGTGTGCTCCCGTGCTGGCTCGCGCCAAATGCCCGCTGCCGCCGCACCGCACCCCACAGACACCAATCGCGAAACGTCCAGACCTCTTCAGCCTAACCGGATCTTGATCATCTGCAAGGGAAAAAACCTGAGTTCGACCGGGGTTTGCCGCGTGTTCGCATGAACCGATGACAAACTTAAGCCTCGGAGGCCCGAAGGTTTGTGGATCGCTCAACCTCTGATCCGCGGCCGTGCGCGATATCGGGGGCACCCAAAAAAGCACGCACCCCGGCGCAAGGCCGGGGTGCGTGGGATCAATTCAGATCGAGCGTGTCAGCCTGAGCGAGACTCAGGGCTGGCAGAGACCGTTGAAGAAGTAGGTGAAGAAGGCGGTGAAGTCGCCGTTGTCGACGGTGGTATCGGGGCCGCCACCGATGTCGAGGACGGTCAGGCCGTCGGTGTTGCCCAGGTCGGCAACGAGACGGGCCGGATCGGACTCATCGAGGAAGAACGCGGCGAAGAAGGCGGTGAAGTCGCCGTTGTCGACCACGCCATCGGGCGACGGATTGCCGTCGGTGTCGGCGATGTCGGCGGGGTTGACGCAGGGGAGGTTGTTATAGATGTTCGCGGCGTTGGTGCCGGTGCCAGCCGCGTTGGTCGAGAAGACGAAGTTCGCCAGACGCGAGTTCGTAAAATTGTACGGAGCGACGCCGAGGTAGTACGTGCCCGCGGGGAGCGCGCCCTGACCGCCGACGAAGTTGGCGGTGTGGGGGGCGTAGTTGCGGACGGGAGCGGCCTGACCGAAGCTGAAGGCCGTGGAGGACGAGCCGGCGTAATTGTCGTCACCCTGAGCCAGCAGCGCGCCGGTGCTGCTGTACAGAGCGGCGATCGAGTCGTTGACATTGGCGGGGCCGCCGGCGTAGACCGAGCCGAGCGTCGTCACGTCAACGAAGTTCGACACGGAGGTCGGGGCCAGCGTCTTGAACTTGAACCAACCCTCGCGCGGGGTGCTGGTGAAGGCCGACGTGCCCGAGACGGGCTGGGCCGAGCCGCCGTGGATCACACCGAGGTTGGTCAGCGCACGAACGTTGTAGTTGATAGTCGCCGTGGCCGTGCGGGCCTGATCATCAGCGATGTTGACGGCGATGGGGTAGGTGCCCGCGGCAAGAGACGGGTTGCCGGCGACCGTCGCGGTCCAGATATTGCCGGAGGTGTTGGAGAACGTCAGAGCCTCGGCCGAGGGGCCGGTGCCGGTGACGACCAGACCCGTGGACGTCGGGCAAGCGCCCGGCGTGATGGTCACGGTCACATCACGGCTGATCGACTCGCCCTCGAAAACCGCGGTGCTCGATCCCGTCGCGACGATGGGGCTGAGAGAACCGACGATCGCCGTCGCGGTCAGCGACAACGGGTTCAGCGACACGCTCGCCGTGGACGCGTTGAACGGAGTCGAGAGGACGAACCCGGTCGCCCAGTTCATCACCGCCGCGTAGTACGTGCCGGCGGGCAGTGTGGCGAGGCCGTTCTGACCCGCGGCGTTCGTCGTAAACGGGGCGTAGGGACGGGCGGGGCTGGCAAAGCCGAAGCTCAGCAGCGACTCATTGCGGCTGCCGAAGTCGTCGTCGCTCGCGACGAGCGTGCCGGCGGCGTTGAAGATGCCCAGAACCGTGTCGCCGTTGGTCGGCGGATTGTTGAGCGTGTGGAAGTCGAACGCGGTGCAGGCGTCCGAGCCGCTCGTCGTCGTGAACTTGAACCAGGCCACCTCGCCCGCGGCGGGAACGACCCCCGCCGAAGCCGTCGAGGTAAGCGTGCCGAGATCCGTCGCGACAACTGCCGCGGCGTTGGCCACGCCAGAGCGAGACAGATCGTCGGTCGCGGTGATCGGGAGGAGCTTGCGGCCCGGAGTGACAGCGCCGACAACCGCGGTGGCGGTGTAGGTCGTGAAGCTCGTCGGGGTGAACGTCGTCAGGCCGGGAACGCCCGTCAGCGCCGACAGATCGCCCTCGACAAGGAGCGTGGAGCTGGTGGGATTGGTGCCCGGGGTGATGGTCACGTTGATGGTGACCGTGTCACCCGCCGCACCAGGGCGGTCGGTGGAGGCCGAAGCGACAGCCGGCGGCGTGGGGACGAGGTTGGGGTTCACGACCATCGTGAACCAGTTCTGGAAGCCGCGGTCACTGGCCGGGAACGCGACACCGGTGGTGTCGAAAGTCGTGAAGTTCGCACCGCTGACACGGAGGTTGAAGTCCGTCGCCGAGGTGATGCGGCTGCTGGTGATGGCGTTGGGGAAGTCCAGACGCGCGCCGCTGCGGAAGTTGTCATCGGTCGGGTTCGCCAGGTTCGTCGCCTGATTCGAGCCCGAGAACGCGACGTAGTAAGTGCCCGGGGCGTACGTGCGGCGGAGGCCGGCGGGCAGGCCCGTGCCGATCGTGATCGGACGGTCATCATTGATGCCGCGGAGATTGTTGTCGGCGGCGTTGATGATGTTGAAGTTCGAGTCGTACACGACGATCGCCGTGTCGTTCGTATTCGTCGGCGTATTGGTCAGCGTGATCTCGCCGGCGATGATCGTCGTGCCGAGGCTCACGGGCGTGACGGGCGTGCGCTCGAGCGTGATGGTGTAGGGCTGAGTCGTGGCCGTGGCGCCGACGACGGAGACAAACACCTCTTCCTCCCTGCCGAAGGAGTAGTACTGGAGGCTGCGGGCGGAGCTCGGGGTCACGCCGGCTCGGCCGACGTCAGCCGTCGCCACGCTCGCGTCGCTGGCCGTGTTGATCACGCCGCTGGACTGCGACAGGCCGCGGAGGCTGAAGGTCATGGTCCCGGTGTTGGCCGTGTTCATGATCAGCCGGTTGCGGTAGATGCCCAGTGCGGCCGGCGTGGTCTTGATGCGGTAGTAGTCCGCCGTCGTGGCGAGCGTTGACGTCGTCACGGACGAACTGCCCGTGCTGGTGCCGGTGATGGTGTCACCGGAGGCCATCGTGAACGAGTTGGCAACGGTCTTGGCGTTGTTGGGCTCGGTCTCAACGAAGTTGGTCTGAGCGAACGCGCTCAGCGGGGCGGCGAGCATCGCCGCGGCAGTCAGGGAACGGATCTTGGTACGTGTCGTCATGGTCTGGATCTCCTGTCTCTGTTAAGAGAGCGTGTCCGTGATCGGGCAGAAACAGCCCACAGCGCGAGCGCAGGGGTCGGGACATCCCCGACAAAGAACCTGCCTAATGCATGTTCGCACCGTCCACGGAAACCGCGGTAGAGTTTACCACCGATCTCCAATCCTTCACGAAATGTTGTCGCATTGAATGGCATTTCGTGCTTGAGAAGCCGGACATTCAAGGGGATCCCTTCGTTGCCCCCGATCAATTCGAGGGCTACGAGATACCGCGAGCGTTTGTACTCTGGTCGGTGTTGTTTGCCTCGCTCGAGACCTCTCAAAAAGACGAACGCCCCGGTTGCCCGGGGCGTTCGCGATCAGACATTGATCTCAGACTGGCTCAGGCCGTTCAGGGCAACGGCAGCGGGCAGCCCTGGAAGAAGTAGGTGAAGAAGGCGGTGAAGTCGCCGTTGTCGACCGAGCCATCGGGGCCTGCGCCCTCGATGAACGTCGCACCGTCGGTGTCGGCGATGTCGGCGATCAGGCGGCCCGGGTCGGTCTCATCGAGGAAGAACGCGGCGAAGAACGCCGTGAAGTCACCGTTGTCGACCGTGCCATCGCTGACCGGGTCGCCGTCGGTGTTGGCCACATCGGCCGGCGAGCAGCGGGCGTCGACCGTCAGCGTCGCGGCGGTGCTGGTCGCGCTGCCGCAGGCATTGGTCACGACAACCCGGTACGCGCCGTTGTCGGCCGGGCTGGCCGCGGCGATCGTGAGGGTCGCGCCGGTCTCGCCGACGATGTTCGAACCGTCCTTCTGCCACTGGAACGAGAGCGGGCCCGTGCCCGAGGCGGTGAAGGTGAACGACGCGGGCTGACCGCTCAGGCGGCTGAGCGAGGCCGGCGGCGTGCCGATGCTCGGGCTGACGCACGACGGAGACAGGTTGCTGCCGACGATCGCACGAACGGTGCCGGTATCGGTCGCGCTGGTCCGCGCGGTGAACAGGTCAGCACCAACCGGGATAAAGAAGCCGACCGCGTAGCGGTGGATGGAGATGTAGTAGGTGCCAGCGGGCAGAGTCAGGCCCGTGCGGCCGTCGAAGAGGGTCTGCGTCGTGGTGCCGCCGGTGTAGGAGCGGGTCGGAGCGGTCTGGCCCCAGGACAGGCCAGAGGGGCCGACGCCCGACCAGTCGTCATTGGTGGCCACGAGGGTACCGTCGGGGCGCCAGATGCCCATGACGGAATCGGTAGAGAGGACAGGGGGTGTAGCGGTGGAGGAGAACGATGAACCGGCGGTGGCGACATCCACGAACTTGGAGGCATCGGTCGCCTCGAGGGTCGTGAACTTGAACCACGTCGCGCCCGTGGGGGTCGCGGCGGCGGTCTGCGTCAGACCGGTCGGGGGCACCGAGTTGGCCACATCGGTCGTGCCGAGGTTCGTCACGGAACGGACGTGCACGGTGATGTTGCCGGACTCAACGACGGTGCCGGCGGGCTGCTCGACCGTGAAGGGCAGGGTGTAGATGCCGTCCGCGGTCGAATCGGACGCGGCGAAGCTGCCGGTCCAGGTCGTCAACGTGGCGTTGGAGATCACCGCGGCGGCGGGGCCGCCGATGCTGGAAGCGTCGACCTTGACAATCGCGGTCGTGCCGGAGCAGGAGGTGATGCGGGTGCGGGCCGGGAGGCCTTCACCCTTGAGGAAGGTGCTGACGCTGCCGGACGGAGCGCCGGTGGCCGAGCCGAAGATACCGGTCAGCGAGACCGTGCCGGCATCGACCGAAGTTGACGAGACGCTGAAGCCAGCGCCGAAGGTCGTGATGCCCGAGCCGCTGGCGACGGCGATGTAGTAGACACCGGCGGGCAGCGTGCCCGAGCCACCAACGAGGTTGGCCGTGAAGGGGCTGTAGGTGCGGGGCGGAGCCGCGGCGCCGTAGGACAGGGCGGAGAACAGCGAGCCGCCGAAGTCATCGTTCGTCGTGCGAAGCGTGCCGTCGGCGTTGTAGACGGCGATGGTGGTGTCGTTGGCGGGCGCCAGGGCCGAGCCGATCGTGTGGATGTCCACGAAACGGCAGGTGCCGGTGGTGTCCGTGGTGGTGATCTTGAACCACGCCACACCGCCGCTGGTGATCGAGGAGCCGGTCACGTTGGGCGTGCCCAGCGCCAGAGCGCCGGCGTCGAAGCCGACGATCAGACGGATGTTCCCGTTGGCGACGTTGCCTTCAGCATCGCTGGCGGTAAAGGGGATGAGGTAGGTGCCCGGAGCGATGGAGCCCAGGGTGTCGGTGTAGGTGAAGGTGTTGGTCGGGCCTTCGGTGAAGGAGACGGGGTTGTCGCCACCGATGCTCGAGAGGTCAGCCTGCACGCTGATGAGCGTGCTCGGGGGCGTGAGGGACGGGAAGACGGTCGCCGAGAGCGTGTAGGACTCGCCGACGAACACCGGGCGAGCGTCGTTGTTGGCCACGGCGCCGAGGCCGCTGCCGGGCAGATTCGTGAAGAGACGGGCACCGACGGTGCTCGCGGTGGTGAAGGGGCTGGCCATGCCGAAGTTGGCGCCGAAAGAGAAGCCCTCGGCGTAAGGAGCGACGCCGATGTAGTACGTTCCGGCGGGCAGAACAGCGCCGTCCTGGCCGGCGAAGTTGACGGTGTAGGGCGTGCGTGCGCGCGACGGCGTGGTGTCGCCGAAGCTGAACGCGGCGCGGAGGGTGCCGTAGTCCGGGTCGTCGGCGGAGTCGACCACGCTGCCGGACGCGTCGTAGATCCCCGCGACAGTGTCGGACGCGGTGGAGTTGCTGGTGTCGATGTCAACGAAGAAGTCCGTCGCGTTGGTCGGCTGGGTGGTGACAAAGCGGAACCAGGCGATCTGACCCGCGGAGACCGCGCGGGTGCCCGCGATGGGCTGAGCCGAGATCACGCTGACTTCGCCGAAGTTCTCCGCGATGCCGGAAAGCGTGATGGAGGAGGCGAAGCTGCGAGACTGAGCATCCGACACCGTCACCGGGGCGGTGTAGGAACCGGGAGCCAGCGAAGAGAGCAGCGTGATCGTTGCGGTGAAGGTGCCGGCGGGGCCTTCGACGAAGGTCGTCGTGCCGGGAACGCCGGTGATGGCGGAGAAGTCGCCGACGACCGAGATGCCGGTGCTCGGGGGCGTGGAAGCGGGCGTGGGCGTGACCGTCAGCGTCACGCTGTCACCGCCGGCGTAGGGCCGCGTGATGGTGATCGGCGCGAAGAACGGAACGCTGTCGATGATGTTCGAATAGATGTTGGCGACGGCCTGGCCAGCGTCCACCGAGGGCGAGACCAGAGCGAAGTTGGCACCCGCGGCCCAGCCGGTGGCCTGACGGGCGATGCCCAGCCAGTACTGACCGGCGGGCAGAACCGCAGCGGTCTGACCGGTCATGGTCGTCGTGTAGGGCGAGTACGTCCGCGCCGGGGAGGTCTGGCCGTAGGAGAAGCCCGCGGCGGTGCTGCCACCGAAGGGATCGCCAGCAGAGTTGCGGAGCGTGCCGTCGAGGTTGTACACCGCGGCGACCGTGTCGCCCGAGGCACCGAAGAGGCTGCCGAGCGAGTTGATGTCGACATAGCCCAGAGCGGCCGAGGTGGCCGAGGGCACCGTGAAGCGGAACCAGGCAACCTGACCGGCGCCGATGTTCGTCGTCGCGGTCGTGGGCTGGGCGCTGCTGGAGTTGACCACGCCGAGGTTGCGGCCGACATTCAGCAACAGGGTCGCCGTGCTGGTGCGGGCCTCAGCGTCGGCGATGTTGACCGTCGCCGCGTACGGACCGGCGGCGGTCGTGGCGCCGACGGTGAACGTCGCGCTGAAGGTGTTGCCACCGATGTCCGTGAACGTGGTGGTGCCCGGGACGCCCGTGATGGCCGAGAGATCGGCGTTCACGGTGATGCCCGTGCTGGGGGGTGTCGCGGCGGGATTGACGATGATGTTGGCCGTCACCGAGTCGCCGGGCAGATAGGGCTGGGCAAGGGCCACGCTGCTCGCGGTCGGGATCGAGGGCGGAGCGACCGTGAGTGCGAACCAGGCGATATCGAACTGGCTCGAGGGCGTGCCGGCACCGGTCGCGACGACCGTTGCGCCGCTGGCGACTTCAATGCCGCGAACAACGGTGCTGGTGCTGGTGCCCGTGGACACGACGATGTCAGCGAAGTCCGTCACCGGATCCGGGAAATCGGCGGCCGGAGTGGTCGGCGAGGGGAAGCGGACCGCGACGTTGTACGCCGAGATGCCGATGTAGTACGTACCCGTGGTCAGCGAGAGCGAGACCTCGGACGGATCCGGGTCGTCGCGCGTCGCGATGACGTTGAAGGCACCATCGAGAACCACAAGATCGGTATCGAGCGCCGTATTCGTCGCCGCGTTGGCGCGGATCGCGAACGTGCCCGGCGTCACCGACGTGCTCATGGCGGTCGGGACCACCGTCGTCGTCGAGAGCGTCGCGACGTAGTCGGCCGTCGTCGTCGTCGTGCCCGTCACACGGTAGAACAACCGCTCGCCCTTGCCGAAGCCGTAGAAGTCGTTGAACCGCGGCGGGGTGGTCGTGGCGATGGACGTCTGGAGCACCGCGTCGTCGGTCGCGTACACACCCGACGAGGTCTGACCGTTGCCGCGGATCGTGCCGGTGTGGCCGGCGGTGCCGGCCGTGGTGATCGCGAGCCGGTGCTTGTAGATGCCCGGGGCGGCGGTGCGCATCGTGATCAGGTAGTAGTCGGCACTGGTCGTGCCGGCGACGGTCGTGCTGCTACCGGTCGAGTTGCCGGTGATCGTGTCACCCGCGACCATGCCCGATGCACCGCCGACCGCATTGGCCGCGGCCTTGATGTTGTTCGGCTCGGTCTCGGGGTAGTTTGTCTGAGCCAGCGCCGAAATCGGCGTGGCCAGCGTGGCCGCGGTCAGCAGCCACTTGACGTACGTTCGAGTCATGGAGCATCTCCTGATCTGTGACCTCGGACGGCTCTGCACACGCTCAACCACACACGAGAAGAGCAATGCCGCAGGCCGGGCTCGGGCCATCCAAACCGCACGCCCAAGAATGGGCGCGCGATGTCTCGGAACCGAGACATCGTCTAGATTAAGTCCGTTCTCCGGCTCTGCAACCTGAAAAGCCTCAGAACCCCCGATTTTGCCCTCATTCTCATGCTCCGGGGCATTCCCCCGAATTTCGAAACACTGCTCAAGTTTCCCGCTCCCGCCGACGAGTACACGTTCTCCCTATCCGCGGCATGGGTCCCTGCAAGCTCGAACACCATCGCGCCTTTGCGCAAAGAAAAGGGGCACCCCACGAAGGGGTGCCCCTGAACTTCAGATCAGTTTCTGTGCCGACCCGCGATTACGGGCAGCCCTGGAAGAAGTACAGGAAGAAGGCCTGGAAGTCACCGTTGTCGACGGTGCCATCCGGACCCGCACCCTCGAGCCGCGTCTCGCCATCGGTGTTGGCGATGTCGGCCACAAGCTGCCCGGGGTCGCCCGGCGCGAGGAAGAAGGCGGCGAAGAAGGCCTGGAAGTCGCCGTTGTCGATCGACTGATCGGGCACCGGATCGCCGTCGGTGTTGGCCACATCCGCCGGGTTATCGCACCCAACGACCGTGCTCCCGACCGTGAACTTGAAGAAGCCGATCTGCTGCACGGCGTTCTTGGCAAACGTCGTGGTGCGGGCGGGATTCACGCCGTCGTCCATGACGAAGTTCAGATTTGCGCTCGTCGTGCTGGCGCTGCTGACGATGTAGCCGGGGAAGTCTGCAACCGCCGACGTGCGACGACCGTCATCGGAGGGCGATGCGAGGTTGTTGGCCATGTTGCCCTCGCCGATGGCGAGGTAGTAGGTGCCCTGGGCGAAGGTGCGGGTCAGACGCGACTGGATGGATGTGCCGTCGTTGTCGTTACCGAAGTTCGCGATCGGGTTGAAGTTGCTGTCGTAGACCCACAGTTCGGTATCGGCGGCGGTCTGACCGGTGGTGCGGATCGTGAGGCTTCCGACCGGGAAGGAACCGCCGGCGACGTCGATCGGCGTCACCGGATCGCTGAACAGCGCGATCTGATACGGAGCGGTGGTGGCCGCGGTACCGCTGACGCGCGCAAGGAGCGTCGCGGCGGAGGTGCCGAGGGCGTAGACCTGAGCCGTGGGGACCGGATCAACCGCGGCGGGATTGGCCTGCGTGATGGCGTTGGTCAGGATAGTCTCGCCCGTGCCGATGCCCGTGGCGGTCTGCGTAAGGCCACGCAGCGTCATGGTGTGGCCGGTCTGGGGCGTGCCGCTGGAGATCAGCGCCAGACGGTGACGGGTGATGCCCGGACCCGCGGGGAGGTTGATGCGGAAGTAGTCGAAGGTCGTCAGCGCACCGCCGGTGGTCGTGGTGCCCGTGCTGGTTCCGGTTATGCCGGTGTTGTTGGTGAGGTTGAAGACGTTGGCGGTGGCCTTGGTGTCGTTCGGCTCGGTCTCGCCGGAGAGCGTCGGCGGGTTGGCCAACTGGCGGAGGTTGAAGGCGATCGTGCCCTCGCCGCCGCTCAGCGCGCCGAGCGCGTTGCGGCCGATCATGAAGGTGTAGGTCGTACCCGCGGTAGCGGTGAACGTCACGCGTCCGCGGCCGCAGGAGCTGGTCGACGCGCAGGCCACACTGGTCAGCGAGCCGCACGAGCCGGTGAAGATCGAGACGAACGACGCGGCGATCGTGTTGGCCGGCGCATCGCTGGTGCAGGTGGACAGGAGGTAGTTGCCAGACGCCTGCGCGGTCCAGCGGTAGAAGATGGTGCGCGACTGGCTGGCGGCGCAGGACGTCGGGTCGGAGCCGTCAGTCGTGGCGAAGGTCAGGTCGACCGGCGAAGAGACGAAGGGCAGTGCGAAGCCGGGGATCGCGTTGAGATTGATCGCCGCGGCGCAGGTGTCGCTGGCGGGCGGCGAGGCGTCGGAGATGCGGAAGGAGATGTTGCCGTTGGTGGTGCCGGTCGTGCCGATCGCGATGCGGTAGGTCGTGCCGGCGGTCATGGGCACGGTCACGGCGCCGCGCGTGCCGCAGAAGTTCGAGCTGCACGCGGCCTCGAGCAGCGTGCCGCAGTCACCGGAGTAGACGCTGATGAAGGTGTTGGCCGCGGTGGTACCGGGGGCCTCGGTGGGGCAGGTCGAGAGGAAGTAGGAGGTCGAGACCGTGGGGGTGAAGGTGTACCAGACGCTCTTGGTCGCCGCGGCGCAGGTCACGGTGGGGTCACCGACGGCCAGGGCGAAGTTGATCGACTGGGCGGGAACGGTAAAGGGGATGCCGAAGCCGGGGAGCGTGTTCACGCTGATCGCGCCGGCGCACGTGTCATTGGCGGGGGGCAGTTCCGCGGTCACCTTGAACTGCAGGATCGTCTGCCCGGCGGGCAGCGGCTGCGCGGTGCCGTAGCGGCCGATGACGAAGATGTAGGTCACGCCGGCCTCGAGCTGGGTGCGGAAGTTGGAGCGGAGGTCCGTCAGCGTGGTGTTGGTGCAGACAAACGCGTTTGTCCCGGCGGGAAGGCCCGTCGTGGTGGCGTCGTCATTGCAGGCCTGGAAGGTCCCGAGCGTCGGGCAGACGTTGGCCGGGTCCGAAGGCCGATAGATCGAGATGACCGTGTCCAGCAGCGTCGCCGCGGGGACGTCTTCCTGGCAGGTCGAGAAGAGGTAGTTGCCGCTGACGGCGGGGGTGAACTTGTAGTAGATCTGACGCGTGACGGAAGTCCCTGCGCAGGTAGCGATGGACTGCGCGTTGGGAGCGCTGGACACGTCGATGGGATCGCTGGTCCATGTCGTGAAGGAACTAGGCATGACGATGGCGCCATCGCACGTAGCCGCGGCTGGCGGCGGGGCGATGGTCTTGATGTTCAACGCGACCAGACCCGTGACTGTCGGCGCGGCGCCGGCGCCGACCTGGATGTAGTACCGCGTGCCGGCGTTGAGGAACAGCGCGACGCTGGCTCGGGTGCCCGTGCAGCCCACGCCGCCGTCGTCGTTGCACGCGCGGAGCGTCAGATCGCCGCAGGTGCCGGTGCTCTCAAAGACCGAGATCGTCGTGTTGGCGACAGTCGTCGCGGGGGCGTCGGCGGCGCAGGTGGAGAACTGGAAGTAGTCGGTCGCCGTGGGCGTGAAGGAGTACCAGATCGTGTTGGTCGAGGCGACGCAGGTGGCCGGGTCGCTGGACACCGTCGCGTCGAAGATGTTCACCGGGGTGGTCGTGTAGGGCAGACCGAAGCCGGGCTCGGTGTTGAGAACGATGGCCGCCGTGCACTCGTCGTTGGCCGGCGGCGTCGGGGGTGGACCCTGGAGAGAGACGCGCATCGCCACGGCCTGAACGCCGGTGGGCGTCGTTGTGCCCTGGCGGCCGAGCATGATGCGGTACTGGGTGCCCGCGGTCAGCAGGACATCAACGCTTGCGCGGGCGCCGGAGCAGGCCGCGCCGCCATCGGCGTTGCAGCCGACGGAAGTCAGGGACGAGCAGTCGCCCGAGAAGACCGCGATGATCGTGTCGGCAACCGCGTTGGGAATCGTGCCGATGTCCCCGGCGCACGACGAGAAGCGGTAGATGCCGTCCTGCGTCGGAACGAACGAGTACCAGACCGTGCGATTGGTCGTGGCGCAGAACGTCGGCTCGCCGACGCTCGTGGCGTTGAGGACATCAACCGGGTCCGTGATCACCGGGAGCGTCACCGGGTCGATCGAGGTGGCGTTGAAGCAGTCGTCGTTGGTCGGCGGGACCGGGCCGGGCGGATTGAAGTTCACACGGAAGCTCAGGGCCGACTCGCTCGGCGGGACCGGATCATCCGTGCCCACGCGGCCGATGACGACGAAGAACGTCTGGCCAGCGGTCAGATTGGTCGTCACGGTCGAGCGGGTGCCGCAACCGTTGGTGTTGCACGCCAACTGGGTGTAGGTGCCCGTCGCGCAGTCACCGGAGAACACGCCGATGGCGGTGTTCACCACGGTGGTGGCGGGCGCCGAACCGGTGCAGGTCTGGAAGGTGTACGAGCCGGTGACCGTCGGCGTGAAGGTGTACCAGATCGTCCGGCGCACCGTGCCGCAGGAGAAGATCGGATCGCCCGTGTCGGCGTTGCTGGCCAGGGAGATGTCGATCGCCGGAGAGAGGAAGGGCAGGGCGCCGATGGCGACCGCGGCGGAGCAGTTGTCGTTGGTCGGGAACCCGGGCGGGGCCGTTACACCGCCCAGGGTGATCCGCACGTTGTTGAACGTCGCGATCTCACCGAAGGAATCCTGACGACAGATGAAATACAGCGGCGGATTGCCGGCGTTCTTGGCGTATGAGATCGCCAGCGTGCCCGACCAGCCGAGGTTCTGCGCCGAAGAGTTGTCGGCCGCGCCCGGCGCGGCACCGGGGGCGATGTAGGTCACGGCTTCGGTCGGGATGGTCGTTCCGTCCACAACCGCGCGGTCGGTCAGAGCGAAGCGCGCCTCGGTGCCGCGCGAATCGAACGGCGCGGTGCCGCTGCCGGTCCACGCGATGTTCACGGTGTAGGTGGTGTACGTCCCGTTGGTCGCGGGCGCAACATCGAGTTGGACCGCGTTGAAAATCTGCCCGACCGGAGCCGGCATGTTGAATGACGGAAAGCTGTACTGGGCCATCGCCGTCGAGCACGACAGCCCGAGCCCGGCCAGCAGCGCCAGCGCAAATCGCTTCTTCATGTCAAGTCCCTTTGTTCGCAAAGGCCACGAGTACCCAACAGGATGACGGCATCGCCGCCACAACTTATCCCATCGTCATTCAGACACGTTCGAGGATGCCTCGCCTCGAGCCGCGGACGAGCGTCCGCGTCCTTAATGTACGGCTTCCGGAGCCGGTTGCAAGGGGGATCACCCCCGATGTCGCCGATTTTCTTAGGGGCACCCCAGACACGCCCGCCACTCAAGCGGCTCGCCTTAGAGTAAACCCTTGGGTGACACCGCCGTTCATCCCACAACGGCGGCATCATGGTGCGGGCTGCGGCGGCTCGGCCAACGGGAGCGGGCAGCCAACAAAGAACTGGGCAAAGAAGTAGTTGAAGTCACCGTTGTCGACCAGTCCATCTGCCGGACCGCCGTCGCCGTCGGTATCGGTCACATCCGCGACCAGCCGCCCGGCATCGCCTTCTGGCAGGAAGAACGCGGCGAAGAAGGCCTGGAAGTCGCCGTTGTCCAACTGCCCATCGGGCGTCGGATCGGTGTCGGTGTTGGCGATGTCCACCGGGCTGCACTTGGGGCTGACGGTCAGTTGCACGCTCGCGCTTGTATCGGTGCCGCAGGCGTTGGTGACCACGCAGTCGTACTGGCCGTTGGCGGCGGTCGTGGCGCTGGCGATGGTCAACGTCGGCCCGATCTGGCCGTCGATGTTGACCCCGTTCTTCCTCCACTGATAACTCAGCGGTGCGGTACCGCTGGCGGCAACGGTGAAGGTCGCGGGCTGGCCGGTAAAGCGGGTAAGGCCGGTCGGCTCGGTGCCGATGATCGGCTCATTGCACGGCACCGGGACATTGGTCCCGACGATCAGGCGGACCGTGCCGGCATCGGCGGCACTGGTGAAGTGGCCGAAGCGCCCCGCGCCGGCGGCGGGCACGCCGAAGCCCGTGGCCCAGCGCGTCACCGAGGCGTAGTACGTTCCGGCGGGCAGCGAGGCGCCGGTGCGCCCGTCGAAGCCCGGGAGCGAAGCGCTCGTGGGCGATGTAGCGCTGTACGCACGCGTCGGCGTCGTGCGACCGAACGAAAGGCCCGGCACGAAGACCGTCGGCGCGGCCCAGTCGTCGTTGGCCGCGACGAGCGTGCCGTCGGTCCGCCAGAGGGCAAGGACCGTGTCCTGCGAGGTGGGCGTGAACGAAGAGCCGAGGCTCGTGACATCAACGAACGTTGTTCCGGTTGCCTCGCTGGCGATGTCGAACCGGAACCAGGTCGCGCCGCCCGGCGTGCCGGGAGCGGTGGCGGTTCGGCCTGCGGGGACCGCGGCGTTATCGATATTGGCGTTGCCGAGATCGGTGACGCTGCGCACGTGAAGGGTCGCAGTGCCGGTCTGCACCGTTGTGCCCGCGGGCAGTTCAACGATGAACGGCAGGTTGTACACGCCATCGGCGGTCGAGTCGCTCACCGCGAATGTCGCGGTGAATGTACCGGGAGACGAGAGCAACATCGGCACGCTTGCGGGACCGCCGACGAGCGTCGCGTCGAGCGTGACGATCGCGCTGTCGCCGGCGCACGTGACGATCCGGGCCCAGCCCTCCAAGCCCTGGCCCTTGAGGTACGTCGCGGGCACAACGGTGGGCGGCGCGGTGCTCGGCCCGGTCAGGGCGCTCAGCGATGCGCTGCCGGCGCTGGTCGCAGCGCTCGTCACACCGAAGTTGGCACCGAAGGCGTTCGCGGAATTGAACCCGACGACCGCCGCGTAGTACACACCGCCGTTCAACAGTCCGGCGGTCTGACCTGTCAGGGTCGTGGTCCACGGCGCGTAGGTCCGCGCGGGAACGCCAGCGCCGAAACTCAGGGCCGAGAGGTCGTTGACCGAGCCCTGCAAGTCGTCGTTCCGCGCCACCAGCGTGCCGGTCGCGTCGTAGAGCGCAAGTTCGGTGTCGTTGATCGTCGTCAGCGTCGTGCCCAGTGTGTGCAGGTCCACGAAGCGGCACGCGCTGGCCGGCGATGTCGCCTCGAAGCGGAACCACGCGACCCCGCCCACGCTCAGCGTCTGGCTGACGCTCGTGCCCGCGCCATCGCTCAGCGTGCCGAGGTCCGCCGCGATGATCAGCTTCAGCGAGCCCGTGCTGGAGCGGCCCTCGGCGTCGCTGACGGTAAGGGGGATCGTGAGCGTTCCCGGCGGAACATCGCCGAGCGTCGATGAGAACGTAAAGGTGTTGCCCTCGCCGGTAAACGCCTCGGTCGCACCGAGGCCGAGGGTCGTCAGGTCGGCCACCACGCTCAAGCCTGTGCTCGCGGGGGACGCCACGGGCGTGACGTTCACCGTCAGCGTGTAGCTCTCGCCCTGCACGATGGGCTTCGCGACCGCCACGGGCGTGCCCACCGGGGATGTGTTCGGCGCGACGGCGATGCGGAAGAACTGCACATCGAACGCCGTCGTCGCGCCCGAGTACGGCAGACCTACGCCCGTTGCCACCACCGTCGTGCCCTGCCGAATCTCGAGGCTCATGGGCGTGGTGCTCGTCGCCAGGCTCGACGAGTTGGCCACCAGATCCGCAAAGTCAAAGCCGGGACCGGCGTTCTCGTTCAGGTCACGCGGGTTGAACACGCGCGCCACGAGGTTGTACGGCGAGAGCGCGACGTAGTACACACCGCCCAGGGCGAGCGTCGCATCGATGCCCTTGTCATCCGGGTCGTCGCGCGTGGAGACGAAGTTGAAGTCCGAGTCCAGCAGCACAAGGTCCGTGTCGTACGCGCCCTGTGCCGCCGCGACGGCGCGGATGTTGTACGTCCCCGCCTGCACGCTTGTGATCTCCACCGGCGTGACGGTCTGCGTCTGCAACTGCACCACATAGTCGCCGGTCGTCAGCGAGTTTCCGACCACGCGCGTGTAGACCTTCTCGTTCTTGCCAAAGCCGTAGAACTGCGCGTACCGCGCCGGGGTCGTGGTCGTGGTCGCCGCCTGAACCTCAAGATCGTTGGTGCCCCATGACGCGGGCGGGCCGAAGGACTGCGAAACACCGCGCAGCGTCAGGGTGTGTCCGGCGGTGCCGGTGGTTGTCAGTTGCAGGCGATGGCGATAGATCCCGCGCGATGCCGCGGGTGTGGAGATCAGGAAGTAGTCCGCGCTGCTCACACCCGCGACGGTCGTGCTGCTGCCCCGGGTGTTGCCTCGGATGGTGCTGATGCTCGGCCCGAAGTCGACGGTGTTGGCCGTCGCCTTGGTGTTGTTGGGCTCGACCTCCGCGAACTCCGACACGCCCGCGAGCGCGGGAGCGGTGACCGACCCGGTCATGAGCGCAAGCGCGCCCGCCGACGCCAGCATCACCCGCCGCGCACCGCGCGCCTGGGCCCGGGGCGAAAGGTTGGTCAGCATCGGAATGGCGAATCGAAGAGCGGTCATGCCTGTCTCCTGTCAGCGAAGGCACCATCGGGCTGTGTCGGGCGGTGCGGGTCGAAGATGGGACCGTCCGCGGGCGCGCAGCGCTCCCGTCGATCGGCACCACTCGGCCCCACGCAGTATCGTCTAGCCTAAGCCGTCTCTCCGCGGCCCGGACCAAAAAGATCCCTTCTCAGGCCCGAGAATCCGCAAAGACCCGGGCAATCCCCCACCCAATACACTGGCTGGCCATGCGCTTGCGGGAACTGTGATGCTCTGTCGCAATTGTGTTGCCGTGCACCTTGGCGCGTGGTCTTGGTGGCATCGGCACCCAAGCAGGATTCAACCATGGCGAAGATCGTTATCGCTTATCACTCAGGCTTCGGTCACACCAAGGCCATCGCCGAGCGCGTGCATGCCGGCGCGGCCGGGGTCAACGGCGTCGACGCGACGCTGCTCAATGTCGAGGAACTCCCGGCGCCGGGCGCCGACCGCAGCCTCGGCGGGCGATGGGGCGAACTCAACGCCGCCGACGCGATCATTTTCGGCACGCCCACGTACATGGGCGATGTGAGCTGGGTCTTCAAGCGGTTCATGGAGTACTCCAGCGGGATCTGGTTCGGCCAGGGCTGGAAGGACAAGATCGCCGCGGGCTTTACCAACTCCGGCGGGCTCAGCGGCGACAAACTCCAGACGCTTCACACGCTCATGGTCTTTGCCAACCAGCACTCGATGATCTGGGTCAGCACCGGCGTGACGCCCTCGATCTACACCGGCGATGGCAAGGACCTCAACCGGCTGTCGTCCTACTCGGGGCTCATGACCCAGGCCGATCAGGGCCCGCCCGACAAGACCCCGCCGCAGGGCGACCGCCTCAGCGGCGAGGCCTTCGGCGCACGAGTAGCGCAGGCGACCCAACGCTGGCTCGCGGGCAAGGCCTGAAGCACGCCGGCCCCATCATCGAAGCGAGGCTGTCTCCGCGCTGCGCGGCGTCTCGTGCGGGCGTCGTGTCGCGATCACTCGTCTACTCGGTCAGTCCGACATCCGCCGCGACCAGCGGCATGTCCGCGCGAATATCGCGCGCGAGCACCCGACCGACCACCTCCCCCACTCGCCACGGCTCCAGGCCCGTGCCGGGTCGCTTGAAGGTGATGTCCGCGCGCGTGAGCGTGCTGCCCGTGGGCAGATCGCGCGCCGCGACGATCGACTGACGCGAAACGGCGCGGACATCGCGCTCCAGGTCGCTCAGTCGCTTCTCATGCGGCGCGGCCGCTCGGCGGGACACGACCTCCTCGTGCCGCGGGTCGCCCGGCTCGCGCATCAGACGCCAGGCCTGGCGAGCCAGTTCGACATACCTGCGAAACTCTCGCGGCTCCAGACTCGCGGCGTGGTCCGGGCCCGCCGCTGACTTGTCGAGCGTCAGGTGCTTCTCGAGCACGCACGCGCCGCTCGCGACCGCATCCATGGCCGTCTCGGGCACGCTCGTGTGATCGCTGTAGCCCACGGGCACATCCAGCGCGTGCGCCAGCGCGACGATGCCGCCCAGTTCGGCGCGATCGACCGGCGTTGGGTAGCTCGACACGCACTGCAGAACACAAAGCCGATTCCGCGCAGGCTCGAGCCACTCCACCGCACGCAGCACCTCGCCCATGGTCGCGGCGCCGGTCGAGACGATCATGGGCCGACCGGTGGCGATGAGCGCATCCAGCAGCGGTCGGTGGATGATGTCGGGGCTTGCGGTCTTCAGCGCGTGCCAGGGCAGACGCATGGCCTCTTCGACGAGTCCGACGCTGAAGCAGGTGACGATGGCGTGAACGCCGCGGATCAGCGCTCGCTGCACCACCGGGCCCATCTGCGAGACGCGCAGTTCCAAGCGTCGGAGCATCTCCAGCGGGTCGGTCTCGCCGGCTTGCTGCTGATAGCCGGCCAGGCGCGAAGCCCGGCTCATGAGCAACTCGGCCCGGAACAACTGGAGCTTGACGGCGTCGGCGCCGGCGTCGGCCGCGGCGTCGACCATCGCCACGGCGCGGTCGACCGAGCCGTCGTGATTCACGCCCAGTTCGGCGATGACGTACGGCTCGGACTCATGAGAGATCACACGGTCAGCGATGCGCACGCGGACGGTCCTTTCGCTTCGGATTCCCTCGCGGCGTCGATGCGCCACGCTCACGCGTGCGGCGCGCCGCCTCACGCAGCTTCGCACCGGCGACGAGCACGTCCGACTCTTCGTCGATGTCGACAACACTGCCCTCGGGGTTGATCACACCCAGACGCTTGAGGCCGAAGAACGCGTGCGGCCCGGGGCGAGCGCTGGGCACCTGCAGGAAGAGTGATCGGCGCGTCACGACGATCACGCCGCCATCGGGGATGTACGCCGGCGGCAGATCCTGTCGGCGAAACACGCCGCCGTTGAGCACGAGCCCTTCCCACGGCGCGACGGTGCCGTCGGGTCGCATGCGCGCGGTCCACATCGGGTGGTTCTTGCCGACGGGCTGGTAACTCTGCACGCTGTCGGCGTTCTGGCTGCGCCGGCGCAGCATCGCGACGGCGCGATCGATCAGGCCCTCCGGCCGCACGGGCACGTTCGCGTACAACAGGACGATCGGGGTCTTCGGCGCGAGCGGCCGCCCCGCCGCACGCTCGATCGACTCGATTGCGTGGCGAGCCGCGGAGTCAACGGTCGCGCGATCGCTCGCCAGGTCGGGCGGCCGCTCGACCACCTCGCACCCGGCTCGCCGGGCGATGCGCGCGACAACGGGCGCATCAGTGCTGACGATGACGCGTGAGACGCTCTCAGCGCTCCTGGCCGCGTCGATGGTCCACCAGACGCACGCGCGCCCCGCGATGCGACGCCAGTTCTTCCCGGGCACGCCCTTGCTGCCCGCGCGCGCAAGGATGACCGCGATCGCGTTGGGACGGGCGCTGCTCGTGCGGCGTGCTGGTCCGCGTGGCCGGCTCACAACGCTGCACTCCGCCGCGCGACAAGGTCCGCCCACTGCCGCCTGGCATCGACACCGGCAAAGAGCACGCCGGGCTCGCCCACGACGGACAGATCGGGCTCCAGCGAAAGTTCGCCCAGCGCAAGGCGCGTCCGGGCCAGCCGCGGCAAGGCCAGCGGCGCGATCCGTTCATCCGGCAGCGGGATGTCGTCGCGCCCGCGCGGATCGATCACAGCATGACCGAGCGAGAGCAGAGCGCCGTCGTACCACGCCTCGAGTCGCTCGTACACCGCATCGCGCCGCGTGATCCGCGGGACGACCCAGAGAGGCCCGCCTACTCCCGTCTGCTCTGCGCGGCGCATCGCACTGACCGCCCGCTCGAGATTGTCGCGCAGACGCGCAAAACCGCCGTCGGCGTCGCGCGGGTTCAGGCGCGCGTAGGTCGCCGAGTCGTCGGCGATGGTCTCGACGCTCAGGATGTCCGGGGCGCTCTCGATCAATCGCTCGGCAGCGTCTGGCGCGGCGGTCAGCCTCGTGCGCACGTGGACCGCGATGTTCATCGATCGCAGTCCTCGTATGAGTTCCGGCAGGGACTCGTGCTCGCATCGTGCATCGCGCAGCGTGACGGCCCGCACGCCCAGTGACTGGCACAGACCCATGATCAGGGCCGCGTCGGCTCGTCGATGATCGCGCACAAGTTCCACGCGAAGGTGCGTCGGCGCATCGGGCACGAGCGTGCGCTGCACGCTCGCCACATCGGCGAGGGTCGCCGCCGCGGGATCGATACCGGCCTGCCGCAGCGCGCGGTCGATCAACGCGACACGTTCCGCGTCGGTGATGCTCCACCGCATGTCGCGCACGGCGGGATCGACGCCGACACACAGCGTGCGTGCGATCGGGTCCATGACCGGCGCGACCGGCACGTACGCGAGCATCGCGCCGATCGTCGAGTGCATCATCGATCGCTCGCGCGCAATGTCAAAGTCGCGCGTGAGTGTTCGTGAGAGGACCACGCCCGTCGCGCCGGGCCCGGCCTGCGAGAAGACGATCTTGTGAGCCGCGGGTTGCTCGCGATGGCGCTCGACGAGTTCGGCGCAGAGAACCGGATCGATGTGGGCCCACGAGGCGCCGACGACAAGCAGTGCATCCGCGCCGCGTCCGTCGCGCGTGAGCGTGCCGAAGACCTCCAGCAATGCCGGCGGGTGGACAACTTCGTCGTAGCAGGTCAGGTTCGCCAGGCCGCCGCGCCAGCAGTCGCGTGCGAACGCGCGTGCCGCGGCGACGCGTCGCGCGCTCAGCGGCCCGACACGCGGCCGGGGCGACGCGGCCCGAAGCACCCGAACACCACGATGCCGCGTTAGATCGCGCACCCGATCGATGGCCGCCTGGTTCCCCGGCGCGATCGGCTCGCCCAAGGCGGCACCATCCCCGGTCATGTCCAGCCCGGTCATGTCCAGCAGTACAACGTCCGCGATGCCGGCGACTCGCCCAAGACGCTCCATGGTGCGTGCGACAAGTTCGGGCGGCTCATGCCCGAGCATCACCGCGACCGCGGCAACGCGTGCCGGTCCGGTGCTCACGCTCGCGCTCGCGCTCGGGCTTGTGTCGCTCTCGCGGACCGGCTCGGCCGCGGGAAGCGGATCGCGCGTTCGCGGCGGCGCACCATCGAGGACGCCCGCGGCCTCTCGCAGCATCGTCGCCAGCGCCTCGCCCGCATCGGCCAGCCACGTCACGTTCACGATGTCGCGGTCGATCTGTCGCTTCTGCGCCTCGATCGGCGCAAGGTCCGTCGCCAGATTGATCGCCCGGTCGGCACGGAGCCGGTTGAAAGCGCCGGTCTGGTTCAACCGCTCGATCAGCCGGAACGCCTCGCTGCGCGACTCGACCTTTGCGCGGATGGACGTCACGCGGTCGATGAGGCGATTGACTCGCTCCTGATCGTCGTGATGTTCGCGCATCTGCTCGAGCAGTGCGCGGGCCTCGCGGCTGTGAGTCGCGATGTTCGTCACATCCCGCGCAAGGCTCAGCAGCCGCTCACGAACTCGCGCGCTGCGGGAAGCGCGATCGAAGTCCGGCACGAACGCCGGATCGTCCAATACGCCTCCGCACGAGCCCTCGCTCGCGGCGGCGTCCGCACCGGCGATGCTGTCGATCAATGCATCGAGGTCGATGTTCCCCGCGAGTGTCGCGGATGCCGAGTTGCGTGCACGCTCGGCGCGGGCCAGTTCCGCGTCGATGACCTCGCTGAGTCTGGCGGGCGTGGTGCCGGCCTTGAGCACGCCGCCCTCGGTCGCGTCGATCACGCGCATGCCGCGCTCGCTGTCACTGAGGAACATCGCCTGGAACTGCACCAGGTAGCTGTTCATCTGCTCGTCGCTGTAGATCGGCCGGCCCAGCACATCGGTGCCCTTGCGCAGGAGCGAGCGCATGCGCATGATGCGCTCGTGCTCGAACATCTCCAGCGTTCGGAACTCGCCGAGCTCCGGCGCCCAGGTGTCGTGGATCGCCGCGCCAGAGCCGTAGTACTGCCCGTCGGTAAAGCCGAGATCCTGCCCGACGAGCACGACGGGATCGCAGCCCAGGTGCCGCGCGAGGAAGTACGCCAGGTGCGCGACGGTCGCGCCGGCGGAGATCGCGCCCATGTCACGCACGAGTCCCGGGCCGAGCACCTCGTCGAGGAACTCATCGCGCGCACAGCGGATCACGCCGGGGAACGCCCGCGTGACGGCGGGGTTGACCTTGGCCTCGGCCACGAGCGTCACGCCGCGAACGTCATCGGCGGTCAAACCCTCGTAGAAGCGTCGCGAGATCTCGTGATAGTCCAGCGCCGTGACGTAGTGAGGCCGGATGCCGCGGGCGAGCAGCTGCCGCAGCACGGTCTGCACGGCGATGATGACGAACCGCTCGCGTACCCCGGGCCGGGCCAACTGCTCGATGTTCCGCGCCAGCGACGGGCCGGCGCTGACGATGATCGCGGGCTTGCCCGCGCAGCGTCCGCGAAGATCGGCGATGCCGCCGCCCAGGGCGTAGTGGTCGATGTTCTGCGAGCTGTTGCGCAGCGTCGTCTCCGTCTGCACCAGCGTCGTGGCGACAACCGTGCGGACCGATTCGAGCACCCTCGTGAACGTGCGGGCGAACCGCGACGCGGCATCGCCCAGACGCGTCTGACTCGCCGGGTGCTCGAGTGTGAGCGTCCCCATGACCAGCGCGCTCTCGCACTGCTCGACCTGGCGCGCAAGCCCCGCCTGGTCGTGCGCATCGTGAACAAGAATCAGGTTGCACGAGGTGAGCCACGAGGTCATGTCGATCCGGCCCATCACCTCGCGCAGGAGCGCCACATCCGGCTCGTGCACGATGACCACGCCCGTGCGGCCAAGCCGCCGCGCCGCGCGCTCGACATGATGCCCCAGCCCGAAGCCGTTGATGACCACCGCCGCGTGCTTGGCCGGATCGAGCGCGGCGACGAGCGAATCGGCCTCCTGCCCCGGCGAGTACCGCGAGGCCAGACTCAGCCGCGTGCCCGGTGCGGGCTCGATCGCCCCTGACAAGAGCCCATCGCGCGCGACGGCGAAGGTCAACCCCGAAACGGCGGGGGCCGTACGAATCAAGCCGACGATTCGGGCGTTGCGTCCGACCGCCCTGCCGCCGCTGGTTGCCCCGGGCACCGCACCCCCCGAGGCCAGGACCGCGGCGAGATTCCGCTCCAGCAGCACTGGATCAAACGTCGGCACCGAGGCCGATGGGCCGAGGCCCGGCCCGCCGGAGGCGTCGAGGGGTGAATGGCCCGGCGAAGAAACTCCGAGCAAGGTCGTTGGCGGGCTGATGGTCACCGTCGGCTCCTGCGATCGCGGACACTGGCGCGCGGAATCCCCCACCGGTTCATCGGTTCCCGGACCGGGTCGGGTTCAGGATGGTCCGGGAATGGGTGTGAGACTGGGGATGAACTGTGGATTTCAGCCTTTTAGGCTTGCTCTTTGAGTGACCTCAGAATCGGCCAAAATGGCTGATCTTCCTGCGCTCATGGGCGACAGCGCATCGTGAGGCGATCGGGGCCACGGGGCGGTGGGGATGATGTGTGCACAACAAAGTCCGAACGTTTGGTCAGGGTTGATTCGCGGGGCGGGGTTGGTAAGATTGTCCCCCACTCGGCACCAGCGAGCGGCGGTCTGCGTGCGCACCGAGCGCGTGGATTGGAAAACCTGGCCGCTGTAGCTCAGTGGTAGAGCGCATCCTTGGTAAGGCTGAGGTCACGGGTTCAAATCCCGTCAGCGGCTCTGTTGGAATGGGACGGGGCGGGTCGGGGGTCGATCTGGCGGAGCCGGATCGGGCGAAGACGACGGGAAGGCGGCGACGCAGGTCGCCAAGAGTCCGGATCGCGCCAAAGATGAAGGTATAGTCGTTCGCGTCGGCGCGTGCCGACGGGGCGAGACGGGGCCGGTCGTTTGCCGGTGCCGACATGTTTCAACGTCCGAAGCCCGACCGGGGCGCAACGACGGACGAGCACTTTCCGGAGCGGCATCGGCGCAGGCCGGTGACGGATCTGGGACAGCAACTGGAGAACTGGTCATGGCCAAGGGCGTATTCAATCGAACCAAGCCGCACGTCAACGTCGGGACCATCGGTCACATCGACCACGGCAAGTCGACGCTGACGGCCGCGCTGTCGGCGCGGTCGGCCGTCAAGAACGGTCAGACCCCCAAGACGTACGCGGAAATCACCAAGGGTGGTACGGTCCGTGACGCGAACAAGACGGTGACGATCGCCTCGTCTCACACCGAGTACGAGACCCCGTCGCGTCACTACGCCCACGTCGACTGCCCGGGCCACGCCGACTACGTGAAGAACATGATCACCGGCGCCGCCCAGATGGACGGCGCGATCCTGGTGGTGTCGGCCGCCGACGGCCCGATGCCGCAGACCCGCGAGCACGTGCTGCTGGCCCGTCAGGTCGGTGTGCCGTACATCGTGGTGTTCATGAACAAGGTCGACCTGGTCGACGACCCGGAGCTGCTGGACCTGGTCGAGGCTGAGATCCGCGACCTGCTGAGCAAGTACGGCTTCCCGGGCGACAAGACCCCGGTGGTCCGAGGCCAGAGCAAGGCGGCGCTCGAGAACCCCAAGGACGACGCGGCGTGCAAGCCGATCGACGACCTGTTCGCGGCGCTGGACAGCTACATCCCCGAGCCGGTCCGCGAGGCCGACAAGCCCGTGCTGATGGCGGTCGAGGACGTGTTCTCGATCAAGGGCCGTGGTACGGTCGCGACGGGCCGCGTCGAGCGTGGCACGCTCAAGGTCGGCGACGAAGTCGAGGTTCTGGGCATCAAGAAGGAAGCCACCAAGACGGTCGTCACGGGCGTTGAAATGTTCCAGAAGACGCTGGATCAGGCTCTGCCGGGCGACAACGTCGGCGTGCTGCTCCGCGGCATCGACAAGGACGGCATCGAGCGTGGCCAGGTCATCTGCAAGCCGGGCTCGATCAAGTGCCACACGAAGTTCAAGGGCGAGGTCTACGTCCTGAGCAAGGAAGAGGGCGGTCGTACGACGCCGTTCTTCTCCGGGTACAAGCCCCAGTTCTACTTCCGCACGACGGACGTGACCGGCAGCATCAAGCTCCCGGACAAGGTCGAGATGTGCATGCCCGGCGACAACGTTCTGGTCGAGGTCGACCTGGGCGACAAGCCGGTCGCGATGGAGAAGGGTCTGCGTTTCGCCGTCCGCGAGGGTGGCCGTACCGTGGGCTCGGGCGTTGTCGCTGAGATCATCGCCTGATTGAGTTTGGCATCGGCTTGAGACATTCAGCAGCGGACGCCGTCGGGCGGGATGGATGGGCAGAGGCCCTGAAGACCGCTTGAGCACGACGGGACGCTACGATCAGAATCCCACCGGCCCATCGGGAACCCCCGATGGGCCGGCTTTGTCAGACGAGCAGTATCTTTTTCCTTCGCCCAACGGCGCGGGGCGTGTCCGGACCGGCATGGTCCGGCCCACGCCACGAGAATGAATCGGAGATTGAATCATGGCCAAGAGCAAAGCCGCCGCCCGTGAGTATGTCTGGCTCCAGTGCTCGGAGTCGGGCGACCTGAACTACCGCACGCAGATCAACACCAAGGGCGGCATCGCCGAGAAGCTCAAGGAAGGCTTCATGAAGTACTGCCCGCGCCTGCGTCGCCACACGCTGCACAAGATCAAGCGCAAGTAATCCGCGCATCGCCCGCATGGTTCGGCTCCGCGCCCCGTCGGGGTTCTGCGCGGCCGGCGTGTCGGCGATCGTCGGACGTCGGAACAACGTACGCCGGTAGCTCAATTGGTAGAGCAGCGGATTCCAAATCCGCAGGTTGCGGGTTCGATTCCCTCCCGGCGTGTTGAAGGTTTCTGAATCCGGGGCTCTCGATCCGGGTCTTTCGGTGTGGTGGCCGCCGCCTCCCGGGGGCCATCCGGATCACGGCCTTCATCACCGCCCCCGCCCCATCGGCCCTCGGGGTGCTCCGGGCACCGCGACGACAACGGGGCACTTACTGGAACGTTCATGGCACTGGGCATTTACAAGTACGGTCAGGGTTACTGGGTCCGTGTGCTCACGGCATCGCTCATCGGCATCGCGGCGCTGGCCGCGGGTCTGTGGTCGATGAAGCAGACGACCCTGGCGATCGACGCGTTTGTTCCCAAGTCCGTGCTGAGCGTGACGCTGGAACTCGACCCCACCGCGACGGAGGTTGCCGGCGGTACGAGCGTGATCCTGCTGGGCACACCGCGCGCCGGCGAGGCCGCGGCACAGGTCGGCACCGCGACACTGCTGGACACCGTCCGCCCCGGCGAGCGCAGCGGGCGGCTGGGCTCGATTACCTACGCCGGCACCAACACGCAGGCGGAGATCGCCAGCATCACGCTGAGCGACGGCAAGCCGCTCGGCAACGTGCTGCAGCGCAACGCGCAGACCGCGGTCGAGCCTATTTATGTGCAGGGCGCGGTGCTGTCGTTGTTCGTGATCATCGGCACGGTGCTGGCGTACTGGCTCGTGGCGGTCAAGCCCGGATCGGTCGAGTTCCTGATCAACACCGACTACGAGATGAAGAAGGTCAATTGGTCGACGCGACGCGAGATCCGCGGCAGCACGGTGGTGGTGGTGCTCGCGTTCTTTGCCATCGGCGCGGCACTGTTCCTGTTTGACATCATCTTCCAGAGTTTCTTCCGGCTCATCAACGTGATGCCGAGCTGATGCGGCCCGGTGCGCCACCGGCGCACGAGCGTGCCGCGACGCACCGCCGCGGGGATCGATCCGCAGACGACCAGAACGAGGCCAACGGGCCCGAGGACCACATGAGCGAGCAGCAGAACACCAACGCGGGCACGACCACCAACAGCGCGGCGGCCGATGCCGCCGCGGCGACGCCGGCCTCGCCCATGGCCAAGGCCATGAGCAACGCGTACGCGTCGACCAGCGACCCGATGACCAAGGAAGGGATGAGCTGGTGCGTGCTGCGTGTGGCCAGCAACAAGGAAACCAGCGTGCGCGACACGCTGCTGCGCAAGGTGCAGATCGAGAAGATGGAACACCTTGTCTCGCGCATCCTTGTGCCCACCGAAAAGACCAAGACCATCAAGGGCGGCAAGCAGAAGGTCACCGAGACCAAGCTGTACCCCGGGTACGTCTTTGTCGAGATGAAGCTCGAGGACGACAAGCGCATCCCGCAGGACGTGTTCTTCCTCATCAAGGAGACCACGGGCGTGGGCGACTTCGTCGGGACAAAGGGCTTCCCGACCCCCATGAAGCCCGTCGAGATCGAGAAGATGCTCGCGGCCAGCCTCCGTGTTGATGAGCAGCCCCAGATCAAGCTCGTCTTCGAGAAGGGCGAGGCGGTCACGATCAAGGAAGGCCCGTTCCAGGGCTACGAGGGCACCGTCGACGAGCTCATCCCCGAGAAGGGCCTCGTTCGCGTTCTGGTGACCATCTTCGGTCGCCAGGCCCCGGTCGAACTCGAAGAGTGGCAGATCGGCAAGACCGACGAGCAGTAATCGCGCGTGCCGAGCGGTCCGTGCCCTTCATCCAGTGCCGAGCGCGGCGTGAGCGACGGCGTGGTTTCGCGCCAGCCGCGATGTCGCATGTCCGCGAAGCTAAACAACCCTCATCGATGACCGCGGCCGTGCATTCGCGCTCGCTCAGACCGGGCAGCCGGCAAAGAACACGGCGAAGAACGCGCTGAAGTCCCCGTTGTCGATGGTGCCGTCCGGGCCGCCGCCCTGATCGATCGTCAGGCCATCGGTGTCAGCGATGTCCGCGGCGATGCGCGAAGGGTCTTCACTCGCGGCAAAGAACGCACCGAAGAACGCGGTGAAGTCGCCGTTGTCGATCGCCCCATCGGGCCCGCCGCCCGCCTGCGAGGTCAGCCCATCGGTGTTGGCGATGTCCGCTGGCGAGCACGCGCCGGTGCACGCTGCCGGGGTGAATCGGAGCATCGCCAGCGTGGTGGTGACCGTGCCGCAGGGGTTCGTCACCGTGCCGCCGAAGTTGATGTCCCGCGGCGGGAGCCCGACGCCCGCGACGATGTCCGAGATGTGCAGCGTGTTTGTCGCCGCACCCGAGATGATCATTGAAGTGCCCGAAAGCGGGTCGACAAACGGGCCGTCGCTGAGCGGCACGAGCTCGCCGGTCGTCGGCGAGATCTCAACCACCCATCGATACTCGAGATTCACCTGCCCGCCGCCCGGTGCCTCGGCATCGAACGTGAAGGCGACGACGCCGGGTGACGTCGGGCATGCGGCGCGACCGATCGGGTCGGAGATGATCCGCGGCGTGCTCGGGCACGGAATGTTGCGGATGAGAAACGCACGCGAGAGGCCCAGAAGTGAGCCGGTGGCGACGATCGCCGAGCCGTCCTGGCTGATGTCGGTCGCGGAGATGAGTGTGTATCCGCCGAGCGATGCGCCGAGAGCCGTGAGGTAGTTTGTCAGGTCGACAGTCCCGACACTTGTGTTCCAGAGCATCGCTCGGCTGTTGTTCACGGCGATGGAGTACGAGCCGACCGCGGCTTTGCCGTCGCCGTTGACGGCATCGGCCGATGAATCGAGGCCGCCCGCGGGCACTCCAAGGTTCACCATGCCGCCGGCGCTGGTCCAGCGGAACGCGCGTTGGCCCGAGCCGATCCACGTACTGGAGCCGACGATGGTGGTGTTGTCGGTGCTGCAGTCGCTACCGCGAGCGTTGGTGCCGCCGGGAAGCGCGCCGAGATCCTGAACGACGGTCCCTGCGCTGAGCCATCGAACAGCGCGAATGCCGGCGCCGGACCAGCCGCTGGTGCCGACGATGATCGAGCCGTCGGGGCTGATGCCGAAGGCATGTTGCCGATGCTCAGTCCGCCGGGCAGAGCGGGGAGCAGTTGCAGACCCGCGCCGGCCCATCGGAGCGCGGCCTGACCGCCGAAGCCGTTGTTGTTGCTCCAGCCAACGACGATGTTGCCGTTCGCGGAGATGCCGCGGGCAAGGCCGACGGTGCTCGATGGCCAGATGCCCAGGTTCTGCATTCCTCCGGCACTGGTCCAGCGAAAGAGCGAGTTGCCGCCGTTGCCCGCAACGGCGTTGCCGGTGGCGGAAATCGAGTTTGCGGCCGTCCACGGGCTGCCCAACGGAGGCGGGCCAAGGTCGGTCATGCCGCCGGAAAGCGTCCAGCGGAACGACCGGCTGAAGCTCGTGGCCGTGTTGGCCGAACCGGAGACGGTCCAGCCGTCGGGTGTCAGTCCGCCCGCGCGCGACTCGGTGCCCGTGGGCAGCAGCCCGAGGTTGTAGACCGTCGGCGCGGCGATGGCCGGCACGCAAACAAACACGCCCGCGGTGACCAGCGCGGGCAGTGTCATCGAGCGGCAGCGGGTACCGGCGAGCGCAAACAGAGTTCGAGTTGAGCGGAGCATGGCAATCCCTTCTTGGCGTCACTGCGGGCGGCCCGGCGGCGTGACGATGAGCATGTGTCTCTCCAAGAGATGCTCGCTCTGGGGGCAGATCTTTCAGGACGGGTGGCCTCGGAGAGGCGCGGGGCCACTTTTCGGACGTTCTGAGGGCCGACACTGTTGATTTTTGGCATATGTTTGTGCCATTTTGTGACGATTGTGCCGTCTAAACGGTGGCACTCGCCCGATTGTGGGCTATTTTTGACGTGCCGTCGGGATCGCTCCCGGTGGCGGTGTCGGGCCTCGAAAGGGGCAATAGCGCGGGAAGAAGGAGCAGCACCATGGCCTATGGGCACGTGGCGCGTCCTCGGCCAATGCCGAGGAACGCGGGATGGGTGTATGAGGATGAAGCCGACGGAGAGTCGACGCAGGCGGCCCAGGGTGCCGGTGCGTGGACGCAGGATCCGTGGGCAACGATGGGGTGCATGGGCGGCATGATGGGCCTGATCACGCTGTGCGTGATGCTCGTCGCCCGCGGGGTGCAAGAGATGATGGGCTCTGGCCACTACGCTCGTTCATGAGCGAGGTGTATCTCAACGGTCGGTTTCTCGATGAGCGTGAAGCCACGCTGAGCGTCGCCGATGCGGGCCTGCAGCACGGCGTGGGCGTGTTCGAGACGCTGCTTGGCGGGTGCGGGGATGCGGGCAACGGCGAGCAAGGCTGGGCGATGTTGCTGGATGAGCATGTCCAGCGGCTGGCGATGGCCGCGCACACGCTGGGCCTGGCAACGCTGAGCGATGACGGCATGAGCCTGGGCGGGATGCAGCTTTCGGGACTATCGCAGGCGATCCGCGAGACCGCGAGGCGGAGCGGTCTGACGCGTTGCCGGCTGCGGCTGACATTGACCGGCGGAGAGGTGAACCTGCTCCGACGAGCGCAGGGAGTCCAGAGCGGGAGCCAGGGCGCGGCGTCGGGTGCGGGCGCTTTCGCCGGTACGGTGCTGATCGTGGCGAGCCCGGCGACGCAGTACCCGCAATCCGCACGCGAACAGGGCATTCTGGCGACGCTGGCCGACACGCGCGTCAGCCCGCTGGACATCATGGCGGGGCACAAGACACTGAACTACTGGTGGCGCCTGCGCGAACTTGGGCTCGCGGCGGGAAAGGGCGCGGGCGAAGCGCTGGTCTTCAGCGTGAGCAATCACCTCTCGGGCGGCTGCGTGAGCAACGCGATCCTTATCCGCAAGGGCGAGGCGCTCACGCCGATCGCGCGGGGCGAAGAGGGCCGCGTGGATGAGCAGGGGTTGATGACGCAGCACGCGCCGGGCGATGCGCCGGCGGATGAGGCGCTGCGAGCCGAGGCCGTCGCCGCGGCGAGCGCGACGCAGACAACCCGAAGGCCGGGGGTGTACCTGCCGAGCCCGACACTCTCGGGCATCACGCGCGCATGGGCGATTCAGGAACTCGCGGGCATGGGCGTGCTCACGCGCCGGCGCATGGTGACGATCTCGGATGTGCTCGAGGCCGATGAGGTGATGCTGACCAATTCGAGCTGGGGCGTGCTGGGCGTGTCGCGTGTCGAGGGCGCGACCATCGGTGCGGGTGCGGCGGGCAGCATCACGCGAGAGTTAACCGCACGCTGGGAGCGCGCGGTGGATCTGGGAAAACTCGGCGGGATCTAGCGCAAGCGAACCCGCAGCGACCCGGCGACGCTTCGGCAAGCGGACCATGGGGATGTCGGACGACGATCTCAGACCCCCAGAGACACGCCCACGGGCTGCGGGCGGACCTGATGCGTGGGGGCGATGGAGACACCCAACGGCACGCGCTTGCCGCCGGCGGGGGGCAGGCCTTCTTCGTCGATGTGCTTCTGGATGGCCATGATGCCCTCGAGCAACTGCTCGGGACGGGGGGGGCAGCCGGGGACATAGACATCGACGGGGATGAACTGGTCAACGCCCTGCACGACGGCGTACGTGTCGAACACGCCGCCGGTGCTCGCGCACGCGCCCATGCTGATGACCCACTTGGGCTCGCTCATCTGCAGGTAGATGCGCTGCAGAACGGGCATCATCTTGGTGCTCACGCGGCCGGCGACGATCATCAGGTCGCTCTGGCGCGGGCTGAATCGCACGGCCTCGCATCCGAAGCGGGCCATGTCGTACCGCGAGCAGGCGGTGGCCATGAGTTCGATCCCGCAGCAGGCGGTCGCGAACGGCATCGGCCAGAGGCTCGAGCGGCGGGCCCAGTTGATCACCCGGCGCAACTGCGTGGTCACGAACGTATCGGGCGGAAGAGCGGCTTCAAGACCCATGGTCGGCTTCCCTGCGGGGCATGGCCCCTGCTGCATTCATCGGCGATGATCCGCACCCGCGTGACGCCGTCCAACACGGGCCATGCGGGGGTTGGTGGGCAGGACTCGCCGCTGGAGACTGTAGTCGGCACGCGGCGGGCGGACCTGAAGACAGCCCGGCGTGCCGCGGTTATTCGGACTTTGTCCGGACTCCCGGCGCGCGTTACGGGCGGTCGCGGAAGATCTGGCGATCGATCCACCAGTCGGACTGATACGGCTCCTGGATCGTGTCGCGCGATGAATTGATGCCGGTCGAGCGGATCGTGCGCTCATAGCACCCGGCCGACGCCGATGCGAGCGCGGCGAGCACCATCATCGCCGCCAGCGAGAGCGGCGAGCGAGCCCCGTATCGGGCACTCGTGTTCGGGCGGGATGATCGGGCGATGGTCGACTGGGACATGGCGCGGCTCCTGCGGCGGGATCAAACGAGGTCAGATGATAGTGCCAAAGCCCCCATCAGCGATCGGCATCAGCGGTCGGCGATGAGATCGGCGAGCGTTCGCGTCCCGAGCGAAGCGAGGGCGGCACGACGCATGGTGACCAGCGCGTCGCCTTCGCTGCTGGAGCCCGGGACCGGCGTCTGCATGAGCGCATGGCCGACTTCGAGCAGTTCGCGGAGCGAGACGTCCGATGGTGGGCGGGCCAGGGCGTACCGCGGTTCGCGCCCGGGCTGGCTGACGGTGTGCAGCACGCCGCGATCCTGAAGTCTGCGAGCGATCTGTCGGCAGACGACCACATCCAGCCCGGTGCGCTGGGCGATGGCGTCGGCGTCGAGGGCCTTGCCCCTGGCAAAGGCCCGCGCCACGGCCGCGGCGACGGAGATGGCGCTGGACGCATCGGCCGAAACGGGTGCAAGGGACCTCGCCCCGCCCAACGCCGCGACGGCGCGGACGAGCGCGCCGCTGCGCAGGGCTCCGTGCTGGATCAGCGCGGTAGTGCGCACACCGACGAGCACGATGACCCACGTGACGTAGATCCACATCAGAAAGATCGGCAGCAGCGCGAGCGACCCGTACAGAGTCTTGAAGCCGGCATGGGCGAGATAGAGGCTGAAGCCATACTTGGCCAGTTCCAGCAGCATGCCGCCGACGAGCGCGCCGTAAAACGCGGGCAGTGGCTTGACCCGTGTGTTGGGCAGCGTGAGGTACAGGACCCAGAGAAGGCCGCCGGTGACCAGCACGGTGGTCGCGTACCCGGCGAGAACGACCAGACCGCTGGCCAGGCCGATGCTGCCGCCGCTGACGCCGTCAACGATCTGGCCTCCCTGTTCGGCGAGGCTCTGGGCGAGCCTGCGGAACTGCTCGCCGATCATGAAGCTCGCGGCGACCAGCAACGGGCCGAGGGAGATCATGAGCCAGTACTGCATGAGTTGCTGGCGGAAGGGGCGGCCGCGCGAGACACCGAACAGGGCGTTGAAGGAGCGCTCCATTTCCATCATGAGGCTGATGGCGGCGTACGCGAGCGTTAGAACACTGACCAGGCCGATGCCGGTGAAACTGATGGTCCCGACCTTGCCGACGACGGTGTCGAGCCATGCCTGAAGGTCGAAGGAACTCTCGGCGGAGTTGGTGGCAAGAACCTGCGAAAGGCCGGTCTGATCGAGCACGCGGGCGAGGATGTCGCGGACGAGTGTGGCACGATCCTGAAAGAGGCCCAGGATCAGCATGCCGATGAACAGAAGGGGGATGAGCGAGAAGATGGTGCGGTACGCCAGTGCCGCGGCCATGATCGGCACGGTGTCGTGCCCCGCCCAGAGCAGGAGCGTCTGCACGATGCCCGGGCGCGACGCGACGGAGCGCTCATCGGCGCGAGCGGAGGCCGCGTCGGCCGCGTCGCCCGGGGGCGCTGCCCCGGCATCGGCGGACGGATCCACGACTCCGGCCGCGGGCTCGCCCGGCACCGGACCGCCCCGCGTGTTGGTGTCAATCGTCGTCAAGGGCTTCATCTCCGAAGTCATCATCGCGCGGCGTGCTTGCGCGCGGAGTCTGCTCGGCCGCGAGATCATCCGTCGCTTCGCCGGCGAGCGCACCCGCGTTGCTCTGGGCGCGCAGGCGCTCTCGCTCATCGGCACGCCGACGGGCGGGGGGCCGACCATCGAGCCCGACACTTCTGCGGAGCGCGCCGATCTCGCCCGGTCGCAGTTCTCGCCAGTCGCCCAGCGCGACTTCGCTGAGTTTCAGCGGGCCGAGGGCGACCTGAGACATCTTGACCACTCGGCAGCCGCAGCGCTGGAGCATGAGTTCCAGCTCCGCCAGTTTCGGATCAACCAGCGTGACATCGAGCACGGACTTTGCTCCGCCGACTCGCCCCGGCATCGCGCGGTTGGTCGCGCCGACAAGCCGGCGCGGGTCAACGCGGCGAGGACCGGGCCGGGGCGTGTTCGCGGCTGAAGACTGATCCTGCTGGGCGCGGTCGTCGGCATCGAACGCGTCGCTGCCCTGAGCGATGATCCCGCCGCGCTGCTGCTCGATGAGTTCGACCTGGACCGGCGGCACTTCCGACGCGTTGACGCGCTTTCGCTGGGCGGCGCGGCGCTGGGCGCGGTCGAGCATGACGCGAAGATCCTCGACGACCTTCGCATCGATCTGCCCGCGGACCCAGAGCCGATACGTCCGCAGCGTGCCGAAGCTCGGATGGGTCAGGCGGTGGGCCAGGTCGCCGTCGTTGGTCAGCAGCACGAGCCCGGTGGCGTGAAAGTCCAGGCGGCCGACCGGGAACACGCGGACCGATGGACCTTCGCCCTCGGCCGTGATCGCCGGGTGGCGGACCAGGTCCATGACCGTCGTGCGCTCGGGCGCATCGGCGGCCAGCGCGTCGTAATCGCGGATGGCGGTCATCACGCGCTCGGGCTTGTTGACCAGGATGTACATCAGCCGCGCGGGCCCGGCGAGCACAGGCCCGGAATCGCGGGCGCTCTTGCCGCGGCGAGCGCGCGCCAGCGAGAGCGTTCGCCCGTTGACCGCGATGCGGTCCTGACCCGGCACAACGAAGATCGGCAGGCTGGAGACAACCCGGCCGTTGATCTCGACCTTTCCGGTGAGGATCAATTGCTCGCACGCGCGGCGAGAGGCCACGCCGGCATCGGCGAGTACGCGCTGGAGCCGCTCGCGCCCGGGGCCGGGGGTCGTCAGCGCGGGGTCAACGTCGCCGGCGTGGAAGGGCGCGGCATCGCGCCGGGCGGCACTGAGTCTGCGCGCGCTGCCGCGGCTCTGAGCGGGGTTTGTGGCGGGGTTGGCCGGACGAGAACCGGAACGCGGTCCGGGCTCGCGATCCGCGGGCGCGGGGCCGGCCTGGGGGCGTGCGCTCGGGGCGGGCGAGCCCGCGTCCTGAGAGCCGCCGCGGCCCCGGTTGCGTCGAATCAGCGGTGTTTCGTCCATGAGACAAGCGTAGCGCCGGTGCGGGCGGGCCCCGTGCGGCCGCGGCTGCGATGGTGCGCGCTCAGGCGTCCTTGCGGCCGATCAGATCCATGAGCGGCGGCAAGCACGCGAAGGCATAGGGCAGTTTCGCGGACTCGTCCCACGACGCCAGCAGCGCGGCGCCGTCGCCGGTGGTCATCTGGCCCGAGGCGATCATGCCGGGCAGAAAACCCTCGATCATGCAACGCGGCCAGTGCCAGAGCGGCTCGCCCGGTCGGGCCAGTCGCTGGTGCGAGTCCAGATGCGCAATCGTCAGCCCGGCCTCCACGAGCATCCGCGGCAGTTGCTCGATGACATCCGGGTCGCGCTGCGCGCCGCGGAATGATGCATCCAGCGCGGTGTGGAACCGGTCCATCGCCTCGCTCCGCGGGACCATGGTCGTGCCCCGGCGCAGGTTGACAAAGTCCTGAATCACCAGCTGGCCGCCCGGCTTGAGCATCTTGCGGGCACCGTCGATGATCGCTCGCGGGCGCGGCGGGTAGGCAAAGAGCCAACGCGCAAAGACGACATCCACCTTGCCCTCGTGGTGCGCCAGCACGCCGGCAAGATCCTGCGCATCGCCCAGCACGCGCTCGACGTGCTCGAGCCTGCGGGCGCTGGCCTGCTCGCCGAGCTGCTTGAGAAAGTTCGGGTTCTCGTCCAGCGCGATAACCAGGCCCTCGGGGCCGACGATCTGCGCAAGATCCATCGTCGCGTGCCCCGGGCCGCAGCCAAGGTCCAGGACAACGTCGCCCGGGTGAACACCCGCGCGCTCCCAGAGCAGGTGGGCCGACGCGGCCCACAAGCGATGCTCGAGCCCGAGACGAACGGACTCGTCCGCCGCGGCCTTCGCGACAGCCTGCGCAACCGACGGACGCACCGTCTGCCCGCCCGCGGCCGGTTCACTGCTCTTTCGTGCTCGGATCGTTGCGGTCATGATGTTCTCTACTGTAGCGTTCGACGCTGGGCTCCACGCAGTTCCCGGTCCGGCCACATTCGTCTTGTCGTAACCTTTGCTTGGTCGGATGCACGATCTTCGGCAGTCGCACACTTCTTCTTCTAGTCTTTCGGCATCCTGACCGATCTACACCATGGATCCTGAAGGTCCGACAACTCCCCGAACCGATCCAGACCACACCACCGGCACCCGCCAACCGACAAAACGCCCCACATGCCACGCGAAATCCCCATCGGCAATGGCGACCTTCTGGTCACCTTCGACGCGCTCTACCGCGTTCGGGACATCTACTGGCCGTACGTCGGCAAGTTCAACCACACCGCGGGCCATGTCCAGCGCTTCGGGGTCTGGTGCGACGGCACGCTCGCGTGGATGGAAGACCCGGGCTGGAGGCGCACGCTCCGCTATCGACCCGGCACGCTCGTCACCGATGTCACGCTCACCCACGACGGCCTCGGGCTCGAGCTGCGCTGCGCCGACGCGATCGACTTCCACGAGCCCGTCTGGCTGCGACGCACGATCGTTCGCGACCTGCGCGGGCACGGCGAGCGCGACGTTCGGCTCTTCTGGCACCTGGACCTGTCGATCCAGGAGAATCCCGTCGGCGACACCGCCAACTACGACCCCGACACGGCCGGGCTTGTTCTGTACAAGGGCGAGTTCTACTTCCTGGCCAACGCCTGCGACGACCAGCGCTGCGGGATCGATCACTGGTCCATCGGCACCAAGCGCATCAACAACGCCGAGGGCACCTGGCGCGACGCCGAGGACGGGCAACTCGGGCGCAACGCCATCAGCCAGGGCTCGGTCGACGCGACCATCGGATTCAACCTCAAGGTCCCCGCGGGCGCATCAACGGCGGTCGATACATGGCTCGCCTGCGGGCACAGGTACGAGGATGTCGAGCGGCTCAACCGGCTCATCCGCGAGCGCACCCCCGAGAAGTTCATCTCGCGCACCGACGCGTACTGGAAGCTGTGGGTGCGCAAGGAGAATCTTGATCTCTCGCCGCTGCCGGCCCGTGTGCGCGAGTTGTACGAGCGCTCGCAACTGGTGCTCCGCACGCAGGTGGACAACCGCGGCGCGATCATCGCGGCCAACGACACGGACATCACGCACTTTGCGGGCGATCACTACTCGTACTGCTGGCCGCGGGATGGTGCGCTGGTGGCGTACGCGCTCGTGCTGGCGGGACAGAGCGAACTCAGCCGCGCGTTCTTCAGGTTCTGCGCACAGTGCATCACGCCCAAGGGCTACCTGATGCACAAGTACACGCCGGATGGACGGATGGCCAGCAGTTGGCACCCGCGGCTGCTGGACGGACGCAAGGTGCTGCCCATTCAACAGGACGAGACGGCGCTGGTGGTCTGGGCGCTGCGCAAGCACTTCGAGACCTTCCGGGACGTCGAGTTCATCAAGCCGCTTTACAACCCGCTGGTGGTCAATGCCGCCAAGTGGATGGCCGAGTTCCGCGAGAAGCCCGACGACATGGCCCCGAACATGCGCACACGCACCGGCCTGCCCAAGCCCTCGTGGGACCTGTGGGAAGAGCGACGCGGCGTGCACCTGTTCACCGTCGCGTCGACGATCGCCGGGCTTCGCGCCGCAGCGGCGTTCGCGATGGACTTCGGCGACACCAAGCGTGCGGCGTACTGGCTCAAGGCCGCGCAGGAAATCGGCGAGGCCATGCACCGCGAAATGTGGAACCCCGATCGCAAGTGCTTCGCACGCATGGTCACGACCAGCGTCGGCAGCGACGGGCTCATTCACGGGTACTCGCAGGACATGACCCGCGACAGCGCCAACTACGCGCTCTTCGCCTTCGGCGCGCTCGATGCGCGCGACGAGCACGTCGAGGCGGAGATGGCCTCGCTCCGCGAGCGTCTGTGGCTCAAGACCGATGTGGGCGGGTGCGCCCGCTACGAGCGCGACTACTACCACGCCGTGGAGCGCGACGACATCGCCAACGTCCCGGGCAACCCGTGGCTGATCTGCACGCTCTGGCACGCCCAGCACGAGATCGCGCGGGCGACCACACTGGAGGAACTCGACCGCGCGCTGCCGTACATGGACTGGGCCGCCAAGCGCTCCAGCGCCTCGGGCGTGCTGGCCGAGCAGTTCCACCCGTATTCGGCCGACCCGATCAGCGTCAGCCCGCTGACCTGGAGCCACGCGACGGTGGTCATCGCGGTCGCGGAGTATCTGCGCAAGCGTGAACACCTTGTCGCCTCACGCTGAGGTGCATCAAACGCCGCCAGAACGGGCATACGCACAGAACCCGACCCGGCTCTATCTCGCCGCGGCCGCCGGAGGGCGCGAACCCCGATCGCTCCACCTCCATATGAATACAGGGCCGTTTGCGCGTTCTCGACGCGGGCGGCACATCGATCCGGGAGCATTCCATGCACACGCGCCATCACGCCGCCATCATTTCGCTCATCGCCGGCTTTGCGATCGGGGCCCTGACGACGCCGGGACTCGCCCAGGCCCTTGGCGGCGGCCGCGCTCTCGACGGCTCGCGACAGACCGGCGGCGGCCGCGCCCTGGATGCCAACAGCCGCCAGGGCGGCGACGGCACCAACGACCGCACCACTGATCTGGACTCCATGCGCCGGTTCAACGACGACGTGATCTCCGGCCGGGCCAGCGGCGGCAAGAGTTTCCGCGACTTTGTCGGCTATCGCGCCGCCGACGACTTCGGCGACCGCACCGCCAGCGACTCACTGTTCCGCTTTCAGCGCGACAGCGCCGCCAGCGGACTGGGGCCGACGGTCCGGTCCAGCGATGCGCTGCGTCTGCAGTTCGCGCTCTCGACCGGTCGCGCGGTCAACGACCTCAGCCCCGCGCTGAGCCTGGCCCTCACGCCGTCACGCTCCAGCAGCGCCGCGAGTGCATCGAGCCTGCGCTCGCTCCGATCGATCGCGGACTTTGAGACCGCGCAGCGTTCGCAGCCGACGATCGTCGCCGTCGACCGCAACGCCGCGCCTGGCACCCGGCGGCTGCTGACGGCCTCGCCCCTGCGCGGCGTCGCATCCACGATCACACCGACCGATCGCCTCTCGACGCGCGACCCCGCGAGCGATCGCCTCTCATCAACAACACCCGCTGGCTCACGAGAGGCACCGGAGCGCACCAGTTCCGCGTTGAACTACCGCGTGCCCTCGACGAGCACGTCCTACGCCAGCGCGGTCGAGCCCATCCGCAGCAGCCTTGAGGCACGACGCTTCTCCGTCGCCGTCGGCGCACCCGCGGGAGCGCCCGCGGCGGGCCCCGCAGGAGCAGCGGATGACCGCGCCGGCGTGCCCGCAACCGGTGACAACCGCCGGACCGACCCGGATGCGCGACCGCGCATCGGATCGCCGGAAGAAGAGCGCATTTGGCGCGAAGAACTCGCGCGGCTGCGCGAGCGGTTGGCCCGCGATCAGACGGACGAACTCTCGCCGCGCCAGCAGTGCGACGCTGCGCGACTGCCGTGGCGTGAGGCTCTGGCCCGTGCGAACACGCCCGCAACGCCCGACGCGGGAGCCCGGCTGTCCGAGGCCGAGCGCGAGTCGCCCGGGACCAGCGCCGTCGACCGCGCCCGCGAGCGTGCGGCGGCCGCGCGACGCGAGAACTCGCTCACGCCGCCGATCCTCAGCGCCGCCGCGATCGCCGACAGCGAGTCGCTGATGAAGGCTCTTGAAGAAGCGGTGGCCCGTGGCCCGCGCCTCGATCGCCTGCTGCCGCCGGGCATCAGCGATCAGGAGGCGTTCGTGCGGCTGACATCCATGGGCCAGGCGGACCTTGCACAGCAGCGCTACTTCGATGCGGAGGGATCGTTCTCCCGGGCGCTCGGGCTTGAGGGTGTCGAGCCCGGCGCGATGGCCATGGCCCGCGTTGGTCTGTCGCACGCGCAACTGGGTGCGGAGCTGTTCCTTAGTGCCGCGGGCAACATCGAAACGCTGCTGCGCGAGCACCCGGAACTCGCGGGCACGCGGTACTCGCCCGAGGCTTTCGTGCCGCCCGCGCGCGCGAGCGAACTTGCCGCAACGCTCGCTCGCGAGATCCGCATGGGCGTGGCCTCGCGCCAGGCGGGCCTGCTGTTGGCGTATATCGGTTTCCAGAGCGGCAACGCCGAGTGGCGCACCGCGGGGCTCTCGGCGATGGCCGATGCGACCGACCCGAGACGAACGCAGGACGCGGCGCTGTACGAACTGGTCCGCCGCATCTGGTCCGCCGGTGGTGAAGCACCCGCCGCCACCACGCCCCCCACCGCACCGGCCGCACCCGCCGCACCCGCGAACCCTTGAAGATCTCCACGTGAAGCGACGCGTTCATCCGCTCCCGCGATTGCTCGCACGCGTCGGGCGACGCGGCGGGCGTCTCTCGCGCGTGCTGGGCGTGGTCCACTGGCGATCGCTCGTCCGCCTGGCACGCCTTCGGCTCAACACCACCAGACGCCGCGTTGCCGCGGCCATGATCACGCTGGCGGGCATCACCGCGCTGGTCATCATGGTCGGGCTCTGGCTCGGCGGCCGCGTGCCGTCATGGTGGAGGCCGATCTCGCCCGCGGACCCGTCGCTGATGGCCACCGCCGATGCGGTCGAGAACGGCATAACGACGCTGATCAATCAGATGCGGCCCGGTGACTCCCCCATGCTGCGCTCGCAGCCCTGGAGCATGACACTGGATGATGACTCCGCGACCGCGTGGCTGGCGACCAAGTTGCCGCGCTGGGTCCTTTCGCGCGCTGACATCGGTCGATGGCCGCCGCAGGTTCGCCTGGTACAGGCTCGGTTTACCCCCGGGCGGATCATCCTCGCGGCGCGGGTTGTGCAGGGCGCACACGACGACGTGCTGTCGATCGCGCTGGCCCCGCGCATCGGCGACGATGGCTCCTTGTGGCTCGAGGCAACGAGCGTGGCCATCGGCTCGCTGCCGATGCCCGCGGGGCTCGTGCTCACCGCGGGCGCGAGCGACGAATCGCCGGGGTTCTTCGATGCGCGCCGGGCCGTGCCCGATGAACTGCGCTCGCGCCGCGAAACGGCGCCGATCATCGCCGCGCTCCGGGGCGAGCGCCCCTTGACGGTGCTCGCGCCGCTCCGCCTGCCCGACGGACGGAAGGTCCGGATCGTGCACCTTCAGCCGATGGAGGGCCGGCTGGTGATCACCTGCACGACGACCGACCCGGACCGCTGAGCATCACTCTGCGCGCCGCGATGCACGCCACCCGTCCATCGCGGCGCTCACCGCGACGATGGTCATCTCCTCGCGCCAGCGCTGCTCGGCGCTGCCGATGTGCGGCGTCATGACGACGTTGTCCAGCCCCGGCAAGTCCGGATGAACCCGCGGCTCGTGCTCGAACACGTCAAGGCCGGCCCCCCAGATGCGCCGCTCACACAGGATCTTCGCAAGCGCCGCCTCGTCGATGACCGCTCCGCGCGCGGTGTTGACGATGATCGCGTCGGGCTTGAGCAGCGAAAGCCGGCGCGCGTCGATCATGCCGCGGGTCTCGGGCGTCAGCGGCGTGTGAATGCTGACGACATCCGCGCTGGCGAGCCCCGCGTCGAGCTCCACCCGGCGCGCCGCCAGCGGAGCGATCTCGAAGGCGAGCTTGCGTGATCGCGACACGTACGCGATGCGCATGCCGAACGCCAGGGCCCGCTGCGCCACCGCGTACCCGATGCGCCCCGCGCCGACGATGAGCAGCTCGCGCCCGCAAAGATCCATGCCCATCCAGCCGGTGGGAAATGTGTTGCCCTCGCGCGAGAATCGCCCGGTTCGCACGTACGCATCGGCCTGGACGATCCGCCGGGCGCACGCGAGGATCAGTCCCATCGCGAGATTGGCTGTGCCCTCGGTCACGACATCCGGGGTGCTTCGTACAACGATCCCGCGACGTTCGCACGCTGCAAAGTCGATGTTGTCCGTACCGACCGCGAAGTTGCACACGCAGCGCAGACTCGGGCCCGCGGCGTCGAGAAACTCATCGTCGACACGATCCGTGAACATGGTCACGATCGCATCGGCCCCGCGCACGAACGAGAGCAGATCCGCCCGCGCCATGGGCGACAGCCCTGACGACATTCTCACACGCACCGACCGGCCATCGGGCGACGCAGCATCCGGCGCGACACCCACCGCGCGCCCGCGCACGGGCACCACTCCCGTGATGGCCAGATCCAACGCCCGCTCGCTCATGCCCTGATCCTACTCGGTCACGCGACGCTGCTCGCGGTCGACCACGACGATGCGGCTGCCATCGGAGTCATCGCCACCGACAGGAACCCGCGCCTCGTCGAAGGACACGCGATACTCCGTCTGCCAAACCGGGTACCGCTCGCGCACCTCAAAGGCGCGAAAGTCCTGTTCCCGCAGGGAGTTGGTGCCGAAGACATACGTTGAGAGAGCCGCGACCCAGCGGCTGACACCATCTGCGCCGAACCCGAACCGCGTGGTCGGATGGTCTCGCTCCCGCGAGTGCTCGCGCACGATGGTCGATTCGTCGAGCACCCCAACCACGGGCGACTCGGGGAACCGCTCGTACCAGCATTCATCCGGCGAGCCCGATGGACCATCGCCGGGCGGCGCGGCCATCGAATACACACCGACATCCGCCCGAGCGCTTGCCAGCAGCGAGCGATGGATGTACACGCGGCTGACCAGTTGCCGCGTCGGCTGCACGATCCGCACCGCCGCCGACAGTCTCGCATCGCGGTGCGCCAATGGGTTCAGAGGCGTGTCACTCCGGAACATCACGGTCACGTCCAGCCCGCTGTGCCCGCGCACCGGTGAGCCGTCGGTGTCGGCCACCAGCAGAGTCCGGGCATGCCCGCTCGGCAGCTTCACGGTCCGCACCGCCGTGCTGCTGAAGCGCTCGATCAGCGCGTGCGTCGGCGCGTCCGTCGCCCGCGCCTCGCCGCGATTGGTCGGGTGCGTCTCGGGGCCCGAAAGAATGAACGGCACGATCGGTCGCGCCGTGCGCTGGCGATGGATCCCCCGAAGGCTCGAGATCACCGCCACCCGCACGCGGTCACGCTCGATCGGCGACGGCCACATCACCGCGACCGCCGCCTTGAGTTCGACCTCCTCGCCCGTCAGCCCTCGGCTCGCGCCGAAGAGCGCGCGCCGCTGCTCCTCGCTGCGCTTGCGCGCCAGGCTGTCTTCGCCCGGCCCCCCGGCCTGTTCGCCGCCGCCGACCGGTGTTCCCCGGGCTCGCATCGATGCGATCAGATCCACAAGACCGCGCTGGCTCACATCGTGCTGCTCGAGCACTTGGGCGAACTGATCCACCGCCGCACGCGCCGCCGCGACCACCTCCGCATCCACCCCGCGCGATTCGCATGTGCTCAGAAACTGACGCAGCGCCCGAACCCCGGGAAACCGGATGAATGCCGTTAGCCCGCCCTCGCTTAGCTGCACACCCTCGACCACACGTTGGCACGTGGCCTTGTGAACGCCAAGCCACCGGGCCATTCCGCTGATGCCGCGAGCCTCCGGCGGCATCGACGCGATCACTTTGCTGATGGTGGAGATCAGCCGATCACCAACTCGAGTGAGATGGACAAGCTCTTGTTCGCTCACTGCACGCTCGCCTTCTCGCCCCCAAATTCCCTCGCCTAAACCCCGAAGAAAATATCGCCCATCTTCACAAAGCGGCCACCAAACTCGCCGCCGACCTGCTCAAGCCGCTCTCAGAGGATGTAGTTTGACATCCGGGGATGATCTTTGCCTTCGGCTCGTTAGGCCAAAAATATGCCCGCACTGCGTGAAATTCCCAATCCTTGAGAACGATTCAAATTCCATCGTTCTAGGACGTCTGACCGGCAGCCATTCACCCAAAACCCTTGGGTTGACCCGTGACGTCTCTACGTGGTACAGCTCATCTGAGCCCGTTGAATCCGGCCGAGAACTCGAGGATCGCCCAAATTGACCGAACTTTCCCCGAGTTGGGGCCCGGAATTCGGCCCGTACGGCTCGGGAAACTGACTCATGACGCTGACCTCAGCATCGACGATTGTCATCTCTTTGTGCGGCATTGGTGCGCTCGACCGCGGCCCCGTGGTCCATGGCCTCAGAAGTACACAAGCGCCGGTCCGCCTCGTGTGGCGGATCGGCGCATGTGTGAGGGTGCATTCGGAGCGGTTCTTGATCGTGGCAACGACCGGGGATCTTCTTGAGAAGAATCAGTTCGGGCAGCCGTTGAAGAACACGGCGAAGAACGCCGTGAAGTCGCCGTTATCGACCTGCCCATCAGGGCCTCCGATTCCGGAGCCCCAGGGAATTCCGAGCTCGCCGTCGGTATCGGCGATATCCGCTTCGAGCGCGATCGGATTTCCGGGCTCAGCGAAAAAGGCGGTGAAGAAGACGGTGAAGTCCCCGTTGTCGACGCTCCCATCCGGATCGCTTCCGGGTTCGCCGTCGGTGTTCGCGATGTCGGCCGCCGAGCAGGCCAGGTGATCCGGGCCGAGATCGATGATGAACGGTCCGATTTCACCGGTCAGGTCGTTGGCATACTGACCGGTGAGATAGCGACCGTTGCTCGACATGCCTGCGCAGCTTGTCAGTCGCACGAACTGCGCATCGAGATCGAGACCGCGCGAGATGAGCCAGGTCGTGAGCTTGATGCCGCCGGACTGCGGCGTCCAGATGAACGCATCGCGATCGATCCCGAAGGAGTGCTGGCCGACGATTCGGTTTCCATCGTCCGTGATCGCGGCAGCGACGGGGTTCCGCCGGTTGTTCTGGGTCGGGTTCGCCGCGGTGAAGACCGCACCGAGATCCTCAACGCCTCTGGACGAACTCCAGCGATAGAGACGGGGTGAGCCGAGCGTTCCAGCAACCCACTGACCGCTCGGGCTGATCGCGTAGGCCTCGCCGACGATCGTCTGGCCCGGCTGATCGAGACGGATGAGCGTGCCGTTCGACCACACAAGCCCGCCGCGGCCACCCGGCCCCGTCCCGTTCTGATACCAGCCCGCGGCGGCGGTGCCGTCCCGGTTGAGCTGCCAGATCTTGTGGCTCTGGCTCTCCAGACCGGGCAGCTCGGGCAGGAACGTGTATCCCGAATCGGCTCGCCAGATCGCCGGTGATGTTCGACATGCGGCCCAGACCGCGACGGCGATTGCCTGACCGTCGTGGGAGATGTCATCAACGGATACGCCGTTTCGATCGCAGCGGATCGCCTCCGGTGGGCGGGGAATCGGCGTGTACGACCCCGTACCCAGCAGCGAAGGAATGGTGTAGAGCGCGGCCTGAGTCCATCCCGGCGAGTACTCCGGAAGCGGTCCGGAGTTGAACTCGCCCGCGAAGATCGAACCATCGGCGCTCATGCCCGAAAGGCCCCCGGTACCCTGGCCACCGGTGACGGTGAAGATCTGCGGTATTCCATCGCGGCGATAGATGAACCCGATGTCGCCGCTGACAAAGCCCATCGCCGTCGCGCCATCGTCGCTCACATCCAGACCAATCACTACGAGCGAGCTCGCCGCGGGCAGGTAGTTGATCGATGGAGGCGTCGCGGCCAGACCAGCCTTGGCAATCAGCAAGGCGACCCCGGCGGCAAGAACGGTTCCGGCGGAACGGGTTCGGAGCATGGAAGCGATCATCGCGGACTCTCCTGCTGCTGATGGTCGATCGTGCGTGCGGTGGGATCAACGTGCTCGGCAAGCGCGGGCGTTCGACGCGAATCGAAGCCCGCGAACACTTTGTGGTCGTGACGATCAGGCCCGACGGCGACGCGCCGCCAGACCGCCCGCAAGGCCAAAGAGAGCAACAGCACCGGGGCCGGGCACATTCGCCACGAACACTCCAGACGTGCCGTCGGTGAAGGTGAGGTTGAACACCACATCGCCGCGGTCGTTCAGCACGAGCCCGCGGCCATCTTCGCCGCCCGTCGGCTGATTGCCAACCGAAGCCCGTGAGAAGACGATGTCCTGCACGGTCCGCCAATCACCCGGGGCGACCTGGAAGAGAGAACCCTCGCGCGCGACCAGATGAAGTGCGCCCGTGGCGTCGGAGCAGAAGAGTCCTAGGTCGTTTGAGGTGGTCACCGCACCCGCGACGTTCAGCGTCGCCATGAACGCAACCTGACCGCGGGCATTGATCGCCCGCTGCGACGCGTTGAACGCGGCGAATGTTCCGCCGGTGCCGGGGGCGGCATCGCCGGTTACCGCGAGAACGCTGATGAGCCCGCTCGTATCGATGGTAAAGAGCGTCTGATGTCCCGCGCCGTTGGGCAGCGCTGTACCCGCGGCGTTGGTGTTGCCGGAAGATTGGGCGAGGATCGTCCCGAACTTGTTGATGGACACCGCGCCGAACGTGCTAAGCGAGGTATTGGCCCCGCCGAAGAACAGGTCTGATCGGCCGGGCACGCCGGTGCGCTCGCGCAGCGCGGTGACGACCGAGCCGCTGGCGTCGGAGCGGAAGATCGTGCTCTCGTTGATATTCGCGGTGATGCCGACGCCGCTGGTTGCCGACGTGAAGGCGACCTGCCCCGCGTTGTTCATCGCCGGAGAGAATGTGCCCGTGGATGCGAAGTTGACGCCCGGCAGATCGCTCACCGGCGCGCCGCTGAACGCGAGAACATCCACGGTCCCGCCCCGGGTGGTCACCAGACGGCGAGCGTTGGAGCCGGTCACGGCGGGCACGCCGGAACCGGTGCTGAAGTTGACGCTGGCGGCGAGGGCGCCGGAGTCGTTCAACGCCGGGTTGCCGTCAAAGCCGCTGATGACCGCATTGCCCGCCGCCGCGACGGCCTGCCCGGACTGGAGGGCCACGGTGAAACTGCCCGGAGTGCCGACAAAGTGCGCCTGCTGGCCGCCGGCCCATGTGCCGACAAAGCTCATGATGCCGCCCTGCGTCTGGAGCGGCGTGCTCGTTGCTCCGGACAAGTTGGTCTGGCCGTTGGGCAGCGCCCCAGCGGCATTCGATCGCGCCACGAACTCGAGCGCGCCGGCGGATGTGGAGCGGAACTGGCCGACGTCGTTGACGCCGAGCTGGCCACCCGGCGTGAACGTGTAGCTGAAGCCGACCTGGTTGGCGTTGCTCATCGTCAGGCCGAGGTACGCGTTCACGCCAAAGTTGGTGAGGCTCGGCGCCGGTGAGGCCGTTGTCGCACGGGCGATCACCTGATTCGTTCCGCCGATATTCCGCCACACTCCGGCACCCTGCGACGATGCGGCGACGAACGCGACATCACCGCTCTGATTCAACACCGAGGTACGAGCAAAGCCCGTGATGCCCGCCACCGGGGCCAGACCCGCGGCAGTAAACGTCGCGGAGCCGAGCCCGGGGCCGAGCGGCCCCGTCGTCCCCGGCAGCGCGATCGTCCGATAGGTCACGTCCGCCGATGCATGCCCCGCGGAAGCCACCAGCGCGAGCACCGCGGCAAGCGCCATGGTTCGCCCCGCGGTCTGACGGGACAGCGCACCGCGATCTGGATTGGCTCGAGTCTCGACGCCGCCGCGAACAGTGCCTGAGGGGTTCATTCGTCTCTCTCCTGAGTCCGACGTTTCCGCCGGGGTTGAGTGGCCAGTTCGGCATGGCAGAGAACGCGCGTGCGCTCTGGCTGCGGACCGAGCCACTGGAAAGATAACCCAGCCAATTGTCCGTGCAAGTGTTTGCAGAAACAATTTTCGTGAGTAGACTAGAAGATCGAGTCCTGGAGATATGCTTGTCGAGATAGAGGCCTCTGAGCCCCAAAACACGATGGCACCTTTACAGACCCCCCAATTTGAGGAACACCTCACGAGCGCGTTTCTGAATCTCAGCCGCGCGCTGGACGAGACGATTTCGGCGACCGGCGTACAGGCCGCGATGCCGCAAGATGTCGCTCGGCGGCTGAAGATCAGCCGAAACCTGACGTGGAAGGTGTCGAAGCTCGTCGGGGGAACCGACCCGTACACGGCGCTGCAGCACATGCCCGGCGAGGAGGGGATGGAGATTCTGCTCAAGGCCTCGGCGGCGGCGGGTGTTTCGGAGACCATGCTCGAGCAGGTGCGTCAGGCACAGCGGGCGCTGCGCGAAGTGATCGGGCTGCACGCCGGCGATCGCGCCACGTTCGACCTGATGCTCGACGGCATGGGCGGGGCCAACTCCGGCGAGCGGCTTGACGCGAGCCGGAAACTCGCCTTCCGCGGCAACTCCGGCATCTGGGGCATCCAGGCCCGGGCGAGGCTGAACACGTTTTTCCTAACGCCGAGCGCGTCCGATCCGGACATGCTCGAATACATGCTCGTCAGCGGCCTGCTGGATCTGCGGCGGTTGCGGGCGAATGTCTCCTGGCCGCTGTTCCGGCCGCGGTACTTCTCGACCGACGGCCTGCCCTGGACACGCGGCCCTTCGGCTGACGATCAGCGTGGCGAGCAGGCGGGGTCGCGCTTCAGCGACAAGGCCGGCCGATCGGCGATCGCGACGGATCTCAACCGTGGCTTCCAGATCCTGCCGGAGTTCTGCTCGCCCGATGATCCGCCGATCGCGATCCGGCATGATCAGTCCGGCATGGTCTGCATGCTGGAGGAAGGGCCGATCGGCAACGGCGGTGCGACGACGTGCTACTTCGGCGAACTGATCCGCAATGCTGCACCACGATTCGCGGTCGAGGGTTCGCGGTTTGCGGAGTTGTTCGCACAGATCATGCTGCCCGTTGAGACGCTGCAGATCGACCTGATCGTGCACAAGAGTTTCGAATGGGGCCTTCAGCCGCGGGTGGAGATGCGCGGCCGGATCGAGCTCGAGGGATTCCAGAACCCGCCGATTATTCCGATCGCCGATCAGCCGCATCGACTTGCGGGTCGGCCGCCGGTGTTGCAGACGCCGCTGACGGACCGGTACGAGGAGATCATCGCCAGCGTGATGGAGCGAGCGGGATGGGACCTGCGGGACTTCAACGCGGTCCGGCTGGTCGTGCCGTATCCGCCGATGCACACGATGACCGTGCTGCGGTGCCCGCTGCCGGAAAGGCCGACGTCGGCGTGAGGCCGCGGGCGCGTGCTCAAGGCAGGACACGAACGACGGTGCCGACCCGGACCGCGCGGGCAAGGCGGGCGGCATCCCAGTTGGTCAGGCGGAAGCAGCCGTGGCTGCCGGTTTTACCGATGTCCTGCGGTCGCACTGTTCCGTGAAGGCCGTAGCCGGGCAGGTCCAGCCCGATCCACGCCAGGCCAACGGGGTTGCGCGGGCCGGGGGCGATGCGCAGGCGGCGGTCGACGTTGGTCACTTCGGGCCACGAGGCGGGGTTGAAGGTGTAGTCGGGGTCGGTGGCGATGACGCTCACACGCAGCTCGCCCTCGGGGCGCTTCTCGACATCGCGCGCGATCGAGCAGTGCGTCAGGAAGACCAGCGCCCCGTTCGCATCGTGCCCCAGCACGAGCTTTTCGCTCAGGAGGATCTCTAGGGACGCGACACGGGGCAGCGCGGACTGACGATCAACGTCCCAACGAAACTCGGGAACATTCGGCAGCGTCACCTCATCGCCCGCGGCCAGCGCGGCCAGATCTACGCCCGGATTCAGCCACGCCAGAAGATCGCGACTGACCCAGCCGCGTTCACTCAGGAGATCGACGATGTCCTCGTATCCGGATTGCTCCAGAAGCGCCCGCTCGTTCCAGTCCTGCGGAATCGGTCCGGTGATCATGGCCATGTCACGCTCGGTGATGACGTAGCGCATGGTCCAGGCCCAGTCGGCCAGTTCCTCGCGGACGGTTCGTCTGGGCGATGCCTCATCGGCGGGCGGCTTGATGCCGACGGTCGCCAGCAGCTCCTGCGCTGTGACGCGATCGAGTTCGCCCGTGACCGTCAGGCCGCGGGCGAGTTGGAAGTGCTCGATCGCCAGTCGGGTCTTGCGGCCGGGCTTGGCGTCGATCAGCCCCGGAGAGAAGCCGGAGCGGGCCAGCAGCGTCTGCAGACGCGCGGCATGCTCGCGGTCATCGATCATCGCTGGTGCGACAGCCTGCTGCGAGCGCGGGGCGGGCTGCGCGACGGTGACGGGCGCCACCGTCAGCACCAGCGCGGCCATGAGGGCCGCGAGCGCCGCGCTTGCGCGGCGAACCGGCTCGGGATGACCGGCGGCGATGTCCATGCTGTCTTCTATCGGCGATCGGTCGTCTCGTCGCACACGCGAGCGAAGCAACGCCACGCGGCGGCCTCGTCGAGTGCTTCCTTCATCGCGATGGCTTCGTCCTGAGGCATTCCCGGGCGACGGCGGTGAACCGCGGCGAAGATCGAATCCTCGGGGTTTGCGCGGACGATCGGGGCATCGCTGCCGAAAACCAGCCCGGCTCGGCCATCCCGGCGCGTGCCGATGACGCCGGGCTCGAGCCCGCTGGCCAGCAGCGAGCGGAGGGGGAGCACGCGCTCGATGCGATGCGGCACGTATCGCCGCAGCGCCTCGATATCCGTAAGCAGGTGGCAGGGCTGGACGCTGGCGGTGACGCCCAGTTCCACGAATCGCGGCACATCGGCCGCGTCGAGAACTTCCAGGTGCTCGATGCGGAGCGTGCCGCGGGCCGGACGGACGCGCTGGGCGCTGTCCAGAACCATGCGCACCGCGCCGTCACCGATGGCGTGCACCGCCAGTTGGAGGTCGAGCGATTCGACGGTGCGCAGCGCCTCGTCGATGAAAACGGGCGCGACCATCGCGTGACCGCGGGGCATGTCGGGCCGCGGCTCGGCGTAGCGGTGGATCATCAGCGCGGTTCGGCTGCTGAGCGTGCCGTCGCTGAAGACCTTGCCGCCGGCAAGACGGACGCGCGTGCTCTCCCAGTGTTGCCGATGCTCGGCGACGGCTCGGACCTCCGCGACATTCGGATAGAGCGCCACGCGCATGCCCAGACGGCCCTCGCGGTCGAGCCGTCCGAGCATCGGGCCGAGCCACGCCTGGCTGTGCAGATCGTGGACCTCGGCAAATCCGAGCGAGCGGAGGTGCGCCAGCGCCAGGATGACGAGCCGCTCGCGCTCGCTCTCGACCGGCTCGGGCGCGGCCTTCCAAACGGCGTACGCCGCGTCCTCCAGCAGCACGCCCGTGGCCTGGCCTTGCGCATCGGTGCAGACAACGCCGTTGGTGCCGACGGCCACACCGGCGCGCACGCCCGCCGCGGCCATGGCCGCGCTGCTGGCCATGGCGCAGTGGTAGTCAAAGCTCATGATGACCACGCACGCGCCGGCGCACGCCGCGTCCAGTTCGGCGAGTGTCGGCCAGCGGCCCTGATCCCAAGACTCCACCCGCGCGCCGAAGAGCCGCACCCAGGCGCGACCATCCGAGGACGGCCGCGACGAGGCGGACGCGCGGCGGACCGCGTCGAGCGACTCGGCGACGGTGGCGCAGCGATCCAGCGGCGTGAGTTCCAGCGACTGTCCCAGCGCAAAGACGTGCGCGTGGGCCTCGACGAGATTCGCGGGCGGCGCGGCGCTCATGATGCCCACCACAGACGACGGACGCCGAGCCTGGCGCGGACATCGACACCGAGCGCATCGGCACCGACGGCAACGACACGCTCGCCCGGCTCGCCGATCTGCCGCGCGAGCGACTCGGGGTCGGCGTTGAGCGATCGCAGGCGGGCGAATTCGGCCTTGCCGTGGAGCGGATTGCGAAGGTCAACCTCATCGATATCCGCGACGTTCGTGCGCTGGCGGAGGCTCTCGATGCGTGCGAAGGCCCACGCGATACCGCCGGAGCCTTTGTGACCCGGCGCCGCCGCGGCGGGCGCGCCGTTATACGCGGACCAGCGGTCCATAAGGTCGCCGTGCTCGGCTTCATCGCATGCATCGATGCTCAGTTCGAGCCGGAGTGCATCCTCGTGCTCCTCGGGAACACAGAGCACGCCGCTGCCGCCATCGCGTGAGGGATCCAGATCCGAAACAGGGCAGACAAAGATGATGGCGGGTTCGACAGGGTGAATGACGAATCGAACGGGCGTGGCGCGTGTTCCGCCACCGAGATCATCGACGATGAGCGTGCCGACGCGATGGCTGAGCAGTTCGACGAGCAGGCACGCGTGCGGATCATCGGGCTCCGGGCGCGGGCCAAACGCCGCGAGGGTGCTGCCCGGCGCGGAGCCGGTCCCCGCGCCGGGAGATGCGCCCGATCTCGCGGGAGGCACTGGCGGAAGATCTGGAGAAGGAGTCGTGCCGCTCATCGTCCCATGGCCTCTCGCTTACGACGGATGAAGCCCAGATGGTGCTCGAGATGGTCAACGTACATGCGGACCATCTGGGCGAGGGTGACGGTGCCGCGCTGATTGTGCACGCCGGTGCGGGCGAAGGCGCTCTCGGGCAGGCGCGCGAGGATCTGGGCGGTGTGCTGGCGATTGAGCCGGAAGAGCTCGCAGGCGATGGCGATATCCAGCTCGTGATAGTGAAGTTCACGAACGAACGCCGACTCGTCGTAGGCGATGAGCAGCGGCTTGTCCTCCGAGGCGATCCGGCACATGCGGTGCGTCGCGGCCAGGTCCGAGTGCCAGAGATGCACGATGGTCTGCTGGATGCTCCAGGTCCCAAGGTCCGCCGCGGACGAGGCGAGCGCCGCGGGCCGGGGCGTGGGCAGGCGGAGCAGTTCCTCACGCGAGAGACCATCGATGGCCTTGTGCAACGCGTCGGCGCCCGCGAGATAACCGGCAAGGTCGGGGTTCATGCGAGGAGCGTATGTGGTTCTTGGGCGGCGGTGGACAGGTTCAGAAACGATTGACCGGGTCGATCAGGCGGACCGCCGACCGCGCTGCGCGGCTTGCCGCGGCGTGCGGGCGGACGTTCGGGCCGACTTTGGTCGGACTTTCGACTTCTTGCGCACCGAGACCTTCGCGCTCGTCCGGCTAGTTCGGCTAGCTCGGCGTCGGCTCCCGTTGAGCTTCTCGACTCGGTCCGCGGCGGCCTCCTCGCGTGCGATGATCTTCTCGATCTTCTTGTACGCCTCGTACTGAAGGATCGCGCGGCGGATCGCCCGCCGGATGGCGGTGTCGAGTTCCGTTCCGGAAGTCATGAGTCGTCCGATCTCTTCCGAAGTCAGCGCTCTATCGACGGGCTTGGACACAGAACCTCCTCCAGAGCGCACGGCGCTCCACAACCAACGAACCCTCCGGCGTGAGTTGAGCCACACGCACGTGAGAGTGGTTGGAGTTATCGAAGACCCCCCAAGTATCCGCCAATGGGGCGTACAGGGCCATGAAGTTCGCGGCCGACCGCCAGAATCGACGCTTAACGATGTCAGCGGGCACGTCGTGCCCACCGAGCGTGACACGCTGGGAAACGCGTTGAACAGCCAACCTGGGCGACCGCAACATCACATAGACGATGTGAACACGATACCCATCAGCAATGCGACCGCGCAGCCACGGCGCGAATGTCCTGCTCGAGAGCGTGCTCTCGAAGGCGAACGAAACCCTCTGCGTCGCGAGTTCATCAAGGCGGGAGAGCATGAGCCTTCCCGCGGCGAACGCTGCCCCGTCGGGCGCGAACCCGGCCAACCCCGCGGCGATCGAGTCGGCGTTGACGAACTCGGCAATTCTGAACACGCTCGGGAGCGTTTCCCGAGCGATGGTGGTCTTGCCCGCTCCGTTCGGGCCGGCGAACACCAGGATGCTCGGGCTCTCGCTCATTGCCCCCAGCCTTACTCCTCGCCCTGATCCAGCACCGCCATGAACGCCTCCTGCGGGATGTCCACGCGGCCGACGTTCTTCATCTTCTTCTTGCCTTCCTTCTGCTTCTCAAGGAGTTTGCGCTTGCGGCTCACGTCGCCGCCGTAGCACTTGGCCGTGACGTCCTTGCGGAAGGCCTTGATCGTTTCGCGGGCGATGATCTTCCCGCCGATGGCCGCCTGGAGCGGGATCTCGAACTGGTGGCGGTCGATCTGCTTGGCGAGTTTCTTCAGCAGCAGCCGGCCGCGGTACTCGGCGTTCTGGCGGTGGCAGATGAGGCTCAGGGCCTCGACCGGCTCGGCGTTGATGAGGATGTCGACCTTGACGAGATTCTCGGCGCGGAACTCGGCGATCTCGTAGTCCATCGTGCCGTAGCCGCTGGTGATGGCCTTGAGCTTGTCGTAGAAGTCGTAGATCAGTTCGGCCAGCGGAACCTCGAAGGTCACCATCTGGCGGTTCTCGCCCACGACCTGCTGGCTCTTGAACACGCCGCGGCGTTCGGTGCAGAGTTTGAGCACATCACCGATGTTCGTGTTGGGGCAGATGATCTCGACCTTGCAGATGGGCTCGAGGATCTCCTCGTACGTTCCGCCCTTGGGCAGCTCGGCGGGATTGTGCACATCCATGGTCGTGCCATCGTGCATCTTCACGCGATAGGTGACCGTTGGCGCGGTCTGGACGACCTGCGTGTTGAACTCCCGCTCCAGGCGCTCCTGGATGATCTCCATGTGCAGAAGGCCGAGAAAGCCGCAGCGGAACCCGAAGCCCAGCGCCTCGCTGTGAACCGGCACGAAGGTGAAGCTGCTGTCGTTGAGGCTGAGCTTCTCGATCGCCTCGCGCAGGTTCTCGAAGTCGCCACCCTTGGCGTCCTCGCTGGTGGCGGGGTAGAAGTCGCAGAAGACCATCTGCACCGGCGGCTTGTAGCCCTCGAGCGCTTCCTTGGCCGGGTCGTTCTCGAGCGTGATGGTGTCACCGATGCGGACATCGGCCAGCGAGCGGATGGCGGCGACGATATAGCACGCTTCGCCCACGCCGGCCTGACCCACGCGAACGGGCTTGGGCACGCGCTTGCCGATGTCGGTGATCTGGAAACTGCGACCGGTGCCCATCATGCGGATCTTGTCGCCGACCTTCAGGGCGGGGGCGTTCTCGGGACCGTCCATCACACGGGCGTACACGACCACGCCGCGGTAGTCGTCGTACTGCGCATCGAAGATCAGCGCGCGGGTCTGCTTCATGATGGGCTTGCGCGGGCCGGGGAACTTCTCGCAGATCGACGCGAGCAGTTCGGGGATGCCCTGGCCGGTCTTGGCCGAGACGAGGATGCAGTCCTCGGCGGGCAGGCCGAGAACCTGCTCGACCTCCATCGCGACCTCTTCGGCCCGGGCGCTGGGCAGGTCGATCTTGTTGATCACCGGGATGATCGTGAGATTCTCGTTGATGGCCAGATACGCGTTGACGACGGTCTGGGCCTGCACGCCTTGGGTCGCATCGACGACCAGGATCGCACCCTCGCACGCCTTGAGGGCGCGGCTGACTTCGTAGTTGAAGTCCACGTGGCCCGGCGTATCGATGAAGTTGAGCATGAACAGCGATGAGTCGTCGCGCTGGGTCAGGGCGGCCTCGCCCCCTTCGGGCGCGCCGGCGTCGTTCTCCTCGAGCCGGTCGGCCTTCTGGCCCATGACGTGGTGGTGCATCACGGTGACGGCGGAGGCCTTGATGGTGATGCCGCGCTCGCGCTCGATGTCCATGTCGTCGAGCAGCTGCGCGCGGGCCTCGCGTGCGGAAACGGCCTTGGTGGCCTGCATGAGCCGATCGGCCAGCGTGCTCTTGCCGTGATCGATGTGCGCGATGATCGAGAAGTTCCGGATCTGCATGGGTATTGACGCCGACAGTCGCGGGGATGGTCCGCCCGGGGTGGACGGGCGTATCCCGGCGGAGGATGGAGCGGTCGGGCAACGCCTGCGCTGGGCTCGACGGGCGGACCCGATCGAGCGCCGACGCCGGCCTCCCGACGCGCTGAAGGTGTACGCTCAAGTGTAGGAGCCCCGGGCGAGGGGCCCAAAAAAGCGGACGCCCCGGGGCAAACCGGGGCGTCCGAGAAACTCAACTCGATAGACCCATCAATCAGTTCGGATTGCAGGGGTTGGTGAAGAAGGCGGCGAAGAAGAGCGTGAAGTCGCCGTTGTCGATAGCGCCGTCCGGGGTCGGGTCGCCGTCGGTGTTGGCGATGTCGGCAACCAGGTCATTGGCGAAGAAGGCGGCGAAGAAGAGCGTGAAGTCACCGTTGTCCACGGCGCCGTCGGCACCCGGATCACCGTCGGTGTTGGCGATGTCGGCCGGGCCGCAGCCGGGCGTCGTGCTGCCAACGTCCAGGCGGACCCAGACGATGTCGTAGACGCCGGCCTTGGTCAGGGCGGCCGTCTGCGTTGCTGCCAGCGAATCGGTCACTCGCAGGGGAAGGGCGACGCCGACCGCCGTCGAGGTGTTCATGGAGATACCCGGGAACTGCGAGATTGAACCGGTACGCCACGAATCATCAAGAGGCGCGGTCTGGCTGTTGGTGGTGCGGAAGTTGGAGACGCCGATGAAGTAGGTGCCCGCGGCGAACTCGCGGGTCAGCGAGGCAGCCTGCGACGTGCCCGGAGCGGGCTCGTCCTCATTGACAAAGTCCGGGATCTCGTTGTAGTTGCTGTCCAGGACGATGATGCCCGTGTCGGTCGTCGCCGGCCGGGTCGTCAGGGTCACCGTGCCCGGCGCGACCGCGATGAAGGGCTCCTCGACGGTCACGGCCTCGGCCGAAAGCGTGATGGTATAGGGCGAGGTCGTCGCGGCGGTTCCGATCACGATGATGCGGATGCTCGTGGGCGCATTGCCCGAGGCGTACCACTGCAGCGTTCGCGGCAGAGCCGTCGAGGTGCTGGCCGTGAACACTTCATCAGCGCTACGAATGCCCGCAATCTGTGCGTCGCGAACAAGGAACATCGTCTGGCCGTCTGTCGGCGACGAGATCGTCGCGCGATACCGGAGCAGACCGTTGGGGGCGGGCAGGTTGATGCGGAAGCGATCGCTGCTCTGATCGGTGTCGCAGGTCGAGTCGGCATCACCGGTCGTCACGCCGATCACGCCGCCACCGGGGCCGACGTTCGCAACCGTCTCGTTGGCCGCGACGCTGTTGGGCTCGGCATTCTCGTTGACGAAGCCGACGGGAGCCGGGGGAAGAGTCGTGGACGGGGGCAAAGCTGTGAAGGAGGCCGAGAGCTGGACCAGATCATCCGGGGCTTCCGGGGCATCGGCGAGGAAGTAGTTGCCGATAACCACGAAGTACGTGGAGCCGGGGTTGAGCACGGCGGTGAGGCTGCTCTGCGAGGAGCCGGTGCCGCAACCCTCATCGTTGAACGCGACGAGGGTGAGCGGGCCGGAGCAGCCCGTGGGAGCCTCGACGACGCTCAGGACAGTGTCCAGAACCGTGGTGCCCGAGGCGGAGGAGCAGACCGAGAACGTCCACTCGCCGCACTCGGTCGGAACGACCTTGTAGAACACCGCGTTGCTGCCCTGAGGCAAGCCGAAGAACGCGTCGTCCGGGAAGAAGCCGCTCAGCGCCGGGTCGGCCTGAGCCAGGCTCACCGGAGCGGTCAGGTGCGGGAACGTCTCGGCGGAGATGTCGATCGCACCCTCGCACCGGGCGTTGGGCAGGTAGACGACCAGGTCAAAGTTGCTGGTGCTGGTACGAGCATCGCTCGAAGTGACGGTGAAGGGGATGCTGTAGGTGCCCGGGGCCGCGCCGGCGGGGATGGCCGTGGGCGGAGCGTTGAAGGTGAGGTTGTCGCCGGAGTCGGTCAGCGTGATCAGCGAGCCGCCGGTCAGGCTGCTGAAGTCGGCCGTCACCGTGTGACCGGTGGTCGCGGTGTTGGTGCCGGGGGTCACCGTCGCGTTGATGAGGACCGTGTCGCCGGCGAAGCCGCCGGAGGGATCGATCACGCCAGCGACCGTCGGGGGCGTCGGGACCACACTGGCCGCGACGTCAAACTGGACCAGAGACACCGCGAACGCGCCGGTCAACGGAACGGTCACGGAGACCGTCTGACCCAGCGACGCATTCTGGAGTTGGATCGTGTTGTTGATCGCGGTCGCCGTCGCACTGTTCGCCACGATGGCGTTCGGGAAATCCAATCGATTAGCCCCGAAGTCATCGTCCGTGGCCTTGGCCTGATCATTGGCCAAGTACCACCGGCTGTAGGCGAGGTAGTACGTGCCGGGGGTAAACGTCCGCGTAAACGCGGCGCTGAAATCATTGGTCGCCGGAACAGGGAATGGATCGTCATTGCCAAAGCCCGCGATGGCATTGAAGTTCGAGTCGTATACCCACATGGTGCTGTCGAAGTTCGCACCGGTGATGTCGCTGATGCGGATCGAACCCTCGGAGATCGAGGTCGGAGCGACAACCGGCGTCACTGCGGTCGGGGCAAGCAGTGTGGCCGTGTACGTGCCGGTGGTGGTCGCACCGCCGGTCACGCGAACGTAAAGCTCCTCGCCCTTACCGAAACCGATCCACTCGAGCGTGCGGGCGGGCAGAGAGCCCAGGGCCGCGGCCTGAGCGGTCTGGATCGTCAAGTCGGTGCCGACATTGATCGAGCCGGGAGTGCCGCCGGCACCGGTCTGAGACACACCGCGAACGGTGAACGCATAGCCCGCAGCCGGAGTCAACTGAAGGCGATTGCGATAGATGCCCGCGGCGGCGGCGGGCATCTTGATCCTGAAGTAGTCGGCGCTGGTGAGGCCCGTGACCGTCGTGCTCGCACCGGTCGAAACACCGGTGAACGCCGGCCCGGGGCCGGTCAGCGTGACGAGCGTCGCCGAGCCCTTGTTGTCATTCGGCTCGACTTCGGCCGTCTGCCCCATCGCGCTCAGCGGCGCGAACGCGGCGGCCATGACCGCCATCACTGTCAACTTGCGATCCCAATTCATGAAAACCTCCAGAAAAAACAGCATCGCGGGCAACGCCCGCTACACACCACACGAGTATGCGACCCACACACACCGATACGTTCCCGATCCATTGCCCAAGATTTCGGGTAAAGGATGAGAAGTGACCTGACAGCATACTCGTTGATACTCACTCTGCAAACGTTTCGTTCGGAAAACGTGACGGCAAATCGCCCAAACCCCCCAAATCACGCGAGTTCCCCGAGCGCTCAATCACTCGCACACGCGGGAAGTCCTGTAGTTCAAGCCCTTTCCTCCGCATCGCGCATCGTTCATCCTTCAGAACCTTGCTCAGCCGCACCCCTCGAAGAACCACACGAAGAACGCGCTGAAGTCGCCGTTATCAACAGTGCCATCGGGCCCACCGCCATCGCCGCGTGTCTGGCCATCGGTATCCGCAATGTCGGAGTTCATGCGAGTCGGGTCGCCTTCGTCGGCGAAGAACCCGATGAAAAACAGCGCGAAGTCGCCGTTGTCGACCCGGCCATCGGGCGGGACCTCGCCGTCGGTATTGGCGATGTCCGCGGGCGAGCAGCCCTCAGAGCCCGGGCCCCGCTCATCGACGCTCACGCGGACAAACGCAATCTCCTGCCCCGGCCCGAGCGTCAGCGCGAACCGATCAGTCGGGCGGTCGCCCACGCAGAGCACGACTTCAGCGGGGACTTGTGCCGCGTTCTGACGCGGGATGAGCAGCGCGCTGGAGAGGGCCATCGTGCCGTCGCGTCGCCCTTCATCAACCGCGGAGAGGTCGCCGTGGGCGAGCCCACCAAGGGCCACGGCGACGATGTACTGACCGACAGAAGCCTGTCGCTCGATCGCGCTGCGGCCATCAGTCGCGCCGATCGCGTCCTCGTTGGTCCAGCCCGTGATGAGCGTGCCGTCGGGATTCAGGACCGCGATAGCGGCATCAATGCCGCCGACCGCGCCTGCCGGCGCCTCGGTGCGAAGTCGCAGCGCCCCCGGCCCAACCGTCGGCCCATCGATCATCGTCACGGGGGCGATGTTCACACCGAAGCGATAAACCTCGTTGTCCACGCCGATCACAGCTCCCGGCCCGCCCGGCGGCCCGCTCACGGCGAGGTCCATCGCCGCGCCGGCGAACTGACCAAGGGTGTACCACACCACGCCGTCATTGGCGCTCTCGCCGAGCGTCGCGGGGTCTGTGCTCTGCTGGCCATCGACGCGGCGAGCGCCGAGAAGGCGGAGCACCTGCGGCCCGGTGCTCGTGCGCATCGCTCGCACGCGCGCGATCGGGGCCGCGACCTGAACCTGCACGCGGAATCGGTCGATCGTTGTCGGCCCCGCGCACGGGCCTTCATCACCACCGGTGGTGCGACCGATGACCCCTGCTCCATCGAACAGCAGCACGCTGTTGGCGTTCCACGATTGGCCGTTGGGCTCCCACTCGCTCCAATCTCCGGGCGGCGGCTCGGGCAACTCCTGCGGCGACCCGTCGGCGGCAAAGTCGAGTCGCACGGAGACCGCGGACGCGTTCGCCGGTGTGGGGCTGCCTTCAGGCACGAACGCAACGATGCTGTACTCGCGCCCGGGCTCAAAGGCGACGCGCACGGTGCCATGACCGGCGCACGAACTGTCCGAAGAGTCGCGCGATGGGTCGAACTGCGCGATCAATCTCCCGGCGGAGGAGCAGCCCGGCACGTGCTCGAGCACGCGCAGGCCCACCGCGGCCAGTTGCGTGCTCGTCAGACTCGGGCAAGTGCGGAGGGTCCATGTGCCGCAGGCGTTGGCGATGATCCGCTGCCAGAGTTGACGCTCGCCTCCCGGCGGAACGTGAGCCATGCTCCCCATGGAAATGACGGTTCCCGAGCCGTCGGTCAACGACGAACCGTCGATGCTTCCCGCGCCGGCGCAGCGCGAGCGGACATCTCCAACATTCAGCACGGCCGACGCCGCGCCGGTTCGCCACGGCGAATCGAGTTCTCGCACGACCAGCCCCACGCTCCGCGTGCCGGGGGCCTGGCCACTCGGCGGGATAAGTCCGGCGGGGAGATCGAACGTCACGCCGTCGGCTCGCGGGAGCATTTCGACCGTGCCGAGCCCGATGCCGGAGAGATCCGCAACTACGCCGAACGCCCCGCTGCTGGCGGGCGATGCGCCCGGTGTGACGCGGACACTCAGCGTCGCGGCCTGCGCTGCGGGCTCGGGCAACGTCCACGCGTCTCCGACCTGTGCGACACTGGGCGGAACCGAGACCGCGCCGCCGACGGTCAAGCGCGCAAACCCCACCTCGAACGCACCTGGGATGTTGATGGGTACGGTCCGCACACCGCCGGCGTGCGTGATCTCGAGGGTGAGTTCGCCGCCGGTACCAAAGGTCGGCCCGGGCGTGCTCGCGCCACCAACGACCGTGCGTGGGAAGTCCAGCCGCGCATTGGCGGTGACGAACGCATCGTCAGCCGCGCCGGCCGACGAGTGGCGGACCGGCCCGGGGGCGACGGCGACAAGGTACTCGCCCGCCGCCATCGTGCGCGTGACCGATGCGAGCCTCGGCGAGACGCTCGGAACGGGCCAAGGGTCATCGTTGCCCATCGCCGCGACGGCCTGACCCGAAGTGTCGAGCACCCAGACGGCGGTATCGGCGACCTGCGTCGCGGTGCCGGGGAGTACACGCAGTCGCACACTTCCCGGGGCGACGGTACCGGCATCCGCCAGCGCGACGGGCTCGCGCCGGAGAACCAGCGCGTACGCGCCGGGAGAGGTCGAGGTGCCAGTGACCTGCACATACACCTCGCTGGCTGCGCCGAAGCCGAACCACTGAACGGTGCGTGCGGGGAGTGTGCCGGTCGCAGCGGCGTTGGCGGTCTGCGCGACGCGGTCGGCGGTCGAAATCACGCCGGGCGCGCCGTTGCCGCCGGACTGATTGAGGCCGCGGATGGACACGTTGCCCCCCGGCGTTGAGACGGGCTCGAGGCGATAGCGGTACACCGCGCTGCCCGCTGGCCCCGGCGTAGTGAGTACGCGGAAGAGATCGAGCGATGCGGCTCCGGGGCTGTCGCTGGCACCTCCCGATGAGCCGCGGAGTTCATCACCGGGCGACATCGAGGCGATGAGCGTCGCCCGTGATCGTGTCTCGTTGGGTTCGGCTTCGAAAGTGACGACCTGCGCGGGCGCGGCGGAGGTCACCAATGCGACCGCCAAGCCCGCCGCCCGGCGGACCATCGCCGCGATCCGATCGCTTGCGAGTTCAGCCATGCCGCGGAGCCTACCGGGGCGCCAAGCCGCGGCGGGCTGTCATCCCGGCAGGCCGGGCGGCTCCACGACGCTGTACACACGAATCAACAACCAACGACCCCAAACCAAACACAGCACAAACATACAGACTGATCGCGATATCAATGTCATTTGCTGCGATTGTGCGACGATCATGCGGGCTTCTCCTGTCGAGATCACTTCCTCCTTCGCTTGCAGGGCTGGCGCGCCCCTTGCCCCTTGTCCATCACGCCCGGTGTGTAAATGTTGCCGGGAAGTCAGGAGTCCTTATGCGTCCCGATCGCTTCACCACGCTGGCCCAGCAGGTTCTCGCCGATGCTCAGTCCGATGCCGCGCGGCGGTCGGGCCCGGAGGTGCTGCCGCTGCACATCCTCAGTGCGCTCGTCGCCGATCAGGCCGGTCCCGCGGCATCGATCCTTCAGCGTGCGGGGGCGGATGTGTCGCGCGTGCGGCTGATGGTCGAGAGCGAACTCAAGCGCCTGCCGACGATCGCCGGGACCGCGCCCGCGGCGGGGCGGCCGATCATGGACCTGCTCGCTCGGGCGGAGCAGGAGTCCTCGCGCATGGGCGACGCGTACGTCTCGGCCGAGCACCTGCTGCTGGCCCTGGCCGCGACAACGGGCGGGCCGGGCAGCCCGGCGGAGATCCTCAAGCTCTCGGGCGCGCGGAGCGAGAACATCGCCAGCGCGATCAAGCAGGTCCGCGCGGCCAGCGGCGTGACGAATCTCAACGACCAGAACGCGGAGGGCTCGTTCGAGGCGCTGAAGAAGTACGCCATCGACCTGACAGAGCGCGCCCAGCAGGGCAAGATCGACCCGGTCATCGGCCGCGACGATGAGATCCGGCGGTGCATGCAGGTGCTCGAGCGCCGGACCAAGAACAACCCGGTGCTCATCGGCGAGCCCGGCGTGGGCAAGACCGCGATCGTCGAGGGGCTGGCTCTGCGCATCGTCAACGGCGACTGCCCCCAGAACATGCGCGATAAGCGCGTCATGGCGCTGGATGTCGGTCAGCTGCTCGCCGGCGCCAAGTACCGCGGCGAGTTCGAAGAGCGCCTCAAGAGCGTGCTGCGAGAGGTGCAGGCCAGCAAGGGCGACATCATCCTGTTCATCGACGAACTCCACACCATCGTCGGCGCGGGCCAGGCCGAGGGCGCGGTGTCCGCTGGCAACCTGCTCAAGCCCGCGCTAGCCCGCGGCGAGCTTCGCTGCATCGGCGCAACGACGCTCGACGAGTACCGCAAGCACATCGAGAAAGACCCCGCCTTCGAGCGGCGATTCCAGACCGTGTTCGTCGACCAGCCGAGCGTGGAGGAGACGGTCGCGATCCTGCGCGGGCTCAAGCCGCGGTACGAGGCGCACCACGGCGTGCGGATCCTTGATGAGGCGATTCTCGCGGCGGCGCAGTTGAGCAACCGGTACATCACCGAGCGCTTCCTGCCGGACAAGGCGATCGACCTGATCGACGAAGCGGCCAGCAGGCTGCGCATCGAGAACGACAGCATCCCGACGGAACTGGACGAACTGCGCCGCCGCATCATGCAACTGGAGATCGAGCGCGAGGCGCTGAAGATCGAGCTCTCCGGCGCGTCTCCCGCGCGTGGCGATGGTGCCAAGCCCGCCGCGGCGGAACTGGCTCGCATCGAGCGCGAGCTGGCCGACTTGCAGGAGCGCAACCGCACGCTGACGACCCGCTGGGACGAGGAGAAGAAGGACCTGTCGGCGGTCAAGAACGTCAAGGCGCAGATCGACCGCAAGCACACCGAACTCGAGCAGGCCCAGCGACGGGGCGATCTGGAGACCGCGGCGCGCATCCGCTACGCCGACATCCGCGAACTGGAGAAGCAACTGGCCGATGCGGAGCGCGCGATGGACGACCGGCGTTCGCGGGGCGTGGCGCTGGTCAAGGAAGAGGTCGATAGCGAGTCGATCTCTCGCGTGGTCAGCCAGTGGACGGGCATCCCGGTATCTCGCTTGGTCGAGGGCGAGCGCGAGAAGCTCCTGCGCATGGAGCAGGAACTAACTCGGCGCGTCGTCGGTCAGGACGAGGCCCTGCGGGCCGTGGCCGACGCGGTGCGCCGGGCGCGCTCGGGCCTTGGCGATCCGAACCGGCCGATCGGCAGCTTCCTGTTCCTGGGGCCGACGGGCGTGGGCAAGACCGAGACGTGCCGCGCACTGGCGGAGTTCCTGTTTGACACGCCCGACGCGATGGTGCGGATCGACATGAGCGAGTACATGGAGAAGCACGCGGTCAGCCGGCTGATCGGCGCGCCGCCCGGCTATGTCGGTTATGAAGAGGGCGGGGCTTTGACCGAAGCGGTGCGCCGCCGGCCGTACGCGGTGATCCTGCTCGACGAGATCGAGAAGGCGCACCCGGATGTGTTCAATATCCTGCTGCAGGTGCTCGACGATGGCCGCCTGACCGATGGTCAGGGCCGCACGGTGGACTTCAAGAACGCCATCATCGTGATGACCAGCAACTTCGGCAGCGCGATGATCCAGGAACTGGCCGCCAGCGGCGCGGAGGATTGGGAGATCGACGCGGCGGTGCGCGACCTCCTGCGCCGCGGCGTGACCGGCATCGCCGGCGACGCGATGAACCAGATCGGGCGCGCGCTCAAAGGCTCGGGCGGGCAGGTCAGCCCGAAGGTCATCGAGGCGCTCGTCCGCGCGCAGCAGACGATGCTCCAGGCCGCGGGCACCGCCGGCGCGGCGTTCATGCGGCCGGAACTCCTCAACCGCATCGACGAGACCGTGGTCTTCCACCAACTCAAGCGCGAGCACCTGGCCAGCATCGTCGAGATCCAGCTCGAGCGCCTGCGCAAGCGCCTGGGCGAACGCCAGATCAGCCTGATCCTCAGCGACGCGGCCCGTGCACAACTGGCCGACGAGGGCTGGGACCCGGCATTCGGCGCGCGTCCGCTGAAGCGCACGATCCAGCAGCGCATCGAGAACCCGCTGGCCTCACGGATCCTCCAGGGGCTCTTCGCGCCGGGCGACACGGTGCGTGTCGATACGGAGCGCGATGCGTTCACCTTCAACAAGGCTTGATCGGCGGCGAAGGACTCAGAAGCAGGCCTGGAAGAAGAAGGTGAAGAAGGCGATGAAGTCGCCGTTGTCGATCACACCATCGGGGCCGCCCGAAGGGGTGCCGGCGGGCCAGACGGGAGCGACCTCCGCATCGGTGTTGGCGATGTCGGCGCGAGGGCTGAGCGGATCGGTTGGATCGGCGAAGAAGGCCTGGAAGAACAGGATGAAGTCGCCGTTGTCCAGAACGTTGTCCGAGACCGGGTCGCCGTCGGTGTTGGCGATATCGGCGGGCGAGCAGCCCGGGAGCGTCGGGGTATCAACGACGATGCGGAACATCGCAAGGTCCGTGGCGCTGCTCGCGGTCGCGGTCAATTCGGTCGTTGCGATGCTGTCGGTGATCGCCGTGTTCAGGACGAACGGGCCGGGGCCGGAGTTGCCACCGCCGACCGCCAGCACACCGGGAACATCAAGGACAGGACGGGACCGCTGATCGTCGTCGCTGGGCGAGGGCAGGGTGTGGGCCAGATTTGCCGGGGCGACGACGAGGATGTACTGGCCCGGGTCGAGCGTGCGGACCAGGCGCGACTGGCCGGTGGTGCCGCTGCCGCCGGAGAGCGGAGACTCATCGTCGTTGCCCATGCCGACGAGCGGGACGAAGTTCGTGTCAAAGAGCCAGAGTTCGGTGTCGGCACCCGTGCGGCCCTGCGTCGAGAAGATCACGGTACCCGAGCGGAGGTTGGCGCTCAGCGCGGGGGCGGGCAAGTCGGTGCGGGAGATGGTCAGTGTGTAGGGCAGACTGGTGGTCGTATTGCCGCGGACCCGGAGGTACGCGGGGGAGGCGCCTCCCGGCAGTTGGTAGTAAGTCATAACGCCGGTCGAGGACGCGGCCAGCACGACCTCATCGAGCGCGGGGTTGCTCGTCGGATCCGCGCCGATGACTCCGTCGAGTTGCGAGCGGCCGAGCAGTTCGAGCGTGTGACCCGGGGTGAGCGAGGAGATGGTGACCCGCACGCGCGTGATCGAGTCGACGGGCGCGGCGGCGGGTTGCGAGAGCAGGAAGATGTCCTGGCTGGTCGTCAGGCCGGAGGTATCCGATCCGAGGCACGTGCCCTGAATGGCCTGCGTGCCCGAGAGTGTGACGGGCGTGGCCTGCGCGCGAGAGTCGTTGGGCTCGGTTTCGCCAAATGGCGTTTCGAGTGCATTGCCGACACGGGTGATGCGGATCTGCGTCGCGTTCTCGAACGGCGAGGGGGGAATGTTGCTGTTGGCGCGGCCGATGACGATGCGATAGGTCACGCCGGCGATGAGCGTGGCGCGTGCACGGGCCCGGGTGCCGCAGTTGGTCACCGGATCGTTGGTCGAGTCGTTGTCGTTGCAGGCGATGATGGTGAAGGGTCCGGCGCACGGGCCGGAAACGATCGCGATGGCGGTGTCGGCGATGTTGGCCGCGGGCGCGACGGCGGGGCAGGAGGAGACCTCATACTGACCCGTCGTATCGGGCGCGAAGGTGTACCAGACGGTCTGCGCAACATTCGGTGCGCAGGGGAACGGCGGATCGCCGGCGGTCGAGAGCGAAGCGTTGAACGGGTTCACCGCGCTAGGGGTGATGGGCAGGATGAACCCGGTGAGGCTGATGGCGTTCGCGCACGTGTCGTTGGTCGGCGCGGGTGGTGTGTACTGCGAAACGCGGAGTTGGACATTGATCTCGGTGGCGTCTATCGGCGTCAGCGCGTATCGGGCGATGATGATGTAGTGCAGCTTCCCGGCCTGGAGCGGGACGCGGACGCGGGCCTGCTGGCCGCAGGAATCGTCGTTGCAGCCGACGAGGACCATGCCGGGGTCGCACGGCTCCTCGGCCCGGAAGACACCCATGACCGTGTCGATGATCGTGGTCGACGGCGCATCGGACTGGCAGGTGGAGAACTCGTAGTAGGACGTGACAGTGGGCGTGAAGGCAAACCAGACAGGACGCTCGTTGGAGCCCTCGCACGAGATGCCGGGCGTGGCGTTCATGTTGGAACTCACGAGCGCAACCGGCGCGGTCACAAAGGGCAGCGACGCGGGGTTGATGACCACGGCGCCGGAGCACACCTGATTGACCGGCGGCGGTGGCGCGGCCTGGGTGCGCTCGATACGGAACTGCATCACCTCGCTGGTCGAGGGCGTGGAGAGGCCGAGGCGACCGATCTGGATGAAGTAGCGAGCCCCTGGGATCGTAAAGAACGAAGCGCGTGTGCGCTGGGCGCAGCCGGAGGTGTCATCGACGCATGACACGCGCGATTCGTTGTTGATCGCCGCGCAGCCCAAAAGGGGATCGGTGACGAAAACCTCGATGATCGTGTCGCTGACGGTGCCCAGCGGCGCATCGCCGGTGCAGGTGCTGACGGTGTACGAGGCGGCATCCGGCGCGATAAAGGTGTACCAGAGCGTGCGGCGCGATGCCGGCTGACAACTGGAGCCGATGGCCGGATCGAAGTTCTGTGCGACATCCGCGGTGCGGACAGCCTGCGGCGAGGTCACGAGCGGGAACGTGCTCGGATCCAGCACCAGCGCGCCCGAACAGCGGTCGTTGGTCGGCGCCGGAAGCCCCGAGCTGAGCGTCAGGACGACGTTGCGCCAGCGGGCGGACCCGGCTGTCTGGCGGAAGACAAAGTGCAGCGGGTTGCCCGAGGTGTACGGAACCGTGAAGTTCTGATTCGATGAGACCGTGGTGATGCCGCCGGCGGTGTTGACGGAAAACGAGGTGATGTTGGCGTACGCGAAGTTCGGCAGTGCCGGAGCGGAGGTGCCGGAGGTCACCGCGGTGCTCGAGAGCAACACGCGGCAGTTCGCGGGCAGCGCGTTGGAGATCAACTCCCACTCAAAACTGAGTTGATACGCGAAGTAGGTCGTGCCCGCCGGGACGGCGCCGGTATCGAGCGTGAAGGTCTGGAAGGAACTCGACGCGCTGAGCGTCCCCGCCACCGGCGGAAAGGCGGGGAATGTGTACTGAGCGTGGACGCGCGCCGCGGGCACAAGGGCCAGCAGGGTGCAGAGCAGGGGCAGCAGTCGGGCCGCGCGGAGCAGGGGCTGGTACATGGCGGGTCCTTGGGCGTGAGAGGCGGGCAATCGGCGCGAGCGGTGGGCGTCAGACCGGGAGCGGGGCCGAGCGCAGGCTTCGCCGCTCGTCGGCATGCGCAGACGAGATCCCACGAGGAGGTCGCGTCAGGTGAGACTGACGACGAGTGAAGGGTAGACGATATCGGCAGGAACGCCAAGAGAAGCTGGGGAAGTTGAGCCCGAATTCTGGCGGGGGCTCCCGGCTCGCGGCGGTTATGGGCGTGGCGTAGCTTGCGGGGTGACCGGGCTCCGGTGCGGAGCAATCCCGAGCCGCGGGCTTCCGGGCCCGATCGCCCATCGTGCCCGCGCAACGGACAAATGAAAGCCGCCGCCGACAGATCTGTCGGCGGCGGCGGAGAATGGAACTTCTGTGGATGGCTCGCTTACTGGCAGGAGCCGAAGAAGTAGGTGAAGAAGGCCGTGAAGTCACCGTTGTCAACGGTCGCGTCGCTGCCGGGGTTGCCGTCGGTATCGGCGATGTCGGCAAAGGCGGACAGAGGATCGGTCGGGTCAGAGAAGAAGGCCGCGAAGAAGAGCGTGAAGTCGCCGTTGTCAACCGCGCCGTCGGCGCCCGGGTCGCCGTCGGTGTTGGCGATGTCGGCGGGGCTGAAGCGGTAAACGCGGATGGTGGTCACGGCGTTGGGGAAGCCGTCGGCCAGGGCGGCCTGAACACGGACGCGGCCGGTGTTCGTGTCGACGCTGGTGGGCGCGACGGGCTGGCCGTTGACCAGAACCAGGCAGGGCGTGACGCCGGCATCGATGCGGATGACGGTGTCAACGTTGACCGGCTCGCCGGTGCGGTTGGTGAAGGTGTGGGTGTGGATCGCGCCCTTGCTGATGGTGGCATCGATGCGCTTGGAGCCCACGTGCAGGTTCTGGAACGTCATGGTGTTCCATGCGGTGGGGAGCTTCGGCTCGATGCGGAGGGTGTTGCCCGGCGCATCGGGGGTGAAGTCCAGGAACATCATGATCGCGTCGACATAGAAGGACATCGACTCCCAGGCGTTCGGCCAGGCGGTCTGGAGCGTGAAGTCAGACTGGCCGGGGTACAGCAGCGAGTTGCTGGGGGCCATCTGCTCGGCACCGAAACCGATGGGGCCGTTGTGGTCCTTGGTGCGGTTGATGCGGTAGTAGTGGTTGTCGATCTCGACCGAGCCGGGGTTGTAGTCCTGACGCATGGCGTAATAGACGCCGTACCAGAGGGTCGTCAGGAACCAGGGGCCAGCGGTCGTCGGGCCGGCGGCGGAGTTGCCCCAGTACGAGTCGCCCCAGTACCGGTCGATGAGGTCGACCCAGTCCGACGCGTTGTTGATGTGCTGATTGGCAAAGCGGACCAGGGGCTCAAAGGCGCCGAAGCGGTCGGGAGCAACGCCGTTGATGCGGTCCATGACGCGGACAGCGCGGGCGTCGACGGGGCTGTGGGTCTCGAAGGGATAGACGATGCCGAGCAGGGAGATGTCGGTGTTCTCGCCGTTCCAGTCGAGCTTGGCGTTGAGGCCGGCGAGGATGCCGTTGGCACGGTTGGTGAAGTTGGCGGCATCGCCGGGCAGACCCAGGACGTTGGCGATGTTCGCCGCGTCGCGAAGGCCGCGGACGATGTTGGCGTTGGAGTAGATGAAGGTGTCGTACTGGTCCTCCCAGATGTTGTTGGAGTACATCAGGAAGGCGGACGAACCGGGGTAGGCGGCGCGGTGGTTCAGACGGCTGCCGTCGATGGTGGAGGTCTGGCTCATCGCGATGGCCGCGTCGAAGACGATCGCGTAGGTGGAGTTGGCCGGGTTGGCGGGGTGGGACTCGGTCAGGTATGACGTGTCGCCCTCAACGAGGAAGTTGTAGTAGACCATCCACGGGATGACCGCGGTCTCGTCGACCTGCGGCGCGCCCCAGACGGTGTACCCGTCGGTCGTGTACTTCTGCTTCCAGAAGCCCTTGCGCGAACCGAAGAACGGCGAGCCGCCGGCGGCGGCGAAGCCCGGCGTGTTGGCGCCGGTCCAGTTCTCAAAGTCGCGGTAGGTGATGTCGCGCAGGAAGCGGGTCATGGAGCGGACCACTTCGTTGTGGCCCGTGCGGGCAAGGGTCACGCCCGCCCACGCCATGTCACGCGGCCAGACGTACGGATACGCGCCGTTGCGGAAGCCGGCGATCAGACCGCCGTTGCGCTCATCAAAGTGCAGCATGGTGGCCAGCAGGCCGCGGCGGAACAGGGCGTTGATCGAGGCATCGGGGGTGTTGACAAGGACACCCGAGTTCAGGAAGTTCTGCCAGTACGTGTCGGTCTGGGCCTGCCAATCCGAGGGGTTGCCGTTGTGGAACCACTCGATGGCCTGACGCATCTGGGTGTTGAAGACGCCGGGCCCGTTCATGCCGGCGAAGGCATCACGACCGGCCGGACGCTCAAAGCCGCCGACGATGACGAACGAGACCTCGACATCCTGACCCGGGGGCAGGGTGACCTTCTGGCCGATCCAGCCCTGGCCGTTATCGCCGGAGGAGTCGCGCCAGGTGTCGGTGCTGCGAGCACCGCCGGCGGCGCCGACGGCGGGAGCGGTCTTCATGGAAGCCGCGAAGAACAGCGAGATGTTCTTCTCGTAGCCGCTGAACGTGGTCGGGTTGTACTCCTGACCGAAGCCGATGGAACCGGTGTTGGTGACAACGCGATAGGTGTTGTCGCCGGCGATCATCGCGCCGGTGGCCGAGTCGGCGAGCATGAAGTCGTACTGGTCACCGCCGTTGATGGCCGGGTCCATGTACATGTACACGTTCACGGTCTCGGTAGCGGGGTTGTTGTTGCGGAGGATCATCCGCTTGAGGAGGATGCCCTGTGTGGCGTTGGGGGGTGTGAAGACGCCCTTGGGGGAGAAGTCGTACTGCGTGATGTCGATGTTCTGGCCGCCGCGGACCAGGCGGGAGGTGGTGCGGATGGTCTGGGTATCGGTCACGTAGGCCTGCGTGACGTTGGTGAAGTCGGTGCCGTTCTGGTTCGACAGCCAGCTGGTCACGCCGCCGGCGCGGATGCCGGTGATGATCTGGTTGAAGTGCATCTGCCCACGGTTGTCCAGGGGCAGGCCCGCGGGGAAGGTGTCAAGACCGTTGACGTAGCCTTCGTTCTTCGTGCCGACGCCCGAGACGCCGCCCGCGCCGGGGAAGTACACGTCGAAGATGTTGCCATTCTGATCGAGCATGGCGTTGATGAAGTTGTTGCCGACGACGCCCTCTTCCTTCCACGCGTGGAAGGGGGGATAGCCGATGGCGTGAGCGCCGCCGAAGTTCGAGCCCTGGCCGGGCCAGGCGAGCTTCACGTCGTACGACTGGACCAGCCCGGTGGCCTGACCGACGGGGCTGTTGTTCCAGGCGACGACGCGGTAGCGGACATTCTGGCCGTACGCACGTGCGGAGGCGGGGATGGTGACACGCCACCAGTCGCGGGTGCAGCTGCCGCCGAACTCGTTGGCGACGAACGTGGCGGGGATGATCTGGGTGGTGCCGAAGGCGGTGCTGCGATTACCGTTGGGGTCGGTGCCGTCGGTGGTCAGGTAGATCGCGGCGTTGGAGTAGGTGAACTGGCAGCCGACGCGGAAGAAGACCGTGACGGCCTCATCCTCGCGCGGGCTCAGCGGCGAACGCTGGGTCGGCGCACCGCCGAAGGGGTTGGCGGGGTTGAGGTTGCTCGTCGGCAAGGAGCCGAAGGGATTGTGGTCGATGCTGGTCGGCTGCGCATGCGCGGCGGAGGCGACCAGTGCCGCGGCGGCGGCAAAGGGAAGGAAAAAATCGCGATCAAACGTCATCTCAAGTCTCCAAAGAGGACAATTATCCACCGAAGCCGACAAGGCCCGGGCCGCGAAACGTCGGCAGGATGACCGCTGGTGTCGGGTCCCCTTGCGGAGCAAGGTGGCCGCGGCAGTTCAACGGAACATTGCGGGCGAACGGGTCTCAAGTATTCCCCACGAACGCTCCCGGAGTGGGGTGGAGGAGTCTCTGGAAGAGATACTTAGGGCTTCTTTGGCGGATATCGGACGAGGCATCACCTGATATGGTGGTGCAATTGGGGCCGTTTGGGGGTTCGTGTGGGAAGGGGGACACGCAGAGCCGAACGTGGTCCAATGTGAGGCCGGCGGGCGGAGTCCGCCGGAAGTGGGAATGATCGATGCCCGCTTCGGAAGTGACCGACAGCAAGGGGTGGACCCAGCGGCCCCCGGGAGCGGGTGATCCGGGGGGCATGCGGCAAGGAGCAGGACCGGGACTGTGAGCGAGGCAACCGACCAGACCATTGCGGATCGTGAGGCGGAGTTCGGGACGCCGGGAGCGATCTCGGCCGTGGCGCGTCGGCTGTTCATGACCGGGCCGAGGATGCTGCGGAGTTTGCAGCACTACAGGCCGTTCATCTGCCCCTTTGAGGAAATGATCGGGCACGTGCCGACGGGCTCGAGTGTGCTGGATGTCGGCTGCGGCGGTGGCCTGTGGCTGGGCCTGCTGTGGGCTTCGGGACGGATTCGTCGCGGGGTGGGGTTCGACAGTTCGAGCAAGGCGATCGAACTGGCCAGGCACATGTCGGCACCCACGCGGGTGAGCGATGGGCCGGAGGCCGGGCAACTGGAGTTCCGGTGTGTGCCGGTGGAGGAGCCGTGGCCCGAGGGTCCGTTTGATGTCGTCAGCGTGATCGATGTGATGCACCATGTGCCGCGGGCCAGCCAGATGGAGGTGATCCGGCTGGCGGCGACGCGGCTGCGCGCCGGCGGGGTGCTGATCTACAAGGACATGTGCTCGCGGCCTCTCTGGCGGGCCGCGGCGAATCGGGTTCACGATCTGGTGCTGGCGCGGCAGTGGATTCGATACGCGCCGGTGGCTCAGGTCGAGCGCTGGGCGGGCGAACACGGGCTCAAGCTGGTCCACAGCCGGGAGTCGCAGCGGCTCTGGTACGGCCATGAACTGCGCGTGTTTGTGAAGATGTCGCGGACCGGAATGGGCGAACTGGATCGGGAGGCGCTGCGGTCGTGAGCACGCTGCGCGAACGCATGGCGACGCTGCTGAGCGACCCGGCGAGGATGCCCGGAGCAGCGCCGGGCCTGCGCGGGCGGGTGCTCGTGTCGGTCGTGCTGATGGTGATGGTGGGTGTGACCGCGGTCGGCGTGATTCTGTTCGGCTCGACGCCGGAGCGGATCGCGTACGACCAGGATCGGTATCACGTGCCGGCGATCCGGACGTTCGCGGCGGAGATGCCGACACCGAACCTGAAGGACTATCTGTCGGCGACGACGCCGGGGTACCACCTGGCGCTGGCGGTCATCGCGCGGCAGATTGATGACTCGTTGACCACGCTGCGGCTGAGCGGGATGGTGTTCGGGCTCGGGCTGATCGGGACGCTGGGATGGTGGGTCAGCGGGCGCGCACCGGGGGTCGGCGGACTGGCGCTCTGCCTGCCAATCGCAGGGTCGATCTACGTGTTCGGGCCGACGGCCTGGGTGCTGCCGGACAACGCGGCGTGGTGGGCGGTTCTGGGGATCGTGCTGCTGGCTCTGCGCGGACGGCTGGATATGGTCGCGGTGACGGGGTACGTCGGCCTGTTCGTCCTGCTCGTTTTCGTTCGGCAGGTGCACGTCTGGGCGATGGGTGTGGCGCTGTGCGCAGCATGGCTGGGAGATGCAGGCTCGCGGCGTCGCGGCCCGGCGGTGGGCGCGGACCAGACCGAGCCGGCGCTGCTCTCGCTCGATGATCTTGACGGCCTTTTCAGCGGTGGCGCGGGTCTCGGTGATCGGATCGCGCGGGTTGGCGGAGCGGTGATGGCGAGCCTGCCCGCGCTGGCGATGCTGGCAGGATTCGTGGCTCTTTGGGGCGGATTGACCCCGCCGGGGAACATCAACCCGGTCGGCGAAGACGCGCCGGCGAACTTTCACGGGCGGCTGCATGGCGGGAACGGTGCGACCCCGGCGCTGATCCTTTCGCTCGTGGCGCTGTATGCCCCACTGCTGGCGGCGTACTGGTGGCGGAGTGCGGCGGATCTGTGTCGGCGCGGGTGGTGGGTGATGATCGCCGCGGCTCTGATCGGGCTGGTCGCGGCGGCGGTGCCGGCGACGACGTACAGCGTGGAGGCGGGGCGGTGGACAGGGTTGTGGAACCTGGCGGCGCGGCTGCCGACGGTGATGGGGCATTCCAGCATTCTGCTGCTCCTGCTCGCGCCGATCGGCGCGGCGGTGATCGCGGCGATGACGCACGGGCTGCGGCATCGGGAGCGTTGGATCATGCTGGGGACGCTGGTCGCTTTCGCGGTGGCGCAGAGCGCGAGCAAGGAGAGTTGGCAGCGGTACCTCGAGCCGATGCTGCTGATGCTGATGGCCGTGATGTGTGCACTGCTTGCGGAGCGCGCGTGGAGCGGGCGGACGACGCGGCCGCGGTGGGAGGTGATCGCGGAGGTTGCGGGGCCGCTGATGCTCGGGGTGGGTCTGGCGGTGGTCGGGGTGGTGGTGAGCTGAGCCGGGCGCAACCCGCGGCCATCGCTCAGACGCGGAAGATCGCGCCGAGTTTTCGGCCCATCAGGACGCTCGCGCCGACCAGCGTGACGGTGAGCAGGGCCATACCCCAGACACCCATGGCCGAGGCGATGTACGGGCCATCGGCCAGGCGGCCGGTGAACTCGAAGATGGCCTTGGTGATCGGGAAGTGCTGCTGCTGCTGGGCGAGAATGAGCGAGTCGGAGACTTCGAGCATCGCGAAGGAGAAGGCCAGCAGGGCGCCGGCGATGAGGTTCGCGGCGATGAGCGGGACGATGATCCGCCGGACCGCGGTGAACTTCGATGCGCCGAGATTGAGCGCGGCCTCTTCCATCTGGCCGCTGGTCTGTTCGAGACCGGCGACCGTCGCGCGGACGATGTACGGCAGGCGGCGGACGGCATACGCGATGATGAGCAACGGAATGGGGTTGGGCTCGGCGCCGAGCACGGACACAAACCCCTCGAGCGGATCGCCCTTGCCGAACGGCCAGCCCAGGCTGAGCGCGACGTAGCCGAAGGCCATAACCAGGCCGGGCACGGCCAGCGGGAGCATGCAGAGCGCATCGAGCACTCCTCGGCCCTTGATGTTCGTGCGGACGATGAGATAGCCGACGACGATGCCCAGCACGACGTCGAGCAGGACAGCGCAGGAGGCCAGGAGGAGGGAGTTGTTGATCGAGCGCGAGGCCAGATCGCTGGTGAGGGCCTGCTCGAAGTGGCTCGTGGTAAAGGCGGTGGGCAGGACCGACTGGTACCACGCGCCGGGCTGGCTGAAGGCCGTGAGGATGACGCCGACGTGCGGCAGCGTTGCGGCGAGGATGACCGAGCCGAAGACGAGCGTGGCGAGGATGCCGGCCACGGGGGACATGGGAGCCTCGCTGCTGGCACGGGAGGCCTTGGCCTGCATCGCGTATGCGCGGCCACCGAAGATGAGTTTGCCCAGGGCATAGATGCTCACGGCGGCGATGAGCATGATCAGGGTCAGGGCGTACGGCGTCGCGGAGGTCTCGACCTCCTTGAGACCCTTGAAGATCTGCACGGGCGTGGCGACGGAGTAGTCAAAGACCAGCGGCGTGCCGAGCTCGGTGAAGGCCCAGATGAAGACGATCGTGCCGCCGGCGAAGAGGCCCGGGCGGATGAGCGGGAGGGTAATCGTGAGCAACCGCTTCCAGAACCCCGCGCCGACGTTCTGCGCGGCTTCATCCAGGGCGGGGTCGAGGTTGGCCAGCGCGGCGGAGGCGTTGAGGTAGATGATGGGGTAGAGCGAAAGGGCCTGAACGACGATCACGCCGAAGAACTTCGCGTGGGCGAGGATGTCCCACTCTGTGCCGAGCAGCGAGTTGAGCGCGCCCTCGCGCCCCAGGAGCATCTTCACGCCGATCGCGCCGACGAACGGCGGGAGAATCAGCGGGACGAGAATCAGGGCGTTGAAGGCGGTCTTGAGCGGGAACTTGTAACGGACGGAGAGGATCGCCAGCGGAACGCCGATGCACATGGCCAGAAAGGTCGTTCCCGCGGCGATGGCGAAGGAGTTGAGCAGACCCTGAACGAGCATCGGGTCTTCGAAGACCCGCGCGACGTTCTCGAGTGTGAAGCCGGAGCGAGCGGAGAGGTCCTGATAGAACGCGCCGCGGAGCGTGAGGTAGATCGGGTAGAGCAGGAAGATGCTGAGCAGCCCCAGGATGCCCGTGAGAAGAACGTAATTGGTGAAGTTGCGTGGCAGTCGCATGGGGTACCTGTTGCACGAAGGCACAAAGACGCGAAGGCGAGGGAGCGGAGAGAAACCGGGGATCAGCAGCGTCAGGCCGGGAACGTCAGGGGCTTGGGGCCAAGGGTGACCAGGGTGGTCGTGCCGAGAGTGCGGGAGCGGAGGTAGGCGTTGACGTCGTTCAGGGTAATCGACTCGACCTGCCGCTTGAGTTCGTCCAGCGAGCGGGGCCTGCCGAGGCGGTGCTGGTCCATGGCCAGTTGAACCGCGCGGGCGCCGGTGCTTTCGCCCGAGAAAACAAGGCGGGAGCGGTACCCGATGATGGCATGGTCGAACTCTTCCTGCGTGACAGCGCCGGTGTCGGGCGAGTTGACGCGGCGGAGCTCGCTCATGAGCACATCGAGGGACTGCTGCGCGCGTTCGGGGGTGGTGCCGACATAGGCGATGAGCCGTCCGAAGAGTTTGTCCGCGCCGTACATAGCGCTGACGGCGTAGCAGAGGCCGCGCTTCTCGCGGACCTCGGTGAACAGCCGCGAGGAGGAGCCGCCCGAGAGGACGGCGGCGGTGATCTTCTCGAGGATGCTGCGCGGGTCGGGCTCGGCCGGGGCGTTGTGGGCGAGGAAGATGTGGGTCTGGTTGCTCTCGTCGTGCTCGTGGTGGTGCGAGCCCGCGGCGGGGTTCGGCGCGGCGGAGATCACCGGGGCGCTGCCGGACCAGGATGCCAGAAGGGTGTTGAGCTGTGCCGCGACGGTGTCGGCGTGAACATCTCCCGCGATGGACAGGATGCTGCCGACGGGACGTACGTTGCGTTGCCAGTGGCTGATGACAACGTCCCGAGAGATGGCACGGAGGCCCTCTTCGGTGCCGAGGGATGAGCGGTTGAACGGCGCGGGGTTGTGCAGGCGCGAGAGAAGAACACCGGCGCGTTCCTGCGGGTTGTCCTTCAGGCCGGCGAGCGCCTGGAGTTGGAGTTCGCGGGTAGGCTCGATGTGCTCGGCATCAAAGCGCGGGCGGAGGACGATGTCGGCCAGCAGCGGGAGCGCGGCGGGGAGTTGATCGGCGATCATCGTCGCGCTGATGCGGAGGTACACCGGACCGACATCAACGGAGCGGACCAGGCCGAGCGCATCAAGAGCGTCGGCGGCCTGACGCGAGTCGCGGCTGCCCGCGCCTCGGAGGACGAGTTCGGCGAGCATGCTGGCCATGCCGAGTTTGTCCGCGGGGTCGTGAGCGCAGCCGATCGGGATGAGCCAGCAAAGCGCCGCGGAGCGAACCCCGGGGATGTGCTCGATGATGAGCGGCATGCCGCAGGAGAGTGTTTGGGAAGAGATGCTGGGCAAAGGGAGTTTCCAGATGGGCGGGTGATCAACTGGCCGATCGAAGACCGCGGATAAACGAGCCGGGAGGGGAGTCAGGGGCGGGACTTGGTGCGGAGGGCGTGCCAAGCGGAGGACAGGGTATCGGCGAAGCGAGCGGTGAATGCGGGGACGTCGCAGAGCGGGCCGGTCAGGAGTGTGTCTCGGAGGGTTGTGCGCAGCGCGGCCCGACGGGCACCGTCGGCCGCGAGGGCGACGGCGGTGCGGACGAAGGCGTCAGGGGTTGGCGCGGCAAGGTCGGAGAGGTTGACCTGCGCCAGCAGCGAGCCGCCGACGCGCGTGGCGTGGAGGGCATCGGGCGGGCAGAGGGACACGACGGGCACGCCCATGAGCAGCGCTTCGCACGTGGTCGTGGTGCCGGCGTACGGAAAGGTGTCCAGCGCGATATCGACGCGGCGATACTCGGAAAGGTGATCGCGCGTGGTCGTGTTGAACCCGCGGAGCACGAGGCGCGACGGATCGATGCCGTGCTGGGCGAAGCGCTGGGCGGTGGCGGCGCGGGTGCGGTCATCGCCGAGCGGGCCGGACTTGATGAGCAGGCGCGAGCCGGGGACTTCGTGCAGCACCCGGCTCCACGTCGCGACGCAGGTCTGGCCGAGTTTGGTCAGCGTGTTGAAGGAGGCGAATGTGACAGCGGGCAGTGATGGATCTTCCGAGTCGCGTGCTGCATCGGGCAGGCCGAGGTCCGGAGCGTTCGCGTCGATCGCCGGCGGGTGGTAGCACAGGAAGCACGGATCGATGCGCACGAGTCGCTCGGTGCTGGCGGCATCGCTCGATGGCACGTGCGGCGCGGGCGGATCGGTGATCGAGTCGACGATCCGCAGATCCACCGCCGAGAGGCCTGTGGTGTTGGGATACCCGAGGTACGTGATGATCAGCGGCGCGGGCTTGAAGCGCAGGGCGTCGTAGCGGTTGCCGGCGGTCAGACCGTTGAGTTCGATCAGGATGTCGATCTTCGCGTCGGCGATGGCGCGGGCGAGCGCGTCGCCATCGTGCCGCGCGACGCCGGCCCAGAGCGCCTGCGGATCTCGCCGGCGCATCGCGGCGCGGAGGCGACGCGTGGTGTCGTCCTCGATGGGCGAGGTCGCAAAGACGGCGACCTCGAAGCGATTGGCCGGCAAGGCGGTGAGCAGTGGTTCGGCGAAGAAGGCCACCGAGTGCGAACGAAGGTCGGACGAGAGGAAGCCGACGCGAATGCGGCCATCGCGGCCGCGGCCCGGGAAGGTGCCGTCGGATCGAGCGGGAGGGAGCGTGTGGGTCAGTCTCGGCTGACGGTCCAGAAGGTCGACGATGCGGCCGAAGTTGCGGTGCCGCGCGATGATCTGCGCTCGGTCGGGCGGGTCCATGTAGTTGCTGACGGTGCACAGGAAGCCGGCCAGTTGCGGATCGCTCAGGTCGGTGAGCAGAGCATCAGCCAGAAGGCGTGCGGCAAGGTCGCTGCGGCCCTGCTCCATGTACGCCGCGGCGAGCCGGAAGGGCAGAGCGCGGTTGTCGGGGTGCCTGGCGATCGCGCGTTCGAGGAGTTCCTGCGCATCGATGAGGCGATTGAGGCGGAGCAGGACCGCGGCAAGATCGATCCAGCGGTCCGGGTTCGCCTCTTCGAGTGCCAGTGCCTTTCGGAACGCGTCGAGCGACTCGTCCTTGCGGCCGAGTTCGAGAAGGACATCCCCAAGGCACGAGAGCACGCCTGGATGATCGGGAGCGAGTTCCGCGGCGCGGAGCGCGGCGGGAAGTGCCTTGTCGGGTTGCCCAAGCGCGAGGTACACGCTGCGGAGCGTGTCGTGCGTTTCGGCACGCGCGGGGAGCATGGCAACGGCGCGCTCCGCTGCGGCACGGGCGACGGCGGGCTGCTTGCGTGCGAGCGCTCTCTGGGCGTCGTCGAGAAGCTTGGCCACGCCCGCGGGGAGCGGCTCGGCAGCCGGGGGCATCGCGGAATGCGCGTGATGATCGTGCGGGATCACGCGGATGCTCCGGGGCGCGGACGCTGGTTCTCGTAGACGCCCCAGCCGCGCCAGACTCGGCGTGCGCCCGAGGATGACAGCCCTTGCGGCTTGTCGCTGTGACACCAGTCGGTCCACATCGACTCGAGCGCGGCCTCGAAGCGGCGCGTGTACGCCGCGGCGTCGCAGAGCGGACTTGCCAGAAGTCGCTGTCGCAGGCCGGCGCGGAGCTCGGCCAGCCGCGGGCGATCGCCGGCCAGCGCGACGGCGGCATCGATGTACTTCTTCTCGCTGGTGGCGATGAGATCGGGCAGGTTGAGCGCCGAGAGCAGCGAAGCGCCGACACGCGCCGCGTGCATGGCCTGCGGCTCGGCGAGTGTGACGACCGGAACGCCCATGTACAGCGCTTCGCAGGTCGTCGTCGTTCCGGCGTACGGGAACGTGTCCAGCCCGATGTCCACGCGGCGGTACAGACCCATGTGACCCGCGCGGTCGGCGATCCGGCCGACGAGCTCGACGCTGCCCGGCGGCGCGCCCGCGGCGGTGAACCGGGCGGCAAAGTCGCTCCGCGTCGCCGGGTCGTCGAGCACGCCGGACTTGATCAGCAATCGCGAGGATGGAACGCGCTTGAGGATGGCGCTCCAGACGCGGATGACGGCGTCGTTGAGCTTGACCACGCGATTGAACGAGCCGAACGTGATGGGCTGCTGCGGATCACGCTCCGGCGCGATGTCGGGAGCCTCTTCGGGCGGGCGGTAGCAGAGGAAGCAGGGGTCCAGTCGGAGCAGTCGCTCGCGCGCGCGGTCATCGGTGCCGGGCGGATCGGTGATCGAGTCGACGATGCGCCAGTTGATGCGGGACATGCCGGTGGTGTTGGGATAGCCGCAGAACGTCGCCTGCACCGGCGCGGGAGCGAGGTGAAACACATCGCTGCGGCAGCCCTCGAAGAGGCCGTTGAGATCGAAGAGAATGTCGGGGCTCTCGGCGTGGATGAGCGTGGCGAGCTCGTTGAAGTGCATGCCGTAGATGTCGAAGAAGCCGTCGCGACCGGGGCCGGGGCGGACCAGTTCCCGGATGCGCTTGTTGGTCTCGTCGCGGACCAGATGGTTGTAGAAGCACAGGGTCTCGAAGCGGTCGGGACTGAGATGCTCGAGGATCGGTCGGAGAAAGAACGCCACGGAATGGTCGCGGAGGTCCGCCGAAAGAAACGCGATCCGCAGCCGACCGTCGCGGCCAGAGCCCTTGAAGCGGGCGGCGTCGATTCGCTCGCTCTCCGGCGGCGGCAGGTGGACGAACTTCGGCGGCGGCGCGTGGCGATCCAGCAGTTCGCCGAAACGCCGGTGGGCGGCGATGATGGTGCGCTTATCGGCCGGATGGATGAAGTTGCTGGTCGTCGCGGCGAAGCCGACGACCTTGTCGGCCAGAGGCTCGCGACGCACGGCCTGATCGAGGATGCGCGCACCCTCGTTTGCGCGGCCCTGATCGATGAGTGCGCCGGCCAGAGCGATCTCCAGACGCAGATCGGCGGGGAACTGTTTCATCGCCTCGCGCACGATGAAGATGATCTCCGATGGACGCTCCAGCCGCTGAAGGCACTCGATGATGTCCTGCACGGCCTGGCGCGACGAGGGGTCCGCCTCGCGCCACTGGCGTGCGACGGTGAGCGCATCGGCGTGCCTGCCGACGGCGCGGAGCGTCGCGCAGTAGCACTCCAGTGCGTCTCCATCTCGCGGGCGGGCCTCGGCGGCCAGTCGGGCATGGGGAAGGGCGGTGCTGAACTGGCTGTTGGTATAGAGCGTTGTCGCCGCGACGAGGTTGGCAAATGGGTCGTCGGGCATCGTTGCGACGATGGACAGCGCCAGGTCGCGGGCGGCTTGCGGACGGCCCGCGGTGAGAAGGTCAATGGCCTCCCTGGATGGATGCTGGGCGTCGCTCATGAGGAGGAATCCTTGGAAACATCGTCGGCGATGCGGCGGAGGGCCTCGCCGAGGCGGCGGGCGTATGCACGGGCATCGCACAGCGGCGAGGCAAGAAGCGCCGATCGCAGCGACGCGCGGCGATGCGCGAGCGCGGCGGCGTCTGCCGCGAGGGAGACGGCGATTTCGACAAAGCGCTCTGGCGACTCGGCGACAAGATCCTGCTGATTCGCCGCGCTGAGCAGACTGGCGCTGACTCGTGCGGCGTGACGATCGCCGAGCAGCGCGACAACGGGAACACCCATGAACAACGCTTCACAGGTCGTTGTCGTGCCGTTGTACGGGAACGTGTCCAGCGCGATGTCGATCAGCGCATACGAGGCCAGATGCTCGCGCGTCGTGGCGGTCGGCGGCAGAAGTTCGACGCGGGCGGGGTCGATCCCGGCCTCGGCGAGGAGCGCGTTGACCGAAGCCGACACGCCCGGGTCGCTCAGACGCTGGGCCTTGAGCAGCAAGCGCGAGCGGGGAACGCGCTGCAGAACCTGCGCCCAGGTGCGCACGCATCGGCGCGAGAGTTTGGCGACGTTGTTGAACGAGCCGAAGGTCGGCGCGCCGGTCGCAAGCATCGGCGCAGCGGAGACCGGCGGGGCGTCGGGATGCGTGTCCGGCGGCGGGGTGTAGCAGAGGAAACAGGGATCGACGCGAAGCGGACGCTCGGTGATGTGATGGTCGTGCGCGGGCGGGTCGGTGATGCTATCGACCAGGCGGTAGTCCATCGCGGGCTCGCCGGTTGTCGATGGATATCCGATGGCCGTGACCTGCACCGGCGCCGGACGCAGGGCGAAGACGCTCAGACGATTGGCGGCGGTGTTGCCGGCCAGATCCAGCAGCACATCGATGCGGTCGCGGGCGATTCGCTGGGCCAGGTCGCGGTCGCTCATCGCCGAAGCCTGAACCCACGAGGGCACAAGCTCACGGAGCGCGGCGGTGATGTGATCGGCGCGATCGCCCGTGTGATAGAGCGTCACGTGCAGCGCGGCCCGGTCGTGCTCACGCAGGAAGCCGGCAAGGAACGTCGCGACGGGATGGTCGTGCAGATCGGGCGAGACGATCCCGACACGCAGCGGCGAGTCGGGGCGACGCTGGGGCCGCGGCGATTGCGCCGGCGTCGGCGCGAGGCCCCGTGACGCGAGCACGCCGCGGCGGGCATGGGCGAGGGATTCGTGCGCAGCGCGAACGATCGCCGGCGAGAGATCCTCGGCGTAATTGCTCACGAACGCCCGCGCACCGTGCGCGAAGTCATCGCCCGGGTGACGCGATAGGAACGTGTCGATGACGTGCAGGCCCTCGCCGGCGCGGGCCATCTGGCACAGCAGGTTCGCGAGGTTGCCCGCGGCTGTGGGCGAATCGGGATCGAGCTCCAGCGCTCGCCGGCAGGCTTTCTCGGCTTCGCCAACTCGCCCGGCGCTGAGCAGCGCGAACGAGAGGTTCGTCCATGCGGGCGGGAGGTTCGGGCACTCGATCGCCAGGCGCTCGAGTTCCGGCAGCGCGAGTTGCCACTTGCCGGCGGCGAGCAGGGCACGCGTGTACTCGCCGCGGTACTGAATGTTCGCCGGGTCGAGCGAGCGCGCACGGTCGAGGTGGAAGACCGCCTGATCGGGCAGGCCCGCGTCCATCAGGAGCAGGGCCAATTCGAACGCGGCGTTGTGATCGGTGGGGCGGGCGGCGACGGCGCGGCGGAGAAGGGCCAGTCGCGCATCGGCCGGGCCGGGGCGGGCGCTCACGCCGTCCCCGCGACGCCGACAACGCTTCGCGTGATGCGCGAGCGGACGAAGCGGCGGGCCTCGGCATCGGCGTGGAGAACATCATCGAGCGACAAGACGTCCCGTGCGGGGTGCGCGTCCAGCGCCTCGCCGGCCAGTTCGGTGATCCGTCCGAAGGGGATCTGCCGCTGGAGAAACGCTTCGACCGCCGCCTCGCTGGCGGCGTTGAAGGTGCTGCCCGCCGTGCCGCCATGGGTCATGACGCGCTGGGCGTGCGCGAGCGCCGGGAATCGCTCGTGGCTGGGCGTTTCGAACTCGAGTTTGGACATGCTCATCAGGTCCAGCCTGCGGGAGCAGCCCTCAGGTCGCGCGGGGAACGTGAAGGCGTACTGAATCGGGCTGCGCATGTCCGGCGGGCCGAGCTGGGCGATCAGCGACCCATCGGCGTACTCGACGAGCGAATGGACGATGCTCTGCGGATGAATGAGCACGCCGATGCGATCGGGCTCGAGGCCGAAGAGCCAGTGGGCCTCGAGAACTTCAAAGGCCTTGTTCGTCAGGTTGGCCGAGTCGATCGTGACCTTCGCGCCCATCGACCAGGTCGGGTGCTTGAGGGCCTGCTCCGGAGTCGCGTCGTAGGCCTGCTGGAGATTCCACGTGCGGAATGGGCCGCCGGAGGCCGTGAGGATCACGCGGCGGACCTGCGAATCGACCCGGCACGGCGGGCAGAGCGGATTCGCGGCCGAGGCCGGGCTGGTGAGGCCCTGGAGACACTGCCAGATGGCGGCGTGCTCGCTGTCGACCGGGAGCAGCCGCGACCCGCTGGCCCGGGCCGCGGGAATGACCAGCGCTCCGGCGGCAACGAGGGATTCCTTGTTCGCCAGAGCGATGTCGCGCCCCAACTGCACCGCCGCGAGCGTCGCGGGAAGGCCCGAGGCGCCGACCATCGAGGACACGACGATGTCCGAGTGGACCTCGCGGACGAGGGTCTCCGCGGCGGAGGGGCCGGTGCGGAGACTCACACGGGAGAGGCCGATCCACGTCCCCGGCGGGCTGGAAGCGTCCGTGCCGGACTCGGCAAGGGCCAGGTCCTTGACCTGCCACCGCTCGGCCTGCTGCATGAGCATGCCGGCGTTCTTGCGAGCGGCAAGGCCCACGACCTGATAGCGGTGCGGATACTTGCCCTGTGCGTGAAGGGCGTTGAGGTGCTCGAGGACTTCGAGCGTCTGGGTGCCGATCGACCCCGTCGAGCCGAGGATGATGACCCGGCGCAGGGAATCGACGAGCGCGGAATGGGCGTTGATCGGGCGGCTCATGACGGGTGGTGGGCCGGTCGGGCGGGAGATCGGATCAGAGTTTGCTCAGCTCTTCTTGCCGATGAGCATGCCGATAACCGCAAAGACCGCGGCCGCGGCGGCGAACGCACCGACGATGATCCAGAGGTTGCCGGCCAGTGAGTTGATCAGGCTGGCGCTGGCGCCGGAGAGCGCCATGGTCGTAACGGCAACCATCGTGCCCAGGACCAGGACCAGCGCAAGGGCCAGACCGCCGGTGATGCCGGACCACGTGGGGTCAACCTGCTCGCCCATCGCGTAGAAGACCGGCGCACCGCCGGAGCCGCCGCCGGACGCCACATCGCTCGCGACGCCCGCGGGCTCGAAGAGGGCCTGGCCCTGACCGGTGCCGCCCGAGTCGCCGGCCTGATCGCCGTACACGTTCCCCAGCAGGTTCGCACCCGCGGCGGTGTCGTCGCCCTGGCGGGTCAGATCCAGCAGGCCGGACCCGGAGCCGCCGAGATCCCCCATGCCCGTCGTCGGCACCTGGGTGTTGGAGACCTGGGTCTGTGCGGAGGGGTCGGTGTCGTCGAGTTCATCGGCCTCGAAGATGGAGATCCCCGAACGCTCCTTCGCGGCGGGGTCGGTGAGCGAGCCGAGGCCGGGGCTGGAGCCCGAGCCGGAGCGGGCGTCGTCGGCCAGGCCGATGGGGCCACCCGAGTCGGCCAGCGGGATCACGCCGCCATCATCGCCGCCGCCGGAGAGCGTGTCGACCTGCTCGCGCTTGAAGACGAGCTTGTCGCGGTCGCGGAACTCCTGGAGCTGTCCGGACGCGGCCATTTCCTTGACACGCTGGGCGGTAACGCCGAGCTTGTCGGCGGTCTCTTCGAGGGTGTAGAACATCTTGGCCATGGCGGGACTCCTGATTCGATCCGGATTCGAGGTCGGGAGGAAGGATACCCGGCCCGGCGCGGGCGTGTCAGGGCGTGACGGGCAGAATTCGAGCCCGGGTGGGGCCGGCCACGATTGGGGACCGGATGTGGAGAGGTCGCCATGGGGCGCCTCGGGTCGGGCCTTTGGTGGCCTCAGGGGGTGTTGCCTCGGCACGGCTCGCGTCGAGTGCCTGTGCCAGCGGGACCAGACGGGTATCTCGCCCCAGGATGAGGTCGATCAGTTCGCCCGATCGGCTCGTCCGCAGGCTGATGTTGCGGACCAGCCGGGCGACGACCGGGATCTCCTCGGAAGGGAGTTCAAGGGCGAAAATGGACATGAACTCGTTGGGGACCATGCCGTAGCGGGCATCGGCGTAAACGCGGGGCGTGCCAACGGGGTCGCCGAGGCTTGAGGGACGGACGACCCAGTTCTGGCTGAACCAGATCCACTTCTCGAAGTAGTCCAACTGGGCGTCGGTCAGGCCGTCGGTACGGGCATCCTCGCGGGTGAGCAGCGGGGTGCTCGAACCGGTCCAGACTGTCGGCTGGCCGAAGAACGGAACGCGGATCTGGTCGGCGTACACGCGCCCGTTGTGAACGTACACGCTGCGGTAGAGCACAAGGTTGATCGGTGTAGGCAGTGCACGTCGCGGCGTGTCGGCACTGAAAACGTGGCCCCGGGCCTGCGCGAGTTGGGCCTGAACGCTCATGACACGGGCATGCTGGATGGACCCGATAACGCCGATGTAGAACACCGCCCACGCGACGGCGAGGATGGCGGGGGTGCGGATGGATCTCGGAGCCCGGGAAGCAGATTCGGGGGTGGAGGCGATCGCGCGGGGCGTGGCGCGGGACCGCGATCGCTTGATGGACCAGATCAGACCCAGCATGAGCGGAAAAGTGACCAGTGGATCGATGATGCCCACGAGATCCCAACTGATCCGCTCGAGGGAGAACGGCCAGTAGATGAGCGTGCCAAAGGTCGTCGCGGCGTCGAGCGGGGCGTGGGTGAGGATACCCACCCCTGCGGCGGCGAAGACCGCCGCCTTCTCGCGGCGCAGCGAGGGGATGAGCATGAACAGCAGCGTGACCAGAAGTGCGCCAAGCGGGACAAAGCCGATGCCGTGCGTGAAGTGCCTGTGCCAGAACCAGCCTTCGAGCGGATCGCCCGGGGGCTGAATGAAGATGTCGGCATCGGGGAGATAGCCGGCCAGTCCGCCGATGAGCCACGCCGACCGTGGAAGCCGGCGGCCGAAGGCGGCCTGAGCGGCCGCGGAGCCAAGAACAACCTGCGTAATAACATCCATAGGAATCGTCAGATCAATAGAGGAATGACGGAGAGGATGCACGGCGCGGGCATCCGAGTCCGGCGACGTCCTTTCAATGCATTGCTTCCCTGCGATGCGGTAGCCGACACGATCACTGCTCGGGCGGCGTGGACATGGATCGGGTCATCGACTTCCTTCGGCTTTCCCAGCGGTTTTTGAGGGTGTGCTCGATCTTGAGCAGGTCAAGACACTTGGCCACGATGAAGTCCACGATATCGTCGATCGTTTCGGGGAGCAGATAGAAGCCGGGGTTCGCCGGGGCGATGATGCCGCCGGAGAGGGTGATCGCTTCCATATTGCGAATATCAATGAGACTCAGCGGGCTCTCGCGGTGAACAATAATGAGGGGGCGTCGCTCCTTGAGCGTCACCATCGCGGCTCGCGCGAGCAGGTTGGAGCCCGAGCCGGTGGCGATGTAGCCGAGCGCCGTGCTGGAGCACGGAACGACGACCATGCCGTCGTGCATGAACGAGCCGCTGGCGATAACCGCGCCGACGTCTTTGTGCGGGTGAATGAACAGGCGAACGTTCTCGATCTCCTTCGCCTTGCCGGCAAGGGACGGGACGAGATCCTTCAGCGCCAGGGTGCGGATATCGAGCTCGTCAAAGAGCAGTTGCCGGCCGTACTCGGTGACGACAAGGTGAACCTCGTGGCCGAGGGTCAGCAGTTGCTCGATGAGCCTCGTCGCGTACTGAGCACCGGATGCTCCGCTGATGCCAACAACGACCCGCTTACGGGCCGCGGGGGCCGCGATCGGGCCGGGAGCGGGCGAGGATCGTGGACGAGAGGAGGACCGTTTGGCCATTTCGTTCGGCTTTCGTGGAGAGAGTCTGAGGCAGGAGTCGATGGTAGGTTCACGCGGAGGCGTATCCGTTCATACAGTCTTGAGTGCGGTCGGTCGCATGAGCGACGGCCCGAACGCGGTTCTCGGACAGAGCGCGTCGTGCGGGCGAGCGAAAGGACATCGGCGACCGACGAAGTTCGAACGGACTCGAAGATGGAAAGAACCATGACCAGCGAGCTCAACATCGGATCGTCCACCACGCGTCAGCATCGCCCCGGCCGCGGTCGGGCGGCGGTGTCCCGGGCATTCTCGCTCGCGACGGCGGGCGCGCTGATGATCGGCGCGGGGCTCCTGACCGCCTGCGCGGGGCACGGCTACAGCAGTTGGCCCGAGGTCAACAACTGGGACAGCGCGGGCGATGACATGAACGTCGCCCCATCGCCCGAGGCGATGGCGACGGCGCTGCGATGGACGATCCGGCGATTCCCACCCGTTGCGAACCCGGAACTCGGACGCGAGTACGACGAGCCGCTGGTGATCAATCTGCCGCCGATGCTCCGCCAGAACGTCGCGGAGGACGTGTTGCGCCGCGTCGGCGGCCGTGCGCAGTTGGCGACGGCGAGCAACAGCGGGCCCGATTCGACGCTGCCGACTTATCACGTTTCGCGCGTGCTCATCCGCGGGGCCAACGCCGAGGTGGAGATCATCCGCCCGGTGCTCACGATCGGGTCCAACGCCGGGGGCACGCGGCTGTATCAGGCGGTCCGGCTGGACCTGCTGGGCGGTTTCTCGCCGTGGCGGGTCACCGGCCATCAGTCGCTGGCGGTGGGGCAGGCCAGCGTGCCGCCGGTGACGCTGATGGAGAACCGTGCCGATGCGTCGGGCTTCAGCCCCGAGGAGCGCCGGGCACGCGAGCAGCGGCTGCGCGATCAGTTGCCCGGCGCTGGAACGCGGCACAGCACGCCGTCGACCGCGCAGCCGGCGGTGAACGAAGTGCCGGCCGAGCCGCGTGCGGTGGATCCCGCGCCGGTTGAACCGCGCGCGGTCGATCCTCAGTAAGCCGAAGGACGCAGCACGACGTGAACTGGCGGACGGTCAGGCGATCGTGATTTTCGCAGGATCGATCCTGAGCCACGGGCCCTCGATCGAGTCGCCGGCCAGCAGGGTCGCGACCTCCGCCAGCGATGCGCGCTGACCGGGCCATGTGCTCGACCGCGATGCATCACGCAGAAGCACCCAGCGGTGCGCGGCGTGCTCATGGTTCAACGACGGCGTCCAGTCCGGCGCGACCAGCGCCAGGAATCGGGGCGAGAGAACCACGCAATCGATCGCCGAGATGAAGTACGGGTGCACCTGCTCCAGCGCCCAGAACGCGGCGCACGCGGCCGGGTCGGCGATGTTCAGGCCGACCTCCTCTCGAGCCTCGCGCATCGCGGCGGCGGTGGCGGACTCCTGGCCATCGATGTGGCCCATGACCGGCTGCCACGTGCCCTTGAGCGGATCTCGCGTGCGCTGGAGTTGAAGCACCTCGAACCGATCGCCAACCTCGGCACTCGCGGGCGATCTTGTCGGGCGCGCGATGGTCACGTCGATCACATCTGCGCGCAGGCGGGCGCCGCGTCCCGCGGCATCGGGGCGGTAGCCGCGGGCGTCGCGATCCGCACGATCGGTGGCCGCTGGGCTGGAGGACGCGGGGCTTTCCGGTTGGTTCGGTGTGTTCATGCGTGAGCGGCAGACGGCTTCTTCGGCGTGAGGGTGGATGGTTCGGCCAATTCGTCCGCTCCACCCGAGAGCGACCGTAGCGTCGCGGCCTTGACGAGCGTCTCGGCCCACTCGGTATGAGGTTCGCTGTCGGCGACGATGCCCGCGCCGACCGAATAGTGCAGCACGCGCGGGCCGGCCACCGCCGCGGCGGGCTCACTCGGAAGGATCGCGGTGCGGATGGCCACGCTGAGCGTCGCGGAGCCATCGGGCAACAACAGACCCATGCAGCCGCAGTACTGCTCCCGCGATGCGGTCTCGAGTTCGGCGATGATTCGCATGGCGCTGATCTTCGGCGCACCGGTCACGCTGCCGGGCGGAAACGTCGACGCGAGAACACGCTCGAGCGATGTCCCGGGCTCGAGTGTTGACGCGACGGTGGCCGTGGCTTGCAGAACGCCCCCGGCGTGCGCGGAGCCGTGAGCCTCGATATCGCGCGGGCGCTCAACGACAACCGATCCCGGAATGCTCAGCCTGCCAAGGTCGTTGCGCATGAGGTCCACGATCATGTTCAGCTCGGCGTTCTCCTTTTCGCTAGCGCGCAGTTCGGCGGACGCCGCATCCTCGGCACGCGAGCGCGGCCGCGTGCCCTTCATCGGTCGCGTGCGGGCACGGGCGGTTGTCGCGTCGATGTGCAGGAAAAGCTCCGGGCTCGCGGAGATCAGCGTGCGATCGGGCAGGTCGGCGTACGCCGGGTATCGGGGCGTTGCCGCGGCGAACCAGGCGCGGGCCAGCGCTCGGGGCGAGCCGGAGAGTGATGCGGTCAGGCGGTGCGCGAGGTTGACCTGATAGACGTCGCCCGCGTCGATCCGTGCGAGCGCGGCGCGCACGGCGTTGATGTACCGACGCTGCGCGTGCGCGCGATCGGGCTCGGGACAAAGGGGCGAGAGCTCGAATCGCGTCGCGGCATCGGTCGACGGCGTGCAGAGACGCGCAAACGCGCTGCGCGCCGCCTCGATCGCTCCCGCGCCAGGGCCAAGACACCACCATGACGGCGATGGGCCGGCGCGATGGGCCAGCAACCAGGGCGGGCTCAGCAGCGAGACGCCGCGGAGCGGCTCGCTCGTGGTCGGGCTCGCGGCGCGGGGCTCAAAGTGCCCGCCGACGGTGTACGCGCACACGAGGAACATCGGCGCGGGGGGAATCATCGCCGCGCGATAAACACCGGTCTGCCGCCCTGTCGCGGGCACGTCCGCGCGCACCGGCGCGACGATCTGATCGCGCAGTCGACCGAGCGCCGGCTCGCCGACGATCCAAGCATCCGGCGATGAGGGGGCGAAGAACGACCACGGACCGAGCCAGGTAGCCAGCTCATCAGCATCCGCGTTCGATGGCGGGGCGATCGCATCGCGACTGAGCCACGCGGCCAAGGGCACATCCGAGGGCCAGAATGTCAGGGCCTCCAGCGGCGCGGGAGCCGCCGCCGCGCCGGGAGGGGGCGCGAGCGGCTCGGCACGCCAGCGCTCGACGAAGTTCGGCATACACGGGAGGTTACGCGTCAGAGATGGCCAATCCCGCCCGACACCCAAAGCAGATGCCCAGCCGCCGCATCTTCTACCCGTGACGCCTGTTCGGCGTTCATTCGCACACCGAGGGCCCCTCGGGAGCCACCGGCGGCCTCCTTGGGGTCGGCGTGGCGTGTTCGAGGGCATCCGGCCGCAACTGGCGGGCGTGGCGGGCGTACATCTGACCATGAACCCGAGAAACTCCGTGGTGTTTGGGAACGCCCTGCTGACTCGCATCTTGAGTGCAGCTCGGGCGGCGACGCTGCTTCTGGCGGTCCTCGCGGTGATGACCTTCGCGGGTCGCACGCTGGCCCAGCCCATCAGCGCCGAGGAGAAGGAGTCGATTCTGCGAGGCGCCGAACGGCTCATCGAGCAGCGCGCCTTCGCCGCGGGTGTGGACTTCAAGAAGTGGCCGGTGATGCTCGACAAGTATCGCGAGCGGATCGACCGCGCCGCGACGGTGCCCGAGTTCACGATGGTCGTCAATCGGGCGCTCAACGAGTTCGGGATCTCGCACATCGATCTGGTCACCCCGCGGCAGGCCGAGCAGATCAACCGCACGAGTTTCGTGGGCATCGGGATCCGCCATCGCGGCGACGGGTACGAGCAGGGGCTGCGGGTCAACGAGGTGATCGAAGGCTCGCCCGCGCAGGCCGCGGGGCTCAAGGCCGGTGACACGATCGTCAAGGTCGATGGCCAGCAGTTGACCGACCCGTCGCAGATCCGCGGCGAAGAGGGCAGCGTGGTGAAGCTCACCGTGCTCCGCGGCGAGGGGCACGAAAACGCCGGCAAGGAAGAGGACATCGAGGTGACACGCGCGACGATCTCCACGCGTGAGCCCGACACGCTCAAGGAACTCGACAGCAAGACCGCCGTGCTGTACATCCCGACCTTCAGCGCCGGGTATGACCCGCGCGCCGTTGAGCGGCTCATCACGCGGGCCAAGGGGTACGAGAACCTGATCATCGACCTGCGCAGCAACGGCGGCGGCGCGGTGACGAACCTCACGCACTTCCTCGGCTGCCTGCTCCCGGGCGGCACGGTTGTCGGGACGAGCATCTCGTCGCGCACAGCCGAGCGCTTTGCGCAGGAAACGGGAAAGGACACGACGGATCTGAACGCGATCGTCGAATGGGGCGGCGGCCGCAAGATGACCGCTCGGCGCGGGGCGTTCAAGCCGTATGAGGGCCGCGTGGCCGTGCTCATCAACGGCGGTTCGGCCAGCGCCAGCGAGATCTTCGCCGCGGCCATGCGCGAGCTGCGCGATGCGCCGCTGGTGGGCACCCCCACCGCCGGCGCGGTGCTGGTCAGCAGCTACATGCGGCTGGAAAGCGGCTTCCAGATGAAGGTGCCCATGAGCGACTACGTCACCATCAAGGGCGTGCGGCTCGAGGGCAACCCGCTGGAGCCCGATGTCGCGGTGCGCACGCGCCGCTTCTCGCGTGCCGCGGAGGTCACGGAGGATCCGGTCGTCAAGGCCGCGGCGGAGCGGCTCGTGGCCATGGCTCAGGCCAAGCCCGCGCCGGAGCAGCCCATGCCCGAAGATGCTCGCGACGGCAAGAACATGGTCAAGCCGGAGTGACCCGCGGAGGCGAGCGCGCGGTACTCGGTCGACCGGCGCGTGTCACGCCGATCGCCGGAGCGCGGATCGCATCAGCGGAAGTACTCTTCGTGGCGAACTTCCTTGCCGCACTCGGGGCAGACGGGCTTCGCGACGCCCTTGAGGTCGTATCCGCAGCGCAGGCATCGCAGCGTTGAGCCGACTAGGTGCTTGACGATGCGATGGTGACGGGCGAGAGCTTGCCAGCGCGCGAGGTCAGACTCGATGAGCCTGTCCTTCTGCGGGTCGATCACCCGCCGCGGCAGACAAATAAGCCACTCATTGAGCGGACTGAAAAGCAGCACCGCCGAGGGTGTATGGAAGACGTGCGCAACACCGGACCACGTCACCCTGCGCTCGCTGTCGTTCGTCCGAACCCATACATCCGCCGGGGTGATCGCCGCGACAACCTCGCCGGCGCCGATGGTGGCCTGGAAGTCGCTTGTGAACGCGTCGGCCCTCAGACGCAGCCGCGACTTCGAGAACGGTCGCCACCGCTTCATGACCAGATGGATCAGCACCACGAACATGATCACGCCCGCGACGCTGGGCCAGTAGTCGGCGACCTGGCGAGAGCCACCCGAGTATGCCGACACACCGATCACGCCCGCGGAACACAGAAAGAACACCGCGCCGAGAGAGCCCATCAGCACATCCGAGCGAGCCTGCCGCCGCTGGGATCGGACCTCCGGGCTGCCATCGTGGAGTTCCCACCAGATAGCGGCGATCTCCTCGCGCGAATACGTCCAGGAGAAGCGATACTCCGGCCTTCCCGAGTCCTGCTTCGGCTCCATCGCCCTTCCCTCTCCCTCGGACATTCGCGCTTTACTCCTCGAGGTACGTGTACCCCTCAAGCCCATCGTCGTAGTACTTGAGCAGGCTCTTGCCCTCGGCGAAGGTCAGTCGACCCTGGCGGCATGCGGCCTCGATGTCCTGGCGCATCGCGCGCTTGAGGTCCGCGACGTCGTACTGAACATACGAGAGCACCTCTTCGACCGTGTCGCCCTCGATGACCTCGTCGATCTCCCAGTGGTTGCTGGAGTCCAGCGAGATGTGCACGGCGTGCGTGTCGCCGAGGAGGTTGTGCAGATCGCCCAGAATCTCCTGGTACGCGCCAAGCAGGAACACGCCCAGGTAGTACGGCTCGTGGCCGTGGCCCTTGGGAAGACTGCTGGCGGCCAGCGGATCGGGCGCCGCCTCGCGGAGTTCGTGAAGCTCCAGAGACTTCTTGTCCACGCGCTTGTCGACAAAGTGGTCGACCTTGCCGTCGGAATCGCACGTGATGTCCGAGAGAATGCCGCGACGCTGCGGCTCTTCGTTCAGCCGGTGGATCGGCGCGATGGGGAAGAGCTGGTCGATGGCCCACGAGTCCGGCATGGACTGAAAGAGCGAGAAGTTGCAGAAGTAGATGTCGCTGAGGCTCTCGGGCAGGGACTCGAACTCCTCCGGCAACTCGCCCTTCTTGGCGGCGCGCTCCAGGAGTTTGTGGCTGATGGCCCAGAAGAGTTGCTCCACCGCGGCACGCATCGGCAGGCTCATGTATCCCAGGCTGAACAGGCTCATGGCTTCATCGCGGGCCTGCGTCGAGTCGTGGTAGGCCTCCAGCAGATTGCGGTCGGTCATCGAGCGATACGTATCCAACAGGTCGAGCACGGGCTGGGGCACCTCGGTCTCGGCCTTCATGGCCTTCTCGATCGCCGGCATGTCGGGGTTGGCCTCGAACCGGCTCGTGCCCAGCACATCCAGCACGAGAATCGACGAGTACGCGACCATCGCACGCCCCGACTCGCTGACGATCAGCGGGTGCGGCACCTTCGCGTCGTCGCAGACGCTCTTGACGCGATAGACCACGTCCGCGGCGTACTCCTGCACCGAGTAGTTGATGCTGCTGGACCAGGCCGACTGAGAACCGTCGTAGTCGACGCCCATGCCGCCGCCGATGTCGAGCATCGTCACGCCCGCCCCGAGGCGGTGCAGTTCGCAGTAGATGTGCGTGAGCTCGTTGATCGCGTTCTTCAGCACGCGGATGTCGTACAACTGGCTGCCCACGTGGCAGTGCAGCAGATTCAGGCAATCGAGCATGTCGTGGGCCTTGAGGTACTCCACGGCCTGGAGAACCTCCGACACGAACAGGCCGAACTTGCTGCGAACACCCGCGGAGGACTCCCACCGCCCCGCCCCGCGGCTGGAGAGCTTCACGCGGATGCCGATGCGGGGGCGAACGTTGTACTGCTTGGCGTGCTTGACGATGAGTTCGAGCTCGCTGAACTTCTCGACCACGGGCAGGATGTTGCGCCCGAGCTTGGTGGCCAGCACGCAGGTCTCGATGAACTCCGAGTCCTTGAACCCGTTGCAGATGATCGGCATCCCGTTGACACCGGGCCCGCCCGCGGTGGCCGAGAGGCCCAGCACGGCCAGGAGCTCGGGCTTGCTGCCGGCCTCAAGCCCGAAGTTGAGCTCGACAGCCAGATTGGCGATCTGCTCGCAGACATGGCGCTGCTGATTGACCTTGATCGGGTACACGCAGGAGTAGCCGCCGACATACGCCTGATCGGCCATGGCGTCGTCAAAGGCCTTGCGGATCTCGCGCAGGCGGTGCTCGAGGATGTCGTTGAAGCGGAGCAGGACGGGGGTATGAATCCCGCGCTCCTTCAGACCCTGAATGACCTCGTGCAGGTCGATCTGGCGGGCGGGGTCCTTGGTTGGCAGCACGGTGACGTGCCCGGCGTTGTTCACGCCGATGTAGCCCTTGCCCCAGTCGGCAATGCCGTAGAGACGTGAGGCGTCCTCGGGCGTCCAGCGACCCTGCAGGAAGGCGTTCTTAACCGAGGAAATGGTGGCCATGGATCGGAGTTCCGGACGAAAGGCGAGTGTGCGAGGACGCGAAGGGCAACGACAAACCAGGCGGGCACAGACGTGAATCGATGACGGAGGCCTGAACAAACGCGAGCAATCAAGCGGCCCCGGCCGAGGTGCGCTCGGGGGGTGAGGAACAACAGGAAGATCGTCGCGATTGCTGAGCGGATTCAGTGTGCCGAGCCTGAGTGCTGCGCTTGTCAGGCCGGCCGCGCGCCGAGGGGCGTTGGTTCCCCGGATCAAGTGTAGTGCGGTGCGAGCGTCATGCAAGCGCCGACGCGGACGGATTCGCGCGGCGAGTCGCGGCCGCACTCAAGCGCTCGTGCCAGTCGCCCTGCCCCGCGTTCCGGACAGCGCCTCGGCGAGCACCGAACGCGCCAGGCCCAACGACGACGCGTACCTCAGACACGCGAAGATCGGCCCGATGCCCGCCAGCGGCGCGCCCACTACAAAGATGATCGGCAGCCGCACCCGCTGCCACCGAACCTGCGTGGCCAGCGCCTCGGACCCAAACGCGGTCGCGATCTTGGCCAGTACCTTCTGCATAGCCAGAAACTGGATCAGCAGACCGATCACCCAGAACGGAACGGCAAGAACCGAGAAGACCGCCACAAAGAAAACGGGCGGGATAAATCCCACGTTCGGCTCGAAGCTCGTAAAGAATGCCAGAATGAACATCAGCACACTCGCGGCCATGTTCCACGCGGTGCCAAAGAGCGCGGTGCCGAGGTGCCCCGCGGGCGAATCTCGATCCGGAGCACCCGGCGAAGTGACGTTCATGATCGAAACGCTCGCGAAGCAGAAGGCGTCGAACACCAGAAGCGTGAGCCAGAAGGCCGCAAAGCCGGAGCCATTCAAGCCGAATGAGTCCTCCACCATCAACCCCAAACACACCGAGAAGATCAGAACCAGCGGCGTCATCATGACCGCGATCCTCATCATGCCAAGCCCGCGATGAAGCTGACGGATCACCCGAGGTGTCGCCCGGAACGCCCACGCGGCACTCATCGATGTCGCGACGGGCTCCGCGCACTCCGGGCACACATCATGCGATGTCAGGCCCACGAGGCTGTAACCACACTTCCGGCAAGAGATATTGCCCGCGGCCCGTGGCGCCGCCGCACGCGCGACGCCCAACCCAGGATCCAGACTTCTCGGGCCGCTGATGATGCTCCGTCGCAGCGCGGCGAGCCATGACCCATAGGTCATCATCGCGAACACACCCAGGAACGACAACCCCGCCCCCGCGACGGCGAGAATCACCATGATCGCGGCCATTCGCGGAGCGCTGATGTCCAGCGCGCGATCGGGAACCCGCCGCGCAAGCCACCGCGCCCACACAAGCGTGATCGCTCCCTGCACGCACGTGAACACAAACGAAACGATCGGCAGGAACTCAACCGCGATCTCGATCTCCGACAGCCTCGGGCCGCGCGGCGTGCCGACGTTCCTCACGTCGAACGCCAGGTGCCCGAGCGCCCACGCGACGCCGACGACAACATGCGTCCACCCGAGAGAGACCGCGAGTCGGCGCAGGCGCGCAAACCCGCGAGGCAAGGGCGCGGCCCCGTCGGCGGCCATGAGCGAGAGCACGCCCAGCAGCCCGAGCACCGCGAGCACAGGGCAGATGAACGACGCGATCAGCGGCGGAAGGCTCGGCGAGAGCACCCACGCGAGCGCGGCACCGACGGACGTGGCGATCAGCAGCACGCACCCGTGCAGCACGCTCCGCCGATAGCACGGAGACCCGCGGGCCAGCAGCGGCGTCCGCACCGACACCTCGACGCTCTGCCCGCAATCGGAACACACGCTCGAGAGCGAGAGGCCAACGATGCTCTTGCCGCATGCGAGACAGAAGTCGTTGGTGAGTAGCGGCTGGCTGGTCGTCATGGGGTCCGGTCCTGTTCCATCGGCGGCAGGAAGTCGACTCGCGACGGCGAGGCGGGCCGAGTTGCCCTGTCGGCGGTTGGCTCATCGCGGCGGTCCAGGACGCTCTCAAGCTCATAGCGCAGACGCGAAAGCAGCCTGAAGTGCATGAACATCGCCACCAGCGGCCCGATGAGCACGATGCTGCCGAAGATCATCACGACCGGCAAAAGCACAACATACGTCCGCGCGAGCGACCCCGCGAGAACTCTGAATACGCGAGAACAGCCAGCCAGCCCGGGAGGTTGCAGCGATGACCTGTACCGGCTGAAGCAGCAGCGAGAGCGCCATCAGATAGACGAAGAAGCCGCCGAGTGACTCCAGAGCACTTTCCCCAAGAATCGGAGTGCTCAGGACCAACAGGTTGACGGCACACTGCACGCTCGCGATCACTCGAACGATGATGCGATCCCGAGCGCTGGACCGCGTCTCGACTCCATCCGAATCGCGAGTCGTAAACAGGAACGAGCCAAAGCAGCTCGCGACGGAGAGAGCGGCCATTACCACAAGTCCGACCGCAAGCAACGCCTCGATCGAAACGGACGAATTACCGGTAGCCCTCGGCGAAGCGAGGAAGCGGTCGAGCAGTTGGGCGATCCCCAACATGATCGCAAAAACAATGCCGACGGCCATCAACCCGAAGACGACAATTCCCGCCAATGCCGAGAACTGCAAGCAAAGAATGCCGCCAGCGATCGTACGAACATACTTACGCGACGAATCGACCAGCAAACCAGAGCGGACAGACTCGGCGATCTCCGTGCCGCACTCGGGACACTTGCCCCCAAGGGGCAGCCCGACAAGGTCGTACGTGCACCGGTGGCAGCGATGCGACGCGGCGAGAACGTCTGTCGAAGAATCACCGTTCGTTCGTTCGGAAGCAACCGGAGTAAACATGGGTGTCCCGGAAAAGTGATGAACGAACAATGCCCCACGGCGTCATGCCCCACCGCCGCCTACGCCCCCTTGAAGCCCGCCGGTCCCGGCAACGGGCTACGCCTCAAGCTCGCGGCGAATGCTGCCCAGAAGCCGCCACTGTAGAAAGGCGATCGCCACCTGCACAGAACCGAGCAACGCCCTCCCGATGAACTGGGCCAGCTGCCACTCCTCGAACCTGACGCTTCCAAGGCCTCGAAGCACGAGCCCAGGCCCGAACACGCCGACAATCGCCCCGATAACAAGAACCACCGGCAGCACCCACGCAAGACGCCGCGAAGCCATCTGCCGAGCCTGATCGGGCACACGCTCGAATAGCCAGCCGATATAGCGCAGGCTGGCCGCGAGAACGACGATCGTGCTCACAGCAAACAGAGCGTTCATCCCATAGGCGATCGCGAAATAGAGACCGGGGTTCGTGTTGAACACGTCCATCATCATGCCGCTCAGGAGCAGCAGCGATTGTGCGAAGATCAGCACCTCAGTCGCCAGCAGCGCCACAGCCGCGACTCGCAGGACGCGGCGGGCGCACCAGCGGCTCTCGCGCATGGCAAGCCCGGGATCGCGAGTGGTCAGGGCGAGACACCCGACCGCCGCCAGAACCGCCGCGATGAGCCGAACCAATGCCCAGACGATCTGCTGATGATCGAAGTTCAAGATGCTCCCGAGCCCGGGCACAAGCCAGACGACCGTGGCGATCACGAGAACACCATCGAGGACCAGCGCACTCCGAAACAGGCTCGAACCGAAAGCAATCCCCTCGCGGTACCTCAAGGAAGCGAAGCGCAGCAAGATTCCGCGCAGCGAATCCTGCACGGGCAAGCCGCACTCGGGGCACTTACCCTCAAGCGGCAGGCCGACGAGGCTGTACGCGCACCGGATGCAGAGCTTGGCCTCGGACACAGCATTGATCGATACTGATGGGCTGCTCTCGATCATCATTCCTCCGTGCAACACATCATGAGTGTCCTGAGCCGATCGCAAGCCTGACAGGCCTCGACTGCGCGAGCGCATCTCGCAGCTTGACAGTATCCGGAGCCAATGTTCGTGTCACAGCGGCATGGATCAGATCTGAATGAAACTGCGCTCGAGTCTGTCAGCGATTCTCTCGTCCTTCAGCGCCGACCGCACATCCACAAGCAGAATCCAATACAAAATCATCGCGATCAGCGGACCGCCGATCGGAATCGCCGTAAAGACCACCGCCATGGTCGGCAGAAGATAGATGTACTGCCCGGCGCGCCTCGCCAGCTCCGGTGCCGGCACGCACGCCGCGATTGGGCCGACAAGGTTCATCGTCGCGAAGAAGTCAAAGCACACCGCGATCATGGTCACGCCGATCGCCGCCGCAACTAGCGCACTCGACAGCACATATCCCCCGTCCGACAGCATCGCCCCCGCACGCATACTGCTGATCGAACTCCAGAGCCACACGCCGATCGGCAGCCACATCGCGATGGCCTGCGCGATCACACTCGCCCGCAGACTCCTGCACGCGAACGTCCGGGCAGCACCGGTCTCGCCGCGGCCCGCGGTGCCGCTGAGCATCCAACTGCCCATCAGCCGTCCCGTCCGCAGCGCCGCGAGCGTCGGCACCACAACCATGACCACCCACTGAAAGCCAGAGTGCCGCGACTCGGCCGCGGCCAGAATCAGGACGCCTGTCGAAACAATCGCCGATATCCACGTTCCCGCCATAAACGCTGTCAGCACGGTGAGCGCTCGGATCGCGCGGCGTCGCTCATGCCCACTCAGCGGCTGCCCACGATGGAACATCGGCCGCTCACCGAACTCCAGATTCGCAATCGTCGTCGCGATGGGCAGCCCGCACTCGGGGCAATGCCCGTCGCTCGGTAATCCGCGCAACTCATAGCGACACTTCACACACTCGAGTGTCTCAACAATCGTGCCCTTGCGATCGAGCAGGTGTCGTGCGGCAGACAACCCATCGTCCTGAGTCACCCCGGACTTGGCCCGCGGTCGCGGATCATCGTTCGAACCCGGGTTCACCTCGGCTGGCCCCATGCTCGATGCTACCCCGTGTCGCCGCGTCTGTTCACCGTCTCGCTCAAGATCGTGTTCAGATCCGCCCTGCGCATCACGACGACCGAATCATGCTGTACGCTCTCTGTACCAGCGTTGATCTCACCATCTCCGTCCACTTCCCGCCGCCCAACCCTCCCACCGTTCGGAGCACCCACCATGAGCGACACCCTCCACCGTCAGGCCCTCGAGAACGCCGCGAACATCTCCCGCCGCGGCGTGCTGCTCGGTGCCGGGCTCGGTGCCGCGGCCCTCGCCGCGGGCGGGCTGGGGCTTGGTGGTTGTGCGGCCACGGGCGCCAGCGCTTCGGCCCAAGGTTCCGCCCCCCCCAGCGCACGCCGTCGCGTCTCGCGCCTCTGTCACTTCACCGACTCGCACATCCGGCCGGAGTTCAACGCCGTCGAGGGCGTCGCCGCCGCGATGGCCGCGGTCAACGCCGAGCGTGATCGCCCGGATCGCGTGATCTTCGGCGGCGACATGATCATGCACTCGATGGACCAGACCGAGCAGCGCACGCGCGAACTCTGGAGCCTCTGGACCAAGGCCACCGCCGCGCTCGGCCCCATCCCCACGCACTACTGCCTGGGCAACCATGACATCTGGGGCTGGGACAAGGCCGCCAGCAAGAGCACGGGCAACGAGCCTCTCTGGGGCAAGCGCTGGGCGCTGGACATTCAACAGGCCTCTCGCACCTACTCCTCATTCACGCTCGGCCGCACGCCCCGAGGCACGCCATCCTGGCGCGTCGTGCTGCTTGACACCATCTCGCCCCGCGAGAACACGTACGAAGGCCGGCTCGATGACGAGCAGTTCGAGTGGTTCGCGGGCGAGCTCAAGGCCTCAGGTGCCGAAGGTTCGCACGTGATGATCGTCACGCACATCCCGATCCTTTCGATCTCGATGGTCGCGGTCGATGCGCGTCATCGCGCCGAGGGCCTGGTCCTTGGCCGCGGCGCGATGATGATGGATGTGCTGAGGATCCTCGAACTGCTCCGCGCGCACCCGAATGTCCGCCTCTGCGTCAGCGGTCACATCCACACCCTGGACCGCATCGAGTACGAGGGCGTGACCTACGTCTGCAACGGCGCGGTCAGCGGCGGATGGTGGCGCACGCGCGAGGCGAACATCGAACGCTCACGCGGCCGGATGCAGCCCGGCGACCCGGACCCCGCCACGCGCCCGGCTCGGGCCCAGAGCGGCTACACGCTCATTGATCTCTTCGACGATGGCACGTTCGAGAACACCTACCGCCCCTTCGGCTGGAAGCCGGTCTGACGATCGCCCGTGCGGCTCGAACATGCTCCTCGCGGCGATCAGCGTCGCTGGCGGCCGCGCATGTCCGTATCGCGCGACGCCCGCACACCCGCCTCCAGCGCATTCGCATCCGCGACAGTCACCGTGCCGTCGCGCGTGATGTCGCTCGTGGCGGTCCGCCAGACGTACATGTCCTCGATCCCGATCGCACCGTCGCTGTTGGCGTCCTCGCGCGAGCGGATGTGTCGGCCCAGCGGGTCGCCGATGACCACCTGCTGCCAGCTCACCAGCGGAATCGCCGTGTACGCCGCCTCGGCCCATGTCAGGTTGCCGGACAGGAAGCTCCGCGCGATCGGCAGATTGTCGGTCGCAAACTCCGCGAAGGGCTCCCACACCGTGCCCACGCCGAACGTCCCGCCCGCGGCGATGAAGTCCGCAACCTGCTCCTGCTGGAGTTGCCCCTGGATCGCCGTCGGCGCCGGAACGGTGCCGAACTGCCGCCCGTTGTAACTCTCGATGGAGTTGAACACCGCACCATCGGCGTAATTGAAACTCCCCGCGTACGTCGTGCCCGAGTTGCCGGGCGTGTTGCCGTGATTGGCCCCGAGCGTCGCGAGCAGGATGATCGGCGCGGAGATGATCTGGCTCAGGCTCGTCCCCGGATACGTGATCCGCGGGCCGACGAGGAAGTCCGTCACCGCGGCACCCACCGCGTTGTAGCGCACGCTGCTCGGGGCGTATCGGCGCTCCGGCGCACCCGGGTTGCCATCGGCCGGCGCAGACGTGCCCGTGCCGTTCACACCCGCGAGCAGATACCGCGTCTGCTCGTAGTCATCGCCGCCGCGGATGTTCAGCAGCCCGAACGTAAACGCGATGTTGCGGTTGTCAAACTCGCTGTTGCTCGCGGTGTCGATCACGCCGTTGGAGGTGCTCTCATCCAGAATCACGCCGACGGTATCGGTATCCACCGGCGTGCCGCCGGGCGACAGCACCGCGCGGTCGAGCATCGCGTACACGTCCGCGACCGTTGGCGCATCCAGCCGCACAACCAGGTACATGTCCCCCGGCGAGGTCTGCGTCTGCGCAAACCCGTTGACGTCAAAGTTGTTCGCCACGCCCGACCAGATCTGCCCAGAGCCGACCTGCAGACTCGATGTCGGCACGCCGAAGTTCTTCGTGGTGGCGATGGCCACCGTCGACCACGAGTTGATCGGCAGCGTCTGCCGGTAGTACGGATTGACGATTCCGCCAGTCGAACGCGTCCCCGCGGCGGTGTTGGTCGTGCCGCCCAGGTCCTGCGTCAGAAACACCAGTTCGCTATCCACGCTCGCCGAGCAGTAGATCCCGCCGTTGAACCGCGACGCGGCCTGCGTGGGAACCTCTCCCGGGTAGTTCGTCTCCCAGATCCGGTGCGAAAGACCCTTGGTCAGCACGATGCAGCGGATCGTGCGCTGCGGGTCGTTGGCCGACAGCCACGCACGGATCGGATTGCGCAGCCGCGTCGTGAACTCGTTGTAGTCCACATCCGGCCCGGGCACGACCGCCGGACTGCCCGGCGCGGTGGCGAGGTTCATCACCCGCACCCCGCGGCGCGTGCCGGCAAACGTCCCCGAACCCCCGGGTACCGCCGCCGACCCGGCGTAGTACTCGGCGACGGCGCGCGAATCGGGAATTCGGCTGTCGTAGACCACAAGCACTTGCTCACGCGTCAGCCCCGACGCGGACGCCACCGACGCGCAGAGCCCCCCAACCGCCGCCGCGGCACCAGCGACACAAGCGAGTACCCGCGATGAGATACCGGCAAACAACTCGGACATCAGCGCTCACAGTCTGGAGAAGGTCCGGAAACACGCTTCGAACGCTTCGCGCCCGAAGACCCCTTTGAGGTTCGAAATCTACACCACCCCTGACGATCGGCCACTCGGCACCGAGCCCAACCGGGCGATCCGCCACACGGGTTTTCCCGCCCGCAAGGCCCGAGGTCACAGACAACCTCAAAAGGAGCCTGCCAGGCTCAAACCGACGGCCGCCCACTGTCACCCACCAAAAGCGGTGGATCAATCACAGCCTCGCCATCTTCCGCGAGCCACTGGACATAACGCTTGCGCAACTCCGGGGCGATCCCCCCGGCGCGGATGCCTTCAGCCTTGAAGTCGATCAACGGCATGACCCGCACCCGCGCCGGCGAAGGTGTCCAGAGGCTTGCCCACGACGACTCCATCATCGGCGTGCCCGTGATGACGATGGGCAGCACCAGCGCATCGGATCGCGACACGATGAGCCCTACGCCGGGAAGGAACTCGTGCAACTGATGCCGCGCGGTGCGCAGGCGGCCTTCTGGAAAGATCCCCAGGGCCTTGCCGTTGGCGAGTGTGTCCAGCGCGGCACGGACGCCCGCCATGTCCGCCTTGCCCGAGCGGTCGATACTGATGACCTCGAGAAATGACCACAGACCCTCGAGCGACTCCGCCCGCATGTCCGCCGCCATCATCCATCGCACATAGAACGGCAGCGCGGCCTGGATCAGCAGCGGGTCGACGCCGGCGGTGTGATTGGCGACGACGACGATCGGTCGCCCGTTGACGACCGGGCCGGATGGGATGTTCTTGCGGTGGACGATTCGCATCCAGTGGAACAGCCGCGCGTAGACGATGACCAGCCGCCAAGCCAGCCCCGAGGCGATGTCGCCCGCGCGGCGCGGGTTGTGAACGACGCGCTGAGACCACCAGCAGAAGACCAGCCAGAGCGCGGCCGCGCCGACAGGCAGCGCGAAGGTCGACAGACTGGCCAAGAGGGGGATCATGCGGGGCCGGATGTTAGCACGTGCAAACCTATGGGGAAACCAAAGCCGTCGGCTCGTTTTGAGCCGCGAGGGCACTTGCGGCACCGCGAGTGCTCGCGATCGGGCTGAGTACGGTGCGGATGGGCCGTACCCTCGTCCCTATGAGCGACCTCTGGCGAGCGCGGCGGGAGGAGCGGCGGGCGCGGGTCCAAGCGCTGGCGGTGCGCATGAGGCCCACGACGCTCGACGAGATCGCCGGGCAGCGGCACATCCTCGGGCCGGGCAAGTTGCTGCGGCGGCTGGTGACGGCCGGCACGCTCGGATCGATCATCCTGCACGGGCCGCCCGGGACGGGCAAGACGACGCTCGCGGGAGTGATCGCGGCGAGCACGAAGCGTCGCTTCATCAGCGAGAACGCCGCGGGGGTGGGTGTCGCACGCGTGCGCGAGGTCATCGACGAGGCCGAACGGGCGCTGGAGGGCGACCCGGCGGAGCGCACCGTGCTCTTTCTCGATGAGGTGCACCGCTTCAGCCGGGCGCAGCAGGACGTGCTGCTGGCGGCGGTCGAGCGTGGAACACTGACGCTCATCGGCGCGACGACGGAGAACCCGCTGCTCAGCGTCAACAGCGCGCTGGTGTCGCGATCGACACTGCTGCGCCTCGAACCGCTGAGCACCGAGGACATCATCGCGGTGCTCCGCCGCGCCTTGGCGGACAAGGAGCGCGGCTATGGCCAGCGCGATGTGCGCGTCAGCGATGATGCTCTGAGCGCGTGGGCGAAACTCAGCGACGGTGATGCGCGGCGTGCTCTGACAGCGCTAGAGGTCGCGGTGCTCTCGCACCCGGCGCACGCCGATGGCGGGATGATCGAGATCGATCTTGCCGCGGCGCAGGACTCGATTCAACTCAAGGCCGCGGCGTACGACCAGACGGGCGACGAGCACTACGACTGCGCCAGCGCGTTCATCAAGAGTCTGCGTGCCAGCGATCCTGACGCGGGGCTGTACTGGCTGGCGCGGATGCTCGACGCGGGGGAGGATCCGCGATTCATCGCTCGCCGCATGGCGATCCTGGCCAGCGAGGACATCGGGAACGCCGATCCGCGCGCGATCATGGTCGCGCAGGCAACGTGGGAGCTGGTCGAGCGCATCGGCATGCCCGAGGCGCGCATCACGCTGGCGCAGTGCTGCACGTACCTGGCGCTGAGCCCCAAGAGCAACGCGTCGTACGAGGGGATCGAGGCGGCTTTGAATGACGTGCGGAACAACCCGACCCGTGCCGTGCCGACGCACATCAAGGACCGGCGCGTGCGCAAAGCCGGGCAGATGAGCGCGGGGTCGCGCGACGAGAACGCGCAGCGGTACGAATACACGCACGAAACGGGCGCACAGAGCGATCTGCTCGGGCGCGTCGGAACGCAGGACTACATGGGTGTGAGCGTGGAGTACTACCAGCCGACGCAGAACGGGCACGAGGCCCAGTTGGCGGCGCGGCTGGCGCAGGCCCGCGCTCTGCGTGCCGGAGCGCGAGGGGAGCAGCCATGAGCCGGACGCGCGGGCCGACGCCGGTGGATCCAAAGAGCGCGCTCCGCGCGCAGATTCGTGCATCGCTCGGCCGGCTCTCGCCCGCGGATCGGGCGGCGAGATCGACACGGATCTGCGAGCATCTTGGCCGGCGGCTGCTCGAGCCGGGCACCGCCGCGGTCATGGCCTACGGCCCGATGAGCGACGAGCCCGACGTGCTCACGCTTATCGCGCTGCTGATGTCCCGCGGCGTGGTCGTTGCGATGCCGAAGGTCGACTGGGATCGTTCGACGATGCGGCCCGCGGCCATCTCGAGTCTGCTGATCGACCTGGTTCGCGGGCGGCACGGCGTGGCGGTTCCGGCTGAGCATTGCGCCGAGGTGTCGATCGAATCTCTCGCCGCGGTGATCGTGCCGGGGGTTGCGTTCGATCATCGCGGGCATCGGCTCGGGCGCGGCGGCGGGTTCTACGACCGGTTTCTTTCGGAACTTGCGATCGCCAACCCCAAAGCACTGACCATCGGCGTGGGGTTCGAGGTCCAGCGTGTGCCGAGTGTTCCGATCGGGCCGCATGACCGGCGCGTGGCGATGCTGTGCACCGAGAGCGGGCTTTCGCGCTGCCTGCCTTGAGTGAGGCGGAGTAAACTGCGTCCATGCCAGCACGCACGAGCAGCTCGACGGTGGCGGACGTAAACGCGGCGGGCGGGCCGGGCCCGCTCGGCGCGGGGAGCCTGACTTCCGCCGCGTGGCGGCACGCGCACCTGCTGCAACTGGGCGGGCTGAGCGACGCGGAACTGCGCACGGTGCTCTTTCGCGCACGGCAGTATGCCGGGCTGCTGCGGGAAGCCGACCGGGTCGTCCGGCCGATGATCGGCGTGGAGCAGACCGGGAGCGTCGGTCCGCTCGAAGCGGTGTCCAGCGAGCTGCGCGGGCGCGTGATCGCCAACCTGTTCTTCGAGGACTCGACGCGCACGCGCGTGAGTTTCACCGTCGCGGCGCGAAGGCTCGGTGCGGAGGTCATCGATCTGACGAGCGTCGGAAGCAGCGTGAGCAAGGGTGAAACGGTCGGCGACACCGCCGCGAACGTGTCGGCGATGGGTGTTGACGGGCTCGTCATCCGCCACCGCTCCAGCGGCGCGTGCCACCTTGTCGTCCGCACACTCGCGGGCGACTCGGAGGCCATGCCCGAGCGTCGGCGCGACCCGGGCCGGCGGATCTGCAGCGTGATCAACGCGGGCGACGGCCGGCACGAGCATCCGACGCAGGGGTTGCTGGACATCTTCACCCTCGCCGAGTCGTTCGAGCGGCTGGGGACGTTCGATCTGAGCGGGCTTACGGTCGGCATCGTCGGCGATGTTGGTTCATCGCGCGTCGCCAGATCGGATATCGCGGGCATGACCGCGCTGGGCGCGCGCGTGATCTGCATCGGTCCGCCCGCTCTTGCGCCTAGGTCGCTGACGGCCCTCGGGTGCGAAGTGAGCCACGATCTGGACGCGGTGCTGCCGGAACTCGACGCGCTGAACGTGCTGCGTATTCAGTTCGAGCGCCACGAGGTCAAGCCGGGCGAGGCGAAGGAGAACCAGCCCCGCACCGCCAGCAGCAACATCATCGCCAGCGTGCGGGAGTACGCCGAGCTGTACGCGGTGAACGCGCCGCGGGTGCAGCGCATGAGGCCGCACGCGATCGTGATGCACCCGGGACCGATCAACCGCGGCGTGGAGCTGACGGCGGAGGTCGCCGACAGCAGGCGCTCGATGGTTCTTCGGCAGGTGACTCACGGGGTGGCGGTGCGGATGGCCGTGATGAGCCTGTGCCTGAACGCCCCGGTGAGCTGAATCGCACGGCGCGCGGGCGGAAACCGTTCCGGTGTCGCTGGCGATGGATTGGGCTGGTACACTGCCCGACCATGGCCCCGGATGCGCTCAATCGACTGCCGACGGACACTGATGATGGAATGGTGTTGGTCATTTCCGGGCCCAGCGGCGCGGGAAAGACGACGATCACGCGGGCGGTGGAGCGGGCCTTCGGCGATGCGGTCTTCAGCGTCAGCGCGACAACACGGGCGCGCACACCGGCGGATGTCGAGGGCGTGGATTACCACTTTGTCAGCGAGGAAGAGTTCTCGCGGATGGTCGAGGGTGATGAGTTCCTCGAGCACGCGGGGGTGTACGGCAAGCGCTACGGCACGCCGCGCGGGTGGGTGATGGAGCAACTGCGGCGCGGGCGGCTGGTGATTCTCGAGATCGATGTGCAGGGTGCGATCAACGTCAAGCGCTCGCTGCCCGAGGCGTTCTCGATCTTCGTCCTCCCGCCGAGCGAGGAAGAGCTTCTCCGTCGGCTGCGGGATCGGCGGCGCGAGGATGAGGCTCGCATCCAGGCACGCTTCAGCCAGGCGCGCAATGAAATCGCCGCGGCACAGACCTGCGGCGTGTACGACCGCTTCATTGTCAACGACAACCTCGAGTCGGCGATCAACGAGGCGATCACACAGGTGCGCAGCGAGCGCGCCCGGCGGCGCGAGAAGGCCCGCATGCGCGACGCGAGCGGCACCCGCTGAGCGGATCTCGGGGGCTCGCGAGCGCCGGTGCGTATACTCGCGCCGCGTCAAAGGCCGCGGATCTTGGGAGACCCGCCGTGTTCGATGAACGGGAAATCCAGGACAACCCGCTCATCAGCGACAGCGACGGCGCGTGGCAGGAGCTCGTCGATGCGATGAATCCCGCCTCGCTGCTGGTGCTCATCCAGTCGCGCATGGGCCCGGATCTGCTCCGACGGTCAACGCCCGAAGACGTGCTGCAGGATGCGCTCATGAACGCCTGGCGCGACCGCGCCAAGGTCGAGTGGCGGGGCGTGCGTCCCTTCCGCGCGTGGCTGCTGACGGTCATCGACAACCGACTGCGTGATCTTGCCGACTACGAACACGCCCAGAAACGCGGCGGGGGCCGCTCGCCCATTTCCATCGATGCCCCGTCGCGCGGCAACGCATCATCCGACGGTCAGCGGCCCCAGTGGCTGGTCGCGACGACCACGCCCAGCCGCATGGCCGTCATGCGCGAGCAGGCCGTGGCGATCCGCACCGCGCTGGAGAGTCTGCACCCGGACGTGCGCGATGTGGTCCGCCTTCGCGTGGTCGAGCAGCGGACGCTCGAGCAGGTCGCCGACCAACTGGGCATGCACATCTCCGCGGTGCGGCGCCGGCTGGTCAAGGGTGCACAGGAGTATCAGCGCCTCGTGATGAAGCACCTGAGCGGCCGGTCGGTCGCGCTGACGCCGGCGGACCAACTGACCTCGGCACTGGATTCTGCAGCCGAAAGCGCCGATGGGCCGACAGCCCGCCGCGCCGATTCCTCTCCGGGCCTCGGACGGCGGAAGAAGTCGACCTGAGCAACGGCGCAATGCGCCGCCGCTGTCCTCTGCGCACACGCCAAGCGAGCCCGGCCCATGTCAACCGCACCCGAACACGACGGCAGGCCGATGTCACCGGATCGTGATCCGGCGAGAAGCTACGCGGCGGACGAGGCTCTGCTTGACGAGATCTTCGACCGCGCGCTGGCGGCGATCGAGGAACGCGGCGACGTGACGGCGGATGAACTGCTCGCCGGAATCGATCGCCCGGACCTGCGAGATCGCGTGCTGTCGATGATCGACCTCGCCGAGCAGGTCGCGATCGCCACGCCCGCGCGGCGACGGCCATCGGGGGTCGGCCCGTTCGCGATCCTCGCGGAACTGGGGCACGGCGGAATGGGCTCGGTCTTTCTGGCGCGCCGGCAACAGGGCGACGGCCGCTATGTCGCGCTCAAGGTGCTGCCGCCGGCGATGGGCTACTCCGCCCGCACCCGCGAGCGGTTTCTCGCGGAGGCCAACGCGCTGGCGAGGCTCCGCCATCCGCACATCGTTCAGGTGCACGAGGTCGTCCGCGACGGTCGGACACTCGCCTACGCGATGGACCACATCGACGGTGTGACGCTCATGGGTCTGGTGCAGGGAATCGTCCGCCGCGGCGGAGGCGATCCCGATGCGGCGCCCCCCAGGCCCACGATCGACGATGTCGCCCGCGTGCTGGATGTGCCCGCGGCAGACGTGCAGCGCGACGGCCCGGTCCGCTCGAGCGATGCAACGCTCGCGTATGTGGCGTTCGTGACCCGGCGCGTGATCGATGTGGCCGGGGCGCTGGAACTGGCACACAGCCAGGGCCTGCTGCACAGGGACATCAAGCCGGCGAACATCCTGCTGTCGCGCGCATCGCACGCGTATCTGACCGACTTCGGTCTCATGCGCGACGAGGATCTGGACATGACCACGATGGTCGGCAGCGAAGGCGGATTTGCTGGCACGGCGGCATACGCGTCGCCCGAACAACTCTCCGGCGAGACCGCCCGCATCGGCACATGGAGCGATGTGTACTCGCTCGGCGCGACGCTCTATCACACACTGGCGCTGCGTCTGCCGTATGCAGGGCCGGGGCCGATGCAGATTCTCCTGCAGGTGGCTCGCGGGCAGCGCGTCGCGTTGCACCAGGCCGCGCCGTGGGTGCCGACCGAACTGGCGAGCGTGGTCGATCGGGCCATGGAACTCGACCCGCGACAACGCATCGCGACGGCGTCAGAGTTCGCGGCGGAATTGCGGGTAGCGTTGAGCGCAGCGCTGGCCACCCGGTCGGGCGCGGTCGGCTGAGAGCCGGTCAATGGCCGCCGTGATCATCTTTCTTGGCGGCCTTCTCGTCCTTCTTCGTCTTGTCCTTCTTGGCCGCTTTGGCTTCGCTCTTGGCGCCGTGCTCGTCGTGGCCCGCAGCGGTGGGCTTACCCGTGCCCTTCACCGCACCGTGTGCCGTGCCATCTTCGCCAACGAGCCCGGGCTGATCGGTGCTCGCCGCGGCGAGATCGGGCGGCCCCTGCATCAGCACCCAGCCCCAGAGCACGCCGGCGTTGAACAGCGTGACCAGCGCGGCCCAACCGATGGTCTGGCGGGTCTTTTCCGGTACCGCGCCGAGCTTGAGCAGATAAGGCGTGATCGGTGCGACGATCAGGTTCAACGGGAGCGCGATGCTCACCTTCCGCTTGGGCTTCGGGGTGACCTCGACGCTCGGCGCGGCCGCGGGTGGGGCAGCCGGCGCCGGCGCCGCTGATGGGGCAGGAGTTGGCACCGCCGCCGGAGACGGCATCGGAGCCGCCGCCGGGGACGGCGCAGCGGACTGTGCAGACGACGGCACACTCGCGGCAGCGCCAGACGGGGAGACGGGCACGGTCGTGAGCGCGGGCGTACCCGCCGCGGCGGCCGCTCCGAGAATCTGTGTCGGATCGACGAACTCGTCGTCGAGCGCGCTGCCCGCCGCGGATGCCAATTGCTCGTCGAGTGTCGCAATAGCCTCGGCAGCGGGCCGCGGCACCGGAGCGGAAGAGGCTGGCGTTGACGCGGAGGCCTCGCCGGCCGCGGGTGCCGCCGACGAGGGTGGTTCAATCTCCTCGACCGCGTCGGTGCCGGGCGCATCGGCGACTGGCGGCTCCGCGTTCGCGGGCTCAACGCCGGCTTCGCTCGCGGGGGCGGGAACCTGCGTTTGGGCCTGAGCCACCGCGGCATCCACCTGCGAGTCCAGCGGAGACTCGGCATTCGCCTGCGCCTGCTCGATCGCCGACGCGACACCCTGCTCAAGGTCGACCGGCGTTGATGGCACGCCAGATTCCGTAGAAAGCGGCACGCCCTCCGGACTCGGTGCGGCGGGCGCGGGCTCCGCGGCCGCGGGCTCCTCCGCCGGCTCAGCGTCGGGATTGTCAACACCCTGAGGCTTGCCATCGAGTTCGGCCTCAACGCGCGCGGTGGTCTGCTCGACCTGGGTGAGCAGATCGCCCACGCGCTTGTCAAGGTCCTCGGCTTGTGCCTGTGCGGCGCTCATCGGTGTGCACCATCATCGTCCGGCTCGGAGACGAACTCAAGCCCGGCCCACGCCCGGCCGCCAACCGGAACCCGATCAGCCCGCGCGCACGGACCGAATTGTCAGCCTCATCGGGCCTCGCCCGGCTTACCGGTCCTTGAGCGCGTTATCGTCACGCTATGCACCATCCCGGCGCGGCCCATCGTGTGTTTGTTGATCAGCCCCTTGCCGGGCCCGGGAGCATGGTTGCCCTTGTCGATGATGAGGCCCATCACGCTCAGAATGTCAAGCGCATCCGGATCGGCGACCAAGTTCAGGTTCACGATGGCGCGGGCGGGGTGGCGATGAGCCTTGTCGAGTCGCTGTCGCCGGCGCAACGCAAGCAGCCGGGCAACGTGCTGCTGCGGCTGACTGATGTTCGGCACGAGCCGCGGCCCGCGCCGGACGTCATCATATGTTCGCCCGCTCCCAAAGGTGGTCGGCTCGAGGACATGATCGACCAACTCAGCCAGTGCGGCGCGTGCGAGTGGCGCACTCTCGCGGCCCAGCGCGCCGTCGTCGAACCCAGCGAGCGCCGCGGCGAGCGCGTGCAGCGGGTGTGCATCGAATCGCTCAAGCAGAGCGGCCGCGCGTGGCTGTTGCGCGCGACGCTGACGCCGATGTCCTTCGATGAAGCCCTGAGCCCCGCTCCGGGAACCCGCGTGCTGATTGCCGATGCGACGGGCCTGCCGATCGGACCGGCGCTGGCTGCTCAAGCCTCCGATCGCGGCGGGGGAACGATCACGCGCGTGCGCGTGCTCATCGGGCCGGAGGGCGGATGGACCGACGATGAACGTGGCCGCGCGCTGGCCGCGGGGGCGATCGGTGTCTCGCTCGGGCCGAACATCATGCGGCTGGAGACCGCGTGCGTCGCCGCGGCGGTGCTGGTGCGTGGGGTGTTTTCGGCCTCGCGGGCGAGCGCGGGAACGGACTCCGGTTGACCGCCCGACCGCCCTCTCGTGCGGCCCCGCGCCCGCAATCTCGGAGATTGTGAACCGCGCAGGGGGCGAGACAGTAAACTCATCACCATGAACACCCGCTCCGGCTCGCTGCGCTCTCGATCCGCACTCGCGTTCGCCTCGGGATTGCTGGCCATCGCCGCCGCGTCGATCGCCCAGACCACCGGGCCCCAAAACGCCGCCGCCGCGCCCGCGGCCGCCAGCACCGCCGACCCGCTGAGCGCGGATGTGCGCCAGCGCGGCGAGGCCATCGCCCGCAAGGCCATCGACTTCCTCCGCACCCAACAGGACCCCGCCACCGGCGGCTGGAGCGTCCCCACCGAGCCCGGCAGGCCCCACCTGCCCGCCATCAGCAGCCTCGTTCTCACGGGCATGCTCATGCAGCCCGGCCTCGACCATCGCGATGCCCACATCGCCCGCGGCGCGGCGTATGTGCTCTCCTTCGCACGCGATGACGGCGGGATCTATGACAGCATGCTGCCGGTTTACAACACCGCCATCAGCATCTCCATGCTCACACGCTTGAACACGGCCGAAGCGCTCGCTCGCATCGCCCCGGGGGTCGAGTTCCTCAGGCGATCACAATGGGGCGCGCCCGAACCCGTCGGCATCGCCGGAACCGGCAAGGAGACCCCGGCCGTCGTCACCGCCGACAACCCGAACTTCGGCGGCCTTGGCTACGGCAACCGCGGACGCCCCGACCTGTCCAACCTCGCCTTCACCATTCAGGCCTGGCACGATGCCGGCCTGCCCAAGGACGATCCCGCCTTCGCCCGCGCGATCACGTTCCTCCAGCGCGTTCAGATGCTCGAGAAACTGCCCGATGGCACGCCGGTCAACGAAATGGCGTACGCCAAAGGTTCCACGCAGGGCGGCTTCATCTACGCGACCGGTGAGAACGAACAAACCACCGGCCAGGGCAACTCGTGGGCCGGAATGATCGAGGAAACGCTCAGCGACGGCACCAAGGCCTCGCGCCTGCGCGCATATGGCAGCGTGACCTACAGCGGATTCAAGAGCTACATCTACGCCGGGCTCACGCCGACAGACCCTCGTGTTCAGGCGGCCGTGAACTGGACACGCGACAACTACACACTCGCCGAGAACCCGGGCCTGGGCACCGACGGGTACTACTACTACATCGCGCTCTTCGGCCGGGCGATGAAGGCCCTGGGCCGCGACAGCATCGAGGTCACTCGCTTTGCGCCGTACCGCTCGACGATCTGGGTCAGCGGGCTGCGCGATGGTGCCGAAGCGAACGACCTTCGCAACGCCTTCTCCGCTCATGGCAAGGTCGCCGGCGTCACGCTCGTGCCGGACCCGCGCACCGGCAAGCCGACGGGCAACGCGTTCGTGCAGTTCGCCGCGGAGGACGAGGCCCGCAAGGCCGCGGCCTCGATGAACGGGGCCGAGGTCCTCGGCACTCCGATCACCACATCCATGACCAACTCGCCCGATGTGCCGCAGGTCCGCAACTGGCGCGCCGACCTGATTGCCCAACTCGAGCTCATGCAGAACGCCGACGGCTCATTCCGCTCGGTCGATGACCGATGGATGGAGAACAACCCGTCGCTGATCACGGCGTACGCGCTGCTCTCGCTGCAGGAAGCCCTGCGCGACGGCGCCGCAGCGCCGAGCGCCGAGTCCAAGTAACATGTCCAGGGAACGGGTCCGGGGAACGGGTCCAGGGATAGGGGCTGGCAATCGTGCGGCCCGGCAGAAGGTGAACATGCCACGCGCCCCCCACTCGTCCCGGTCCGCCACGCCCCGAGCAATCGCGCTCGGAATGCTCGCCGCGACGATCGCACTCACCCCCGCTGCGCCGCTCGCGGCCCAGCCGCCAACGACGGCACCAGCCGACTCCAGCGCGGCCGCGCCGAACATCTCCGAGCGCAGCCCGCGCGAGGGCCTCGACACCGCGCAGCCGATGACCTGGTATCAGGCCACCAGCCGCGTCAAGGGCCTGACCATCGACGGCAAGCGAGGCGGCAACCTTGGGTATCTCTGGTCCGTGCCGAAGGGGCTCGACCCCGCCAAACCCGGCGATCTGATCATCGTGATGCACCCAAGCGGCACCGATCGCTTGTGGGCGACGCGCTCGCTCCCGCACGCGATGTTCCGCTCCGGCAACATCATCGTCGTGCCCGACGCCGTCAGCGAGGGCGGAGAGTTCGATGTCACCGACGGCACACGCGCCTGGCGACAGCGCACCAGCGACGTGACCGCGCTCCGCGACTTCATCCTCGATGTCGCGCGCCAGTTCCCCACCGGGCAGATCATCCTCTGCGGCTTCGGCGGCGGCGGAAGAATGTCCATCGCGTTTCTCCGCTCATTCCCACGCCTGGTCACGGGGGTCGCCAGTGTCTCCGGGGGTGTGTGGCCCGAGTCGCTGATCCAGTTGCCCGATCTCATCCACCCCGTGGTCATGGTCCATCGGGTCGACGACCGGTCCGTGCCGTACTCCGTATCTCAGGATGCCCAGAGCCTGCTCTCCATCGGCGGCTGGTCCACCGTCAGGCTCCAGCGTGTCGCGCCGCTCGATGATGCGCCCCCGCCGGACCCCGCCAGCCCGGACGCAAGCCTGCTCGATGGGGCCAGCGATGCGATCGACTTCATCGCGGGCATGGGCACCGAGAGCGCGGCCGATGCGCTGCGCGCCGCCCGGGCGCTCGCCCGTGCGAGCAATGAAGCGGGCACAATCCGCGCCCTGGGCGCCGCGCGTGAGGTGCTTCGGCGCTTCGACCCCAAGTCCGGCATTCGGGCTCTCAAGGACATCCAGCCGGAACAGCGCGAGGAGGCGTTCGCACTGGCCGTGGAGATCGAGGCCCACGCGGGCGAGCACATCCGCGCTATCGCCGCGACCCTTCCGAAGCGGCCCGATCGCACCCTTGACAACATCGGCCCATGGGCCGGGCACATCCTCGCCGTGCGCGATGCCCTCTTCGGCACCGATTCATGGGCGACTTTCGAGAGCGACACCGACCTCGCGATCGATCTGGTCAATCACACCGAGGCATCCGGCACGATTCTCGAGGCGTGGGAAGACTCCGAAGCGACGCCGCAGATGCGCTACCGCGCGGTGATCTCGACGCTGCGCACGACCTTCATGAGCGACGGGTTGCCCGCGGACATGGTCGGGTTCTGCATCCGCACCAGCGCCGACGCGGCGGCGCTGAAGATCAGTCCGGAAGATGCGGCCAAGATCGCCGGTGTGCAGGCGTACGCCCGCGCAATGGAAGCCGGTGCCGAACGAGCGCGAACGATCGCGAGATCGTGGCGGCCGAGCGAGCGGGCCCGCTGAGCAATCGCGCCGCCCCGTCGCCTCGGCAAGTCAGCGCAGCTTGATCGTCGCCAGCGCGGTGACAACCAGCAGGATGCTGATGATCCAGAACCGGGCGACAACCTGCCCCTCGCGCCAGCCCAGTATGTGCAGGTGATGGTGGTACGGCGCGCACTTGAACACGCGCTTGCCCTTGGTCAGCTTGAACACCGTGACCTGGATCACCACGCTGGCGATCTCCGCGATGAACACGATGCACATGAACAGCACCAGCAGTTCCTGCCGCACCACCACCGCGAAGTACCCGATCAGCCCGCCCAGCGCCAGCGAACCCGTATCGCCCATGAAAACGCTCGCGGGCAGGCAATTGAACCACAGGAAGCCCAGGCACGACCCCGCGAGCGCGCCGGCCACCACCGCCAGTTCATCGCTCCCGGCAACGTACGGCACCAGCAGGTACTGCGACCAAGCGCGCGTACCTGCGACCACCGCCATCACCAGCACGCCCAGCCCTACCGCGGCACTGATGCCCGCGGCCAGTCCGTCCATGCCGTCGGTGATGTTCACCGCATTGCTCAGGCCCGCGATCATGAGCGTTGACAGCAGCATGTACGCGCCGAGGCTCAGGTAAATCAGGTTCGGACTCACCGGACCATCGCTGGACTCGAACGTCTTCTGGAACGGCAGATTGAGCACGTGCGCCAGATCGCCCGGGGCCTCGGTGTTGCCGTGGCTGTACGCGAAGTAGCCGATGAGCGCGCCGAGCCCGAGCTGAAAGACCAGTTTCTCCCACGCGTACAGGCCCTGACGGCTCGCGCCGGGACGCTGGGCCGCGGTGAGTTTCAGCCAGTCATCAAACCCGCCAAGAACCGCGAGCCAGATGGCGACAACCATCGCAAAGAGCACGTAGTGGTTGCTCAGGTCACACCACAGAATCGTTGACAGCACGATCGCGCCGACGATGAGCACGCCTCCCATCGTGGGCACATCCTTCTTGCTGCCCGCCGCCGCGGCCAGCGCCGCCGCATCACTCAGGCCCGCATCGCCGATCTTCTTCCGGCGGAGCCACGCGATCACCGGCTTTCCCGCGAGGACGACGACGAAGAACGACATGATCGCCGCGCCCAGCGCCCGAAACTGCACCTGGTCGAGCACCTGCAGGTACGAGAGCAGCCAGTTGCCCTGAATTGCGTCGCGGATGAACTGGTCGTAGATCGTGTACATCTCTGGCGTGCGTCCTGTCGGTCGGAGGATCGTCGGGAAGGTTGCTCGGGCGGGTGGTCCGCGGCTGACGCGGCGCTACGCCGGTGCACCGGCTGCGCCCGCTCCCAGCCCCGCGGCAATCGTCGGCACCACGCCGCTGAGGTGCTTGACGATCCGCTCCAGCCCCACCGCCCGCGAGCCCTTGAGCAGCACCGTGTCCCCCGGACGGACCATCGCCGCGGCCACCGCCGCCCGCTCGGGGCTCGCATCGGCCAGTTCGACCACGCTCGAACCGGGAACACCCGCCGCGACCGCCGCCCGCGCGTAATGCGGCCCACCCGCGCCGACGACGATCAGCGCATCATCGCGACCGATCAGCCCGAGTGTCCCGACCTCGCGCCCGACTTCCTCGTGCAGCGCGACCGAGCCCGCACCGAGCTCGCGCATCTCGCCAAGAATGATCACGCGACGCCCGCGCGGAGCGCTCGCGAGCACCGCCGCGAGCGTGCGCAGGCTCGCGAGCATGGATTCGGGGTTGGCGTTGTACGCGTCGTTGATCACATCCACGGGGCGCGACGGATCGCTCGCCAGCAGCACACGCGAGCGGTCCCACCGCATCTCCGGTCCGCGAGCGTTTCGCAGCGCCTCGACGATCGACTGCTCATCCACGCCCAGTCTTCTCGCGACGCCGATCGCCGCGGCCGCGTTGGTCGCGTTGTGCATGCCCGGCAGCGGCACGAAGTACCGCCCGCGCCCGTTGAGCGAGAAACTGGTTCCGACCGGCGCACCCGCCGACACACCCGCGGCAGGATCGGCCTCCACGCGCGGCTCGGTCACTCGGAGCATGCAGCCCTCACCAAGCCCGAAGGTCATGACGGCCACGCCGCCGACCCCATCGCGGACCTGCCGCGCAAGTTCGGGCGAATCGCCGATGACCAGCGCGAGCCCGCCAGAACGCGTGCCGCGAACGATCGCGGACTCTTCCTGTGCCACACCATCGAGCCCGCCGAGCAACTCAAGGTGTTCTCGCCCGATGCTCGTGATCACGCTCACGTCGGGCTCGACAATGCCGGCCAGATGCGCGATCTCGCCCGGCGCGTTGGTGCCGACCTCGCAGATGAGGTACTGGTCCGTCGGCGATGCGCCCAGAATCGTCAGCGGCACGCCGATGTCGTTGTTGAAGCTCTTCTTGCTTGCGCTGCCGCTCAGGCGCGAGGCCAGCACCGCATCGATGAGCCGGACGGTCGTGGTCTTGCCGTTGCTGCCGCAGACGGCGATCACACGCGTGCGCGTCAGCGATCGGCGATACGCGTGCGCGAGCCGCCCGAGAGCTTTCCGCGCCTCGGAAACACGGATGACCACCGGCGGAACACGCACACCCTCGCGCAGGCGCGACAGGTCCACATCGCGCTCGATGAAGATCAGCGGACAGCCCGCCGCGGCGACCTCGTAGACGAACTCATGTGCATCGAACCGCTCGCCGCGGATGGCCATGAACGCCTGTCCCGGCAGGATGGACCGCGAATCGATCGAGAGCCCCTGCAAAGCGGGCGGCGCTCCGCCCGCGCCCGGGTCGGGCCTGAGCACAAAGGTGCCGCCGGAGGCGCTGCGCAGGGAGTCGGGTGTCCAGAAGTTCACGCCGGGCCTCCGCCCTGTCCGGGCGTGCGGCCGTGCGCATCGCCCGGCCCGTGTCCCGACGGGCGCGTGCGCTGCACCGGCGCGTGAGCCCGCGCGTGAGCCGCGGTCTGCGCCAGGGAGTGCCTGGCCGCGACATAAACCGCCGTCGGATGCTCACCGGGCTCGATGCCGCGAGCGCTCAGTGCTTTGCGTGCTTCCTGGCGATCGCTGAAGTCCTTCTTGATCGTGGAACCCTTGCCGTCGGGCACGATCTGATACTCCTCGTGGCCTTTGCCGGCGATAAGCACCATGTCGCCCTCGCTCGCGCCCGCGACGGCCCGCGCGATCGCCAGCGCCCGGTCTTCCTCGATGATCACGCGCGAGCGCCACTCCGGCCGCACGCCCGCGAGAATCTCATCGATGATCGTCCGCGGGTTCTCGCGCCGCGGGTTGTCGCTGGTGATGATCGCCACATCGCTCAGTTCCGCGGCGAGCGCACCCATCTTGGGCCGCTTGGTGCGGTCGCGATCCCCGCCGCAGCCGAAGACGCACCACAGCCGCCCCTTGCCGCGCGCCGCGACCGTCGCCCGCATCAGCGTGAGCACCCGGCGCAACGCATCGTCCGTATGGGCGTAATCCACGAACACCGCCAGCGGGCTCTCCGGCGGAGAAACCGGCTCCAGACGCCCCGGCGGCGCGGCCACTCGCCCGAGCGCATCACGCACCCGGGCCTCATCAATCCCCAACCCAACCACCACCGCCGCGGCCTGCAACGCATTCATCACGTTGTGCGCGCCGATCAGCGGCAGGCGCACCCGCCACGGCTCGCCCCCCGCCGAGCGCCACGGGCCGAAGATCTCCACCTGCGTTCCGGTCAGGTCGCCGCCGATGATCCGCTCGCTCCAATCGGCGACCGGCTCGCCCGCGCTGTGACGCGTACGCATCGTGCAGCGAACCACACGCGCACGCGTGTCGCGGATCATCCGCTCGCTCCACTCATCATCGGCGTTGACAATCGCCAGCCCGCCCTGCTCGGCCGTCGGCAGCCCCGCGAACAGCACCGCCTTGGCATCGGCGTACCGCTCCATCGTCCCGTGATAGTCCAGATGGTCGTGCGTCAGGTTCGTGAACACGCCGATTCGGAACCGCGCGCCGCCCGGCGCCCCCACGCGGCACTGGTCCAGCGCGTGGCTCGACGCCTCCATCACGCACGCCGAGCACCCCGCTTCCACCATCCGCGAGAGCGTCAGGCTCACCTCCAGCGCCATCGGTGTCGTCAACTGCGCCGCGGCGACCTCCGTCCCATCATCGATCAGCACCGTGCCCATCATCCCCGTCCGAACGCCCAGGTCGTTCAGCAGCCGATGGATCAGAAACGCGATCGTGGTCTTGCCGTTGGTCCCTGTCACGCCCACCATCGCCAACTTCGATGCCGGCGAGCCGTAGAACCGCTCGGCCAACTGGGCCGTGATCAGCGGCAGATTGTCGGTCGTGAGCATCACCGGCGCGGCATCGTGCGGACCGAGGTGGAGCGCCGGGGCGGGCGTCTCGCTCAGAACGGCCGCCGCGCCGGCCCGCGCCGCACCGGAGGCAAAGGCCCGCCCATCGCTGCGCTCGCCCTTGCGGGCGATGAACAGCGAGCCGGGCATGACGGTGCGGGAGTCCTCGGTAATGTCGGTGATGCGGATCGCCGACCAGTCTCCGGCCGCGCTGGCGGGGCCGCCCGGCGCTTCGACGCTGATCGCCAGCCCAGAGATGAGTTGCCCCAGAAGCATGTGCGCAGGATCCTCCTGCCCGGCCGCCCGCCGGGGGTCACGTGTCCGCCATTATCGCTGGTATCGACCCTCACCCGCTCGCGAGCGCACATTTCGCGCCGTGTTCGCTCGGGCCGGCATGGCCAGACCGCTCAACTATCAATCCCGCCGCGCTCGCACCCGCACATGAACCTATCTTCACTCGCATGAGGCTTGTGCGTCCGGCCATCCTGTGGCGGTTCATCAGCCGGGAGTTCTGGAAACTCCTGCTGCTGACCGGCTCGGTGCTGGTCGTGGTCATCGCCTTTGCGATCACGATCAAGCCGCTGGCCGACGGGCTCATCGGGCCGGCCGACGCCGTGCGCTTCATGCTCATGGCCAGCGTGCCCATGATGCAGTACGCCCTGCCCTTTGCCGCCCTCTTCGCCGCGACACTCGTGTATCACCGAATGGCGCAGGACAACGAAGTCGTCGCCACGAGCGCCGGCGGGATCGCGTACCGCACCATGCTCGTGCCGGCGGCGGTCTCGGGCCTCATCCTGGCCATCTTCGTCGGCCTGCTGGCCGATCAGGCCATGCCCCGCCTCCTCCGCGCCATGCAGGAACTGGTCGCTCAGGACGCCTCGCGTCTGATCTCCTCCAGCGTTGGTCGGGGTCAGGCCATCCGCCTCGGCGACCGCCTGCTGTACGCCGACACGTTCAATCGCCTCGAGCCCGAGCCCGGCTCGCGCGCCTTCCAGCGGTTCCTGCTCTCGGGCGTGCTCGCGGTGGAACTGGACTCCGACGGCAAGCCCACGTGGGAAGCCTCCGCCCGCTTCGCTGAGGTCTGGCTCTATCGCGAGAGCACCGCCGTACGCGACCAGGGCCAGACCGCGATCGTCATGCGCCTGCGCGACAGCGTCGGCGGACGCGAGCAGCGCGGGCTCTCGCAGGTCGAAGAAACCTCCATCGTCTACCGCATTCCCTCGACATTCACCGACGATCCCAAGTACCTCTCGCTTGGCGAAATGCTCGCGACGCTCGAAGAGCCCGAACGGCTCAACATCATCGACAGTTCCCGCCGCGTGCTGGCTCAACGCATCGCCGAGCGCGAGGCCTTCGATGCCTGGCGTCGCACGCTCGATCGCGATGGCCGCCTGACCCTGCGCGACGCCGGCAACCGCCTGATCGTCGTCCGCGCCGCGGGACTCGCCGCCGCCCCGGATGGGGACGCGGGCTTCATCCTCACGCCCGGCACACGCGGCGGCCCGGTCGAGGTCTCCGTCATCACCGAGGACAGCCGCACCCGCACCCACCGCGCCGAACGCGCCTTCCTCACGCTGCCCATCATGCCCGACGCCAGCCGAAGCCTCGCCAGCGTGCTGATGGAGAATGTCCGCACCACCGGCGCATCGCCCGCACTCAGCGAAGCCCTCGGCCAGCCCGCCGAGCAGGAGCCCACCCGCGGCATGGGGGGCATCGTGTCCCGATACGCCGTCACCAACCTCGTTCCCTCGCCCGATCCGCTGCCCGAACTGCTCGCCGAACGCTCATCCGTCCTGCTGGCCAAAGGCCGCGCCAAACTCTCCTCCGGCGCTTCGACCGCCGACGATGCACCCCTTCGCAGCACCATCGACTCCCTCCAGGCACAGATCGATGACGCCCGCCGCGAGATCCTCTCCAAGGCCCACGAGCGTCTGGCCGCGAGCCTGACCTGCGGCGTGATGGTCGTCCTCGGCGCGGTGCTGGGCATGCGCCTGCGCGACTCGCTCCCGCTGGCCGTGTACCTCTGGGCGTTCCTGCCCGCGCTGGTCTGCGTGCTGTCGATCTCCGGCGGGCAGCGCATGGTGCACACCTACGGCCTGGCCGGCCTGCCCGTGCTGTACGCCGGCGTCATCGGGCTCTCGCTCTTCTGCTTCTATCAGTATCGAATCCTCGCCCAACGCTGATCCCCGCCTCGTCCCGCCGCACACCACGCCGACCGGAGCACTCGTTCGATGCGCGTCGTCCTGTTCACCGACACGCTTGGCGACGTCAACGGCGTTTCCCGCTTCATCCGCAACATGGACACGCAGGCCCACCTGACCGGCAAGTCGCTCCACGTCCTGACCAGCACGCGGCTGACCATTCCCGATCGACCAACACTCATCAACATCCCCCCGCGATACGCGCAGCCGATGCCCGGGTATCCCAACCTCGAACTGGCCTGGCCCGACGGCGTGCTGCTGGGCCGATGGTGCCGATGGCTCAGGCCCGATGCGATCCACATCTCGACACCCGGCCCCGTCGGCGTGCTGGGCCGGCGCCTGGCCCGGCAACTCGGCATCCCGCTGGTCGCGACGTATCACACGGATTTTCCCGCGTACGTCAACATGCTGCTTGACGACCGCGTGCTCGACTGGATCTGCACACGCGTCATGAAGTGGTTCTACCGCCCGTTCGACCTCGTGCTCACACGCTCCGGCGCGTACCGCGCGCCGGTCATGGCCCTTGGCCTGCCCGAGGATCGCGTGGTCACCCTGCGCCCGGGCATCGACACCGCGACCTTCTCACCCGGTCCGCGCGACGATGCGCTCATGTCGCGCCTTGGGTGCCCCTCCGGCTCCGTTCGCGTGCTCTACGCCGGACGCGTCAGCGTTGAGAAGAACCTGCCCATGCTCGCGGCGATCTGGCCCGGCATCGCCGAACGCGCTCGCAGCGCCGGCGTACCCGCCACGCTCGTGGTCGTGGGCGATGGACCGTACCTCGCCGACCTCCGCGCACGCCTGAGCACCGAACACGCCGTGACGCTCGGCTTCCGTCACGGGGCCGAACTCCTTGCGATCTACCGCTCCTGCGACCTCTTCGCCTTCCCCTCCATGACCGACACGCTCGGCCAGAGCGTCATGGAGGCCCAGGCCTGCGCACTGCCCGCGCTCGTTGGTGATGTCGGCGGCCCGAGCGAAGTCGTCGAGCACGACCAGACCGGCCTCGTTCTGCCCGCAGGCAACGCGCGCGCCTGGAGCGACGCGCTGCTGTCCCTGATCCTCGATACCGCCCGCAGGCAGCGCCTCAGCACCGCGGCGGCGCAACGCATGGCACCTCGCACCATTCGGGCCAGTTTCGAGCATTGGTGGTCGCTGCACGAACTGGCCATCGCCCGCAGACAGCACCCGACGGGCAACTGATCGGGTACGCTCCGGACTCATGCTCCCACTGTTCGCGCTGACCATCTTCCTCGCCGCGTTCCTGCTCTTTCTCGTGCAGCCGATGGCCGCGCGACTGATCCTGCCGCTGCTCGGCGGCAGCCCCGCGGTCTGGAACACCGCGATGGTCTTCTTTCAGTTCCTGCTCCTTGGCGGCTATCTCTACGCCCATCTGCTCAGCCGCCTGGCGTCGCTCCGCACGCAACTGATCGTCCACGCCGTCGTTCTGCTCGCGGGCGCGGCGATGCTCCCGATCGCGCTGCCGGCGGATCTCAACCCCGCCGGCGGCACCCATCCGGCGCTGTTCGTACTCACCACGCTCGCGCTGGCCGTCGGTGCACCCTTCCTGGTCATCTCTTCCGCCGGCCCGCTGCTGCAGGCGTGGTTCAGCCGATCCGACCACCGAGCCGCGGCCAATCCGTACTTCCTCTACGCCGCCAGCAACCTGGGCTCCATGCTCGCGCTCATCGGCTACCCGCTGCTGGTCGAACCCGGCCTGACACTCGCCCAGCAGCGCTGGGGCTGGAGCATCGCCTATGTCCTCTTCGGCGCGCTGGCCCTGATCGCCGGAAGCATGGCCATGCGCCGGCCGCGGCCCCTCGCGCCCACCACCGCCGCCGCGACCACCGCGGCAACAACCGCGCCCATCGAGACGGTCTCGTGGCTCCGCCGACTGCGATGGATCACCCTCGCGCTGATCCCCAGCAGCCTGATGCTCGGCTGCACCCACTACGTCACCAGCGATGTCGGCTCGTTCCCGCTGCTGTGGATCGTGCCGCTGGCGACGTACCTGCTGACCTTCATCCTGGTCTTCGGCCCCGGCGGACGGATCATCGCCGCCAGCGCTCGCGGCGCACTGCCGATCGCCGCCATCGGCATCTGCGCCATGCTCATCATCGAGCCGCGCCAACCCCTCATCGGCGTGCTCGCGGCCCATAGCGGCTTCCTGCTCATCGCCGGCCTGGCCTGTCACGGCCTGCTCGCCGACGACCGGCCGCATCCCGCGCGGCTGACGGAGTTCTACCTCTGTCTGTCCATCGGCGGCGTGATCGGCGGGATGATCAACAGCCTGCTCGCGCCGCTCATCTTCAACTCCATCGCCGAGTATCCGATCGTCATCGTCCTCGCCGTCCTCATGGGCACCGCGACCTTCGCCTTCGCCCGCGTCGACGCCGCGCGGCCGTGGAAAATCCGACTCGCCGGCATGCTCGACGTCGCGATGCCCGCGCTGGTCCTTGGCGCGTACGTGCTCGCCTCGCGGGACATGCTGCCGGCTTCGATCTTTCCACCCCATTCGCCCGTGCGCGACAACGCCGTCTGGCTCCTTCCGGCGATCCTCTGCGTCACCGTTGCCGCGTGGCGCTTCCGCCTGGCGCTCTGCATCGCCGTCATGGCCGCCATCCCCGCGATGGAAGCCTCGCGCGACATCCGCGTGCTCCACCAGGAGCGCACCTTCTTCGGCGTGCTGCGTGTCTTCACCAGCGACTCTTCCGCCAAGCGCACCGATCGCGTCCACACCCTCTGGCACGGCCGCACCGAGCACGGCGCACAGAACTTCGCCCCCGAACTGGAGCGCGAGCCCACGACCTACTACACGCGCTCCGGTCCGGTCGGCGATGTCATCACCGAACTCCGCATCCGCCCGATGCCGGGATCCGCGGCGATGGACCCCGCTCCGCCCGCGACTTCTCCCGCCGCGCAGCGCCCGCTCCGTCTGGCGTTCGTGGGGCTCGGTGCTGGCACGATGGCCGCGTACCTCCGCCCGAACGATGTCGGCACGTTCTACGAAATCGACCCCGCCGTCGTCCGCCTGGCCAGCGACCGCAGGCTCTTTACGTTCATCGCCAACGCCCAATCCCGCCCGAACTTCGTCATCGGCGACGCCCGCGTCACACTCGCGCAGGCCGACGGCCAGTACGACGCGATCGTCCTCGACGCCTTCAGTTCCGACGCCATCCCGGTCCACCTGCTCACGCGCGAAGCGATCAGCATGTACCTGGACAAACTCGCCCCGGGCGGCATCCTGCTCGTTCACATCTCAAACCGCTACCTCGACCTCGAGCCCGTGCTCGCGCTGGCCGCGAATGAACTGGGCCTGTCCGCCAGACTCCGCGATGATGTCGGCGACCACGCCGATCGCGATCCCGGCGTGCTGACCAACGGCAGCGAGTGGGTCGCGCTCTCGCGCCTCGAGGGCGACCTCGGCTCGCTCCTGCTCAGCACCGACTGGTACCACCTCCGCCCCAGCGACAAGGTCCGCCTCTGGACGGACGACTACACCGACATCTGGAGCGTCCTGAGTTGGAGGAATCCCGACTGATGGACACGGACGCCCCTCGCCCGCCCGGCCCCGCCGCCCCCACCCCGCTCGCAACGGCCGCGACGCACGCGCCATCCGTCGCAGGTTCGCTCTCCGGTGCGCTCCGCGCCGTCAGCGGCATGACGTTTCTCTCCCGCCTCTTCGGGCTCGTGCGCGATGTGCTGCTGGTCCGCATCTTCGGCGACTCGGCCATCGGCTCGGCCTTCTCCGCCGCGTTCACCATCCCCAACACCTTTCGCCGCCTCTTCGGCGAGGGCGCGCTCTCGGCCGCGTTCATCCCCGAGTACACCCAGGCGCACAAGTCCGACCCCGCCCGCGCCGGCTCGCTCGCCTCGCTTACGATCCTCGTCCTGACCGTCGTCACCTCGGCGCTCTGCCTGTTGATTCAACTCGCGCTGGTCGCGGTCATCATCTTCGCCCCGCACGATGCCGAGCGCTCGCTCTCGCTCTGGCTGACCATCGCCATGCTCCCGTTCATGCCCCTGGTCTGCATCGCCGCGATCCTCGCCGGCATGCTCCAGGTGCACGGCCGATTCGCCGCCAGCGCCGCCGGGCCAGTCGTCCTCAACGCCTTCATCATCGCCGTCGGCATGCACGCGATCCTCACAGGCACCAAGGGTGGTCCGATCACCGCCTTCGCCCTGGCCGGCGCAACCGTCCTTTCTGGCCTGACGCAGGTCCTGTGGTTCCGCAAACTCCTCCGCGCCAATGTCACCTGGACCCGCGCCTTCGCCCCCGCCCGCGAGGCCGCGGCCCGCATGTTCCGCAAGTTCATCCCCGTCGTCATCGGCATGGGCACGCTCCAGATCAACACGTTCCTGGACATGCTCATCACCATGTGGCCCATCTGGGTCGGCCCCACCGTCATGGGCCTGACCTACCCCATGGACGATGCCTCCGCCAGCATCCTGGCCTTCACGCAGCGCCTCTACCAATTCCCGCTCGGCGTCTTCGGCATCGCCGTCGCCACCGCCGCGTTCCCGCTTCTGGCACGCCACGCCGACGAGCCCGGCAAGTTCGCCGATGTCATCCGCCGCGGCCTGCGCCTCTCGTTGTTCATCGGCCTGCCCGCGAGCCTTGGCCTCATCGCCGTCCGCACCGACCTGACCACCACACTCTTCGGCGGCGGCAGCGCCGACACCGGCTTCAGCGCCGCCGGCCTCGAACGCTCCGCCTTCGTCCTCCTGGCCTACGCCCCCGGCGTCTGGGCGTACTCCATCAACCACGTCCTGACCCGCTCGTTCTACGCCCGCGGCGACACCGCCACCCCCATGCGCGTCTCCATCGCCATGGTCTTCATCAACCTCCTGCTCAACCTCTCGCTGATCTGGTCCATGAAAGAAGCCGGCCTGGCCCTGGCCACAAGCCTCACCGCCATGCTCCAGTGCCTCATCCTCGGCGTGATTCTCCGCTCGCGCCTCCGCTCAGACCCGCGCGCAGCCGCTGCCGACGCCGCACGCGAGAACCTCCACCTGCTCGACGGACCGACCGCCCGCGCGATGATCCGCACAGCGATCGCCAGCGCGATCATGTTCGCCGGCGTACTGCTCCTGCTGCACTTCTGGTCGTCGATCTTTCCCGCCGCCCTCGCCCCGCACACCCCCGAACGGTGGCGCGACCACGCATTCCGCCTCATCTGCGCGACCGCCGTCGGCGCTGCGCTCTTCGCCGGCGCATCGCTCGCACTCCGCCTGCCCGAACTGCGCTGGCTTCTCTCACCCCGCTCGGCCCGCTGAGTCTCGCGGCCAACCGGTCACGACAGGACGTGACCATCGTGCTCACTTGCCCTTGTAGTACTCAAGGTTCACCTGCACGAACTTCGTCCACTCCTTGGGCAGGTCCTCTTCCGGGAAGATCGCCTTCACCGGGCACTCATCCACGCACAGACCGCAGTCGATGCACGTGTTCGGATCGATGAACAGCTGGTTGCTCTTGCCAAAGTCCGGCTCGTTCTTGGTCGGATGAATGCAGTCCACAGGGCACACCTCCACGCACGAGGTGTCCTTGGTCGCGATGCACGGCTCAGCAATCACATGCGGCATGTTCAATCTCCAAAACTCAACCCGTGTCACCCTCTTGGGACACAGCCGACCCATTCTAGCGACGCCCGCTCAACCTGTCGCCAGCCACGCGTGGCTTTCGTTATCGGAATTCGCCCCCGCCGTCATTCGCCGAAAGCCCCCAAAACCCGCCCCCATTCGCGGGTCTGCAGGGCGCACGCCATCAACTTCCCCCGTCTTGAGGGTCTTCGCCCTTGCCCGGCCCGCCGGCGCGATCATCCTTAGAGGTCACACGTATCCGCAAGACCCGCCCGAACCTCCCGAGCATCGACATGCCCACTCCACCCCAGATGACCGCCACACCGTCTCCGCTCACCTGGCCGCGGCTGGTCGCGCCGATCGCCGCGCTCTCCCTCGTCCTGGCCGCCGCGCTGGCCGGGCCGCTGGAGCCTCCCGCCGGCCCCGTCGCCGACTCGGCTCTGAGCCCCACCAACTTCAAGTCCCTCGCCGAGGTCGAACCCCGCATCAACATCAACACCGTCTCCGGTGTCGGCACCGCCCTGTACCTCCTGGACCGCCCCGGCTCGTACTACCTCTCGGGCAACATCACCGCCACCGCCGGCCGCAACGGTCTGGTCATCGCCAGCGACAACATCACCATCGATCTCAACGGCTTCGCGCTCATCGGCGTGTCCGGCGCGGGCGATGGCATCTCGTACGCCGACCCCGCCCGGTACTACCGCAACATCGAAGTCCGCAACGGCACGATCCGAAACTGGCCCGGCTCCGGCATCAACATCCAGGCCGACAACGTCCGCGTCGACGCCGTTCGCCTCTCCAACAACTCGCTGGCCGCCATCAACCTCAACGGATCACTCGCCGCGATCGTCACCGGCTGCACCATGCTCGACAACGTCGGCGGCGGCATCTTCGCCGGCAACGGCGCCATCATCGAGAAGAACACCATCAACGTCGCTACCACCCTCGGCGACGGTCCCGGCATCTCCGTCGCCGATGCCTCCGTCGTCCGCGACAACATGATCCGCGGCACACGCGGCTCGGGAATCCTCGCCGGCGCAACCAGCACCATCGAGCGAAACACCATCGTCGCCGCACGCCAGGAAGGCATCAACGTCGGCGCACGCTCCATCATCCGCAACAACCTTGTCACCGCCTCGACCCTCACCGGCATCACCCTCGCCGGCGCTCAGTGCCTGGTCACCGACAACCACCTGACCAACAACGCCCCGGGCTCGACCACCAACGGCGGCCTGGTCAGCACCCAGAACAACCACCGCATCGAGAACAACACCTTCTCGGGCAACGGCCAGGGCCTGCGCCTGACCGGCAACGGCTCCTTCATCGCGCGCAACACCTTCCGCCAGAACACCGGCAACTTCCAGATCCAATCCACCAACAGCATCGGACCCTTCGTCACCGTCAGCCTCGGCGGAGATATCTCCACCAATAGCAACGCCAACAACGCCCACCCCTGGGCCAACTTCATCCACTGACGCCCCCACCGCCCAAGTCCTTCCCCCGCACCGCGGCACTCAGTCCACGATCCGCACCGTGCTGATCCGGTCGATCAGCAACTCGTACAGCAGCGCGATGTCCTCCGACCCCAGCCGCACGCACCCCATCGAGCGCTGCTGACCGATCGAGTCCGGCTCGATCGTCCCGTGAATGCCGTAGCCCGCAAGCTGCCGCGTGCTCGCGTCAACGCCATCGAGCCCGATCCAGAACTCGCCGATCGGGTTCTGCGGGTCGCTCGCGGCATACACCTGCCCCGTCCGCGGGTTCACCCAGCGCGGATCGACCAACTTCGAGTTCGGCCGCACGATGAACAGCCCTGTCGGCGTCCCGTTGCTCTCGCCGAGCCCCACGCGGAACGAGCGGATGAACGTCCAGCCCGACGCCTGCCCATCCGGCCCCGGGTTCGTGATCGCCGAACTGCCCATCGGCAGCGGCGAGCCCGCCCACAGGTCCAGTCGATAGTCCTTCTTGTGCACCACCGCGTGCAGCGGCTGGCGGATCACCTTCAGCCGCTGGCCGACACGCAGCGCGTTGGGGCTGCTCATCCGGTTCAGCCGCTGCAAGAGCCGCCAGTCCGTCGGCAGGCTCTGCGACCGAACGATCCGCACCAGCGAATCGCCCGCCCGCACCGTGTACCAGTCGCTCAGCGGATCCCCCGCCGCGACCACCGGCCCGAAGAACAACTGCTCATTCAGCGCCGCGATCTGCGCACGCATCGCCGCCCGATCCGCCGCCGATGTGCTCGCATCGAACAACGCCCGGTTGAGCACCTCGCGCGCCTCCACCGGCTTGCCCGCCGCCAGCGCGCGCTGCGCACTCTCCACCGCCGACTGCGCCACACCCGTCGGAAGGCCCGCACCCGGCGCCGTCGTCTCGCCCGCGCCGGGACCGGTGGCGGGCGCGGTCGCCGGTGTCGTCGTAGCGGCCACCGTCGACCCCGCGGCGGTCGTCGGCGCTCCCGCCGGCGCATCCGGCGTGGCCGTCGGGATCATGTCGATCACCACCGGCCCGCTCGCCGCACGCATCGCCGATGTATCCGCCGCGGCGTTGACCGGGGCATCAGCCGCCGGCCCCGCGGCCTTGGCCGCCAGATCGTGCGCCGGCATGTTGGCCTCACCGCCGGAGAGCCTGCTCCAGATGAACAGACCCGCCGCCAGCGACAGCGCGACGATCCCCACGATCACGACCCCGGCCAGCGCGCTGGGCGCGCCGAACGGCGTGCGCTTGGGAGAAATGCTCACGCGTGACTCAACCCGTGCGGTCTGGCTCGGCAGCGTCATGGTTCAACCTCGAACAAGGCGACCCCCGCCGACTCTCGCCGACAAACAGGGCCGCGGATGTGCTCGTATCGCGCCCCGCACCATCCACGCGGACCGCTTCATCAAACTTTATCGGCCCACCAAGCCCAACGAGCCCACCTTTCCACCCCCCAAGCCCCCCGCCACAGCCCCACACCGCCCACTCGCGCCCCAAAACACTCGCCAGGTGCCCTCCAGACGCCCCCATACGCCCCTGGACGCCCCCGGACGCCGGACCTGAGGCGTCCTCGCCAAAGGTCCGGATCGCCCGTGCCGCCAAAAGCCCACGCCGAACACCCTCGCCTCCGAACCCCCACTCTCCGCACGAAGTGCGCACGACCGTTGCTGGCGGCGCAGCGAGGCTCCGCGAGCAAGCCGCCGGGGAGCAGAAAGCACAACCACCCTCTCGCGGCTCCGTCCGCCCGTCTGAGGGCGGACCTGATTTGCATCGCGATGCAGGACACCCGAGGGGGAGATGCTGGTACCTTGCCGCACTGCCGCCGATCTCATGCCCAAGCAAGCAGGCACCGGCGCCATGCTCCCCGAACAGTTGGTCGTCTGGCGCCCAGCAAAGAATGGTGACACGGCCTACTGTACAGTTTGATGTAACTCATATGCCATCCTGCGCGGCTGATTCTGTCCGGACCGGCACTCGTGCTCTCATATATTATTATCGAACACGCCGCACCTTGAAGACAATATCATTGAAAACTGGATCTCCAACTATACGGGTACAGTCTCGACAGCGACAGGTCCAATGATCCGGTGCCGACTCAATCAGCATCGCCGCATCACCGCTGAATTGGGTCCATCGAAGGGGTGGTGCATAGAAGAGATTCGCGAAACCAATGCGAGTACACTTTTTCCCCACAATCACTCGACAAGGCTCATCTCCCCACGACTCCGCCCACAGGTCCACCGTCACCCGTCGCTTGAACACTTCTCCATCAACTTCGAGCTCTCCATCAGAAACCACTCCGACGCCCTGACGGTTGCCGCACTGATTCCAGTGAACAATTTGGACTTCGAACTCGTCCCCGGAGCTAGCGGGGATCCGCAGCCCCCAATGGAGCTCCACGCCAAATGCGCGAATCGGACCACCCTTTGCCGCAATGAAGAGATCCTCAAGAATCGTCATCTTGCCTTCCCAGTCTTCCGCCAGTCCGCCGTTGTAAGTCTAGCCCTTCCTGCTCTGATGGAATCACGTTGTCAAATCGATAGAAGTCGCCGGGGGTGTGGCACCGGCTTCTGCCCTTGGCGTGCCACCGACTCGTCCGGCTTTCGGGCTGTCGACGAATCGATGCGGTTCGGCCTGTGGGCTCGATCAGCAACGGCTCGCTCCCATCTTCAGTGATCGAGCATCACCGCACGAAACCGGTGACCCGCCCCAATCGTAGTTCGCCCCTCGGCATTCCGCCCCGACACGGCGAGCGTGTTTACCATCCCCCAACGGAGACCCCACCCATGTTCGACAGCCTCAAGAGCCTCGGAGCCATCGCCAGCCTGGCCAAGAAGAAGGACGCCATCGCCGAGGCCGTCCAGCGCGTGCAGAGCAACCTGGATCAGCGCACCATCAACGTCGCCTCGCCCGACAAGGCCGTCGCGATCGTGACCAACGCCAAACTCAAGGTCCTTTCCGTCACGCTCGACCCCGCCATGCTCTCCCGCGCCGGCACCGACGCGGCCACTCGCGAGAAGCTCCAGGGCCTCATCGCCGGCGCGATGAACGCCGCGCAGGCACGCGCCGCCGACATCCTCAAGGACGAGATCCTCCGCGAGGCCAACGACCTGGGCATCGGCGACCTGGTCGCCCAGTCTCCCGAACTCCAGAAACTCATGGGGCGCAAGTGAGCCCGGGCCAGCCCGCCCCGCTCGGCAAGCCCGGCAACCCCGCCGACGCCGAGGCCGGTCCTCGCCCCATCGTCCTGCTCACCGAGCATCTCGATGATGAGCCCGCGGCGTGGCTGCGCGAACGCTGCACCGTCATCGCCGCTGCGCCCGACAGCCCCGAGTTCGCCGCCGCCGCGGGCACCGCCAGCGCGCTGCTGGTCCGCACGTACACACGCGTCGATGCGGCACTGCTCGACCGCCTGCCGCGCCTGCGCGTCGTCGCCCGCGCCGGTGTCGGCCTGGATAACGTCGATCAGGACGCCTGCGCCGCCCGAAACATCCGCGTGCTCAACACGCCCGACGCCAACACCTCCGCCGTCATCGAGTTCGTCACCGCGCTGATGCTCGACGCGACGCGCCCGCGGCTGTTCCTGAGCGAAGCCGTCGAACCCGCACGCTGGAAGGAACTCCGCCAAGAACTCCGCGCCCGCAAGCAACTCCGCGAACTGACCCTGGGCATCTGGGGCCTGGGCCGCATCGGCTCCGGCGTCGCGCGCGTCGGGGCTGCGCTGGGCATGCGCGTGATCTACCACGACCTGCTCACCTTCGACGGGCCGCGCCGGTTCGGGGCCGAGCCGGTCAGCAGAGAGGACCTCTGCGCGCAGAGCGACATCCTCACCGTGCACATCGACGGGCGCAAGAGCAACCGCCACGCCGTCAATGCCGATGCGATCAACCGCCTGCGAAGCGACGTGATCTTCATCAACACCTCCCGCGGCTTCGTGGTCGACACGATCGCGCTGGCCGACTTCATGATCGCCCACCCCGCCGCCAGCGCGCTGCTGGATGTTCACGAGCCCGAGCCCTTCGACGCGACGTACCCGCTGCTGGAAATCGAGAACGTCCACCTCAGCCCGCACATCGCCAGTTCGACCGACCTGGCCCAGAAGAATATGAGCTGGGTGGTCAAGGATCTCTACGACGCGCTTCAGGCGCCCTGAACCCCGCGCTTGCGGCACTCGTCAACAAATTCCACCGCGCGGCGCAGGTGCGGAATGACGATCGACCCGCCGACGATCAGCGCAACGTCGAAGCACTCCCAGAGTTCCTCATCGCTGCACCCCTGCTTGATGCACTGGTCGATGTGGTACGACACGCAGTCATCACAGCGCAGGACCATCGACGCGCACAGCCCCAGCAGCTCCTTGGTCTTCTCGTTCAGCGCCCCGGCCCTGTACGCCTGGCCATCCAGCGAGAAGAACCGCTTGGTCACCTGCGTCCCCGACCCGGGCTGATTCCCGAGGATTCGCTGGTTGAGTCGGGTGCGAAAGTCCTGAAACTGCTCGTATCGGCTCATGCCACCAGCGTAGCCCCGAGCCCCGGTGGCCTCGCCGCGGCGGTCGGCTATCATGCTCCCGACGGAAAGGTGGCCGAGAGGCTGAAGGCGACGGTTTGCTAAACCGTTATACGTGCGTTAAGCGCGTATCGGGGGTTCGAATCCCCCCCTTTCCGCTTTCAGATTCGCGCTGGCCCGCCGCGGCATCCGCCGCGCCGCCCGCGACCATGTACCGGTCCCACCAGCCCTCCTTGGGCTGCGTCTGCTGGACCACATCCACCCACAATCCCGATGGATCGCGGAAGCCGAATCGCCTCTGGCCGAACGGCTCATCCGTCAGCGGATACTCCACGTTCAGCCCCCTGGCCGTGAGTTCCGCCAGCGCGGCGCCGGCGTCTTCAACCTGGAGTTCCAGACACATCCCCTGGCCACCGAACTTCTCGGGGCCGGGCGGGGCGGATGGGTGGTCGGGGGACATGAACGCGATCGATGCGGAGCCGTCCGCCGCGGTGAGGTAGACGAACCATGAGCTCGAAAAACCGACTGTCAGTCCACAAACTTTGGTCCAGAAGATCTCGCAGGCGGCCTTTTGGTCGGTCACGATGATCGGATGGCGGTCCACACACTTCATGGTCGGGGTCTCCACGGGGCTTGGCGGGCTACACTCCAAAGAAACCGACTGACAGTCAGTTTATAGAAAACAGACTGACAGTCAATTTTGAGCATGACCTATGGCCACCAACGCCGAACGCTCCCAGCGCACCCGCACCCGCCTCCTCGATGCCGCGCGCGAACTCTTCGGCCGCGATGGGTACGTCGGCACATCCACCGCGGCGATCCTCGACAAGTCGGGGATTCAGCGCGGGGCGATGTACCACCACTTCGAGGACAAAGCCGAACTTTTTGCCGCCGTTTGCGGCATGATCAGCCAAGATGCCGCCGCGGCCATCACCGCCGCCGCCGCCAACGAAAGCGATCCGATTGAGGCGCTGATCAAGGGCGGGCGGGCGTGGATCGCCTTCATGAATCAGCCTGGCGTGCGGCAAATCATGATCATCGACAGCCCGAACGTCCTCGGCGCTACCGCGTGGGATGCACTGGAGCGGGCCCACGGCGACCGCCTGCTGGGCGAAGGGGTCAACCGAGCAATGGCCAGCAAGCGGATGCGCTTTGGGCGCACGCCGGCGCTGCTGACGACGATGCTCAGCGGCGCGCTCAACTCGCTGGCGCTGCGGCAGGTTCCGCAATCGGAGGCTCAGGAGGCGTTCTCGGCGATGATCCTCGGGCTGTGTGCCGATGGCTTGTAGGGCACGGAGACCACGAACATGAACATCCGCAGCACGATACCGGCCGTCGGTCTGTTCGGCGCGATCGTCGCGCTGACGTGGGCTCAGGAGGGGGCGAAGCCCGCCGAAACGCCCGCGGCCGCGGCGACTCCCGGCGGCACGACTGCCGGCTTGGTGGCCGGGCAGGCGATCGCGGATCCGTATCGGCTCGTCGCGGTGGCCGATGCGCTGATGGCGGCCAATCGGAGTGTGCAGTTTGAGGCGCGGGCGGAGGGCGTCGGCGCGCTGGGCGGGACGATTCCGACGGTGGTCGCGAGGGTCGCGATGGACCGCGATGAGCCGGGGTGGTTCGGGCAGGGCGGCGTTTGGCGGGTCTCGGTGCGCGGGCGGCTGAGCGATCCGGCCGAGGCCAGCGGCGAAGCGGCGCTGCGCGAGCGGCCGTTCGAGTTTTACCGCATGGTCGATGAGGATGTGCTCATCCTGCCCGATCGCAAGGAAATGCTCAGCGTCTCCAACCTTGCGCTGCCGACGGCGATGGACCTGGGGCCGGGATACGTCGTCGGCTGGATCCAGGAGTGGCGACGGCTGGTTGTGCTGCCCATGCTCGAGCAGCAGGGCCGCGCCGCGGACAGGACCGAGGCGGGCAAGGCCGGGGCGAAGGGTGCCTCGGCCGACCAGCCGCGGCCGAAGCCCGGATCGTCGCTGGCGCTCTCGCTGGACGGCGTGCGGCAGATCGACGGCGTGACGTGCGACGTGATCAAGGCCGAGACGACGCTGGCCGACGGGAGCGCGTATACGACGTGGTGGTCGATCGCGCGGACCGACCGGTTCCCGCGTCGGCTGGAGGTTCGGGTGTTCAGCGAGCGCGGCGAGGGCTTTGCGGTGCTTTCGCTCGGCCGCGTGCAGGTCAATACACCGCTGGAGAGCGGCGCGTACTCGTGGTCGCTGCCGGCCGACTGGCGCGTGGGCGAGCTTGAGCCGAAGCAGAAGTGACGCCGCGCCGGCGGCCGTCAGGTTGTGCCGTACATTCGGTCGCCGGCATCGCCGAGTCCGGGCAGGATGTACCCGACGCTGTTGAGTTCACGATCGACCGCCGCGGCGTAAATCCAAACGTCGGGATGGTCCTTGGCGAGCCGCGCGATGCCCTCGGGGCTGGCGACCAGGCAGAGCATGCGGACATCGCGTGCGCCCTCGGCCTTGAGAATGCTCAGCGCCGAACTGGCTGATCCGCCGGTGGCGAGCATCGGGTCGACAAGGAGCACCGGCCCCGCGGCGAGATCGCGCGGCAGCCGCTTGAGGTACGTCACGGGCTTGAGCGAGTGCTCATCGCGCGCCAGGCCCAGGTGGCCGACGCGGGCCTCGGGCATCATTTCGAGGATGCCCTCGCTCATGACCAGACCGGACCTCAGCACGGGAACGACGGTGATGCTCGAGCCGTTGTCCTTGAGGCGACGGCATCGCGTGCGCTCGAGCGGCGTGTCGACATCGATCTCGACGGTCGGGAACGAGCGAGTAGCCTCGAAGACCATGAGCCCGGCGATCTGATAGAGCAGCGCGCGGAACGGGCGATGGGAGAGCGAGCGATCGCGGATGTACGAGAGTTTGTGCTGGATCAGCGGGTGGTCAAAGACCACGAGGTTGGCCGGGGCGGGGGGCATGGGCGGAGCGTATCGCGCACAGGGGGCTGCGCGAAAGCTCACGGTTCAAATTGGGAAAACTCCAAATCAGAGCGCCAATCGGGGCATTGGGCGTGAGCCCATCGCGAAACACACTGGCCGAAGGTTCGGCCGTACCAAGCCCCACTCAAGTCCGCACAGTCGCGGCCGCGACCGCGAACACGCTACTGCACCGACCCGACGAACCACACCGATCGGCCATCGGTGACCCAGAGCTGTGACTTGTCATCGATCGCGGCGAAGAGCCGCGCTGAGCTATGGCGGCCGAGGAGCCGAACACTCCGCACCTTGGAAGTCTCAAGGTTCCAAAGAACGACATCGCTTGATTCCGCGAGGTACACCAGGACCGGGCCTATCAGTCGGTTCACCGGAACGTCAAGGCTCGACCAATCTGCGGGCGGATTGGGGAACTCGAGTCGCGTGTCACCAAGACGCACTTCATCGTAAAGCACTTGGGACGTTGATACGACGCGCGGGACCACAGATACCTGCACCTCACCCGGTGTGAAGCCGATCCGAGCGCCCGCAACGATGCCACCGGCGATCTCCGAAAAGGTCGCACTACCGGGGACACGAAGGTCCAAGACGCCAAGCCTTTGCGGGCCGTCCCGAACAAATGGCCCGGTCACCATGACACGCTGCGGCGAGACCGGATTAGGCCACGAACGCCGGAACTCCGCAGAGGACCAGAGGACGAGACGCTGCGCAACATCGACCACAGCAATTTTTGCCGCTGTTCCGTCCGCGAGCTGCAAGTCACCCCGGAGCTCAAGATGGTTCGGCGCGAGGAACTGGCCGCTCGGCAATCGGCCCCCCGACTGACGAATTCCGAGACCCGCGCCAACATCGCCGTCGGATTGCTTGAGGAGCAGCTCGCCAGACTCACTCACGACGACAAATCGCTGATCGAACCGCGAGGCGATGCGCAAGTCCTCAGGAACCTGACTGACGTTACCAGCCGCGCCGCTGGCACTCCGCTCGATTCGAACAATCGGTCGCAGAACCCTGTCCGGGGGTCCGAGGTCCCGAAGCGTCACCGCCGTTGGCGAGACTCCGAAGATAACACCGTTGGCCACGCGTTGCTGCAAACCGTCATCGTCGAGGATGATCCACGGTTCAATGCTCGTGCGCTCAGTTGGCGGCCGCTCGGCAACAGTCGGTCCCGGCGCGGTGCTTGGGTTGGCCCCGCCGATCCAGGCTTGACCGAAGAAGATCGCCGCAACGAGCACAACCAGCAAGCCAACGACACCAACAGCAAGCGACTTGGCTCTCATGGTGTCTCCTTCGATGGCAGCAACACACAAATCACCAATCAGAGCCGATCAACTGAACCACTTGTCCGCCCTCAGACGGGCGGAATAAGTCACGGAGAAGAATAGGGGGCCGCTTTCCGGCGGCTTGCTCGCAGGGGCCTCGCCGCGCCACCGGCAACGGTCGTGCGCCCGAGGCGGGCGAGGAGCGGCGGAGAACTGTGGCCGTTGCTCGGAGTGCCGAATTTGCGAGGTAACTCTGGTCCGGCCACCCATCAACGGCATCGCGGTGCCGCACGATCTACCCTCTTGGACCTATGCCTCCATCACGCAAAACGATCGCTTCCCCCACCGGCACACGCGACATGTACCCGCCGGAGCTCTCCCGTCGCCGCTGGATCGAGCAGCGCTGGCGCGCGGCCGCGATTCGGCACGGGTTCGACGAAATCGATGGGCCGACGTTCGAGCACACCGAGCTCTACACGCTCAAGAGCGGCGATGGGATCGTTTCGGAGATCTTCGGCGTGTTCTCGGGCAAGGACGAGGCGGCGGTGAAGGAACTCGGCCAGCGGCTGGCATCGGGCGAGAACGCGCCCGCGCCGTTTGCGTTGCGGCCCGAGTTCACGCCGACGCTGGCGCGGATGTACGCGGCGCGGGCGGGGCAGTTGCCCAAGCCGACGCGCTGGTTCTGGCAGCAGACCTGCTTCCGCGCCGAGCGGCCGCAGCGCGGGCGGTTGCGCGAGTTCATGCAATGGAACTGCGACATCATCGGCACGCCGGCCGAACCGGCGGACGCCGCGGCGTACGCCGAGAGCCTCGCGGCCCAGGATGTCGATGCGATCGCGGCCTGCGTGGGCCTGATGGAGGATGTGGGCCTGACGCCGGAGATGGTCAAGGTCCGGCTGAGCAGCAGGGCGGTGCTGGGGAGCATCATCCGCGCGCTGGGTGTCAGCCCGGAGAACGAGAGCAGCGCGTTCGTGCTGCTGGACCGGCGCGACCGGCTCGATGATGCGGACCTGGAGGCGATGGCCTTTGAGTTCGGCATTCATGAGGCGGGATTCCTGGCGTTTCTCAAGCGCCCTCGCGGCAAGCGCGGGATGGAGGAGGCGCTGTCCTTCCTCGAGCCGGCGGCCGCGGAGGGCGTGGTCGCGCCGCTGCGAAGGCTGCTGACCCTGCTGGAACAGGCGGGGCTGAGCGCATGGTGCGAGGTGGACCTGAACATCGCGCGCGGGCTTGCGTACTACACGGGAATGGTCTTTGAGGTGCACGAGACCAGCGGCGCGATGCGGGCGATCGCCGGGGGCGGGCGATACGACAACCTGATCGAAACCTTCGGCGGGCCGCCCACGCCGGCGGTGGGCTTCGGCATGGGCGATGTCGTGCTCTCGCTGGTGCTGAGCGATCGCGGGCTGATGCCCGATGACCGCGCGATCGCCGGGGAACTCGGGCTGCGGCCCGACGCGTTTGTCATCAGCAACGGCACGCCCGAGAGCGACAGCGCGCTGACCGGGCTCGTGACGCGGCTGCGTGCGGCCAGGCTGCACGCGCGGCGCAGCAGCAAGGCGACCAAGAACATCGGTAAACTGCTCAAGGACGCGAGCGACTGCGGGGCCCGCTTCGCCGTGATCATCGAGTCGGCCAGCGAGGCGACGCTGAAGAACCTTGACGCCAACACGCAGGAACGCGTGGGACTTGCTGATGTGCCGGCGAAGATCGCCGGGGCGCGGTAACGCGGTAACGCAGCGAGCGCACATGACGGGCACCGCACGCGATCGAGCGTGCTCGATGGTGGTCATTTGTGCCCGGGCGGATCGCTGATAAAGTCATGCGCCAGGCGGATGTCCGTCGGCGTGAGGTTGTGCCCGGTCTCGAGAACCGAGAGCGTCGCGTCCGCGCCGCGGCCGGCCAGTGTGTCGCGGAGCACCTGAGCGCTGGCCAGCGGGAGAATCGGATCGGCGCGGCCGGCGATCATGGCCACGCGCACGCCCGCGAGGCTCGGCGCCGGAGCGACGCGCGCGAGCGATTGAGCATCCAGCGGCATCATCGCGCGAAGAAGCACCGCGCGGCGGATCACGCCGGGGCGCAGCAGGAGCATCGATGCGGTGATGTTCGCGCCGTTGCTGTAACCCACGAGCACCGCGCGGGCGGGGTCGATGGCGTAGTGATCGACCGCCAGCGCGAGCCAATCACTGAGCTCGAGCGATCGGCGGATGACATCGTCCATGTCAAAGACGCCCTCGCGCAGCCTGCGGAAGAACCGCGGCATGGAACCCTCGAGAACGTTGCCGCGGGGCGCGAGCAGCGCCGCGGCGGGATCGATCACGCGGCCAAGTTCGAGGACCTCACGCTCGTTGCCGCCGGTGCCGTGGAGCATGATGAGCGTGCGCGGTGCCGCCGATCCGCCGGAGGCGGGGACGAAGGCGTGAACGTGCGTGTTGAGGGTGACGGGTGTGCTCATGGTGCTGGTGTTCATGGCGGTCGCGACCGACGCGGCGCGTGCGCGAGCGGGGCTTCGAATCGATCAGACCTGCTCGGGTGTCGGCGTGCGCACCGTCACGGGCGGGAGCGCGGACTCAATCTGCTGGCGCGCCCGCTCCAGGCTCGGCGGCAAGCGCAGGCTCTGGCCGAGCGACTCGATCGGCTCATCGATCGCGAACCCCGGCGCATCGGTGGCGACCTCGATCAGCACCCCGCCGCGTTCGCGGCTGTAGATGCTGCGGAAGTATGAGCGTTCCTGCACGGGCGTGCTGGCCAGGCCGCGGTTGGCCAGTGCGATACGGAGCGAATCCTGATGCGAAAGATCCGCCGCGCGGAGGGCGACATGGTGCACCGCGCCCGCGCCGGACTTGCCGGCGGGCGCGGCGTCGTCGGTGATGATGTCGATGAACGACCCGGCAGAAGTCGGCGTGGTGGACGTGGTGTGCTGGGGTGATGGCGACGGCGAGGCGGCGAAGGTCAGCCGCGTGCGGTTGCCGGTGGTGTGCGCGGAGATGATGCCCATCGCGGCGAATGTCTCGGCGGTATCGCGGTGAGATCGCACGGTGATGGTGATGCCCGCGATGCGCCGGATGGCGATGGACGGGTCCAGCGCGTGAACGCCGGGGATCGGCGTGGCGTCGGGGGCGTGCGGGTCCTCGATGAGTTCGATGACCATGCCGTGATGATCGCGGAAGGTCAGGCCCGATGTGCTGTCGCGCGAGAAGAGCTCGGCGTTGATGCGTGCGATCGATGCGAGTCGACGCTGCCAGCGTGCGAGCGAGCCGGCGGGAACACCGAAGGCCGTGGCCGTTACCTGGCCCGCGCCAACAACGCCGGGGCGCGCGCCGGGCCATGGGAAGAACGTCAGCAGCGAGCCGGATGAACCGTGGGAATCGCCGAAGTAGAAGTGATACGAGCCGGGGTCGTCGAAGTTCACGGTGCGCTTGACCAGGCGCAGGCCGAGCAGCCCGGCGTAGAAGTCCATGTTGGCCTGCGGATCGCTGGCGATGGCGGTGACGTGATGAATGCCAAGGGTCGGACGCGTTGGTGCGGCTCTGTTCGACATGGGGTGTGCTCAACTCGGGTGCGCGTGCGAGGTCGATGCGGCGATGAGCGCGTGCGCGGCGCGGTGATTGAGCTGATGGCCGCTCAGCGACGCGACGATGCGTGCGAGGATGGGCCGCCCGGACAGGGACAGGTCGCCGATGACATCGAGCAGTTTGTGCGTCGCGGGCTCGCCGGGCATGCGCAGCGTTGTGTCGATCGGGCCGTGCTCGTCGAAGATCAGCACATCGGGCGGGCGCAGGTGCGTGCAGAACCCCGCGGCGACCAGGGCCCGGGCCTCGGGCAGTGTGCTGAATGTTCGCGCCGGGGCGATGCGCTCGCGGTACTCATGGAGCGACTGACCCGAGGGGCGCATCGCGAAGCTCGCGACGCTGTGCCACAAGGCGGCCGGTGCGGTGGGTCCGTAGTCGAGCGTGTACTCGATGTGCAGCGCGGGCTCATCGGCGGCATCGAGCGGCAAAACCTGCAGACGAGCCCGGCCGAGTTCGATCAGCAGGGGTTCACGCACGACGATCGGCGCGATGAGCGCATCGAGCGTCCGCACTCCGGCGGACTCCAGCGCAGCAAGGAACGGAGCGGCGGAACCATCGAGCATGGGCAACTCGGGAGCATCGACCTCGCAGCGGGCATCGGTGATGCCCAGCGCCGCCATGGCCGAGAGCAGGTGCTCAACCGTTGCAACGCCGACGGTGGGACTCGCGTTGCTCGAGGGGACCAGGATGCTCGAGCGCGCCTGGCTGGCGATGTGCGTGACCATCGCGGGGATCGGTGCGGCGTGGGCCGCGGAAAGGTCCGTACGCGTGAAGGTGATGCCCTCGCCGGCGCGCGCGGGGCGGATGGTCAGCGTTGCCGAGCGATCGATGAACAGCGCCGGTGAGCAGAGGCGGACATCGCGCTCAAGGGTGCGACGCGGGATGGTCGGCGTGGTGTGGGACATGGATGTGTTCGCACCTGGAATACGCAAAACGCGGCGCACGGGCGACACGCGTGCCCGGCCGCGGCGGGAGGGAATGCTGGCGGGCGGCCGCCGGGGCTCAGTCCTCGTCGCGTTCGCGGGCGTACTGATCGAGCGCGGCGAGGAGCTGCGACCAGACGTGATCCTGATCCTTGCTCGCATCGAGCACGGCGAAGCGGCGGGGATCCTGCGCGGCCTGCTGGAGGTAGCCGTCGCGCACGCGGCGATGGAACGCAGCGCCCTTGGCCTCCATGCGGTCAAGCAGCGGATTGAGGCGCTTGGCGGCGGCGTCGCTGTCGATGTCGAAGAGCACGATGAGGTCGGGCATGATGCCGCGGGTCGCGACCCGGGCGACGGCGGAAATGTCCGCACCGGGCAGGCCGCCGGCGGAGCCCTGATAGGCCAGCGTGCTGCTGACGAAGCGATCGGCCAGGACGAGTCGCCCCTTGTTCAGCGCAGGGACGATGCGGTGCTCGACGAGCTCGGCACGCGAGGCCATGTACAGGAGCATCTCGCAGCGCAGACTCATGCCGGTGTTGGCACGATCGAGCAGCACCGCGCGGATGGCTTCTCCGGTGGTCGTGCCGCCGGGTTCACGGACGCTGTCGTACGCGACACCGCTGGCGTCGAGTGCCTCGCACATGCGGCGGAACTGCGTGCTCTTGCCCGAGCCGTCGGGGCCTTCGAACACGATGAAGCGCCCGGCCCAGCGCGCGAGGATCTGCGCGATGCGGTCGACGGGAATACTCGATGGCGCGGGCGGAGTCATCTGGTCGATGGTACCGCGTGCGCCGGACGGCGGGCGGGGCGGCCGGGCGAGCGAGCGGCAACGCGACGGGCACTGCGCCACAAGTGGCCGAACGTGCAGCGGCTCAGGGCTGCTGGCCGGGCTGGTTGGGCTGGTTGGGCTGGTCGGGCGCAGCCGGCTCCGCGGGCACGCGGCGAGAGAGTTCCAGCTCGGTCCACAGCACCTTCAGAGCCGCGGCGGCGCGGGGCGCGACCTCGACGCCGAACTCCGGATCGATCGCGCGCAGCGTCCGAAGTCTGAGACGCAGGTCATCGGCGTTGGCGCGAGGGGGGCCGTCGTCGGCACCGCTCGGCACGCTGGCGAGCGCGACGAGATACGCGCTCCACGCGTTCCACGCCCGCGCCCGGGCCTGCGGCGTAGCGGCATCGCTGGGCATGACGTCGGTCATGGGCTGAGCGAGGGCGATGGCCTTGCCACGCCGGCGAGCGCTGAGCCACGCGACCGCCCGGGCGGCATCAAGATCTCGCCGAAGGTCGCTGCCATCAGGCAGCTTTGAACCGGCGGCGATGTCCAGCATGCTGGCCAGTTCGGTACGTGATTGGATCTGCTCGGCGGACCTGGGATCTGTTGATGCAGAACCATCCTGACCCGCCGCGGCGAGCATCGTGTACCACGCCAGGGCCGAGCGAACGCCCAGCTCGCCGCGGGCGGTGTAGCCGAACTCGCCTGTTGAGCGATCGAGCGCGTTGATGGACCGCATCGCCTGCCACAGCGATGCCCGGTCGCCGTTGGTGTACGCGGCGGCAGCGACGGTCCAGAGTGCGCTGTCGTACTGCTGGAGGTCCGTGCGAGCCTGCCGCTGCTCGAGGATCCGCATCGCCAGGCCCGAGCTGATGAAGTTCGGATCGTTCGCGAGCGCGATGTCGAACAGCCGCCAGAACTGCTCGCGCGCCGGCGGCGGATACTCGGCCAGCCGCGGAGCCATGAAGTCGAGCAGACTGCCAGTCTGGAACAACCCGCCCGCGCGTTCGGAATGCGACGCGAGCACATCCGCATAGGACTTCAGCAGCGAAGCCAATCGCGGACGCAGGTCCGCATCGACAAGAGCGCGGGCGACACGGGCACGCGCCACCTGCTGACGATCAACACGGGAATGGGTGACGGACTCGTCGATCAACAGGTCGCGAAGCCGACGCGCGAGCGGCTCGTTCGGTGTCGGATCCGCTGACTGAAGCCACGCCGGAAGATTCCAAAGATCGTTGATGCCTGCAGACTTGAAGCCGAGGATCGCCTCGGCGTTCTTGTCCTTCAGAGCGCTCCGCGACAGCGTCGCGTACTGGCGCGGCGACAGCGACAGCGCCAATGCGGCCTCGACGAACTGCACCTCGCTCGCGCCGCCGGTAGCCAGGGCGCGCTGTGTCGCGGCCAGTCGCGCCTCGCCGGCGAGGCGTTTGCCCACACCGGCGACATCGGCTCGCTCGATGGCCGCAATCAGGCGCTCGCGCACGACATCATCGTCCTCGGCCCTGGCGCGTGCGAGGATGGCTTCCAGGCCCGTTCGGGCCGTGACGCTGCGCGTCGCGTCCTCGCCGACAGGCAGCTCGAGTACCGAGTCAGCCAGTTCCCGCGCCTCCGCTCGCTCCCCCAGTTGGATCAGCACGTGCGCGAGCGTCACGCGGCGAAGACCCTCCGCCGCGGTCGAGAGTCCCTCAGCGGCGCGCAGGTACGTCGCGAGTTGGCCGGGGCTGATGATCGCGGCGGCCTGGATCGGAGGTCTGACAAGTTCCAGCCGCGCCAGCATGAGCAGGGCGCTGGCACGCTGTATGTCGTCCGTCAGCGCGGCGCCCTCGGTACGAAGGTAGTTCCGGATTCGCCGCGTGCGCTCCGTCTCGACCTGTGGCCACGGACGCACGCCCCAGAGCGCACTGAGATCCTCGTTGTCCTTCTCAAGAGCGGCGACAAAGGCCACCGCATCATCGAGACTGACGCGCTGCGACGGCGTCGGCGACACGACCGGCGCGGGCGCGATACCAGGGTCCACACCTTGATTCTGGCCCGCAGACGTAGCCTGTGCCACGGGGAAAACGCCGGCCAGAAGTGCGAGCATCGCGTGAGCTGAGCGGATCATGGGTGGTTCCTGACTGGTAAGGCTCTCGTCGCCCGCGCGGGTCGATTGTGCGGGGCGATCGGATCATTCGCCCCCCGAGCGTGCTCAGAACTGACCTCGGACCGGTGGCTGTGTGATGATTGCGTCAATCGCTCCAGATCGATTCAGCGTTGCAAGTCCCGCGCACGCAGCACGCGGTGATCGTCCTGTGAACTCCGCGGGGCCGACTCACCGCCGGGGGTGATCGGCTCGGCCTGTGCCGCGGCACCGTGCTGTCGGGCGATCGCCCGCATGATTCCCGTGGGGTCCTCGTCGATGAACTGGATGGTCTTGATAATGACCGGCCGCCGTCCCGTTGCGGGGTCGGCGGGATTCAGGCGGTCGAGTTCCGCGAGTGTCGCTTCAAGACCCAGGTCCCACGCGCCGCCGCCGGTGCGGTCGATCGAGCGCGAGAGCAGGAAGATGACCTGGGGTCTGAGTTCAAGAGCGGCGCGCAGTCCGGCCATCGGGCTTGACCTGCCGGCGATGCGTTGATCGTCGAGCCACACGCGGAGGGCCTCGCGGTTGGTTCGGTTGGCGTCGATCAGGCGCGGACGGAAGGAAACCGCCGCGGGGCCGCCGCCGGTGTCGCCCTGATCGCGGAAGAGCACGACGCCGAAGCGCTGCGTGGGCGCGAGCCCGGCGATCGAACGCTCAAGTTCGCTGAGCACATCGGGCATGCTCGAGACCATCGGCCCGCTGGCGTCAACGACATACACGACGCTGCGGGCTCGCACGCCGCTGGCGCTGAGCCCGGCGAACGACACGCCCGGGCCCTGAGCGCGCAGCGCACCGGCGAGCGCACCGCTCGCGATGCCGACCGGCTCGCTCTCGGCCGTCGCCTCGGGCGATGCGGTCGGCTCGGCTTGCGACGGCAGCTGCGCTCCGGGCCCCGGCCCGACCACGCCATCGACCGAAGCGCGGGCATTTGCTTGCGGCGGAGCCCGCTCGGGCGTCGGTCGCCGGTCGCGGTCGGCGACCCGCCGAATCGGGCGCGCTGCGCGCTCGATGAACGCCTCGCCAACCTCGACAGGCTCCGCGAGCGCACCGCCGCCGACGTTCAGGCCCGAGATGCTCATCAGAACGCCCGCGTGCACCGCCAGCGACACGCTGCCGGCCACGACGACCACCGCGGCCGATGAGCGCTGCGAAGCGGGGCGGCGCGGAGCAGGCTCGGGGTTCGGAACATGGGCCGCCATAACTTGATCATTGGCCGGATCGGTCGGTCCCTGCGGCAGGAGCAACCCGCTGGCGACGCTCAGACTCCGGCCACGCGCGAGCCCGCGTCCACTCCCGCGTCAACGCCCGCATTCCGCGCATCGGCCGACGACTCGCGATGGCCCGACTTCGCATGGGGTGCGCCGCCGGATTCGCCGGCCGCGTGCGAGCGGCACGTACACAGCGGAACGCCCGGATACACCAGCAGCAGCAGCGAGTGCGCGACGACTAGCAGCGTTCCGCCCTCGTGACCGACCACGCCGGCCCACATGGGCACCGTCACGCCCAGAAGTTTGCTCACGATGACCGTCACGGCCATCACGAGCATCGCAGATACGGCAAAGAGCAGGTTGATCGTGATCGTGCGGCGTGTTCGGCGCGCCAGGGCGACGGCCCACGGCACCGCCGAAAGATCATCGCTCAGCAGCACGATGTCCGCCGACTCCAGCGCCGCATCGCTGCCGATGGAGCCGATCGCGATCGAGACATCGCTCGCGGCCAGCGCGGGCGCATCGTTGACACCATCGCCGATTACGCCCACGCCGCGGTCGCCGCCGACGCTCAGCGCTCCGCGCAGCACATTGAGCGCATCGCGCAGCCGCGCGCGCTTGCCGCGGCGAGAGGTCTCCGGCAACGCCGACTCGCGACGGTGCGTCGCCGTCCTCAGGGCCCGAACGTGCTCGACCTTGTGCTCAGGCAGCAGTTCGGCGTGAACCTCGTCGAGCCCGAGGGCTTCGCCCACGCGTGCCGCGGTCAGGCGGTTATCACCCGTGAGCATCACGACCGGCCGCACACCGAGTTCGTGCAAGCGCGTGACCAGGCATTCGGCACCGGGCCGGACCGTGTCGCTAAGGATGAAGACCACCGCCTGCTCGTTGTACGCGCAGACCACCGCGATCTGGCCGCGGCCCTGGACCAGTTCCAGAAGCTCGCGCACGCGGGAGCGCAGGCACACGGGGATCAGTTCACTCGTGTGCGCAAGGCTGCCCAGGCGGGCCTCGATGGGCCGGGGGGACTGGCCGGCGAGAGCCGAGCCCAGTTCCGCACTGGCCGGCACGCCCACCGCCCAGCCGCTGACGCCGCGTCCGGCGACGTAGCCAACTTCGCTCAGTTCCACCGGAGCCACCCCACGCTGCTTGGCCGCGGCGATGATGGCCTCGGCGATCGGGTGGGTGCTGTGGGCCTCGAGCCCCGCGGCGATGGCGAGCACTTCGCGACCGTGGCTCCACGCGACGGGGTGAACCTGATTGACCCGCGGCTTGCCGACGGTCAGCGTGCCGGTCTTGTCGAAGGCGATCGCGCCGAGCCCCGCCAGACGCTGGATCGACTGCCCGCCCTTGAACAGCACGCCCGACCGCGCCCCGCGGCTGATGGCCGCGAGCGTGGCCGTGGGCGTCGCGATGATCAGCGCACAGGGCGACGCGACGATCAGCAGCGTGATGCCCGTGTACAGCGACTCGCGCCAAGGAGCGCCGGCCAGAAGCCAGAAGCCCAGAAACGCCATCACACTCATGATCAAGACGCCGATGGCGTACGGCTGGCTGAGCCGATCGAGTAACTGCTGCACCGGCTCACGCTGCTGCTGGGCCGTGGTCACAAGGTCCAGGATCCGCTGCAGGCTCGACTCGCCCGCGGGACGAAGCACCGTCGCCTCCACCGGGTTGCCCACGTTGATCGTCCCGGCGAAAAGCTCATCGCCCGCGGCAACATCTCGCGGCATGCTCTCGCCGGTCAGCGTCGCCTGGTTCACGCTCGTCGAACCGGCGTCGAGCGTCGCGTCGGCGGGGATCGTCTCTCCCGGCAGGATGCGGACCCGATCCCCCGGCACCAGCAGTTGCGGCTCGACCTTTTCCCACGCGCCCGTTGCGACATTCAGCCGCAGAGCGCTCGTAGGCATGAGTTTGCTCAGGGCCTCGATGGCGCGCGTGGTGCGCTCCATCGCCAGCCCCTCCAGCGCGCCGGAGAGTGTGAACAGGAACAGCAGCAGGGCACCATCGGCGACCTCTCCGACGATCGCGGCCAGGAGCGCGCCGAGGAACATCAGCACGTCGATGTCGAACGCACCGTGTCGAAGCGCGCCCAGCGCCGCCCGCCCGCCATAAACCAAACCGATCCCGAGCGCGAGCACCTGCCCGGCAAAGACGATGCTCGCTGTGAGCGGACTGGAAGCCGCCTCCAAGCCGAGAAACGCAAGTCCCCAGACAATGAATCCGAAACTCAGTCCCATTCCCATGATCACTGCCGCGACCAGTTCACCCTTCGGTGACCAGGCGGCCGATTCTTGCTGGGTGCTTGGGATGGACATGGTGCCGCGGAGGGCGGACAGCGCAAGTATAGGGTGCGGCGTCCGCCGTTGGGGGACTAATCGGGGGCTTTTGCCAGGGGAACCACTGGTATTTTGGCCCTCCCCCCTCTCACTTCATGCCCTCAAACCCTAACACCATTATCTTCAGAGGGCTGGCTCGGGGGCGGGCCATGAGAACGACGTACCCCTCTTGGGGTGGATCAACGTGCTTCGTATCGGATGCACCCATTTCTTCCTATTTGCACAATCAAGGCGATTCGAATGAGCCCGAGGGGATCCGGAGCGAAAAGGCACCTCGGGATCTTGCAACGTGCTGGGAGGCTCTGACGCTGGATGCTGGCGCCGGCGTGCTCTTGATCAATGTCGCTTCCGGACGGATCGAGTACGCCAACGACGACTATGCACGGATGCGTGGCTTGACCCGACGAGGGGCGGATCTTTCCGGCACATTGCTCGAGGACATTCTCCCGCCCGGTTTTGCCAGCGAGTGCATTGAACTGGATCGGCGGGCGCACCGTGAGCAGCGGGCGATTGTGGTGCACACGAGTTTTCGCGGCAGGGCCGAGATTCAGACGATTCGACCCGTGCTCGAAGGGCTCATCAACCCGGCCTCGAGCCCGACGGTGTTGGTCACGATCCGTGCCGCGGCACCCGGGGCCGACGTGATCCCAACTTCAACGGTCATGGCCGCGGGCCCGAGTTCGGGCGATAATGTCGGCGATCTTGTCGTTCGGGCCAAGTATCAGGACATGGGTGCGATCGGCTCGCTGACGACGCGCGAATTGCAGATCCTGAGGCTCATCGGCGAAGGACTGACCACGGCGCAGATCGCCGCCCGACTCTTCCGCTCGGCCAAGACGATCGAGTGGCACCGGATGGTCATCGGTCGCAAACTCGGGGCCAAGAACCGCGTCGAGCTGGCGCGCATCGCCATCAGTGCCGGTCTGGTCGATTCGCGCTGATCGCGCCGCCCCTACGCTCGCGCGTGAGCGATCCCGATCCCCAACAACCCATCGGCCCGACCGACACGGACGTGCTGATGATGCGTCGTGCGCTCGAACTGGCGCGGCACGCAGCCGAGATGGGCGAGGCGCCGGTGGGGTGCATCATCTACGAGACCGGCACCGGGCGCGTGCTGGGCGAGGGGGCCAATCTGCGCGAGCGCGACAATGACCCGACCGCCCATGCGGAGATCATCGCGATCCGTGCCGCGGCCAGCGCCGTCGGCGATTGGCGGCTGAATCACTGCACACTCGTCGTGACGCTCGAGCCGTGCCCGATGTGTGCCGGAGCGATCGTCAGCGCACGGCTCGGGCGGGTGGTGTTCGGCGCGAGCGACCCCAAGGCCGGTGCGTGCGGCTCGCTGATGAGCCTTACGCAGGACACGCGGCTGAACCACCGCGTGGCTCCCGTGGCGGGCGTGCTCGCTCACGAGGCCGGGGAACTGCTCCGCGCGTTCTTCCGCGCGCGGCGGGGGAACGGCTGATGCCCGAACTGCCCGAGGTCGAGAATGTCCGCCGGACGCTCGAGCCGCACCTGCTGGATCGGTGGGTGCGCGGCGTGTGGGTGTATCGCCCGGATGTGATCAACGGCGTTCCGCTGGCGTACGACCTGCTCAACCAGGGCCGGATCAGAAGGCTGCTGCGCAAGGGCAAGCAACTGGCGATCGAGACCTACGACCGCCGCGCGATTTGCGTGCACCTTGGCATGTCGGGACAGTTGTACTGGAAGCAGGGCGTCGGACATTCGCCATCGGCCAGCGCAGGCCCGCGGCCGGACCACGTGCACCTTCAATGGCGCATCGAGCCGGACGAGAACGGAGCACGCGACGCGATGAACACCGATGGAGAGTCCGGCACAGGCCTGCTGATCTTCCGCGACCCGCGTCGATTCGGCGAGGTCGCGACCTATCGCGACGCCCGCGTGCTGCTGGAGCAGCGCTGGAACGAACTGGGGCCCGATGCGCTGACCATCGAGCCGTCGCAGTTGTCGCCCATACTCCGCGGCACGCGACGGGCGATCAAGGCCGTTCTGCTGGACCAGCGAGCGCTCGCGGGCGTGGGCAACATCTACGCGGATGAGTCGCTCTTTCTGGCAGGCATCAGACCGACCCGCGTGGCACGCACGCTCAAGGCCGCGGAAGTTGAGAGGCTCTGCGGAGCGGTCCGTCAGGTGCTGCAGAGCGCGGTCGGGGCCGGCGGCTCGACGCTGCGGGACTTCAAGAACGCCGACGAGCAGCCGGGGCGATACGCGCAGTTTCACCAGGTGTACGGCCGCGGCGGTGCCGCGTGCGTGCGATGCGGCGGGGTGCTGACCAGCAGAACGCTTGGCCAGCGGACGACGGTCTGGTGCAAGGTGTGCCAGCGCTGAGGCGTGCGGATGGGCATGGACCAAGTGTCGCGGATCGGCGAGCCGCGTGTTGCAAGGTGATCAAGACCGACTCGCTTTCCACAGAGTTGTCCACGTTGTGGAGAATGGTGCGAAGGGAATGAACATGTGCGTGACCGGAGGGTGCTCTTCTCTTCTCTGAAGTACAGAGAGATATTTGGTGGTGGTGGATACAGGGGGCTGGCGCTTGTGTAAAGAACGCGCAAAGGGCCTCGTTCATATCGAGAATTGCCGAGCAGATTCGCCTCTGGACGGGCGTGGACGATGCGCCGGTTGCGCTGTCGGTCGAGGTCAACCGACAGGCGTGCACGATGTGCGCTGTCGGTTGGGCGGCTGGCAAAGGGCTGTCGGTTGTCGCTTGCGGGATTCATGCGGCGCGTTGTACCCACATCATGCACACTTTGTGCATTGACCAAGCGACAGTGCTTTGGTCGCGCCGGAGTCATCCCGCGAGCGAACAATTCCCGCATGCCTGACTCATCACGCCGTGTGTTCGACCGGCTCCTGAAGGAATCGCTTCGCGCGGGCGGATCTTCGTCGCGGGGAGAGTCCCGGGCGGTGCCGCGGCGGACATGGGTGTTTGTTCCGGAGGATCAGCTCTCGTCGGCGATCGGGCTCTTGAGCGATGCCAAGCGGCCCCGTGGCGCGGTGATGATCGAGAGTCGGTGGAAAGCGTCGCTGCGTCCGTATCACATCCAGCGGCTGGCGGTGCTGTGGAGCAACCAGCGGCAATTCGCGTTGGAACTCGCTCGCGACGGCGTTGATGTGCTGTACCTGATCAGCGATGAGCCGTTCGCCATCGCGATCGAGCGTGCGCTGGAGGGTGAACTCGGCACACGCATGAAGCGAGATGCGTGCGAGCGGCTCGTGTGCATGCGGCCCGCCGAACGGGAACTGCGGGCGGATCTTGCGGGGCTTGTTCAGCGCGGCGTCATCGAGTACGTGCCGCACGATGGGTGGCTCACCACGCCCGAGGACTTCCGCAAGTCCTGCCCCAAGACTCCGTGGAAAATGGACTCGTTCTATCGCCACGTCCGCCAGCGCACGGGGGTGCTCATGACGCCGGAGGGCGAGTATGTCGGCGGGAAGGTCAGCTTCGATACGGAAAATCGCAAGGCGTGGCCCGGCACGCCGCCGGCGGCCAAGCCGCTCTCGTTCACGCCCGATGAGGTCACGCGCGAGGTGATCGAGATGGTTCGCCGCGACTTTGCCCATCATCCCGGCCAACTCGATGAGACGCAGATACCCGCGACGCCGAAGGACGCCGCGGCACTGTGGACGTGGGCCAGGAAACAGTGCATGGAGCACTTCGGCGCGTACGAGGATGCGATGAGTGTGCGCTCGCGCACGCTCTTTCACACCCGCGTGAGCACGTTGGTGAACATGCACCGCATCCTGCCGCGGACGATCGTCGAGGATGTCGAGAAGATGAACATCCCTCTGGCGAGCAAGGAGGGCTTCATCCGCCAGGTGCTCGGTTGGCGTGAGTTTGTGCGGCATGTGCACGACGCGACGGACGGCTTCCGCACGATCGCCGGCAAGCCCGTGACGACGCTCGATTCGCCCGGCAGCGCGGGCTTGGAGCGGTGGTCGGGCAAGGCCTGGACGACGCCGGGTCGGGCATCGGGGCTCGGCGGCGCGACTCCCGCGCACCTGGGCGGCGATACGCCGCTCCCGCCGGCCTTCTGGGGCGCGCCCAGCGGCATGCGCTGCCTGGATGAGGTGGTTTCCAGCGTGATGAGCGAAGGCTGGAGCCACCACATCACGCGGCTGATGGTGCTGAGCAATCTCGCGACGCTGCTGGACATCAACCCGCGCGAACTGACCGACTGGTTCTGGTGCGCATTCACCGACGCGTGGGACTGGGTCGTCGAGCCCAACGTCTTGGGCATGGGCACCTACGCCGTCGGCGGGATCATGACGACCAAGCCGTATGTCGCCGGCAGCGCGTACATCGACAAGATGAGCGACTACTGCGAGCACTGCCCGCTGACGCCGGGCAAAACCTGCCCGATCACGCGGCTGTACTGGGCGTTCCTGGCCCGACACGAGAAGACGCTCGCGGGCAATCCGCGGCTGTTCATGCCGATGAACGCGCTGAAGAAGCGCTCCGCGGCGGAACGCTCCAAGGACCACGAGGCGTTTGTGCACGTGCGCGATTTGCTGGTGGCCGGTCGCCGGCTCGTCGCCGAACGGCTCGGAAACTGGTAGTCGTATCGGTTGGTTCTTGTGAGGGTCGGGCTGGCAAGCGTCGCGATGGCCGGAGCGGGGGTTGGCCGGGGGGCCGGGACCCGCTATATTTGAGGCCACGCTCTGCAGACCGCCTGGTTGGTTCCTGTGCGGATGAGGAGCAAAGCCCAAGCCGATGCGGCGCGCTCGCGTCGGCGACTCTGGGCGTGAACAGTGGCGGGGCCGGAGCGGCAAGGCCGCCCGATTTCGCCCGCATGCCCGATGGAGAATGCCCAGTGACTGGCCAGGAAATCGAAGCCAAGGTGATCGCGATCGTCGCCAAGCAGATGGGCGTTGATGAGAAGACCATCAAGCGCGAGACGAACTTCACCAGCGACCTGAACGCCGACTCGCTGGACACGGTCGAACTGGTGATGGAGTTCGAGGACGAGTTCGATGTGAAGATCCCCGATGAGCAGGCTGAGAAGATCCAGACCGTCGGCCAGACGATCGATCTGATCAAGCAGGCCAAGGGCATCTGAATCTGGCCCGGAACGGGCGCGGGGGCGAGAGGGTGTTCGCAGGACCAGCCGCGGGGGCCGAGTTGCTCGGTTCCGGCGCGGTGGGTGTGGTCGCAGGACGCGACAACACGAGGCTTGTCGGCGCCGCAGCGGCGCAGATCAGGAGTCGTCGATGCGCAGCAGCGCGCAGCATTCCGTGCGGATCGTCATCACCGGCGCCGGCGCCGTAACAAACCTCGGGCACGACGCCCCCTCGACCTGGGACGCGATGCGTCACGGGCGGAGCGGGATCACGGCCATCGAGGGAGCCGAGTTCGCCCGGCACACCAATCCCTGGGAAGTGAAGATCGCCGGCCAGGTCAAGAACTGGGACCCGGTGGCCCGGATTGAGCATCGCGAGGCGCGGAGGCTCGACCGCTTTACGCAGCTGGGCCTCTACGCCGCGCTCGAGGCGGTCGAGCGTTCGGGCATCAACTTCGAGCAGGAAGACCGCGAGCGCTGCGGCGTGGTGATCGGCTCGGGCATCGGCGGGATCCGAACGATCGAGGAAGGCGTCGACATCCTTCGGGACAAGGGCCAGGACCGCGTCAGCCCGTTCACCGTTCCGCGTCTGATGGCCAACGCCGCGGCGGGCAATATCTCCATCCGTCTTGGCCTCGAAGGCCCGGCGAGCACGCACGCGACGGCCTGCGCCAGCAGCGGGCACGCCATCGGCGACGCGATGCACATCATGCGAAGGGGCGAGGCCGACGTGATGATCGTCGGCGGGGCCGAGGCCGCTGTCAGCCCCATCTGCGTCGCCGCGTTCAACGCGATGAAGGCCCTGAGCACGCGCAACGAAGACCCGACGCGCGCCTCGCGCCCGTTCGACAAAGCGCGAGACGGTTTCGTTCTGGCCGAGGGCGCGGCGGTGCTGGTGCTCGAGACCGAGCAGCACGCAAAGGCCCGCGGCGCGACGATCCTGGCCGAGATGGTCGGCTACGCCAACAGCTCCGACGCGTACCACATCACCGCGCCGGATGAGGGCGGCAAGGGTGCGGCGCGGAGCATGCAGTGGGCGCTGCGCGACGCCGGGCTGAACACCGATCAGATCGACTACATCAACGCCCACGGGACCAGCACGCCGCTGGGCGACAAGGCCGAGGTCGCCGCGGTGCTCAAGGTCTTCGGCGATCGCGCCCGCAAGAGCGCGGGCGGCAAGGTCCTCATGAGCAGCACCAAGAGCATGCACGGGCACTGCCTGGGCGCGAGCGGCGCGGTGGAAATGCTCGCGTGCATCCACGCCGTGCGCGACGGCATCGTCGCCCCGACGATCAATCTTGAGACGCCCGATGAGGGCATGGATGTTGATCTGGTCCCGCACCACGCCCGCGAGCAGCGCATCCGCTACGCGATGAACAACACCTTCGGCTTCGGCGGCCACAACTGCACGCTGATCGTCGGTCGGTACGAGTAAGCCCGCCCTCCGATTCCGCTGGGGCGTTTGCCCCCGGGACGCTCCCTCAGAACCCACGCAATCTTCCCGAAACGCCCGGAATTCCGGGCGTTTTGTTCATTTCTGCCGCATGGATGCTCAAGGGCTGTTCGAGTGCTCACGCGGGCGACTGCGGAATCGGCCCGGGGAGAGCCGATATTCCCTTCATGGCCTCCACGATCAAGCCCATCCTGAAACTCGAAGTGCCCGTCATCGTCGTGCTCGGTCGGCGCGAGATCAAGGTCGGCGATGTCGTGACCCTCGGCCCCGGGAGCATCGTCGAACTTCCCAAGAAGGCCGACGAGGAACTCGAACTGATGATCAACAACAAGGTCATCGGCACCGGCAACGCGGTGAAGGTCGGCGAGAACTTCGGCGTGCAGATCAACTACATCGGCGACCTCAAGCACCGAATCGCCGCCATGGCTGCCAAGCCCCCCGCCGAGCCCAAGCCGAAGGACGAGGCCGAGCTGCTCGCCGAGCAGATGCTCGCGGGCCAGTGATCAAGCGGCGACGCCGGATCACGCGCGTGTCAGCCGCGCGTACGCGACCACGAGCGTCTTGACGCCGACACCCTTGAAGTCCACGATGATCCGGGCGTTGACACCGCCGGAGAAACTCTTGACCGTGCCCAGCCCGAACTGCGGGTGCCGAACGCTCTCGCCGGGGCGATAGTCGTCGCCGATGGGTGTGTTCGGGCGCCCGGTGCTGCCCGGGTTCGAGCCCAGCGAGGCTGCCTTTGCGCGAGCACGGGCCAGAGCCTCATCTTCGGGCAACTGCGAGTACTCATCGTGCGCCGGCGCGGCGCGTCCAGGCCCGCGGCCGCGGCCTCCCTGCACGAATCGCGACAGGTCACTGTCCATGTCCCCGTCACCATCGCGATCGCGGCCCATGCCGGCGAACGGGTCACTCTGGTCGCTGAAGGTCACGTCGGTGCCCTTGAGCTCATCAAGAAATCTGCTGGGCAATTGCCGCTCGGCCAGGCCGCGGATGGTCCGGAACGCGCTGCTGGTGAGCATGACCGCTTCCATCGCGCGGGTGATGCCGACGAATGCGAGGCGACGCTCTTCCTCGATCATCTTCTCATCGCCATCGAGCGAGCGCATGTGCGGGAGCATGCCCTCCTCCCAGCCGACGACGCAGACGAACGGATACTCGAGGCCCTTGGCCGCGTGGAGCGTCATGAGCGTGACCGCGCCGCGTTCTGGGTCCAGTGCATCGGAGTCGGCCACGAGCGCGGCCTTCTCAAGAAACGCGCGGAGGAGTTCCAGCACGCCGGGCCGGACGATGCGAGCTTCCTCGTTCACCTCGGCTCCGGCATCAGCGCCCGGCTCGGTTGCCGCGGCGTCGCCGGAAGCATCTGCGAAGGCCTGCGCCAGATCCGCCGCGCCGAACGGATCGTCGTCGACGGGCGTCGCGGATCCGTCGATCGCGCCGACACCCGCGAGCCAGTCGTTCTCAAACTCCCGGGCTGAGGAGACCAGTTCGTCGAGATTCTCCAGGCGTTCGGGCTCCTGCGCGTAGTGCTGCCGCAGACCGCTCTCGCTGATGACGCGCTCGACGAGATCCGCCAGCGCGATTTCCACGCCCGAGCCCATGAATCCCTCGGTCTCTTCGCGCTCGATCGTGCGCCACGCGTCGAGCTGCTGCACGAACCGGGCGACGGCCTGCACAGCGCGGGCGTTCAGCCCGGGCGCCGCGGCGGGCGAGCGGAGCGCATCGATCAGTGTCGGGGCCGCGCCCAACTCCACCGTCTCGCGGAATCGCGCGACCGTCTGGTCGCTGATGCCTCGGGCGGGCGTGTTGATGATGCGCTCCAGCGAGACCGAATCGAGCGGGTTGGCGATCGTGCGCAGGTACGCCATCGCGTTGCGGACCTCTTCGCGCTCGTAGTACGCCGTGCCGCGGACAAGCACGTACGGCACGTTGGCGCGGCGGAACGAGTCCTCCAGCACGCGCGATGCGGCGTTGGTGCGGTAGAAAACCGCGCAGTCCTTCCACGAGTGCGACGGGCTTTCGCCCAGTCGCGCACGGAGCCAGTCGAGCACAAGGCGCGCCTCGTGATGCTCATCGCGCGTCAGCACGCATTCGACGACGCGACCGGGGCCGCGGGTGGGCGTCAGCGGCTTGTGCTTGCGCTGGGTGTTGTGCTGGATGAGTCTGTCGGCGACCTTCAGGACCGGTGCGCGCGAGCGGAAGTTCTCGCTCAGCCGCACGACCGATGCGCCGGGGTATCGCTGCTCGAACTGCAGAATGTTCGTGATGTCCGCCCCGCGCCAGGCGTAGATCGACTGGTCCGGATCGCCGACGACGCAGATGTTGGGCTTGGCGCCCGCCGCGGCGCCCGCTTCGCCGCCGCCGGCGATGGCCGAGGCGATGGTGAACTGGGCGCGGTTGGTGTCCTGATACTCGTCGATGAGCACGTACCGGAATCGCGACTGAACCTCGGCACGCACGCTCGCGGAGTCCTTGAGCATCCGGGCCGTGAGCATCAGCAGGTCGTCGAAGTCGCACGCGTTGGCCAGACGCAGCGCGTGCTGGTACGCGGTGTAGCACCGAGCGACTTGGCGCTGGCGGAAGTCCGCGGCCTCCTGCAAGAATCGGGACTCGTCGATGAGTTCGTTCTTCGCGGCGGAGATCTCGCTCAGCACCGAGCGCGGCGCGAAGTTCTGCGTGCTCAGGTCCAGCTGCGTGATGATGCCCTTCATCAGTTTGGCCTGATCATCCGCGTCGTACACGCTGAAGTTCTGCTTCAGCAGGCCGCGCTCCCCGAGCCCGCCGAGTTCCGAGTACCGGCGCAGCAGACGCACGCACAGGCTGTGGAACGTCGTGACCGTCAGCCCGCGTGTCAGCGCCGACTCCGGCCCGCCCAGCAGGCTCATGACGCGATCGCGCATCTCGCCCGCGGCCTTGTTCGTGAACGTCACCGCGAGAATCCGCCACGGGCTCACACCCTGGCTGATCAGGTACGCGATCCGCCGCGTGATCACCCGCGTCTTGCCCGAGCCCGGCCCCGCCAGCACCAGCAGCGGGCCCTCGGTGGTCCGGACCGCCTGCGCCTGCGACGGTGTCAGCCCGTCCACCAGCGACTGCGCGAACGCCTCGTTGCTGACCCGTCCCGCGGCGGCATGACCGCCCGCGCGATCCGCGGGCGCCGGGTGCAGAGGCGTGCTCCTCCCGTCGGCGGCGAAGGGATTGCCAAAGCCGCGCGGCGCGCCGACGCCGGGCCGAGCCGGCATCTGCGGCGTCGGTTCGGGCTCGACGGGATCGATCGATCCCCAGGACTCACCATCGCTCCCGCAACTGCTCACGCGCGCGTCACCTCCGATCGCAGTTTAGACCCCATACTGCTCGCGTCGTCGGCACTGCTCGGGGGTCGCCTAAAGTTCGATATGACTTGGAGAGTTGTACTCGAATTGGACCCCGAAACAGGCGATTGGGCAGCATGGGTGCCCGAACTTCCCGGTTGCGCCTCGGCGGGCCTCACCGAGGCCGAGGCGATGGCGAACATCAAGGAGGCGATCGAGCTGTACCTCCAGAAGGACCCGATCGAGCTTCCCCCGAGCGCCGTGCTTCGTGAAGTGGCCGCCTGATGGGTGAGCGAATTCGACGAATGACGGCCCGTGAGGTGGAGGAAATCCTTCGCAGGTTTGGGCTCGAGCAGATTTCGTAGAAGGGCAGCCACCGCAAGTGGCGTCATCCCTCCAAGAACCTTCAGGTGATCGTGCCGGTGCATGCCGGTCGAACGTTGCCGCTCGGAACCATGATGAGCATCATGAAGGGTGCGGAGATTCCTGAGAGCGAGTACCGCGGCTGAACACCGCTCACGGCGCCTCGCGCGACCGCAGGCTCACGCCCTCAGGCAGCAGCTCGGCCACGCGCGTTACGACATCGCCCTCGAGCTTTCTCGCAAAGAGTGATCGCTTGGTCTTGCCCATGATCAGCGTGTCGCAGCCGAAGGTCACGGTGTAGTCCAGGATCTCCTCGGCGATGTCCGTCGCGGTCACGTAGATCGGGACAAACGGGACTCCGGCCTGGTGCGCGAGCACCGCGGTGGTGCCGAGCGCCTCCTGCGCTGAGGGGTCGTCGGCCAGTTGCGGGATCTGGCCCGGTTGCACGTCCAGCAGCCGCAGCGTGCGGACGTAGATCGCAAAGAGCATCGCGCCGCGCTGCTTGGCCATGTTCACGGCGTACTCGCTCTGGGCGCGACCGCGGGCCGCGAGCATGATGCGCGGGGCATCGGCCTTCGCCGCGGTCGGTTCGCGCGTCAGTTCGGCCATCCAGCCCATCGCCGGCACCGGCAGTGCGCGGGCCTCGACCATCCGCCGTCTCGTGTTGACCATGAACCGCACGACCAACACGCCGCCCACCATCGCCGTCGCGAAGATGAACGCGTTGTGCTTGGCGATGCAGATGGTCACGAACACGCCGGCCATGAACACGCCCAGCACCCACATGCCGCGGCGTTCCCACAGGCCGATCGGGGCTGCACGGTTGATCGCGCACGAGAGCACATTGATCGTGATCGCCCCGACGACGCCGATGGCGTACAGCTCGCCAAGGCTCTTGACGTCGGCCTCAAAGAGCAGCAGCACCCCCGGCGCGATGCACGCCAATATCAGCGCGATCCACGGCACGCCCGAGTAGTTCAGTTTGGTCAGTCCGCCCGGCAGCTCCCGGTCCATCGCCATCGAGTACTGCACCGCGACCATCGCCATGATCGCCGTGTTTACCGCGCTGATGAGCAGCAACCCGAAAATGATGCCGGCGACGATGCCCATCACGCGCCCGGCCGTCGGCGATCCCGTCGCCTCCGTCGTCGCGTGGCTGGCCAGTTCCTTCATCGCGGTGTTGCGGTAGGCCTGAATCTCGTCGGGCACCTGCTCGGGCTTGAGTCCCTGCTCAACTTCGTACTGCACATAGTGCGGCTTGTCGACGGGCTTGAGCGCCGGCAGCGCGTTGAGCGCGATGCCGAAGATCAGGTTGAGCGCCACAACCTCCACCAGCACGGGGAAGATGGTGAACTTGCTCGTCCGCGCCACGGGCTGCTTCATGAGCCCGGTCATGTTCGCAACCGCCTCGAGCCCCGACAGAGCCAGAATCACCCGGATGAAGTTCTCCCAGCGCGTCCAGGGATCGCTGATCGACGAGTGACCAGTCGAGATCGTTTCGATTCCCTCCTTCAGCAGCGGCAAGCACAGCAGCGCGACCAGCGCCGACATTCCGATCGCCACCACCGCGATGACCAGCGCAAAGCGTCCGGCGCTGCGTGCGCCGAGCCAGTTCACCACACCGATGAGCAGGATGCACGCGATGCTCAAGGGAACTACCCATGACTCGTGCGCACCGAGATAGTGGAAGCCCTCGATCGCCGACAGGCTCGCCGTGACGATGTAGTCGCACAGAAGCAGCGTCGCGCCGATCACGCTCAGCGTCGGCGAGAGCTGCCGCGCCGCCGCGTACACGCCGCCGCCATCGGGGAACACCCGGCAGATCACCGAGTACGCCCACGCCACGGCGATCATGACCACGCTCATCGCGGCCAGGTACAACGGCGAGGCATGACCCGTGTAGTAGAACGCCAGCCCCAGCACATACAGCCGGCTGGTCCCCCAGTCTCCGAAGAGCAGAGGCCCCGCGTGATACCACGAAAGTTCCCGCGGTCGCTTCGAACCCGTCACCAGCGCGGACATGGAGTTCCTCTTCTGCCGATCCTGCCGCGTGCAGACCGCACGCACGGGACGACGTGAACCACCAGCGTACTCGGATGCGTCGCAACAGTCATCCGCTCATCGGCCCCGATCTTCTCCGAATGTTCCGCCACTGAGTCTCACTCATCTCGGTGGGTTCCACGATCATTCGGAGGCCTGTACAATCCCCTGTACGCGGTGCCGCGATGCTCGCGTGGACCCCTTGATCGGAGCGCCTCATGTCCAACTCACACTCGCCCCGGTGTGCCGTCGTGCTCTTTGGTTCGGGCCGGGCCGACGGGTCGGAGATTCAGGAGGCGGTCAGCATCCTGATTCATCTCTCACGATTGGGCGCAAAGACGCAGTGCTTCGCGCCGGATCGTGCGCAGGTCGATGTCGTCAACCACCTGACCGGCTCGCCGACGGGCGAGACCCGCAACGGCCTTATCGAAGCCGCGCGTATCGCGCGCGGCGAGATCCGCCCCATCACCGAACTGATCGAGCGCGATGAGGATGCGCTGTTCTTCCCCGGCGGCTTCGGCGCGGCGAAGAACCTCTGTGACTTCGCGGCCCAGGGCGCGGGCTACGGCGTGCAGCCCGATGTGGCTCGCGTGGTGCACGAGTTTCATGCCGCGGGAAAGCCCATCGCGTTCTGCTGCATCGCGCCGATGATCGCCGCTCGCTTGCTGGGCACCGCCGCCGGTGGTCCGGGCGTGAGCATCACCCTCGGCCCGCCCAGCCCCGCGGCCGATGTCGCCAGCACGCTCGGCGCGACACACATCGTCACTCGCGTGCGCGAGGCTCACACCGATCGCGCGGCGCGCGTGGTCACGACGGGCGCGTACATGTTCGACCGTGCCTCACCTGGTGAGATCTTCGACGGTATCGGGGCCATGGTCGAGTCCACGCTCGAACTGGTCATGCACAGCAAAGCCCCAGCACCCGCGCGCTGACGATGCACATCCGGACATGAAGTTCTCAGGAGCGTGCCGCGCAGGCTCAGCCGGGCAGCGCCGCATCGAGGTGCACCCGGTCCACTCAGGCCGCCATCGCACCACGGACATCCTGCGTGAAGCGCAGGGCCACGGTCTGCCGTCCGCTCGGCCCGCGGAGCGCACGCACGACCTCCGCGCGCACCATCTCGTTGGACCGCACCACCGCCGCATCGTTCCACGCGATGGCTACCAGCAGTTCCTCGCCGGGCGAGAAGTCGCGATCCGCGGCGATCTCCACCAGCGCTCCGCCCACCGAGACATTCGTCGTCACGGCCGATTCGTACCGCTGCGTGCTGACACGCAGCATCTTGCACGGGCGAGAGACAGCGATGCGTGCATGCTGGCGACGATCTGAACGCATGATCAACTCCTGTCCGCACAGAGACCCGTCCGGGACACGCCGACGCCATCGTCGATGAGCCCGCGTTTCATCCAATTCATCGGCTGGAGGATCCGAGAACTTTCACACCAGCCGAGCATCAGGGGTGATCGCCCGCCGCTTTGGGGTCAACGCCTCACGGTCGCGGCGGGCCGGTGCGCAAGAAGTGCCAGCCGGCGGGGGGTGTAAACCCGCGTTTGGTGTGGTCGGACCGAGCCGAACCCGCGCGGCGCTGCGCCACAGGCTCATCGACGCGAACGCCCACTCTCTTCATTGAGCCTCGCCCGCGCATCGACCGATAAGAACGCCATGAGTGTCGCCATAACGGTCATCATCCCGATGTTCAACGCCCGCGCCTGGATCGCCGCCGCGATTCGCAGCGTGCTCGATCAGTCGCTGGCGGAGGTCGAGGTGCTCGTTGTGGACGACGCATCGACCGACGATTCGCGCACGATCGTTTCGGATATTGCCGCGAGCGATGCGCGCGTTCGTCTTGTTCCCGCCGATGCATCCGCACCGCGCGGCGTGGCCCGCGCCCGCAACCGCGGGCTGGATCTTGCCGCGGGCTGCTTCGTGATGTTCATGGACAGCGACGACACGCTCCACCCCGGCGCTCTGGCGGCCCTGGTCGACTCGGCCCAGCGCGACAACGCCCCCGCGAGCGTCGGCGACTTCACGCTCCATCACGAACTCGGGGGCTTGCTGGAGCGAGTGCCGGTGCGTCATGATCGCATCACGCTGCGGGAGCATCTGGCCGGCCTCTTCTTCATCACGCATGCGCACGCGGTCCGGCGTGATGTCCTCGTGCGGTCGGGCGTGCGTTTCCGCGAGGACCTGGCGGTCATCGAGGACACCGACGTGTGGCTCCGCCTGGCTCTCGCCGGCGTGTGGTGGACACGGGCCCGTGATGAACAGAAAGAGCCCGCGCTGGTCGGCGCGTATCGCCTCCGCCTGTCTTCCCGCAGCGCCGACCTGCCGACCATGCTCGCCTGCACGGCGCGCGTGTATCGCGACGCGTACGCCGCGGCGAGGCTCGCCGGCGCGACCGCCGCGGACACCGATGTCTCGGATGAACGCCTCGCCACACTGCTGCTCAAGAGCGCCGTGGGCTACGCCACGCGCCGCGTGCTGCAGGGTGGTCCGAACGCGCTGCTCGAGGCCGAAGGGATGCTTGCATCCTTCATCAACGCGACACCCGCCGACACCCAGCGTGCCGCCGTCACGCTCGACGGCCCGCTGCTTCACCACATCGCCCGGCGTGCGGTGCTCATGACCATCGCTGTTTCTCCCGATGACCCGCTCGAACGCGGATGCTGGGTGCCGTCGATCATCCAGTGGTGGTCGCACCTTGAGAGCACTCACCTGATTACAAGCACCCATCGCCGGAGTGCCGAGGCGAGGCTCGTGCAGGGCCAGCCCGGCTTCCGCGCGGGCGACGCCATAGCTAGCGCCGCCTGAGCGAGGGCCGCATGACCCACGCGCACGCTCGCCTGCTGATCAGTGTGGTCGTTCCCGCGTACAACGCCGAGCAGACGCTCGCGTTCACCATCGCCAGCCTCGGCCGCGAGCGCGACACCAAGTTCGAGTGCATCATCGTCAACGACGGGTCGACCGACTCCACCGGCGCACTCGCCGACGACCTGGCCCGGCGTGATGCGCGGGTCCGCGTCGTGCATCAGGCCAACCGCGGCCTTGCTGGCGCACGCAACACCGGCATCGAGCACGCTCGCGGCGATCTGCTGTACTTTCTCGATGCCGACGACTGGGTCCTGCCCGGCGGGCTGGATTCGCTCGCCCGGGCGTGCGCGCGGACCGGCGCGTCCTTCGGAGCCTTCGAGTTCCGCGACTCGAGCGGGGCACGCCGCATCCTGCTTCACGAGCCGACCTTGCCGGTGTTCTCGCTCCCGCAGTTGCTGGATCTGCACTTTGTCATCGTTCACAGCACCATGTATCACCGTGATGCCCTGGCGCATCACCGCTTCAGCGAGAGTGTCGGCCGTGTTGAGGATTATGAGCTGTGGTACCGCCTGGCCGCCGCGGGCGTGACATGGACAAACGCCGGTGCCCGTGTGTGCGCGTACCGCTGCCGACCTTCGAGCATGAGCCGCAATGACGCCGACATGGCGCGAAGTGCCGCTCGCGTGATCTCCGGGGGCTTCGCCCTGGCGCGGACACTGCCCGAGAGTCGGCGAGCGGGCCTGGACCTGAGCCCGCAGCGAGAGACCGGCCGGCTGGAGAGCAGCGCGTTCTCATGGGCTACGCGCGCCGCGATCACGTCTTCGGTCGATGCCGGAATGGCGATCTACAGCGAACTCGGCCGTACGCGGTTGGTTCTGCCTGATCGCGCGGCGGGCGCTGCGCTCTCGGCAGTCGTCTCGGGCCTGGGCCAGCGCCCGGACCCAGACGCTCCCGCCGCGGCGGCCTGGCTCGCATCCGCTCGTGAGTGGTGGCGTGCACTGAGCCGAGCGGGCATCGCTTCGCCATCGCTCGCCGATGAGGCGGCGGCGCTGTTGCTCGCGCGCGCCCGCGAAGCGTGCTCAGCATTAGGCGAAGTCGAATCACGCCACCCCGCTCAGCCGCTCGATGTTCGGTGATGACCAACGCGAGCGTCTCGGCGGCGGGTGTCGGAATCACGGTTGATCCGACATCCCCTTGAATCACCGGTATCGATCGCGCTGTTCGCCCGTCTGCTCCGCCTCCTCGGTCGGCCAGATCTCGCGATGAGTTCTCCCCCGCCACGAAGCGCACCGCGAAAGATCGATCCTCGATCGTGACCTCCTCGAAAGCCAACACATACCCCGTTGATACGACGCCATTCGCAGACCTAGCGAGAGAAAGAGAGCTACGACCACCGCCATCTGCAGCAAACTGTCGCTCCACACCGGCTCGACTCCCTCGCCGGCCACTACCATTCCCTCGAACATGCTCCGCTTCACGCTCGCCTCGGCGTCATACGCCCTGCTCGCCTTTGTGGCGGGCTTCGCCCTGGCGATCATCCGTGTGCCACTGCTTGAGCCCAATGTCGGCCCGTTGACCGCGGTGCTCATCGAGGCCCCATTCATCCTGATCCTCTCGTGGCTGGCGTGCCGGGTGGTTCTCCGGAGATACGGTGCCGGTGGGTCAACGCCGCTTTCTCTTGCCGGCGCCGGTGCTTTGGGCGGCGTGGCCCTTCTGCTGCTGCTCCTGGCCGAACTGGCGCTCTCGCTGCTCATGGGCAAGACTCTTTCGGCGTTTGGCCAGGCGCTGATCGCCCCCGCAGGCCTTCTGGGCCTTGGGCTCCAGTTGGTCTTCGCATCGTTCCCGATCGTGCAAACATGCCGGACGCATTACGCCCCGGTGCCCCCCGGCAGCCGATAATCACCAAGTGCTGACTTCTTCGTCATCCCGCTCCTCGCTCTTCTCGAACGCCCCCGGCGTCTCCCGGGGCTCATCGGGTTGGGGTCCGGGCATGTTCCACCGTCGCCTGGCCCTTCTGGCCGGGCTCATGCTCATCCCCGCGGCGCTCCCGGCCTTCCGCCTCCTGCAATTGACCGTCGCCAACCACGAAGACCTCCGCGCCGAGGCCGAGTCCCGCCTGCTCGATCAGCGCTGGCAGCCCACCACCCGCGGCAGGATCCTCGACCGCAAGGATCGCGTTCTGGCGCAGGACAAGCCGTCTTTCGATGTGATGGTCGACTACTCCGTCATCACGGGACAGTGGGCTTTCGCCCAGGCCGCTCGCGAGGCACGCCGACAGGCCGGCGGCCAGACCTGGCGATCGCTCTCGCCCGTGCAGCGCGAGGAGCGCATCCAGCAACTGCTTCCGACCTATCGCAAGCGACTTGACGATGGCTGGGCCGCCCTGGCCCGCGCCACCGAAACACCCATCGAGGAAATCGAAGCACGGCGCAGCGACATCATGCAGCAGGTCTCGCGCGCCGCCTCGCGCGTGTGGGAACTCCGCCGCCAAGCCCGCGAGGACGACCTGGCCCGCGGCCTGGCCCTCAGCGGCGATCCGACCATCGACACGATCGACGGCCTGGATGTGCCCATCGCCGAGTTCGAGCGGCCCATTCGCGAGCAGGTCTCCGCGCACGCCGTGCTCCGCGGCATCTCCGATGAAGCCGCCTTCCGCCTGCCGCCGGAGGTGCTCGAAGCGCCGGGCCTGCGCTCGGCGCGCACCAGCGACGCCCGCCGCGCGGCCGAGGCCAGGGGCGACATCCTTCCGACCTTGCGCGTCGTCGACTCGGCCCTGCGCCTGTACCCGATGGAGGCCCTGAGCGTCGAGGTCCCGGCGGACCGCTTCCCCGGCCCGCTCCGCTCCGAGCAGCCCGCCACCATCAACGTCTTCGGATCCCTCACGCAGATCGTCGGTTGGATGCGCGACCGCGTCTTCGCCGAGGATGAGCAGCGCAGGCCTCGCATCACCGCCGACGGCCGCGTCGACCGCGGCTTCTACATGCCCGGCGACAGCGTCGGCCATTGGGGCATCGAGGGCGGGCACGAGGACGAACTCCGCGGCCTGCGCGGGCTCATCACCGAGCAGCTCGACACCAGCGAGATCGACACCGAGCCGCGCACCCCCGGCAAGGACATCAAGCTCACCATCGATGCGAATCTGCAGGCCCGTATCGCCGCGCTCTGCTCGCCCGACCTCGGCCTGACCACCGTCCAGCCCTGGCAGCGCAACCGCGCGACGCCCGTCGGCACGAACCTCAACGCCGCCGCAGTCATCATCGAGGTCGATACCGGCGACATCCTCGCGATGGTCAGCACGCCGACCTTCACGCTCGACGATGTCCGCGAGCGTCCCGAGTCGGTCTTCATCAACGACCCGATCCTCAGCCCCGCCGTCAACCGCGCCGCCGGAAAGCCGTACGCGCCGGGTTCGATCGTCAAGCCCCTTCTCTTCTGCGCCGCCGTCTCCGCGGGTGTGTGGGATTCCGACCGACGCGTCGCCTGCAACGGTCACCTGCTCCCCGACCGCCCCAACCTCTTTCGCTGCTGGGTCTTCAAGCCCCCCTTCAACACCACGCACGATGCCCTGCTCGGCGGGGCTCTCTCGGCACAGGAAGCGCTCGCGGTCTCCTGCAACATCTACTTCTATCAGGTCGGTCGCGCGCTCGGGCCGGATGGTGTCAGCGAGTGGTACGGTCGTTTCGGTGTCGGCAATGACCCGCGCGTCGCGCGGCCGGCACTCCGGCTGACCGGCTCGCCGGTCTTCGCCGGTTCCGCCGGCGCGATCTCGCCCGACTCGCCCCTGAGCGCCGATGACCAGATCGAAATGGGCGAGTCGAACGCCGTCACGCAGACCGCCCCGCCCCGCGCCCGCCGCGGCGTCACGCCCAGCGAGGCCACGCTCATGGGCATCGGCCAGGGCCCGGTCGCATGGACACCCCTGCACGCGGCCGATGCCTACGCCACGCTCGCACGCTCGGGTCTGCGCATCGTCCCGCGCCTGCGCATGGATGAGCCGCTGCGTTCGATCAACCTCGGCCTGAACCCGCGCTCGGTCGCCATCGCGCTCGAGGGCCTGTCCAAAGCCGTCAACGATGAACGCGGCACCGGCCACCACATCACCGTCGATTGGCCCGATGGCGCCCGCCGCGAGAACATCTTCACCGCCCCGGGCGTGCAGGTCTGGGGCAAGTCCGGCACCGCCGACTCGGGCCAGAAGGCCCGCGACGCACAGGGCCGCCTGCTCGCCGACGACCGCGGCCAGGCCATCTCTCTTGATCACGCCTGGTTCGTCGTGCTCGCCGGACGCGCGGGAGAGAATCGACCGCGCTACGCCGTCGCCGTGCTCGTCGAGTTCGGCGGCTCGGGCGGCCGCATCGCCGGCCCGCTCACCAACCAGATCCTGCTCGCGCTGAAGGCCGAGGGGTACCTGTGAGCCGCTCGATTTTCTCCAGCATCATCGCCACCGAGCGCAACTGGGCGAACCCCGCGTGGCTCTGCGTGCTCGCCGGGCTGCTGCTGTCGATCATCGGGATCTACGCCATCGACATCGGCGAGCGCACCATCGCCCCCGCCACCGCGGCGGACCTTGCCCCGGTCGCCGCCAAGCAACTCATCTTCCTCTTCGTGGGCCTGCTCGCCGCCGGCCTGCTCGCCCTGCCGCACGAGCGGGTTATCCGCTTCCTCGCCTGGCCCGCGATGGGCGTGAGCATCGCGCTGCTGATCTTTCTGCTCATCCCCGCCGTGCCCTCGTGGATCGTCACGCCGCGCAACGGCGTCCGCGGCTGGATCGACCTTGGGCCGATCGACCTTCAGCCCGGCGAGTTCGCCAAGATCGCCTTCGTGCTGGCCGCCGCGGACTACCTCCGCTACCGCCGCACGCACCGCGAGTTCCTCGGGCTGCTGCCGCCCGCGCTCATCGCCGGAGTGCCCATCGGCCTGATCTTCCTCCAGCCCGACCTGGGCACGGCCATGCTCTTTGTCCCCAGCGTCTTTGCCATGCTGCTCGTCGCCGGGGCGCGATTGAAGCACCTGGCCATCGTCGTCCTGGCCGCCACGCTCGCCGCGCCCATGGCCTACCCGTTCCTCAAGCCCTATCAGCAGCAGCGCATCCTCGGCCTCATCGCCCAGGTCCGCGGCGACCAGCACGCACGCGACGACATGAACTATCAGGCCTACACCGCCCAGATGCTCATCGGCGCCGGCGGCACGACGGGCATACCCGATGCCAAGAGCCGCGCCGTCATCCGCTTCGCACGCCTGCCCGAGCGGCACAACGACATGATCTTCGCCGTCGTCGTCAACCGCTTCGGCCTGCTCGGCGGTCTGGCCGTCGCCGGCTTGTACATGCTCTGGCTCGCCGGCGCGCTGCTCTCGGCCGCGCTCTGCAAAGATCCCTTCGGCCGCCTGACCATCGTCGGCCTCTCCGCCTTCATCGCGGCACAGGCCGCGATCAACATCGGCATGAACGTCGGCGTTCTGCCGATCGTCGGCCTGACACTGCCGTTCGTGTCCTACGGCGGATCATCCATGCTCGTCGTCTGGATCATGACCGGCCTGACCCTCTCCATCGCCCTCCGCCCCCCGCCCCGCATGGCCCGCCCGAGCTTTGAGTTCAGGGATTGACGCCTTCCGCAAGTGCCTCATGTGCTTCCGGTTGGCACCGGCCAAACCTCAAAAGAGCTGCCGAAGGTTCGTTCGGAACCCGGAATACTCAGGGTGCGAATAGACCGACGGCAAAGTCCGGGGGGCAAAATGCCTGTCTTCTCGCTCAGCAGTACGAATAGTTGGTGGCACATTGCTGCCGTTTCGATTCTTGTCATCGGTGCGATCGCATTCGGCACCTGGTTGATTGTCACCCGACGCCGCCTGCACTCGCTCCGGTGCCCCGCATGCCGCGACTGGTCATTCGGCCGCCACGGCCCTGTCTGTACGGCGTGTGGCTTCCAACGACCATCTGTTGAGGTGCTTCGTCATCAGGGCGGTTCCGATTCGGGTTCAATTGAGCAGAAGACCTTTGGCTGCTTGCTGATCGTTTCAGGAATTCTTGTCGCCTTGTACTTTCTTGGCTCGTCGAGAAGCCGAAGCCTGAGCGAACTCTGGTTCACGATGAGAAGCGTGAGCGATCAGTGGTTTTATGCGATCGCCGCCGCGCTATGCCTGCTGGCGATCACCATTTCCTTTCGCGCAGCAAACGCATCGGTCCGCCCAGTACGACGGGCAGCACTGAGGTGTCCTGAGTGCCGGTACTCCATGAATGGTCTTGATCTTCTTCGCTGTCCGGAATGCGGGTACCTTGCGCACGCACGCGATGCGTTTGCCCCGCGTCGCCCGATGCTTGAAGTTCGTGTCTCCAGGCCGCTTGCCCTATCGTGCTGCTTGATCGTCGCGAGCGCACTGATGATCTTTCCGACTTGGCGTTCGCGCGGATTCATCGATCCGCTTCCGAGTGCCGTCGTAGTCATGCTCGAGCGAGTCATCGGTGTCGATACCAGCACCGATCTCTCATCCAACATTCGCCGTCGTCTCTTCGCCGGACGGCTCTCGTCACGGTGGCAGCTCTCGCACGTGCTCAAGCAGAATCGCGCCGCGCTTCGGTGGCGAAGTCGCTGGCCGGCCTCGATTCCGATGCACATTCTGATACCGTCGTCGCGGCGCGGCGGATCTGTTTTTGAAGTGAACGCACCGACCGAAATCCCGCAGGCAAGCGGTGGCGATCCGTATCCGGACTCACTCATCGCGATCAAACCCGATGTCCCGATACCCGTCGCGCTGATCGATGGTCGGCTCCCGATCTCCGCTCGGGTGTACTCGCGTGATGGCGTTTTGGCGACAACGACCTACCTCCCGATCACTCTTGTAGACGGGCTCGAGAGCGCCATGACCCCTGTCGACTCGCCTGCGATGACGGACGCATTTGCCTCAACGTTTCGCGCGGAGCTTGTCAACATCGCCGACGTTTCCGCTGACTCCTCCACTCGCGCTGCCTCGTGGAGACTCTCGATTCGGATCGGCGAGGGATTTGTGAGACAGATGAGCGCGAACATCGCCGCCGCTATCCGAGTTGAGTTCTTCGATGTTCAAGAACCGTGTCGCACACTCGCCGAGTCGCGAGTGGTTCTTCGACTCAGCGACATGGGATGCACTACCTGGGATCCGTCGTGCCGATCGAACCTTGTCGGGGTTGATGCTCTCTTCCCCATCGCCGGCGATCAGGCCGTGCTCGCGCGTATCGCCGACGGATCGATCGATGCCAGCGCGCTGCGAATCCGCGTGCGTACGGATGAACTCGCGGCGCTCACGCGCTTCGATGCCTCGTCATACTGGCGAGTGGATCTCTGTATGCCGCTTGATGCTGTCGTGCAGACTGTCGAAGCACCGTGAGGCCGAGCGCACCGATGCCCATCACGGACTCGGACATGAGTTTCTGATCGTCTGTACACGGAGCCGCGGCGTGGAGCAGCGGGCCTTCTTCTTCACGTCTCCCGCCGCGTCGGATCGCCGCGGCGTCGGCCGTTGCCGCACTCGGGACACACGCTCAGCCCGCGAACGTCATAGCCGCATCGCCCGCAGATCTCACGCATCGGCCGTCGTCCGGCAATCCCCCGCGGCATCCGCGCGACGCGCACCGCTACAAGAAGCCACTTCGTGCCGACCACCACGATCGAGATCGCCAGGATCGACGCGATCAACTCCAACGCGGCACCGACCGGTTTGAACCACGCATCGTGTACATCTTCCGTCGCCAGCCGACGGATGCGATCCGCCTCCACGCCAGTTCCACCAATGCCCCGGCGCATCGCGTAAAGGTCGCGAGCCTTTCGACGCACGTCGAATTGCTGTTCCGGAGTAAGGTCCTCGCGGAATGGAGACACCACAACTATGAGACTGACCCACTGAGCCGATCCCAGCCACAAGCCGGTGGTTCCCGATGTTCTCATGACGAGGACATGGCCGAACGGCTCATATTCTGAAATGCCCCAACCCTCATCCAGCCGAAGCTCACCGTCGCTCAGACGACGAAACACATTCCAGCGGTACGGGGAAGACGGAAGTGGGCCCGGCCGTCGCGGCCCCGAGACCAATGCGCCCACCAAGCCGCCAGACTCCCGCTTCCAACTCCCGCACGCAGTCAGCAACGCGACCAGCGCGACGACAAGCGCCAACAGCAACACGAACAAGCGCGTGTGCAGCCGATCAAGATCAGTTGACATCCCCGCCACCGCCACCGCCTCCCCGATTTACCGAGCCCGCGCTCGATGGCCCCCGATCAAGCTGGGCTCGTGCGCTGTCGCGCACGAGCCCCGCGATCGCTCACCTGCCCGCCGGCCGCGTCACCGGCGGCGCGCTCGCCGGGACCACCGGGTTGGCCGGGGTCGGCGTGGCCACGGCGCTGAGCGCCTTGGCTTGCTGTTCGGCGTTGAGCGTGCTCAGCACGCCGAGCATCGCCTCGATCTTCGCTCCGTCGCTCGTCGCCGAGGCGACCTTCGCCTCCGCCGCGGCCAGCGCCGCCGCGTCGCTGAACTCGCCCAGCGTCCCCTTCACGCCCGCCCACTGGCTCGCGAGCTTCAGCAGCAGCGAGTCGTATTCGCGCATCGCCTCGAACACCGCGCGGCGCATCTGCGTCCGCGCGATCGCTTGCATCGCCCCGCCGCCGCCCTTGTTGTCCGGGTCCGCTTCCTTCGCCAGCGCCTGGTTGTACGCCTGGCCCGCGCGGTTCACCGCATCCAGTTCCGGCTGCGAAATCGCCCCCGCCTGCATCATCATCGTGCCCAGGCTCGGCTGCACATTCAGCAGCCGCACCTGCGGCGCAAGCTCCATCACTTCCTGCAGTTCCATGCCGTCGATCGTCGGCATCGCCTTGCGAACCGACAGCGCCGTCGTCGCCTGCTTGCTCAGCATCGCGTGAACACGCGCTCGCCGCTCCTCGATCACCTGCGCCCGCAGCCCGGACTTCTCGGCTTCCAGCGTCATCTTCGACAACGCGGCCTCATCGCTGGTCTGCGTCAGCACCACCAGTCGCCCCTGCGCATCGCGCTCGACGATGTTCGGAGTCTCCACCACCTTGGCCGCGACCGGCACCGGCGGCGGGGGCGGCGGCGCCGGAGGCTCATACGCGGGCGTCGGTGCGGGCGCGGGCGGCGCCGGCGGCACAACCTGCCCCATCGCCACGCCCGACACGCAAAGCCCCGCCGCCATCACCAGCCACGCCGAAACGCTCCGACCGCTCATCGCTCGCGACATTCCTGTGCCTCCAAATGCCCCCGCCCACTCCCATATCGGCAAGTCTACCCCCGCACTCCATCTCCCGACCCCGCCGCCGCCACCGGAATCACCAGGCCGCACTCGGGGCAGATCCGCGCCCCGCACGCCTCATATCCGCACTTGGGACACCACCGGCCGCCATCCAGTTCCAACTGTTTCCACAGCGTCAGTTCCCGCCCGACCCTGAACCGCCACACACCCAGCCCGATCGCACCGGCCACCATCAGCGTGATCAGCACCTCCAGCACCACGCCGATCGGATCGATCGTCTCGTTGTTCACATCCACGGTCGCGAGCGTCGCCAGCCATGGCAACTCCGCGGCCGTCGCCGCGGGCCGGTACAGATCGCAGACCAATCGCCGAACCTGCAACAACTCGCCCGGCGACAGCGTCCCCGAGTCATCGGCGACCATGATCCACATGCGTGTTCGCTTCTGCGAGCCAACCCAGAAGCCGCTCCCGCCATGCGGCCGGAACAGGTGCGCCTTCCCGATCACCTCCACATCACCCGAGAACAGCGACCCATCGGTGATGCTCACCTGGACCGCCCCGTCGCCACTCCGCCGCCCGACGAGGAAGAAACTCACCAAGTGTGTTGGCCCTGCGATTGGCGATCCGCCGAGAACGTTCCCGATCACCGTCCGTGCTCCGGGCTGCCTGCTGGCCCCCCACAGCCCCGCGGCACACACGCACAACACCAGCATGATGACGCCCAGGCTGAGCCAGTTCCTGCGCCGTCGAAGCGTCTCCACCCGCGTCATCACGCCTCCCCGCGCCGCGGCCACACCCGCCTCAAGCCAGTACCAACGCATGTCTTGACACAGATCTTCACTCCCCCTCAGGAACACGTACGAGCCGCACAAAGTTGTGGATCCGGACATCGTCACCCTGTGGCCCGAATCCCCCCTTGTACCGCGCATCCTCTGGATTCCCCGACTTCGGATCGCTCCGCTGCGACCCCGCGCCGTGAACATTGATGAATCCGTCGCGCACCTCAACCGGTCCTGCGCCCGGCGGTCTCTGCTCCCCCGCCGGCCTGTTTCCGACTGTTGGCGGAAGAGGCATCTTCCCGAGCGCTCGCCCGAAGCACACATACACCGCCTGCGTCCCGAGCAGCTTTCCGGGCGCTTCGTTATGGGTGGTCGATGTCCAGAAGTATGACTCCACCTCGCTCACCTCGAAGACGGGGTCGATCGCCGCTCGTCGCTTGGATACATCCTGCGCATCCGGCGCGAAGGTGTAGTCAACGATCGACTGCAGTTCCTTGGCTGTCGGCACACGCCAGTCCGTGTGTCCGGCAAGTGTCGACGCCGATGCAAAGGCCAGGGCGTCCCTCCAGTTCATCCCGCGCCCGCTATCGGCCTTTGACCACATCAGGCCCGTTGCACGATCGAGCACCGTCCCATCACCTCGGTCGACGAAGTCGTTCGTGCCATACCCCATGTTCCCGCGGACAAATCGCGCCCAGCGCTGCATTTCTCCCTCCAATGGATGCCGATCACGCGGGTACCCCTTGATTCGGCCGTCGGCGAAGTTCACACCAAAGACCGTCGCGTCGCCGTTCATCGTCAGCCCGACATACTCCGTGCTCGTCCAGTACTGCGCATCGATCGCCCGCCCTCGTCCGCCCGGTGCGTTGAAGTGAAACTCGAAAACGCTCGTGTCGATGTACGGCCTCATCGGTGAAAATCCGCTACCTCCGCGGAAGTCAATGAGTGAGTACAACTCCTTCACGCTCGGCAGCCGCCAATCATCATGCCCCCCCACCCTGCACGCCCTTGCAAGCTCCGCTGCCTGCCGATACGTGCACGCCTCCGGCACTCGAGTCCACTCCAGACCCGTGACCTCATCCCGGACGGTTCCCTGTTCGGTTACCACATAGACCATCGGGTTGCGAACATGCTGTGCATCCTGGCCATCAAACGCCCCACCGGGCGTCGGAGAAATCACCGCTCCAAGGTCGTCCGTGCACAGGTCCTGCCCGGTATGCACGATCGCATATGGCCGGCGCGTTGCCGCGCGTTCGCCCTCTCCCGATATCGGTCCCAGCCCCGTTCCTGCACCCAACCATCCGCTCACCCCTGTCAGTGTCGCCGCCGTCGCGATTCGCATCGACTTACGCATCGCCTGCCTCCGTGTGTTGTGAGTCCTTTGCGAGCATCGAGTTTCGGAGCGATTCCAGCACAAGACGCGCACGCGTCGGCCCCTCATCGCCCAGACACTCCAACAGTCCACATTCAAGCCGATATTCCACCCGCGCCCACACTCCGTGTACGAGCTCCGCGGCCCGCTTTCCCCCTTCGGTCAATGTCACCATCACCGCCCGCGCGTCACCCCGATTTGTGCTCCGCCGAACATGTCCGAGTTCATCCAATCGCGACACCACCGCCGTAACACCCGGCTGCCCCATGAACAGCCGCCGGGAAAGCTCCACCTGCGTCATCGCGCCGTCGCTCGTGCTGAGCACGCTCAGCACACGGCCTTGCCCGTGATGTATGCCATGTGCTTCGAACTCTTCCCGGAGTACCGCCTCCAGCATCTTCGCGGTGTGAAGCACAAGGTGAAGCAGCGGCCGACCGGCATCCGCTGCGTGTTCCCGCTGTCCCACCGGGCGGACCGCTCGCCCCTTCGCTCGTCCGCGTACCGCGGTTCGTTGTGCCCGCCTCATCGCCCGGTTCTCCCGTGTCATTGCCGCCCGCACCAGATACTTCAGTACTGTATCATACATCTCATTCATTGGCCAACTTCGCGCCATAGATCGCTGATAGTTAAGTCCCACTAACCCGAACAAGCCGCCTGACGCGAATTCACGCAAAAGCACCACCGCCCCGCCGAGCGGTCTCGGCGGGGCGCGGCACACAGTCAGTGATGCGATCGGGGATGCTTACAGGCAGCCCTGGAAGAAGTACGTGAAGAACGCCGTGAAGTCGCCGTTATCGACCACGCCGTCCGGTCCGCCGCCGGTCAGCACCGTGTCACCATCGGTGTTGGCGATGTCCGCCACCAGGTGGCACGGGTCGCTCGGGTCGGAGAAGAACGCGGTGAAGAACGCCGAGAAGTCGCCGTTGTCGATCGCGTTGTCCGGCCCGCCGGATGGCGTGCCGCACGGGAAGGTCGAGCACACCTCGCCGTCGGTGTTGGCGATGTCCGCGGGCGAGCACTGCGACACGCACGCCGGCGGCTCGGTGCACAGGCTCTCCAGCGGCAGTGCGACATCGCCGAAGGTCACCTCCCACGCCCGTGCCGCGGGGAACTGGAGCGACTCGAGTTGCAGCGGCCGCACCGGCGTCTGCGGATTCTCGAAGAACGGGCCGAGCGTCGAGTAGTTGCACGGCGTCGCGGCGTTCTGATCCGTGTGCACCATGAAGCCGTATCCGAACACGTTGCCCGCCAGCGTCCACGTATCCGGCGCCGAGAACGCGTCGAGCGTCACGCCCTGCATCAGGCCCGATCCCGCAGAGTACTCGTGCACCACCGGGTTCTGGCCCGGCGTCTTGACCAGCGCCATCGCCGGACTCACCGAGTCGTTGCCCAGCAGCCCGCCGGCGATCGCCATGCGCCCATCGCGCAGCGCCCGCACGCCGACCTCCGACGCCTGGAACCGCTCAAAGTAGCTGAACCAGCGGGGGTTTCCGGTGAACGCCTCGATGCCGAAGGCCATGGACGATCCGCTGAACGCGAATGGAATCGACGGCATCTCGGCCGGACCGGCGATGTACCCGCGCAGCTCCGACCCGCCGGTCTCCGTCACAAAGTTCGCGACATCCACGCCGTTGGCCCGCTCTTCGATGTTGTACTGCGAAGTGCCCTGCTGAACGGTCCCGAAGCCGTAACTCTTGGTCCACACCGGAGAGCCGGCGGCGTTCAGACGCGTCGCCAGCGCGTTCGATGAGGCCTGCAGCAAGGGCGCCCCGGCGGTTCCCGGTTCGAAGACCTCCGGCGGCAGCGGCTGCTCCGCACGCCCCACGACCAGCATCGTGCCGTCGGGAAGGAACGAAATGTCGTTGAACGATGCCGCGCGATCAGGCGTGGTCGATGTCGTGATGTAGTACCCGCCCGCGATCACGGCACCGTTCGGATCGGTCCGCACCCACACCGGCAGACGCCCGTTCTGAGCATCATCGAACCGCGTCACGAACACGTACCCCGGCGGCGTCTGGCTCACCAGCACGCTCGACTCGCCCTCATCCTGGAAGGGCAGTTCGCCCGCACGATATCGGCGGCTCCACTGCAGATTTCCGGCGCTGTCCAGCTTGAGCATGAACGTGCGATAGTCGTTGATTTCGCTCTCGATGCGGCCGATCACGATCGCGCCGCCATCGGGCGTCTCGCGCACCACGTGCCCGCGCTCGCGGTCGCCCGTGCGGAACCGCTTGGCCCAGATCACATTCCCCGCCGGCGTCATCCGCACGACCAGCGCATCCTGGTCAAACTGCGTCGTCAGCGTGTCGATCTGCCCCGTCAGCAGATAGCCGCCATCGGCCGTCTGCTCGACGTGCCGGAAGTTCGTGAAGTTGAAGTCCGGCCCGCTCGGGTTCCCGTAAAGGTGCTGAAACGGCTGAGCCTGAGCGGCGGAGGCCGCCACCATCATCGTGCAACCAGCGGCCAGAGCGAGCGATCGTGCGGAACGTGTCATGTCATTCTCCTTTGTGCATGCGGGCATGTGAAGCTGATCAGGTGATCATCACTCCTCCATGCGGAAGGTCCGCACGAAGTCTGCCACACACCAAAGGACCATGCCGCCGATCGTGCGCAAGATCGCCCCCGCGGGTGGCCGGGTACCCGCAGAGAAAACGCGCCAAGAGAGTTCCAAGGCCAGGTCTTCAACGAATCCCCACGCCGGCTTCACGCAGCCACCCTACCGCGCTCGGTCGCGCGTGCCGTCATTCCCCGGACCTTTGCCCGCCCTGCCACCGGTCGCCTTGGGCCGCTCACCCCGACCCTTTCCCGTTCCCCCGGACGCTCCATCGGGCTTGATTGTGCCTGGTACCTTGGTGCCGGTGGTTGTTGTCGTCCCGCGCTTCTTCACGCTGGCAACCTTGCCACCTCCACCTCCACCTCCACCTCCACCCCCACCGCCCCGCTCGCCCCCATCTGCCCCCTCCATCTTCCCCGCCAGCGGCTTGGTCTTGGGCTCGCCATCCCGCCGCGGGTAGATCCGCGGCGTGCGCGAGTTCTTCGCGATCACCACGATCTGCCCCGTCGGCGATGGGATCGTCTGGTCGTACGCCCCGCCGAGCATCCCGATCACACGCGACGCGTGCGTCACCTCCGCGCCCGCACGCTCCCCCTTGATCGCCAGGAACACACCGCCCGGCCTGACAAGCGGCAGGCAGTACTCGCAGATCACATCCAGCATCGCCACCGCGCGGCAGACCGCCGCGTCGTAATGCTCGCGATGCCGCTCCCGATCCTGTCCCGCAACCTCCGCGCGCTGCTGGATCACCCGCGCGTTGCTCAGCCCCAGCGAGCGAATCGTCGAACGCAGAAAGTCCGCCTTCTTCCCCGTCGGCTCCAGCAGCGTCACCCGCACCGTCGGCAGCGCGATCGCCAGCGGCAACCCCGGCACGCCGCCGCCCGAGCCCACATCGATGATCGTCGGTATCCGCGCATCCCCACCACCACCCGACGTCGCCTCCGCCCCGTGCTCATCAACGTGCTCGATCACACTCATGAGCGGCCCGACCAGCGACAGCGAGTCCAGAATGTGCCGCGTCCACGCCTCGCGCTCGTCGCGAATCGCCGTCAGGTTCACCGACTCATTGGCGCTCAGCAGCAGCGCCAGGTACAGCCCCATCCGCTCCAGATCCTCGGGCTCAAGAATCACCCCGAGCGCTTCGGCGGCATCAAGAAATCCTTCGGGAACGGCGATCGGTGATGGAAGCGGAGCCATGACGCAACCATAAGCACCCATCAGAGACGATCAGCCCGCAACAGGCCGCTCACCACACCCCGCACACCCCGCACACCCCGCACACGCCGAGCCGTCGCTTACGCGTCCTTGCCTTCCTCCCCGGCTTCCCCCGGGAGCACCGACGCATCGCGCACCTTCGTCGCCCGATACGTAAGCCTGCTGCTGGCATACTGCTCCGGCGACACCTTCAGGTCCACCGGCTCGCCCTTGACATGGCACGCGTGCAGGTGCTTGAGAAACGGCACGCACCACCGGCACCCCGTCCCCGCGCCCAGACACTCGCTGATCAGCGACGCCACCGGCGGATCCTCACGCGACAGAAACGTGCGGATCTTCCGCAGCGACACGTGAAAGCACAGGCACACTTCGTCATCTGGGTTCATGGGCAATCACGAGAACTTCAAGGCCCGATCGAGTCACGCCGCGACACCCTCGCTCAACACTCACTCCCCCGCCGCCTTCTTCGGCTTCAGGTTCTCGATCGTTGGCAGCAGCGGCAGCCGAATCTCCCCATCCCAATACGCCGTCGCGTCGAACGCCGTCAGCGCCCCCATCTCGTCCGCCCTGATCCGGATCGCCAGCCCCGCCGCGTCGCGTTCCCCACGAGCCACCGCGCCGAAGAACGACATGTCACCCTTGACGACGCTCTGCTGCGGCGTGTTGAAGCGGTGTTCCTGAGACATCCGCTTCCCGCCATACATCCTCAAGTATCCGGGCTCGAACCGAAACTCCGAACTGACCAGCACCTTGTCGCCGCCAGCCACATCCAGCACCTCAACCCGCACCGCCAGCACAGTTCCTGCCGGCAGCGTCTGTGCGATCCGGCCCTGCAAACTCGCCATCATCCGCCACATCGGCATCACCTCAGATGATTCGGATGACATCTCCGAAACATCCGCGAATCGCACACGCAGCGACGAGCCGAGAATCTCATCCGCTGCCGCGGATCGCACCGGCGTCATCGCCTCCTCCAGCGAGTCCGTCACCGTGATCGGCACGTAGAACACCGAAACAACTTCCCGCCGCCCGCGCTCGGAGGACTCGGCCAGAGTCGCCTTCAGCGGCAGCCGACCATCGATCAGCCGCGCCCGAATCGTCGTATCCCTCACCGGCATCAAGAACGATTCGAAGTATGACAGATCCGCCTCCGTTGGCGCGATGAAGGTCGGCGCAATCACGCGAAAGCCGCCATGCCTGGCCGCATCACGACCGGTCACCTCCAACCGATACTCAACCCCGGCCGGCCAGCGATCGCGGAACCGCAGACCCTCGTGATGATGCAACGCGGCGTACCGAACCTGCCACGGCGAATGCAGCAACCCCTCACCGATCCGCCCACGCACACTCCGCGTCAGTTGCGGCACCGTTCCCACGCCGACCGCTCCCTCGAGCATCATCATCGCCGGCGTCGGCAGCCACTCAAACGCCCTGCCCCGTCGCCACTCGGGCATCATCATCAACCCCACCGCCATCGGCATGAGCACGACCGCCGCGATCACCGCCACCCGCGGCCGCGCACGCGCCCACAGCAGGTCCGCCACGCTCCCCGCCACATGCCCGCACTCAGGACACCGCAGTGATTCGGTCCCCACCATCGAGTACCGGCACTCCGGACACCGCGGCACGCCGCCCGCGGTGACCCACGAGTGCAAGACATAGCGCCGGAACCACCGCGCCCGGCTCGCCTCCCGCAGCATCAGCAGCAACGCAACCACCCCCAGCACCGCTCCCGGCACAACAAACCACGCCCCGTGCGCATCGCGCACCGCCTGCGGCAGCCATGCGGGCAGTTGATTCATCACATCATCATTGCCCCGCCCCCATCACCCGGCGCAGCCGCGGCCATCACCCACGCTCCCCCGCACCCGCGGCCCGCCCCGCCGAGCGACTTACAGCCGCTCCTTCAACTGCGCCGACGGCCTGAACCCGCACGACACCGTCGGCGGAATATCGATCGGCTGCTTCGTAATCGGCGACACGCCCGTCCGCGCCGGCCGGTTCTTCTTGATAAATGTCCCGAATCCCGTCAGGTTCACCTTCGCGTCAGACTTCAGACCCGTCTCGATGCATCCCAGCACCGACTCGACGATCTTCGCGGCATCCCCCTTGGGAATCTTCATTTCCGTGGCGACCGCTTCGATCAGATCAGTCTTGTTCATGGCCCGCGAGCCCTCGCAGCATCACCCGTACACACCTTCCTCTCGAACCACTCGGCGTCGCCAAGATCGCCGCACCCCCGGTCGGATCGAATGACCCGGAAATCGGGGAGGTCCAAGGGCCCGGGCGCCTCGCGGTCGTGGGTGCACAACGCCGCTGGGCCGAGCCGACGCTCAGCATACCCCATTTTGGAAATTTGGGGAACTTATCCCCGAAGTTGCCCGAAATTCGGGTCCCATCCAAACCCAGCCCAAACAAAGATCGCGCCACTCGCACGCGCCCCGCACCTGCCCGCCGCACCTCATCGTCAACTGGCTGCCCCCGCCGGCGGTTGACCCACGTATGGTTTTGCATGTCGAGTTCATCTGGACAGGAGCGATCCGTGCCCCGCGAGCAGGGCGAGCCATCACCGCGCAAGCCATGGCTCTGGCACGTCGTCCTCCTGGACGACCAGGAGCACTCGTACGACTACGTCATCCGCATGGTGCAGGAGCTCTTTGGCACATCCGCCGCCCGCGCCAGCCAGATCGCGGCCACCGTCGACGAGCACGGCCGCGCGATCGTCATGACCACCCATCAGGAACTGGCCGAACTCAAGCGCGAGCAGATCCTCGCCTACGGGCGCGACCCGCAACTGAGCGCAAGCACAGGCTCCATGCAGGCCGTCATCGAGCCCGCCGAGTGATCCCGCCCCTCAGCGGCATCCCGCGAAGAAATCCGCGAAGAACGCGGTGAAGTCGCCGTTATCAACCACCCCGTCGGCGCCGGCACCATCGCGCACCGTCATCGCATCGGTGTTCGCGATGTCCGCCGCAAAGTGCGCCGGATCCTCCGGCGGCATGAAGAACGCCGTGAAGAACGCCGTGAAGTCCCCGTTGTTGATCAAGCCATCGGGCATCGACCCCGGCTCGCCATCGGTGTCGGCGATGTCCGCCGGCGAGCACTGCGCCGGCCGCACGAGCACGCTCTCGCCCGGCACCATCGCCAGGTTCTCATCCTGCCCGTAGATCGCCGTCACCGCAAAGTACCGCGATGCCGGCACCACCACCGACGTCGTCCCTCCCGGAACCTCAATCCCGGGCAACCCGCGCAGGTCCATCGTGCTGCGGATCGGCAGCAGCGACCGCGTCAATCGATACGCCCGCGGCACAACGCCGCCCGCGGGCGCACTCCACGAAACCCGCATCCCTCCCGGCACCAGCCCCGTCGCCAGGTCGCGCGCCTGGTGCAACTCCGTCTGCTGCCGAACGATCGCCATGAGCCCGAACATCGCGTTGCTTGAGCCCTGGGTCCCCGCCGGCACATCCGTGATCAGCACCGCGTACACGCCGCGCCGCCGATCCAGCCACATGTAGCTCCCCCACGCTCCGGCCCCGACCACCTCCTCGACGATCCCGCTCGACGGATTCTGCGCAAAGACCCACGTCCCGAAGCCATAGTCCGGCTGCTGGCCGTACGGGTACAGCGGATGCTGCGCGGGAAACGGGTTGTTCTCCACCGGCAGCCCGAGCGTCGCGTTCACGAACAACTGATCGACCGACGCGGGCGAGAGCACACGTGCGCCGTTGTACACGCCGTCATCCATCACCATCTGCGCGAACCGGATCGTCTCATCGGCGCTTCCCTGCGCGCCGCCGGCGACCGCCGGGTTTGGCGCAAAGTACCCATAATCCGCCGTCGGCATCGCGCACTTGTCAAAGATCCGCTGCCGCGCGATCGTCTCCCACGACTGGCCCGTCGCCAGTTCCGCCATGCGCCCGACGACCTGCATCCCGCTGCCGTCGTAGTTCAGCACCGTCCCCGGCGCAAATGTCTGCGTCCCCGTCAACCCGATCAGCGTCACCGACTGCGCAAGCGTGTACCGCCGGTCGATCTCGTACGCCTGCGGCGTCGTCACGCCGTAGCGCATGCCGAACGCATCGAGCACCGTCGAAGAGCCGATCCCGCGCAGCGTGAACGTCGGCAGCGCCGAGCCGAACGTATCGGTCAGCGACAGCAGCCCCTCATCTCGAAGCGCCAGCACCACCCCCGCCGAAAGCGTCTTGGTGAACGACGCGAGCCGGGTCTTGGTCCCGTAGCCGATCTCGCCGGACTGGTAGCGATAAATGTCCGTGTTGCCCTGGCGAACGATGATCGCAACGCGATTGCTCAGGTCCGGCAACTCGGCCGTGATCAGCGCCGTTGCGGCCGAGAAGTCGTACGGCAGCCCCGCCCCGGCCACGCCGCCCGGCCCGTTGTCCGCGCCCGTTCCGCCCATCGCCTGACCCGCGATCGCCGCGAGCACCGCCGCGCACACGCCAAGTCGTCCACTCATACCTACTCGCGACATCGCCAGGCTCCCGATGAAAAGGGCTCGCGCACATCGCGCACTGAACACCGCGGCACGCACCGCGCACCGGAGCAAACGCCCCGCGGGGCCGGCCATTGCACCGAGCTCAATTTCTCAGAATCCGCGGCCGCAGCTCAATCACCCCTGCCCGCAACCGGCGAAGAACGCCGCGAAGAACGCCGAGAAGTCCCCGTTGTCCAGCGTGCCGTCCGCTCCGCCGCCCACATCGCTCGTCTCACCATCGGTGTTGGCGATGTCCGCCGCCAGCCGCGTCGCGTCGCTCGGGTCGCTGAAGAACGCCATGAAGAACGCCGCGAAGTCCCCGTTGTCCAGCGCACCATCAGGCCCGCCGAAGGTCGGATCGTTCAGCGCCGTCTGCCCGTCGGTGTTGGCGATGTCCGCCGCGGTGCACGCCGGGGCCAGCACATTCCCGATCAGCACGAACGGCAGTTCCTGGCCGACATCCGCCGCCGGCGCCGGCTTGCCCGCATCAACGATCGGCAGCCACGTATCCACAAGGCTCGGCGGCGGCGCGAGCCGAAGTTGCATCGCGTTGCTTCCGCCCAGCCCCGCCGAAGCGCCCCGCTCCCGCGCGCCGCTCACCGTCACCGGCGGCCAGAACGCCGACGCGCCCGCCTCGCTCATCGTCACCTGCCACTCCACGAAGTACCGCCCCGGAGGCAGCACCACACCCGGCCCCAGCCCCGCCTCCAGCCGCCAGATCGGTCGCGTCAGATCCGCCGCGCTCGGCGTCGGCGCGCCGCTGATCGGCCGTGTCGAGAACACGCGGTACATCTGCGCATCGCTCACGGACACGAGGCGGTTCGTGGTCTCATCGCCGAAGCGAACCATGCTCCCCGGCGCACCCGGTGCGCCCTTCCAGATCCGCACGCGCATCGAAGCGAACGACGAGGGATTCGGCATCACCGAACCCTGCACATACGCGAACGTCCGCAGCCCCGTCACCAGCCAGCCGGATGTCGAACCCCTGGGCCAGACCGCCGGAACCTCAAAGTCATCCGCGAAGCGGTACGCCCCGACCACACCCGCCATCGGCGCAAGATTCCCCGCGTAACCCGCAACACTGTTCGCCTCCGTCGCGCTGCCGGCCTGGACCTCCGACCACGTTCTGCCCGCAGGCGCGGCCACACCGCTGAATGTCAGCGCGCCCGTGCTCAGACCCGGGTTGGACAGGTCCGTCGTGCTCGCGTTGGAGTAGATCGGCACCTCCGCCATCGCCGATGACGCCAGCCCCGCCAGCCCCGCCAGCGCGGCGCTGATCACCGCCCCACGCGCCCGCCGCGCATTGAGCACCATGTTCGCAACCGCCGGGTATGGATTCTGGCTCATCGTCCGCTCCCACTGCCGCTCGGGCAGAACTCCGCCGCAACTGAACATCCACCCATCACGCACGCAAAGCCGCACACGATCGCTCTCACTCGCGTTCACTCACGCGAAGATGTTCCGGTACACCGGCGTAAAGCCCGGGAAAATCGCCCCGAGACTCCCGGCGTTGCCCAGACGCCTATCGATCATCTCCGCCAGAAGATGCCGAATGTCCATCGTCACCGGCACATCGAAGTTCGTCGGCGATGATCCCGTCGGCAGCCCGGTCCAGTTCGTCAGAACTCGCCCACCCAGAACCGCCGAGCCGAGCACCATCATCACATTCCCGAATCCGTGGTCCGTACCGGTCGTCCCGTTCTCGCCCACGCGACGGCCGAACTCGCTGGTGATCACCACCGTCACCGACCGCCCGCGAGAAACAATCAGATCGCGGTAGAACGCGTTCAGCGCCTCGGCCAGCGCGGTCATGTTGGTCACCATGGAACCCGTGAACACACCCGTCGTGTTGTTGAACGAGTACTGCCCCGCGTGCGTGTCCCAACCCCCGACATCGATCGCGATCGCCTCGACGAACTGGTTGTAGTTCGCGTTGTTGTTCGCCTCGATCAGTGCCGCGCTGGTCCGCATCGTCCGTCCAAGCGCAGTCTCCGGATACACCGCGCCGCCCGCGGGCGTGTACCCCGCCGCGCCGATCTGATTCAGCCGCGTGATCGTCGCCAGCGTGTCGGCCGCAGACTGCGCCAGCGGCTCGGTTGTGCCCGTGTACATTGCGCCGATGTTCGCACGCCGCGCGGCCGATGTGCTCGACGTGCCCGTCAGCCCGTACCCGTTGCTGTTGGTCGCCGACACCGCCGCGATGTTGTTCAGCAGCGGCACCGCGCCGGGGTTGTTCTGCAGATTCGGAATCGGCAGCGCCTTGGGCGATCCCGCGAGCGTCCGCTGCAACCCGTCGGCCACACCGATCGCCCGGATCGCGCTGGACGCGTTCACCGGCGCCTTGCCCGCCAGGTGACGACCCAGCCAGCCGGTAAAGAGCGTGTTGCTCGCGGGTTGCCCGTTCTCCATCCACCGCTGAGCATCGAAGTGGCTCTTGTTCGTGCCGACCAGACCCGTCGCGTGCGCCAGCAGCAACTTCCCGTCCTGATACGCCGGCAGCAGCGCCGCCAGCGCCGGATGCAGCCCGAAGTCGTACACGCTCGACCCGCTCGCAATCGTGCTGTTGCCGATCGCAAGCGCCCGCCGCCCAACCGGCACCGATGTGTCATCCGGCGCCGCCACCCGCAGATTCGGCCGCACGCTCGGCGTCGCGTACCCAGGATCCGTGAACGGCACCACCACCGACAACCCGTCGATCCCGCCGCGAAGATAAATCGACACCACCACATCCAGCGTCGGCCCGCTCGGCTCCTTGGCGAACGACACCCGCGGCAGCCACGCAGGGCTCGACGCCAGAATGCTCGCCGAAAGCCCCGTCAGCATCGACGCCTGAACAAACTGCCGACGCGAAAGTTCCTCATACTCGCCGCACGCATGGGACATGACGCACTCCGCTTCCGCCCGGACGACCCCGGGCAAGCCCGCCGCACCCATCCACGCTCACGCTCTTCCGATCACTCACGCACTGGCGCCGAAGCGCCCGGCCCGCATTGTCCGGACCGCCTTAATACCAGTTGAACGACGGCGCACTGAGCGCCTGGCTCACCGCATCTCGCCGCTGCGTCGCCGTCGGACTCGCCGACAGCCCCGCCTGAATCACCGCGCGCTCCGATGCGGGCATCAGCCCGCCGAACAACGCCTGGTCGATCCTGTCCATCACCGCCGCCGGCGTCGTCGCGCCGCTGAAAAACGTCGCGTCATCCACCGTCACGCCCGTGATCCCCGTCGGGTTCCCGCCCGTCGTCGTCATCAGCGATGCACAGAAGTTCCACCGCGGCAGAACCTGCCCGGTCCAGTACGCCGTCGTATCGGGATACCCATCCGGCGGGCTCCAGTTGAACGGCAGATGCCCCGCCGTCGCCAGCCGCGTCCGCAGGCTCGATGTCGAAGAGATGTTCGTCGGCAAGACACGCATCGAGTGCACAAACAGATGGAACGGGCGCTTGAACCGCGGAAAGGCCCCCGCCAGCGTGTTGGGCGACAGCATCACCCGCAGCATCGCCCGAATGTCGCCGATCCCCTGCGGATTCGACGCGTTGAGATACTCCTGCGCCACGCGATCGATCACGCTCTGCGCCACGCCCTCGCCCAGGAACCGCTTGCACATCTTCCTGCTGATGTACGCCGCCGTCGCCGGGTGCGCCGCCAGCGCGTCGAGCACCTCCTGCCCGTCCTGCTGCCCCTCGGCTCCCGTCCGCCCCGCCGGGATCTCCAGCGAACCGAACAAGGTTCCGAGCACTTTCTCGCCCGTGTCGTGCGCCCCCGCCGTGACGCCTCCCAGAATCGAACCGTTGATCTGCACGCGGTTGCGCAGGTTGATCGTGTTGTAGTAGAACTGCCCGCGCAGCGCCGTGCCCGTGCCGCCCGCCGTGTCGTTGAAACTGCTGTTGTACCGCCCCCAGCCGGTGAAGCACCGCGCCACCGCGACAATCGTCGCCTGCACCGCCGAGGCCGGGTACGAGTAGAAGTAATCGGCACCAACCGTGTGCAGTTCGATCAACTCGCGCGCGTAGTTCTCGTTGATGCTCAGGCTGCTCGACAGGTCGTTGTCCAGATACGTCAGCATCGCCGGCGACCGCGCGCTGGCGTTGAGCAACGCGGGGAACGAGCCCAGCGCGTGCTGCCGGATCGCCCGATCGTCCAGCGTCTTGAGGTACCGCGTCTCCTCGGTGTTGATGTCGATCGAGAAGTGATCGCTCCAGAACTCGACCATCCGCTCGAACAACTGCCGCCTGCTGTACACCGCCCGCAGAATCGTCGCCTCGATCAGCTCGTTGACGATCTGCGTCGCATTGGGCACCAGCCCCGTGTCGTACAACTGCGCACCCGAGTACGACAGCGTCGGAAGCGCCGCGAGCCGATCCAGCAGCGACGGCTCCTCCGCAATCGCGTCCGGATTCAACTGCTGTTCCAGATACCCTGCGTACCCCAGCGATGTCGCCTGAGCCAGCTCCGCCTGCGTGAGCCCGAAGGTGATCCGATTGACAAGCCGATGAATCAGCGCGCCCGGATCCACATCCATCGGCGCATCCTGTCCCCGCACAGACGTCGCCGCGGCAAGCGCCGCAACGCCGCCCACACCGACCACGCCGGCCGCCCCCGTCGCGCCACTCGCGATCGTTCGCGCAGCCCCCACCGCCGCGCCAAGCCCCGTCCACGCCGACAGCAACCGCCGTCGCGACGCGACCGTCGCATCAGCACCCGCCTCCGCGACCTGCCCCGCCGCGCCGACCTGCCCACGCATCGCCGTGTCCATGTCGCCTCCAGTCACCGACGCCCGCCCGTTCGTGACCGTCTCGGCACCAACTCGCCCCCGCCCCGCAAGCCGCCCAAGTTGACATCAAGCTACTAGCATTTTTCCTGCTGTGCAACAGCGATAGCGGATCATTTCGCATTTTGCGGGTTCCGCTCAGAGCGCACCCCACCCCTGGCGCTTGGGTCATTCCCACTCCTGCGTTGGGGACAACGTTCACCTTGTCGCATCGAATCCGCGATCCGGCGCGCACACAGATCGCCGATCGCCCGCGAGCCGGCTCGGTCCGGGCCGTCAGATCCGACGACGCCGCGCCGCCACCAGCATTCCCATCGCCCCCACCGCCGCGGCACCCGGCCCGGGAATCTCATACGTAATGACCAGCGATGGTCGACGCAAACTGGTCGGATGAAGATGCGTGTCGAACCGCTTGGCCGTCGTCGACGAGTCCTCCTCGCCGATCAGGAACCAACCGAAGTTGTCCCCCGGCGAGTTGATCCAACCCTGCACATCCGCGATCAGCCCCGCGCCGCTCCACGAGTACCGCGCACTGCCCATCACATTCGTCGTCGCGCTGGCGACACTCTCAAAGTCCCCGCCCGGCGTGTCCCAGAAGTCACTCTCATAAAGCGTGTGCAGCCACGTCGCGTCCCCCGACTCCGCCTGCGCCCCCGCTCCCTCCTGACCCGTGGCGTTCGATGCGCCCGAGCCCCACGCCTTCTTCGAACGGTGCACGCTCACCGGCTGCGTCGCCGCGATCGTCCGCGACATGTTCAGCGACAGCGTCACACCGGTGATCACACTTCCCGCCGGAATGCCCGACGTATCGAAGTACATCAGCCCCCGCCGCGCCTCACCCGTCACCGTCGTCCCGACGAACAGCGACTGCCCCGCGCCATTGGCCAGCTGACCGGTCGAGTCCTGGTACAGCGTGTTCGTCCGGCTCGCCCCCAGCGTCACCGTCGCCGCCGACGCCGCCGACCCCGCACCCATCACCAGCACCGCCGCCGCAAACACCACCCGCGCACGCGACACCACGCTCCCGCTCTTCCCGCGGCGATGAACACACAAATCGATCATGTCGATCACTCCTTCTTCCCGATTTTCAAAATCACCAGAATACATCCAACCCGACCCTGAGCCCCCAGAGTGTGCCTCACTCCGGGCCCATCGTCCAGTATTCCTCAATGCGGGCGACAGGAATCGAACCTGCACAGCCTCTCGGCCACGGGATCCTAAGTCCCGCGCGTCTGCCAGTTCCGCCACGCCCGCGGCTCACCCACCATCATCTACCGCTCGCTGAATCATCGCCACCGCCGCATCCAAATCCTCGTAATCCCTCAACACCCGAGTCGCACCCTCCGCACGCAGCCGCTCAAAGTCCCCCTCCACACGCACCCCCACAAACCCGATCCCAAGCTCCCGGCTCGTCCGCGCATCCCACACCCCATCCCCCACATACACCACCGCCCCCCACCGCTCCCGCGCAGTCCGCAGCACCCCGCGGCTCGCCGGAACCCCCAGCGCCCGCCCGACCGACGTCAGCGTGATGTCCTGCCGCGAAATCGCATCATCCGCAAACGCCGCGGCGTACCCCCCCGCATCCACACCCGCCGTCCGCAACTTGATCATCGCGCTGGCCTTCCACGCCCCCGTCGCGATCGAAACCGCCCACCCGCGCTTCTCCGACAGCCGCCGCATCAGCGCCGTCGCCCCCGCCACCATCCCAAACCGCTCCGGCTCGCGATCCGCAACCTGCCGCAGCAACTCCACCATCCGCCGCTGCACCCGCGCCTGCTCCCCCGCCGTCGCCTCGCGACCTGCATGCCGACGCACAATCTCCTGCGTCAGCCCCGAGTCCGTCGCGTGCGGATAGTTCGCCCAGTCGCAATCAAACCCGCTCAGCCCCACCTCGTCGCGCATCGCGCGCACGAAGCACTCATCATCCACGCCTGTGCTCCGCGTCAGCGTGCCGTCGATATCGAACACCACCAGTGCCATCGTCCCTCCGCTTACTTGACCGCAGGCGCCCTGGTGCCCGACAACTTCAGCATCCGCTCCAGCGCCACCAGCGCCGCACGCTTGGCCTTCTCGTGCACCGTGATCCGATTGACCACCTTCCCCGCCGCCAGATTGTCCAGAACCCACAGCAGGTGCGGCTGATCAATCCGGTACATCGTCGTGCACAGACACTGACAGTCCGACAGAATCCGCACGCTCACCCCGCGCTCGCACGCCGACGCCGACAGCCGATTCACCAGATGAAACTCCGTCCCCACCGCCCACTTGCTCCCCACCGCCGCCTCGTTGATCGTCCGGATGATGTACTCCGTGCTCCCGGCAAGGTCCGCCAGATCCACAACCTCCTTGCAACACTCCGGATGCACCAGAATCTTCGTCCGCTCCCCCTCCGCCAGCCCCTCGTTCTCCTTCGCAATCGCCTCGCAATGCTCCGCCCGAAACAACTTGTGCACCGAGCAATGCCCCGCCCACAGCAGCACCCGCGCCTCCCGCAACGCCTCGCCCGTCATCCCCCCCAACTCCTCGCCCTTCCGCGCCCGCCGCGGGTCGTACAGCGCCGCCCGACGCGACACATCAATCCCCATGCTCGCCGCCGTGTTCCGCCCAAGATGCTGATCCGGCAGGAAAAGCACCTTGATCTCCTCCCCCGCACCCGCACCCACACCCCCCGCCACCCGCTTCTCCCCACCCGCCAGCGCCCACTCCAGCACACTCTTCGCATTGCTCGATGTGCACACCGCGCCCCCGGCATCGCCCACAAACGCCTTGATCGCCGCCGACGAATTGATGTACGTCACCGGAATGATCCGCCCATTCCACCCGCCATCCCCCCCCCCCCCCCCCCCCCCCCCCCC